>Ga0302046_10000004_pt1 | contig 413030 bp, 372 predicted proteins | sample RVTome_11_FD_200261 | JGI IMG/M metagenome (GOLD analysis project Ga0302046, IMG submission 200261) | Soil microbial communities from uranium-contaminated site in the Upper Colorado River Basin, Wyoming, United States - RVT147D111 (version 2) ... | reverse complement strand
GCGGGAGCGAGCAGGACGGCGAGAAGGAGGCGGCGAGTCAAATAAAAAGGGCGCTGTCTCGCGACAGCGCCCCTGGATGCAGATGGCGGAATCAGCTGCCGCCGGTGCCGGTGCTTGCCGCGTCCTCGTCCAGCGCGTCGGTCGCCACCACGCCGAACAGCAGCGCGGTGTAGCCGATGGCGATCCACTGGCCGACGCTCAGGTTGGCGAACATGCCGCCGCCCGACTGGTTCGAGGCGAGCATCGCGCCGCGCAGGTCCACGCCGTTGACGGCGAGCTTGTCGAGACCCTGCTCACCGAAGCGCGCCTGGAACATGGCCGGAGCGCCGGCCGCGTGCGCACGCTCGTTGTCGAAGCGCAGGCCGAGGCTCTGGCCATAGCCACGCTCACCGCCGAAATCCACGCGGTAAAACACCTGAGCGGAGTAATCGTTCGATTCGTAGTTACGCGGCTCGGCCAGATCGCCGGCGGCGGCCGCCCCGGCAAACGTCGCGAGCACCAACCCCAAAGCGGTCTTCTTCATGTGCATCCTCTGTTTTTGAGTGGAACGGGGAAGCCCGGCGCGGATTGTGCGGCGGTTGTCCCCCTGAGTGCAAGCGGGGCAGGGGGGCCTGGGGGCGGCCTGCGGGCTCGGGCCGGCAGGCGTTTTGCGTTACAATTGCGCCCCTCAAGGGCTGGGCAGGTTTGCCTGCGAAGTCATTGATTCGTTGGGGACATCAAGGGGTGGTGGTCGTGGGTAGAGGTGCATTCCTCGCTGCGCTCGGCATGACGCTCGCATTCGGCGCATCGGCGCAGACAGCCGAGCAGATTCGCCAGTTCCAGCAGCTCAGTCCCGAGCAGCGTGCGGCTGCGGTGAAAGCCGCGCAGGAAGCCGCATCGGGCCAGGGCGCCGCGGCCGCGGTTGTTCCGGCCGCGGAGCCGGTCGTGGTCGTGCCTGCGCCGGTCCAGCCGGCGGGGCCATCGGCGATCGAGGAGCGCTACGCCGGCCGCACCGATGCCGCGAGCCTCGCCGAGACCGGCATCGAGCGCGCGTTCCGGCAGGAGCTCAAGCAGTTCGGCTACGACCTGTTCGCCGGCGTGCCGACGACGTTTGCCCCGGCCACCGACATTCCGGTGCCGGCGGACTACGTCATCGGCCCGGGCGACACCATCGAAGTGCAGCTGTTCGGCAAGGAGAACCAGCAGTACAACCTGGTCGTCACGCGCGACGGGCGCATCAACTTCCCCGAGTTCGGCGCGATCCCTGTGGCGGGCCTGCCGTTCAGCGACCTGCGAGCGGATCTCGAAAAGCGTGTTGCCGAGCAGATGATTGGAGTGAAGGCCGCCATCAGCATGGGCGCGCTGCGCTCGATCCGCGTGTTCGTGCTGGGCGACGTCACGCGCCCCGGCTCCTACACGGTCAGCGGGCTGTCGACGATGACCAACGCGCTGTTCGTCAGCGGCGGCATCCGGCCGATCGGCTCACTGCGCAACGTGCAGCTCAAGCGCAACGGCCGCGTCGTTGCGCGCCTCGACCTCTACGATCTGTTGCTCAACGGCGACACCAGCGACGACGTGCGCCTCCAGCCCGGTGACGCCATTTTCGTGCCGCCGATCGGCCCTACCGCCGGCGTGGCGGGCGAGGTGCGCCGCCCGGCGATCTATGAACTGCGCGGCGAGACGCGCGTCGCCCGACTCGTCGACATCGCCGGCGGCCTGCTGCCGACCGCGGCACCGCGCATGTCCCAGCTCGAGCGCCTGGTCGCGCGCGGCAACCAGACGCTCGTGGACGTTAACCTGGACGATCCGGCCGCCGCGCAGGCCGCGGTGGCCGACGGCGACGTGCTGCGGGTCTACGCGAACCTCGACCGCATGGACGGTGTGGTGCTGCTGGCCGGGCACGTGCGCCGGCCGGGCGGCGTGGCCTGGCACGACCGGATGCGCTTGACCGACCTGGTGGGCGCGCCGGAGCAACTCCTGCCGCGCGCCGACCTCGAATACGTGCTGGTGCGCCGCGAAGAACGGCCGCTGGGCAAGGTGCGCGCATTCTCGACGCGCCTGTCCGCCGCGTGGGCCGATCCGCAGTCCGATGCCGACGTGCTGCTCGAGCCGCGCGACCAGGTGTTCGTGTTCGCGCAGGCTGGGCCACCGCGGAGCAAGGCCATTGCGGTGCCGGCGGCCGTGACGATGACCGCGCCTCCGGCCTCAGCCATGCCTGCCGCGGCGCCGACCGCGGCTCCGGTCGATCAGGCCGGGGCGGCGGACCCGGCAGCGGCGGGCGCACCTCCGGCACAGCCGGATGTGCCGCCCTCGTTGCCACAACCGGCCGCGGACGCAGTCGAACCGGCCCCCGCGCCGAGTGCGGTGGTGACGCGACGCGAACTGCTCGAGCCCCTGCTCGAGGATCTGGCCGTGCAGGCGGACATGGGTGAGCCGACGCGGATTGTGTCGGTCGACGGACTCGTGCGGGAATCCGGACGCTATCCCCTCGAGGCGAACATGCGGGTTTCGGACCTGCTGCGCGCCGCCGGCGGCCTCAGCGAGGCGGCCTACACGCTCGGCGCCGAGGTTACGCGCTACAGCATCGTCGAGGCGCAGAAGCGCGAGGTCAGCCATGTTCCGGTGGATCTGGCCCGCGTACTGGAGGGTGACGCGGTCAGCGATGTCCTGCTGCAGCCGCACGACAGCCTGAACATCAAGCGGCTTCCCGACTGGGCCGATCAGCTGTTGGTCGAGGTACGCGGCGAGGTGCGTTTCCCGGGCAGCTATCCGATCAAGCCGGGGGAGCGGTTGTCCGACGTGCTCGAGCGGGCGGGCGGCCCGACCGACGTGGCCTTCGCCGCCGGCGCGGTCTTCACGCGCGAGGAACTGCGCCTCAAGGAGGAGGAACGGATCAAGGCGCTCAGCCAGCAGCTCGAAGCCGACATTGCCGCCGCCTCGTTGCAGGCCTCGCAGGACCCGAAACAGGCCGACGCGCTGGCGTCCGCGCGAGCCCTGCTGCCGCAGCTGAAGTCGGCCCGCGCCACGGGACGTCTCGTGATCGACCTCGACGACCTGCTGGAGCGGGGGAAACGCTCGCGGTACGACGTCGCTCTCAAGAGCGGCGACGTGCTGACGATTCCGACCGCGACCGACGAAGTGACGGTCATCGGCGAGGTCCAGTACCCGACCTCGCACGTCGCCCAGTCCGGGTTCGATGCGGATGACTACATCAACCGCAGCGGCGGCCTGACGTACAAGGCCGATGAGGATCGGGTCTACGTCATCCGCGCCAATGGGCGGGTGGAGCCCACGCGCACCGTTTTCTTCTTCTGGAACAACTATGCCGACGTCGAGCCGGGCGACACCGTGGTCGTGCCGTTGGACGTCGAACGGATGCGCCCGTTGACCTTCTGGGCCAGCGTGACGCAGATTCTGTATCAGATTGCCCTGACGGCAGCCGCCGCCAACGCAGTAGGGGCGTTCTAGCAGCAGACGGCAGTTGGACCAGCATGGGGGCTGGCGTATGAACCGCATTTCCGACACCTGGCGGCGCATCGCGCGCTACCTCATCAACGTCCCGCGCCGCTCGAAGAGCGCGATCGTGATGGTGGCGGATGCGATCGTGCTTGGTGTCACGATGTACGTCACGCTTGCCGTGCTGACGCGCTCGTGGCCCACGCCCCTGGATGACAACGGCTACCTCGTTTTTCTGGCACCGGCCGTCACCATTCCGCTGCTGAACGTCTTCGGTGTCTACGACGCCGTCGTGCGCTTCGTCAACGGTGACCACATCCAGCGCTCCATCCCGTCCGTGGTGCTGGCCTGCCTGATCCTGGCCGCCGCGGCATGGGCGGGCGGCACGCTGGGAGCGATCTGGAACGTGCTGGCCGTGTACGGGCTCGCCGCCGTCGCGGGGCTGAGCATCGAGCGGAGCGCCGCCAGCCTGCTGCTGCGCGACAAGCGCCGCGTCGAGGGCCTCGAAAATGTCGTGATCTACGGCGCCGGCGACGCCGGCCGGCAACTCGCGGCGGCGCTGACGCAGACGCGCCGATTCAAGGTCTGCGGCTTCGTGGACGACAAACCCGAGCTGCAGCTGCGTACGATGCTGGGCTTCCCGATCTACTCGCTGGCGCTGCTTCCGGAAGTCATCAAGACACGCGCGATCCGGCGCGTGCTGCTGGCCATTCCGTCCGCGAGCCAGGCGCGCCGGCGCGAGGTCCTGGAGAGCCTCGAGCAGTTGCAGGTCCAGGTCATGGTCATGCCGTTCCTGGACGAGATTGCCAGCGGCCAGAAGCGCGTGGACCAGTTGCGCGAAGTGGAGATCGGCGACCTGCTGGGCCGCGATCCGGTGGCGCCGATGGATGCGCTGCTCGACATGCATTTGAAGGGCCGCAGCGTGCTGGTCACGGGCGCCGGCGGCTCCATTGGCTCCGAGCTATGCCGGCAAGCCATCGGCCGCGGCGCGCGCAAGCTGGCGCTGTTCGAGCGCAACGAATTCGCGCTCTACGCGCTGGAGCGCGAGCTGGCGCCACGCGCGCTGGCGATCCAGTGCGAGCTCGTGCCGATCCTCGGCAGCGTGACCGACAGTGGATACCTGAGGCATGCGCTGGCGCAGCACGGCGTCGAAACCGTGTACCACGTGGCCGCCTACAAGCACGTGCCGCTGGTGGAGCAGAACGCGCTGGCGGCGGTCGCGAACAACGCGCTGGGGACGCTGGATGCGTTCCAGGCGGCAATCGCGGCGCGCGTATCGAACTTCGTGCTCGTGTCGACCGACAAGGCGGTGAACCCGGCCAACATCATGGGCGCGTCGAAGCGCGCCTGCGAGATGGCGGTGCAGGCGCTGTCGGCCGCCCATCCCGAGATCCGCGCGTCCATCGTGCGGTTCGGCAACGTGCTCGACTCGAGCGGCTCGGTAGTGCCGCTGTTCCGCCAGCAGATCCGCGACGGCGGCCCGGTGACCGTCACGCACCGCGAGACCACGCGCTACTTCATGACCATTCCCGAGGCCGCGCAGCTCGTGATCCAGGCCGGCGCGATGGGCGGGCGAGGCGACATCTTTGTGCTCGACATGGGCCAGCCCGTGCGCATCCTCGACCTGGCGGAGCGCATGATCCGGCTGTCGGGCCGCGACGTGCGCGGCCCCGAGGCGCCGAACGGCATCGAGATCAGCTTCATCGGGCTGCGCCCGGGCGAAAAGCTGCACGAGGAGCTGCTGGTGGACGGCAACCCCATGGGTACCGGGCACCCCCGGATCTTCCGCGGCGACGATGCGTTCGTACCGTGGGAAGTGGCGCAGACGTATTTTCGGCAGATGGAAAGCGCCGTCCGCGCAAACGACACGCGGCAACTGCTGGACGTGTTGAACCGCTTTGTTTCAACTCGGGGGCCGGCGGCTCTCGGGGCCCTTCAGGCGCCTCCGCAACCGGCCATCGAGCTGGTCGGCGGGACGGCCGTTTAACTGCAACGTGAGGATTGGAATGAGAATCGTAGTTTTCGGTGGCGATGGTTTCTGCGGCTGGCCCACTTCGCTCGGGCTGTCGGCGGCGGGCCACGACGTGATGATCGTCGACAACCTGAGCCGCCGCGCCATCGATCATGAGTTGTCCGCGGAGTCACTCACCCCGATTGCGACCATCGAGCAGCGCATGCGCCGCTGGAAGCGTGTTTCGGGCCGCGCGCTGCAGTTCCGGCACATGGACATTGCCAAGCAGTACGCGGAAGTGGCGCAGCTTTTCAAGGACTGGAAGCCCGACGCCGTGGTTCACTTCGCCGAGCAGCGCGCGGCGCCTTACTCGATGAAGAGCGTCGGGCACAAGCGCTACACGGTCGAGAACAACGTTGCGGCGACGCACAACGTGCTGGCGGCGCTGGCGGAAGTGTCGCCGTCCACCCACCTCGTCCACCTCGGGACGATGGGCGTCTACGGATACTCGTCGGTGGGGGCGACCCTGCCAGAGGGCTACCTCACGGTGAAGATGCCGGTCGGACAGGGTGGGTGGGTGGAGCAGGGCATCCTGTACCCGACCAACCCGGGCAGCGTCTATCACATGACCAAGACGCTCGATCAGTTGATGTTCGCGTTCTACAACAAGAACGACAAGCTGCAGATTACGGACCTTCACCAGGGCATCGTCTGGGGCACGAACACGCCTGAGACAGCGATGCACGAGGAGCTGATCAACCGCTTCGACTACGACGGTGACTACGGCACCGTGCTGAACCGTTTCCTGATGCAGGGCGCGATCGGCCACCCGCTCACCGTCCACGGCACGGGCGGCCAGACGCGGGCCTTTATCCATATTCGCGATACCGTGCAATGCGTGCGACTGGCGATCGAGAACCCGCCGGCCGAGAAGCACCGGGTGCGCATCATGAACCAGCTCACCGAAACGCACCGCGTGCGCGACCTGGCCGATCTGGTCTCGCGCATGACGGGGTCAGCGGTCGCGTACCTGGGCAATCCCCGCAACGAGGCCGCCGAGAACGATCTCGCGGCGGAGAACAAGTGCTTCCTCGACTTGGGGCTCAAGCCGACGACACTCTCGGAGGGTCTCATGAGCGAGGTTACCGAGATCGCCAAGAAGTACGCCCACCGGTGCGTGCGCGACAAGATCCTCTGCCGCAGCTACTGGAACGCGGAGGCGGCGGAGCGGTGCTTGGCTGATGAGACCTCCAGGAAGGTGGCCGTCGGCTGACAAGCGCGGCCGCGGGGGTCAAAATCCACCCGCAAGCGGCAGCGATCCTCGGGTGCCCGTGAACTACAGAAAGCTGTTCGACAACAGTCTGTTGTTTACGGTCATCTTTCCGAACCTGAGAGCCGTCAGCAGCACGAACTCCTTCCAGCCTCTCACGCTGCCCCTGATCTTCGCCGACGCGGCGATCAGGGGCCGCGCGGACCGGCACGCCGCGTCCTTCGCGGCGGTCTACCTAGTCTGCGTGCTGCTGTCGTTCCTAATCCACGGGAAGATCGCGGGCGCGACACTGCTGTACTCCGTTTTGTACCTGTCGGGCCCGTTGACGTACTTCTATTTCATCGGGCGTGGGGAGTCGCTCTCGACCACGCTGATCAACATCGGCCTGGGGTTCACGTTCCTCACCGTCGCCGAGCAGTTCTTCGTCGCAAGCCCGCTGGCCGAGTCAGTCATCTCCACGGTGTTCGCCAACCGGCCGCCGGAAGTGGCGATTGGCCTGCGGGGCGTGGGGGGCTTCATGTCGGAGCCCTCACAAAGCGGCCGGCTCTACGTGTTCCTGCTCTTCCTCGCGTACCTGCTGAAATGCCGGTTCCGGGCCTTCTGGTTGGTGATGGCCATCCCGTTTCTTCTCATGAATCGCAGCGCCAGCGCATTCCTGCTACTGCTGGCGCTGCTGATGGTGCTCAGTTACCGGCGCTCGAAGACCTTTACCCTGGTGCTAATCGGCATCGGCGCGGTGGCGTTCCCATACTTCCTGCTGATTGAGTTTCGCTTCTCGGAGGTGTTCGAGCGCTTCCTGCTGGCTTGGGAGTCGGCCGGCAACGCCAGCGTGGTCAGCGTGCTCGGCACGGCGGGCGGCCGGCGCTTGATCCAGACGGCCGTGGGATTTATGTCGCTGTCGGTCTATCCTCTCGGCAATGGGATCGGATCATCGCTGGAAACGTTCCAGGCCGTGGCCCAGAGCGTAGGCTTCGACCTGAGCGATTGGAGCCGCTACGAGGAGTTCGAGGACGGGCTGAAGCCCAGCTCGTACGCAGCGCAGATCGTGTACGACTTCGGCTGGCTCGCTGTGCCGATCCTAGCAGCGCTTGCGTTTCCGTTCCGCAACCACCGCGTCGGCCCAGACCCGCTGCGAAAGATGGTTTTCCTGCTCGGCGCCGCGCAGATTCTTGTGGCGTCGCCCACAACGATCCCGTGGCCGTGGGTGATGATGGCTGTAGGCCTCGTGCCGGCAGAGCCTCGGAGCCGCATTCCTGCGGTCCAGCCCGCCCCCGGCGTCGCGTGACCAAGATGGGTCGCCCCGCTTCGACGCCCGTCACGGCATGAGAATCTTCGTCACCGCGATCTCCAAGGGCGTGGCGGCAGTAGGGATCCTGCTGTTGAACGCCGTGCTAGCGCGGGTCATGGCGGCGGCGGACGTCGGCATTTTTGTCATGGGCCTGGCGCTCCTGGTGGGGCTCACGACGCTGGCCAAAGGCGGCCTCGACACGGCGGCGTTGAGACATCTTGCCATCGAGTACAAGCGAACCGATCGCCGCTCGTATCGCGCGGCGGAGCGCGCGGTCTATGCGAGGGTTCTGCGGTTCGGCGTGTATACGACTGCCGCTGCGGAGATCCTGTACCTGCTGGTCGCGCCGGCTTTCGGAATCGCCGCCGAGCCGGCCGTCACGGTATTCATCGCGCTTGTGCCGCTCTACACGGTGGTCTACTTGCAAGGGGCACAGCTGAAGGCTGTCGACCTGCCGCAGTGCGCGCCGCTGTTCGAGACTGCTGGCGTCTCGACGCTGGCGGGTGTCGTCATCGGTGTCGCCCACGCCGTCGGAAACGACGTCTCGCCGCTGGCCGCGGTCGGGGCGTACGCCGCGTGCACGGCGCTCACGGCGGGGGTGGGTCGCGCGATCCTCCACCGTCGGGGAGTTGCAAGCTCCGCGCGCGCCCCGGACGCCCTGGGCGGCGCGCCGATCGACCTGTCGTGGTCGGTGACCCGTGGGTATTTCTACAACTCCGCGCTGACCTGGGTCATTCAATGGTCGGTGGTATTGCTCGTCGGAGCGGTCATGAGCCGGCAGGAGGCGGCCTACTACAGCATCGCGCACCGTATGTCGTACGCCGTGATGTTCGTCCTGCTAGTCTTCACGTCGGTGCTCTCCCCGTTGTACGCGGTCCTGCACGAGCGGCGGCAGCGTGAGGAGATCGGCACGCTGCTACGTAACAGCAGCACCGCGATCTGCCTCATCGCTGGCGCGATCGTGCTGCTGTTCTTCGTTTATGGAGACGACCTCCTCGTCGCGCTGTTCGGAGCGGATTACGTCGCCGCCTATGCGGCCCTGCTAATCCTGTCGCTCGGGCAATTCGTCAATGCATCGGCTGGATCGAACACGGCCGTGCTGAACATGACCGGACACCAGGACACCGTGAAATCAGCGATGATCGTCGCGGTGGTCATCATCGGGGGCGCCACGCCCTGGCTCGGGGCGGCGCACGGCGCCGCTGGCGCCGCGGCCGCAGTGGCGACGGCGCTCATATGCCAGAATATCGTCCTGAGTTTCCACGTGTATCGGAAACTCGGAATCCTCTACGGTCCCTTCTATTTGAGGGTCAGGAAAAGCCCGACGGCGGAGTGAGCCGGGCCAGCGCCTCTTTTCGTATGCTAGTGATATCCAACGGCAACTTTAAGAGCGGCTCCACGTGGGTGACTGCCGTCATCAAGGTGGCAGTGCCGCACAAGGAGATCCCGGAGCAGTACGCGCACCCGAAGCACCGGCAGCGACTGGCACTCGGAAAGATCGCACCTTTTCTGCGCGAGGTGGACATCCAGCGGGACAACTACGTGTCGAAGACCCACATCTTCGACCGCAGCACGATTCGTCAGATCGTCGAGGCGCCGGGGGTCAGGGTCGTCAACGTCGAGCGCGACCTGCGGGACGCCCTGGTCTCGCACTACCACCACCTCCTGCGGATCGGCAAGGGGATCAGCGACTTCGGCCTTTATTACCGCCTGATCGGCAGATACAAGGCGATCCAGATTCTGCGCTATCGTGCTGCTTGGGAGAAATGGGGGCACGGGCATCTCCTCGTGACCTACGAGGACATGATCGCCGACCCCCACCGCGAATCCGCGAAGATCGCCGCCTACCTGGGCGTGGACCTGTCCCGCGACCGGCTCGATCACATCGTCGAAGCGACGAAGATCGAGAGCCTGCGGAAGCGTTCAAAGGAGATCGGCCTGAGCGAAGAGGCCTCGTTCTTCCGGCGCGGCGCCGTGGGTGACCACCGCGAATACCTGTCCGACGCGCAGCATCAGGAGCTACGCTCGTTCGAGCGCGGGCAGATCCCGGTCTGGCATCGCATGATCTACGCGGCACTCTTCGAGGTCCGCGTGGGGCTAAAACGATGGCTGCAGGGCGTCAGCAAACACCTGTATTTGTTCCTCGATCGGCACGTGTAGCCGTGCCGCACGTCCTCTTTTACAGCAACCATTTGCGTGGTCCGAAGGGCGCGGCCGGCGCCCGCTCGTGGCATCAGGCGCGCTGCCTGTCGGAGATCTTCGACGTCACGGTGGTGATTCCCGGCGTGGATCCGGTGACGGCCGAGCCGGTGACCGAAGAAACGTACGAGGGCCTCGACCTCGACCGTGTGCGCGTGATCCGGTTGCGTGTTGCGACAAACGATCGCTCCAGCGTGCTGCGGCGCGCGCTGTACTTTCTGTCGGCGATGACCGCGCAGCTGCGCGCCGGTTTCACGACCCGGCGGCCCGACGTGGTTCTGTCCATGAGCCTGCCGATCACGCAGCTCATGGTCGCCGCGCTGGTAGCCGCCGTTCGCCGGGTGCCGCTGATAGTGGACCTCCGCGACATGCCGTTCGAGACGGCTGCCGAGGTCGGCTACATCAGGAGCCGGCCGATTGTCGGGCTGCTGCGCTGGCTCGAGACGCGCATGCTGGCGCAGGCCCGGGTGATCCTCACCAACTCGCCGTACTACAAGCGCTACCTGTGCGAGCGGGGTCTGGACGGCGGCAGGATCCACGTCGCGGCGATCGGGTACGACGATTTCGATGAGCCGCCGATGGAACAGATCCGCTTGTGGCGCCAGCGCATGCTGGCGGCCTTCGGCGAGTGCCCGCCGGAGTTCGTTGGCGTGTATGCCGGCACACTGGGGTACGCGTTCCCGATCGACGCGATCCTGCGCGCGGGCGCGCTGCTGCGAGACGACCCCGCGGTCGGCCTTGTCTTCCTCGGCGACGGCCAGCGCCTAGAGGAGTACCGGCGCTACGCGCAGGAGCACGGCATCAGGGCCAAGTTTCTCGGGAGGGTGCGGAAACTCGACGTGCACGCGGCCTGCCGGGCGGCCGATTTCTGCATCTACCCCGCGAGCCCCGGCAAATTTTCCGGTGCGATCCTCGGCAACAAGGTGTTCGACTACCTGGGCGCGCACAAATCGATCATCTATGTCGGTGGCCCGAGCGCGGTCGCGGACGTCATCACGCAGTTGCAGGCCGGTATCCTGTGCGCGGACGGTGCTCCGGAGGAATTTGCGCGCGCCGTCACCGCCCTGCGGAGCGATGCCGCCCGACGGCAACGACTGGAGCAGGGCGCGGCCGGCTTTCGCGCGGCCGGGTACACGGCGCGCGCGGCCGCCGAACGCCTGCGCGAGCTGGTGAACGGGATGCTGCCGGAACCCGTGCATTCGTGAACACCTACCGGAAGCTGATCATCATCGGCGCTCCCCGCTCGGGAACCAACATGCTGCGCGACGCCCTCTGTGCGCTGCCCGGTTTTGCCACGTGGGATTGCGATGAGATCAATCCGATCTGGAAGCACGGGCACTTACACTCGCATCCCCATGACGACTTGCCGCCTACACTCGCGAATCCCGCCGCCCGGGCGTTCGTTCGGACCCGGTTCGACCGGCTGGCCCACGCCACGGGCGCGCAGGTGGTCGTGGAAAAGACCTGCGCCAATTCCGTGCGCGTCGGTTACCTGAGGGCGCTACTGCCGGAAGCGGAGTTCATATTCATCCGGCGCCACGGCGCGGATGCCGTCGCCTCGGCGATCACCCGCTGGCGCTCGTCGCTGCCGCTGCGGTATTCGCTGAAGAAGGCGCGTTACGTTCCGCTGCAGGACATCCCTTTCTACGCCGCGAGGGCGTTGCTGAACCGGCTGCGGCAGGCCGTAGATCCGGGCCACCGATTGCGTGCGTGGGGGCCGATGACCGAAAGCATCGCTACGGCTGCACGGTGTGGCGACGTCGTCCGCGCTGCGGCGCTACAGTGGCAGGAGTGTGTCGTACGATCCCTGGCGGAGCTGCCCGAGACACGCGTCGAGGTCCGCTACGAGGATTTCGTGCGGGAGCCGCAGGTGGAGTTGCGGAGCATCCTCTCTGCGGTACGCTCGCCGAAGCCTGAAGCAGCGATCGTCGGAGCGACACGCGCGGTTCGCGCCGGGCTCGCCGGGCAGGGCGCGCAACGGCTGCTCGCCCATGGCCAGTTGCCGATCGTCGCGCCGATCATCAATCCCGTCCTGGAACGGCTGGGCTATGCCCCCGTCTGAGCAGGCCGGCACGCGGGGGCTCAGTGCTTCGCAGCGCTTTCTGAAGCGCAGCTTTGACCTCGTCTTTGCGGGAACCGTGGTCGTCGTCTTCTTCCCCGTGATGGCGGTGGCCCTGATCGCAGCCACCCTGGATACGCGCCAGAACGGACTCTTCTCGCAGGTCAGGATCGGGCGCGGGGGGCGCGCGTTCCGCGCTTACAAAATAAGGACTATGCGCGCATCCCCTACGGTGTCCACGACTGTTACCACGCGGCTCGATCCGCGCATCACCGTTCTGGGGCGCTGCCTGCGCAAAACGAAGATCGACGAGCTGCCGCAGTTCATCAATGTGCTGCTTGGCGACATGTCTGTCGTCGGCCCCCGGCCGGATGTTCCTGGTTATGCGGACCGTCTGGCCGGCGACGACAGCATCGTGCTGAGCGTTCGGCCCGGCATCACCGGGCCTGCCACTCTATTCTTCAGAGATGAAGAGGCCCTGCTCGCTGCGCAGCCGGATCCCGAACGGTTCAACCGCGAGTGGCTGTGGCCGGCGAAAATTTGCATGAACGCAGATTACGTGCGGAGCTATAACTTCTGCGAGGATTTGCGCCTCGTGCTCGACACGAGCCTGCCGTTCCTCACTCTGTCGAAAGCGTCCAGAGCCCGGCGTCAACTGGAGCCGCTGGACTTCACCCAGCCACTCGATTTGACACCCCATTGATCGAGTCGCCCAGCCTATGCTGAACACTCCTTTCCCCGCTTGGCCCAGCTTCACATCCGAAGAAGCGGATGCAGTCCGCCGGGTGCTGCTCTCCAATCGCGTCAACTACTGGACGGGCGAAGAAGGTCGCGCGTTCGAGCGCGAGTTCGCCGCATGGGCGGGAACGCAACATGCCGTGGCGCTGGCCAACGGCACTCTCGCACTCGAAGTGGCGCTGCGGGCGCTCGGCATCGGCCCGGGCGACGAAGTAGTGGTGACGCCGCGCAGTTTCGTAGCTTCGGCGTCCTGTGTTGTCACAGTCGGCGCCACACCGGTGTTCGCCGACGTGGACGCGGATTCGCAGAACATCACACCGACGACCGTCGAGGCGGTGCTGACCAAACGCACGCGGGCGCTGATCGCCGTGCACCTTGCCGGGTGGCCGTGCGAGATGGACGAATTTTTCGAACTGGCCCGGGCACGCAAGCTCTCCATCGTCGAGGATTGTGCACAGGCGCACGGCGCGCGTTATCGCGGCCGCTCGGTCGGTAGCATCGGCGACATCGGTGCCTGGTCCTTCTGCCAGGACAAGATCATGACCACGGGCGGCGAAGGGGGAATGGTCACGACCAACGATGCGGAACTCTGGTCGAGGGCCTGGAGCGACAAGGACCACGGCAAGAGTTGGGCGGAAGTTTACGAGCGTAGCCACCCGCCAGGGTTCCGCTGGCTCCATGAGTCCATCGGCACGAATGCGAGGATGATCGAACTGCAGGCCGTGATCGGGCGGATCCAGCTCGGCTGCATGTCCGAGTGGCATGCGGCACGGGCACGAAATGCGGAGGCGATCGCGCAGGCTGCCCGCGCATGCTCCGCGTTGCGCGTTCCCGTCGTCCCGCCGCACCTCGAGCACGCGTGGTACAAGTTTTATTGCTTCGTGCGGCCCGATGCCCTTAAGGCGGATTGGAGCCGGGACCGCATCATGGCCGAGATCAATGCTGCAGGTGTGCCGTGCTATGTGGGCAGCTGTCCTGAGGTCTACCTGGAGAAAGCCTTCACCAGCCGCGGGCTGGGACCGTCGGAGCGGCTGTCGGTGGCCAGGCAACTCGGCGAAACGAGCCTGATGTTCCTGGCGCACCCTACGTTGGCCGGGGCTCACCTCGACAAGGCAGGGGCGACAATCCGTGAGGTCATGCGGCGCGCCACGCGCTGACCTGCGCCTGCGGGCAAGGTTGCTCCATAATCGGGCGGCGCGGTTGGGAAATCACGAAGGAATCCTTGATGCAGCATAGAGCAGCGGCGGCCGACAGCGACGAGATCGACCTGCACGAACTGGTGCGGCACCTCGGCGAGGGAAAATGGACGATCGGAATGATTGCTGCCGCTTTTTGCGTGGTCGCGGTGATCTACGCCTTCGTGGTCACGCCGGTCTTCCGGTCGGAAGCCTTGGTGCAGCCGCAGGAGGAGCAGGACGCCAAGGGTGGTCTTGGCAGCCTGATCGGGCAGTTCGGTGGTATAGCCGACCTGGCTGGCGTCTCCCTGAGCACCGGTTCCGATCGTGCCGTCGCCATCGCTACGCTGCAGTCACGCGTGGTCGTGGAGGCCTTCATCCGCGACAGAGGTCTGCTGCCGAAACTGTATCCATCGCGCTGGAACGCCGAGGCTGCCGCTTGGGAGGATCCCGACGATGTGCCCAGCACGTGGGAGGCATACAACGACTTCACGGAGGACATCCTCGTCCTGACGGACGACACGTCCACTGGGCTCGTGGAAGTCGCGATCGAGTGGCGTGATCCCCAGGAGGCGCAGGAGTGGGCCAGCGAGCTGGTCGCTCGAGCGAACGCCCATCTGCGGGCGCGCGCCATCGCTGAAGGCGAAAAGAACCTTGCGTACCTGCAGGCGCAGATTCGCACGATCGGGCAGGTCGAGCTGCAGCAGGTGCTCTACGGCCTCGTCCAGACCGAACTTCAGAAGCTGATGCTTGCCAAAGGGAGTGAAGAGTTCGCCCTGAAGACGATCGATTCGGCAGTTGTTCCCATGAAAAGCGAGAGGCCGAAGCGCCTGCTGGTCATCGCGGTCGGAACCCTGCTGGGTGTCCTGATCGGAGCATTGGTCGTCATCATGCGCCGATGGTGGCGCCGCCCTGACGCGAGCATGACGGGAGCTTGAAAATGCGAAACAGGCTGTGGCTACCCGCAATGGCACTGTTGATGGCCTGCTCGACGAAGGCGGCCGCCGGGCTGGGCGAGCCGATTGTCCTGATGTGGCAGGTGACCGGAGACGAGTTCGCGGCCGACTTCGCAGTGCTGGCGAAGGCTGGCGTCAATACCGTGCAGTCGTTCTCGTTGAGCCAGCAGACCCAGCAGTACGTGGACGCCTACATGGACGCCGCGGCCAAGCAGAAGCTCGGCGTCATCGCGTTCGTTGGGCACTTTGTCGAAGGCAAGGGCGAGACCTGCGCGCTCAGCGAAACGGGAGCGGCGTTCGTGCGTCGATACGCCGGCCACGCGGGTCTCGCGGCTTGGCACAGCGTGGACGAGCCCGCCAATCACGACGTATCCAAGGATTGCCAGCGAAAGGTGTACGCCAAGCTGAAGGAGCTCGATCCGAAGCGCCCGGTCTTCTTGAGCATCAATTTCACCAAGCAATCGGAGTACGACCGGTACTTTGCGGAGGACGCATTCGACGTCCTCGACCTGCACAAGTATGTCAATCCCGGCGTGGGTCGTGGCCAGCGCAACCTCCTCACCCTATTCAAGAGCAATCGAAAGCGAGCGTACCCGGTGATCGTGACCTTGCGCGCGTTCAACGCGCCCAGGAAGGTGAAGCGCCTGGACATGCGGCCCGGAACCCTCTTTGAGCAATACCGCTTCTTCTTCGAAGAGCAGAAAGTCACCCGGAACATTGGCTTTTACGGCTGGCGCCTTGCGCCCAACAAGGGCATCAAGCAAATCGACTGGATGCGGACCGAGTTCGAGGAGTTCGCGGAACGCAAGTTGAAGGCCCCCGAATAGAGGGAAGGGGGGTCGACTTCCGGGGTCCGATCCTGCATCCGCAATCGCAACCCGCTGGTCTGGAGCTCGCGGCGTCGCCGGCGTGCCATCTAGGCTGCAGATCAAGCGGCTTATGGCGGATGGGTGCGTTGACTGCCGTGGCTTCACCAACGCGGATTTCGCGCGGACCGAGCGAAGCGAAGGATCGCGTGACGGACGCGATCCCTCGGCCCTGCGGACCGCGGGATGACAGGCGAAGGGCCTAGGTATGACACAGGGGCGCGTCTATACTGGCCGTATATACGTCGAGCCCCTCATGCCCATCGCGAAAGTCTTCAGGTCCGGTAACAGCCAGGCGGTCCGGCTGCCCAAGGAGTTCCGGTTCGGCACTGCCCAGGTCGAGATCTTCCGGCGCGGTGACGAGGTCGTGCTGAGGGAACTCGGCCGTCGCCGGACGTTGAGCGAGTTGCTCGCCAGGCTGCCGCCGGCCGATTTCCCCGAGAACATCCCCGATCCGCCGCCAGATCCGGTGGAGTGGATTGAGTGAGCGCGCGCTACCTTCTGGACGCGGACATCTGCATCTACGCGCAGTCGCGCCGCCATCCCGCAGTGACCGCGCGCTTCGACCGCCTGAGCGCCGGCGAAGCCGTGATTTCCGCGATCGCGTATGGCGAGCTCCTGTTCGGCGCGAGCAAGAGCAACGACACCACGGCGGCGGGTGCCCGGCTCACGGCGCTGACGCTGGTGGCCAGCCTGGCCCCGCTGCCGCTCGAGGCGGCAAGCCACTACGCGGAGATCCGCCGCCATCTGGAGGCTGCGGGCACGCCGATTGGCGGCAACGACATCTGGATCGCGGCGCATGCGAGGGCGGCGGGGCTGGTGCTGGTCAGCAACAATGAGCGGGAGTTCCGCCGCGTGCCGGGGCTGGAGGTCGAGAACTGGCTCGAGTCGAAAGTGCGGGAGAAGGCCGCCGCGTATTCGCGGCGCCGCCGCAAGGCCAGGGCGCGCTCGTTTCCGGCGGACCCGGCGCCCGTGGATCCGGCGGCGGACCTGCGGCAGATCGCGCGCGGGCTGCACTCGCCCTCGCTTCGATCGGGATGACACTTGCCGGGGTGGTAAACGGGGAGCGCTGAGGCCGGATGGCGTCGCGCCTGGTCATTCGGTATCATGCTAGCGAACATTACTGGAGCCCGCCGTGGCCAACCTGCACATCCGGAACGTGGACGAAATGCTGGTACGCAAGCTGCATCAGCGCGCAAAGGCCAACGGCCGCTCGGCGGCCGAGGAGCATCGGCAGATCCTTCGCGACGCCCTGCTCGGCGGTAATCCGGCGGACGTCCATGCCATTGCGGCAAAACTTCGGGAACTGACGCGCGACCGGCCGAAGGACAGGCCGGCGGAGGACCTGATCCGCGAGCAGCGGGATTCGCGATGACGTACGTCGTGGATGCCAGCGTCGTCATCAAGTGGCTGGTGCGCGAAGAAGGTTCGGAGCAAGCGGCGCGGCTTATGACACGGCCGGTCGCTGCGCCGGAGTTGCTGATCCCCGAGTGCGTCAACGCACTGTGGAGCAAGGTCGTTCGGGGGATGCTGCTGGAGAGCGACGCGGAGATTGGCGCCAGGGTGCTGCGGACTTCGGGGATTGCCCTGGAGCCGATGCAGCCGCTGGCGGCCGACATTCTTGACCTGTCGTTGCGGCTGAAACATTCCGCTTACGACTGCACCTACCTGGCGCTGGCGCGAAGTCTCGATGGAGTTCTCGTGACGGCTGACCGCAGATTGCTGGCGCGTTGCATGCGACCTGATGCCGCCGATCTTGCCGGGCACGTGCGCTCGCTCGACGAGGTGGGTTACGCAGCGCAGGAACCGCGGCCGCGGAAGTACGGATATCGGGTTCGGCCGGCCGCATGAAAATCCTCGTCACCGGCGGCGCCGGCTACATCGGCAGCCATGTGGTGCGCCAGCTCGGCGAGGCGGGGCACGAGGTGGTCGTGCTCGACAACCTCTCCACCGGCCATGAGTGGGCCGTGCTCAGCGGGCGGCTGGTCAAAGCGGACCTCGCGGACGCTCCGGTCGTGGACCGGCTGCTGGCGTCAGGGCGTTTCGACGCGGTCATGCATTTCGCCGCGAGCATCGTGGTGCCGGAGTCGGTCAGCGAGCCGCTGAAGTACTACCGCAACAACACCGTCAACCTGCTGGCGCTGCTCGAGGCCTGCGCCCGGCACGGCGTGCCGCGCTTCGTGTTCTCATCCACCGCCGCCGTCTACGGCCTGCCGCCGGGTGGGCGCGTGACCGAGGCGTCGCCGCTCGCCCCGATCAGCCCCTATGGCGCCTCGAAGATGATGAGCGAGCGCGTGCTGATGGATGCGGCGGCCGCTACCGGCTTGCGCTACGTGATCCTGCGCTATTTCAACGTTGCGGGCGCCGATCCGCAGGGGCGCATCGGCCAGGCCAGCCGCAACGCCACGCACCTGATCAAGGTGGCCTGCGAGACCGCCCTGGGCCAGCGGCCGGAGATGCCCGTATACGGAACGGACTACCCGACCCGGGACGGCACCTGCATCCGGGACTACATCCACGTGGAGGACCTTGCGCGGGCCCACCTGTCGGCGCTGGACTACCTGGCCGGGGGCGGCGCCAGCGAAGTCCTGAACTGCGGCTATGGGCACGGCCATACGGTGCGGGAGGTGATCGAGGCCGTGCGCCGGGTGAGCGGCCGCACGCTGGTGGCGCGGGATGCGGCGCGCCGGCCGGGGGACCCGGTGGAGCTGGTCGCCGACAGCACCCGCATGCGCAAGGTGTTCGGCTGGCAGCCGCGGCACGACGACCTCGACTTCATCGTCCGGACGGCGTGGGAGTGGGAGGTGTCGCGGCGGTAGCGTCGCGCGCCTCGGGATGACACGGCTATACTTCCGGTTCGCGGTGGGGGGTGGAGCGGGGATCCATGATTCGGCGATCGATTATTCCTCTGGCATTCGTCGCCATAAGCCTGGTTCTGGGCGGCTGCGCGACGGCCCGAACCGTCGCCGGCGAGCCCACGCCGAAAGAAGAGGGGGCGGTGCCGGCGGAGGGGGCCGCGGTCGAGACCGCGGAAGCCGCCGCCACCGAAACCCCGCCGGCGGACACGCCGGCCGAAACTATCGAAGGCCCGGGAGCTACCGAGGCTGCCGCAGCGCCGCCGCCGGCCCCACCGCCGGCGGCGGCGGCGATGTTCATTCCGACCGGCAAGCCGCAGATCGTCGGGCGCTTCGAGAAAGTGCAGTTCCCGGCCTGGGTCGAGCGCGCCGGGGTGCGCGCCGGCATCAAGGCGGGCTGGGCGGTCTTCACCAGCGACCGCATCGTCACCGGAGGCGATGGCCGCGTGGAGATCTCCACGGCCGGCGCCGGCCGCCTGAAGATCGGCGGCGACGCCAACGTCGAGTTCACCGAGGCCTACGAATTCACCGGCGGCGCCGTTGAGCCGAGCTTCTTCAAGGTGAACCGCGGCCCGTTCCTGTTCGCCGCGCCGCTGGTGCGCGCGGGCGGCAGCGGCACGCTGGTCGAGGTCGGCGGGGCCATCAACGTCAACGTGATGGGCGGACAGATCGTCGGCCGCACCGATTCGCAGGAGTCGCTGGTGGCGCTGGTGGACGCGGTGGTGCGCGTCAGCGGGCCCAAGCTGAACCCGGGCACGATGCGCGAGCCGCAGACCTTCCTGCGCGTGCCGCGCGCCGGCCGCGCGCAGCCGGTGACGGCGGCGGGCTCGACCAACATGGCGCGCTGGCTGTCGGCGGCGCAGGTCGCCTCGTCGCGGCCGGCGCTGTCGGCCGACGGCCAGTGGGACGTGAGCCTGAATTCGGGCTACAACCTGCGCCAGCTCGAGGACATGGCCTGCCGCATCCAGCGCCGCGGCATCTCGACCGAGATCTACCCGGTCAAGGAGCCCGGCAAGCTGACGTGGTATCGGGTGGTCGTGCGCCGCTTCGCCACCAAGGGCGATGCCGTGAACTTCATGGGCACGGCCAAGGCTCTCGGTTCCAAGGAGCCCTGGGTGCTGGTCCCGCAATCCTGAGCCCCGCTCGATCTGGTCCTGGATGATGGTTTCCGCCGGCGTCACCAATCCGGGCCGCGTGCGCACGCACAACGAGGATGCGTTCCTCGATGCCCCGGACCGCCAGTTGTGGGTGGTGGCCGACGGCATGGGCGGGCACTCGGCCGGCGACGTGGCCAGCGCCATGATCGTCGAGCACCTGGGCAAGCTGAGCCCCAATGCCGACATGGCGACGTTCGTGGACCAGGTGGACGCGGAGCTGACCTCGGTGAACGACGTCCTGCGCAAGCACGCGCAGGAGCGCAACGTGTCGCTGATCGGCGCGACGGTGGTCGCCATGCTCGGCGGCAAGGACGTCACCGCCATCGGCTGGGCCGGCGACAGCCGCGCCTACCGCTACCGGGACGGCAAGCTGGAGCGCCTGTCGCGCGACCACAGCACCGCGCAGGAGCTGATGGACACCGGGCAGTTCACCGCGGCGCAGCTCGCCGGCAAGCAGCAGGGCAATACCATCACGCGCGCGGTCGGCGGCGAGCCGAAGCTGTACCTGGACTGGATCGTGGCGGGCTTCGAGCCCGGCACGCAGTTCCTGCTGTGCAGCGACGGGCTGACCAAGGAAGTGCCCGAGCCGAAGATCGAGGAACAGTTCAAGAGGAACCTGCCGCCGAAGGAACTGGCGGACACGCTGGTGCAGGCCGCGGTCGCGGCCGGCGGCCGCGACAACGTCACCGTGGTGGTGGTGCGCGCTGAATGAATACGAAGCAGCCCTTTGCCGATCTGCTGGCGGGCCTGCAACAGGGCAAGCTGTCGCTGGTTGACATCATCCAGTCGCTCAACGCGCGCGGGCCGGTGCAGTCGCCGCTGCACCGGGCCGAGCTGGGCATGCTCGACCAGGCACTGGCCGGCAAGAAGATCGACGAAAAGCTGCACCGGCTGCTGTCGGCCAAGCTCAAGGACGTGCAGACGCCCAAGGCCACGGTCGAGAAGACCGCCGCCCACCAGGCCTACCGGCCGGCGCCGGGCTCCGAGGACAAGACCGTGGCCGCCGGCATGTCCGGCGACCGGACCACCATCAACCCGTCGGGCGACAAGACCCGCCTCAATCCGCCCGCCGGCGTGGCCGCGGGCGCGACCGGCGACCGGACCGTCATGAATCCGGCCGGCGACAAGACCGTCATCAATCCGGCCGGCGGCAACGGCGGCGGCGAGGGCTTCGACCTGCTGATCGACCAGGGCGGCGACGCCGAATCCACCGAGATGGCCGACCCGCAGGCCACCACCGGCTTCAAGCCGCAGGACCAGACCGGCCGCTCCCGCACCAGCGGCACCAGCGGGCCCAGCACCTCGTCGTGGAACCGCGCGGCCGCGACCGGCGGGCCGGACCGCGAAGTGCATGCCGGCGACGTGCTGAAAGAGCGCTTCTTCCTGGAGAAGGAAGTCGGCCGCGGCGGCATGGGCATCGTGTTCAAGGCCAAGGACGAACGAAAAGTCGAGGCGCAGGACAAGAATCCCTGGGTCGCGGTCAAGGTGCTGAACCCCGAATTCCGCAAGCACCCGCAGGCCCTGGTGGCGCTGCAGCGCGAGTCGCGCAAGGCCCAGCAGCTCACCCACGACAACATCCTGCGCGTCTACGACTTCGACAAGGACGGCACCGTCATCTACATGACGATGGAGTACTGCGATGCCGGCGCGCTGAAGGATTGGATCAAGAAGCACCCCAACGGCATGGGCTGGGAGAAAGGCTGGCCGATCATTGCCGGCCTGGCGCGCGGCCTGGGCCGCGCCCATCGCGACAACATCGTCCACTCCGACTTCAAGCCCGGCAACGTCATGATGACGACGGAGGGCACGCCGAAGCTGTTCGACATGGGCATCGCGCGCGCCGCGAAGTCCGGCGCCGAGAGCAAGGGCGAGACCACGGTGTTCGACGCCGGCGAGCTCGGCGCGCTGACGCCGGCCTACGCCTCGCTGGAGATGATCCAGGGCCAGCCGCCCGAGCTGATCGACGACATTTACGCGCTCGGCATCACGGCCTACGAAATCCTCACCGGCAAGCACCCGTTCGGCAAGAAGAACGCCGAGGAGGTGATGAAGGCGGGCCTGAAGCCGCCCGTGGTGCATGGCCTGCAGCGCGGACAGCAGAAGACGCTGCAGCGGTCGGTGGCGTTCAAGCGCGAGGACCGCTGCAAGACCTGCGACGACTTCCTCGAGGGGATGCGCCCGCACAGCATCAAGGACTACGCGGTGCCGATCATGGGCGGCGGCGTGGCCGTGGTGCTGCTGCTGGTCGGCATCTTCGGCGGCCTGCTGCCGTACCTGGCCGGCAAGCGCGTGGACGGCATGATCGAGCAGTTCGCCCAGGCCCAGTTCACCGAGTACGGCACCGCGGTCGCGGCGCTGAACGCGATGAAGCCGGCTGAGCGCGACAGCGCGATGCAGAAGGGCTCCAAGGAAATCCAGAACTATTTCTTCAACATCGCCAACGACAAGTGGAAAGTGGCGTTCGCGTCCGGCAAGTGGGATCGCGAAGCCAAGGACCAGCGTTACGAGCACCCCGCCGCGCTGGCGGCGGTCGACGCCGCCCGGGAGCTGTACCCGGACTCGGCCGCGGTGGCCAACAACCTGAGCCGGCTGGACCAGGAGAAGAAGGACCTGATCGCCGTGCTCAACGACGAGTTCACCGCGCACATCGACGCCAACCGCATCTACGAGGACAAGACGCCGAACGTGGTGCAGACGGTGGCCATGGTGCGGCAGATCGACCCGGCCAACGACCTGCTCAAGGACAAGAAGCTGAACGGCCGCTATACCACCGACGTGCGCAACTCCCTCGAAGCCGGGCAGTTCGAGACCGCCACCAGGCGCTCGGCGACGGCGATCAAGGTGTTCCCGGATGACACCGACCTGGCCAAGCTGGCGACGAACGTCAAGCAGGGCTACGAGATGCAGCTCGCCGCCGCCAAGCAGCGCGAGTTGATGGCGAAGATGACCGCGGCCGAGGCCAAGACCGAGCTGGCCAGGCTCGCGGCCAATCCGCTGTTCACGCCGGACTGGCAGGTGGGGGTCAACGCCTCCATGGCCAAGCTGACCGGCGACACCACGCCTGAAATGATGCAGGTCAAGAACACGCTGGCCGATGCCTACGCCAAGCAACTGGCCGGGAAGATCGAGGCCAAGGACCTGGTCGGCGGCCAGATGGTGGCCGACAACAGCAAGATGTTCACCGGCATGCCGAGCCTGACGCGCGAGCTCTCGCGCCTGACCGAGATGCGCCGGGCCATCGAGAAAGAAGAGACCGCCAAGGCCGCGCTGGCCGAGGCCGAGACCCTCAAGCGCACGCTGACGACCAAGGCCGACGCCAACGACCTGCGCGGCGCCCAGGTTGCCCTCGACAAGCTGCGCAGCTACCTGCCGGCCAACGACCCGTTCCTGTCGGGTGAGGGCCCCAAGGCGCTGGGCGAGGCCTACCTGCGCCAGGCCAACCGCCAGGCGGAGCAGGGGCGCTACGACGCCGCGCTGAAGTTCGCGCAGGACGGCCTCAAGGCCGCGCCCGCGCTGGCCAGCTTGAAGCAGGCCGAAGGCACGTTCCGGCTCGAGGGCAATGCCCAGGCCGTCTCGGCGGCCGCCGGCGACCCGGCCTCGGCCAGCTCCGACAAGGTGAAGGCCGCGCTCGAGGTCGTGCGCGCCGCCGACCAGACCCGCTACGCCCGCGTCTACAACGACGCGCAGAACACCGTGCTGGCGCGCCTCACGGCCCTGGCCAAGACCGACCCGGTGGCGACCAAGAAGGCCAAGGACGAGTGGCTGAAGGTGTTCCCGCAGAACACCCAGCTGGCCAGCCTGGTCATCCCCGAGGCCGCCGCGGCGACCACCAGCGCCGCCGCCGCCACGGCGCCGTCGCGCAGCCTGCCGTCGGAGGCGCGGCGCGCGCGGCGCGCGCCGGGCGTGGACACCTGCAGCCCGAGCTTCGCCACCTTCGGCAAGAGCTCGCGTGCCACCTGCCAAGACGACGTGAACGGCGCGGCCGGGCCGCGCCTCGTTGTGGTGCCGAACCCGGCGGGCGGCTACTTCGCCATCAGCAAGTACGAAATCACGGCGGGGCAGTTCGACGCCTTCTGCTCGGCCACCGGCAAGTGCCGGGCGCAGGGTGGCAACAATGCGCTGCCGCGCACCAATATCAACCTGGCCACGGCCAAGGCCTACGCGGAATGGCTCAGTGACCAGACCGGCTTCAATTACCGCCTGCCGACCGACGCCGAGTGGCAGCACGCCGCGGGCGCGGGCGGCAAGGGTGCCGGCGACTCCAGCGCCTTCAACTGCGTGGTGATGTCGGGCAGCTCGCAGATCAAGGGCGGCTTCGCGGTGCCGGCGACATCCGGCAGCACCAATCCCTGGGGCCTGGTCAACGCCGTGGGCAACGCCGCCGAATACACGGACGGGGGCTCGGTGCGTGGCGGGCACTTCAACATTCCGAGCAGCCGCTGCACGGTGGATCTGCGGGAGGGCGGCGGCCAGAGCGACACCGTCGGCCTGCGCCTCGTCAGGGAAATGGGCTGAAGCACGAACGAAGCACTCACGGGGAAAGTGCCGGGCATGAGTCAGGAGGCGCGGATCAACGAGGCGCTCAGGGCGCTGGGCGAGGAGCATCGCCTCGGCATGGTGCAGCCCGAGGAATACCGGGCGCGCCGGCGCTCGCTGATCGAGGCCTGGCACGAGAAAGAGGTGACCACCGCGCCGGGCTCGCTGCGCCAGGCGGGCTTCTCCACCATCCCTCCGGGCGCCCGCAGCGTGCTTCCCGGCAAGGCGCCGCCGAACACGCCCAAGCTGGTGCTGATCGGGCTGGCCGTGGTCGTGGCGATCGCGATCAGCGGATACTTCACCTTCGCGCCGCGCGCCGCCAACACCGCGGCGACGCCGTCGGCCGAGCCGCCGCCGCCACCGCTCAGCCCGCAGCTGCTCGCGGCGCGCAAGGCGGCCGAGGAATTCATCGCGGCCAACGCCTGGGAAGCGGAGCCGATCGAGGCGCTGCTGGCGCATTGGCGCCAGCTGACGCCCGAGGATCGCGCCCAGGCCCGTGAGCAGCCGGCGGTACGTACGCTGCGCTTCAAGCTGGACCAGAACATCCAGGCCGAGGCCCTGCTGGTGGCGCCGGAAGCGCCCCCCGAGGAGCGGCAACGGCTTGATTTGCTGACGCGATTCGCTGAGGAGCTGGATGCGTGAGGGCGTGTCATCGGTATACTGCGCAGCCTTGGCGCGTGCCTTCCGCACGTTGCCCAAGCTGAGCGAACGGGGATAAGGGGGAAGCGGTGTCCTTGCGGCACGCTGTTATCTGCGCTCTTGCTTTCGGGGTCGCGTCCTTCGCGGCGCAGGCCCAGGAATGCCCGATCGAGGATCCGGGCTGCGCCGGCCCAGGCTGCCCGCTGCAGAAGCTGCCCTACGAGGAATTCATCCCTTCCGCTCCGGACACGCGCGGCGGCCGCGACATCCCCGCGGTCATGGAGCGCCCGTTCGACCCCGAGTCCGGCAACCGCATCCTGGTCAGGGGCTTCATCGTCGAGGGCGTCACGCCGAATCCCGACCTGAACCTGACCCTGGAGAACGTGCAGGCGGCGGCCGACGCGGCGTTCATGAAGGAGAGCGGCGGCGCGCCGGAGGCGCGCATGACAGTCGGCCACATGGTGCGCGTGGCGGACGGCGTCACCAAGTTCTACCGCGGCAAGGGCTACGTGGTGGCCAAGGCCTTCCTGCCGGTGCAGACGGTGGGTGCTGACTCGCTGGTCCGGATCCAGGTGATTGAAGGCAGGATCACCGAAGTTACGGTGGAGAACGCCAAGAAATACGACCCGGAGGTGCTGAGGAAGCCGTCGGTGGGCCTGGTCGGCAAAGTGCCGACGCGCGACGCGGTCGAGACCGCGCTGCTCTACACGCAAGACTACCCCGGCGTGCGCCTGTTTGGCACGTTCCGACCTGGAGAGAACCAGGGTGAGACCCGGCTGATCCTGCAGGTGCTCGAAGAGGACAGCTTCGGCTACCAGTTCGGCCTGGACAATTACGGCACCGAGCTGACCGGCATCTACCGCGCCCGCCTGGACTTTGCCTGGAAGAACCCGTTCCGGCGCGGCGGCCAGTTCAGCGCTTCGGTGCTGCAGTCGGCCAGCCCCGAGAACACGACCTTCGGCTCGCTGGGCTACCGCACGCCGCTGGGGCCGCGCGGCTTCGGCGTTTTCGTGGAAGGCAGCCAGAACGCCTTCGTTGTGGACCAGAAGCCGTTCGATCAGCTGCGGCTGGACGGCACCATCACCACCTACAAGGTCGGCATGGACTGGCGCTACGACCGCGGCCGCTTCGGCAATGCGCGGGCGGCGCTGTCGTATGCCGCCAAGGCCTCCGAACTGACCGCCCTCGACACCCTGCAGGTCACGGACGATTCGTTCAACCTGATCGAGCTCGAGTCGGTCATCGACCGCATCGACATCCGCTTCAAGGGCGTTGACCAGATCACCGCGAAGATCCGCCAGGGCCAGGGCGGCGACTTCAAGACGGGCGGGCAGTTCGAGGAGAGCTTCACCATTTACGAGGCGCGCTACACCCGCGCACAGGTGCTGGGCGACACCCAGACGCTGGTGCTGCGCCTGCGCGGCCAGGGCACGTCCAAGTCCATCAGCCCATTGGAACAATTCTCGCTTGCCGGGCCCGACGCGGTGCGCGCCTACCCGGTGGGCCAGCTGCTACGCCACGTGGGCCAGTTCGCGTCGCTCGAGTACCAGGTGCAGGCGCCCGGTTTCGCGCGTTCGCCCGGTCCGTTCAGCCGGCAATGGGGCGACCTGTTGCAGTTCTCGTTGTTCGCGGACTATGCTCACGGCCGCGGCGCCAAGGATTTGCTGGACCGGCAGGAGGAAGTCGACATCGCGGGATACGGAGCGGGCATCCGCTTCGGCGTTCCCGGGACGTTCCAGTTCCTCCTCGAGTACGCAACACCCTTGTCGTCGGAGGAAGCGAACGACGGCAAGAGCGGTCGCGTGTACGGGAATCTGACGTACAGCTTCTAGCGGCGGGCGGTTGAGCGGTACGCAGTCGGGGTGCGGTAACCAATCGGGGCTGCATGAGTTTTAAGTGGGGGACTCACCGAGCGGTTGCGGGCGCATGCGCGTTTGCGCTGAGCCTGGCTGCGAGCGCGAACCCCGAGAACGGCCAGATCGTCGGCGGCAGCGGTTCCATCAGCCAGGCCGGCGCGCTCACCCAGATCAACCAGGCCTCCGGCGCGCTCGCCATCAACTGGGACAGCTTCAACGTCGGCGCCTCCGAGGTCGTCCGGTTCATCCAGCCTGACGTATCGTCGGTCGCCCTGAACCGCATCACCGGCGGCGGCGCCAGCGAGATCTTCGGCAGCATCGACGCCAACGGCTCGGTGTTCCTGGTCAACACCGCGGGCGTCATGTTCGCGCCGGGCTCGCAGATCAACGTCGCCAACCTCGTGGTCAGCGGCCTCGACATGACCGTCGAGGATTTCATGGCCGGCAACTACGAGCTGGCCGCCAACGGCCTGCCGGGTGCAGTGATCAACCACGGCACCATCGCCGCCGCCAGCGGCGGCTCGGTGGTGCTGGTCGGCGGGCAGGTGGTGAACACCGGCCTGATCCGCGCCAATTACGGCCGCGTGACGCTGGCCGGCGCCGAAGCCGGCTACGTGGACTTCGACGGCGACGGCCTGCTGCGTTTCGAAGTGACCGGCGAGCTCAAGCAGAAGCTCGACGGCGCCGAGGCGGCCGTGACCAACAGCGGCGTGATCGAGGCGCAGGGCGGCGAAGTGATCATGCAGGCCTCGGCGGCACGGGGGATCTTCGACACCCTGGTCAACAACGAGGGCATCATCGAGGCCGGCGCGATCTCGATCGAGGGCGGCGTGATCCGCCTCGTGGCCGACGGCGGCGACGTGGTCAACACCGGCGCCATCGTGGCGTCGTCGCAGCAGGCCCAGGGCGGCCGCGTCACCCTCGAGGCCACCGACGGCGACATCCTGAACAGCGGCGACATCGAGGCGACCTCGGTGGTGGCCGACGGCGGCTTCATCGAGCTGGTCTCCAACGCCGACACCATCATCGACGGCGGCATGGTGGATGCCGGCAGCGTGGACGCCGTGGGCGGCACCATCCACGTGCTAGGCAACCGCGTCGCGGTGGCCGGGCCGTCGCGGCTGGGCTCGGCCGGCGGCGCGGGCGGCGGCGTCATCCTCATCGGCGGCGATTTCCAGGGCCGCAACCCGCTGGTTCGCAACGCTTCGCAGACGTTTGTCGGCGCGGACGCGGTCATTGACGCCGGCGCGATCAATTCCGGGTCGGGTGGTGAAGTGATCATCTGGTCCGACGACTACACGTGGTTCTTCGGCACGGTCAGCGCGCGTGGCCCGCCCAGCGGCCACGGAGGCTTCGTGGAAGTGTCGAGCCACGGCACGCTGGCGTTCAGCGGCCGGGTGGATTTGCGCGCGGGCACGAATGGCACGCTGTTGCTGGATCCGACCAACATCCGGATCTGCTCGGCCTGCACGACCACGGTCAACAACTCCGGCGGCAACCCGGCGACCTTCAGCGACGCCAACAGCGATGGTGACGGCGGCGACTCGCGGCTGCTGGTTGGGGACCTGACCACGCAGCTGAACCTTTCCAACGTCATCGTCACGACGGCGTCGGGCTTCGGCGATGACGGCAACATCACGGTCGAGACCGCGATCAGCTGGACGACCGGCAACTCCCTGACGCTCACCGCCGACAACGACATCACCGTCAACGCCGGCATTACGACGTCAGGGGCCGGCAACCTGACGCTGAGCGGCGGCACCACGGCCGGCGTCATCACCATCAACGCCGGCATCTCGCTGAGCGGCGGCAACTTCAGCGCCACCGCCAGCCAGATCACCACGGGCGCCAGCGGCACGATCGCGGTCGGCACCGGCAACCTCTCGCTCACCGCCGACGAGATCGACCTCGGCGCCAACCTGAGCGGGACCGGCACCCTGACGCTGCAGCCGTTCACCGCGGCGACTTCGATCGGCATCGGCGGCGGCACCGGCACGCTGGACCTCTCGACGGCGGACCTTGGGTTCCTGGCCGACGGCTTCACCTCGATCCTCATCGGCCGTAGCGACAGTTCAGGTGGCATTGACGTCGGCACCGCGACTTTCGCCGATCCGGTCACGCTGCGTACCCCATCGGGCGGTACGATCATGCTGAATGGCGCGCTCACCGGCACCGGGGATGCCTCGATCACCTTGGATGCGGGAACCCTCGTGGTGTTCGCGTCCGGCTCCGGAATCACCACCGCCGACCAGAACATCACCATCAGCGACGCCGCGCAACTGGGCGAAGCGGCTTCGGTAACCGTCAGCACCGGCACCACCGGCGGTGGCAACATTGCCTTCGGCACCACGGTTGACGGCACCGCCGGCGGCGTCACCGAGTCGCTGACGGTCGTTTCGGGCAGCGGGACGATTACTTTCACCGCGGCAGTAGGCGGCACGGATCCGCTGGACCTGTTCCTGCAATCCAACGACGCCGGCAACACCGGCGCGGTGACGTTCAACGGCGCGGTGACCGCGACGGATCTGACCACCTTCGGCCACGGCTACGACGTCGTCCTCAACGGCGGTGGCAGCTTTACCGCGCCGGTCGAGTTCCTCAACACCGGCTCAGTCACGCTCGGAGATCTCGACACCGACGTGTTCACGTTCAACGGCGGTCTCGATACCGACGGTGGCCCGTCGGCCACCAATCTCGCCGGAACGATCGCCACCGACGGCGACAACATCTCGCTCGGCGCGGCCACACTGATGGCGGACACTGTGCTGAACACCGGCGCCGGCACGCTGACGCTCTCTGCCGTGACCGGCTCGACGTTCAACCTCACCCTGACCGCCGACGAGATCGACCTGCAGGGCGGCGACGATTCGATCACTGGCGACGGCGCCGTGGTTCTGCAACCTGCCACCGTCGGCCAGGCGATCTCCATCGCGGGAGTGGGCCCTACGGCCGCTCTGGATCTGCTCGCCGGCGATCTGGCCGCAATCCAGGACGGGCACAGCTCGATCACCATTGGCCGCGGCGACGGCGAGCACGTCATCACCATCGCGGCGGTCACCTTTGCCGACCCGGTGACCATCCAAGGCCCGGCCGGCGCCGGGTCCATCGAGGTTGCCGGCACCCTTACCGGCACGGACAACGCCTCGATCACGCTGATCGGCACGGGCACGACCACGACACTGAACGCCGATATCGTCACGGAAGGCAACGCCATCACGATCGACGATGTCGTGATTCTCGGCACCCCGGCGACCGTCACGCTCGACACTACCGCCGGCGGCAACACGGCGGGCGCCAGCGTGATGGTCACTGGGACCATCAACGACGACGTGGCCGGGACCAGCGGGCTGGTCGTCAACGGCGGCACCGGCGGGGCCGTGGACCTCCAAGGCGACGTCGGCGGCACGGCCGAGATCACCGCACTGACCATCTCGGGCGGCCAGGTCGATCTCGCCAACGTGGCGACGGACGGCGGCAACATCGCCGTCAGCGGTACCAACATCGACCTCAACGGCACCAGCTACACGACCGCCACTTCCGGCTCGATCACGTTCACCGGAGCGGTGGAACTCGACGCCGCAGCGGGCACGGTGACGGTGATGAGCTTCGGCGGCGCGGCCGACAACATCTCGTTCTCGTCGACGATCGACGACACCGGCAGCGACAACCCGCTGGTGGTGAACGCGGGCACGGGCAGCGTCACGCTGGGCGGCGCGGTCGGTGGCACCGGCGCGCTGCAGGACCTCGACATCACCGGCGCGACCATCAACCTGAACGGCGGCACCATCGTTGTGGATGCCGGCGCGGGCGGGGAGGTCGTGTCCTTCAACGGCGCGGTTGTACTGGGCAGCAACGTCAGCATCGACACCGACGGCGCCAGCGACAGCGACGTCAGCTTCACGTCCACCATCGACGCGGACGACGCCGCGGGCCAGAACCGCACGCTGGTCATCGCCGCCGGAAGCGGTACCGTGAGCTTCGGCGACTCGATCGGCGGTACGGAGGCCCTCGCGGACCTCGACGTGACGGCCTCCAGCATCACCCTGTTCGGTTCGAGCGTAAGGGTGGACGACGGCGCGGGTGGCGCGACGGCAAGCTTCACGGGCTCCCTGGTGCTGGAAAACAACGTCACCGTCGACACCGACGGCACCAACGACAACAACGTCAGCTTCGGCGCCATTGACGCCGACGACGCAGCGACCGAGGACCGCACGCTGACGGTGACTGCCGGCGGCGGCACGGTGACCTTCGGCGGCGCCGTCGGCGGGGCGCAGCCGCTGGCCGATCTCGACGTCACGGCAGCGACCATCAACGTGAACACCGCGGCGCTCGATGTGAGCGACGGCGCCGGCGGCGCGACCGTGTCGTTCGGCGGCGCCGTAGTGTTGGGCGCCAACGTGATGGTCAACACCGACGGCACCAACGACAACAACGTCAGCTTCACGTCCAGCGTGAACGCGGACGACGCGGGCGGCCAGGACCGCACGCTGACGGTGACGGCTGGAACAGGAACGGTGACCTTCGGCGGCGCCATCGGCACGACTGAGGAACTGGCCGACCTCGACGTCACGGCCGCCACGATCAACCTGAACAACGCCGGCTTCGCCGTCTTCGATCAGGGCGGCAACGAGGTGACGTTCAACGGCGCCGTCGTGCTTGGCGCGAACGTCACTTTCGATACCGACGACGCGACGGACAATAGCCTCGCGTTCAACGACACCCTGGATGGCGACACGGTCGCCAGCCGCAACGTCACCATCACCGCCGGCGACGGCACGGTGACCTTCAATGCCAACGTCGGCGGGACGGAGCCTCTCGGCGACCTCGACATCACGGCGACGACGATCACCCTCAACGCCTCGGGCTTCAACATCGACGACGACGGCGGCGGTAACACGGTGGTGACCTGGAACGGGGCCATCGTCCTCGGGGCGAACGTGACGCTCGATACGGACCGGGCCGCCTCCGACATGAATCTGGTGCTGAACGGCACCGTGGACGCGGATAACGCCGGGACGGCAGACCGCACCCTGACCATCGTCGCCGGCACCGGCAACGTCACCTTCGGCGGCGTCGTCGGCGGAACGCAGCCGCTGGCCGACGTCGATGTCACCGGGACCACGATCAACCTGAACGCCACCGGATTCACGGTCAACGACGGCGCCGGCGGCGCGACGGTGACCTTTACCGGCGCGGTCCGGCTTGGCGCTAACGTCAGCATCAACACCGACGGAACCAACGACAACAACATCAACTTCACATCCACGGTTAACGCCGACGATGCGGGCGCCAACAACCGCACGCTGGCGGTCACGGCGGGCACCGCCACGGTGACCTTCACCGGCGCGGTGGGCGGCACGGAGGCGCTGGCCGATCTCGATGTCGCGGCCAGCGGCGGCATCACCTTCAGCGCTGCGGCCACGGTCAGCGACCAGGGCGGCAACACGCTGAACCTGACGGCCGGCACGGGGACGATCACGACCCAGGGCTTCGCCACCGGCGCCAACAACCTCGTCGTCGAAGCGGACGAGATCGACTTCGGCGCCGGCGCGAACTCGGTCACCGGCACCGGCGCGATCACGCTGCAGGCCGGCCAGGCGGCGACGACCGTAGGTGTCGGCGGCGGCACCGGCACGCTCGACCTTGGCGACAACGACCTCACCGCCATTGCGGACGGGCACGCCAGCATCACTATCGGCCGCACTGATGGCACCGGCCTGGTCACCGTGGACTCTTTCCAGTTCGCCGACCCGGTCACCATCCGCGCCGGAGATCCCACCGGTGACATCACCGTTTCCGGGGCGCTGAGCTCGACCGATGCCACCATCACCCTGAACGCGGGCCGCGACTTCGTGCTCACGGGCAGCATCGCGGCGGGCGCGCCCGGCACCGGCGATAGCCGCACGGGCGGGTCGGTGGTTATCACGGCGGGCGGCGGCGTAACCCTGAACGGTCCCGTGTCGACCGCCAACATCGACATCAACAATACCGGCAACAACACTGCGCTGACGGGAAGCATCAGTCTCACGGCGGGCGGCAGCATCATCGGCAACGCCAGCGGAACCCTGACCACGGGCGACGCGACCACGGACGGCACCGGAACGGCCACTGGCGAGCTTGCGACATCGGGTTCGATCACCATCGTCGCGACGGGCGCGCTGCAACTGGCTGCGTCGGATGCGCTGAGCACGGGCGACGCGACCACGACGACGACCGGCAACGACGACACGGCGGCCGGCTCGATCTCGATTGCGGCCGCGGCGGTGACCTCGAACGGGACCAACGGGCAGTTGGATGTTTCGGTCGGGACCGCCTCCGGCGGTACGGACAACACCGCCGGCACACTAAACGTCACCACCACCGGCGGCGCCGGTGACGCGGGCGGCATCTTCGTCGAGAGCGGGGAGGCGCTACGGTTGGGCGCCCTGGTCACCGACGGCGCCAGCACGCAGAACATTTCGATCAGCGCCATCGACCAGTCGCTGGTTGTCACGGACGCCACCGAGTCAATCGCCGGCGACGCCATCACGCTGGAGTCCGGGACCGGTACGGTGACTATCTCCGACACCGACTTCGACATCGGCGCCGGCACGCTGACGCTGCGGGGCAACGAGATCAACCTGAGTGGCGGCACGGACAGCGTCAGCGGCTCCGGCGGGACGATCGTGTTCGAGCCGGACGCCGTGGGCACCAGCGTAGGTGTTGCCAACGGTGCGGGAACGCTGAACATCACTGCAACGGATGTGGCCGCACTTGCCGACGGCTTTCTGCTGATCCGGATCGGCCGTGACGGCAGCACCGCACAACTCGAAGTCGGCAGCGACGACATCACGTTCACGGACAACGTCGAGTTGATTGGCGGCGACATCGACTTCCGCGGCGAAGTCAGCAATGCCGGCAACACCGTCACGGTGCGTGCCATCGGCACGGATATCGTCGACAACAACGGCGGTGGTTCGCCGGTGGACATCACAGCCGCAACCATCGTGCTGATTGCGGACCGCTCGATCAACAGCTCCCTGAACCTGGCCGGCGTCACCGACCTGACGATCGACGTCAACGAGGACTTCTCGATCGCGGGTGACGGTGCGACCGAGCTCACCAGCCTCACGATCACGGTGGACCCGCAGGACCTGGCCACGACCAACACCTACGATCTCTCCGGTTTCAACGATCTGACTTTCGGCACCGGCGGCTTGGTCGAGGGCACTCTTGGCGACTCCATCGTGGTCGATGGCATCGTCTGGGCTGGCACCGGCACCCTCGACATCTCGCTGACCACGCGCTCCGGCAACATCGCGCTGAACGACAACAGTGACGGCGGCGGCGGCACCGACATCGCCATCAGCCTCGGCGGCGGTGGCGGCGACATTTCGATCACGGCACTGATGGGTGACATCCTCGACGGCAATACCCTCGACGACGACGACCCGGCGGGCGCCGCTGACTTCAATCTGGTCACCCAGCCCCAGTCGGGGTTCAGCGTGACGCTGCGCTCCGACAATGACGCCAATGACGGCGACGGATGGGAGGGCACCGTCGGCGGCCCCGGCGCCAACGAGGACATCGACATCTCCGGCGCCGACCTCGTCACTTGTCTTGCGGCCACTTGCGACATCGAGACGGACTCCTCCGGCAGCCTGAGCCTGGAGGGAAATCCGGTGGACCTGGAAGTCAACATCTCGCTGACGACGCCTGCGTACACGATCACGATCGACGAGAGTTGCTCGGACGGCAACTCGTGCATCGTCCTCGTGAACGTCACCGCGCTGGACTTCGACCTGTCGTACACCGGGTTGACTGGCGACATCTACGTCAGCGAAGGTGCCGTCAGCCTGAACAACGGCGACTTCACGCTTCAGGCAGACCAGGGCGGCATCTACGAGTTCACCGGCGGCGCGGCCACCGAAATCACGACGACCGGCATCGTCACCCTGACCGCAGCGACGGCGATCGGCACATCCGCGTCTCCCCTGGATCTCGAAGCCGGCACACTGGAAGCGCACGTCACGACCAACGGTGCGGCCGGGCCCAACAATGGATTGTTCCCGGGCAGCGAGATTGCCGCGGACGGTGGGATTTACCTGGCCGAGACAGGCGATATCTCGCTGCTGGACTTGGACACGGTCAGCGGCCCGATCGTGCTGTCGGCGAGCGGCTCTGTCTTCGACGACGCCGACAACGCCACGCTGATCACGGGCACGGCGGTCACGTTGTCGGCCGGCGGTGCGCTCGGCGCAACCGGCGCAAACAATGAGCTGGATACCGAGACCACCGCTCTGACAATCACTGCCGGCACGAACTTCTTCGTGGCCAACACCGGCAACCTCGCGTCGCTGAGCATCACCAGCACGCAGGCCGGCGAAGCCAACACCTACTCGCTGAGTTCCAGCGCCGGCCTGACGAGCTTCACGCTGACCGACGCCGGGACGAATTACACGCTGAGCCTGGTGGACGATGGCATGGTGTTCTCGTTCAACGGCGACGAGAGCATCAGCGTCGGCGCGATCGACGTCAGCGCCACGGGCAGCGTCACGCTGGCTTCGACGCTCGGCTCGATCACAGACGATGCTGACGCGGGCGTAACCGACGTTACGGCGCAGACCCTGAGCGTCACGGCAGTGACGGGCATCGACCTCGACACGGCGGTGGACACGCTGACCGCCAGCAACTCCACCAGCGGCGGCGCGGACATCAACGACAGCGCCGGCCTGGCCGTCAACACCGTGAGCGCGCCGGGGCAGACCGTGACCCTGAACGCCGGCACCGGGTCCATCACGGACGGCAATGGGGCAGGGACCGCCAACGTGACCGGCATGGCGCTGTCGGCCACGGCCGAGACCGGCGTCGATCTCGATACCGCCGTCGATACGTTGACAACGGATACATCGGGCGGCAATGGCACACAGACGCTGCGTGAGTTCGACGGGCTGACCGACGTTAGTCTCAACGCCGGCACCGGGACGATCACCCTGACGGCGGGCGGCGTGGTGGACCAAGCGGCGGGCTCGATCATTGCCGGCTCGCTCGAGCTCCTGGGTTCGTCCGCGTCCTATGCGCTCGACAGCGCGACCAACAACATTACGACGCTGGCGGCCGACACCGGCGCGTTGACCTATGTGGACGCCGACAGCCTGACCGTGGAAACCATCGGCTCGACGATCGGCGTCACCTCGACCGGCGCGGTTGACCTGACGGCTGGCGGCGCGAACGGGGTGCTCACGCTAACTGATGGCATCACCGCCACCGACCAGACGGTCGTGCTGACCGCCAACAACATGGACCTGACGGTGGGCACGGTGGCCGCCGGTACGGGTAGCGTGACGCTGCGTCCGTTCACGGCGGGAGTGGTGATCGACCTGGGCGGTGCCGATGTCTTGGGCACTACGCTTGGGCTGACGGATGCCGAGTTGAACCAGATCACGGCGGGTGCGCTGACGATCGGCGACGCCACTGCGGGCGATCTCTCGGTGACGGCGGCGATTGACCTGACCGACAACCCGATTCCAATGCTGTCGCTGATCTCCGGCGGCAACGTGCTGAATCCCGCCGGCGGAAGCATCGCGGTCGACACGCTGTCCGTTACGGCCGACGCCATCGGCACCGGCGCAGAGCCGCTGACCATCACGGTCAACGGCCTCACCACGACGACGACCGGCAGCCAGGACATCCTTGAAGCGGACGGCCTGACCGCGGTGAACCTGGACGCGGGCGCCGGCACGATCGCACTCGAGCTCACCGAGGGCGCGATCACGGACTCGGACGGCGACGCCGACTTCACGGCGGCCGCCGTGGTGGTGACCCTGACCGACGCCGACGACAGCGGCGACGACTTCGGCTCGCAGGCCAACACGATCGGCACGGACACCGACGACCTGACGGTCACCACGTCGGCGGGCACCGTTCACGGCAGCCAGTACATCACCGAAGCCAGCGATCTGGTCGACCTGGCGCTCGATGCCGGTACCGGAACGATCGAACTGACCGCCGGCGGGGCCATCGAGGATTCGACCGGCGGCGATACCGACATCACCGCGGACATCGTCATGCTGACGGCGGGCACCGGTATCGGCGTTGGAGTTAACCCGGCCGTCGGACTTGCGGCGAGCTACATAACAGCCACCAGCGCCGCCGGAGACATCGACCTGACCAACAGCGGCGCCGGCGACGACGCCAATCCGCGCATCGCCCCGTTCATCTTGCCCGATGTGACCTTTGTGGTCGAAGTCAGCCTGTCGACGGATAGCGGCGACATCAGCTTCGCGCAGACCGGCGGCGCCAGCCTGATCGTCGATTCCGCGGTCACCACGACGTCCGGCGATATCTTCATCACGCGTGCCGAAGATGGCACGCCCGACGGCGGCATGGCCCTGATGACGGTCAACGCCGCCGGCAGCGTGACCGCTGAGCTCACCGGCCTGGACGGCGGCATGCTCGTGGACAACGTCTCCGCGGGTACCTTCGTCGACCTCACCGCGATCAACGGCATCAACGAGAACGACACCATCGACGGCGGCACCTCGGATGTTGGCGCCGACGTGAGCGCGCCTACCGTGACCCTCACGGTGACCGGTATGAACCAGATCGGCGACGACGTCGACCCGATCGAAACGGAGGCTGACGACCTCACGGCCACTACCGACGGCGACATCTACCTGGCCGAGCTGACCGGCCTGACCGAGCTGCTGCTCGATGCGGGCACCGGCTCGATCACGTTCTCGGCCGGTGGTGCGGTGCTCAGCGACGACGCGGCCGTGGACCTCACCGGCCTGGCTGCCACCGTGACGCTCACTGCCGGCGACTTCGGTGACACGGATACGACCAGCGGCAATGCCATCGAAACCGACGTCGACAGCCTGAGCGTTGACACGTCGGCGGGTAACGGCAGCCAGTTCATCCTCGAGTCTGACGGGCTGACCGGGCTCGACCTGGATGCAGGCACGGGCAACGTGAGCCTCGCCGTGGCGGCGGGCTCGGTCACTGACGTCGATGTCGACACCGACGTTGTGGCAGGGATCTTCTCGGTGGCGTTGCAGGACATCACGGCGCAGGACTTCGGCTCTGCCGTCATCGCCGAGTACATCACCACCGACGTCGACGACCTGACGGTTGACACGTCCGCCGGCGGCGGCGACCAGTACATCAACGAGCTCAGCGGCCTGTCGGAGCTGAACCTGAACGCCGGCACGGGCGACGTTAACCTGCAGTTCACGGGCTCGGTGTTGTCCGACGACCCGGCCGTGGACATCGTCGCGGCCTCGGCGTCGCTGAGCGCGCTCGGCACGGCGGGCGGCAGCATCGGTGATACCGATACGACGGCTGGCAACGCGATAGAGACCACCGTGGCCAGCCTGACGATCAATGCCTCCGGCTCCGACCGCGACGTGTTCATCCGCGAAACCGACGGCCTGGCCGAGATCAACCTCTCCACGGTCACTGGCGCGATCAACCTCTTCGCCGGCGGTTCGATCCTGTCGGCGGACGCGGGTGTCGGCGGGGACATCGATTCGGGCGGCATCGTGTCGATCGTGGTCGCGGCCGGTGACTTCGGCGATACGGATACGGCGGCCGGCAACGCGATCGAGACAGCCGTCGCCGACCTCTCCGTGGATACTTCCGGCGGCAACGGCAGCCAGTTCATCCGCGAATTCGACGGCCTGTCGGAGGTGTTGCTGAACGCCGGGACGGGCAATGTTGCGCTGCTGACCGAGAGCGGCTCGGTTCTCTCGAATGACGCGGCAGTCGACATCATCGCCACGAACGCCTCCATCAGCGCCTCGGCGGGAGGCGTCGGCGACACCGACACGGCTTCCGGCAACGCGCTGGAGACCTCCGTGGCCGATCTCACGGTCGTTACCAGTGGCGACCAGTACCTGCGCGAGTCGGACGGGCTGGTCGACCTTGATCTGCAGAGTGGGGCGGGGGTCATCCAGCTGCTGTCCGTGACTGGCAGCGTGCTGGACACGCTGGTGGACGGCATCGACGTCAGCGCGGCGACGATCGCGATCTCGACGCCAGCGGGCGCCATCGGCGCCTCGGGCAACCCGATCGAGACTTCCGGCGTCAGCAATCTCACGCTGGCCGTGCAGACCGGCTTCTTCGTTGCGGGTGACGGTGTCACCAACCTCACGGATCTCGACGTCACGATCGATTCCAGCCAGCCGGGCGGTTCCTTCGCGGATTACGTGCTGACCGGATTCCCGAACCTGCCCGACTGGGGCTCGGGTGCGCGCGGCCTGTTCGACGACAACAGCGGGCTCGGCGAGGTTGTGATCTTCGGCATTACCGCGTCGACGGCGCTGAACCTCTCGGTCTCGAACGTCTCCGGCGATATCTACCTGACCGATCAGTCGGCGACGGGTGGCGCAGCGGTGTCGCTGGGGTCGGGCGGTAACATCACGATCACGGCGGCCAACGGCAACATCTTCGACTTCCGGCCGACCAACTTCGGCGCGCCCTCGGACGACTCGCCGTTCACCGACTACAACCTGCTGACCGACTCGCTGAGCACGGTCTCGCTGAACGCGCCGAACAATGCGGTGGGCGCGGCCGGCGACGGCGACATCGACGTCAACGGTACCGGCAACCTGGCGATTAACGCTGAGTTCTCGAGCGTCTCGACGAACATTGCGTTGACGAGCCTCGACCTGACCTTCGACCCGGTCAACGACGTCGTCAGCTTCAGCCTGAGCGGTGCCACCATTGTCAGCATCGACGAGTCGTGCCTGATCCAGAACCTCTGCATCAACAGTGTTTCGAACAGCAATATCGACCTCGACCTCAGCATCACAGCTGTGACCGGCGACATTTTCCTCGACCAGTTTGCAATCCACGGCATCGGTGCCGGCGACGTCGCGCTGACGGCAGAGGCAGGCGGCATTTTTGCGCTCACCGGTACCTCCGCTCACATCGCCACCAACGGCACGATCACGCTGTCGGCCACCAACGGCGTGAACTTCCCGACCGAGGCCATCGGCACGACCGCCGAGCCGTTGGACCTGATGTGGGAGATCCTCACCGCGACTGGGCCCGCGAACCCGCCGTGCTTCGCTCCGGCCGGCGATGCCTGCGCCTTTGGCACCGAGGAACCGGTGGAGCTCGTGATCAACCGGACCGGCGGCGGAAACATTACGATCTCCAACACTTTCGTGTTCACGAACCTGATCCTGAACGGGTTCAGCAGCATCGGGGCAGGTTCGACGACCATCAGCACGTTGGGCACCTTCACGATCAACACGGACGTGACCCAGGCAGGTGACCTGCTGTTGACGGCCAGTGGCCGTAACACGGCTGCGGATGACTTCACGGTCACCAACGGATTCGCGGTCACGTCGACTGCCGGCGACGTGACGCTGCGCGCCGAGGATGACATCGTGCTGGCCGACGGCAGCTCTATCGAAACGCTGGACGCGGCCGGAACGATCACGCTGTCCGCGGGTTTCGGCGACGTCGACGGCCTCGGCGAGATCAACGTCGCCGACGGCAGCACCGTTACGTCGGCGGCTACCGCCACGGACGCTGTCACGCTCCGTGCAATCGATCTGGTCCTGTTCACGGGCGGCACCACCGCAATCTCCGCTACCGGAGTTGGCGGCGGGATCCAGTTGGTAACGGCCAACGGCACGCAAACGATGGAGATTGGCGGGGCGGGGGCGGCGACTTACAACGTCTCCGATGCCGAACTGTTGCTTCTGACCACTCCGGCATCCGGCCAGATCACGTTTGGCGATTTGACCCAGACCGGAAACATTACGTTCGTTACAGCGACGCCGGCCACGACCCCAGGCGCGGCGATTGTCGCGATTCAGAACACCGCGGGAACCGGGCAAATCGTTCTGGACGACGCGGACATTGGAACCGCGCTGGAGGGCGGCAGCAGCACCATCAGCCTGACCGCGGGCACGGGCGGCATCAGGACCGCGGGCACGGGCCTGAACAACGACACGTTCGCGGAACTCGCCACGACCGGCGCGACCATCACTCTGAACACGACCGGCCTGATCGGAACGACCTCCAGCAACCGCGTCCAGATCGCCGACAACGCCGATACCGCTCAGCAAGTCATCGTCGTCGGCACGACCGCGGTGCCGTTGGTTGTGCTGCTCGACGGCCTGGGCACGCTGACCCTCGGAGACATGACCGCCAGTTCGGCCGGTCAGGCGGTGAATATCACGGCACGCGACGACCTCAATGTCACCGGCACGATCGACGCCACCGCTGGACTTGTGTTCCTGCGGGCGGATGCTGAACCCGACGTGACCCTGGAGGGCGACGGATCGGGCATCCTGAACCTGATGGCAGGCAGCACGGTGATGGCGGCCGGCGTATCGACTCAGGCAGTCACCCTGCGCGGTGCCGATATCGAGATTGATCCGACGGCGACGGTCATCGCGACCGATGCCGCGGGTGGCGTGGCGATTTTCGCGATGCTGAACAGCCTCGACATCAGCATCGGCGGAAGCAACACGGCGGTGACCGGCATCAACCTGACCGACGCCGAGTTGGCGAGGATCCAGACCGGCGCCAGCGGGCAGATCGGGTTTGGCGGCGGGTTCGCCACGGGCGACGTGATCATCACGACGGCGACGCCGGCGACAACCGCCGGTGCCAGCACCGTCGTGACCCAGAATTCGTTGAGCGCCGGACAGATCATTCTTGACGACGAGGCCTCGGGTACTGCGCTTGACGGCAATGGTGGCAACGTCACCTTGACGTCCGGGACGGGCGGGATTGTGGCGGTCAACGGGAATAACACCTTTGCCGAAATCGCCACGACCGGAACGGCGACCCTGAGCGCGGGAGCGGGAAGCATCGGCCAGGGCCTGGGCGGTCCGCTCGACACGGCGATCGGCGTCCTCGAAGTTACCAGCTCGGGTGGTGCGGTAAGCATCAACGAGTTCGATAGTGTGGCGGTGGGCGTCATCAACGCCTCCGGCCAGACGGTCACCCTGACCGCGGGTGGCGCCATTACCGACAACAACGGTGCGGGCACGCTGAACGTCACAGCGAACCTGCTCGACGTGACGGCCGACGGCGGCATCGACCTCGACACGGCGATCGCCTTCCTCACCGCCAGCAACACGACCGTCGGCGACATCAACATCGCCGACACCGACGGCTTTGCCATCAACGCAGTGAGCGCCGCGGGCCAGACCGTGACACTGAACGGCGGCACCGGCGGGCTCAACGACGCCCAGGCCGACGCCGTGACCGACATCACGGCAGATGCCGTCGTGCTGACGGCAGGCACGGGCATCGGCACCACCGCCGACCTCGAGCTGGTGACCGATTCGATCACCGCCACCAGCGGCACCGACGGCATCGTGCTGCGCAACGATTCCGCGGCAGGGCCGGTCAGCGCGTCCCTGACGGTGACGACGTCGGGCTCGATCAGCTACTTCCAGACCGGCGGTGCGGCGGTGGACATCACGGCCAGCACGCCGTCCGGCGCGATGTCGCTGAACAACGCGGGCGACCTGACCGTGACCTCCGCGACAGCGGGCGCGGCGCCGGCCGACAACAGTGACATCGCCATCACGACCACGGCCGGCGGCAACGTCCTCATCGCCCTGGTCGACTCGACCGGTGACGACATCACCGTCACCTCGGCGGGGGCGATCAACGAGACCGCCGACGATGCCGGGGCCGACCTGCTGGGCGCGACCTACGACCTCGACGCGGTGAGCGGCATCGGCAACACCTCCCCGCTGGAGCTGGCCGGCGGCGCGACGCTGAACGTCAACAACTCCACCTCGAACGCGGTCGAGCTGGCGGTGCTGGGGAACATCCTGCTGACCGGGGCGAACGGCAACGCCGCCGCAAACGAGCCGTTCATGCTGAGCGCGCTCGTGACCTCTGCCGCGGACGGCCTGGATACCGGCACCGGCTTGCTGTCGACTAACGGCGGGGGCCTGACCCTGATCCTGGACGACGACTCCGCATCCTGCTGCGCGGTGCTGCACGTCAACTCTGGAGGCATTGATTCCAACGGTGGCGACGTCACGCTGCGCTCGGGCGACGACATCCTTATCGAAGGCACGGTCGACGCCAGCGGCGCGACACTGACGGCATCCGCGGACGATGCCGCGTTCGAGACCGTCGCCGACAGCACCGGCTTCGTCCTGGATGGGGGCAGTGGCGCGGCCGTCATTGCGGACGTTGTCGACATCGATGCCGCCGACGGCATCTCCCTCGGCAACGTCATGGCGCCGAGCATCAGTGCCGATACCGCGACCGGCGGCGTCACGATCGGCAACACGCTGGCGACCGCCGTCACCGTCACCAGCCTGACCGTGACCGGTAGCGCTGGCCCGATCAGCTTCACGCAGGCCGGCGGCGGCTCGGTCACGTTCGACCTCGTCGATACGGCGGGCGGCTCGGTCTCGCTGTCGAACGATGGCGCCGACCTCACCGCCACCAGCGTGACGGTCACCGGCGGCGGCAACCCCATTTCGCTGCAGACGACGACCAGTGGCGACATCCACGTCGGGGCCGTCAACACCGGTGGCGCCGTGGGCGACGACGTGATCATCAGTTCGGCCGGGGCGATCGTCGACGCCAACGGCGGCACGACCAATGTGACGGCGAGCCTTTTGGACGCGACGGCGGCCACCGGCATCAGCCTCGACACGGCGATCGCCTTCCTTACGGCAAGCAACACTGGCTCCGGCGGCATCGACATCTCGGACGTCGACGGGGTGGCGCTGAATACGGTGTCGGCACCGACCCAGACCGTCACGCTGACTCTGGGCGGGGCATTGACGGACAACAACCTGGCGCTCAACAACATCACCGCCGACACCCTGAACATCCTCGGCGGCAACGCCGTGACCGACATCGAGACCACAGTCTCGACCCTCGACCTGGCCACTGGCGCGACCTCGATCAACAACACCGGCGCGCTGACGGTCACCGATTCGACCACCGGCACGCTGAGCCTGGTCAACACGGCCGGCATCGTGCTGGATCACATCGACGCTGGCGCGAACACGGTGACGCTGAACGCCGGCGGGGCGATCACCGACAACAACGGGGCCACGAACAACATCACCGCCGGCACGCTGAACATCCTCGGCGGCAACGCCGTCACCGACATCGAGACGACGGTCTCGACCCTTGACCTGGCGACCGGTGCGACGTCGATCAACAACACCGGCGCGCTGCTGGTCACCGACTCGACCACTGGCACGCTGACCCTGGTCAACTCGGCCGGCATCGCGCTCGACCACATCAATGCGGGCGCCAATACGGTCACGCTGGACGCCACCGGAGCGATCACCGACAACAACGGCGTCGCCACCAACGTCACGGCGGGGACCCTCGATGCGACCGCCACGACCGGCATCAGCGTGGATACGGCGATCAACTTCCTGACGGCGAGCAACCCGACCTCCGGCGGCATCGACGTTGCCGATACCAGCGGCCTGGGCGTCAACACGGTGAGCGCGCCGGGCCAGACCGTGACCCTCAACGGCGGCGCCGGAGCGATCACGGACAACAACGGCGACGGCGTCACCAACATCACCGCGGACACCCTGTCGGCGAGTTCCGCCACGGGCATCGACCTCGACACCGACGTGGCTTCGCTCAGCGGCTCGACCAGCGGCGCCGGCAACGTGCGCTTCGACGAGATCGACGGGCTGACGGTGACATCGTTCACCACCAACAACGGCGCCTTCACCCTGACCACGGATGGCGCCACGACGCTGACCAGCATCGTTTCGACCACCAGCAACGACGCCAACGACATCACGGTTACCGCAGCCAGCGGCGACCTGTCGGTCGGTACGGTCAACGCCGGCACGACGGGTGGGGACGTGACGCTCACGGCAAGCACCGGCGCGATCCTGAACAGCACCAGCGCAGTCACCGGCGACGTGGTGACGCTGACGGCGCAGGACGGCATCGGCGCTTCCGGCAGCCGCATTACGACCACGGCCACCACGCTCGGCGCGACGACGACGGCGGCGGGCGCGATCTGGCTCAACGAGACCAACGGCGCTGTCTTCAATGCCACGGCGTTCGATGGCCTCATCGACATTGTGACCGGTGGCAACTCCACGCTGGCGTCGATCATTTCGAGCACGGACGCCGACGCCAACGACATCACGATTCTGGCGACGGCCGGCAACCTGCTGGTCGACCTGGTGGACACCGACGTGGCCAACGACGGCGCCTTGGGCGACGTCACCATCACGGCGGACGCCGGTTCGATCAACGATTTCCACGCCAACCCCGACGTCACGCTCGACGTGCGCGGCGATGTGCTGACCATCGACGGCTTCAACGGCGCCGGCAACCTGGCCCACCTCGAGCTCGACGGCAACTCGCTCAACGTCAGCGGCGGCGCCGGCGGCATCGGCATCAACGACCTCAACGGCGGCGACGTGGTGCTGGCCCTGACCAGCGCCGGCAACATCTCCTACGGCACCGGCGGCAATATCTTCGTCGACTCGGTTGTTTCGACCGGTGGCTCGGTGACGCTGTTCAGCTTCGGTGGCTCGATCAACGACCATGCCGACGACCTGACCACCGACATCGTCGGCACGACCGTGACGCTGAGCGCCTATGAGGAAGTGGGCGGCAACGCCCTGAACGTTTTGGTGCCGGTGTTCGACGCGGCGGAGGCCCTCGAGGTCGAGTCCACCAGTCTCGACATCTCCACGGGCACGGACGTTTCCGGCACGAACCCGACGCCGAACGCGGTCGCCGCGCCGATCGTCGTGCGCGACATCGGCGGCACGACGCTGACCAGTCTCGCCACGGTGATCGGCGACATCACGGTGTTCTCCGACAGCGCCGTGTCGGTCGGCAACGTGTTCGCCGGCACGACGACGCTGTCCAACGTGGTCCTCGACGCGGCGAGCTTCTCCGACGCCGGCGCCGGCGACGTGACTGCCGACCTGCTGACGGTCGACGCGGCCGGGCAGATTGTGCTGAGCACGAGCGTGAACAGCCTCGACGCCGAGACGACGGCAACGGGCGCCATCACCATTACCGAAGCCGACGACATCGCGCTGGTCAACGTCGTCGCCTTCGACGGCGCGGTTGGTGTCACGGCCGGCGGCTCGATCGACGTCACCACCGTGACGGCGGCCGGCCAGATTGTGACCCTTGGCGCCGGCGACGCCATCACCGACGCCAACGGCGCCACGGTCAACGTGACGGCCAGCCTGCTGGACGCCTCCGCGGTGAACGGCGTCAGCCTCGATACGGACGTCGGCTTCGTCACGGCCAGCAACACGACCTCGGGCGGCGTTGACATCGCCGACGCCGACGGTTTCCTGGTTAACACGATTTCCGCCATCGGCCAGGCCGTGGTGCTGGACGGCGGCACCGGCGCCATCGGCGACAACAACGGCGCGCTGACGAACGTGACCGCCGACTCGCTCGACGTGACCGCCGCCGGCGTGGACCTCGACACGGCAATCGACGTCCTCACGCTCAGCAGCACGGGCGCGGTGGATATCTCCGACGCCGACGACCTTGCGCTCAACACGGTCGACGCGACCGGCCAGACCGTCACGCTGGCCGCCGTCGCCGGCGCCATCCTCGACAACAACGGCGACGGAGTGACCAATGTCACGGCCGACTCGCTGGCGCTCAGCGCCACCCTCGGCATCGAAGTCGACACAGACATCGCCACGCTGACCGCCAGCAACACCACCTCCGGCGGCATCGACGTCGCCGATGCCGACGGCTTCGCGGTGAACACCGTGGATGCCGCTGGCCAGACCGTGACCCTGGATGCCGGCACGGGCGGTATCACCGACAACAACGGCGCCCTGGTCAACGTCACCGCGGGCCTGCTGGATGCAACCGCCGAGACGGGCATCGACCTCGACACGACCATCGACCAGCTGACCGCGCTCAACACGACCAGCGGCGACATCTCGATCTCGACGACCGGCGACGTCGCGGTGGCGGCGGCCGGCGTGACCAACGCGGGCGGCGACGTCGTCCTCGATGCTGACGGCTCGATTGACCTGATTGGCGATGTTGACAGCGGGGCGGGGCGCATCACGCTCGCGGCCACCGGCGATATTACGAACGGCGGCGGCACGCTGGTTGCCGACGAGCTGGTGATGTCGGCGGTCACCATCGGCTCCGGTTGTGGCACGGATCCCGCGGACTGCATCAACACCCAGGTGTCGTTCCTGCAGGCGACCACCCAGTTCGGCGGTCTCGAGATCAACAACACGGGCGACCTGACGCTGGCCGACATCACCACGCTGGGCTACGCGATCAGCGGCGGCGGCGGCATTATCCTGACGAACGCGGGTTCGGTCACGGTCGACGCCGACGTCAGTGGTCGCGGTCGCGTCGTCATGACGGCCAACGGCGCCACGAGCGACATCATCGTGAACGCCGACATGTTCGCGGGCTCGGTCTTCGGCGCGCCTTCGGGTTTTGGCACGCAGCTCGGGCAGCCGGCGCTGGTGCTGACTGCCGGTCAGGATATCGTCCAGGCGACCGGCACAACGATCCAGAGCCAGTTCACCGACGACCAGGACATCCTGCTGACGGCGGGCGGCGCCATCACGCAAACGGGCACCGCGCTGATCGTCAACGACACCGGCGACGTCATCCTCGATGCAAACGGTGACATTGCGGTGGCTGCGCTGGAAGCCACAACCGCCAACGTCGTGCTGAGTTCCGCCGCCGGCGCCATCACCGACAACAATGGCGCGACGACCAACGTCACGGCCATCTTGCTCGACGCGACGGCCGTGACCGGCATCGACCTTGATACCGCGGTCGACTTCCTGACGGCGACGAACGCCACTTCCGGCGGTGTCGACATCGCCGACACGGACGGTTTCCTGGTCAACACCGTCAGCGCCGCCGGGCAGACCGTGACGCTGAACGGTGGCACAGGTGGCGTGGGCGACAACAACGGCGTGGGAACCAACGTCACGGCCATGGTGCTCGACGTGACCGCCACCACCGGCATCGAGCTCGATACCGCCATTGACGAGCTGACCGCCAGCAGCTCGACCTCGGGTGGCATTAACATCGAGGAGATCGACGGCCTTGCGGTGAACACGGTCAGCGCCGCGGGCCAGGTCGTGATCCTGGATGGCGGCACCGGCGCCATTACCGACAACAACGGTGCGGCCACCAACGTCACGGCCGACCTGCTCGCTGTGACGGCGGCGGCCGGCATCGATCTCGATACGGCCATCGGCTTCCTGGCCGCCAGCAACACGACCTCGGGCGGCATCGACATCGCCGACGCCGACGGCTTTGCGGTCAACACCGTCAGCGCGGGCGCCCAGACCGTGACCCTCGACGGCGGCACCGGCGCGATCACCGACAACAACGGCGCGGCCGTCAACGTGACCGCCAGCCTGCTCGATGCCACGGCCACCACCGGCATCAGCCTCGACACCGACATCACCTCGCTGACCGCCAGCAACGCGACTTCGGGCGGCATCGACATCGCCGACACCAGCGGCATCGCCGTGAACACCGTGACGGCGGCCGGCCAGACCGTCACGCTGAACGGCGGCTCGGGGTCGCTGACCGACAATAACGGCGCGGCGACCAACGTCACGGCGGGCCTGCTGGATGCGACGGCCGCGACAGGCATCGACCTCGACACGGAGATCACGCAGCTGACGGCCAGCAACAGCACCTCCGGCGGCGTCAACATTGCGGACACCGACGGGTTCGCCGTCAACACCGTCACGGCGGCCGGCCAGCTGGTGACCCTCGACGGCGGGACGGGCGGCATTACCGACAACAACGGCGCGGCGACCAACGTGACCGGCAGCCTGCTGACGGCCACTGCAGCCACCGGCATCGACCTGGATACCGAGATCAACTTCCTGACCGCGACCAGCACCGCGTCGGGTGGCGTCAACATCTCCGACACCGATGGCTTCGGCGTGAACACGGTGGACGCGGCCGGCCAGACCGTGACGCTGAACGGCGGGAGCGGCGCGCTGACGGACGCCAACGGCGTTGCGACCAACGTCACGGCCGACCTGCTCGACGCCACTGCCACGACCGGCATCGACCTGGATACCGAGGTGATCTTCCTGACGGCCAGCAACGCCACGGTGGGCGGCATAACGATCAACGAGACCGACGGCCTCGCCGTCAACACCGTGACCGCGCCGGGTCAGCTCGTGACCCTCACCGGCGGCACCGGCGCCATCACCGACAACAACGCCGGGGCTGTCAACGTCACGGCGCTCGGCCTCAGCGTGACCGCCACTACCGGCATCGATCTCGATACGTCGGTCGACGTGGTGGGCGCCGTCAACACCACCTCGGGCGGCATCGACATCGCCGATACCGACGGCTTCGGCCTGGCGATCGCCAACGCCCCGGTCCAGACCGTCACGCTGAACGGCGGCACCGGCGCCATCACCGACGACAATGGCGCGGCGACGAACGTCACGGCCGATACGCTGGACATCACCGCCTCCACCGGCATCGACGTGGATACGGCGATCAACTTCCTGACCGCCAGCAACACCACCTCGGGCGGCATCAACATCGCCGACACCAACGGCCTTGCGCTGAACACGGTCACCGCGGCCGGCCAGACCGTCACGCTGAACGGCGGCACCGGCGCGATCAGCGACAACAACGCGGCGGCGACCAACGTCACCGCGGACCTGTTCGTCGGCATCGCCGCGACCGGCATCGACGTCGATACCGCGATTGCCGAGCTGACCGCCGTGAACACGACCTCGGGCGGCATTGACGTCGCCGACACCGACGGCTTCACCGTCAACACCGTCGGCGCGGGCGGCCAGATCGTGACCCTGAACGGCGGCACCGGCGCGATCAACGACAACAACGGCGCGGCCACCAACGTCACCGCCGGCACGCTTGATGCCACCGCGACCACCGGCATCAGCCTCGACACCGCGATCGCCTTCCTGACCGCCAGCAACACCGGCGTGGGCGGCATCGACATCACCGACGTCGACAGCGTCGCGGTCAACACCGTGACCGCGGGCGGACAGTTCGTGGTGCTGAACGCCGGCACCGGCGCGCTCACCGACAACAACGCCGCCGCCATCAACGTCACGGCCGATCAGTTCACCGCCACGGCGCCGACCGGCATCGACCTCGACATCGACGCCAACTCGCTGACCTTTACCAGCGGCGGCCTGGTGGATCTCTCCGAGGTCGACGACATCGTCCTGGCCGGGGCCAGCACCGCCAACGGCCTGTTGCTGACGGCGGGGGCGAGCATCACCGACGGCACCGACGGCGACCTCAACGTCACCGGCAACGCGTCGCTGAACGGCACGATCATCACGCTGGGCGACAACGGCGTCGGCAACGCGACGACGTTCGGCTCGCTGACCGTCACCGGCAGCGACGTCACGATCTTCGAGGACGACGCGACGCAGCTCCTTGGGCCGAGCACGGCGGACAACCTGACCCTGAGCAGCAACGGCGCGATCACGCAGCCGGGCGGCAGCCTGGTGGTGACGGGCCTGACCACGCTGACCGCGAATGGCAACAGCATCACGCTGGCGCAGGCTGGCAACGACTTCGGCACGGTGGCGGCTGCTTTCGCGACCACCGTCACCCTGATGGATGCGACTTCGATCGTGCTCGGCACCACCTCGGTGACCGACCTGATCGTGGTCGCCGGCGGCGCTATCGACGACAGCGGCAACTTGACCATCGCCAACAACGGCTCGTTCCAAGGCACCGATATCACGCTCGGCGACGGCGCCGGGACCGTCACCTTCGGCGGTACGCTGCACTTTGACGGCAGCGGCACGGTTTCCATCCTCGAGACCGGGCCGATGCTGCTGAGCGGTGCCAACAGCGCGGGCGTGCTGGACCTGGCGTCCACTGCGAGCATTGACGACGGCGGTTCCGCGACGCTGAGCGTGGCGGGGGCCACGACTCTGGGCGCTACCGGCGGCAACATCACGTTCGACAACGATGGTCACGCCTTCAACACGGTCGGGGTCACCGATGGCGTCAACGTCACGCTGCGTACCGGCACCGGCGTCACCGATCCGGACGGCATCGTCATCGGCGGCGTCGCGATCAGCGGCAACCTGGTGGTCACCGCGGAGCAGGGCGACATCGGCAACAACGGCGCGCTGGTCATCGGCGGAATCTCGGCCTTCACCGCCAACGGCGCCGGCTCGTCCATCACGGTCGACGACGCCGGCAACGACTTCACCGGCACGGTGGAGTTCGGCGGCGCCGGCCTGACCAACGTCACGGTGACCGACACCTCGGCGCTGGATCTCGCCGGAGCGGACCTGGGCGGCGATCTCTCCGTGACGGCGCCGGGCATCACGACCAGCGGCCTGATCGACGTCGTCGGCATCGCGACCTTCGATGCGCAGGGCAGCAGCCTCGACCTGACCAACAACAACGCCGGCAACGACTTCGGCACACTGGTGGTGGCGAATGCCACCGACGTCGACGTGGTCGACGTGGACGACATCACGCTCGGCGACATCTCCGCCGGCGGGAATCTGGACGTCGAGGCCGGAAGCATCACCAGCTCCGGCGCGCAGGACATCACGGGCACCACGACGATCCTGACGACCGCGGGCAGCGCGACGCTCAACGGCGACTTCGTGGGCGCCGTCGCCATCACCTCGGCGGCCGACGTCACGGTGACCGACACCGCCGGCACCCTCGACATCAGCCTGATCAGCGGCAGCAGCGTGACGTTGACGGCCGGGGCGGTGACCGACGCCGAGCTCGACGGCGGCAGCCTCCAGGCCCGCGGCAACGACGACATCGTCGCGGTCAACCTGACCATTACGGCCAATGCGATCGGCGCCGCCGCCGACCCGCTCGAAATCACCGCGCCGGGCAACGTCACGTTCAATGCCGGCACCATCTACGCCGACTTCGCCAACGAAGTCCACTTCGCCCTGAACGTCGCCCACCTGACGGTCACGAACGCCAGCATCGTGGAGATCACGGCGTCGGATATCTTCGTCGACGGCGACTTCGACCCGGGTACGCCGGCGACGCCCGCCAACATCGCCTTGAGGGCGCGTGACGAGATCGAAGGCGGCGGCGGCACCATCAGGGCCGGCACGCTGCTGCTGGATGCGCTGAATACGGGTGGCGGTCTGGGCGAGTCAGTCATCGGCGCCATCGACGCCCCGATCCTGCTCGACATGTCGAACGGCACGGACTACCAGGTCCCGCCGACGACCCTGAACGGCTTCGGCTTCATCAGCGCCTCGAACTTCACCGGCACGGACTTCACGCGCATCTTCAGTGACAGCGGCAACAAGATCTTCCTGATCGCGAACTTCACCGACCTCATCGCCAGCGTGCAGGGCTCGTTCATCACGGCGCAGATCTTCACCATCGACTCGAGCCAGTTCCGCGCCGACCTCAACATCTTCGGCGTGGACGGCGCCGGCATCCTGCTGCCGCTCGATCAGTGCGAGGACGAGGAAAGCGCCGACTGCGCCAAGCAGTAAGGGTTGCCAGACGTGGCGGCGCACCCGAAAATAGGCTCAATGGCCCGCCAGGGCCCGGTTGGGGGGCGTGGATGGCATCCGCCGTCTGCACGGCAGGGGTGAGCGATGGCTAGCGACGGCGGCCTGTCCAAGGCCGCGGTTCTTTTCGCGGACATTTCCGGCAGCACGCAACTCTACGTGCAGCACGGGGATACGACAGCCCGCACGATCATCGCCAAGGCCCTCGAGTACCTGACGGGAGTCACCCGGGAGCATCAGGGCGTCGTCATCAAGACCATTGGCGACGAGGTCATGTGCCGCTTCCCGACGGCCGACGCCGCCTTCGACGCCGCCGTGGGCATGCAGCGCACGCTCAAGGAAAACGCCAACGAGATCACCGACAAGACGCGCGTGTGCATCCGCGTCGGCCTGCAATGGGGCGAGGTGGTCAACCAGGGCGGGGACGTGTTCGGGGACGCGGTCAACGTAGCGGCGCGCGTCGCGGCCGTGGCCAAGCGCGACCAGATCGTGACCACCGAGCAAACCGTGGAAGCGCTGACCGGCGAGCGCGCCGACATGGCGCGCCAGTTCGACCGCGTCGCGCTGAAAGGCCGCGAGGGCGAGCTGGTGCTGCACATGATCGACTGGGACGACGAGGCCGACGCCACGCGCATGCGCACCGTCACCCCGGCGGCGCCCGGCGCGAGCGAGAAGAAGCTGCAGGTGACCTTCGGTGACAAGTCGGTGCTGCTGTTCACCGAGGGCAAGACGCTGACGCTGGGGCGCTCGGCCGAGTGCAGCCTGGTGGTCGCCACCGGCTTCGCCTCGCGCCTGCACGCCAAGGTCATCATGCGCCGCGGCCGCTTCGTGCTGGCCGACGAGAGCACCAACGGCACCTACATCGTTCCGGGCGGCCTGGGCTCGGGCGCGCAGGAAGTGTTCATCAAGCGCGAGGAGTTCCTGCTGCCGGACAAGGGCGTGTTCAGCCTGGGCCAGAGCTGCGCGGCCGGCGATGCCAGGCTGGTGCAGTTCGCGCTCGCCAGCAGCTGAAGTAAGCCTTAAGAACACTCGATAACGCGTTGTTTGTAGAAGGAAAATCTAGACGCGTTTCAGCAGGTCGTCGAACAGCATCGCCAGCACCTCGAGCTGGTCCTTGAGCGTGTGGCCGCTGTCGAGCAGGTGCAGGGCGGCGCCGCGCGGCCGGGCGAAACGCAGGCTCGCCTCCGGCGGGACGATGTCGTCGCTCCAGCCGTGCACCACCACGGTGGCCGGCGGGCAGCCGTGCGGCTCCTCGTCCCAGCCGGGGAAGTACAGCGCCGGCGCCATCAGGAACAACGCCCGGGGTTGCAGCTCCGAGCACGCCATCGCCGAAACGTAGCCGCCCATGCTCGAGCCCGCCAGCACCAGCGTGCGCGCGCGCGGCGCGAGCTTGAGCAGGTGCGCGACGCGCTCTTTGGGATCGTGCGTGTGACTATAATCCGGGCTGAGCACGTCGAAATTCCGCGCGCGCGCCACCTCGGCGAGCCGCGTGATCTTGGTGCCCCACGGGCCGCTTTCCTTGCCGTGGGCAAAGCACACCAGCCGTTCGGGGATGGCCATCGGAGCACGAGCGTGAAGCGTCCCGGCATCATATCCAAAGCGATCGGGCGGGAACGCCGCCGGCGCAGGCAGCCGATGGACGTGATCCTCACGCTGAAAGTCAATTTCGGCGACCATCCGGGCGACGCCGTGACTCTGGTCGAGGAGCGGCGCGTGCCGCTGGTCGGCAGCGTGTTCGAGAACCGCGACCGCATCGCGCGCGAGTTCCTCAAGTTGCTGATGCTGGCCGCGCGCCAGCCGCGCGCGCTGCGCCGCATCCTGGGGCAGGGCAGGGAGCGGCGGTGAAGTACCTGCAGATCCTCAACGCGGCCGTGCTGGTCACCGGAGCGGCGATGGCGATCAACCTGGCGGTCGTGTGCCTGCTCTACGTGGTGCACGTGGGCAGCGAACCGCGTCTGGCGACCGACCTGCCGCGACTGTACGCGCTGACCGGCCTGTTCGCGGCACTCTTTGGCGCCGGCGCCGGCGCGTTCTTCGCGCAGCGGCGGCGCTGGCCCGCGCGCTGGCTGCTGCAGGCGCTGCCGGCCGTGCCGATCCTCGGCGTCGTCGTTTTCCTGCTCCGGCTCGGGCGCTGACCGTGGCGGCGGCGAAAATCCTGGCGTTCGCCGGCAGCGTGCGGCGCGAGTCCTTCAACCGCCGGCTGCTGCCGGCCGCGATCGAGGGCGCCCGCGCCGCCGGCGCCGAGGTCACGCATCTCGAGCTGGCCGACTACCCGCTGCCCCTGTTCGACCAGGACATGGAGGCCCGTGACGGCCTGCCGGCCAACGCGCGCAAGCTCAAGGAGCTGTTCAAGTCCCACGGCGGGCTGCTGCTGGCCTGCCCCGAGTACAATGGCTCGATCACGCCCTTGCTCAAGAACACGCTCGACTGGGTCTCGCGCCGCGATGGCGCCGAAGCGGGGTCGGTGCCGTACAAGCGCAAGGTGGCTGGGCTGGTCTCGGCTTCGGACGGGCGCTGGGGCGGCATTCGGGGCCTGACCCAGGTGCGCCACACGCTGACCATCCTTGGCTGCATCGTGCTTCCGGAGCAATACTGCCTGTCCGCCGCGAGCCAGGCCTACGACGAGGCCGGCCGCATCAAGGACGACAAGGTCCGCTCGGGCGCCGCCGCCATCGGCGCGCGCCTGGCGGGTTTCCTCAAGGACGGCAACATCTGACATGACACTCGCCAAACCGAAGCAGTGGGAGCCCCTCGCCGCGATCCCGATCATCGCCGGGCTGTACTGGCTGCTCGCCGCCGGCGACGGCGGCTGGCTGTTCTGGGGACTGGCGCCGGGCGCCCTGATGCTGATGAGCGGCATGGCGCTGCTGCTGCTGCCGGGGGACGTGCGCATCACCCAATACATGGCCGGTGGCGCCGTCCTGGGCGTGGCATTCCTCCTGCCCGTGCTGGTGTGGGGCGGGGCGGGCGACGCCCTGTTCGCGGCGCTGGCCGCCCTGGCGGCGTTCCTGACGTCCGGGCACGTGGCCCTGACGCGCGAGCCTTCGTCCGAGGGTGCCCCGCCCCCCGAGTCGAGCCTGTGGATGGATGCCAAGACCGCCCTGGACGAGGCCCTGCTGGCCTACCTGATCGGCACCTCCCGCCTGCCGGGCGCCGACGAGATGGTGCGCATCGGCACTGACGCCAGGCGGCTCGAGGAGCTGACACGGCAGCGGGGCTGGCTCGAGCACCCCGAGGGACTGCACCGGGCGCCGCCGGCGCCGGAGCGCGTCTACGTGCAGCAGGCGCGCGTCTATGGCTGGGCCTACGAGCGGGTGAACTACCCCAGCGCCTTCGCCCCGGACCCCGAGCTGCCCGGAGCCGAGCTTTGGGTCCAGCACCAGAACAACCGCCAGGTCGTCGGCTGGGTGCTGCGCCATCCGGGTCCGCCACGGCCGTGGCTGGTGTGCATCCACGGCTACCGCATGGGTGAGGCGTGGCTGGATTTCGCGCTGTTCCCGCCGCGCTGGCTGCACGAGCGGCTCGGCCTGAACGTGTTCATGCCGGTGCTGCCGCTGCACGGGCCGCGGCGCGTGGGGCTGCGCAGCGGCGACCAGTACCTCGACGGCAACCCGCTGGACCTGGTGTACGCCCTGACGCAGTCACTTTGGGACCTGCGCCGCGGCCTGGCGTGGTTGCGCTCGCAGGAAGAGCGCGCGCGCATCGGCGTGCTTGGGTACAGTCTCGGCGGCTACAACGCCGCGCTGCTGGCGCAGTACGACGAAAAGCTCGATTTCGTGGTCGCCGGCATCCCGCCTTCCGACCTGGCGGCTGCGCTGTGGCGTCACATCCCGCCCGCCCACCGCGAATACTTCGGCGCGCACGGGCTCGACCTCGAGCGCTACCGGCGCCTGCTGGCTCCGGTGTCGCCGCTGGCGCGCGCGCCCGTGCTGGAGCGCGATCACCTTTATCTGTTCGCCGGGACTGCCGACCGGCTGGTGCTGCCCGACCAGACCCTGGCCTTGTCGCAGCACTGGCAGGTGCCGGTGCAGTGGTACCAGGGCGCGCACCTGACCTTCCGCAACGAGACCGTGGTGCGCGGGCACATCGAGGCCGCGATGCAGCGCGCCGGCTGGCCGGTCTCGGCCCATGTCGGCGCCGGGCCACAGGAAGACTGGGGCTGAGGCCGTCACGGAACTGTCATGGCCCGCCACTACGCTGAAATCGTGGCAATTCTTCGAAGACGGCCGTGGACAACAAGCTGATCCTGATCGTCGAGGACGAACCCTCGATCCGCGAGATGGTGGGCTTCGCGCTGCAGCGCGCGGAATTCCGCGTGGCCGAGGCCGGCGACGCCCAGGCGGCGCGCGTGAAGATCGCCGACGCCCACCCGGACCTTATCCTGATGGACTGGATGCTGCCGGGGGTTTCCGGTGTCGAGCTCTCGCGCGAGCTCAAGGCCGCGCCGCTGACCAGGGACATCCCGATCATCATGGTCACGGCGCGGGCCGAGGAGGAAGACCGCGTGCGCGGCCTCAACCTTGGTTGCGACGACTACGTGACCAAGCCGTTCTCGTTCCCCGAGCTGATCGCGCGCATCAAGGCGGTGCTGCGCCGGACGCTGCCGGGCGGCGAGGACGAAAAGCTCGAGGTCGCCGGGCTCGAAGTCGACGGCGCCAGCCAGCGCGTCACTGCCAGGGGCGAGCCGGTCCGCCTCGGGCCCACCGAGTATCGCCTGTTGCATTTCTTCGTCAGCCACCCCGAGCGCGTCTACACCCGCGAGCAGGTGCTCGACCGCGTCTGGGGCCGCAATGTCTACGTCGAGGAACGCACCGTCGACGTGCACATCCGCCGCCTGCGCAAGGCGCTGGCGCCGTTCGGCTGCGACGGCATGATCCAGACCGTGCGCGGGACGGGCTACCGCTTTTCGGAGAAACTCTGATCCCGGAGCCGGCGACATCCGTCCGGGTGCGCCTGCGTCAGGTGGGGGAGCGAGCGTGGCCTGGACGACCTTGCGCAAGCAGTTGCTGAACGCGGCCCTGCTCGCCGCGCTCGGCGGCGCGGCGGGCTGGCTGCTCGGGAACGCGGCCGCGGGCGTCATCGTCGCCCTGGCGGTGCTGCTCGGCCGCCACCTGTATTACCTCGCGGCGCTGCGCGCCTGGGCCGACCATCCCAAGCGCATCGAGCTGCCCGAGCCCGGCGGCGCGTGGGGCGAGGTCTACGAGCGCCTGCTGGACCTGCAGCGCAGCAACCGCAAGCGCAAGAAGCGGCTGGCCGCGATGCTGGCGCAGTTCCAGGCCTCGGCCGAGGCGTTGCCGGACGGCGCCGTGGTCACCGAGGCGCGCGGCGAGATCGCCTGGTTCAACACCGCGGCGCGCGCGCTGCTGGGCTTGCGCAGCCCGCAGGATACCGGCCAGCGACTGGTGAACCTGCTGCGCCACCCCGACTTCACCAGATACTTCGAGCGCGGCGACTTCGAGAGGGAAGTCGAGATCCCGTCGCCGCTCAATCCCGCGGTGATGCTGGCGCTGCGCGTGGTGCCGTACGGGGACAACCAGCGCCTGCTGATGGTGCGCGACGTCAGCGAGCTGCATCGGCTGGAGCGCATCCGCCGCGACTTCGTCGCCAACGCCTCGCACGAGTTGCGCACGCCGCTGACGGTGCTGCGCGGCTATATCGAGATGATGCTGCCGGAAGCGCAGCGCAGCCTGGCCGAATGGCGCCAGCCGCTGACCGAGATGCACACGCAGGCGGCGCGGATGGAGGCCCTGGTGCGCGACCTGCTCAAGCTGGCGCGCCTCGAGGGCGAGACCGCGGCCACCCGGCAGGACGTGCTCGACGCGCCGGGCCTGATCGAGCAGGCGGTGGTCGAGGCGCGCGGGCTGTCCAGGGGCCAGCACGCGATCGAGGTCGCGGTCGATCCGGCGCTGATGCTCTACGGCCGCGAGACCGAGGCCGAGAGCATCTTCAGCAACCTGGTCGCCAATGCCGTCCAGTACACCAGCGGCGGCGGGCGCATCGGCGTGCGCTGGGAGGGCGAGGGCGAGGGCGCCCGCTTCATCGTCACCGATACCGGCATCGGCATAGCCCCCGAGGACATCCCGCGTTTGACCGAGCGCTTCTATCGCGTGGACGAGGGTCGTTCGCGCGCCAGCGGCGGCACCGGCCTCGGCCTGTCGATCGTCAAGCACGCGCTCGAGCGCCACGAGGGCCGGCTCGAGATCCGCAGCCGGCTGGGGCACGGCAGCACCTTCATCTGCCATTTCCCGCCGCATCGCGTCATCCGCTCGCGGCACGCCGTCGCCAGTGCTTGAGCGGCGCCGGCAGCGCTGCCCGGGGAAGGCGGACCCCGTAACGGAACTGTCACACGACTTTCATACCGTCATCACGGCTCGTGCCCAGACTTGGCGCGCGTTTCAACGGACATCCAGAGAGGAACTACGCACATGAAACTCAAGGGCTTTGTGACGATCGCGACGGCCGGCTTGCTCAGCGCGGGCGTCCAGGCTGCGGTCGACCCCGGGCTGCCCAGCTACCAGAAGGCGAGCGGCGTTTCGGGGAATTTCTCCAGCGTCGGCTCCGACACGCTGAACAACCTCATGACCCTGTGGGCCGAGGAGTTCAAGCGCAATTACCCCAACGTCAACATCCAGATCCAGGGGGCGGGCTCGTCCACGGCGCCGCCGGCGCTGACCGAGGGTACGTCCAACTTCGGGCCGATGAGCCGCGAGATGAAGGACCAGGAGATCCAGGCCTTCGAGAAGAAGTACGGCTACAAGCCGACGGCGGTGGGCGTCGCGATCGACGCGCTGGCCGTGTTCGTCAACAAGGACAACCCGATCAAGGGCCTGTCGCTCACGCAGGTGGACGGCATCTTCTCGTCCACCCGCAAATGCGGCGGCAAGGACATCACCCGGTGGGGTGAGCTCGGGCTGACCGGCGACTGGGTCTCCAAGCCGATCCAGCTCTACGGCCGCAACTCGGTGTCGGGCACCTACGGCTACTTCAAGGGGAAGGCGCTGTGCAAAGGCGACTACAAGAGCACCGTCAACGAGCAGCCGGGTTCGGCGTCGGTGGTGCAGTCGGTGAGCACGGGCATCAACGCCATCGGCTACTCCGGCATCGGCTACAAGACCTCCGGCGTGCGGGCCCTGCCGCTGTCGAAGAAGGACGGCGAGGCCTTCGTCGAGGGCACCGCGGAGAACGCCATCGGCAAGAAGTATCCGCTGGCGCGCGTCCTGTATGTCTACGTCAACAAGGCGCCGAACAAGCCGTTGACGCCGATGGAGATCGAGTTCTTCAAGATGGTGCTGTCGAGGCAGGGACAGGAAGTGGTCGTCAAGGACGGCTACTTCCCGCTGCCCGCCGCCGTCGCCGCCAGGGAACTGGCCAAGCTTCAGTAACCGCCGGCCTTGCCGGAACCCTTTCGATTCTCAACGCAACTGATGGGAGAGCACTGTGCAACAGCTGATCACACGCGGGGCGCTGGCGGCGGCGATGCTGGGCCTGGCCCAGCCCGCCCTGGCGGATACCGCCGAGACCAAGGGTGGCATCACGATCAAGACCGATGACGGGCGTTTCGAGGGCAAGCTGGGGGGCCGCATCCACTACGACCTCAACATGGTCGATGGCGACGATGCGGGTCCCTCGGGATCGGACCTCAGTGATGTGTTCTTCCGCCGAGCGCGCCTGACCTTCTCGGGGAAGGCCTACGGCTGGGAATACAAGTTCGAGCAGGACTTTGCCGGTGGCGCCCCGACCGAGCGCGACCTGTACATCGCGACCAAGCTCGGCCCGGGCAAGTTGATTCTCGGCCAGTTCAAGCCGTTCCGGGGCATGGAGGAGATGACCAGCTCGAACGAGATCACGTTCATGGAGCGGCCGTACGTGCAGGCCAACTTTCCCAGCGAGCAGTTCTCGATGGGCGCCGGCTACAAGGGCAGCGCCGGTGATTTCACCTACGCGCTGGGCCTGCAGAACCGCAAGGTGGATGCCGCCGGCAACAACAGCAGCGAGAGCATGGTCGGCAGTGCCCGCTTCACGTTCGCGCCGATCAACGCCGACGGCGCGGTCGTCCACGTGGGTTTCTCGGGGTCGATGGACAACCTCAACCGCAGCGGTGCGGGTGTGCAGACGACCGACGACGTCACCGTGCAGTACGCCGGCCGCAACGTCGGCAGCCTCCAGCTGGCCAGCGATTTCATCGAAGGCACGTTCCTGGGCGCCGAAGCGGCGGTGGCGGTCGGGCCGTTCTACGTGCAGAGCGAGTACATGCTGGGCGACCTGGACTTCGAAGCGCCTGCAACTTCTCAGGATGTCGCCGCGTATTACATCCAGGCCAGCTTCCATGTGACCGGCGAGAGCAAGCCGTACAAGGGTGGCGTGTTCAAGTCGGTGAAGCCGAAGAACGCCAGCGGCGCGGTCGAGCTGAAGGTCCGCCTCGAGGGCGCCGAGAACAAGGACGTCGCGGACAACGAGGTCAGCGCGATCACGCTGGGCGCCAACTGGTACGTGAATCCGAACGTGCGCTTCATGCTCGAGTACATCACGGCCGAGGCCAAGGCCGGCACGAGCGTCGGTGCGGACGAGCCGAAGGTCATCGCGGCCCGCGCGCAGTTGAACTTCTGAGGCACCCCGGATCCGGCGCGCGTGAGCGCGCGCCGGATCCTTTTCCGGAGGCCTCTTGTCGAGCCTTCCGGAAAAGGGACATGATGACGAAGTCCCGCAACATCCCCGCCTGACGCCGCGCCCATGAGCCAAGCCGTCGAAGCCGCCGCGTCCGCCGGGGCCTATGCCGAGCCCGCCACGCACCTGCGCTGGCGGCACCTCAAGGATCGCGTCGCCCGCCACTCCGTCGGCCTGGGCGGCGTGGCGGTCCTGGGGTCCCTGCTGCTGATCTTCGTTTACCTCGTCGTCGAAGTGGCGCCGCTGTTCACGCCGGTCAGGGCGGAGCAGCGAGCCGAGTTTGCTCTCACCGCGGGTCCTGGCACGACGCTGTACCTGACCGCGGAAGAGCAATCCGAAATCGGCTTGCGCCTGACGTCGACGGGGGACGCGACGTTCTTCGACCTGGCCAGCGGCACGCCGCGCGTGCAGCGCCGGCTACCCATTGGCGATCGCTCGGTGGCCGCGATCGTGCAGATCGACATGAGCCGCGACTACCTGGCTGCGGCGCTGTCCGACGGTTCGGTGCTGCCGTTCCGCCATACGTACACGGTCACCTACCCCGACGACCGGCGTCACATCGCGCCGGGCCTGGAGTTTCCGTTCGGCGAGACGCCGTTGCCGTTCCTGACCGAGGCTCCCCGTTCGCTGGTGGTTCGCGAGGAATCGGGACAGCTGTTCTTCGCCGCGGCCGACGCCCTCGGCAACGTGCATCTGGGCAGCATCGAGTTCGAGGAAGACTTGCTGGGCGGCGGCGCCACGCTCGGCGAGGCCGGCACGCTGACCTTCACGCCGGGAGTGCAGCCCGACCTGGTGCTCGTCAATCCGCTGCTCGACTGGCTTTACGTCATCGATGCCGCCCGCGGGCGCATCGCCTTCTACCGCCTGCGGGGCATCGAGCCGCCGGAACTGGTGGCGACCGAGGATGTCGGCGAACGCGTACTGCAGGCCCGCTTCCTGGCCGGTGGCATCTCGGTGCTCACGGCCGACGCGGGCGGCGCCGTCACGCAGTGGTTCCCGGCACGGCGGGCCGAGACCACGGCCGAAGGCGATGCGATCTGGTACCTGGCCCGGGTGCGCGAGTTCGAGGCGCCCGACGCGGCGATCACTGCGCTGGGCTCCGAGCAGCGCCGCCGCGGTTTCGCAGTCGGCACCGCCGACGGGCGCGTGGGGCTCTATTACGCGACGGCGCAGCGCAAGCTGCTCGAGCTGAAGGCCGGCGAGGTCCCGATCACGAGCCTGGGTTTCGAGCCGCGCGCACAAACCCTGCTGGCATTGGGCGCCGACAACGTCCTCAAAGTGTTCCGCCTCCATAACGAGTACCCGGAGATCTCGTGGTCGTCGCTGTGGGGCAAGGTGTGGTACGAAAGCCACGACGAGCCGAAGCACCTCTGGCAGTCGTCGGCCGCGAGCAGCGACTTCGAGCCCAAGTTCTCGCTGTCGCCGCTCACGCTCGGCACGCTCAAGGGCGCGTTCTACGCCATGATCTTCGCCGTGCCGCTGGCGGTGCTGGGCGCCATCTTCACGGCCAATTTCATGGCGCCGCCGATGCGGCAGGTGGTCAAGCCGACGGTCGAGATCATGCAGGCGCTGCCCACGGTGGTGCTCGGTTTCCTGGCCGGCTTGTGGCTGGCGCCCTTCGTCGAGGCCAACCTGCCCGGCGTGTTCCTGACGCTGCTGCTCCTGCCGCTGTCCATCCCGGTGGCGGGGTACGCCTGGGTGCGAATGCCGGCGCGCATCCGCTTCCTGGTGCCTTCCGGCTGGGAGGCGGCGCTGCTGATTCCCGTGGTGCTGGGGATCGTCTGGCTGTGCTTCGCGCTGGCCAAGCCCGTCGAGCTGCTCCTGTTCGAGGGCAACATGCAGTCGTGGATGGATCACACCCTGGGCATCGGTTACGACCAGCGCAACAGCCTCGTCGTCGGCATCGCCATGGGCGTGGCGGTGATCCCGAGCATCTTCTCGATCGCCGAGGACGCCATTTTCTCGGTGCCCAAGCACCTGACGCTGGGCTCGCTGGCGCTCGGCGCCACGCCCTGGCAGACGCTGGTCGGCGTGGTGCTGCCGACGGCCAGCCCCGGCATCTTCTCGGGGGTCATGATCGGCCTGGGCCGCGCCGTGGGCGAGACCATGATCGTGCTGATGGCCACCGGCAACACGCCGGTGATGGACTTCAGCCTGTTCTCCGGCATGCGCACGCTGTCCGCCAACGTGGCGGTGGAGATGCCGGAGTCCGAAGTCGGCAGCACCCACTTCCGGCTGCTGTTCCTGGCCGGCCTGGTGCTGTTCGTGTTCACCTTCGCCATCAACACGGTCGCCGAAGTGGTGCGTCAGCGCCTGCGCGAGAAGTACGGAGACCTGTGATGCAGGCGCCGACCTCCGCCGAAAGCGGCGCCGACGTCCGCGGACTCAGCGCCCGGGAGTTGCGCGATGTCGGCGCGTACGTGCGTTCGGGAACCCCGTGGGTCTGGGTCACCGCCGCGGCGATCGCGGTGAGCATCATCGTCGTCGTGGCGCTGCTCATGCTGATCATGGCGCGCGGCATGCCGTATTTCTGGCCCGCCGACGTGGTGGTTGCCGAGTACCGCGTGCCGGAGCAGGCGCCGGTGCCGGTGATGGCGGAGATCGTGGAATCCGAGACGGTGACCGTGGTCCGGCTCAAGTCCGCGGGCCTGCCCGTGGCTGACTCGCAGCGCTTCTACGAACGCCTGCTGGTCAAGGTGGGCAACCGCGATCGCTACGGCGCGGACTTCCGCTACCTGTTGAGCGACTGGCTGGTCGAGCGGCGCTATCCCGAGGACGTCGTGGTGCTGGAGCGCACCGAGTGGGGCAATCTCTACGGCTTCGCCACGGCCGTCAAGCAGGACGGCGCGGTCGTGGCCGCCGGCGAAGCCGCGTACGCCGCGTGGGAGCCGCTGCAGCAGCGCGCCAACGACCTGCGCGAGCAGATCCGGCAGATCGAGAAATACGACATCGGCGCGATCAACTACGGCCTGGAGCGCATCCGCCTGGACGGCCGGCGCCTGGCGCTGGAAGGACGCACGCCCGAGTCCGACCCCGCGGCCCATGCCGCGCTCGAGGAGCGCCGCCGCGGATTCGACGCCGCCTACGCGGGGCTGCAGGAAAACCTCGACCGCCTGTACCAGGACATTCGCCGCGACACGCTGGTGGTGGCGACCATCGACGGCCAGGAAGTCGAGGTGGCGCTGCAGAAGGTCCTGCACGGCTACCGGCCCAATGCCATGGGTCTTGGCGAGAAACTGGGGTATTACTTCGCCAAGCTGTGGGAGTTCGGCGCCGACGATCCGCGCGAGGCCAATACCGAGGGCGGGATTTTCCCGGCGATCTTCGGCACGGTGCTGATGGTGCTGATCATGTCGGTGATCGTGACGCCGTTCGGCGTGGTTGCCGCGGTGTACCTGCGCGAGTACGCGCGCCAGGGTACTTTCACGCGCATCGTCCGCATCGCCGTCAACAACCTGGCCGGCGTGCCGTCCATCGTCTTCGGCATGTTCGGCCTGGGGTTCTTCGTCTACATCGTCGGCGGCAGCATCGACCGCCTGTTCTACCCGGAGGCGCTGCCGGCGCCGACCTTCGGCACGCCGGGCATGCTGTGGGCCTCGGTGACGCTGGCGCTGCTGACCCTGCCGGTGGTGATCGTGGCGACGGAAGAGGGCCTGGCGCGCATCCCGCGCTCGCTGCGCGAGGCCTCGCTGGCGCTGGGTGCGACCAAGGCCGAGACGCTGTGGCGCGTGGTGCTGCCGATGGCCAGCCCCGCCATGATGACCGGGCTGATCCTGGCCGTGGCCCGCGCCGCCGGCGAAGTGGCGCCGCTGATGCTGGTCGGCGTGGTGAAACTCGCGCCCTCACTCCCGCTGGACGCGAATTTCCCGTTCCTGCATCTCGAACGCAAGTTCATGCACCTGGGCTTCCACATCTACGACGTCGGCTTTCAGAGCCCCAACGTCGAAGCCGCGCGGCCGCTGGTTTACGCCACCGCGCTGCTGCTGGTCGGCGTCATCGTGGTGCTGAACCTCGCCGCCATCCGCATCCGCAACCGCCTCCGCGAGCGCTACAAAGCGCTCGACAACTAGCCGGGGCGCCCTTTGGAAGATAAAGTCATGACTGGCGTGCAACCGACAACTCCTTTGACCCACGGCCTGGACCCTGGCGCGCTTCAGCGCGGGCAGGAGCCGCGCACGGGGGACATTCCCACCGCGCTGCAGGTCGAGAACCTGAACCTGCACTACGGCGAGAAGCAGGCGCTGCGCAACATCTCCATGACCATCCCGCAGAAGCGCGTCACCGCCTTCATCGGGCCGTCGGGCTGCGGCAAGTCGACGCTGCTGCGCTGCTTCAACCGCATGAACGACCTGATCGACGGCTGCCGCACCGAGGGCGCCATCCGGCTGTACGGTCGCAACATCTACGACGCCGACGTCGACGCGGCGCAGTTGCGCCGGCGCATCGGCATGGTGTTCCAGAAACCCAATCCGTTCCCGAAGAGCATCTACGAGAACGTGGCCTACGGCCTGCGCCTGGCCGGTATCGGCAAGAAGCGCCTGCTCGACGAGACCGTTGAATGGGCGCTCAAGGGCGCGGCGCTGTGGGACGAAGTCAAGGACCGGCTCGAGGATTCCGCGCTCGGGCTGTCCGGCGGCCAGCAGCAGCGCCTGGTCATCGCGCGCGCCATCGCCATCCAGCCCGAGGTCATCCTGCTCGACGAGCCGTGCTCGGCGCTCGACCCGATCGCCACGCTGAAGATCGAGGAGCTGATGAGCGAGCTCAAGACCAACTACACCATCGTGATCGTCACGCACAACATGCAGCAGGCGGCGCGCGTGTCGGACTTCACCGCCTTCATGTACCTGGGCGACCTGGTCGAGGTCGGCGACACCGACCAGATCTTCACCAAGCCGGCCAGGAAGCAGACCGAGGACTACATCACCGGCCGCTACGGCTAACGACGTTGCAGGAGCGCCCTCAGGCGCGATGTGTTACGTGAGGATGTATGGATAAACCACTGATTAGTCAACATATCTCCAGACAGTTCAACGCCGAGCTCGAGGACGTGCGCCAGCGCGTGCTGGCGATGGGCGGACTGGTCGAGCAGCAGATCGCGGACGCGACCAAGGCGCTGATCGAAGGCGACGGCGCGCTGGGGCAGGAGGTGTCGCGCGCCGACCACAAGGTCAACGGCTTCGAGGTCTACATCGACGAGGAGTGCAGCCACATCCTGGCGCGGCGCCAGCCCACCGCCAGCGACCTGCGCCTGGTGGTGGCGGTGATCAAGACCATCACCGACCTCGAGCGCATCGGCGACGAGGCCGACCGCATTGCGCGCATGGCCACCGACCTGGCGGGGCAGGAGCGGATCAAAGCCAGCTACGTGGAGATCGGGCACCTGTCCAAGCACGTGCAGCAGATGCTGCGCAGCGCGCTCGACGCCTTCGCGCGCATGGACGTGGAGGTGGCGCTGGCGGTGGCGCGCGAGGATGCGGCCGTCGACCGTGAGTACGAAGCGCTGCTGCGCCAGTGCATCACCTACATGATGGAAGATCCGCGCACCATCCGGCACGTCATGGACCTGGTGTGGTCGGTGCGCGCGCTCGAGCGCATCGGCGACCACGCCCGCAACATCGCCGAGTACGTCATCTACTTCGTCAAGGGCAAGGACGTCCGGCACATCTCCGTCGAGGAGATGGAGAAGGAAGTGAAGCAGTAGACGTCAGCGCGCGGCCATGAGGGACAGCGGCCGGCTCATCCAGTAGGCCAGGGCCGAATCGAACAGCGCCTGGCGCTGGTCCTCGGGCGGGCGCCAGCGCGCGTGCGAGGCGGCGGCCCGCACCAGGAAATCGAGGAAGGTGAGGTGCCGGCGCAGGTTGCGGTGCATGCGATGCGTCTCGATAGGGTTGAACAGGCCGAGCCGCCCGAACAGCTGCAGGGGATTCTTCTTGACCCACAGCCATGAACCCATCTCCAGCGTCAGCGGCAGGAACAGGTTTGACGGCCGAACTTCGCTCGGCAGCGGGTTTGACGGTCGAGCGTCGCTCGGCCGCGGGCCGCGGCCCGTCTCCCGCGAGCGCTGGTACAGCCAGTCCCACAGGTCGCCGTGCGTGGTGTAGCGGCGCGACTGCGGCTCGATGATGTAGATGCCGTGGTACGGGTGGGTCGAGCGGAACAGGCTGCGCAGCGCGTAGATGTCGGCCAGGCAGTCGATCGGCCGGCGGCTGCCGGCGTACGGGAACCAGACGTGGTCGCGCGTGCCGAAGCCCGAGTGGCAGTCGAGCGCAATGCTGAACGGTTGCGACGCGAGGCGCTGGTCGACGGTGTCACAAAGCGCCTGCGCTTCGGGCTGCAGCGGCGCGTCGCGCCGGCCGCGGTACCACGGCAGCCACGGGCCGAGCCGGTGGCCGCCGAGCAGCAAGGGCACGCGGCAGTCGGCGTCGTTGGGGCCGTTGCGCATCAGGTCCACGCCGGCGAGGTTGCTGCGCGTCCGGCGCAGCATGCCGCCGGGATTCACCAGCGGCATGAACACCAGGCGCACGCGCTCGAGCAGTGGCGGCAGGGTGTCGTCCCACTGCAGGCGCTCGACCAGCGTATGCAGGTACGCCAGCACGACCTGGGTGCCGATGCGCTCGACGCCGTGCACGCCGCCGAAGAAGCCGACCGCCGGCGCGTCGGCCGCCGTGGCGCCGATCTCGATGGCCTCCACCGGCAGGCGCTCACCGTCGCAGTTCACCTCGCACAGCGTGCGGGCGCGCAACGCCGTGCCGGCGCGCGCGATGAGCGCGCGCAGGGCATCGAGCTCTGGAAAGTCGCCCGCGCTGAACGGACGGGCGGGCAGCGCCGTCATGGGCCCGCGGCGGGCCCTAGGCCCGCAGCCAGTGCGGGATCGCGTCGGGCCCTGGCAGCCGGGGCGGGGCGGGCGGCGGCAGCGCGGCGCGCACGAAGCATTCGGCCTCGCGCGCCAGCTCGTCGCGGCTGACCGTGGGCCGCAGCGGCGGCCCGAACAGCACGCGCACCTCCAGCGTGGGGCTGCGCAGCAAGCGCAGGAGGTGCCCGGCCAGCGAATCGTCGCCGACGAATGGCGCGACGTTCTCGCCATCCTCGGACAGCCCGTACTGGAGGGTGACGGGCTGCACCTGGCAACCCGCCGCGAGCGCGGCGGCGAACAGCCGCGGATGGAAGGGCCGGACCTCGGTGCCGTCGGTGGTCGTGCCCTCGGGGAAGATCACCACGGTACCTGCGGCGCGCAAGTGCGGCACGAGGCGGTCGAGGAGGGGGACCGCGCCGCCCTTGCCGCGCCGCAGGTAGAAAGTGCCGGCGGCCGTGGCGAGCCAGCCGGCGACGGGCCAGTCGCGGATCTCGGACTTGCCGACGAAGCGTGCCGGCTCGAGCGCTCCCAGCACCGGAATGTCGAGCCAGGAGACGTGGTTGGCGACGGTCAGGTGCGGCCCGCGCAGGGGCGCGCCGTCGACGCGCAACCGCAGCCCCAGGATCGCGAGCAGGCGCCGGTGCCAGCGCTGCGCGAGCCGCTCGCGGGGCTGCCCGGATGCGCCGACCGCGAACCAGGCGGCGAGCACCAGCCCCCAGCCGATATGGACGACCAGAAGCAGCACCCTAAGCAAGCGCGGCCCCCGGCGCCGCCTCGCGCCCGAGGAAGCGGCGGGCGTAGCGCGGGGAGAGTTCGGGCACGTTCAGCAGCATGAACACGTCGGCACAGTCGAACTCGGCGTCCCAGTACGGCTCGCCGCAGGCGCGCGCGCCGAGGCTGACGTAGGCCTTGAGCAGCGGCGGCATTTTCGGCGGCTGCGTCGGCCGAGCATCCGCAGGCGGCAGCGGGTTGCGCGGCCGCACGCGATGCCAGGGCGGCGACAGGTACTGCGCGCGCAGCGTCTCGACGATCGCATGGGCGTTGGCGCCGCCGTCCTCGAGCCCGATGCTGGCGCAGCCGAACACGTAGTCGAAGCCCTCGCGCACGATGACGTCGGCGATCCCGGACCACAGCAGTGCGATGACGGCGCCGCTGCGGTACTCGGGGTGGACGCAGGTGCGGCCGATCTCCATGGACCGGCCCGGCAGGTGCTCGAGCAGGCCGAGGTCGAACTCGCCGGCCGAGTAGAAGCCGCCGGCGAAGCCGGCGCGATCGTCGGTCAGGATGCGCGTGCAGGCGACGATCGAGCCGCTGGCGCGGTCGCGCACGTACAGGTGCCGGCAGTGAGGGTCGTAGGGGTCGCGATCGAGGCCGCTGCCGCCGTCGTGGATGTGCGCGCCCAGCTCACCGGCGAAGATGCGGTAGCGCAGGCGCTGGGTCTCGGCGAGCTCGTCGCTGGTGCGCGCGAACTGCACGGCGAAGCGCGGCTCGCGCGCGGGGACCTCCAGGGCGGCGTTCATGGGTTTCTCCGTTTCTGGTTTCACGCCTGCAGTGTCATGTGACGCCGTGTGAAACGCGTGTCGAAACGGTGAACCTTTGGTGAAGCGGCCTCAGGCGTTCCCGGCGAGCGCAAGAGCGGGCGGCGCGGCGGCGGGCCGCACTTCACGCGGCATCTGCAGGACGCGGATGCGGCCGGCATGGTCCTCGGCCAGGGCCGTGCACGACTCCACCCAGTCGCCGCAGTTGTGGTACGTGATGCGGCCGATCGCGCGGATCTCGGCGTGGTGGATATGCCCGCAGACCACTCCGTCGAACCCGCGCCGGCGGCATTCGTGGGCCACCGATTGTTCGAAGCCGGAAATGATGCTGGCGGCGGCCTTGACGCGCTGCTTGGCGTAAGCCGACAGCGACCAGTAGCCGAGCCCGGCCAGCCGCCGGCCCCGGTTCAGCGCTTCGTTGGCGCGCATCGTGGCCCGGTACAGCACGTCGCCGGCCAGGGCGATCCAGCGGTGGTAGCGGGTGATGACGTCGAAGGCGTCGCCGTGCGTGACCAGCAGGCGGCGGCCGTCGGCGGTCTCGTGGACGGCCTCGTTGACGATCTCGACGTTGCCCAGCGCCAGGGCTGAGTCCACGAACTTGCGCAGGAACTCGTCGTGGTTGCCGGTGACGTAGGTGACTTTCGTGCCGCGCTTGGCCTTGGTCAGGATGCGGCGCACCACGTTGCTGTGCTCCTGCGGCCAGTAGAACTCCGAGCGCAGGGCCCAGCCGTCGATGATGTCGCCGACCAGGTAGAGCTGCTCGCAGTCGTGCTGCTTGAGGAAGTCGGCCAGGGCCGCGGCTTTGCAGCCGGGCGTGCCGAGGTGCACGTCCGAGATCCACAGCGTGCGGTAGCGCGAGGGCGAGGCGGGGATGCTTTTCATGGCGGCGCGAGGGTAGGGGCCGCACATGTCAGCCGGATGAAGCCGCGCCGGCGTGCGCTTCACGAAAGCGTCACAAAGCGCTGACACACTTCGCGCCGTCATGAAATCACCACGACAGGGGAAGCAGATGATCCTGAAGATCCGCTGGATGGCGCCGGTGCTGGCCGGCCTGCTCGCCGCATGCGGCACCAAGGGCGGCTGGATGGGCGCCGAGGCCGAGAAGGGCTACCAGAAAGAGCTGGCGGTGAAGCGCATGACCGCCCAGCACAACAACGATGACTACTACGAGTACCACGTCGAGAACGAGATCATCGTCCTGGCCGACAAGAAAGACGTGCAGGTCTACCTGACGGCCAACGAAATTCCGCTGCGCGTGACGAAGATCGGCGGCGGCCCCAACGGTGAGCGGCTGGTCTTCGGCCTGGTGAAGAACGAGGCCAAGGCCATGGAGAAGAAGGTCGGCTACAAGGGCGGCGCCCAGCAGATGTACGAGGGCGCACTCGACGGCCACGACAAGACCTTCTACGGCGAGGTCCTGAAGGGCGGCCGTTACGTGGTCTTCGGCAGCTGGAGGGACCTGCAGGCCTGGCGCCAGTCCGGCGCCGCGAGCGCGGTGTCCACGGGCACGGCGACCGACGGCAAGCCGGTGACCTTCACCACCGACAGCCCCGACGTGATGGCGCGCTTCAAGGACCTGCACGGCTGAGCGCCGCCGGCTGCGCAGCACCGGGCGAAAGGCCGCGCATCGCGCGGCCTTTCCTGTTTGGGCCTCAGAACAGCAGTTTGGCGAACTCGAAGGCGATCGCGGCGATGAACGCCGTGGCGGGAATCGTGATGATCCAGGCCACGATGATGTTCCCGGCGACGCCCCAGCGCACCGCGGAGAGGCGGCGCGCCGAGCCGACGCCCATGATCGCGCCGGTGATGGTGTGCGTGGTCGACACCGGAATGCCGAAGCCGGTGGCCAGGAACAGGGTCGCGGCCCCGCCGGTCTCGGCGCAGAAGCCGCCGACCGGCCTGAGCTTGGTGATCTTCTGGCCCATGGTCTTGACGATGCGCCAGCCGCCGAAGGCCGTGCCGAGCGCGATGGTGACGTAGCAGGAGAACACCGCCCACGCGGGTACGGGATCTTTCGTCGTGGTCAGGCCGGCCGCGATCAGCAGCATCCAGATGATGCCCGCGGTCTTCTGCGCGTCGTTGCCGCCGTGGCCGAGGCTGTAGGCGGCGGCGGAGACCAGCTGCAGGCGCCGGAACCAGCCGTCGATGCGCAAGGGCTGGGTGCGGAAGAACAGCCAGGACACGCCGATCATCAGGATCATGCCGAGCAGCATGCCCATCAGCGGCGCGACCAGGATGAAGCTGACGATCTTCAGGATGCCGCTCATCACCAGCGAGCCCGTTCCGGCCTTGGCCACCGCGGCGCCGGCAAGCCCGCCGATCAGCGCGTGCGAGGACGAGGACGGGATGCCGTACCACCACGTGATCAGGTTCCAGGCGATCGCGCCGACCAGGGCGCCGAACACCACGTAGTGGTCGACGATGGCCGGGTCGATGGTGCCCTTGCCGATGGTGGCGGCGACCTTAAGCGGGAACACGAAGTAGGCGATGAAGTTGAACGCGGCCGCCCACAGCACGGCCCAATGCGGCTTCAGCACGCCGGTCGACACGACGGTGGCGATCGAGTTGGCGGCGTCGTGGAAGCCGTTCATGAAGTCGAACGCGAGCGCCAGCGCGATCAGGAAGATCAGCACCTCCCAGCTGATGGTCATCGGCGGCTCAGCTTTCGAGCACGATGCCTTCGATGATGTTGGCCACGTCCTGGCCGCGGTCGGTCACCGACTCGAGCAGTTGGTAGATCTCCTTGAGCTTGAACAGCTGCTTGACGTCGGACTCCTCGCGGAACAGCTTGGCCATGGCGCTGCGCATGACGTGGTCGGCGTCGCTCTCGAGCTTGTCGATCTCCTTGCACAGCGTCAGGATCGAGTCGGAGTTCTTGAGGTTGGGCAGTTGCGCGACGGCCGCCTGGACCTTCTCGGTGCTGGCCACGCAAATGTCGGCCAGCTTGCGCGCCTCGTCGGTGACCGCGCCGATGTCGTAGAGGAACATGCACTGCGACACGTCCTCCATCAGGTCGAGGATGTCGTCCATGCGCGTGATCAGGTGGTGGATCTCGTCGCGGTCGATCGGGGTGATGAAGGTCTGGTGCAGCAGCTGCATGGTCTGGTGGGTGATCTTGTCGGCGCGGTGCTCGATCTTCTCGATGCTGCGCCGGCGCTCGGGCAGCTCGGCGACGTTGAGCATCAGGGCCTGCAGCTCGCGGGCGCCAAGCACCAGCTGCTCGGCGTGCTCGTTGAAAAGGTCGAAGAAGCGACCCTCGCGGGGCAGCAGGCGGCTGAACATTCGGTCGGACCCCCGGTCGTTTATGGCAGTAGTGTGACAGAGCCGGAAATGCCTTAGGAACCAGTAAAATAGCGACCCTCCGATGATTCATCTCTCCCCCGCACAGCGGCGCGGCCTGAAAATCGCGGTCGTCGCCGCGGCCAGCGCCGGCACGCTGGCGCTGGCCGCCTGGCTGCTGGTGCTGGATCGCGAAGTGCGCGTGCGCTTTGCCGGGGCGCGCTGGGCCCTGCCGGCGCAGGTGTACGCCGCGCCGATGCTCGTATATCCGGGCCTCAACCTGGGACGCAAGGCGTTCATCCGCGAACTGGACCGGCTCGGCTACCGGCAAGTGCCGCTGCTCGGCGGCGCCGGCACCTACACGGCCAGGCGCGGGCGCGTGGCGGTGCACACCCGGCCGTTCCAGTTCTGGGACGGGCTGCAGCCCGGCGCCCGCGTCGAAATCGATTTCGGCGAGCGGCGGGTGGACGAGCTCTACGACACCGACGGCAAACGGGGGCGCACGCTGCTGCGGCTCGATCCGATGCTGATCGGCAGCATTTATCCCATCGCCGGCGAGGATCGCGTGCTGGTCAAGCTCGACCAGGTTCCGCCGCTGCTGCCGGCCGGGCTGATCCACGTCGAGGACCGCAATTTCGAGGATCACTTCGGCGTCGACCCGAAGGCCATCCTGCGCGCGGCGTGGGCCAACCTGCGGGCGCGCCGCACGGTGCAGGGGGGCAGCACCATCACCCAGCAGCTGGTGCGCAACTTCTTCCTGACGCTCGAGCGCAGCTGGTCGCGCAAGATCACCGAGGCCTTCATGGCCGTCCTGCTGGAGGCGCATTACGCCAAGCCGGAGATCCTCGAGGCCTACCTCAACGAGGTGCACCTCGGCCAGGACGGCGGCCGCGCGGTGCATGGCTTCGGCCTGGCCAGCCAGTTCTACTTCAACAAGCCGCTGGCCGAGCTGCAGGTGCAGGAGATCGCGCTGCTGATCGCGCTGGTCAAGGGCCCTTCGTTCTACAACCCGCGGCGCAACCCGGAGCGCGCCACCGAGCGGCGCAACCTGGTGCTGAACCTGCTGCGGGACGCCGGTTACCTGAACGAGGAGGAGCACGCCGCCGCGGTCAAGCGCCCGCTCGGCATCGCCGGCGGCACCGGCGGCGGCGTCACGCGGTACCCGGCCTTCGTCGACCTGGTGCGGCGCCAGCTGGTCGGCCAGTACGCCGACGAGGACCTCACCGACGAGGGGCTGCACATCTTCACCACGCTCGACCCGCGCGCGCAGGAGCTGCTCGAAAAACGCCTGGTGCAGGGGCTGCCGGCGCTGGAGAAGGCGCGCAAGCTCAAGAAAGACACGCTGGAGGGTGCCGGCGTCATCGCCAGCGTCGAGGACGGCAGGGTGCTGGCCCTGGTCGGCGGGCGGCTGGTGCGCTTCCCGGGCTTCAACCGCGCGCTCGACGCGCGCCGCCCGATCGGCTCGCTGGCCAAGCCTTTCGTGTACCTGGCGGCGCTGATGCAGCCCGGGCGCTACGGCCTGGGCACGATCGTGCAGGACGAGCCGGTCGAGCTGAAGCTGCCGCACGGCGCCACCTGGACCCCGCAGAACTACGACAAGACGGCGCACGGGCCGGTGCCGCTGTTCCACGCGCTGGCGCAGAGCTACAACCTGGCGACGGTGCACCTGGGGCTCGACGTCGGCGTCAACAACGTGCGCGAGATCTTCCGCGCGGCCGGCCTGCTGGAGGATCCGCCGGCGCTGCCGTCGCTGCTGCTCGGCGCGCTGGACCTGGCGCCGGTCGAAGTCGCGCAGCTGTACAACACGCTGGCCGCGTCCGGCTACCGCACGCCGCTGCTGGCGATCAGCGCGGTCATGACGCAGGACGGCCAGCCGCTGACGCGCTACGCGCTGCGCGTGCGCCAGACCTTGCCCGAGGCGCCGGTGTTCCTGCTGAACTGGGGGCTCGAGCAGGTCATGCTCAACGGCACCGGCGCCTCGGCGTATGGCTACCTGCCGCCGGACCTGCGCCTGGCCGGCAAGACCGGCACCACCGACGAGCTGCGCGACAGCTGGTTCGCCGGCTACGGGGAAGACCTGTCGATCGTGATCTGGGTGGGCCGCGACGACAACCAGCCGGCCGGCCTCACCGGCTCCTCGGGCGCGCTGCAGATCTGGGCGCCGCTGGTGCGTGACCTGGGCATGAAAGGCTTCAATCCGGAAATCCCGGCCGGCATCGAAAGCGTGCTGATCGACGCCGAGAGCGGGCTGCGCGCGGACGAATCCTGCCCCGCGGCCGTTGCGATACCCTATATGGAAGGCCACGCGCCCGAGGAATATTCGTCATGCGCCAGCTGGACGGCGCCCTTCAACTGGTTCAAGCGCATCCTCAAACGTTGAGGTGGCGGGCCTGCGCGCTCGCGCTGCCGCTGCTGCTGGCGGCCTGCGTCACGCCGCCCGCCGGACCCGACGAAATTCCGGCGCGGCCCAGCGAGCCGCCGACCGAGCCCCGGCCGAGCCCGTACGGCTACCGCGAGGACGCCGGCTATGCGCGCACCGCCGAGGAAGTCAGCGGGCCGGCCGTGATCAACCTGCTGAACCGGGCGCGCAGCGACCTCGCCGCCGGGCGCGCCGAGCAGGCGGTGGCCTCGCTCGAGACCGCGTTGCGCATCGAGAGGCGCAATCCCTTCGTCTGGCAGCAGCTCGCCGCCGCGCACCTGCAGCGCCTGCAGATGGAGGACGCCGAGATCGTCGCCCAGCGCTCCAACAGCTTCGCGCGCGGCAACCCGTACATCGAGGTGGAAAACTGGCGGCTGATCGCGACGGCGCGCAGCGCGCGGGGCGACCGCGCGGGGGCCCGGCAGGCGCGGGAGAAGATGGCCGAACTGCAGGACCGGCTCGAGGATTAGGCCCCAGGTGAAAGACCTGTTCGCGGCCGACGGCCCGCTGGCCCGGGAGGTGGCGGGCTACGCCCCCCGCGAGGTGCAGGTGGCGATGGCCGAGTCCGTGCGCCGGGCCATCGAGCGGCGCGAGACCCTGGTGGTGGAGGCCGGCACCGGCACCGGCAAGACTTTCGCGTACCTGGTGCCGGCCCTGCTGGCCGGCAAGCGCGTGGTCATCTCGACCGGCACGCTGAACCTGCAGGACCAGCTGTTCCACCGCGACCTGCCGCGCGTGCGCCAGGCCCTCGGCCTGCCGCTGCGCGTGGCGCTGCTCAAGGGCCGCGCCAATTACCTGTGCCGCCAGCGCTTCACCAAGGCCTTGCAGCAGCCCGCCGGGCGGCACGAAGCGGTCAAACTGCGCGCGCTGCAGGACTGGCTGCCGAAAACCGACAGCGGCGAGATCCAGGAGAGCGGCGCGCTCGGCGACGACGACGCGCTCGCCCCGCGCGTGACGTCGACTGCCGAGAATTGCCTCGGCAGCGCCTGTGCCGATTTCGAGGACTGCTTCGTGGTCAAGGCACGGCGCAACGCGCAGGCGGCCGACGTGCTGGTGGTGAACCACCACCTGCTGTTCGCCGATTTCGTGCTGCGCGAGGAGGGCTTCGGCCAGATCCTGCCCGGTGCCGAGGCCGTCGTCGTGGACGAGGCGCACCAGCTGCCCGAGCTGGCGACGCGCTTTTTCGGCACGCGGGTCTCCACGCGCCAGCTGCAGGAGCTGGCGCAGGATTGCGCCGACCTCGCCGCGGAGTTGCGCGACGTGCCGGACCTGCGTCAGGCCGCGGCGGCGCTGGCCGAGGCCAACGCCGGGCTGGAGCCGGCCTTCGCCGGCCCCGCCAGCGGGCGTGAGGCGCTGGCCGTATTCCTGGCGCGCCCGGGCGCCGAGGCCAGGCTCGCCGCCGCGCAGGCGCAACTCGAGGCGCTGGCGGCCGTGCTCGAGCCGCTGGCGACGCGCACGCCGGAGCTGGCGGCGTGCGCCACGCGCGCAGGCGACCTGGCGCAGCGCCTGCAGGCCGTGGTCGAAGCCGACGACAGTCGCGTGGCGTGGGTCGAAGCGACCGGGCGCGGCGGCAGCCTGCACACCACGCCGATCCGCGTGGTGGAGGATTTCCAGCGCCTGCGCGAGAGCCACGACGGCGCCTGGGTGCTGACCTCGGCGACCCTGGCGGCCGGCGACGACTTCTCGCACTTCGGCGGCCAGCTCGGGCTGGGCGACGCGCGCACGCTCAAGCTCGACAGCCCGTTCGATTTCGAGCGCCAGGCACGCCTGTTCCTGCCGCGGGGCCTGCCGGATCCCAACGACGCCGGCTACGCGCCGCGCGTGGCGGAGGTGGCGCGCGGCGTGATCGAGGCCAGCGGCGGCGGAGCGTTCGTGCTCTGCACTTCGCATCGCGCGCTGCGCGAGATCGCCGCGCGCCTGCGCGAGAGCGTCGGGCTGCCGCTGCTGGTGCAGGGCGAGGGCGCGCGCCCGGCGCTGCTCGACGCGTTCACGCGCGCCGGGAACGCGGTGCTGGTCGGCACCGCAAGCTTCTGGGAGGGCGTGGACGTGCGCGGGCTGGCGCTGCGGGTGGTGATCATCGACAAGCTGCCGTTCACCGCACCCGGCGACCCGGTGTTCGAGGCGCGCCTGCGCGCCATCCGCGAGGCCGGCGGCGAGCCGTTCACGGAGTACCAGCTGCCGCAGGCCATCATGGTGCTGCGCCAGGGCGTGGGCCGGCTGATCCGCGATCCCGAGGACCGCGGGCTGCTGGTGCTGTGCGATCCGCGGCTGCGCACGCGAGGCTACGGACGCATCGTGCTCGGGGCGCTGCCGCCGATGCCGGAAGTGACCACGCTCGACCAGGCCCGCGCCTGGCTCGACGCCATCCGGGCCGCCGCATGAGCACGTACCTGGCGGTCGACACGGCCACCGAGGCCTGCTCGGTCGCGGTCGCCGTGGACGGGGCGGTGCGGGAGCGTTTCGAGCCGATGCAGCGCGAGCACACTCAGAAACTGCTGCCGATGATCCAGGCGGTGCTGGCGGAGGCCGGCACGTCGGTGGCGCGGCTCGACGGCATCGTCTGCGGTGTCGGGCCCGGCAGTTTTGCCGGGCTGCGCATCGGCGTCGGCGTGGTCAAGGGCCTGGCGCTGGCTCGTGACCTGCCGGTGGCTGGCGTGTCCTCGCTCGCGATGCTGTCCCAGCGCGCGATGCGCCTGGGGGGCGCCGCGCAAGTCGCCGCGATCATCGACGCGCGCATGAATGAGGTCTATTTCGGCGCCTACCGCCGCGGCGTGGGCGGGCTGGCCGAGGCGGTGCTGGCCGACCGGGTCTGCGCGCCGGCCGGGGTGCCGGCCTTGCCGGGGGGTTCGTGGGCGGGCGCCGGCACCGGCTGGGCGCGCCACGAGGCCGCGCTCAGGTCGGCGCTGAAGGGTACGCTGGCCACGCCCGATCCACGGGCCCTGCCACATGCCGAGGAAGCCCTGGCGCTCGGCGTGCCGGTGCTGGCGGCGGGCCGCGGGCAGTCCGCGGATGACCTGGCGCCGGCCTACCTGCGGGACCGGGTGGCCCTGACCGTTCAGGAACAGGCAAGCTTGCGGAGGTAGACTCGGGCAACGAAGGCTCGCGGCAGGAGGGTGCGATGAAGGCTCGCGTATTGCTGGCGTGCACGCTGCTGGGCCTGGGCGCCTGCGCCGGCCAGCCCGCCGCACCCGATGTGGCCGACGCGGCCGACAAGGCCGGCAAAGCCACGGAGGAGCCGAAGGACTGCCTGCGCGAAACCGGCACCAAGATCAAGCGCCGCGCCGACAATCGCTGCGTGGATGCGCCGGGCAAGGTCTATACGGCCGAGGACATCGAGCGCACCGGCGCCCAGACCATCGGCGAGGTCCTGAAACGCCTGGGGCACTAAACCGCCCCGGCCTTCCGCAACAGCGCGGCCACCGCCTCGGCGACCCGGCGGTAGCCCTCGTCGTTGGCGTGGATCTGGTCCGATTTGAGGTCGCGGTCGCCGAGCACTTCCCCGAGGACGTCGTCCTCCAGCGGCAGCCGGAACTTCCGCGCGAACTCGGCGTACATCGGCTCGCTGGAGCGCGCCAGCAGCTTGGGTTCCGGCACGCCGAGCAGCACCAGCGGCAGGTTGCGGCCGGTGATCTCGGCGATCATCGCCTCGAGGTTCGCGCGCATCTCGGCGCGGCTGACCTGGCGCAGCATGTCGTTGCCGCCGAGGCACAGGATCACCAGCGCGGGCTGATGCTCGTCGAGCGTCTCGGCCAGGCGTTCGCGCCCGCCGCCGGTGGTCTCGCCCGGTACGCCGGCGTTGACGACGGGCCGGCCGATCAGACGCTGCAGCTGGGCGGGGTAGTTGTTGCCCGGGCTGGCGCCGGTGCCGTAGGTCAGGCTGTCGCCGAAGGCCAGCACCTTCGCGTCGGGCGCCAGCGGCGGCAGCCGCGGCGTCTTCTCGCCGCAGCCGGCGAGGGCGAGCAGGCCGGCCAGCGCCAGTGCTGACGTAAACTGCGCGCCCCGCCCGATGTTTCGTGGAGTCGGCTGCATGATCTACACCCTGGAGAACCGCACCCCCCAATTCCTGGGACCGGATTATTTCATTGCCGACAGCGCCGCGGTTATCGGCGCGGTGACGCTGTACCAGAATGCCAGCATCTGGTTCAACTGTGTCGTGCGCGGCGACACCGACGACATCATCATCGGCGAGAACAGCAACATCCAGGACGGCTCGGTGCTGCACACCGACCCCGGCATCAAGCTGCGCGTCGGCCGCGACGTCACCGTCGGCCACATGGTGATGCTGCACGGCTGCGAGATCGGCGACAACACGCTGATCGGCATCAAGTCGGTGATCCTCAACGGCGCCAGGGTCGGGCGCAACTGCATCGTCGGCGCCAACACGCTGATCACCGAGGGCAAGCAGATCCCGGACGGCTCGCTGGTGATGGGCTCGCCCGGCAAGGTGGTGCGGCCGGTGACGCCGCAGGAGATCGCGGCGCTGACGGTCCACGCGCAGCACTACGTGCAGAACGCGCATCGCTACCGCCGGCACCTCCAGCCGGCATAGGCGCGCCTCTCAGGCGCGACTCAATTCTTCTCGCGGTCCTGCTTGGGGGTCTCGTAGCGCAGCACCTTGCCGGTGCCGGGCGCCACCAGGGACCAGGCGCGCGCCGGCAGCTCGATGCGCACCACGGCGCTGGTCGGCATCTCGTCGAACGGGCACTTGGCCAGGTCGTGGGCGAAGCGGCTGATGCCCGGGTTGTGGCCGAACAGCATGACGTCCTCGTAGTCCGGCGACAGCCCGCGCACGATGTGCAGCAGCGTCCAGGCCGAGGCCTCGTAGATGTGCGGGTTCAGCACGATCTCGTCGAGGTGCAGGTTCAGCTCCTCGGCGAACAGCCGCGCGGTGGTGACCGCGCGCGTGGCCGGGCTCGACAGCAGCAGGTCGGGCTTGATGTCGGCCTTGCGCAGGCGCGCGGCGATCAGCGGCGCCTCGCGGCGCCCGCGCGGGTTCAGCGGCCGCTCGAAGTCCGACAGCTCCGGGTAGTCGCGCGAGGACTTGGCGTGGCGCACCAGGGTCAGCAGCAGCATCACGCGCTCCCGCACAGGTACACGTCGAAGCGCGCCTGCGTGCCGGACAGCGCCAGCGAAGGCGGGCGGCCCGCCAGCGGGGGTGCCCCGCGCGGGCGCTTGACCACGACGCGCCGGCGTGCGTGCGCCGACTCGAGCAGCGCGTCGGCGTCGGCGTCGCCGCCGGTCAGCTCGCGCAGCAGCTGCAGTTCCTTCTTCGCCAGCGCCGCCTTGCCGCGCTCGGGGTACATCGGATCGAGGTAGACCACGTCGAACCTCGCGGGCGGGCCTATCAGCTTACGCGCATCGGCGCAGACGATCTCGGTGCGGGCGGCGGCCTGCGCCGTGGCGGCGTCGCCCAGCGCGCGCTGGCGCGCGTCCGCCAGCAGGCGGGCCACGGTCGGGTGGCGCTCGACCAGCGTCACGCGTGCGCCGAGCGCGGCCAGGGTGAAGCCGTCGCGGCCGAGCCCGGCCGTGGCGTCGAGGATGTGGAGCGCGCGCTCGCGATGCAGGCCCACGGCGCGCGCCAGCAGCTGGCGGCGGCCGCCGCGCACACGGCGCCGCAGGTCGTTCGAAGTCCAGTCGGCGCAGACCGCGCCGTACCCGGGATGATGGCCGGCGACCAGTTCGAGGCGGCCGTCGCGCTGCTGCAGGGCGAAGGAAAACGTCAGAGTTTCGACGAGTCGAAGAACCCGAACATGCGCTGCGCCAGCATCAGGTCGCCCTCGAGCTGCAGCTTGCCGGTCATGAATGCGGTCATGCCGTTGAGCTCGCCCTTCATCAGCGACACCAGGTCGTCGTCGTCCATGGTGATGGCCACGTCGGGCGAGGCCGAGGCGCCGTCCTTGGTGGCGCAGGTGCCGTTCTTGATGACCACGTGCATCGGCGTGGAGATATTGAACTGCACCGTGCAATCGGTGTCGCCCGCGGCCTCCGGCTGGAAGGCCGTCGGCAGGTTCTTCAGCAGATCGGAGGCGGAGGTCATGGACAGCTCCGGCGAAGCGACGGAACTGGAATCCTACTCGCGGGCACCGCGGGTGGCAACGAAAGCACCGGCCATCGCCGCGCGCAGCGCCTCGGCCGCCGCGGGGGACAGCAGGATGCCGACGCGGCTCGAGGTGTACAGGCGGCCGCTCATGCGTAGCATCTCGAGTTCGGGGCCATCGCGCTCGGGTCGCAGCACGCGGAAATCCACGCCCTCGCGCCAGCCGTTCTCGCACCGCTTGAAGGCGCGAAACGCCGCGCCCTTGCGCCGGCCGGCGGCGGCGTCGATTTCCTTGAGGGTGTGCCAGGCGCTCACGGTGCCGGCAGCGCGCCGAGCAGGAAGTGCGCCCGGCCCAGCGCGATCTCGCGCGTGCGTCCAGGATGGCCGGCCTCGTCCTGCCAGCAGCGGATCTGCACCTGCGCCACGCGCCGTCCCTGGCGCGCCACCTCGCAGGCGGCGTGCGCGTCCGCGGCGTTGGCCGAGCGCAGGTAGTCGATCGAGAAATCGATGGCCTTCGGGACTTTCCGCTCGTCCAGCAGCAACAGCAGGTGCAGCAGCGCGGCGTTCTCCATGAAGCCGGCCACCGCACCGCCGTGCAGCGCCGGCAGCGCGGGGTTGCCGATCAGCGACGGCCGGAACGGCAGGCGGAAGCGCGGCGCGCCGTTCTCGAGCCGCACCTGCACGTCGAGGAAGGCGGCGTAGGGCACGCGCGCGCGCAGCAGCGAGAAGTCGCCGTGCGCGCGGGCGGCGCGGCGGGCGCCGGTGAGGTCGGTCATTTGCCGCCGGGCACGGTGCCGCGCATGAACGTGGACTGGCTGACCGCCACCGGCTGGGCTTCGTCGTCCTGCCAGGCGCTGGCGCGCACGAAGGCGATGGACGGCGTCAGCCGGTAGCACGTCGCGTGCGCGCGCAGGCCGAGGCCCCGGCGCGCCGGCCGCAGGAAATCCATGCGCAGATCGAGGGTGGCGATGGTCTCGAAGCGCGCGGCCGCGGCGACGGCGGCGAGCCCGCTGACCGTGTCGACCAACGTCGTGATCACGCCGGTGTGGTAGGCGCCGCGCTCGGTGTCGCCGAGCCAGGCGTCGCGATACGGCAGGCTGGCGCGGGCGCCGTCCTGGTCGAGCGCCTCGACCGTCATGCCGCAGTCGCGCGCGTGCGGGATGGCCTGGGTGAAGTTGGCGCGCAGCGCCTCGAAGAAACCTTTTTGTGCCATGCGCCGGGACATTACACTAAGTGCATGTCACCCTTGGAGCGACGGTTGCGTGCCGCGCTGGCCGGCACCAGCGAGTCGCCGCCGCGCCCGGTGGCGCCGCTCGAGCTGCCGCTGCGGCTCGACAAGCTCATCGGGCCTCTGCTGTTCCGCGACCTCAAGCCCGCCGCCGTGCTGGTGCCGGTGATGCGACGGTCCGGCGGGCTGCGCGTGCTGCTGACGCGGCGCTCGGAGTCGTTGCGCTCGCACAAGGGCCAGATCAGTTTCCCGGGCGGTCGGCGCGAGGCGTCGGACCCCTCGGCCGCCGCGGCCGCGAAGCGCGAGGCCGAGGAGGAGACCGGCATCCCGCCGGCGGCGGTCGAGGTCATCGGCTACCTCGACGACTATCCGACCAGCACGCGCTACCTGGTGACGCCGGTGGTGGGGCTGGTCGAGGACGTCGCGGAAGTGAAGCCGTGCGCGCGCGAGGTGGCCGAGATCTTCGAGGTGCCGCTGGCGTTCGTGACCGATCCGGCCAGCTTCGAGCGCAAGATCCTGTCGCACGAGGGTGTCAACGTGCCGTTCTTCGAGCTCAACTACGGCGCCCGGCGCATCTGGGGCGCCACCGCGGGCATGCTGTGGAACCTGTCGCAGAAGTTCGCCGCGCATGAAGCGAAGGCCTGAGCCGCTGCGCCGCGCGGCGGCGATGCAGCGCCGCGCCGCCCGCACCGGCTTCGACTGGCCGCGCGGCGACCCGGCGCTGTGGCGCAAGCTGCACGAGGAAATCCGCGAACTCAAGGCCGCCGCGCGCCATCGCGCCAAAGCGCGCGAGGAGCTCGGCGACCTACTGTTCATGGTGGTGAACCTCGGGCGCCACCTGAAAGTGGACGCCGGCGCGGCGCTCGCCGCCGCGGTGCGCAAGTTCGAGCGCCGTTACGCGCACGTGATGAAGCACGCGTGTTCGCTGCCGCGCAAGGGCGATCGGAGCCGCCTCGCCGCGATGGAGCGGCTCTGGCAGGAGGCCAAGCGCCGCGAGCGCTGACGGGGTCGTGCGGCCGCCGCCAGCGGCCCTCGCTCCCGACGCGCCGGCCCTTTGGGCTGCCCTTCGGGCGTTCGGCCGCTCGGGCACGCGCCGAACGCGCATGTCTATGGACATGCGCGACGTCGCTTCCATAGCCCTCGCGGCCTCACGCCCTCGGCGGCGCGTAGGTCGCATCGGGCCGCTGGCGACGGCCGCTCGATATCGCTCAGTGGGATTTGCCACTGGAGCAGCACACCGATCGGGGCGGGTCGGGTGGTTCGCGGAGGGGAACGGCGCAGCCGGGCGGAGCCCCGAGCGCAGCGAGGGGTCGCCGCGCCCTGGCGAGCCGAGACTTGGCGAGGCGAGTTAGCGCGGCGACCGGCGAGCAGTCCCCGGAGGGAACCGCCCGATCCGCTCCTTCGAGCTAGTGGCGCCGCGTGTAGTGCTCGAAGAACGCCAGCACGTCGGCGTTCTCCTCGATCTGCTTCGACAGCGCCGTGCCGACGCCATGGCCGGCGCGCGTCTCGATGCGCAGCAGGATCGGGGCGCTGCCGCCCTGCGCGGCCTGCAGCGCCGCGCCGTACTTGAACGAGTGCAGCGGCTGCACGCGATCGTCGTGGTCGGCCGTGGTGATGAGGGTGGCCGGGTAGCGCGTGCCGGGCCGCACGTTGTGCACCGGTGAGTAGGCGCGCAGCACGCGGAAGCCCTCGGGCGTCTCCGAGGTGCCATAGTCGCCGGCCCAGGCGTAGGCGATGCCGAAGCGGTGGTAGCGCAGCATGTCGAGCACGCCGACACCGGCGTTGGCCGCCGCGAACAGGTCCGGCCGCCGGTTCAGCACCGCGCCGACCAGCAGGCCGCCGTTGGAGCGGCCCTTGGCGGCGAGTTGCCGCGGCGTGGTCAGCCCGCTGTCGACCAGGTACTCCGCGGCGGCGATGAAGTCGTCGAACACGTTCTGCTTGTGCGCCAGCATGCCGCCTTCGTGCCAGGCTTCGCCGTACTCGCTGCCGCCGCGCAGGCCGGCCTGCACGTACCGGCCGCCGCGCTCCATCCACACCAGGTTCGGCACCGAGAACACCGGCGTCAGCGAGATGCCGAAGCCGCCGTAGCCGTACAGCAGCGCGGGGGCGGGGCCGGGCGGCAGGTCGCGGCGCCGGCTGATGAACAGCGGGATGCGCGTGCCGTCCTTCGAGCGCGCGAACGCCAGCTCGGTGACGTAGTCCTCGGCCTTGAAGCCGACGCGCGGCGGATTGAACGGCTCGGTGCGGCCGCTGGCGAGGTCGTGGCGGTAAACCGTGGCCGGCCGGTTGAACGAGGTGAAGCCGAAATAGAGCTCCGGGCTGTGCGGGCGCGTGCTCATGGCGCACAGGGGGTTGCAGGTGCGCCCGCCATGCGCGGTGCCGAGCCCCGGCAGCGCGATCTCGCCGCGCGGCGCGCCGGCCTTCGAGAAGCGCAGCAGGCGGGTCGACGCGTCGTGCAGGTAGGCGGCGACGATCTCGCCGTTGGCGACCTGCGCATCCACCAGCACGTCGGCCGATTCGGGGACGACCTCGCGCCAGACCCGCGGCCGGCGCAGGTCCACCGCCACGATGCGGTAGCGCGGCGCCTTGGCGCTGGTGCGCAGGACCAGCGTCGAGCCGATGTTGCCGACCAGGTAATAGTTGCCCTCGAAGTTGCCCACCAGCCGGCGCAGCGGCGCGTCGAGCCGCGGGCGGTCGGCGTTGCCGAGATCGCGCACGTAGATCTGCTTGGCCGAATCCTCGGTCTGCTCGACGTAGATCAGCAGGTAGCGGCCATCGTCGGTGGTCTCGCCCCAGACGAACCACCTGGGCTGGTCGGGACGCTGGTAGACGAGCACGTCGTCCTGCTGCCCGGTGCCCAGGCGGTGGAAGTAGACCTTCTGGTGGGTGATGGCGGGCGGGGCGCCCGGCGTGGCGGCCGGCGGATCCGGGAATCGCGAGTAGAAGAAGCCGCTGCCGCCGCCGCGCCAGAAGATCCGCGAGAAATCGAAGTTGAAGTTCACGCCGCGCACGCGGTCGGGCAGCACTTCGCCGGTGGCCACGTCCAGCACGCGGTATTCCACCCAGTCGCTGCCGCCGGACTGCACGGCGAAGGCGAGGTGACGGCCGTCCGGGGAGAGCTTCCAGTCCACCAGCGCCTCGGTGCCGTCGGCCGACCAGGTGTTGGGGTCGAGCAGCACGCGCGGCAGGGCGTTGGCGGTTTCCTGCGCGTACAGCACCGGCTGGTTCTGCAGGCCGTCGTGGCGCGTGTAGACCAGGGCCCCCGACGGCGCGACCTGCGGCACGCTGTAGCGCTCGTAGCTCCACAGTTCGGCCAGCCGCCCGCGAATGGCGGGCCGCGCCGGCAGCGCGTCGAGCAGCGGGCGCGACAGCGCGTTCTGCGCGGCGATCCAGGCGCGGGTGTCGTCCGAGTCGAGGTCCTCGAGCCAGCGGTACGGATCGGCCACGGCCGTGCCGAAGTAGTCGTCCACCACCGCGGCACGGCGCGTCTCGGGGTACTTCACCGCCGGCCATGCCACGCAGGCCGCGATCAACAGGCCGGCGCTGGCGGCGGCGGTGCGCTTCACGCAGCCTCCGCCCGCGGGAGCGGCGCGAAATCAGGCAAGGCGATTGAGTCCATTGTGTGCCGCCACGCGATAGGCCTCGGCCATGGTCGGATAGTTGAAGGTCGTGTTGATGAAGTATTTCAGGTTGTTGTCCTTCGACGCCATGACGGTCTGGCCGATGTGCACGATCTCCGAGGCGCGGTCGCCGAAGCAGTGCACGCCGAGCACCTCGAGCGTCTCGGCGTGGAACAGCAGCTTGAGCATGCCGACGGTCTCGTCGGTCATCTGCGCGCGCGCCAGGCTCTTGAACGCGGCGTGGCCGACGTCGTACGGGATCCTGGCCTCCTGCAGCTCGCGCTCGGTGCGGCCCACCGCGCTGATCTCGGGCAGCGTGTAGATGCCCATCGGCGCCAGCGAGGCGCGGCCGGGGTCGGTCTTGCCGGTGAGGGCGTGCTCGACCGCGTAGCGGCCCTGGTCGTAGGCGACGCTGGCCAGCGCCGGCGGGCCGATGATGTCGCCGGCCGCGTACACGTGCGGCACGGCGGTCTGGAATGCCGTGCTGACCTTGATCTGCCCGCGCGCGTTGGACGCCAGCCCGGCCCTGGCCAGCTCCAGGGTGTCGCTGTTGCCGGTGCGGCCGTTGGCCCACAGCAGCACGTCGGACTTGATCTTGCGCTGCGACTTGAGCTTGAACACCACGTCGCGCTCGCGCGCCTCGCAGCCGTCGAAGGCTTCGTTGTGGCGGATGATGCAGCCCTGCTCGCGCAGGTGGTAGGACAGCGCCTCGCTGATCTCGTCGTCGAGGAACGACAGCAGCCGGTCCTGGGTGTTGACCAGGGTGACCTTGCAGCCGAGGTTCAGGAAGATCGACGCGTACTCGCAGCCGATCACGCCGGCGCCGTAGACGGTCACCGCGAACGGCGTCTCCGGGTACTTGAGGATGCTGTCGCTGTCGCGGATGCGCGGGTGGCTGAAGTCGAGCTCGGGCGGGTGGTAGGGGCGCGAGCCGGCGGCGATGACGACGCGGTCGGCCTTGACCTTCAGCGCGTTGGCGCCGGGCCGCCGGACCTCGAGCTGGTGGGGATCGACGAAGCGCGCCTCACCTTCGAGCACGGCGATCTTGTTGCGCTCGTAGTAGCGGCGGCGCTGGGCCACCTGCCTGGCGACGACGCCGTCGGCGGCGTGCAGCAGCTGCGGATAGCTCAGGTTCAGCGCGCGGCGGTACTCGCGCAGCAGCGGGTTGAGGCGCAGGTCGTGGACCAGCTTGACCGCGTGGCGCAGCGCCTTGCTCGGGATGGTGCCCCAATGGGTGCAGCCGCCGCCGACCTCGAAATGGCGCTCGACCACGGCCACGCGCTGGCCGCTCTTGGCGGCCATCATCGCGGCGCCTTCGCCGGCCGGGCCGGTGCCGATGACGACGAGGTCGTAGCGCTCCATGGCGCCTAAGGATACAGGCGCCGCAAACAAATGGGCCGTGGATCGGAAGATCCACGGCCCTACTGAAATCTAGTGCGCTTGTTTACTTGACGTGTTTGTTGACGAGCTTGGTCATCTCGAACATGTTGACGGTGCCCTTGCCGCCGAACACGGCCTTGAGCTTGTCGTCGGCATTGATGTTGCGGCGGTTCTTGGTGTCCTGCAGACCGTTGCGCTTGATGTAGGCCCAGATCTTCTTCGTCAGCTCGGCGCGGGTCAGCTGGGCAGCGCCGACGACCGCGGCGAGCATCGAGCTCGGCGTGACGGTCATGGCGATGCCGCCACGCGGCTTCGCGGACTTCTTGCTGGTCTTCTTGCTGCTCTTCTTCGCCATTCGACTGCTCTCCTGAGGTGGAACCGCGACGGCCGCGGGGGTGCAACTTTTGGAGCGCGAAGCTTACACCGGTCGGAGGCGGTTTTGGGAAGGGGAGCGCACTTGCAATTTCCGGGCATTTCGCCCCGGGAAACGGGCCAATCGGGTGGTGCCCGGGCCCCCGGCCATGTTTGTATCATCGGGGCGGGGATCCGAGGGAGCCTCAGCCGATGCGTCACCCGCCAGCTGCACTGGCGCTCGCCGCGATCGCCGCGATGGCGACCGCCGCCCCGCCGACCCGCTACGAGCGCAACGATGCGCCCGGCGGCGGCTGGCGCGTGACTGCGCAGTTCCAGAACTTCAACCAGGACGCCCTGACCCTGGCGTTCGACCTGCACCCCGACGCCGTGCGCGCGTCTCTGGCCGAATTCGGCTACGCCAGGGACGAGATCAACGCGTTGCTGGCGGCCTGCAGCGGCTGCGACCAGGCCGAGTTCGACCGGCGCGCGGCCGCGTTCTACGAGAGCCGCGGCATCTCCGCGGCGTTGCAGCCCAACGGCCGGACAAAGCTCACCGTGAACGTGCCGGCCGTGGTGGAGCGCAACAAGCCGCGGCTGCGCGCGCTGGCGCAGGCGCTCGGCCGCGTGGCCAGGGAGCGCAACTACGGGCCGGACCAGACCCTCGGCGCGGCGGTCGCGTTCGTGCAGACCGCGCTGCGCTACCAGTTGCCGCCGGCGGTCGAGAACGGCCGCAACATCATCGGCTTCTACCCGCCGCCACGGGCGCTGGAACTGGGGCTGGGCGATTGCGACAGCAAGTCGGCGCTGCTGGCGGGGGTGCTGGCGCACTTCTCGGGCGTGCGCATGGTCGGCGTGCACATTCCCAAGCACTACCTTGTCGCCGTGGCGCGGGTGCCGCGCCACGGCGACGCCTACATCGAGTACCGGGGCGAGCCGTTCGTGCTGATGGAGGCTGCCGGCCCGGCCTGGCGTCCGCCGGGCATGATCTCCGACCAGACCCGCGACGCCCTGCGCACCATGCAGGGCGTGCGCATCGATCCGCTGTTCTGAAATCGCAGCCAGGGAGAAGAACCGATGAACCTCAATTGGACCGTGATCGGGCTGTCGCTGTTCGAGTTCGTGCTGACCGCGGCGCTCTCCGTGCTGGTGGTCTACGTCGTGTACCGTTTGCTGATCGTCACCAACACCGACTACGACGCCGAGGAGGAGATCAAGAAGGACAACAAAGGCGTCGCCATGCTGCTGGCCGGCCTGGTGCTGGCCGGCGGCCTGATGGTGCGCGAGGGCATCTACCCGGTCATGAACATCGTGCGCCTGTATTTCTCGACGCCGGCGCCCGAGTTCGCGGCCTGGCAGCTGCTGCTGCTCGCCCTCGGCCACCTGGTGCTGGTGTTCGTCATCGCCACCTTCACGCTGTCGCTGTCGTTGCGCTTCTGGGGGCGGCTGACCCCGCACGTGCAGAACGGCGAGGAGCTCAAGCGCGGCAATTTCTCGGTGGGCATCGTGCTCACCGGCGTAGTGCTGGTGGTCGCGCTGTTCATGAGTGAAGGCATCTCGCGCCTGACCAAGTCGCTGATACCGCAACCTTCCATGGGTCAGGTAGAGTTCGCCGACTGATTCGAGGGCGCTCCATGGGTAATTTCGCTATCCGCGCCGGCGTGCTGGGCGTCCTGCTGGCGGGCGCCGCCGCGGCGCAGGAACCCGCCGTCGCCGAGCCGCCGCCGCCGGCAACGCCGGCGGTCGAAGCCGAGTTGCGCGACGTGGTGCTGGTCGGCAGCAACTGGCAAGGCACGGCCGAGATCTTCGATCCGTACAACTTCCAGATCCTCAAGCGCATCGACGTCGCGCCGGACCGCGAGGAGCGCATCCGCGAGATCGAGGAGGCCGGCTTCAGGCGCCACCTGATGTACAAGCTGATCCAGTGGCGCGTGGGCGAGGGCAACGACCAGCTGGTGGACGACCTGTTCCCGTCGAAAGACGGCCGCTTCATTTACGCCTCGCGGCCGAGCTTCGCCGACGTGGTGGCGCTCGAAGTGGCCACCGGCAGGATCGCCTGGCGCACGCCGGTCGATCCAGCGCGCTCCGATCACGCCGCCATCTCGCCCGACGGCCGAACCCTCCTCGTTTCCGCCTCGACCTCGCGCAAGGTCGTGGCGATCGACACCGCCACCGGCAAGATCGTCGGCGAGTTTGCCTCCGGCGACCAGCCGCACGAGAACACCTACTCGAAGGACGGCCGGCGCATCTATCACGCCTCGATCGGCAAGGTGTACGTGCCGACCACGGCGAAGTGGCTCGACTGGATCAAGGGCGACCGCTGGTTCCAGGTCGTGGACGCGCAGAGCTGGGAGGTGCTCAAGCGCGTGGACATGGGCGAGAAGCTGAAAGAGTTCGGCCGGCCGTGGGTGGACAGCGCGGTGCGGCCGATGGCGGTGACGCCGGACGAGAAGTTCGTCTACCTGCAGATCTCGTTCTTCCACGGCTTCTTCGAGTACGACCTGACGCAGGAGAAGATCACGCGCGTGGCCGAGCTGCCGGTGCCGGAGGAAATCCGGAAGCGCTCTTACTGGAAGTACCAGCTCAACTCCGCGCACCATGGCCTCGCCATCAACCATGCTGGAACCAAGCTGTGCGCGGCTGCGACCATGTCGGGCTATGTGGCGATCGTCGACCGGGCGACCTTCGAGCAGACCATCGTCCAGCTGTCCGAGGATCCGCTCGGCGCCAAGCCGTACTGGGCCACCGAGAGCGCCGACGGCCGTTACTGTTACGTCTCGGTCAGCGAGCAGGACCGCGTGTCGGTGATCTCGTTCGAAGAGGGCAAGGAGATCGCCAGCGTGCCGGTGGGCGACCACCCCCAGCGCGTGCGCACCGGCCAGCTGCTGCTGCCGCCCGGATGAGGTGCTGCTGAACCCTTGCGCGCCATGATCACCGGGCGACGCGTCGCCGTCCCCGACGACCTTGACGACGTCGTCACCATCGACCGCGCCGCCGAGTGCGACCCGAAGGACGTCGGCCTCGACCCGGCGCGGGTCGAGGCGGTGTGGGACGCGGTCGAGGACCTCTACCGCACCGGCCTGCAGCCGGCGATGACGCTGTGCGTGCGGCGCCAGGGCCGCGTCGTGCTCAAGCGCGCCATCGGCTGCCTGCGCGGCAACCTGCCCGGAGACGAAGGGCCCGCGGTGAAGCTGTCGCCGGACGCGCCGATCAGCCTGTTCTCGGCGTCGAAGGCGATCAGCGCGCTGCTGGTGCACAAGCTGGCCGAACTGAACAAGCTGAGCCTGCAGGACCGCGTCGCCGAGCATATCCCCAAGTTCGCCGCGCGCGGCAAGGAGCGCGTGACCCTGCGCCAGCTGCTGGCGCACCGCGCCGGCATCCCGCTGCTGCCGGTGCAGGAGCCCGACCCCGACCTGCTGCGGCACTGGGACGCCATCGTCGACATGCTATGCGCGGCCAGCCCCGCCGACGCCAAGTTCCAGAAGCAGGCCTACCACGCGCTGACGGCCGGCTTCATCCTCGGCGAGGTGGTGCGCCGCGCCAGCGGCCGCGAGTTGCCCGAGCTGCTGCGCGAATGGATCGCGCAGCCGCTGGGCGCCACGCATCTGACCTATGGCCTCGCCCCGGCGCTGCGCGAGCAGGCGCCGCGGAACGTCTTTACCGGCCCCAAGGTGTTCTGGCCGATCAACTCGATCGCCCGGCGCGTGCTCGGCGTGCCGTTCGAGCAGGCGGCCGAAGCCTCGAACAGCGATGCGTTCCTCTCGGGCGTGGTGCCGGCCGGCAACATCTACGCCACCGCCGACGAGGCCAGCCGCGTGTTCCAGATGCTGCTCGACCGTGGCAAGTGGAACGGCGCGCGCGTGCTGCAGCCGCAAACGGTCGCGGAGGCCAGGCGCCCGGTCGGGCCGATGCAGGTCGACGGCATGCTGCGCATCCCGATCCGCTACTCGGCGGGGTTCATGCTCGGTGAGAATCCCTTCGGGTTGTACGGCCCCAAGTGCCGGCAGGCCTTCGGCCATCTCGGCTTCATCGCCGTGCTGTGCTGGGCCGACCCGTCGCGCGAGTTGTCGGTGGCGTTCCTCAACACCGGCAAGACCGTGTCGCCGACCGGCGTGGTGCGCCTGGCGCGCGTGCTCGGGGCGATCAGCCGGGCGTTTCCTCCGGTCGAGGTGTAGGAGCGCCTCTTGGGCGCGACGGGCGTAGGATTGAGGTCCGCTCTGCCGGGGGATCGCCATGTCCAGAGCACTCGCAGGCCTTGTCGCGGCACTGGCACTCAGCGGTTGCGCGCTCAATTCCGAAGTGCGCATGTCGGACGAACCCGATGCCGCGCTGATCTTCGGCTTCTTCGACATGAAAGAGGCGCCGTTCGAGCTGACCTGCGTGCGCATCACGCAGGACGAGAAGAAGGGCATCGCCTACCCGCAGTCGTGCATGACGACCTTCGCCGACGGGCTGTTCTTCATCGAGAACGTGCCGCCGATGAAGTACCACGTGCCTTTCTTCTACGCCGGCGGCAAGCTGCACATGATCTCGTCGGACCAGGAAGATACTTTCAATGTACGCGCCAAGTCCATGTATTTCCTTGGGTCTTTAAAGTACAAGGTCGTCACCCGCGACCTCGGCGATATCCTGAAGCTCACCCCGGAGCAGTACGGGCTGCAGCCGGTGAAATCACCGGGCGAGGAGGCGGTGCTGAAGATGCTCCAGGATCGGGCCAAGGATCCGCGCTGGAAGCAGCGCATCAAGGCGAAGCTGGGGAAATAGGAAAGGCCTGGTCCGTGCGCTTCGATTCGGGTGATCCGCTCGACTGATTTAGGCCGCCACTGTCAGCGATCCATGACGGCCGTTCCTGGCGGGCTTCACTACGATCTCGACGTCCTGACCGAGCGCAGTGAGGCAGGTGAGCAACTTGCGCTCGGAGACGTTGTGAAAGTGGCCGCGCAAAATTGCCGAAAGACGTGGCTGGGATAGCCCGGTAATTCTGGCGGCGGCGGTCTGGGTCAGCTGACGTTCCGTGACGATCTCCTGAATTTTCGTCACGAGGCCCGCCTTGATCTTCATCGCTCCGGAATCGCGAAAGCCAAGGTCGGCGTAGACGTTGCCGGACCCCTCGCGTACTTCGATCGGTTTTTTTCGACGCATGGTGCTCTACCTCGGCTTCTGGGTGCTACGGGACAGCTCCAGTGCCATCCGATATCGCTGCCGGATCAGGGCGAGCTCCGACTTCGGTGTTGCGGTGCCTGATTTCGATTTCTTCTGGAATGCGTGCAGGACGTACACCGCATCGGGTAGCTTCGCCACGTACACAGCGCGGTAGGTGCCGCGGTCAAAATCTTCCACGAGTTCCATGACTCCGCCTCCAACGCCGGTGAGCGGCTTCGCTTCCAGAGGAGTGAAGCCTTCCTCGACCTGGCTGAGGGCATATCCGAATACCCGCTGGACGGGTCTCGGCATGGCCACTAGGTCGCGATAGGACGATCCCATCCACCTCAAGGGCTTGGTCATGGATTATATCAGTTATGTAATAAAGCTTGATCGGCCAAGCTGTTCTTCTTGAAGGCCTTGTGGACCCAGTTTGACATGGCGAACGAACGTTCGCCATGATAGGGCATGGCCTCCAATAATGACCCCCGCCACCTGGAACGCCTGCGGCGCTTCTACGCCCGGCACGAAGCGCTCCCCAGCTACGCCGAGCTCGGCCGCCTGCTGGGCTTTGGCTCCAAGAGCTCGAGCTTCAAGTTCGTCGAGCGGCTGATCGAAGGCGGATGGCTTTCGCGCGGCCCGCGCGGGCCGGTGCCCACCGAGCAGTTCCTGGTCGGCCTGTCGTCCGCGACGCTCGCGCTGCTGCCGCTGGTCGGCCGCGTGGCCGCCGGCACGCCGGTCATGAGCGACGCCAATTACGAAGACTACCGGCGCGTGGACCCGCGCCTGTTCCGGCCGCGTGCCGATTACCTGCTGAAGGTGCAGGGTGATTCGATGCGCGACGCGGGAATCCTCGACGGCGATCTGCTCGCGGTGCACCGCACCCCCACCGCCCACCGCGGGCAGATCGTCGTCGCCAGGGTCGGCGAGGAGATCACGGTCAAGCGCTTCGAGCAGAAGGGCTCGATCGTGCTGCTGAAACCCGAGAACCCTGCTTATCAGCCGATCCGCGTGGACCTGCGCGAGCAGGAGCTGGCGATCGAGGGCGTTTACGCCGGCCTGCTACGGCCTGGAGCGGGCTGATGCGCACGGCAGTTGCCGAGCTGGTGCGCAGCCAGCCGGGCCTCTGGCTCGGCTCCGGTTTCGCCGGGATCAGGACCGAGGCCACCGGCTGGCTCGAGCTCGACCGCGCGTTGCCGGGCGGCGGCTGGCCGGCCGGCGCGCTGACCGAGCTGTATTGCCCGGTCGAGGGCATCGGCGAATTCAGCCTGCTGATGCCGCTGGTGGTGCGCCTGACGCGCGCCGGCAGGCGTGTGGTGCTGGTGTCGCCGCCGCACCTACCGTACTCGCAGGCGCTGTCCGAGCGCGGCGTGAAGCTCGACAAGCTCGTGCTGCTGTCGCCGCAGTCGGCGCGCGACACGCTGTGGGCCGCCGAGCAGGCGCTGCGCTGCACGGCCGTGGGCCTGGTGGTGGCCTGGACGGAGCGGGCGCACGACCGCGAATTGCGCCGCCTTGCGCTCGCGGCCGAAACCAGCGGCGCGACGCTGATCGTCTACCGGCCCGGGCGCGAGGTGCGCTCGTTCTCGCCGGCGGCGCTGCGCATCGCCGTGCGGCCGGCGGATCCGGGCCTGCAGCTCGAGATCATCAAGAGCCGTGGCGCAGCGGGAGATACGAGGCTCCGATCGGTCGGGGCGGGGCGGGCATGAGGCTCCATGCACCCGCTCTGGCTCGCAATCCGGCTGCCGCGGCTGCCGCTGGAGGTTCTGCCTCCGGCGGCGTCCGAAGCCACACCCCGTAATCCACGCGCCGAGCGCGAGGCGCTGCGCGCTCCCAATAATCCTCGCGCGTTGCGCGAAGCGCTGAAAGCGCTTTGCGCAGCGGCCTGGCAGTTCAGCGGCACGGTTACCGCGCAGCCGCGCGCGCCGGAGTTCCGCATCCATACCGTCTGGCTCGAGATCGGCGCGAGCCTGCGCCTGTTCAAGGGGCTGGAGCCGCTGCTGGCGAGGCTGCGGGCCAGCCTTGCGCGCCTGGGCTATACGCACGCGCTCGGCGTCGCGCCGACGCTCGAAGGCGCCAGCCTCCTCGCCGACGCCAGCCTGCCGCCCCTTCGATACACCCGCTCCGCGGGCTACTCAGGGCAGGCGTGCCTCACGCCGGCGCAACTGCTTGAAGCGTTGAAGCCCCTGCCGGCCGCGCACCTGGCGCTCCCGGACGAGGTGCTCGCGGCGTTCGAGGGCAGCGGTCTCACTCGCATCGGCCAGGTGCTCGAACTGCCGCTCGACGCGGTGGCGATGCGTTTCGGTTACGCCGTGACCGATTACTTCGGCCGGCTGACCGGGCGGCTGGCCGATCCGCGGCGCTGGTACCGCCTGCCGCAGCGCTACCGCCGGCGCTTCGAGTTCGACGGCGAGATCGAGGCCCTCGAGACGCTGCTGTTCCCGCTGCGCCGGCTGCTGGCCGAGCTGCAGGAGTACCTGGTCGCGCGCGACACCGGCGTGCAGGAATTCCGCCTCGAGCTCGAGCACGACCAGGGGCCGCCCAGCGTGCTGGCCGTCGGCATGGGCTCGGCCAGCCGCGATGCGGCGCATTTCCAGATGCTGCTGCGCGAGCGCTTCGAACGCACGCCGCTGGCCGCGCCGGTGCGCGCCATGACGCTGGCGGCCGATCGTTTCATTTCGCCGCGCGTGCGCCAGCTCGACTTCCTCAGCCCGCGCGGCAGCGAGGACGAGGAATGGGGCGCGCTGCTCGACCGCCTGCGCGCCCGGCTCGGGCACGAGACCGTGCGCAGCCTCGGCCTCGCCGCCGATTACCGCCCCGAAAAATCCTGGTGCGCGCTGCCCCCCGGCGTCTCCACGGTAGGAGCGCCTTCAGGCGCGACCGGCGCGACTGATCCGAGACGGCCTTTATGGCTGCTCCCCGAGCCGCGCCCGCTCGAGGGCACGCCGCGCTGCGTCACTGGACCCGAGCGCATCGAAGGCGGCTGGTGGGACGGGCTCGACGCCACGCGCGATTACTACGTGGCCGAAGGCGGCGCCGGCGCGCGGCTGTGGGTGTATCGCGAGCGCGGCAGCGGCGGCTGGTTCCTGCAGGGCTTGTGGTCGTGACGTCGGCGCACGACCTGTCGCGCCTGAGAGGCGCTCCTACATACGCGGAGTTGCACTGCCTCAGCAACTTCTCCTTCCTGCGCGGTGCCTCGCACCCGCACGAGCTCGTGCGGCAGGCGAAGGAGCTGGGGTACTCGGCTTTGGCCCTCACCGACGAATGCTCGCTGGCCGGCATCGTGCGCGCCTGGGAGACGGCGAAGGAGGTGAGCCTGCCGCTGGTTATCGGCTCGGAATTCTCGCTGCATGACGGGCTCAAGCTGGTGCTGCTGGCCGAGGATCATGCCGGCTATAGCGAGATCTGCCGGCTCATCACGCTGGGGCGGCGGCGCGCGCCGAAAGGCTCGTACCGCCTGACGCGCGAGGATTTCGCCGGAGGCGCGCCCGGCTGCCAGCTGCTGTGGGTGCCGCCCGCGACAATTGCCGAGGGCGAGGCAGCGTGGGTGCACGAGTGTTTCGGTGAGCGCGCGCACGTCGCGGTCGAGTTGCATCGCGGCGGCGCCGACCGCGAGCGGCTCGCGCAGCTCCAGGAACTCTCCCGGCGCAGCAACCTGCCGCTGGTTGCGGCCGGAGACGTGCACATGCACGCGCGCGGGCGGCGCATGCTGCAGGACACGCTGACCGCGGTGCGCCATGGGGTCACCCTGAAAGACGCGGGCTATCGCCTGTTCCCGAACGGCGAGCGACACCTGCGCTCGCTGAAGATCCTGCAGAAGGCCTATCCGCCCGGGTTGCTCGCCGCCAGTGTCGCGCTCGCGCGGCGCTGCTCGTTCACGCTGGACCGACTGCGCTACGAATATCCGCACGAGCTGGTGCCGGCCGGCCACACGGCGGCGAGCTGGCTGCGCCGGCTGACCGAGGAGGGCATGGCGCGGCGCTGGCCGGGCGGAGTGGCGGCGCAAGTGCGCGAGCTGGTCGAAAAGGAGCTCAAGCTGATCGCCACGCTGCGCTACGAGCATTTCTTCCTGACCGTGCAGGACCTCGTGGCCTATGCGCGCTCGCGCGGCATCCTGTGCCAGGGCCGCGGCTCGGCCGCCAACTCCGCCGTGTGCTACTGCCTCGGCGTGACCGAGGTGGACCCGGCGCGCATGAACCTGCTGTTCGAGCGCTTCATCAGCCTCGAGCGCAACGAGCCGCCCGACATCGACGTCGACTTCGAGCACGAGCGGCGCGAAGAGGTGATCCAGTACGTCTACGCCAAGTATGGCCGCCACCGGGCGGCGCTGGCCGCGACCGTGATCTGCTACCGGCCGCGCAGCGCCATCCGCGACGCCGGCAAGGCGCTGGGCTTTTCGCTAGCACAGGTAGATTGTCTGGCCAAGTCGGTGGCCTGGTGGGATGCGCCGGAAGCGCTCGGCGAACGCCTTTCGCGCCAGGGCTTCGATCCAGGCTCGAGGCAGGTGCAATGGCTGCTCGAGCTGGTTGGCCAGCTGGCCGGCTTCCCGCGGCATTTGTCCCAGCACGTCGGCGGTTTCGTCATCTCGCATCATTCGCTGGAGCAGCTGGTGCCGGTCGAGAACGCGGCGATGGCCGGGCGCACCGTGATCCAATGGGACAAGGACGACCTCGAAGCGCTGGGCCTGCTGAAAGTGGACTGCCTCGCGCTCGGCATGCTGAGCGCGATCCGCCGCACGCTGGCCCTGGTTGGCGACTCCACCGGCCGGCCGATGACGCTGGCGGATATTCCGGCCGAAGATGCTGCGACGTACGCCATGATCGGCCGCGGCGAGACCACCGGCGTGTTCCAGATCGAGAGCCGCGCGCAGATGTCGATGCTGCCGCGCCTGAAGCCGCGCAATTACTACGATCTCGTCATCGAGGTCGCCATCATCCGCCCCGGGCCGATCCAGGGCGGCATGGTGCATCCGTACCTGCGCCGGCGGCAGGGGCTCGAGCCGGTCGAGTATCCCAGCGAGGCATTGAAGCACGTGCTCGAGCGCACGCTCGGCGTGCCGCTGTTCCAGGAGCAGGTCATGCAGATCGCCATGGTCGCAGCCGGCTTCTCGGCCGGCGAGGCCGACCAGGTGCGCCGCTCGATGGCGGCCTGGAGCCGCAAGGGCGGCCTCGAGCATTTCCACGACCGCCTGATGCAGGGCATGGCCGAGCGCGGCTATTCGCAGGAGTTTGCCGACCGCATCTACCGGCAGGTGCTCGGCTTCGGCTCGTACGGATTTCCCGAGTCGCACGCGGCCAGCTTCGCGCTGCTGACCTACGTCTCGTGCTGGCTCAAGTGCCACCAGCCGGCGGCGTTCCTCGCCGGATTGCTGAACGCGCAGCCGATGGGCTTCTACGCACCGGCGCAACTGGTCAACGAGGCACGGCGCGCCGGCGTGCAGCTACGGCCAGCGGATGTTTTGCGCAGCGACTGGGATTGCACGCTCGAACCGGAACAGCCCGTAGGAGCGGCCTTGGCCGCGACCATCCCGGCGGTACGCCTGGGCCTGCGCATGGTTTCGAAGCTGCCGCAGGCCGAAGCACAGCGCATCGTCGAACTGCGCCGCGCTGGCGCGAATTGCGCCGACCTCAATGACCTCGCGCACCGCGCACGGCTCACGCGCCGCGCGCTGAACGCGCTGGCCGACGCAGGCGCCCTGCGCGGTCTGGCCGGCCATCGCCACGGTGCGCGCTGGGCGGCCAACGGTGTGCAGCCGCTCACCGGACTGCTCGCCGGCGCGGCCGCGGGTGAAAAGCCGGTCGTGTTGCCTGAGCCCGCCGAAGGGCAGGAGGTCCTCGCCGATTACCGCAGCCTGGGACTCACGCTCGGGCGCCATCCGCTCGCCTTGCTGCGTGGCCGGCTCGCGCGCGGCCGCATCCTCGCGGCCGCGGACCTGCGCGACATGCCCAACGGCCGGCGCGTGAAGGTCGCCGGCATCGTCACCCACCGCCAGCGGCCGGAGACCGCCTCGGGCGTGGTATTCGCCACGCTCGAGGACGAAACCGGCACGGCCAACCTGATCATCTGGCCGAAGGTGATGGAGCGGCAGCTCGATGCCGTGCTGCACGCGAGCCTGATGCTGGTCGAGGGCGAGCTGCAGAGCGAGCAGGGCGTGATCCACGTCATCGCCCGCGACATCCGCGACTGCAGCGGCTGGCTCGGCGGCCTGCGCGCGCGGTCGCGGGACTTCCATTAAAAGGAAATCGCGCCTAAGAGGCGCTCCTACAGCTTGGACGCGTCGAAGAAGCTGCTGATGCGCTGCGCCAGCATGAGGTCGCCTTCGAGCTGCAGCTTGCCGGTCATGAAAGCCTGCATGCCGTTGAGTTCGCCCTTGAGCATCGCGATCAGGTCGTCGTCCGCCATGATCAGCGTCACGTCCGGGCTGCCGGCGCTGCCCTCGGCCAGCGTCGCGGCGCCGTCCTTGATGGTGACGTAGGCCGGCTGCGAGGTATTGAACTGCAGCACGCAGTTGGCGCCGGCGGCGGCCTGGGGGTCGAGCGCGCTGGTCATCTTCTTCAGGAAATCAATGACGGACATTTCTTCTCTCGTGGGTTGTGGGCGCGCCTCGCGGGCGCGGGCGGAACCTTACAGGTAATCCGGATTTCGCGCGCTCAGTCCCAGCGGTTCGCCTTGTCGGAGAAGTCCGCGGCCTTGGCGCGCACCACGCAGAAGCGCTGGCCGGTCGGCGCTTCCATGACCCACCAGGTGTTGATCTTGCGCACGCGCCTGGCGCCGAGCTTCTCGAGCCGCGCCGCTTCGGCTTCGACGTCGTCGGCCTCGATGTCGAGGTGCACGCGGCTGTCGTGAGTCACCTTCTGCACTTCAATGTGCAGGCCGCGGTCGCCGTCCATCAGGCGGATGTAGTTTTCGCCCTCCTCGCCGTCGAGGCCGTGCAATTCCATGCCGAGCGCGGCGCCCCAGAACTCCGCGGCCTTGGGCAGGTCCGCGGTCTTGCAGTCGATGATGAATCCGGCGAGGCGGCTCTTGTGCATGCGAAACTCCGTCAAAGGTGCGCGGTGAACTCGGGCGCCTGCTGCCAGCGGTCGTGCAGGCCGTCCACGTGGGTGATCGGGACGCGCGAAAGCTCTTCCTCGGTGACGCCCTCGAGGCAGCCGAGGTTGACGCCATACATCTCGCCGACCGGCGTGTCGTTGCCCACGCCGAACGGCCGCACGCCGCAGACCTTGCAGAAGAAGTGCCGGTTCTTGCGCGAGTTGAACAGGTACTCGGTCAGCATGTCCGCGCCGGCGAGCAGGCGGAAACGATCGGGCAGGGCGACCGCCGGCCAGAAGCGGTTGCGCCGGCAGATCGAGCAGTTGCAACGGAACGAGGGCTGCGCAAGGTCGAGGTCGGCCTCGAAGCGCACCGCGCCGCAATGGCAACTGCCCCGGTAGGTCTTCAGCACGGCCGCGTTTTCACTGCGCGTTCCCGCCGCTCTTCGGGGAGCTCGCCGCGCCGCAGATTTGTCCGGGCAGGCCGCCGTAGCGCCGGTACAGCTTGCCGCCCTTGGCCTCCTCCAGACCGCCATCGTCGTGGATCGCGAACGTGACCCGGCCGTCCGCGCTGGCGTAACGGCCAGGCCCGCGATGGACGAGCGGAAGGCCGTGCGTGCAGTGGCCGTGGCCGGCCTTGACGCGGCAGTCGATCACCCAGTACGCCGATCCGCCGGCGGTCTGGATGCTGCCCTTGCAGTTGCGGTCGCCCAGGTCCCACAGCCCGACGGTGCTGCGCTCCGCGGCCGGCGGCAGCTCCGGATAGCTGGCAAAGGGCGAGGACGATGTGTACGCGCAGGCGGTGACGGTCGTCGCGAGGACAAGGCAGGCGGCAGCCGCCGGTCCGTGCGTCGACAGGCCGCCCGGCTTCATTTCTTCTCCCGGCACGCGCCTTTCGGCTTGACTTTCTGCGCCTTCACCTCCGCGCCGGTCCTGGCGTCCTTGATGGCGATCGGGCAGTTGCGCTCGGACGCATCCTGGCGAATTTCGTAGACGCGCCCGGCCTCGGGCACGAAGCTGCGCATCGAGCGGCAGGCGTTCTTCAGCATGTGCTCGCCGGACTTGGGCGTGACGTGCAGGACTCCCAGCAGGTACAGCGGCGCGCCGGAGCGCACCAGCTCGCTCTGTTGCTTCTTGGCGAAGAAGTTGAACGTCGCCAGCCGGCCCGGCCCCTTGCCGTCCTCGCACGCCTCGGTGTCGTAGCCGTCGAAGAAGCTGCTGGCGTTGGTGCCGGACATGGCGGCGTGGAGCTTGAGTTCGGCCTGGTCCTTGGGTACCTCGTCGGCGGCGGACGAGGCCACCCCCCAGGCCAGGGCGAGCAGGGCGGGGAGCAGCGTGGACAGCCGTGGCGGGGCGCGCATGGTGGCTCCGGAAACTCGCAGATTTTCCGGTGAGTCTACCCCGGACGGGATGCCCTGTAATTCGCGTTACCGGCGCGCGGTTTATTCCGCGCGCCGCTTGCGCCAGAATCGGCCGCATGGAGGACACCCTCGTCATCGTTCCGCGCCAGGGCCCGCAGCTGTTCGACGCGCAGATCCCGCGCTACTGGCTCGGCGGCGACCCGTTCAAGACGCGCTTCTTCGAGGCGATGTCGATGACGTTCCCGGACGGCGAGCGCTACTTCATCGACTGCGTGCGGCGCTACCGCGACCAGGTCGCCGACCCGGAGCTGGCCGCGCAAGTGAAGGCCTTCATCTACCAGGAAGGCCAGCACGGCATGGTCCACACGCAGTTCAACGACCGCCTGCGTGCGCAGGGCATCGCGGTCGACCGGATCCTGGAGTTCGCGCGCGACAAGATCGAAGGCTTCAAGCGCGACTTCTCGCCCGCCTTCAACCTCGGCAAGACCGCCGGCGCCGAGCACATGACGGCGATGATGGCGCACGGCTTCTTCGCCACCGGGCTGCTGAACGACGCCGATCCGCGGGTGCGCGCGATGTTCGCCTGGCACGCGGTCGAGGAGATCGAGCACAAGGCGGTGGCGTTCGACGTCTACCAGAAAGTGGCGAAAGGCGGCTACTGGACGCGCGTGCTGTCGATGCTGCACACCTCGCTGTCGTTCACGCTGCACGTGCTGCTGATCACGCGCTACCTGCTGAACGTGGACGGCAAGGGCGGCTTCCGCGCCTGGCTCAAGGGCCTGTGGTGGCTGTACGGATGGGGCGGGTTGTACCCGCGCCTGATGGCGCATTACCTGGCCTACTTCCTGCCGGGCTTCCACCCGTGGAAGTTCGGCGGCATGGAGGTCTACCACACCTGGCGGCAGGCCTACGACCGCAGCGGGGGCGACGCGATCGCGGCGGCGGACGCGACACTCGGCGCGCGGGGCTGAAGCGGTAGAAAACGAAACGGCCCGCGCAGTGATGCGCGGGCCGTTGCGCTGATGGGCGTTGCCGTCGCGCCTGAAGCCTGCCCTGAGCCCTGTCGAAGGGGCGCTCCTACTTGATCTTGAACTCCACGCGCCGGTTCCCGGCGCGGCCGGCGGGCGTATCGTTGTCGGCGATCGGCTGGGCCTCGCCGTAACCCACCGCGGTCATGCGCTCAGCCCCGATGCCCTTGGCGATGAGGTATTGGCGCACCGAGTCGGCGCGCCGCTGCGACAGGCGCTGGTTGGCCGCGTCGCTGCCCTGGGCGTCGGTATGGCCGCCGATCTCGACCCTGAGATCCTCCTGGCCAGCGAGCGCGGCCACCGCGCTGTCGAGCACGCCCTGGGCGTCGGCGGTCAAGGTTGCCGAGCCGGGCAGGAAGCTCACGCCCTTCAGGACGACGCTCTGCGTTTCGGTCTGCACCGCGCAGCCACGCTCGTCGACCTTGAGGCCTTCGAGCGTGCCCGGGCAGTCGTCCTCGCTGTCGTACACGCCGTCACCGTCGGAGTCGGTTTGCACCACCGGCGCGGGCGGCGGGCAGCCGTCCGCGGTCGAAGCGGGGGTGTTCGGGCAGCGGTCGGAGGAATCCGCCAGGCCATCGCCGTCGGAGTCCACCGCTCGTGCGGGCGCCGCGGCCGGAGTGGCGGCCGCGCCGCCCCAGATCAGCCCGACGTTGAAGCGGTAGTCGATGAACGCGTCCTGGTCGGCGCGCAGTTCGTCGTTGCGCACGCTCATCGCCGATACGCCGACGCGGGCCTTGGTGCGGTTGCCGACGTCGACGACCAGGCCGAGGCCCGCTTCGAGCGACGGAAACACCTTGTTCACGGAGCCGATGTTGTCCTTCATGCCGCCGATGCCGCCGAACACGTAGGGGTTCAGCCCGCCGAGCGCGAACCGGTGCACCAGGTCGACCATGATGCCGGCCTGGTTGCCGGAAACGTCGCCTTCGATCGGGTTGGCCAGCAGCCCGAACTCGATGCCGGTGGCGGCGCCCGCGCTGCGGCTCAGGATGCTGCCGGCGCCGATGCGGCCGCCGAAGCCCAGGTCGCGCTCGGGGATGCGCTCCTCGTGCTGGACCGCGAACAGGTCAACGACCACGTACTCGTCCGGCAGGCCGCCGGCGTGCGCCGCGCTCATCACCGAACACCCTGCCGCCATTCCGATCGCCGCCTGCACGAACTTGCTCACCCTCTCTCCTTGTGGCGGCCTGGCCGCCGTCGTTGGCCGATGTTTTTCTTGGTTGCGGCGGCCGCTCAGCCCGCCATTTCACGCAGCATGTAGTGCAGCACGCCGCCGTTCTCGTAGTACTCCCATTCCTTGGGCGTATTGATGCGCACGCGTGCCTTGAACGTCACGGCTTTGCCGCCGGCCTTGCTGGCGCGCACGGTGACTTCAGCCGCACCCTTGCTCAGGCCCTCGATGTCGAACACCTCGGTGCCGTCGAGGCCGAGCGACCGCGCGTTCTGGCCGTCGGTGAAGTTCAGCGGCAGCACGCCCATGCCGACCAGGTTGGCGCGGTGGATGCGCTCGAAGCTCTCGGTGATGACGGCTGTCACGCCGAGCAGGATGGTGCCCTTGGCGGCCCAGTCGCGCGAGCTGCCGGTGCCGTACTCCTTGCCGCCCAGCACGACCAGCGGGATGCCGTCCTTGTGGTACTTCATCGCCACGTCGTAGATCGGCTCGACCGGGCCCGGCTCGCTGGCCTGACTGCCGTTGCCCCCTCCATTCAGGTAGCGCGACACGCCGCCCTCGACGCCGGGCGTCATCGCATTCTTGATGCGGGTGTTGGCAAAAGTGCCGCGCATCATGATCTCGTGGTTGCCGCGGCGGCTGCCGAAGCTGTTGAAGTCGGCCTTCTGCACGCCGCGTTCCATCAGGTACTTGCCGGCGGGACCGTCCTTCTTGATGTCGCCGGCCGGGGAGATGTGGTCGGTGGTGATCGAATCGCCCAGCAGCGCCAGGCAGCGCGCGCCCTTGATGGTCGGGATGCCGGGCGGGTTCCTGGTGATGCCGGTGAAATAGGGCGGGTTCTGAACGTACGTGCTCTTGCCGTCCCAGGGGTAGGTTTCCGACTTTGCGACCTTGATGGACTGCCAGCGCGCGTCGCCCGTGAACACGTCGGCGTAGGTTTTCTTGAACAGGTTGGCGGTGACACTGGATAGGAGGGTGTCGGCGATTTCCTTCGACGTTGGCCAGATGTCCTTCAGATAAACCGGCTTGCCGTTCTGGTCAGCACCGAGGGCTTCGGTGGTCAGGTCGCGGTCCACCGTTCCCGCGATGGCGTAAGCGACGACCAGGGGCGGTGACGCAAGATAGTTCATGCGCACGTCCTGGTGGATGCGGCCCTCGAAGTTGCGATTGCCGGAGAGCACCGAGGCGACGGAGAGCTTGTGGTCGGTGATACTTTTGCTGATCGCCTCGTCCAAGGGGCCGGAGTTGCCGATGCAGGTGGTACAGCCGTAACCCACGACGTGGAAGCCCAGCGCCTCGAGGTCTTCCAGCAGGCCCGCCTTCTTCAGGTACTCGGTCACAACCTTGGAGCCCGGGGCCAGTGAAGTCTTGACCCAGGGCTGGGTCTTCAGGCCCTGCGCGCGCGCTTTGCGCGCCAGCAGCCCGGCGCCGATCAGCACTGCGGGATTGGAGGTGTTGGTGCAGGAGGTGATGGCGGCGATTACGACTGCGCCGTGCTTCAGTTTGAAGTCCTTGCCGTGCACCTGCGCTTCCATCGCGTGCAGGTCGTGGCTCTCGTGCGCGCCCACCGCGGTGCCACCACCGCCCTCACCCTCCAGGCGCTTGGTGTCCTTGTTATCGGTGGGCTTCGCTGGCGCGGCGGACGCCCAGGACTTGCGATAGACCTCTTTCATCTTCGACAGCAGCACGCGGTCCTGTGGGCGCTTGGGACCCGCCAGCGAGGGCTGGATGGTGCCGAGGTCGAGCTGCAGCACATCGCTGTACTCGGCTTCGGGCGCGTCCGGTGTCCACCACATGCCTTGGGCCTTGGCGTATGCCTCGACCACGGCGATCTGGTCCTCGCTGCGGCCGGTCAGGCGCAGGTAGGTCAGCGTCTCCTCGTCGATCGGGAAGATGCCGCAGGTCGCGCCGTATTCGGGCGCCATGTTGGCAATGGTGGTGCGGTCGGCAGCGGCGAGATTGCCCAGGCCGGGCCCGAAGAACTCGACGAACTTCTCGACCACACCGCGCTTGCGCAGCATCTCGGTCACGGTCAGCACGAGATCGGTGGCGGTGGCGCCCTCAGCCAGCTTGCCGCTGAACCGCACGCCGATGACCTCCGGGATCAGCATCGAGGAGGGTTGGCCCAGCATTGCGGCCTCGGCCTCGATGCCGCCAACGCCCCAACCGAGCACGCCGATGCCGTTGACCATCGTCGTGTGCGAATCGGTGCCGAAGCAGGAATCGGGGTACAGCATCCCATCCTTCTCGAACACCACGCGCGCCAGGTACTCGATATTGACCTGGTGCACGATGCCGGTGTCGGGCGGCACCGCCTTGAAGTTCTTCAGCGCTTCCTGGCCCCAGCGCAGGAAGGTGTAGCGCTCTTCGTTGCGCTGGAACTCGACCCTGGCGTTCAGGTCGAGGGCCTCCCTGCTGCCGTAATGATCGACCATCACCGAGTGGTCGATCACCAACTCGACCGGGCACAGCGGGTTGACCTTGGCCGCGTCGCCGCCGAGCTTCTTGATGGCGTCGCGCATCGCGGCGAGGTCCACCACGCAGGGCACGCCGGTGAAGTCCTGCAGGATCACGCGCGCGGGGGTGAAGTTGATGTCCTGGGCCGGCAGCTTGCGAAAGTCGGCGCCGGCCAGGGCCTCGATGTCGGCGCGGGTGGTGTTCTCGCCGTCCTCGCTGCGCAGCAGGTTCTCGAGCAGGACCTTGATCGAATACGGCAGCCGGGCCATGCGGTACCTGGGCTCCAGCGCCCTCAGCGCGAAGTAGCTGTAAGTCCTTGATCCGACTTTGAGCGACGCTCTGGCCTTGAAGCTGTCCGACATGGAGGTCTCCGCGATTTTCGAGTTTTCGAGGGGCTGCCGCGAGGGCGCGAGAGTATAGCGCTAGGCGCAGACGCGCCGGCGGGGTTAGCCTAGTCGTCATGAGGCAGCCGCCCGGGGGCAGGGCCACGGTTTTGCTGGGGTTTTTCCTGGCTTTGGGCGCGTTGGGACGGCTGGATCCGGCGATGGCGCAGGCCGCCGGCGAGGGTATCCCGCTGGCCGCACCGGAGCAGGCCTGGCTCGACGCCCGGCCCGCCATCCGCGTCGGCAACAACCCGGCGTTCGAGCCGATCGACTTCGACGACAAGCGCGGCCGGCCGGCCGGCGTCGCCGCCGACATCATGGCGCTGGTGCAGAAGAAGCTCGACCTGCGGCTCGAGTACGTCCCCGGCCAGACCTGGGACGAGGCCTTCGAGGCGCTGCGCCAGGGCGAGATCGACGTCCTGCTGCAGGCCGGCCGCAGCCCCGAGCGCGAAGCCCTGATCCTGTACACGCAACCGTACTTCTCGTTCCGGTCGGTCGTGGTCGTGCGCAGCGACGTGCCATTCGCGCCCGACGTCACCTCGCTGCTGGACCGGCGCTTCGCGCTGGTGCGCAACTACAACGAAACCAACCTGATGCGCTCGCGCTACCCGCAAATCGACGCGCGCGTGGTGGAGTCGACCGAGGACGCATTGCAGGCGGTCAGCGCCGGCGACGCCGACGCCACCATCGGCAACATCGCCGTGCTGCACTACAAGATCCTGCAGCTCGGGCTGACCAACCTCAAAGTCGCGACGGTCGCCGACAGCAACGAGCGCTTCGTGCAGATGGCGGTGCGGCGCGACGCGCCGGAGCTGGTGGCGATCCTCAACCGGGGCCTGGCGGCGATCAGCCCGGCCGAGCGCAAGGCCGTCAACGACCGCTGGTTCACCGTGGAGATCGAGCGCGGGCTCGATCCCGGCGCCGTCGCCTGGTGGACGGCGTGGGCCAGCGGCGGCATCGTCGTGCTGGGCCTGCTGGCGTTCTGGTGGCTGCGCCGGTTGCGCCTCGAGGTCGACTACCGGCGCGAGAGCGAGGCGCGCACGGCTTCCGCCGAGCAGTTGCTGCGCCTGGTGACCGACACGATCCCGGGCCTGATCGTGCACACGGCCCTCAAGCCCGGCAAGGGCGCCAGGCGCGAGTGGCGCTTCATGTCCGGGCAGATGCCGTCCCGCTACGGCCTCGACATCGAGTTCGCGCGCCAGAACGACCTGTTCGAGTTCATCGTCGACGAGGACCGCGACAAGGTCCATGAGGTCATGGTCGCGTCGATGAGGACGCTGGCGCCGTGGCAGATGTCGTACCGCATCCGCCTGCCCGACGGCCAGCTGCGCTGGCACTACAACGAGGCCATGCTGCGCCGCGAGCCGGATGGCACCACGCTGGTCACCAGCTATGTCTCGGACATCACCGAGCGCATGCAGCTCGAGGCGCAGCTCGCCGCCGAGAAGGAGCGCGCCGAGGAGGCCGAGCGCCGCCTGCTGGACTTCACCGAGTCGATTCCCGGCACCGTGCTGCAGGTGGTCGTCGCCGAGGACCTGTCGCTCAACGTGGACTTCGTCACCGGCCGCATGCTGCCGGGCTACGGCCTGGACCGCGCGGTCTACGTCAAGGACTTCATCAAGCTGTGGGACCTCATCATCCCGGAGGACCGGCCGACGGCCGAGAAGGCGATCATGGACGCGATCCGCGCGCTGCGGCCGCTGCAGATCGCCTACCGCATCCGTATCCCCAGCGGCGAGGTGCGCTGGAACCTCAACGAGACGTTCTCACGCCTGGGGCCGCACGGCATCGTGGTCACCTCGTACATCAGCGACATCACCGAGCGCAAGCGCCTGGAGGAGCAGCTGGGCTCGGCCGAGCAGCAGCTGCGCGTGGTCACCGACACGATCCCGGGCTTCATCCTGCATACCCGCATCGGCCGCAAGGGCTTCGAGCCCCAGGTGCGCTTCGCCTCGGGCCAGCTCACCGCGCGGTACGGCATCGACAGTGCGCACTGGCTCAGCTTCAAGAACCAGGTCGAGTTCGTGGTCGAGGAGGATCGCGAACACGCGGTGGGCGCCATGCTGGACGCCGTCAAGGCGCACAAGCCGTTCCAGGTGGCCTACCGCGTGCGCCTGCCCAACGGCCAGGTGCGCTGGAACCTGCACGAAGCCAACGTCAAGCCGGAGCCGGACGGCAGCACGTCGGTCATCAGCTACATCAACGACATCACCGAGCGCAAGGAGCTCGAGCAGCAGCTGGCCGAGGCCAAGGAGCAGGCGGAGACCGCGAGCCGCACCAAGGGCGAGTTCCTGGCCAACATGAGCCACGAGATCCGCACGCCGCTCAACGCCATCATCGGCCTGTCGTACCTGGCCACCCGCGGCGAAGCGCCGCCGCGGGCGCGTGACTACCTCGAGAAGATCAAGTCCGCGGCGCAGGCGCTGCTCGGCATCGTCAACGACATCCTCGACGTGTCCAAGATCGAGGCGGGCAAGCTGACGCTCGAGCGCACCGCCTTCAGCCTCGACGAGGTGATGGGGCACCTGGCCGACGTGATCGGGCACAAGGCCAGTGAAAAGGGGCTGGAACTGCTGTTCTCGGTGCCGCGCGAGTTGCCGCAGGAGCTTTATGGCGACCCGCTGCGGCTCGGCCAGATCCTGCTGAACCTCGCGTCCAACGCGGTGAAGTTCACCGACAAGGGGCAGATCGTGGTCGCGGTCGAGGAAGCGCGGCGCGACGAGCGCCGGGTCTGGCTGGAGTTCTCGGTCCGAGACTCGGGTATCGGCATGACCCGCGAGCAGCTCGGACGCCTGTTCCAGGCGTTCTCGCAGGCCGACAGCTCCACCACACGCAAGTACGGCGGCACCGGCCTGGGCCTGTCCATCTCGCGCAGCCTGGTCGAGAAGATGGGCGGGCAGGTCGAGGTCACCAGCGAGGCGGGGCAGGGCAGCGTGTTCAGCTTCTGCGTGCCGTTCGAGCTCGGCTCGGCGGCGCCGATCAGCGCGCCGGGCCTGGCGTCGCTGGCCGGCCTGCGCGTGCTGGCGGCCGACGACAGCGGCACCTCGCGGGCGATCATCATGGCCTGCCTGCAGTCGTTCAAGTTCGACGCCGAAGCCGTTTCCTCCGGCCGCGCGGCGCTGGCCGCGCTGCGCCAGGCCGCCGCCGAGCGGCGCCCGTTCCGCGTGCTGCTGCTCGATTGGCGCATGCCCGACCTGGGCGGTGAGGAGTTGGTTCGCGAGATCCGTGCGCTGAAACTGCAGCCGGCGCCGGCCCTGATCGTGGTGTCGGGCCACACCCGCGAGGAGCTCGCCACGCGCGCCGAGGCCCTGGACCTCGAGGGCGTCGTCAACAAGCCGTTCAACGCCTCGTTCCTGCTCGATACGATCCTGCAGGCGGTGGGCGCCGGTGAAGGCATGCCGGTGCTGCCGCCGCCGGACGAGGCGCCGGCGTTGCAGCCGGGACGCCTGGCCGGCTCGCGCGTGCTGGTGGTGGAGGACAACCCCATGAACCAGCAGGTGGTGCGCGAACTGCTGGAGCGGGCCGGGGCGGCCGTCACCCTGGCCGACAACGGCCGCGAGGCGCTCGCCCACGTCGGCGCGCGCGACTATGACCTGATCCTGATGGACCTGCAGATGCCCGAAGTCGGCGGCATCGAAGCCGCCGAAACGCTCCGCGCCGGCGGCTGTGCCGTGCCGATCGTGGCGATGACCGCGAGCGCCATGCCCGACGACGAGCAGCGCTGCCTGGACGCCGGCATGAATGACTACCTGAGCAAGCCGATCAACCTCGAGCGGCTGTCTGCCGTGCTCGAGCGCTTCCTCAAGCTGCGGGCGCCGGCGCCGGCGCCGGCCGCGAAGGGCGCGGGCGGGGCGCGGCCGGCCGCGCCGGAGCTGCCGCAGCTCATGGACACGCTGCGCGAACAGCTCACCACCAGCGACTCGAGCGCGGTGGACACGCTCGATCGCATCCGCCAGGCGCTGAGCGGCGCGCCCGGCTCGCGCAGTTTCCGCGAGCTGGTGCGGCTGGTGGACACGTTCAGCTTCGAGGCCGCCCTGCACAAGCTCGACCAGGCGCGTGCCGACCTTGGGCTTCGACCGCGAGGTGCCGGGCGCTAGCCTGGGCACGTCATGCGTCGATCGGCCTGGAGCGCGCGTGTTGTCCTGCTCGGCGCGCTGCTGGCCGGCGTGCCGCCGGCGCTGGCCGTGCACCTGGTGGCGCCGCACGAGGACCGGCCCCTGCAACTGACGCCGCAGGAGCGAGCCTGGATCAGCGAGCACCCGGTGGTGCGCGTGGGCAACGACCCGTCCTGGATGCCGATCGACTTCGACGACGAGCGCGGCCTGCCGACCGGCGTCGCCGCCGACATCCTGGACCTTCTGGGCCAGCGCCTGGGCCTGCGCTTTGAGCCGGTGCCGGGGCAGACCTGGGCCGAAGCCTATGCCGCCGGCGTGGCGCGCGAGGTCGATTTGCTGCCGGCCGTCGGCCTCAACCCCGAACGGGCCCGGCACTTCACTTTCACCCAGCCCTACATCACGTTCCGCTCGGTGGTGGTGGTGCGCAACGACGTGCCGTTCGTGCCGGACATGACGGCGCTGCTCAACCGCCGCTTCGCGCTGGTGCGGGACTACAACGAGACCGAGATCATTCGCGCCCAGTATCCGCAGCTCAAGGTGGTGCTGGTCGAGACGCCGGACGATGCGCTGCGCGTGGTGAGCGCCGGCCAGGCCGATGCCACGGTCGGCAACATCGCCGTGCTGCACTACAAGATCCGGCAGATGGGCCTCACCAACCTGAAAGTGGCGGCGCCGACCGACGAGCGCGAGCGCCTGGTGTACATGGCCGTGCGCAAGGACTGGCCCGCGCTGGCGGCGATCCTCGACAAGGGCCTGGCGTCGATCACGCCCGAAGAGCGCGCCGCCATCGTCAATCGCTGGTTCGCAGTCGAGTTCGATCGCGGCCTCGACCCGGGCTCGGTGGCGCGCTGGTCGCTGTGGACCGCCGCCGGCCTGCTGGTGCTGGGGCTGCTCGGCGCTGCCTGGATGCGGCGGCTGCGGCTCGAGATCGCCTACCGGCGCGAGAGCGAGGCCCGCACCGTTTCGGCGGAGCGCCGGCTCAGGCAGATCACCGACACGATCCCGGGCGCCGTGGTGCAGACGCGCATGAGCCCCGACGGCAAGATCGCGGTGCAGTTCACTTCGGGCCGGCTCAACGAGCGCCACAGCGTCGACGTGGAGCGCGCGCTCGACGATTTCACCTACCTGCTCGAGCGCATCGTGCCGGAGGACCGGCCCACGGTCCTGCGGGCGACCGCGGAAGCCGTGCGCACGCTCGCGCCGATCATGACCGAGTACCGCGTGCAGCTGCCCGACGGCTCGATCCGCTGGAACATGGCCGAGGCCATCCCGCACCGGGAACCCGACGGCAGCATCGTGGCGGTGGCCTACGTCATGGACATCACCGAACGCAAGCAGCTCGAGCAGAGCCTGGCCGTGGCCAAGGAGCAGGCCGAGGGCGCGAGCAAGGCCAAGGGGGAGTTCCTGGCCAACATGAGCCACGAGATCCGCACGCCGCTGAACGCCATCATCGGCCTGTCATACCTAGCCACGCGCGGCGAGGCGCCGCCACGCACGCGCGATTACCTCGACAAGATCAAGTCCTCGGCGCAGGCGCTGCTCGGCATCGTCAACGACATCCTCGACGTGTCCAAGCTCGAGGTCGGCAAGCTGTCGCTGGAGCACACGCCCTTCGACCTCGACGACGTGCTGACGCACCTGGCCAACGTCCTCGGCCACAAGGCCGGCGAGAAGGGCGTCGAGCTGCTGTTCGCGGCACCGCGCGAGGTGCCGCGCCAGCTGCTGGGCGATCCGCTGCGGCTCGGCCAGGTGTTGCTGAACCTCACCGCCAACGCGGTGAAGTTCACCGACAAGGGACAGATCGTGGTGGCGGTGCGCGAGATGCGCCGCGAAGGCGATCACGCCTGGCTCGAGTTCTCGGTTTCGGACTCGGGCATCGGCATGAGCGCGGAGCAGCAGGGCCGGCTGTTCCAGGCGTTCTCGCAGGCCGACAGCTCCACCACGCGCAAGTACGGCGGCACCGGCCTGGGCTTGTCGATCAGCCAGAGCCTGGTCGAGAAGATGGGTGGGCGCGTCCAGGTCGAGAGCCAACCCGGCCGGGGCAGCCGCTTCCACTTCTGCGTGCCGATCGAGATCGGCGCGCAGCCGGCGGCGGCCATTCCGAGCCTGGCCCCGCTGGCCGGGCTGCGCGTGCTGGTGGTCGACGACAACGCCGCGTCGCGCGAGATCACCGAGAGCTATCTGCAATCCTTCGAGTTCGAATCGCAGGCGGTGGCCAGCGCACAGGCCGCCCTCGAGGCCCTGCGCGCGGGGATCGGGGCCGGGCGGCGGTTTGGCCTGGTGCTGCTTGACTGGCGCATGCCGGACATGGACGGCGGCCAGCTGGTGGCGGCGATCCGCGGCCTGGCGCTGGAGCCGGCGCCGGCGCTGGTGCTGGTGTCGGCGTACAGCCGGGACGAACTGGCGGCCCGCACCGAGGAACTGGCACTGGACGGCATGCTCGGCAAGCCGTTCAATCCCTCCATGCTGCTCGAGGCCATGGCGCAGGCCCTCGGCGGCGCCGCGGTGCGCGCCTTCCCGGCGCCCGACGAGGCGCCGGCGCTGCAGCCGGGCCGGCTGGCCGGCGCCGAGATCCTGGTGGTGGAGGACAACTACATGAACCAGACGGTGGTGCGCGAGATCCTGGAATCGGCCGGCGCCGCGGTGACGGTGGCGGCCAACGGCCGCGAGGCCATCGAGCAGGTCGGGCAGCGCGCCTTCTCGCTGATCCTGATGGACCTGCAGATGCCGGAGATCGGCGGCATCGAAGCGGCGCGGCGGCTGCGTGCGGCCGGCTGCACGGTGCCGATCGTGGCGATGACCGCCAGCGCGATGCCGGGCGACTCCCAGCGCTGCTTCGACGCCGGCATGGACGACTACCTGAGCAAGCCGCTCGATCTCGCGCGCATGTCGGTGGTGCTGGAAAAAACGCTCGGGCTCGCGCCCTCCGGGGCGCCCGGCCCGGCCGACGTCGTGGCGGCCGAGCCGAAGGCCGCGCGTGCCGACCTGCCGGCGCTGATGCAGGCCCTGCGCGGCCAGCTTGTGACGAGCGATTCCAGCGCGGTGGACACACTCGAGCGCATTCGCCAGGCGCTCGACGGCGCGCCCAAGCCGCGCAGCTTCCGCGAGCTGGTGCAGCTGGTGGACGCGTTCAGCTTCGAAGCCGCGCTGGCCAAGCTCGAGCAGGCCCGCGCCGACCTCGGCCTGGAGAGCCGCGCCGCATGAGCGAAACCCGCGCGAACGAGCCGGCCGGCGACGAGCGCCCGACCATCCTGGTGGTCGACGACACGCCGCAGAACCTCAACGTGGCGAGCCGCATGCTGCGCGAGCGCTACCGCTGCCTGGTGTCGCTCGACGGCGCCAAGTCGATCGAGATCGCGCGCGCCGACCCGCCCGACCTGATCCTGCTGGACGTCATGATGCCGGTCATGAACGGCCTGGAGGTGTGCCGCCGGCTCAAGCAACAGCCGGAGACGCGCGGCATCCCGGTGATCTTCCTGACCGCGCTGAACGAGATCGAGGACGAGGCGGCCTGTTTCGACGCTGGCGGCGTGGACTTCATCAGCAAGCCGATGAACCCGGTGACGCTGCTGGCGCGCGTGCGCACGCACCTGGCGCTGCATGCGCAGGAGCGCCACCTGGCCGAACTGGTGCACCAGCGCACGCAGGCGCTCGAGGAACGCACCCTCGAGCTCGAGCAGACCCGCCTCGAGATCATCCGCCGCCTCGGCCGCGCGGCCGAGTACAAGGACGACGACACCGGGCTGCACGTCATCAGGATGAGCCACTACACGCGCCTGCTGGCGCTGTCGTCCGGCTTCCCCGCGGATCGCGCCGAGGTGCTGTTTTACGCCGCGCCCATGCACGACATCGGCAAGATCGGCATCCCGGATCAGATCCTGCAGAAGCCGGGGCCGCTCGACGAGCGCGAGTGGACGGTCATGCGCCAGCACCCGGCCATCGGCGCCGGCATCATCGGCCGCCACAAGAACGAGCTGCTCGAGACGGCGCGCATCGTCGCACTGGGCCACCACGAACGCTGGGACGGCAGCGGCTATCCGCGCGGGAAGAAGGGCACCGACATCCCGGTCGAGGCGCGCGTCATCGCGGTGGCCGACGTGTTCGACGCGCTGTGCAGCGCGCGCCCCTACAAGGAGGCCTGGCCGGTGGAGCGGGCGGTAGCCTATGTGCGCGATCATGCCAACAGGCTGTTCGACCCGGATCTGGTGCCGCGCTTCCTGGAACTGATGCCCGACGTGCTGGCGATCCAGAAACAGTACTCGACCCCCGCGGTGGCGAGCGCCCTGTGAACGGCCGCCGGAATGTAGCTGTGGCCCGCTGCCTGCTCGCCCTGGCGCTGGGTGCGCTGCCGGCCGCAGCGCCGGCGGTCCACATCCCCGAGACCGAACCGTCGCCGCTGGCGCTGACCGAGCGCGAGCGCGCCTGGCTCGAGGACCACCCGATCATCCGGGCCGCCAACGACCCGGCGTGGGCGCCGATCGACTTTGACGGTCCCGACGGCATGCCGACCGGCCTCGCGGCGGAGCTGATGTCGCTGGTGGCGCAGCGCCTCGACCTCAACGTCGAGTACGTGCCGGGGCAGACCTTCCTGCAGGCCTACGAGTCGGCGAAGAACCGTGGCGTGGACCTGCTGCTGGCCTCGGCGCGCAGCGCCGAGCGCGAGCGTTACTTCAGCTTCACGGCGCCGTTCCTGACCTACCGTTCGGTCATCGTCGTGCGCGAAAGCACGCCGTTCGTGCCGGACATCTCGGCGCTGCTCGACAAGAAATTCGCGCTGGTGACCGGGTACACCGACACGCAGGCGCTGCTCGAGCGCTATCCGGGCCTCAAGGTGGTGCCGGCCGGCAACGTCGGCAAGGCGCTCGAGGCGGTGGCGCTCGGCAAAGCCGACGCGACCGTCGGCAACATCGCGGTGCTGCACTACAAGATCCGCGAGCTCGGCCTGGCCAACCTCAAGGTGGCGGCGCCGGCCGATGACCAGGACAAGCGCGTGTACTTCGCGGTGCGCGCGGACTGGCCGGAACTGGTCGGCATCCTGAACAAGGGCCTGGCGACGATCACACCGGAGGAGCGGCGCCGCGTCCTCGACCGCTGGGTCAACGTCGAGTTCGAGCGCGGCCTCGACCCGGCTGCGGTGTGGCGCACGACGCTGCAGGCCCTCGGCGGGGCGGTCGTCGTGGCGCTGTTCGTGTTCGTCTACCTGCGGCGCCTGCGGCGCGAGATCGCCGTGCGGCGGCAACTGCAGCACGAGCTGGGCGAGGCGCGCCAGCACGTGGTCGACATGGCGCAGGGCCTGCCGGGCGTGGTCTACCAGTCCATTGTCCGGCCGGACGGCAGTGGCGAAGTCGTGTTCGGCCGCGAGGCGTACTACAACCTGCTCGGGCTGGATCACGGCGAATCCTCGCTCGACTGGGCCACGCTGAGCGCGGTGGTGGTCGCGGAGGACCGCGAACGCCTCAAGGAGACCATGGCGCAAGCGGTGCGGACGCTCGGCCTGTTCACCATCGACTTCCGCGTGCGCGGCGACGACGGGCCGCGCTGGATTCACATCGAGGCCATTCCCAAGCGCAGCAACGACCCGGCCGTCGCCGGCATCTGGAACGGCTACGCGATGGACATCACCGAGCGCAAGCGCCTCGAGGCGGAGCTGGCCGCGTCGCAGGAGGCGGCCAACGCCGCCAACCGCGCCAAGAGCGAGTTCCTGGCGAACATGAGCCACGAGATCCGCACGCCGATGAACGCCATCATCGGGCTCGCGCACCTGACCCTGAAGACCGACCTCAACCACCGCCAGCGCGATTACCTGACCAAGATCTCGGGCGCCGCGCAGTCGCTGCTGCGCATCGTCAACGACGTGCTCGACGTGTCGAAGATCGAGGCGGGCCAGCTGCAGCTCGAGCACATCCGCTTCAACGTGCACTCGATCTTCGACGACCTCATCAGCATCGTCGGCCACCGCCTCGCCGAGAAGGGCCTCGAGCTGCGCATGGACGTCGGCGCGGAGCTGCCGGCGCACCTGATGGGCGACCCGCTGCGCCTGTCGCAGGTGTTGCTGAACTTGGCCAACAACGCCGTCAAGTTCACGCCGCGCGGCTTCGTGGCGGTGCGTGCGCGCGTGGTCGAGCGCGCGGGCGACGACGTGCGCGTGCGTTTCGCCATCGAGGACAGCGGCGTCGGCCTCACACCGGATCAGTGCGCGCGGCTGTTCCACCCGTTCGTGCAGGCCGACAGCTCCACCACGCGCCAGTTCGGCGGCACCGGCCTGGGCCTGTCCATCAGCAAGCGCCTGGTCGAATTGATGGGCGGCGAGATCGGGGTCGACAGCGAGGCGGGGCGCGGCAGCACCTTCTGGTTCACGGTGCGGCTCAAGCGCGCACCGGCCGCGGAGCAGGCGCCGCTGGCGCCGAGCGCGGCGCCGCCGCCGGACGTGCGCGGGATGCGCGTGTTGCTGGCCGAGGACAACCCGATCAACCAGCAGGTGGCGATGGAGCTGCTGCAAGGGGCCGGCGCCGCGGTAGACGTCGCCGCCAACGGTCAGGAGGCGGTGGACGCGGTGCTGGCGCGCGACTACGACGCCGTGCTGATGGACCTGCAGATGCCGGTGATGGACGGCCTGGAAGCGGCCCGTGCGATCCGAGCGCACGCGCGCTTCAAGGACCTGCCGATCATCGCCATGACGGCCAGCGTGATGTCGGGCGACCGCGACCGCTGTCTCGCGGCCGGCATGCAGGACCACATCAGCAAGCCGGTCAGCGTGGACCAGCTCATGACGACGCTCGCGCGCTGGCTGCCGGAGCGGCCGGCGGGCGCGGCCGCCGCGGCGGCGCCGGAGCGCGCCGCGGCCACGGCGCCGGAATTGCCGGCCGAGCTCGACGGCTTCAACGTCGCCGACGGCCTGCGCCGCGTGGGCGGCGACCGCGGGCTGTACCGCCGCCTGCTGCTGCAGTTCCACGAGCACTCGGCCCGCGCCGCCGCGGACATCCGCGAGGCGCTGGTCACGGGCGACCGCGCGCGCGCCAAGGCCGAAGCGCACACGCTCAAGGGCGTGGCGGGAACGCTGTCGGCGAAGGAGCTCTACACGGCGGCCGGCGCCCTCGAAAGCGCCCTGCGCAGGGACGCCGAGTCGCTCGAGGCCGAGACCGCCGCGCTCGAGGCCGCGCACGAGCGCGCCATGGCGGCACTGGCGGCGCTGCGGCGCGCAACGCCCGCCGCCGGGGACGGCAGCGCCGCCGCCGACGATATGCTTTCGCCCCGGCGCGCAGGCGGCTCGACCCGTTTGCGAGTACCCTGAAACGCAGGGAGTTGACGAAGGACCCCATGGCCGAGATGGAGCTGATTCGACCGACGGTGCTGGTGGTCGACGACACGCCCGAGAACATCCACGTGCTCAGCGGCGTGCTGCAGGACGAATACTCCGTGCGCGTGGCGACCGGCGGCGAGAAGGCCATCGCCGCCGCCCGCGCCGACCCGCAGCCGGACCTGATCCTGCTCGACGTCAAGATGCCGGTGATGGACGGCTACGAGGTCTGCCGCCGGCTCAAGAACGACTACCACACGCAGCGCATCCCGGTGATCTTCGTCACCGGCATGGGCGAGGCCGAGGACGAGACACGCGGCTTCGAGCTCGGCGCCGTCGACTACATCGTCAAGCCGATCAACCCGGCGATCGTGCGGGCGCGCGTGCGCACGCACGTGCAGCTGTACGACCAGAAACGCCACCTGCTGGAGCTGGTGCAGCAGCGCACGCGCGAGCTCGAGGACACGCGCCTGCAGATCATCCGCCGCCTCGGGCGCGCCGCCGAGTTCAAGGACGACGAAACCGGCTACCACGTCATCCGCATGAGCCACTACTGCCGCATGCTGGCGGTCGCCGCCGGCATCCCGGAGCACCGCGCCGAGCTGCTGTTCAACGCCGCGCCGATGCACGACGTCGGCAAGATCGGCATTCCCGACAGCATCCTCGAGAAACCGGGGCCGCTGACGCCGGACGAGTGGTCCATCGTCAAGCGCCACCCGGTGATCGGCGCCGGCATCATCGGCCGCCACAACAACGAGCTGCTCGAGATGGCACGGGTGGTGGCGCTGACGCACCACGAGCGCTGGGATGGCAGCGGCTATCCACGCGCGTTGCGCGGCGAGGCGATCCCGCTGGTGGGGCGCATCGTGGCCATCAGCGACGCCTTCGACGCGTTGACCAGCACGCGGCCGTACAAGCAGGCCTGGCCGGTGGATGAAGCCGTCGCGCTGCTGCGGCGCGAGGCCGGCCGCCAGTTCGACCCGCGGCTGATCCCGAAATTCGTCGACATGATGCCGCAGGTCAGGGACATCATGGGCCAATACTCGGAAATCTCCGGACGCCGGGCGATGGGGCTCGCCCAGCAGGCCGCGGTGCTGTAGGAGCGCCTCTCAGGCGCGACAGCTACAGCACGGTTTCGATCTCTCCACCCCCCAGGCATTCCTCGCCGTCGTAGAGCACGGCGTACTGACCGGCCACCGCGGCGCGCTGCGGCTGTGCGAACTCGATGCGCACGCGGCCGTCGGGCTGCATCTGCGCGCGGCAATCCTGAAACGCCTGGCGGTGGCGGATGCGCGCTTGCGGCGCGGCCGGGAGCGGCTCGGGGCGACGGACCCAGTGAAACGGCTGCGTCACGAGTGCGCGGCGGTGCAGGCGCGGGTGGCGGGCGTCCTGCGACACGACCAGCGCGCGGCGTGCGGCGTCCTTGCCGATCACGTACCACGGCTTCTCGGCGGCGCCGCGGCGGCCGCCGATGCGCAGCCCGCGGCGCTGGCCGAGCGTGAAGAACATCAGGCCGGGGTGCTCGCCGACCACGCGACCGCGCTCGTCCTCGATCGGCCCCGGCGCCGGCGCGAGGTAGCGGGCGAGGAACTCGCGCATGGACCGCTCACCGATGAAGCAGATGCCGGTCGAGTCGCGCTTGCGATGGTTTGGCAGGCCGGCCTGCTGGGCCAGGCGACGCACTTCGGGCTTGGTCAGCCCGCCCACCGGGTACAACACGCGCTCGAGCATGGCGTGCTCGACCGTCGCCAGGAAATAGGTCTGGTCCTTGTTGGCGTCGACGGCACGCAGCAGGCGCGGGCCGCCGGGGCCGTGCGCGATGCGCGCGTAATGACCGGTGGCGATGAAATCGGCGCCGAGCCGCAGGGCGTGCTCGCGGAACGGCTGGAACTTCACCTCGCGGTTACACAACACGTCGGGATTGGGCGTCTTGCCCGCCGCGTAATCGGCGAGGAAGCGCTCGAACACGCGGGCGCGGTATTCCTTCGAGAAGTCCACGCGGTGCAAAGGAATGTCGAGCTCCTCGCACACGGCGCGAGCATCCTGATAATCCTGCGCGGCGGTGCAGTAGCCTTCTTCGTCCTCGGTCCAGTTGACCATGTAGAGGCCGGAGACGCGGTAGCCCTGCTGCTTGAGCAGCAGCGCGGCCACGGCGGAGTCGACGCCGCCGGACAGGCCGACGACGACGTGGGTGCTGGCGTTCATATCGCGCATTGTCGCGTACCGCCAGCACCTCGAAGGAACGGGTCGTGTGGCCCCCTCCAGGGATTGCTCGCTTCGTCGCCGCGCTAGCTCGCCTCGCCAAGTCTCGGCTCGCCGTGGCGCGGCGACCCCTCGCTGCGCTATTCCCCTCCGGGGGCCACACGACCCGTTCCTGATCGCTCACTCGCTCCCGCGGCTCGTCCATGAGCTGAGCGATCAGCGGTGTGTCGGGGGCTTGGCGAAGCGAAATAAAGCGCAGCGAGACGGAGCCCCGAGGCCGCAGGCCGAGGGGTGCCCGCGCGTCCGCGAGCGGAGACATGGCGCAGCGAGCAGCGCGGGCATCGAGCGAGCCATTCGCGGCGACAAGCCCCCGACACGCCTAAGCCACCGGTCAGAGGTGCCCGATGAGGGAGAGCGGATGAGAGACGCCGGCGAGGGCGTCGTCGACGCAGCGCTGGACCATCGGGCTGCGGTGGCGCGCGCGCTCGGCCCGCAGCTCTTCGGACGTGAGCCAGAGCGCGCGCGCGATGCCCGGATCGAGCGGGCGATCGGAATGATGGCGCAGCGGGCGCGCGAGGTAGGCGAAACGCAGGAAGCCGTAACCGAGCTCGGGCGGCTCGAACTCGTAGACACCGAGCAGGGCGGTGGGCTCGACGTCCCAGCCGGTCTCCTCGAGCGTCTCGCGTACCACCGCCTCGAGCAGCGTTTCGCCGGCTTCCCAGTGCCCGGCCGGCTGGTTCAGCACGGTGCGGCCGCCGACGCTCTCCTCGACGAAGAGGAACTTGCCGTCGCGAGCGACCACGGCCGCGACGGTGACGTGGACCTCTCTCATATGAGGGTCATTACAGCGTGCCGCGGCGCCGCAAGTGGTGCCAACCCTGGCCGTCGGCCGGGCCGAGCGAGCGCACCAGCGTCAGCAGCGCTTCCGGCGCGCCGGCGCGCGGCCGCAACTGGAGGTCCAGTTCGTAGCTGCGATCGGGCTTGAGCACGGCCGAGCCGCCGGCCTCGAGCGGGCCGGGCCCGCTGCCGAAACTGGCCACCACGCCTTGCGCATCCGTGGCCAGCGCGGCGTTGAAGCTGCCCAGCGCGAGCGGCTCGCGCGCCAGCGTCCAGGCCAGGCCCTCGATCTCGATGCTGCCGCGAGCCTCGACCGGCACGCCGCCGTCCACCCGCAGCAGCGGCACGTCCAGGCGCGCCTGCCCCTCGATCGGCAGCGGCGGCTGGCCGAGCATCTGCAGCAGATGCTTCACGCTGCCGGCCGCATTCAGGTTCGACACGTTGAAGGCGCCGAACAGCGAGCGCGACACGCGGGCCCGCACCACCGAGCCGTCGCCCGCCTCCACATCCGCGGCGATGCGCAGCAGCGCCAGCCATGCCGGCGCCAGGGTCCAGCGCGCATCGCGCAGCGCCGGCCGGTTGTTCACGCTCAGCGAGGCGAAGCCGCCGCGGCCGACGGTGCCGTGCACGCCGTGCAGGCGCACGGCCGCGGGCCGGGCCGGATCCTGCGTCCAGGCGTAGAGCAACGCCGCCGGCGCATGCAGCACCAGCGTGGCGAGGAACGCCAGAACACCCAGCAGTACCAGCCAGCGTTTCTTCACGACCGCCTCAGTTGCGCATCAGCGTCAGGCGGGCGTTGACCAGGCCGGGCCCGGATTCGCGCTCGATCTCCGCCGCGTCCACGCGCACGCCGTAGCGCACGTGCAGGTCGCCGAGCCAGCGCATCAGCGCGGCGAACGGCACGTCCTCGAGCCAGATGCGCACCGCGTCGTCGCCTTCGGGCTGCAGGCGCGACGGCGGCTTGTTGAGCGCGCTGGCCTTGGCCGACTGGTCGACGACGGCGAGCAGCGACTGGCCGGCGCTGGCGGGCGCGGCGCCGGCGCGCGGCGCCACCGATGCGAGTTGCTCGATCCGAACCGCGAGCGCGCGGGCGGCCTGCAGGTCGGCGTGGCGCTGGGTGCGGACGGCGGCGAGCGGCTCCCAGAGGCCCACGTACAGCAGCACCAGCGCCAGCGCAGCGCAGCCGGCGGCCAGCACGCGGCGTTCGCGGATGGCCAGGGATGACCACCCGGCGCGGGCGCGCTCGAGCCAGGGATCGATGGGCGTGTTCATACGGGTGTCAGTTTCAGGCGGATCTGCACGCCGCCGGCGCCGGCGTTGGCGGTCTCCACGTGCAGCACCGCGTCGCGCCGCGCGCCATACCAGCCGCGCAGGCTTTCGAGCGCCTGCAGGTCGCTGCCGGTCAGGCCGAGGTACAGCGCGCCTTCGCGGAACTGCAGCGATTCCAGCGTCAGGCCCGGGTTTTCCTGCAGCGCGGCGCTGAGGGTGCCAAGCAACTGGAACAGCGGCGCGCGCGCACCGCCGCCGAGCAGCCGCGCTTGCTGTTCGACCACTGCCGGCATGAGCTGCTCGCTCACGCAGTCCTGCGGGAAGATCTGCTGGCAACGCGTGAAGTTGCCGGCGGTCTGCGCGGCCAGCTCGCGGCCGGTGCGCCAGGCGTCGGCGGCGTAGTACGCGCCGCTCAGCACCAGCCACGCACCCGACAGCGCGCCGGCCAGCCGCCACGGCGCGGCGAGGCGCTGCCAGTCCTGCTTCTCGGACCAGGCGCCCTGCAGCAGGTCGATCGAGCCGGACGGCTGCCAATGGCGCACCAGCACCTCGAGCCCGCTGCCGTATCCGGGCAGCAGTTCGACCGGCCGGCCGGCCTGCGAAAAATCGAAATCGACGTCGCGGGTGACGAACAGGCGCAGCGGCGTGCGCGCGTCCGGGTCGGCGATGCGCAGGTAAGTGCCGAGGTCGGCAAGCGCGCAGGTGAAGCCGGTCCACGCACCGGTGCGCACCGTCACGTGGCCCGACTCGGCCAGGCCGGTCCAGTAGCCGGCTTCGGGGGCGGGCAGGCACAGCGTCTCGGGCAGCAGCGCGTCGGGCCGCACGCCGCGCTCGCTCAGCGGAGCGAGCCACGCCTCCATGCGCGAGCGGGCCACGATCGCGACCGCGTGCGCGCCGCCCTCGGCGCGGCCGGGAGCGCCGATGGCGAAATGCAGGGTGTCGACATCCTCGGCGAGTTGGTCTTCCAGCGCGTACGGCGCGGCCTGGAGGATCTTGGCCGGCGCGCGCGCGGGCACCTGCACCGCGGCCAGGCGCACGTCGGCGCCCGGCACGAACGCCACCACGCGCCGGCCCGGGGCGAGCGCGAGGATGCTGTCGAGCGTTCCGCGCTGCACCTGCGCGCCGGCGCCCGCCTGCGCGGCGGCCAGTGCGTAAGCGAGCGGCGCGTCCGGCGCGGCGTCGCGCAGCTGGATGTAAAGGGTGTCGCGCACGGGGCGTTATTCGGGTTCGGCGCTGTGGGCCAGGACCACCGGCATGCCGCTGTCCGGGCGGTGGATCAGACTGTACAGCGCCACCCGGCTGCTGCCAACGAAGACCTCGCCCTGGATCTGGAAGAAGTGCGAGCGGTAATCGACCACGGCCGCGCTGACCTCCGGGCCCCAGACGCCCTCGGCGATCAACGCGCCGAGCTCGGCGGCGTCCTCCACCGGATCCTCGCGGCGGCGGCGGTCGAACTCGGCGAGCTTGGCCTCGTCGGTCGCGGCCGACAGCGCACGCAGCAACTCGACCGGCGCGGTGTTGACGTTGATGCGGGTCGGCGCCGGCGCCTGCCCGCGAACCGGGGGCAGGGCGGCGACCAGCGGGCGCAGGCGCTCGTAGACCTCCGGCGTCATGCCGCGCACCGCAAGCAGCTCGGACACGACCGTGAACGGGCGGTTCGCCGCGCGGTAGGGCGGATCGAGGTTCAGGTATTCGGCGTCCTCGGCGCCGTTCATCGAGGCAGGCTGGCTGTCCTCGTCAATCCAGTCGCGCACGGCGCTGTCGACGCCGAGCGGCACCTCGACGTCGGAAAGTTCCTGCAGCAGCTTGCGGAACTGTTTCCAGTAGACGTCGCCGGCAATGCGCGGGTCGAGGTTGTTGAGGTTGAAGCGCGCCTGCAGGTCCTCGACGCGCCCGCGCACGAAGCCCTGCTCCACCGGCAGGTGGTCCACCGGCTGGGCCCACGGTTCGTTGAGCGCGTCGAAGCCACTGTCCTTGCGGTCCGCCTCGAGCAGTCCGAGCACCCAGGCCTCGACGCCGCGCGCCACCCACCAGCCCTGTTCGCTATCGCGCAGGGCGGCGGTGCGGTGGATCGACAGGTTCGCCGACGCCAGCAGCGCGGTGGCGGCCAGCGAAGCGATGGCGACCACCAGCAAGGCGGTGATCAGCGCCACGCCGTGCGACCGCGTCACCGGCGCGCCTCGTTGCTGGCGCTGAACAGCAGGCGCACCTCGCCGAGGTCCTTCAGCGTCAGCACCAGCTCCACGGCGCGCGGCACGGCGTCGAGCACAGGCGTGCCGGCGGCGACCGGCGGCGGCCAGGCGTCACGCCATTGGTCGCCTTCGAGGAAGCGCCAGCGCAGCTCCTCGACCTGGTCGAGCACCACGGTCTCGGAGACCGGGGCGTTCTGCGCCCGGTCGACGGCGTGCCAGCGGGTGCGCATGAGCCGGTTGTCCGAGTCGAGCCGGTAGGCGACGCGCTCGAGCGCGGAGCGCGGGTGGGCGAGCGGGTTGCGCCAGCCGCTGCGGGTGAACTCGACCGAGCCGTCGTGCAACAGCGCCAGGGCCGGCTGCGGCTCGCCGTAGGGATCGCGCGACGGCCGCGCACGCAACTGCTGCAGGTCGCCGCGCAGCCGCACGTAGGCCTTCTGCAGCGCGGTGGTGCGCTCGAGCGACTGCAGCACGCGCTCGCGCGCGGTCAGCACGCCCGACAGCCCGCTGTAGGCCATCACCGACAGCACGGCGAAGATCGCCAGCACGACGATCAGCTCGAGCAGGGTGAAGCCGCGGGCGCCGCTCACGGGCGCCGTTCCCCGACGAACGACGACAGCGACATGGATGCCGCCTCGCCGCCCTTGGGGCGCACGTCGATGTCGATGCGGCGAACCCGCGGGTCCGGGGTCTCGGCCACCGTCACGTCCCAGCGCCACTCGATGCCGGCCATCTCGACGTCGCCGTCGCTGGCCCCGAGATCGGGCCAGCCCGGCTCCAGGCCGATCTCGGTCAAGCGGTTGTGCGCCACCCACAGCGCCACGGTTTTCTCGCGCAGCGCGGCGGCGTTGGCGGCGTAGCGGGCCATGCCGGTGATCAGGGCGGCCATGGCCACGGCCAGGATCGCCACGGCGACGATGATCTCGATGAGGGTGAATCCGCCGGCGCGCTTCACGTCGCCTCTCCCTTGCGCTCCAGCTTCAGCTGCCCGAGCAGGTCGCCTTGCAGGCGGTAATACGGTGCGAACTGCTGCGCGTGCAGGTCGAGTGTGAACTCGGTGGCTTCGCCGCTCGACAGCAGCAGCACCTGCGGCTTGAGCTCCTGGCGCGGGTCGTCGCTGCGCAGCGGCGCGACGCGCCGCCCGTCGATCTGCAACTCGAGGTAGAGCGGCGGCGCGACGGCGCGCGCGCGCAGCGGGCCGGCATCCTCGAGCGGCTGCCACTTGCCGTCGCGCAACACCAGGAAGTCGTAGCCCTCGGCCGTCTGGATGAAACCGAGCTCGGCACCCTGCAGCACGGCCTCGTCGGCGGCGAGCGCCATCAGCTCGTGCAGGCGGCGAGCCTCCAGGGCCATGCGGTCGTCGAGCGAGCGGCCGCCGATGGACAGCACGGCCAGCGTCGCCATGACGCCGATGATGACGACGACGACGAGGATTTCGAGGAGGGTGAATCCGGCGTCGCGCCTCAAGTGCGTGTCCCTCCGGCCCGCGAGCGGTGCTCGCGCAGCGGCGCGCCTCACCCCTCGACGTTCCAGTTCCCGATGTCGGCGTCGACGCCTTCGCCGCCCGGCTTGCCGTCGGCGCCGAACGTGAAGACGTCGAAGTTGCCCTTGTTCCCGGGCTGCAGGTACTGGTACGTGTGGCCCCAGGGATCGTTCGGCAGGCGGGTGATGTAGCCTGAACGCCAGTTGCGCGGCGGCGGGTCGCCGGAGGGTTTTTCCACGAGCGCGCGCAGGCCTTGCTGCGTGCTCGGGTAGTAGAAATTGTCGAGTTTGTACATCTCCAGCGCGCTTTCGAGCTGGCGGATGTCGGACTGCGCCTTCACCACGCGGGCCTCGTCCGGCTTGCCGGTGAGTCGCGGCACGATCACGGCCGCGAGGATGCCGAGGATGACCACCACCACCATGATCTCGATGAGCGTGAAGCCGCGCGCCGGGCCGGCGCGAGGACGGGTGAATCCGGTAATGTTCATGAATCGCCGTTTGAAGTCGCTGCGCAAATGATAACAAACGCGGACTATCGCTCCCGCGAAGCCTGGCTGCCGCCGCTGGCGGTGATGGCCCTGTTGTTGCTGCTCGGCCTGGGCGGCGAGCCGGTGCGCGAGGCGCTGCGCTACGACGCCGGGGCGATCGCGGCCGGGCAGTGGTGGCGCCTGCTCACCGGCAACCTCGTCCACCTGGGCTGGTGGCACCTGTTCCTGAACGAGGTGGGCCTGCTGGTCCTGGTGCTGCTGTGCCCCGAGAAACTGGCGTGGAGCGTGTGGCTGCGCCGCCTGGTGCTGATCGGCCTGGGCATGAGCGCCGGGCTGTACTCCTTCGTGCCGGACACTGGCTGGTACGTGGGCATGTCCGGCGTGATCCACGGGCTGTTCGTGCTGGGGCTCGGCCGCCAGATCGTCGCCGGGCGCGACCTCATTGCGGCCGGCTGCCTGGCCTATCTGATCGGCAAGGTCGGCTGGGAGCTGTACGCCGGCGTGCCGGTGTCGGACGAAACCGCCATCGGCGGCCAGGTGCTGGTCGAATCGCACCTCTATGGTTCGCTCTCGGCGCTGATTTATGGCCTGATATTCGGCGCCTTCCGGGGCGTCGAGACCTTCCGGCGCCCCAGGAACGGCGCCGGCCCGCCCGGCCCGCCAGCCAGGGAGACTAAATGAAGTACGCCATGCTGTTTCCCGGGCAGGGCTCGCAGGCCGTCGGCATGCTCGCGGCGCTGGGCGTGGCCCATGCGCTGGTCGGCGAAACGCTGGCCGAGGCGGGCGATGCGCTGGGCTGGGACCTGGCGAAACTGGTTCGCGAGGGCCCGGCCGAGGAACTGAACCGCACCGAGCGCACCCAGCCGGCGCTGCTGGCCGCGGGCGTCGCCGTGTGGCGCGCGTGGCAGGCGCAGGCGCCGCCGGCGGCGGCGGCGCTGGCGGGGCACAGCCTCGGCGAGTACACAGCGCTGGTCGCCGCAGGCAGCGTTGCCTTCGCCGACGCCCTCAAGCTCGTCGAATTGCGCGGCCAGCTGATGCAGGGCGCGGTTCCCGAAGGCCAGGGCGGCATGGTTGCGGTCGTCGGCCTCGACGACGAGAGCGTCGAGAAACTGTGCGCCTCGTACGGCGGCGGCCTGGTGCTGGAGCCGGTCAACTACAACGCGCCCGGGCAGGTGGTCGTGGCCGGCCAGTCCGATGCGCTGAATTGGCTCGAGGCCAACGCCAGGGGCGCCGGTGCGCGCATGGTCGTGCGCCTGCCGGTGTCGGTGCCGTCGCATTGTTCTCTAATGAAGCCGGCGGCCCTGCAGCTGGCAGGACGCCTGACCCAGGTCGAGTTCGCCAGTCCCGGCATCCCGGTGCTGCACAACCTCGACGCCGCGCCGCGCGCCCAGCCGGTGGCGTTGCGGTCGGCGCTGCGCGAGCAGCTTTACAAGCCGGTGCGCTGGGCCCAGACCATCCGCGCGCTGGCGCAGGACGGGGTCACGGTGTACCTCGAGTGCGGGCCCGGCAAGGTCCTGGCCGGCCTCAACAAGCGCATCCTCGACAAGGGCGCGACCAGCGTCGCGCTCGAGGAGCCGGCCGCTTTCGAGCAGGCGCTGCAGAAGGTCAAGGAGGCGTCATGAGACTGCAGGGGGAAGTGGCGCTGGTCACGGGCGCCAGCCGCGGCATCGGCAGGGCCATCGCGCTGCGGCTCGCGCGCGAGGGCGCGCGCGTGGTCGGCACGGCCACTTCCGGCGCCGGCGCCGAGGGCATCGCGGCGGCGTTGAAGGACTGGAACGGCGAGGGCCGGGTGCTCGACGTGCGCGACGCCGCCGCCTGCGAAGTGCTGGTCGAGGAGGTGGGCAAGACCGTCGGCCCGATCACCGTGCTGGTCAACAACGCCGGCATCACGCGCGACACCTTGATGCTGCGCATGAAGGACAGCGACTGGAGCGAGGTCATCGAGACCGACCTGGGCTCGGTGTTCCGCCTGTCGAAGGCGGTGCTGCGCGGCATGATGAAGGCCCGCAAGGGCCGCATCATCAGCATCGGCTCGGTGGTCGGCGCGATGGGTAACCCGGGGCAGGCCAACTACTGCGCCGCCAAGGCGGGCCTGGTCGGCTTCACCAAGTCGCTGGCCAGGGAGATCGGCTCGCGCGGCGTCACGGTCAACGTGGTCGCGCCGGGATTCATCGAGACCGACATGACCAGGGCCCTGCCGCCGGAAACGCAGAAAGCGTTGCTCGACCAGGTGCCCCTGACGCGCCTCGGCCAGCCCGAGGACGTTGCCGCCGCAGTCGCCTTCCTGGCGTCCGCCGAAGCGGGCTACATCACGGGGGAGACAATGAACGTCAACGGCGGCCTTTACATGGGCTGATGCTGCGCTGCAGCATGAAGTGGCGCGGCGCGTCGTTTCCCGTAGAATACGCCCCGCTTTAAACCCCAGCAGCAGTAAATTTCCCTAGGAGTCACAAATGAGCAGCCTGGAAGAAAAGGTCAAGAAAATCATTGCGGAGCAGCTGAGTGTCAGCGAAGACCAGATCACGCCGCAGGCCTCTTTCGTCGAGGATCTGGGAGCCGACTCCCTGGACACCGTCGAGCTGGTGATGGCGCTCGAAGAAGAGTTCGAGATCGACATCCCGGACGAGGAAGCCGAGAAGATCGTGACCTTCCAGGACGTCCTCAACTACATCAAGTCGCACAGCGGCCAGACCTCTTAGTCGGGCGTCCCGAGCCGCACCCCTCTGATCCGCCCGGGGGGCGGGTATAGAGCACTTTCCAACCCAGGCCTCTACCTCATGACTCGTCGGCGCGTCGTCGTCACCGGGCTCGGCATCGTCTCGCCCGTGGGGTCCAGCGTGCCGCTGGCCTGGGACAACGTCGTCAAGGGCAAGTCCGGCATCCGCACGATCGACACCTACGACGTCTCGACCTTCACCACGAAGTTCGCCGGGCTGGTGTCGGCCGACTTCAAGGCCGAGGACTGGATGGGGCCCAAGGAGATCCGCAAGACGGATCCTTTCATCCACTACGGCGTCGCCGCCGCCAAGCAGGCCCTCAAGGACTCCGGCATCGAGGTCACCGACGCCAACCGCGACCGCATCGGCATCCTGGTCGGCTCCGGCATCGGCGGCATCGGCACCATCGAGGAGCAGTGCGTCATCCTCAAGGAGAAAGGCCTCAAGCGGGTGTCGCCGTTCTTCGTGCCGGCGAGCATCATCAACATGATCTCGGGGTACATCTCGATCGACCTCGGCATCACCGGGCCGAACCTCGCGGTGGTCACCGCGTGCACAACCGCCACGCACGCCATCGGTCTGGCCGGGCGCCTGATCGCGTGCGGGGACGCCGACTTGTTCCTGGCGGGGGCGGGCGAAGCCGGCTCGGCGCCGGCCGGCATGGCCGGGTTCTGCGCCGCGCGCGCGCTGTCGCAGCGCAACGACGCGCCCGAGAAGGCCAGCCGTCCGTGGGACAAGGACCGCGACGGCTTCGTGCTCGGCGACGGCGCCGGCGTGGTCATGCTCGAGGAGTACGAACACGCGAAGCAGCGCGGAGCGAAGATCTACGCCGAGCTGATCGGCTTCGGCATGAGCGGTGATGCGTACCACATCACCGCACCGGCCGAGAACGGCGGCGGCGCACGGCGCTGCATGCAGAACGCGCTGGCCGACGCCGGCCTGGCGCCGGCGCAGGTGGGTTACATCAATGCCCACGGCACCTCGACCCTGGTCGGCGACGTGGCCGAGACCCAGGCCATCAAGTCGGTGTTCGGCGAGCACGCCTGGAAGCTCGCGGTCAGCTCGACCAAGTCCATGACCGGCCACCTGCTCGGCGCGGCCGGCGGCGTCGAGGCCATCTTCACCATCCTGGCGCTGCGCGACCAGGTGCTGCCGCCCACCATCAACCTCGAGAATCCCGCCGACGGCTGCGACCTCGACTACGTGCCGCTCCAGGCGCGCGAGCGGGCGATGGACGTGGCGATCTCCAACTCGTTCGGTTTCGGCGGCACCAACGGCACGATCGCCTTCCGGCGCCTGTAGCCGCGCCATGGTCCACCGCGCGACGTTCGCGGGGCTGGCCGATCTCTTCGCCCTACACCGCCGGGCACCCGCCCGCTACCCGTTCCTGCTGCAGAGCCTGGCCGGACACCCGCAGTCGGGCCGCTACGACATCCTGTTCGGGGCGCCGGGGGAGGTGCTCAGCAGCGCGGACGCTCCGGACTTCTTCCGCGCCCTCGACCAGGCCGCCGCGCGCGAGCGCGCCGAGCCGGCCTCCGGGCTGCCATTCTGCGGCGGCTGGTTCCTGCTGCTGGGCTACGAGGCGGCGGGGCGCATCGAGCCGCGCCTGCGGCTGCCACCGTCGCCGCACGCGCTGCCCGACCTGCTGGCGGTGCGCTGTCGGGCGGCGATCGTTCGCGACCTCGTGCGCGATGAGGTGCATTGCCTGGCCGAGGACGGCGCGGAAGCGGTCAGGGACCTCGAGCGCGACCTGCGTCGCGCCACGGTGCTGCCACCCCCGCCGATCCCGCAGCCCCTGGCGGGGGCCGTGCGCGAAGACCCGCCCGAGCGCTTCCTGTCCGGCGTCGAGCGCATCCTGCGCTACCTGCGCGCCGGCGACGTCTTCCAGGCGAACCTGTCGCGCGCCTGGCAGGCGCCGCTGGGCCCCGGCGTCACGCCCGCCGACCTCTACGCGCGGCTGCAGCTCAGCAATCCCGCCCCGTTCGCCGGCAGCGCGCAGTGGCGCGGCACCGCGGTGCTGAGCAGCTCGCCGGAGCGACTGGTGGAAGTGCGCGGCCGCGACGTGCAGACGCGGCCGATCGCCGGCACGCGCCCGCGCGCGACCGACCCGCAGGCGGACCGCGAGCTGCAGCGCCAGCTCATCGCCAGCGCCAAGGAGCGCGCCGAGCACATCATGCTGATCGACCTCGAGCGCAACGACCTCGGCCGCGTGTGCGAACCGGGCAGCGTGGCGGTCAGCGAGCTGATGACGCTGGAGTCCTACGCGCACGTGCATCACATCGTTTCCAACGTGCGCGGTCGCCTGCGCGCGGACGCCGGGCCGGGCGCAGTGCTGCGCGCGGTATTCCCGGGCGGGACGATCACGGGTTGCCCGAAAGTGCGGGCGATGGAGATCATCGCCGAGCTCGAGGGCGCCGGCCGCGGACCGTACACCGGCGCCATGGGCTACCTGAGCCTCGACGGCCACATGGACCTCAACATCCTGATCCGCACGCTGGTGTGCGAGAACGGCTGGGCCACGCTGCGCGCGGGGGCGGGCATCGTCGCCGATTCGCAGCCCGACGCCGAGCTGGCGGAGACGCGCGCCAAGGCGCGCGGCCTGTTGCAGGCCTTCGGCGTGACCACGGTCGACGGGCTGCGGGAGCCGGCGTGAACGGTCCGGCCCTGTTCAATGGCGGCGCGGTACCCGACCTGTCCGGCCACCGCGGCCTGAACTACGGCGATGGTGTCTTCAGAACATGCCTGATATATGACTCTCATATTATTGATATGAAAGAGCAAATCGATCTCGTTCAAGAGGACGCCGCGCGCCTCGGCCTGGCCCCCGCACCCATGGCCGCGCTGGCGCGCGAAGCCGCCAGCCTGGCGGCCGGGCAGTCACGCGGCGTGCTCAAGATCATGCTCATGCGCGCGGGAGCGGGGCGGGGCTACCGCGACGGCGGCGGCGCCACCGACCGCCTGCTGCGCCGCTACCCGGCGCCGGCCTGCCGGGGTGAAGCCTGGGACAGCGGCGTCAGCGCGTTCCGCTCGGAATTCCGTCTCGCTGCGCAGCCGGCGCTGGCCGGCATCAAGCACCTGAACCGGCTCGAGCAGGTGCTGGCCAGCCGCGACTGGCTCGAGGGCGCCGACGAAGCGCTGTTGGCCGACGATGCCGGCCGGCCGCTGTGCGGCACGCGCACGAACCTGTTCTGGGTGGGCGCAGGCGTGCTGCAGACGCCGGCGCTCGAGCGCTGCGGTGTCGCCGGGTTGATGCGTCGCAAGGTGCTGGCGCTGGCCGCGGCGTCGGGACTGCAATGCCGCGTGGGCGCGGGCAGCTGGGACGAACTCGAAGCCGCCGACGAGGCGTTCCTGACCAACAGCCTGGTCGGGATCTGGCCGTTGGCGCGGCTCGACGCGCGCCGCTGGGACGCGCCGGGCCCGGTCACGCGCCGGCTGATGGAGCGCCTCGCGCACCCGCGCTGGGCGGCAGCGTGATGCGGCGCATCGTGCTGCTGGTCGCGGGCCTCGGCGCCGTCGTGCTCGCGGCGCGCGACGTGCAATCGCAGTTATGGGCGGTGCTGCCGCTGGCGCAGGCCCAGGTCGTCGACGTGCCGCGCGGCGCGACCCTGAACGGCCTGCTGCGTGAACTCGAGCAGCGCGGCGTGCTGGGCTCGGCGCGTCAGCGCCAGTACCTGTCGTGGTACGCGCGCCTGAGCGGGCAGGCGCGCGCCCTGAAGGCCGGCGAGTACTCGCTCACGCCGGGCCTGCGCGCGATCGACCTGACCGCGCTGCTGGCCTCCGGGCGCGTGGTGCTGCACGAGCTGCGCCTGCTCGAGGGCTGGACCTTTGCGCAGGCGCTCGCGGCGGTGCGCGCGCACGCGGCGATCGCCCAGACCTTGCCGCCGGACGGCACGGTGGAGCACCTGATGGAAGCGCTCGGCGCCGCGGGACGGCATCCCGAAGGGCGCTTCTATCCCGACACGTATCGTTTCCCTCGTGGCACCAGTGACGTCGCGTTCCTGCGCCGCGCCTACCTGACGCTCGAGCGCGTGCTGGACGAGGAGTGGGCGGCGCGGGCGCCGGAGCTGCCGTACGCGTCGCCCGACCAGGCCTTGATCATGGCCTCGATCGTCGAGAAGGAAACCGGAAGGGTGGACGAGCGCGCCGAGATCGCCGGCGTGTTCGTGCGCCGGCTGAAACTCGGCATGCGCCTGCAGACCGACCCGAGCGTGATCTACGGGCTCGGCGCCGCATTCGACGGCAACCTGCGCAAGCGCGACCTGCTGGCCGACGGGCCGTACAACACTTACACGCGCGCGGGCCTGCCGCCGACGCCGATCTGCCTGCCCGGGCGTGCGGCCCTCCACGCGGCGCTGCACCCGGCGCCCGGCAAAACGCTGTATTTTGTCGCGCGTGGCGATGGCAGCCACCAGTTCTCCGAGACCTTCGCCGACCACGAGGCCGCGGTGCGCAAATACCAGCTCAAGCGGGGCCGCCGATGAAGCGCGCGCGCCGGCGCGCGGGCCGGCCCCGGACGAAAATGTCCCGGGGGCGGCTCGTCGTGCTCGAAGGCGGGGAGGGCGCCGGCAAGTCCACCCACGCCAGGTTCGTCCGCGACACCCTGGCCGCGCGCGGCCGCGGCGTCGTGCTCACTCGCGAGCCCGGCGGCTCCGCGCTGGCCGAGGCGATCCGCGAGCTGGTGCTGCGCGACTGGCCCGAAGGCGTCGACGGCACCACCGAGCTGCTGCTGATGTTCGCCGCGCGCGCCGCGCACCTGCATGCGCTGATCCGCCCGGCACTGGCCAGGGGACGGGACGTGGTGTGCGACCGTTTCGTCGACGCCACCTATGCGTACCAGGGCGCCGGCCGCGGCCTGCGCGAGGCGGACATCGACGTGCTGGCGCGCCTGGTGCTCGGGCGCCTGCGGCCGGACCTGGTCATCGTGCTGGACATCGACCCGCGCGCGGGCGCGCGGCGCGTACACGGTCGCGGCGCCTCGAACCGCTTCGACGCCGAGGCGCGCGCGTTCCAGCAACGCGTGCGCCAGGCCTACCTGCGGCGCGCGCGGCGCGAGCCCGGGCGTTACGTCGTGGTCGATGCCGGCCGGGCCCGTGAAGCGGTGCAGGCTGACGTCGCGCGGGCGCTGCAACGGCTGCCCGCCGGCGGGATCCCGCGGGGACGGGCATGAGCTTCTGGGCCCCGCAGCCCTGGCAGCGCGAGCGCTGGAGCCAGGTGGTGGGTGCGCACGCCGCCGGCCGGCTCGCGCATGCGCTGCTGCTGGCCGGTCCGCGCGGCGCCGGCCCGGAGGCGTTCGCCACCGGGCTGGCCGCGTACCTGTTGTGCGAAGGACCCGACGCCGGGCGCCGTCCGTGCGGCGCGTGCCGCAGCTGCGTGCAACTGGCGGCGGGAAGCCACCCCAACGCGCTGCTGCTGTCGCGCGAAGGGCTGCACTGCGCCGCGCCCGATCCGGCGCGGCAGGACGGAGCCATCCCGTTGTGGCTGCCGGACAAGGACAGCGCCAGGCGCGAAATTGCCATCGACGGCATCCGGGTGCTGATCGAGCGCCTGGGAATGGCGGGGCACTACGGCCAGCCCAAAGTCGCCATTGTCGCGCCGGCGGATGCGCTGAACGCCGGCGGCGTCAATGCGCTGCTGAAGACCGTCGAGGAGCCGCCGCCCAATACACACCTCCTGCTCGTGGCCGAGCGCTGGGGCGCGCTGCCGGCGACGCTGCGCAGCCGCTGCCAGATCCTGCGCCTGCCGCGACCGCGGCCGGCCGCGGCCGACTCGCAGGACGAGTGGGGCAAGGCGCTCGCCGACGCCTGCGAAGGCCGGCTGCAAGGCCTGCGACTTGCGCAGAACCTCAAGCGCGAAGGTGCGCAGCAGGCGCTCGAAGCCTGGCTGCGCACAGCGACCGCGTGGCTGCGCGGCTGGGCCGCGCCGGGGCAGGGTGTCGCCCCGCCGCGCGGGTTCGGCGCCGAGGCCATCGCCGGCGTGCTCGACGACGTGCTCGAGGCAAGGCGCGCGCTGGAACGCAACGGCCAGCCGTCGCTGCTGGTGGAATCGATTATCATCAGGGCGTCGCAACGGGGGTAAGACGATGGCACGACCAGGGGGCGCACAGCCCGGCATCCTGACGCTCAACATCAAGGACAAGAGCGCGCTGTACGTGTCCTACATGCCGTTCATCAAGAACGGCGGCCTGTTCATCCCGACCACGCGCGACTCCAAGCTCGGCGACGAGGTATTCCTGCTGCTGACGCTGATGGACAGCTCCGAGCGCCTGCCGGTGGCCGGCAAGGTGGTCTGGATCACGCCGCGCGGCGCGCAGGGCAAGCGCCAGCAGGGCATCGGCGTGCAGTTCAGCCCGCAGGACGGCGGCACCACCCAGAAGAAGATCGAGTCCTACCTGGCCGGCGCGCTCGGCGCGGATCGGCCCACGCATACGATGTAAAAAAGGGGACGCACACCTTTTCGGCCGGCTCCGATGAAAAGTGGAGGCCGATGGTCGAAAAGGTGTGCGTCCCCTTTTTCAGGTCTTCGCCGGAATGCCTTTCTCGAGGACGTAGGACTCGAAGCCCTTCTGCGTGAGCACGAACACGGCCACCGAGCTGCGCCGGCCGGTGTCGCAGCACGCGATGTAAACGGATTTCTGGTCCAGCGCCGCGAGCTTCATGCGCAACAGGTACAGCGGCATGTTGACGGCGCCGGGCAGGCTGCCGGCCTGGAACTCGCTCGGCAGGCGCACGTCGAGCCACTTGGCCTTGCCGTCCTTGACCATCTTCTCGGCGTCGGCGAACGACATCTTGCGGGCGAGGGGTTCGTTGAGCAGCTGGCGGAAGTCGTCCTTCGACAGCTTCATCAGCTTGCCGCGCGTCATCATCGTGATGGTGGCGTTGCGCTTGGTGTCCGAGATCAGCGCTTCCTCGCCGAAGCACGAGCCGCTCTCGAGTTCGGCCAGCTTGACCGGCTTCTGGCCGGCGGCCTGCTCGCGCGTCACCATGCAGCGGCCTTCCATGATCACGTAGAAGAAGTCGCCGTCCTCGCCCTGGCGCACGATCACCATGCCGGGCTCGACCTTGACCTCCTGCATCTTCATGAACATGCCCTGCAGGTTCGCCGGCGGCACCATCTGGAAAGTGCGCATCTGCAGCAGCTTGCTCATCCAGTCGCCGCCGGTGTCGTCGTGCGACAGCTCACCGACCTCGAACGTGCCGGTCTGGTCCCACGTGAGCATGACGTCCATCAGGCTGGCGTCCACGCTCAGGTAGCGCGTTTCCTTCAGGCACTTGGCCGCGACCTTGCGCGGCGACTGGTGGGCCAGGCGGTGGAACGACTCCGGGGTTCCGCCCACGATCTTGCCCAAGGCCTTGCCCGAAGCGTCCTCAAGGGAGACTTCGCCGGACATCACGTACAGCGCGGCCTTGGCCTGCTCGCCGATCTTGAACAGGTAATCCCCGGCCTTGGCCTGGCCGATCTGGGCCTTCTTGGCGAGGTCGCGCTGGCTCTCGGGGCGCAAGGCGTTCAGCGGGACGTAACTGGCGAAAACGGAGGGATCGAGAGCGCCTGAGGACATGCGGCAGTTCCCTTGGGGTATTTTGGGATCTTGGTCGGGGGGGCAAGATACCACACAGCGGCGGGGGCTTACCGCAGCTTTCTCACTCGCGCGGCCACGCTCGATGAACCGCCGGCGCGCTCGCCACGGCCATATGTGTGCGCATTGTATATTATGTTAAGTAGCGTCCAGGCGAAATCTTCCTCCAAACCGCGCCGGGCCGCTGCTTTTCATTGACGCTCCCTACCCCCGGTGCTATAACGCGCCGCTTCAAAACCGACTGCGGCTGATTCGACAGCCGCACACCATCGATTCGACACTGCTTATGCCAATGACCAAACGCAAGAACACCAGCAAGAAGTCCTCCGCCAGGAAGCCTGGCGCGCTGAAGAAGCTCGCGGCGCGGGCGATGAAGCTCGTGAAGAAGAAAGCGGGCCCCGCCAGGGCTGTGGCGAAGGTCGCGAAGCCCATGGCGGCGCGTCCGGCGGCGCCAGTGACGAAACCCGCGCCCGCCCGGTCGTCGCCGGCGCGGCCGCGCCCGATCCAGCGCAACGAGTTCGTGTCGGTCGGCGGCCGGGTGTTGTCCGAGTCGGAGATCCGCAAGATGCCCGAGTCGGCCTACATGAACGACACCCAGCTCGAGTTCTTCCGCGGCCTGCTGCTGCAGATGCGCTCCGAGGTGGTGGACCGCGAAGTGGACGTCAAGGAGCGGCTGCACCAGCGCGAGAGCTTCGCCGACCCGGCTGACCGCGCCACCGCGGAGGAAGAGCACTGGCTCGACCTGCGCCTGCGCGAACGCGAGTCGCTGCTGCTGCGCAAGATCGACGACGCGCTGCGCCGCATCCGCGACCGCGAGTACGGCTACTGCGAGGTCACCGGCGAAGCGATCGGCATCCCGCGCCTGCTGGCGCGCCCGACCGCAACCGTTTGCGTGGACGTGAAAGGCCAGAACGAGCAGATCGAGTCCCAGTTCCGGGATCGCTGATCCGCATCTAGTAAGATGCGGCCCCTTCTGCGGGGTCGTTAGCTCAGTCGGTAGAGCAGCTGGCTTTTAACCAGTTGGTCGTTGGTTCGATTCCAACACGACCCACCATTTTCCGCCTAGCGCCGATAGCGCGTCGGATCCGGCAGGCCGGCGGCCCGGAAACCGGCGCGCCGCAGCCGGCACGAGTCGCAACGCCCGCAGGCGCGGCCGCGCGCGTCGGCCTGGTAGCACGACACGGTCAGCGCGTAATCGACGCCCAGGCGCGCGCCGCGGCGGATGATGCGCGCCTTGCTCCAGCGGATCAGCGGCGCGTGGATGCGGAAGCCCCGCCCGCTCTCGACGCCGGCCTTGGTCGCCAGGCGCGACAGCCGCTGGAAGGCGCGGATGAACTCGGGCCGGCAGTCGGGGTACCCCGAGTAATCCACGGCGTTGACGCCGATGTAGATGTCGCGCGCACCGATCGACTCCGCCCAGCCCAGCGCCAACGCCAGCAGCAGCGTGTTGCGCGCCGGCACGTAGGTGACCGGAATGCCGCGCGTCGGCCGCTCCGGCACACCGACGCGTCGGTCGGTCAGCGCCGAGCCGCCGACGGCTTCGAGGTTCACGTCGATGACCAGATGCCGGCGCGCCTTGAGGGCACGCGCCACCCGCCCGGCGGCGGCCAGTTCGGCGGCGTGGCGCTGGCCATAGGCCACCGACAGCGCGTAGGGCTCGTGGCCGCGCGACCGCGCGATGGCCAGGGCGGTGGCCGAGTCGAGCCCGCCCGACAGCAGCACGACCGCCTTCGGCCGGCCTCCCCTTGCAGGTTTCATCGGCCGCGCTCGACGCCCCACAGCGACTTGTGCAACTGCAGCTGGAAGCGCACCGGCAGCGCGTCGGCTACGATCCAGTCGGCCAGCTCGCGCGCCGGCAGCTGCTCGTAGCTCGGCGAAAACAGCACCACGCAGCGCTCGGCCAGGCCATGCTCGCGCACGATGCCACGGGCCCAGGCGTAGTCGGCGCGGTCGCAGATCACGAACTTGACCTCGTCGTTGGCCGTCAGCAGCGGCAGGTTCTCCCAGCGGTTGCGCGCGGCTTCCTTCGAGCCGGGCGTCTTGATGTCGACGATGCGGATCACGCGCGGGTCCACCGGGCCGATGTCCATGGCCCCGCTGGTTTCGAGCGACACGACGTGGCCGGCGTCGCACAGGCGCCGCAGCAGCTCCAGGCAGGGCTTCTGGGCCAGTGGCTCGCCGCCGGTCACGCAGACGTGGCGCACGCCGTGCCGGGCGGTCTCGGCCAGCAGCGCGTCGAGCGTGCGCCACTCGCCGCCGTGGAAGGCGTAGGCGGTGTCGCAGTACTGGCAGCGCAGCGGGCAGCCGGTCAGCCGGATGAACACGGTCGGCCAGCCGGCCAGCGAGGTCTCCCCTTGCAGCGAGCGGAATATCTCCGTGATCCTGAGCCGCGCCGCCTCCGCTGTCGGCCGCGGCGCCACCGCGCTCACGGCGCCTTCGGCTGCTTGAGCCGCTCGCGGGCGAGTCCGGCGGCGCTGCTGTCCGGATGTTCGGCGACCAGCTGCTGCCAGCTGGCGCGCGCCTCGTCTCCCTGCTTCTTCTCGGCCAGGCACAGGCCGATCTTGAACAGCGCATCCGGCGCCTTGGGGCTGGCCGGGAACTGTGCCCGCACGGTGCGGAAGCTGTCGAGCGCGGCGTCGAAGTCCTTCTTCGCGTAGTACGACTCGCCCAACCAGTACCAGGCATTGGCGGCGTAGCGGCCTTGCGGCCAGCGGGTCAGCAGGTCGCGGAAGCCGGCGATGGAGTCGTCGTACTGATGCGCGCGCAGCCGGTCGAACACGGCGGTGTACGTCGCTTCCTCTTCCTGGGCGGGCGGCACCGGCGGCGGCGCGGCGATGCGCGGGTCCATGGACAGCCGCGCCCCGCCCTCCTGCTCCAGGCGCGCCAGGCGCCGGTCCAGGTCCTGATAGAGCTCGCGCGAGCGTTTTTCGCCGGTCTCGAGGTCGTAGCGCAGCCGCTCGACCGTGCCGTGCAGGTCGCGCATCTCGGCCTCGAGGCGCATGAGCGACTGGCTCTGCGCAGCCAGGGTCAGGTTTTCGACCTTGCGCGCAAGCTCCTCGAGCCGGGCTTCGATGGCCTGCAGGCGCTGCTCCTGCGGGCTCGGTGAGCCGCTACCCAGCGGCCCGCCAAACTCGGCGCAGCCGCCCAGCAACGCGGCGGCGCCGAGTCCTGCCAGGACCGCCTTGCGCATGCCTCCCGCTACTGGGCGATTTCGACGCGCCGGTTCTGCCGCCACGCCGATTCGTCGTGGCCCGTCGCCACCGGCCGCTCTTCGCCGTAGCTGCTCACGCTGATCTGGCGCGAGGACACGCCGCGGCTGGTCAGCGCCTGCATCACGGCGTTGGCACGCCGCTCACCCAGGCCGACGTTGTACTCGCGGGTGCCGCGCTCGTCGCAGTGCCCCTCGAGGCGCACGCGCGCGCTGGAGTTGGCCGCCAGGTACGCGGCCCAGCCTTCCACCAGGCGCATGCCGTCGCTGTTGATCTCGCTGCTGTCGAACGCGAAGTAGAAAGTCTTGATGTTCGGCATCGCCGGGGCCGATTCCGTGACATCCGTCGACCCCGCGGCCGGCGGCGTGTACGGCGTGGTCGAGGCATCGGTCGCCGGTTCTTCCGCAGGACGCGTCTGGTCGCTGGTACAAGCTGCCAGCGAGAGCAGTGCGACCGACGCCGTGATCTTGATGAAAGCGTTCATGTGTTTCTCCTTCTTGATGGGGCCACTGCGGGCCTGGGGGTTCACCGGATCAGGGAGGACCAAGTGGGTTCCCGCACGTCTCCTGGCTGGCTCAGGCGCTGGCGGATTCTTCCATCCACCGTCACCGTGGCCAGTTCCGCTCCCTGTTGTCCTTGTGCCGCGTAGATCACCACCGCGCCGTTGGGCGCGAAGCCGGGGCTCTCGTCAAGCGGGCCGTCACTGAGTACACGCAGCGCCCGCGTGGAGAGATCCAGCAGGCCGATACGATAGCCCGTTTCATCCACGTTCACCAGCACGAGCGAACGGCCGTCCGGCGAGTAGCGCGGCCGCAGGTTCTGCCGGCCCTGGAAGGTCACGCGCCGCGGCTCGCCGCCCGCGGCGCCGACGATGTATACCTGCGGTTGGCCGCCTCGGTCCGAGGTGAAGGCGATGTGGCGGCCGTCGGGGGACCAGGCCGGCTCGGTGTCGATGGCGAAGTGGTCGGTGACGCGGCGGCGCGCGCCGGTGGCGACGTCGATCACGTAAATGTCCGGGTTGCGCTCGAACGACAGCGTCACCGCGAGCTCGCGCCCGTCGGGCGACCACGCCGGCGCCCCGTTGATGCCGCGCTCCTGCACGAAGCGGCGCAGGTGGCCGGTGGCGAGCGTGTGGATGTAGATGGCCGAGCGGCCCCGTTCGAAACCGACGTAGGCCAGCTGGCGCCGGTCGGGGGACCAGCTCGGCGACATCAGCGGCTCGCGCGAGGTCGCGACCGTGACCGGGTTCACGCCGTCGGCGTCGGCCACGACGATCTGGAACAGGCGGCTCGGGCCCTGCCCTTGCGCGGCCACGTAGGCGATCTGCGAATTGAAGTAGCCCGGGATGCCGAGCAGCTTCTCGTACACCAGGTCGGCGATCTGGTGCGCGACCGGCCGCAGGCGCCGCGCATCCGGCACCTCCACGTCGTACGCCGCCAGCGTGCTGGCGCGCAGCACGTCGAGCAGCTGGAAGCGCACCGACAGCCTGCCGGCCACGCGCCGCAGCTCGCCGACGACGACGTTGTCGACCCCCACCAGCCGCCAGTTGCGGTAGTCCACCCGGGTCGCGTCCGTCGGCCGCTCGAGCATGTCGGCCGTCGGCAGCGGCTGGAACTGGCCGCTGCGCGCGAGGTCGGCGGCGATGATGTCGGCCAGGTTGGTGCCGGTGCCCGCCGGCTGCGCGAACGGCACGATGGCGATGGGCCGGGCGGCGACTTCGCCGCCGGAGACGGTGATCTCCAGCCCCGCGTGCGCGCTGCCGCACGCCGCGAGCAGGAACGCGGCAGAAAGGTTCTTGAGGGTCACGGTGTGAAGTTTATCGTCAAGTCGCTCTCGAATACCGACGGGTCCGCCGGACGCGGCATCGGCGACGAGCGGAAGACCGCGTCCTCCACGGCACGGTCAAGCAGAGCATCCCCGCAGTTCTTGAGGATCCGGAAGTTTGTGACCGTGCCGTCCGGCAAAAGTTGCAGGCGCACCTGGCAGGCGAAGGCATCCGGCGCGCCTGGGGGCTTGCGGTAATTGTTCTGGACGTGCCGGACCAGGGCATGGGCCCACTCCGCGACCCGGTCGAGGCGCTCGCCTTCGGCCTGGGCCTGGGCCGCCCGCTCGGCCTGGCGCCGCGCCGCCTCGTCCTGCATGGCCTGCTCGACGCGGGCCCGCTCCTCGGCCTGGCGCCGTGCGGCGGCTTCGCGCTCGGCCTTCTCCGCCTGCTCGCGCTTGCGCCGGGCGGCCTCCTCGGCGGCCTTCTTCTCCGCCGCCTGCTTCTGCCGCAACGCCGCCGTCTCGGCTTCCTTCTTCTTTTTCGCCTCCGCCTCTTTTTTCTTCCGGTCCTCGGCGGCGGCCCTGCTGCGTGCCTCGGCCTCGCGCCGCTTGCGCTCCGCCTCCACCCGGCGCCGTTCCTCGCGCTGGCGCCGCGCGTTGTCCTCGCGGCTCGGGTCGAGCAGCACGCCGGTGATGATCGGTGGCTTCAGCGGCTTGACCGAGCATTGCACGCCGCCGGCGAGCAGGCCCAGCAGGACGGCGTGCAGCGCCAGCGCCGCGAGCAGGTGGCGCAGCCGGAAGGTCATTCCGGCCCGGAGGTGCGCGCCGGCTCCCTGGGCGGCAGTGGCTCGGAAGCGAAGCCGATCTTGGTGGCTCCGGCCTCCTGCAGCAGGCCCATGCCGTAGGCCACGCGCCCGTAATCCACGCGCGTATCGCCCTTGACCAGCACCATGCCCTCGGGGTTGTGCTTGAGGTACGTGCCGATGCGGCGCACCAGTTCGTCGTCCGACACGGGCTTGTCGGTGGCCGTGCCGATGTCCACGTAGAAGCGCCCGCGCGCGTCCACGGTCAGCGTGACCGGCTCGGCCGACGTGGACATCGCGTCGGCGCCGGTCTCGGGCAGGTTCACCTCGATGCCCTGGGTCAGCAGCGGCGCGGTGATCATGAAGATGATCAACAGCACCAGCATCACGTCGATGTACGGCACGACGTTGATCTCGTGCGCCAGCTTGCGCTTGCGCCGGACCGGCGCGTGCGCCCCCACCTCAGCGGCCTCCGGCGTGGCCGGCCTGGCGCAAGCCGCGCTCGAGGATGCCGGTCAGCTCGTCGGAAAACGTGTTGAAGCGGTTCTCGAGCCGGTCCACCTGGTTGGTAAAGAAGTTGTAGGCAATCACGGCCGGAATGGCGGCAAACAGACCCATCGCCGTCGCAATGAGCGCTTCGGCGATTCCGGGTGCGACCATGGCGATCGTGGCTTGCTTCACATTTCCGATGGCGATGAACGCGGTCATGATGCCCCACACCGTCCCGAACAGGCCGACGTAGGGGCTGGTCGAGCCGACCGTGGCCAGGAACGCCAGGCCGCCCTCGAGGCGGTCGAGCTCGCGGGACAGCGCCACGCGCATGGCGCGCTGCACCGACGCCAGCGCGTCCTCGGGCGCGACCTTGTGCTGTTGCTGGCGCGTGAACTCCTCGTAGCCGGCGACGAACACCGACACCAGCCCCTCGTCCTCCTTGGCGCGGCGGATCTTGTCGTACAGGTCGACCAGCGTGCCGCCGGACCAGAAGCGCTGCTCGAAGGCCTCGGCGCCGCTGCGGGTGCGGCCGAGCAGGCGTCGCTTGGCAAAGATCACCGCCCACGACACCACCGAGGCGGCCAGCAGCAGGAACATGATGAGCTGGACCACGAAGCTGGCTTGCAGCACCAGCTGGCCCAGCGAGAGTTGCGCGGTCATGCGGGTCCTCCGCCCGGAAGCTTGTCGATCTGGTTGATGAAGGCCTTCGGCAGCGGGCGTGGCCGGAACGACGCCGCGTCGACACAGCCGACGCGGACGTGCGCCCGCGCCAGCGGGGTGCCGCCCTCGCCGTTCCGGAACAGCTCCTGCCGGAACGTCAGGCTGGCTCCCCGCACCTGCTCGACCGCCACCGCCACGCGAAGTTCATCGTCCAGGCGCGCCGGCCGCAGGAAATCGACGTCGATGTTGGCCACGGTGAAGACCACGCCGAGCGCGTCGTGCAGCTCGTGCTGCGAGAAGCCCAGCGCGCGCAGCCACTCGGTGCGGGCCCGCTCGAAGTACTTCACGTAGGCGGCGTGGTAGACCACGCGCGAGGCATCGGTGTCCTCGTAGTACACCCTCACCGGCCAGAAGAACGTCGCCACGGGCCGTTCGGGGTCATCCGCCCTGGTTGAACAGGTCGGGCGGCTGCGGCCGCGCCGGCGGCTTGAGGCCGAAGTGCTCGTAGGCCTTGCGCCCGGCCACGCGGCCGCGCGGCGTGCGCTCGAGGAAGCCCTGCTGGATCAGGTACGGCTCGATGACGTCCTCGAGCGTGTCGCGCGACTCGCCCAGGCTGGCGGCGAGGCTTTCGATGCCGGCCGGCCCGCCGTCGAAGCGCTCGATCAGGGCCAGCAGCAGGCGGCGGTCCATGACGTCGAAGCCGTGGGCGTCCACCTCGAACAGGTCCATCGCCTCGGTCGCCACCCGGGCGGTCACCGCGCCGCTGCCCTTGACCTCGGCGAAGTCGCGCACGCGGCGCAGCAGGCGGTTGGCGATGCGCGGGGTCCCGCGGGAGCGCTTGGCGATCTCGTGCGCGGCGTCCTCGTCGAGGGGCACCTTCAGGATCCCGGCCGAGCGCCGCGCGATGGCGCACAGCTCGTCGGTCGAGTAGAAGTCCAGCCGCTCGACGATGCCGAAACGGTCGTGCAGCGGGCTGGTCAGCGCGCCGGCGCGCGTGGTGGCACCGACCAGCGTGAAGGGCGGCAGGTCGAGGCGGATCGAGCGCGCGGCTGGCCCCTCGCCGATGACGAGGTCGAGCTGGAAGTCCTCCATCGCCGGGTACAGCACCTCCTCGACCACGGGGCTGAGCCGGTGGATCTCGTCGACGAACAGCACGTCGCGCGGCTCGAGGTTGGTCAGCAGCGCGGCCAGGTCGCCCGGGCGCTCGAGCACCGGGCCCGAGGTCTGGCGCAGGTTGACGCCGAGCTCGGCGGCGACGATGTGCGCGAGCGTGGTCTTGCCCAGGCCGGGCGGGCCGAAGATCAGCACGTGGTCGAGCGCCTCGGCGCGCTGGCGCGCCGCCTGCAGATAGATGCCCAGGCGCTCGCGCGCCGCCTTCTGGCCGACGTACTCGGCCAGCGTCCTGGGCCGGATCTGGCGGTCGACGCGCTCCTCGTCCGGCGTCGCCGCCGCTTCGATCAGTCTCGGCTCAGCCATGGGCCGGTGCTCCGTGTGCGGGACCGGTGTGCCCGTCTCGCTCCATGGCTCGCTCGATGCCGCCCTGCTCGCCTCGCCATGGCTCGGCTTCGCGACGGGCGGCACCCCTCGCTGCGCTCGGGGCTCCGTCTCGCTGCGCTTTTACTTCCGCGATCCGGGCACACCGGTCCCGCTCATGCCGCCCGAGCGCGAGAATCATCGGAGCGCCCGCTTGAGCGCTTCGCGGATGACCTGCTCGGCCGGGTCGCCGGCGCGATAGGCCGCGTCGGCCAGGCGCTGCGCCTCGGCCGGCTTGTAGCCGAGGTTCACCAGCGCGCTGACGGCCTGGGCGACGGCGCCGTCGGCGGCGCCACCCCTCGCCACCGTCGTCGCGTGTTCGCCGGCCTTGTCCTTGAGCTCGAGCACCAGGCGCTCGGCGGTCTTCTTGCCGATGCCCGGCAGGCGCGTGAGCTTGGCGCTGTCCTGGGCCCGCACCGTCTCCCAGAAATCGTCCACCGAGATGCCCGAAAGGATGGTCAGCGCGCTCTTGGGCCCGACGCCGCTGAGCTTGATGAGCTGGCGGAACAGGGCTTTTTCCGCGGCGCTGGCGAAGCCGACCAGCGTGTGCTGGTCTTCGCGCACCAGCAGGTGCGTGTGCAGGGACAGGCTCTGCCCCGCTTCGGGCAGTTTGTAGAACGTGGACAGCGGCGCCTCGAGCTCGTAGCCCACGCCGTTGACGTCGAGCCACAGCAGGGGCGGTTCCTTGCCGAGCAGCTTGCCGGTCAGCCGTCCAATCATGGTGCTATCGCGTTTCCTGCAGGGCCCGCTGCGTGCGCAGCTTCAGCGTGCGGCCGTGAGCGTGACACAGCGCGCAGGCCAGCGCATCCGCGGCGTCCTCGGCCGGCGCCCGGGGCAGGTTCAGCAGCACGCGCACCATGCGCTGGATCTGGGCCTTGTCGGCGCGGCCGCTGCCGGCGACCGCCAGCTTGATGCTGGCCGGAGCGTACTCGTGCAGCGGCAGGCCGGCCTCGGCCACCGCGCACAGCGCCGCGCCGCGCGCCTGGCCCAGCACCAGCGCGCTGGCGACGTTGCGCCGCACGAACACCTCTTCCATCGCGACCTCGTGCGGGCGGTGCTCGGCGATCAGCTCGCGCAGGCGCGTCAGCAGCAGCAGCAGACGCCGCTCGAGCGGGCCTTCCGGCAGGCGGATCACGTCGTAGAGAAGGCAGCGCTGGCGCGAGCCCAGCACTTCGATCAGGCCGTAGCCGGTAACGCGGGAGCCCGGGTCGACGCCGAGGATGCGCAGCGGCGCGCCCGGCGTCATGCGCGGGCGCGCGGCGGCGGCGCCGCGTTGGTGTGCACCGCCTGCACGTCGTCGAGCGCTTCGAGCGTCTCGATCAGCGTGGCCAGCGCCTCGGCCTGGGCGCCGTCCGGCGCGACCGTGGTGGCCGGCCGCCACTGCAACTCGGCGCGCGCGGCCTTCAGCCCGGCCGCCGCCAGCGCCTGCTTGACCGGCTCGAACGCGGCCGGCGAGGTGACGACCTCGGTGACGCCCTGCTCCGTCACGACGTCGTCGGCCGCGGCCTCCAGCGCCACCTCGAGGATGCTCTCGGCGGCGGCCGCGTCGTCGCCGGTGTCGAAGGCGATGATGCCGAGGTGCCTGAACAGGTAGCCGACCGAGCCGTCGGCGCCAAGATTGCCGCCGGCCCGGGTGAAGGCGTGGCGCACCTCGCCGACCGTGCGCGTGCGGTTGTCGGTCATGCAGTCCACCATGATGGCGGCGCCACCCGGGCCGTAGCCCTCGTAGCGCACTTCCTCCAGGTTCCCGCCGCCGAGCTCGCCGGTGCCGCGCCTGATGGCGCGCTCGACCGTGTCCTTGGTCATGTTGGCCGACAGCGCCTTGTCCATGGCCATGCGCAGGCGGGGGTTGCCGGCCGGGTCGGCGCCGCCGCGCGCGGCCACCATGATTTCGCGGATCAGCTTGGTGAACAGCCTGCCGCGACGGGCGTCCTCCGCGCTCTTCCGGTTCTCGATGCTCGGTCCGCGGCCCACGGCAGTGCCTTCAGAAGCTCAGGCGCAGGCCCGCGTGGAAGCCGGTGTCGACGGTGGCGTTGCCGAAGCCCTCGACGTCGATCTTGAGCTGGCGCCAGCCGGCGTAGATCGAGGCGCCGCGCAGCACCTGGTAGTCGAGGCTCACCGCGTACTCGTACCAGGCCTCGAGGTCGCCGAAGGTCGAGGCCTCGGGCGCGGCGTAGCCGTAGGCGATGAGGCCGATGCGGTTGAACGCCGGCAGGCGCGCGTCGACCATGCCGCCCAGCGCGAGGCCGCCGCCGTCGGGGCCGTCGCTGTCGAGGAGGAACACCCGACCGCCGAGACCGGCCGTGACGTTGGCGGCGCGGGCGCCGGCGTCGCCGGTCACCAGCAGGCCGACGTGGCCCTGGTGGAAGTCCACGCCGCCGCGCTCGCCGAGCAAGGCGCCGAACTCGTAGATGCCGCCCATGGTCTGGCTGGGCAACGGTGCGTCGAACGTGGCGCGGAGCACCTCGTCGCTGAGGTTGATGTCGAGGCGCTCGGCGCGCGCACTCGCGGCCGCCGCGGCCAGGCACAGGAACACGAACGCTTGCTTCATCACAGTCCTTACGCCCTCTTGGGTTTGTTCACCGAATGGATGGCGCGGCCGTCGACCAGCTGCGCCGCGTCGTGGAAGGTCTCGGACAGCGTCGGATGTGCGTGCATGGTCAGCACGATGTCCTCGGTCGTCGCCGCGTACTCCAGGGCCAATACCGCCTCGGCCGCCAGCTCCGACACGTAGGGCCCCACCATCTGCACGCCCAGCACGCGGTCGGTCTTGGCATCGGAAATGATCTTGATCAGGCCCACGGCCTGCTCCATCGCCTTGGCGCGGCCGCTGGCCATGAACGAACTCACGCCGGTCTTGACCGTGTGGCCGTCGGCCTTGGCCTGTTCTTCGGATTTGCCGACCCAGGCGATCTCCGGTGCCGTGTATACGACCGACGGCACCGCGTTGTAGTTCACCTGGGTGTGGTGGCCGGCCAGCTGCTCGGCCAGCGCGACGCCTTCCTCGATGCCCTTGTGCGCGAGCATGGCCCCGCCGATGACGTCGCCGACCGCGTAGATGCCCGCCGCGCCGGTCTTGTAGTGGGCGTCGACCTTGACGAAGCCGCGCTCGTCGAGCGCCACGCCGGCGGCGTCGCAGCCCAGGCCCTTGGTGTACGGCTTGCGGCCGACCGCGACGATCAGCTTGTCGAACTCCTCTTTCTGCGTCTTGCCGTCCTGCTCGAACTCGACGGTGACGCCGCCCTTGCCGGCCTTGGCGCCGGTGACCTTGGCGCCGAGGCGGATATCGAGGCCCTGCTTGGTCAGCTGGCGCAGCGCTTCCTTGGCGACCTGCGCGTCCACCATCGGCAGGAAGTTCGGCAGCGCCTCGAGCAGCACGGTCCTGGCGCCGAGGCGCGACCACACGCTGCCCAGCTCCACGCCGATCACGCCGGCGCCGATGACGCCGAGGCGCCTGGGCACTTCGGGGAATTCCAGCGCGCCCCACGAGTCGACGATGCGCTCGCCGTCGAACGGCGCCACCTTGAGGTTCACCGGCTCCGAGCCGGTGGCGATGATGATGTGCCTGGCGGTCAGCGTCTGCTTCTTGCCGTCGTGGGCGGTGACCTCGACCTGGCCGTTGCCGAGCAGCTTGCCGGTGCCGAACAGGCCGGTGACCTTGTTGGAGCCGAACAGCGTCTTGATGCCGGACGTGAGCGCACGCGAAACCGTGTCCTTGCGCTTGAGCATCTGCGCCAGGTCGAGCTTGATGTCGCCGACCTTGAGGCCGTGCGCGGCGAACTCGTGGTGCGCGCGATGCCACAGCTCGGTGGACTCGAGCAGCGCCTTCGACGGGATGCAGCCGGCGTTGAGGCAGGTGCCGCCGAAGGCCGGCGTGTTGTCGCGGTTCAGCCAGGCGTCGATGCAGGCGGTCTTCATGCCGAGCTGCGCTGCCCGGATCGCCGCCGGATACCCGGCCGGACCGCCGCCGACGACCACAACGTCATAGCTGTCGCTCATTGTTTTCCCCTTCTTGGCGGGCGGTATTGTAGCGATTCGGGTTTTGCCCCGTTGCCGCGCGTCGGCAGAAAACGACGAGGCCGGACACTGTCCGGCCTCTTGCGCCGCGCCCTGTCCCTCAGAGCTGCAGCAGCAGCCGCGCCGGATCCTCGAGCCCTTCCTTGATGGTGCGCAGGAACAGCACGGCTTCGCGGCCGTCGATGATGCGGTGGTCGTAGGTCAGCGCGATGTACATCATCGGGCGGATCGCGATCTCGCCGTTGACCACCATCGGGCGATCGTTGATCGCGTGCATGCCCAGGATCGCGCTCTGCGGCGGATTGATGATCGGCGTCGAGATCAGCGATCCGAACACCCCGCCGTTGGTGATGGTGAAGGTGCCGCCGGTGAGGTCCTCGATGGCCAGCTTGTTGTCGCGCGCGCGCTGGCCGTAGGCGACGATGGCTTTCTCGACGTCGGCCATCGACATCTGGTCGGCGTCGCGCACCACCGGGACGACCAGGCCGCGCGGCGACGACACGGCGATGCCGATGTCGTAATAGCCGTGGTAGATGATGTCGGAGCCGTCCACCGAGGCGTTGACCACGGGGAACTTCTTCAGCGCCTCGATCGCGGCCTTGACGAAGAACGACATGAAACCGAGCTTCACGCCGTGCGCTTTCTCGAAGCTGTCCTTGTACTTCGCGCGCAGCCCGGACACGGCCTTGAGGTCGACTTCGTTGAACGAGGTCAGCATGGCGGCCGTGTTCTGCGCGTCGATCAGGCGCTCGGCGATGCGGGCGCGGATGCGCGTCATCGCCACGCGCTGCTCCTCGCGCGCGCCGGCGACCGCCGGACGCAGCGCCGCAGCCGGCGCTTCCGCCCTGGCTGCCGCCGGCGCAGGTCCCTGCCTGGGCAGCTGCATCGTCACGTCTTCGCGGGTCAGCCGCCCGCCCTTGCCGCTGCCCTTCATCCCTTCGCCGGACACGCCGGCCTCGGCCAGCATCTTGCGCACCGCCGGGCCCTGGCCGGGGGCGGCGCTGCTTGTAGGAGCGGCTTTAGCCGCGCCGGGCGCCGCGCCGCTGCTGGTCGCGGCTGAAGCCGCTCCTGCGGCAGCACCCGCGCCGCCCGCCTCCATGATCGCCAGCAGGTCGCCGGACTTGACCGTGGCGCCGGTGGCCTGGTGCACTTCCTTCAGCACGCCGTCGGCCGTGGCCGGCACCTCGAGCATCACCTTGTCGGTCTCGAGGTCGACGAGGTTCTCTTCGCGGTTGACGCGCTCGCCCGCCTTCTTGTGCCAGGACGCCACCGTCGCCGAGGACACGGACTCGGGCAGGTTCGGGACGCGGATTTCGATGCTCATGGTCGGTTGGCCTTGGTGTTATGGAATGACGCGGTCTTTCTCACGCTTGCCGGCGGTCAGCGCCTGCTTCACCAGCTCTTCCTGCTCCTTCTGGTGCACCTTGAGGTAGCCGACGGCGGTGGTCGAGGTGCCCTTGCGGCTGACGTAGATCAGCTCGCGCTGTTCGCCGATGTACGCCAGCAGCTTGTGCTTGATCTGGTACCAGGCGCCCTGGTTCTCGGGTTCTTCCTGGCACCAGACGACTTCGCCGGCGTTCGGGTACTTCGCCAGCGTCTCGTTGAAGTCGTCGCGCGGGAACGGGTACAGCTGCTCGATGCGCACCAGCGCGACCTGGGCGGCGTCGTGCTTCTTGCGCCCGTCCAGCAGGTCGAAGTAGACCTTGCCCGAGCAGAACGCGATGCGCTTGACCTTCTTCGGGTCGATCGGCTCGGTTTCGCCGATGATGGGCTGGAAGCGCCCCTTGGTGAGGTCGTCGAGCGTGGACACCGATTGCGGATGGCGCAGCAGGCTCTTGGGCGTCATCACCACCAGCGGCAGGCGCACGCTGCGCTTCATCTGCCGGCGCAGCATGTGAAACATCTGCGCCGGCGTGGACGGCACGCACACCTGCATGTTGTCCTGCGCGCACAGTTGCAGGTAGCGCTCGAGGCGCGCCGATGAGTGCTCGGGCCCCTGCCCCTCGTGGCCGTGCGGCAGGAACAGCCCCAGCCCGCACAGCCGGCCCCACTTGGCCTGGCCGGCGGCGATGAACTGGTCGATCACCACCTGGGCGCCGTTGGCGAAGTCGCCGAACTGCGCTTCCCAGATCACCAGCGAGTCCGGGTCGGTGGTGCTGTAGCCGTACTCGAAGCCCATCACGCCCTCTTCCGAGAGCAGCGTGTCGTTGACGACGAAAGCGTACTTGTTGGGCGAAAGGTGCCGCAGCGGCGTGAGGCTGGCGCCGTTGCGGGCGTCGTGCAGCGTGGCGTGGCGATGGAAGAAGGTGCCGCGCCGCGCGTCCTGGCCCGAGAGGCGCACCGAGAAGCCTTCGTTGACCAGGCTGGCGTAGGCCATGGTTTCGGCGAAGCCCCAGTCCATCGGCTGCTCGCCGGCCGCCATCTTGCCGCGGTCCTGCAGGATCTTGACCAGGCGCGGATGGGGCGTGAAGCCGTCGGGCAGCTTCTGCAGCTTGTCGGCCAGCATGCGGATGGCGTCGAGCGGCACCGTGGTGTCGGCCGGCGTGGCCCAGGTGCCTTTCTTGTAGTTGCCCCAGTTGACCGTGTGCTTGTTGCCGACCAGGCCCAGCGTGGTGCGCACGGTGTTGACGCCGGCGTCGAGCCCGTCGCGGTAGGCCTTGGCGAACTGCTCGGGCTCCTCCTTGCCGACCGCGCCCTCCTCGATCAGCTTGCGGCCGTACAGCTGGAACGGGGTCGGGTGCTTCTTGATGGCCTCGTACATGACCGGCGAGGTCACGCTCGGCTCGTCGGCCTCGTTGTGGCCAAGGCGGCGGTAGCAGCACAGGTCGATGATGACGTCCTTGTGGAACTCGTTGCGGAAATCCATCGCCAGCCGGGTGACGAACACCACCGCCTCCGGGTCGTCGCCGTTGACGTGGAACACCGGCGCCTCGACCATCTTGGCGAGGTCGGTGCAGTAGCGGCTGGTGCGCGCCTCGTGGTTGGGCCGCACCTCGATCGGGTTGGGCGTGGTGAAGCCGATCTGGTTGTTGATGACGATGTGCAGCGTGCCGCCGGTGCCGTAGCCCTTGGCCTGCGACAGCTGGATGGTCTCCATCACCACCCCCTGCCCCGCGAAGGCGGCGTCGCCGTGGATCAGCACCGGCACCACGCGCTGGCCCTCCTCGTCGCCGCGCCGCGTCTGCCGCGCCTTGACCGAGCCCTCCACCACGGGGTTGACGATCTCCAGGTGGGACGGATTGAACGCCAGCACCATGTGGATGCGCTTGCCGCCGATATCGACGTCGGTCGAGAAGCCCATGTGGTACTTGACGTCGCCGGCGCTGGCCAGCTCGTCGACCGCGTACCTGCCCTCGAACTCGGCGAACAGCTCTTTCGGCGACTTGCCGAGGATGTTGACCAGCACGTTGAGGCGGCCACGGTGCGCCATGCCGATGATGAGCTCCTCGACGTCGCGTTCGGCGCAGGCGCGCATGACCTGGTCGAGCGCCGGGATCAGGCTGTCGCCGCCCTCGAGCGAGAAGCGCTTCTGGCCGACGAACTTGTTGTGCAGGTAGCGCTCGAGGCCCTCGGCCGCGGCCAGCAATTTGAGCGTGTCGCGCTTGTGCTCGGGCGGCAGACGCGGCTGGAACACCGGCACCTCGAGCCGGTTCTGGACCCAGCGCTTCTCCGCCGTCTCCGTGATGTGCATGTACTCGGCGCCGATGGTGTCGGTGTACACCGCCTTGACGATGCGCAGGATCTCGCGCAGCTTCAGGTTGCCGACGCCCGCCAGCGTGCCGGTGTTGAAGGTGGTGTCGAGGTCGGCCTCGGACAGGTTGTGGTGCGCGAGCTCGAGGTCGGCGATCTTCTGCGGCGGCACCAGGCCCAGCGGGTCGAGCCGCGCGGCCTGGTGGCCGCGCACGCGGTAGTAGTTGATCAGCCGCAGCACGGCGGCCTGACGCTCGACCGCCTCCGGCGACAGCCCGCCGGCCACCGCGCCCGCCGCCGCACGCGGCGCCTGCGCCAGCTTCTCGAAGCGCGCCACCACCTCGCTGTGGGCCTGTTCGCGCGGCCGGTTCTGGTCCTGGATCAGGCGGAAGTACGCGCGCCAGTCCTCCGACACCGACTCCGGGTCGTCGAGGAACTGCTCGTAGTAGGCCTCGATGTAGGGCGCGTTGGAGCCGGTGATCGACGACGATTCGATGAAGTTCTGGTACTTGCTGCCGGTCATGGGGCTCCCGTTACGGCTTCAGCCGCTTCGCCGGCGCCTGCCACTCGCCGGTGAGCTTCTTCAGGTACTCGCGGAAATCATCCGACAGCTCGGCGTGCTGCAGCGCGTATTCGACGTTGGCCTTCAGGTAGCCGAGCTTGCTGCCGCAATCGTAGCGCACCCCTTCGAACTCGCAGGCCAGCACGGTCTGCTCCTGGATCAGCGCGCTGATGGCGTCGGTCAGCTGGATCTCCCCGCCCTTGCCGCGCCCGGTCTTTTCGAGCAGCCGGAAGATGCGCGGCGTCAGGATGTAGCGCCCGACCACGGCCAGGTTCGACGGCGCCTCGTCCGCCTTGGGTTTCTCGACGATGCGCCGGATCTCGCCGAGGCCCGGGCGGATCGGCTGGGCTTCCACCACGCCGTAGGCGCTGACCTCGGCCGGCGGCACGCGCTCGACCGCGATCACGCTGGCGCCGTGCTCCTGGTAGGCGTCCTGCATCTGCGACAGGCAGGACTTGCGTCCGCCGTCGATCAGGTCGTCGGCCAGCAGCACGGCGAAGTCTTCGTCGCCGACCGCGGGCTGGGCGCACAGCACGGCGTGGCCGAGCCCCAGGGCCTGGGCCTGGCGGATGAAGATGCAGGTTACGCCCGCCGGCAGCACGTCCTGGACGATGCGCAGCAGGTCGTCCTTGTTCTTCTGCGCCAGCTCGGTCTCCAGTTCATAGGCCTTGTCGAAGTGGTCCATGATGGAGTTCTTGCTGCGCCCGGTGATGAACACCAGCTCCTGGGCGCCGGCGCTGATCGCTTCGGCCACCGCGTACTGGATCAGCGGCTTGTCCACGACCGGCAGCATTTCCTTCGGGCTGGCCTTGGTCGCGGGCAAAAAGCGTGTGCCGAGGCCGGCCACCGGAAATACCGCCTTGCGGATTCTCATTCCGTAAAAATCCTTAAAAACATCGCGTTACGGTGCAATCTTAACGCGATTTTCCATCCTAGCGCAGGGCCCCGTTCAAGTGCGTCTTGCCGCTGTCGCGGCCGATCAAGGCGAAAGCATACCCCTCGCCCTCGGCGCCGTAACGCAGCGCCGCCCGGCCAGGCAGGAACAGCGGCTGGCGGAACTGCACGGTGAGCTCGCGCGGCGCGCGGCCCAGGTGCGGCTGCACCAGCGCGCAGCTGCGCGCCAGCGACCACATGCCGTGGGCGATGTGGCGCTCGAAGCCGAGCAGCTTCGCGGTCAGCGGGTACAGGTGGATGGGATTCATGTCGCCCGAGATGCGGCCATAGCGGCGGCCGATGTCGGCTGGCGCGTCGACAGCCTGGTATTCGGCCAGGCGGCTTTCCTCCTCGCGGGGTGGCGACGGCTTGCGCTTGGGGCCCTGCTTGCCCCGGTGCAGCACCGTGGCCACGGCGCTCCAGACCACGCGGCCGGAGGCCTCGGCGCAGGTGGTCTCGAGCTCGAACTCGAGGCCACGCTCGGAGGTCTTGTGGCCGATCACGCCGACGGTCATGGCGAAAACCTCGTCGGCACCGAGCTCGCGCTCCTGCACGATGCGGTTCTTCAGGTGCACCAGCCCGATCAGCGGCAGCGGGAACTGCGGCTGCGCCAGCAGGTGCATCTGCAGGCCGATGGCGTGCACCTGCGGATAGGTGATCGGCACCGCCCCGCCCTCCGCAAAGCTGCAGATGGCACGGTAGGCGCGCAGGCGGTCGGCGTCGAAGCGCGTGGCCTGCAGGCTGACGCTCATCCGCGGCAGCTCGACATCGGCCCTGGGCTTGCGCCGCACGCTGCCGAGCGCCTTCAGCGCCAGCGAGCCGGCCTCCGGCATGCGTTCGAGGACGAGGTTCATTCCAGGCCTTTCAACGGATGGGACGCGGAATTTACTCCAATTCCGTTCCCCGTTTCAGCCTCGCCGCCCGCTCAGAACCGGTAGGCGATCGAAATCCCGAGGGAGTCGACCTCCGCATCTTCGATCACGTTTTCGGAACTGAACCGGACGACGCCGTACTCCGCGACGAGCCGCAAGGGACCCAAGCCGTCGTACTGCACGCCGCCTCCATACGACAGGTCGGTGCCGGCGTCATCGGCCTTGAAGGCTACCGGACCGCAGCACTGGGTGTCCCCGGCGATGCCCACCCCGACGTCCCAACTCACCAACCCGGCCTTTCCGAACAATGCCCAGTCGCCGGTCAGCGGCAACTTCCCGAGCAGCGCCAAATCGACCCCTTCCACCTCGACGACCTGGGCCACGGGCCCGGCGCTCCAGACACTCCCCGAGCCGTCGCTCTGCGCACGGAAGCTGCCTTCGCCGAAATCGGCGTAACCGAGCTCGACCGCGAGGTAGCGCCCGAAGCTGACGCCTGCGAAGAACCGCATGCCGGTGTCACGGTCGTCCGCGTTGCGCGAGCCGAGCGAGCCGTCGTCGATTACGTCGAGCCACTTGTCGAACGAGCTTTGTCCAAGGCCCGCACCCGCGTACCAGGACGGATCCAGCTCCATCCACCAATGCGTATGCCCGCCCTGCTCGCCCTGCGCGGACGCAGTTTTGCCCAAGCCGAGTGCCAGCACGGCAACGACGAACACACAGGACCTTGTCATTGGGCGCATCCCCCTGGGCAATCTGACATTACCGCCCGCCGCCGGCAAGTCCTAGCGTGCTCGCGAGATCACGATGCGCACCGGCTTGCCGGCGTCGGTCTTGCCGACCTCGACCGAGCCTTCGAAGTCTCCCGCCTGCGGGGCGGCGTTCCCCGAGCGCGACACGCGCGCAACAATGCGCCAGCGATCGAGGCTCGACAGCGTGCGCGCGGCCGTCATGCTGTTGGAGTCGTCGAGCGTGGTGCGCAGCGGCAGCGCGGCGGCGCTCAGGCGCTGCACCGCCAGCGGCATCGGCGGGCCGGCGGGGTCGACCGCGTAGACGAACAGCACGTCCCCTGGTTGCACCGATGCTGCCAGCTCCGGCACCACGCTGACGTCGATGCGCAACTGCAGCGCAGCGGTCGCCGCGGACGCCGCCGGCGCGGGCGTTGCTTCAGGGGCGGCGATGCCCGAGCGCTGACGCAGCCGCGCCAGGCTGTGCTCGATCACCGAGCGCAGGTCGTCCGCGATCTCCTGCCGGAGCAGCCGCTCCCAGTGCCCGATGGCGCCGGCGTCGTCTCCGGCCTGCATCGCCGCGATGCCGGCATACCACAGCGCCTGCGGATGGCTCGGCGCCAGCGCCAGGGCCTGGGCGAAGCGCGCCGCGGGCGCGCCGGCCATCGAGCGCTCCTGCGCCTGCGCCAGAGCCTCGCCCTCCTCCACCAGCAGGTCGGGATCCTGGTACCCGCGCAACGCGTTGGCCTTGCCGAACGCCTCGGCGGCGTCGGCGAAGCTGCCGCGCGTGCGGTAGCTGCGCGCCAGCCACACCCACGACTCCACCTCGCCCGGCACCTTGGCCACGCGCGCGCGCAGCCGCGCGATGGAGGCATTCAGGGAGGCTTGCTGCGCGGCTTCGGGATCGGTGCGGGACAGTTCGATCAGGTCCTGGGTGCGCCAGGTGCCGGCCGCCGCGTACCAGGCGGCCGTGAACGCACCCAGCGCCAGCGCCACGCCGGCCAGCAGCGCGCGCGGCGTCGTGGTGGCGTGGCCCTCCGGCTCCGGCGGCGCCTCGACGTCCTGCAGCAGGCGCGACGCTAGCTCGTCGCGCACGCCGCCGGCGGCCTCGCGCGTCACCACGCTGGCGGCGACGTCGGCCTCGAGCTCGGCCAGGCGCGTGCGGTAGGCGGCGATGTTGGCGGCGCGCCTTTGCTGCGTCCGGCGTTGCGCGAATGCCGGCCGCCACCAGGGCGCCGCCAGCCCGGCGACCGCGAGCAACGCCAGCGTGCCGCCGAGCAGCCAGATCACGGCCGCCCGTCCCGCTCGTCGTCGAGCAGGCGGCGCAGGCGCTCGGCATCGGGCGCGGGCGGCGCGGTGGCGGCACGCGAGCGGCGGATGAACACGGCCGCGATGGCTCCGGCCAGCAGCAGCAGGGCGAACGGCCCGAGCCACAGCAGCAGCGTCCTGGGTTTGAACGCCGGCCGGTAGCGCACGTAATCGCCGTAGCGCGCGGTCAGGAACTCGATGATCTCAGCGTCGCTGCGGCCGGCTTCGATCTGCGCCTGCACCTGGCGGCGCAGGTCCTCGGCCAGCGGCGCGTTGGACTCGGCGATGGACTGGTTCTGGCACACCATGCAGCGCAGCTCCTCGATCAGCGCCTGGTAGCGCTGCTCCTCGGATGGCGCCTGCGCCGCGGCGCCGCCGACCGCCATCGCCAGCAAGAAAAACAGCGCAGATCTATCTTCTCGGCCGACGCGCTTCACGAGGCCCCCTGCACGATCGGCACCAGCTGCGCCTGCCAGGCCTCGCGCGTGAGCGGGCCGATGTGCTTGTGGCGGATCACGCCGGCGGCGTCGAGCGCGAAGGTCTCCGGCACGCCGTACACGCCCCAGTCGAGGCCCGCCCGGCCGTCGCGGTCCCGCGCGATCACGGCGAACGGGTTGCCGTGGCGTTCGAGCCACTGCTGCGCCGCCTGCGGCTCGTCCTTGTAATTGATGCCGACGATCTTCACTCCGGAGCGAGCCAGCTCCATCAGCAGCGGGTGCTCCTGCAGGCACGGCGTGCACCAGCTGGCCCAGTAGTTCACGAGCACCGGCGCGCCGCCGAGGCTGGCGACCGTGAGGCGTGTGCCTTGCGGCGTCGGCAGGTCGAAGGCCGGCGCCGCCTTGCCGATCAGCGGCGACGGGATCTTGCTCGGGTCGCGCTGCAGGCCGGCCGCGAACAGCACCACCAGCGCCGCCAGCACGGCGGCCGGGATCAGGAAGCGCGCCCCTTCGATACGGCCGCGTTGCGGCCTACTCAGGACAGGCTTCACGCGGCGGCCGTCGCGGCGTTGTCGCGCGCGGCGGCGGCGGCCTGCGCCAGGCGATAGCGGCGGTCGCTGATGGCGAGCAGCCCGCCGAGGAAGGCGAAGATGCCACCGAGCCAGACCAGCCGCATCATCGGCCGGTAGTACAGCCGCAAACCCCAGTCGCCGTTGTCGAAACCGTCGCCCAGCGCGACGTAGATGTCCCGCGCGAGGTTGTGGTCAACCGCCGCCTCGGTCATCACGTTCTGCTGCACGCGGTACAGCCGCTTTTCGGGGCGCAACGCCGCAATCGGGCGCCCGTCGGCCTCGACGATCACGGTGCCGACGTCCGCCTCGAAATTGGGCCCGCTGCGATGCTTGACCTCGACCAGCTGGAATTCGTAGCGCCCCAGCGTCTCGGAGCTTCCGGGCGTGAGGCGCACGTCCCGTTCGGCGCCAAAGCTGGTGACCTGGGTGACGCCGAGCACGAACAGGCCGAGCCCGAAGTGCGCCAGCGACATGCCCCAGATGGCGCGCGGGATCGAGGCCAGCCCTTCGGCCCAGTGCGGGCGCGAGCGGATGCGGCGCCACAGCTCGTGCCAGGCCATCACCATCGCCCACAGCGCCAGCACGCTGCCGGCCATCGCCACCCAGGACCAGCGCTCCTGCATCAGGTACGGCAGCAACGCGCCGGCGAGCAGCGCCGCCGCCACCGGCACGCGGATGGCGCGCAGCGTGTCGCGCAGGCTGGCGCGGCGCCACGGCAGCGAGGCGGCCAGCCCGACCAGCGCCAGCAGCGGCGCGGTCAGCGGCACGAACACGGCGTTGAAGTACGGCGGACCGACCGACAGCTTGCCGAGGTCCAGCGCCTCGATCGCCAGCGGATACAGCGTGCCGAGGAGCACGGCGCCGGCCGCCGTCACGAGGAAGACGTTGTTGAACAGCAGCAGGCCCTCGCGCGACAGGAAGTCCAGCTCGCCCGCCGAACTCAGGCTGCCCGCGCGCCAGGCGTACAGCGTCAGCGCCGAGCCGATGACCACCGCCAGGAAGATCAATATGAACACGCCGCGCGCGGGGTCGGTGGCGAACGCATGCACCGACACCAGCACGCCGGAGCGCACCAGGAAGGTGCCGAGCAGCGACAGCGCAAAGGCCAGGATTGCCAGCAAGACGGTCCAGCTCTTCAGCAGGCCGCGCTTCTCGGTGACGGCGAGCGAGTGGATCAGCGCGGTGCCGACCAGCCACGGCATGAACGAGGCGTTCTCGACCGGGTCCCAGAACCACCAGCCGCCCCAGCCGAGCTCGTGGTAGGCCCACCAGGAGCCGAGCGTGATGCCCAGCGTCAGGAACCCCCACGCGGCCGTGGTCCACGGCCGCGTCCAGCGCGCCCAGGCCGTATCCAGCTTGCCGGAAACCAGCGCGGCGATCGCAAAGGCGAACGCGACCGAGAAGCCGACGTAGCCCATGTACAGCATGGGCGGATGGATGATGAGGCCCGGGTCCTGCAGCAGCGGATTGAGGTCGCGCCCCTCGGCGGGCACCGGGAAGTGGCGCGCGAACGGATTCGACGTCGCCAGCATGAACAGCAGGAAGCCGGTGCTGACCGCGCCGAGCACGGCGAGCACCAGCGCGGTGATGTTCGACGGCAGGTTGCGGTTGAACAGGCTCACGGCCAGGGTCCAGCCGGAGAGCATCAGCACCCATAACAACAAGCTGCCCTCGTGCGCGCCCCACACCGCCGACAGCCGGTACATCAGCGGCAGCTCCGAGTGGCTGTTGGCGGCCACGTAGATCACCGAGAAATCGCGGTTGGCGAAGGCCAGGCTCAGGCAGACGTAGGCCAGCAGCACGAGGCCGAACTGGGTCATCGCCGTAGAGCGCGCCGCGGCCACTGCGCGGGCGTCGCCGACGCGCAGGCCGTACAGCGGCAGGGCCGCCTGCAGGATGGCGACGCCGAGCGCCAGGATCAGGGCGATGTGGCCGAACTCGGGGATCACGCGCGCCTACCCCGGCTGCATCACGGACTTGAACGGCGCGCAGGAATGGCCCTGCGGCGTCTGCAGCCCGGCCGCCACCTGCGGCGGCAGGTAATTCTCGTCGTGCTTGGCCAGCACCTCGTCGGCCACGAACACGCGCTGCGCATCGAGGGCGCCGGTGGCGACGATGCCCTGCCCCTCGCGGAACAGGTCCGGCAACAGGCCCTCGTAGCGCACCGGCACCTTGTGAGTGCAGTCGGCGACGACGAAATCCACGCGCATGCCCTCGGCGGCGCGCTTGAGGCTGCCCACCTCGACCAGGCCGCCCAGGCGCAGCTTCGCGCCCTCCGGCACCGGCGCCACGACCAGGTCGCTTGGCGTGTAGAAGCTCATCAGGTTCTTGCGGAACGCGGTCAGCGTCAGCGCCGTCGCCAGGCTCACGCCCACGGCCAGCGCCGCCACGCCGAGCAGGCGCCGCTGGCGGCGTGTCACGACGCGCCCTCCGCCGCCAGCGCGCGCCGCAGGCGCGCGCGCTCGAGCCGCGGCGCGGCCACGTTCCACACGAACACCGCCAGGGCGGCGCCGTAGCTGCCCCAGACGTAAAAGGCGTAGCCGCCCATCGACCAGAATTCCGCGTTCATGCTCATCAACCAGATCCCTCGCTTCGCTGCGGACGATCGGCGTTCAGCCGATCGCTTCCCTGACCCAGGGGTTGCCGCGCTCGCGCGCCAGCAGTTCGTTCTGCACGCGCAGCAGCAGCACCTGCACGAAGAACGTGGTAAAGCCCAGCGCCGCCGACAGCAGCGGCCACAACATCGAGGCGTCGATCGAGGGCTTGTCGAACTTGGTGAGGGTCGGGCCCTGGTGCAGCGTGTTCCACCACTCGACCGAGTAGTGCACGATCGGCACGTTGACGAAACCCACCAGCGCCAGCAGCGCGCAGGCGCGCGCCGCGGCGCGGGCGTCGCTGATGGCCTGCTGCAGGCCGACCACGCCGAAGTACAAGAACAGCAGGATCAGCTCGGACACCAGCCGCGCGTCCTGCCAGGTCCAGTAGGTGCCCCACATCGGCTTGCCCCACAGCATGCCGCTGACCAGTGCCAGCGCGGTGAAGCTGGCGCCGATCGGCGCACATGAGGTCACCACGCACTCGGCCAGCTTGATGCGCCAGACCAGCGTCACCACCGCCGCGCCCGCCATCAGCGAATAGATGAACAGCGACATCCACGCCGCCGGCACGTGGATGTAGATGATGCGAAAGCCTTCGCCCTGCTGGTAATCGGGCGGCGCCAGCGCCAGGCCGCCGGCCAGGCCGTAGCCCAGCAGCACCAGGGTGGCGGCGGTCAGCCACGGCTGCAGCCGCCCGGCGAAGCGGTAGAAGTTGGGCGGCGACGCCAGCCAGTGCAGGAAGGAAGGGATCAGGGACATGGTCACTCGAGGGCGTTCTTCAGCGCCGCCGCCGCGGCCAGCGGCACGCCGCAGGCACACAGCACGAAAATCGCGCCGAGAAAGTATAAGGGAGCCTCCGCCGGCAATCCGCTTTGCGCGGCGCGCACGGCGCCGGCGCCGAAGATCACCGCGGGCGAGACCAGCGGCAGCACCAGCACCGGCAGCAGCACGCCGGTGCGCGGCAGGCCGACCACCAGCGCCGAGGCGAAGCCCGCGGTCAGGATCAGCGCCGGCAGGCCGAGCAGCAGGCTCAGCACCAGCACGCCGATCACCGGGCCGTCGAGGCCCAGGCCCAGGCCCAGCAGCGGCGCCAGCAGCGTCAGCGGCAGGCCGATCACCAGCCACTGGGCGAACAGCTTGGCGGCGACCAGCAGGCTGACCGCCTGCGGCGACAGGAACAGCTGCTCGAGCGTGCCGTCCTCGTGGTCGCCGCGGAACACGCGGTCCAGCGACAGCAGCGCGGCCAGCAGCGCGCCGACCCACAGGATCGAAGGCGCGGCGATCTTCAGCCACGGCGCGCTCGGCGCCGCGCCGAGCGCGAACAGCGTCGCCACGACGGCATAGAACACCAGCGGCTGCGCCCACTCGGAGCGCCGCCGCACCGCGAGCCGCAGCTCCCGCGCGAGCATCGCCACGAAGGCCGGCGTCACGGCTGCCCTCGCGCGCGGCCGCCCGGCGTCAGCTGCCAGGTGCGCAAGCCGGCCAGTTGCGCCGGCAGCATCTGGTGGCTGGTGATCACGGCCGCGCCGCCCTGCTGCTGGTGCAGCTGCAGCAGGTTCAGCCAGTGGCGCACGCCGGCTTCGTCGAGCGCGGACAACGGCTCGTCGAGGAACCACAGCGGGCGGCGCACGACCGCCAGGCGCGCCAGCGCCGCGCGGCGCTTCTGCCCGGCCGACAGCCGGCGGCACGGCAGGTCGGCCACCCTCGACAGCTCGAATTCACGCAACGCCGCGCGCACGCCTGCCGCTGTCGCGCCCTGCACCGCGCACCAGAAGCGCAGGTTCTCGAACGGCGACAGCGCCGGGTTCAGCGCGTTGCGGTGCCCGACCCAGTGGCAGCCCTCCGGCTCGAAGCCGCGCGTGAGTTCGCCGCTCTCGGATTGGCGCAGGCCGGCGAGCACTTCGAGCAGCGAGGTCTTGCCGATGCCGTTGGCGCCGCGAATGTGCAGGATCTCGCCCGGCGCGACGGCGCCGTCGAGGCCGCGCAGCAGCACCTGGTCGCCGCGCGCGATGGCGAGGTCATGGAACGAGATCAGCGGGCTCACGGGCCATGGGATCTGCCGGCTCATGCCTTGAGCCACTGACTCACCGAGAATCGACATCAGCGCTGATGACTCCGAATGTGGTGCCCGGGGCTGGACTCGAACCAGCACGGCCTTGCGGCCAAGGGATTTTCTTACCGACTATGGCTTTCGCCACCTCTGCGATTGCGCACAGAGTTTGTGGTCTGGACTTTCTCTTTGCCCTATCACCGTCGCCGGCAACGTAGGCAGCGCCTGTCAAGTCTCTACACTTTCCTTCGGCACGCCATGAAGCTTCGCAAGTACACCCTCGAGGAATTGAAGAACGCCGTTGAATCATCGGTCCCAATTCGCCAAGTGCTGCAGAAGCTCGGGATCAAGGCCGTCGGCGGCAACTATCGAATCTTCCATAGAGCCATCCGACACTTTGGACTGGACACGCGCCACTTCACCGGCATGAATCTCACGGGGCGCAAGCTGCGCCCAAGACGAAAGGCTCTGTGCGAGTACCTCGTGAAGGATTCAGACGTGCGTTCTTCCCGCCTCAAGCGCTACCTGCTCGAACAGGGAATCCTGAAAGCCACGTGCTCCGACTGTGGCGGCGCTTCGTGGCAGGGACAGCCGATTCCTCTGGAACTGGATCACCGCAATGGGGACCATCGCGACAACCAGCTGACGAACCTGCGGCTGCTATGCCCGAATTGCCATGCCATGACACCCACCTATCGCGGCAAGAACCGCGGCAGGCACACTGCTCCGAAGGCTTAGCTCGGTATTGGCACCCCGACTGCGGGTCAGCGTTCACCGAATTTAAGCGCATTCAGACTAGAAGTTTCCTGTCTAGCTGCTCAACCTCCTGCAAGTCCCTTGCGTCTACCCGTTTCGCCACCCGGGCTTGGGGGCGAAGCAATTATGCCCCGATCCGGCGGGCCCGGACGCTCACGCCGCGGCCTTGTGCTCCGCGGCGCGGACCGGTCCCCGGTGCACCAGCACCGGGCACGGCGCCATGCGGATGACGGCGCGGCACACGCTGCCCATCGTGATCCGCTCGACGGCGGTCCGGGCCGACGGCGCCACCACGATCAGGCCGGCGTTGAACTTGGCGGCGAGTCGCACGATCTCCTCGGGCGCCGGGCCCACCGTGACCATGGTTTCCGTGCTCGCCGGCAGGCCGGCGCCGCCGATGAAATCCTGCAGCTGGGCGCGTGCGCGACGCTCGTGCTCGGCCAGGTCCAGCTCGCGCTGCAGCGGCATGCGGCCGAAGTCCACCACGTGCAGGGCGATCAGGCGCGCATCGCGCTGCGACGCCATGCGCGCGGCCTGGTCCAGCGCGGCGGCGGACGGCAGCGAGAAGTCCACCGGCGCCAGCACGCAGCCGACGCCGCTCGCCGTGGCGCGCGTGCCGACCACCAGCACCGGCACCGCGGCGTCCCGTGCCACGGCCTGGGCCACGCTGCCGAGGATCATTTCGGACATCGCCTTGCGCCCGTGCGTGCCGACGACGATCAGGTCCACTGCCTGCTCGGCCGCGTAGCGCAGGATCCCGGCCGCCTCCGTGCGGTCGCGCACCACCTTCACCACGGTGTCCTTGTAATTCAGGTCGAGGTCCGCGCCGGGAACCAGCTGGTTCATCGAGCGGATGTAGTCCGGGATCGGCGGGTCGGTGAACGTGCCGGCGCCCTGCAGCGCGATCACTTCCACGTACGCCACGTGCAACCGCGCCCCGTGCCGGCGCGCCAGGCGCACCGCCTCGGCCGCGGCCTTGCGGGCCTGCTCCGAGAAATCCGTCGCCAGCAGAATCTTCCTGTAGGTGCCCATCGCCGCGTCTCCGGTGGAACGTGCCCCATGCTCGCCGGGGGCCGCCGCCGGTGCATTGATGCAGGTCAATCCGCCGCCGGCGGTGCGCCTCCGAACTCGTAGCGCGCCCCCAGCAGCAGCGCCGTCACCGAGCCGCCCTGCGTGCCCTGCCCCAGCGCCAGCAGGTTGGGCACCGTGCCGGGGTCCAGGCCCTGCTGCCCCCAGTCGCGCGCGGTGTAGCGCTGGTACAGAAGGTCCAGGCGCAGCGACAGATTGGGCCGCAGGGCGTAGCGCCCATACAGCCGGCCGTCGTACCAGCGCGTCAGCAGCAGCGGGAAGTCGCGGTCGGTGGCGGCCGCCAGCATCGTGATCGAGCCGGCCGAGGTCGAATAAGCGTAGTCCGCGCCGAAGTCGAGTCCGCGCCGCGCCTGCCAGGCCAGGCTCGCGCCGAGCACGTTGCTGGCGTCCTCCTGCTCGGCCAGCCAGTCCGGCGCACCGAAGGCCTGGCTGCCGGCTTGCCCGGTCTGCTGCTCGCGGTGCGCGGCGAAGGCCGACAGCGACAGGCTCTCGGCAAGCTGCATCACGGTGTCGGCTCCGTAGCCGGTTTCGTCGTAGGTGCTCCGGCCCAGGACGGTGTCCGGATACTCGTCCTTGGCGTAGCTCACGTGGAAGGATTGGGTCAGCGTGCCGCCGCCGAGGCTGAAATCGGCGCGGGCCTCCTCGCGGCGCCGCTCGGCGGTGTTGTAGGCACGCAGCCGCGGGTTCTGCGCCGGCACCGCAGGATCGGCGGCGTATTCGGTGCCTTCGCGCTTGGCATAGGCCACGCGCAGGCGCAGGTCCGCGCCCGCGAACGGCCGCCAGCCGGCCCGGCCCCAGTAGCGCCGCTCGGTGGTTTCGCCGGTGCCGTACAGGCGCCGCTCGCGCCGGTCGTCGTCGACACCGACCGCCAGGCGCGGCGCGCTGCGCCGCTCGGCGCTGAAGCGCCAGCGGTTGCGGGTGAAGCCGTATGGCGCATTGCTGCGCGTGGCGCCGGTGAACGTATCCATCACGACCTGCGTATAGGCGTCCACCGGCGTGCGGTTGTCGCGATCGTCGCGCAGCACGTCCGCCGTCAGGCGCAGCGCCGGGCCGAAGCTGTACGACGCCCGCGCCGCGACCAGCAGCGTGTCCACGCGCGCATCGAGCGAGGACCTTGGCAAGGCCACGGCCTCGTCCGGGTTGGTCGTGGCCGGCAGGAAGCGGTCGTGCTGGCGCAGCCGCCCGAGCGTGAGCTGGCCGGACAGCTGCACCGGCGCGCCGGTCACGGTGCCGGCCGTCAGCGACAGGCGGTGCGCACTGTTGTCCGGCGCCTGTGCCAGGCGGCCGGTGGTCGCGCCCGGCGCCGCCGGGTTGTAGGGGTTCTGCCAGGACTGTGCCGGCGCGTCGTTGGTGAAGAACGAAGACTCCAGCGCGGCTTCGGCGTGCACTTTGGCGTGGCGCAGGCCGACGGCGACATCGATAAGGTCGTGGGTCTGGTCCACCGGCCGCGCCAGCTGGCTGGCCTGGGTGAGGAAGCTCGCGCCGGTCAGCGTGCTGCCGTGGATGGTGTCGCGCCGGTACTCGGACCGGACGTCGACCCGCGCATGCGGCTGGAAGGCGACGCCGAGCGCGCTGCGCTGGCGCGCCAGGTCGAGGCTGACCGTACGCAGGCTGGCGTCGAGCGCCGTCATGCCGGCGGTCGATCCGCTGGTGACCCAGCCACCCGGCAGGACCTGCGCGGTGCCGCCGCGGAACGGCGAGGCGCCGTCGGCGGCGACGTAATGCGGGATGCCCTGGTACTTGAACCAGGCGCGGTAGCGCCCCTGCTGCCCGCCGCTGACGGCGAGCTCGCCCGAGTCGGAGCCGCGCCGCCATGCGCGCACGTCGAGCGAGCGTCCGCTTTCCGCTTCGCGCCAGCGCCCGGCGCCGGCGAGGTCGGGCCCGGTGCCTTGCTCCTGCAGCCCGGTGAAATCGCCGAAGCGGTAGGAGTCGTCCGAAACGGTGGCGATCCCCGGCTCGGCCCACAGGCTCCAGCCATCGTCGAAGGTGCAGAAGCGGCAGCGCCAGCCGCTGGTGTCCGGTGCGGCCGGCGTGGCCTCCGGCGGCGCTGCGGCTGCCGCCGCAGGTGCTGGCCCGGGCGGCGGCGCTGCCGGCGGCTCGAGCGGAGCGTCCTGCGCCCGCGCGGCGCCGGCGAGCAGCGCCACTGCGGCGAGCCAGGCCGGGCGCGTGCTCATCGGCCGAGGTCCGCGCCGGAAGGATGGTTCGAGCCGTGCACCTGCGAGTGGCAATTGGTGCAGCTGCCGCCAAGCAGGAAGGCCGACGGCGAGCCCGAGGCCAGGCCGTCCGGCGTCAGCGCGATGCTCGGGTGGCCGGCCTGCGAGTGGCACTGCTGGCACAGCAGCGGCGGGCGCTGCGCGAGCATGCCGCGGTGCGGCGAGCCGTGCGCGGCGTGGCACAGCGAGCAGTCCTCGGCAGCCGGCGCGTGCTCCCACAGGAACGGCCCGCGCTTGTCGGCGTGGCAGGTGAAGCAGGTGTCGTTGACGCTGCCCCGCTTCAGCTGCGCGTCGGCCATGCTGCCGTGCGGCGCGTGGCAGTCGCTGCAGCCCATGCGGGCGTCGCGCAGCGGATGCGCGAAGGGGCTGAAACTCGCCGCGCGCTCGCGCACATGGCAGGCGCCGCAAACCTCCGCCTGCGTCGCAACCTGCCGGATCGGGTCGGTGGGTGTGTGCACCTGGTGGCAGCCGGCGCACGGCACCTGCGCGCCCTCGTGCGCGCTGCCGGCCCAGTGTGCGCGCGCGGCACCGCTGTGGCACTGCAGGCAAGCGCCGTCCTGCTCCGCCACCGGCGTGCCCTCGCGCAGGCCGAAGCTGCGGATCGGGCCCTGCGGCTCGCCCACCGGCTTCTTGCGCGCGTGCTCGCCGCCCGGGCCGTGGCAGCTCTCGCATTGCAGCTGCGCGAACGGCGCGCGCGGATCCTTCGACTGGCCGTGCGGCGTGCGGAAGATGCCGACCACGGGGAACTCGGAGTCCTCGTCGTGGCATTTCAGGCAGGTATCGGCGCCCTTGGGCGAGTACGCCGGCGCGGCTTCCTCGGCACGGGCGGGCGCCGCCGCCCACGCCAGCACGAGCGCCAGCACCGCGCCGGCGCCGTGCGGCCTCATGGCGTAACGGCGTGAACCTCGGCGAGGTCCGCCAGGCGGCCGGGGCCGTGGCACACCGCGCAGGTCTCGTTGTAGGAGCCGGGGTCGCCCACCATCACGAACGAGGCGCCGTTCTGCTCCATGTGGGTTTGCGCCAGCCCGCCGTCGTGGCAGGAGGAGCACACCGCCGCCGTCGGCGTGGTGTTCATGTCGTCCGCGTGGTCGGCGATGACGTTGCTGCCGGTGGTGGTCGCCAGCGCCGTGCTCGCCAGCGGCACCTCGAAGCTGTCGTCCACGTGGCACGTGTTGCAGTTGTTCAGGATGCCCGGGAACTCGACCTGGCTGAAATCGTGGACCGAGCCGCCGAAGCCGTAGACGACGTAGGGCGTCTCGCGCTTGTCGGCGCCGTGGATGGCGTGGACCATCACCTTGAAGTCCACTGTTCGCTCGAACAGGCCGTCGACCCCCATGACCCCGCCGCGGCGGCCGATGTCGGTATTGTCGGCGTTATGGCAGATCACGCACATCTGCGGCTCGTCGGTGCGCGCCGAGCCGTGCAGCGTGAGCTGGTCGTGGCACTTGTTGCACTTGGCAATGTCGACGATGTCGCGCCGCGCCACCGCCCCGCTGTCCGTGATCGGGAAGAACTCGACGATGCTTTTCACCGGCACGCGGTCGCCGAGGGCGCCGTCGCCGTCGAAGTCCGCCGCCGCGCGCCCATACATGCCGATCGAGCCGCTGCCGGTCGCGCCGGCGTCGATCGCGCGCAGCGACGTGACGGTGAACGTGCCGTCGGGGTTGGCCGTCGGCGCGGCGTTGTTGCCCGTGCTGGCCGCGCGGCCGTTCAGGGTCACCGGCGACGCCGGCGTGGTGCTGCTGCCATTGCCGGTGTTGTGATAGTCGGCCGAGCTCCAGGCGATGGTCAGCGACAGCGAGCCGTTGCTCCAGACGGGGTCGGCGATCACGTCGTAGCGCGCGTTGGCGCTGGTCGGGTCGGTCACCTCGTAGGTGATCACCGGGAACTGGCCCGGCGCGGTATTCGTTACGGAGATCACGTTGAACGCGTGTTTCGCGGCTTCGGCCCGGAGCATCGCCGGCAGCCCGTGCGAATCGGCCACGCTGCCGACGAAGCCGCCGCTCGAGTGGCAGATGGTGCACTCGCCGTTCTGGGCGACAAACTCGTCGGCGCCGTGGTTCTCGCCGGTGGCGAAGTTGACCGTCTCGTGGCACGAGCCGCAGGCCTCGATGCTCGGCACGTCCTGCCAGTTGTTGCCCTGCGGCGTGGCCGCGTCGCCGCCGTCGTGGCACTTGGCGCAGTTGCGGATGTCCTGCGGGTGCACGACCTCGGAGTAGTCGTGCTTGGTGTCGCGGAAGCCCCAGATGGCGTACTCGCCGCCGGCCTCCACGCTCGGCAGGTTCTCGCCGCGGTGGATCTTGTGGATCATGACCTTCAGGTCCACCGTATTGCCGCTGTTGGCGTCGGTGGTGCCCGGGTTGTGGCAGGTCACGCACAGCGCCACTTCGAGGCGACCGCCGCCGTGCAGGGCCAATTTGCCGTGGCACTCGTTGCAGGATGCGGTCTGGGCGATGTCTCGCGCCGTGATGCCGCTGGTGGCGCCGTCGGACGGCCGCCAGTCGTACGTGGCGTTGGTCACGGGCAGGTCGCCGCCGCTGATCTGCACGCCGAGGCGGTGCGTCAGGGTCGGGTCGTACGGCACCGCCAGCGGGCTGGTGATGTTGGTGACGTCGCTGGCGAACGTGTAGGTGTAGGTGCCGTCGAGGTTGTTGACCAGCGTGCCGTTGCTCTCGCTGGTGGCCTGGAACACGATCGCGGTGCCCGGACCCACGTCCGGCGACTCGGTGACGTTGATGTAGCTCTGCCAGGCGCCCGGCGCGCCGTTGGCGCCCGGCACGAGCTTGGCCAGCGTGAAGCGGATCTGGCCGGACGCCAGCCCGGTGAAGCGCACGCCGTCCTCGTTGACCAGCGTGAAATCGACCACCGGCGGGCTGGCGATGGTGATGGCGTCGATGGCGAAGCTCAGCGAGGCGGCCTCGCTGGTGGTGCCGGGTCCGGGCGGTCCGGGCTGGCCTTCGGGACCGCGGCTGCCGTCGTCGCCGGAGCAGCCGGCCACAAGGAATGCCGCCACGAGGGCGGCTGCGACCACGCGGGTCCCGGGTGCTGCCGGCGCAGATGCAATCATTTGAGCGCCCCTTGTTCTGTCCGACAGCTTAACGCCGTCGCCCTACTATCGGCGCCCAGGGAAGTGCGGGCATTGACCTGGGTCAATGGGCGTGGCGGCGCACCCGCACTAGACTGTGCGGGTCCGCGCGGCCCGTCGGGGCCGCAAGCTACCCAAGGAGGTCGCATGTCCTTCGCGAAAGCAGGTCTGATGGCGGCCGCGGTCGTGCTGATGGCGCCCCTGGGCGCAGACGCGGCCGATGAGCAGCAGTGCGCCGACTGTCATGGCAAGGATGGCGCCAGCGCCGAGAACGACGTCCCCATCATCGGCGGCGTCTCGGAGCAGTACCTGGTCGACAGCATGGCGGCGTATCGCGACAGCAAGCGGCCCTGCCCCGAGACGGCGTACCGCGCCGGCGACAAGAAGCGCCCGAAGACCGACATGTGCAAGATCGCGGCCAAGCTCTCGGACGAGGACACCGCGAAGATCGCCAAGGCGCTCGCGGCCAAGCCGTTCGTGCGCGCCAAGCAGCCGTTCGACGCCGCCAGGGCCGCCACCGGCAAGAAGGTCCATGACGCCCAGTGCGAGAAGTGTCACTCCGAGGGTGGCTCGCTGGCGGAGGACGAAGCCGGCATCCTGTCCGGCCAGTGGCTGGCCTACCTGAAGGAGACCTTCGCCCAGTACGGCAAGGGCGCCCGGCCGCAGCCGGAGAAAATGAAGGTCAAGTTCAATGCGCTGAAGCCCGAACAGCAGGAGGCGCTGCTGCACTACTACGCGAGCCAGCAGTGAGCGGCGAGGCGCCGGGCGGCACGCCGCGCAAGTCGCTGTGGACCTGGCTGTGGGAGCGCCCGGCGCGGCGCTGGCTGCTGGGCATGCCGGTCGGCGCGTTCCTGGCGCTCGGCGTCGGCGCCGCCGGCTGGATCTCGTTCGAGGCCGTGCTCGCGGCGACCAACACCGAGGCGTTCTGCATCTCGTGCCACGAGATGAAGGACAACGTCTACGCCGAGTACGTCGGCACCATCCACGACAAGAACCGCACCGGCGTCCGCGCCACCTGCCCGGACTGCCACGTGCCCAAGGCCTTCCACCACAAGATGGCGCGCAAGATCCAGGCAAGCCTGAACGAGTTGCCGGCGCACTTCCTCGGCAAGATCGACACGCCGGCCAAGTTCGAGGCGCACCGCGCCGAGATGGCCGAGAGCGTGTGGGCCGCGATGCGCGCCACCGACTCGCGCGAGTGCCGCAACTGCCACAAGCTCGACCACATGAACCTCGAGGTGCAGGACAAGAGCGCGCAACGGAAGCACAAGGCGGCCCTCGAGAAGAAGGACAAGACCTGCATCGACTGCCACCAGGGCATCGCCCACACGCTGCCCGAGGAGACCGCGGAAGCCGGGGCCGAGCCCGCCGCCGAATAACCCGCCGCCCGCCCCCGAAATGGGGTCAGATCCAATTTCCGCCCAAAAAATGGATCTGACCCCTTTTTATTGGCACGCCGCGTCCGTCGACGAGTGCCTGCGCCGGCTCGACGCCGACCCCCAAGGCGGGCTCGACCCGGCCGAGGCGGCGCGGCGGCTCGCGCGTCACGGCCGCAACGAGATCCCCGCGGGCGCGCAGCGCGGGCCGCTGCGCATCCTGGCCGCGCAGTTCCGCGACTTCATCATGTGGGTGCTGGCCTTTGCTGCCGTGGTCGCCGGCCTGGTCGGCGACGTGGCCGACACCGTCGTGATCCTGGTCATCATCGTGCTGAACGCGGCGATCGGCTTCGTGCAGGAGTACCGCGCCGAGCGCGCCATCGCCGCCCTGCGCCAGCTGGCGGCGCCCACCGCCCGCGTGCGGCGCGGCGGCGCCGTGATGTCGCTCGCCGCCGCCGCGCTGGTCCCCGGGGACGTAGTCGAGCTCGAGGCCGGCGACATCGTGCCGGCCGACCTGCGGGTGCTCGGCGGCGCGCAGCTGCGGGCCGACGAGTCGGCGCTCACGGGTGAATCGCAGCCGGTAGACAAGGCGGCCGGCGCCACGGTGGCACCCGCGGCCCCGATCGGCGATCGCGGCAACATGGCGTGGAAAGGAACGCTGGCCGTGCACGGGCGCGCCAGCGGCGTGGTCGTGGCCACCGGCCTCGACACCGAGCTCGGGCGCATCGCCACGCTGCTGGCCTCGGCCGAGGACCTGCGCACGCCCCTGCAGCGGCGCCTGACCCGCTTCGGCCGCCAGTTGTCGCTGGCGGTGCTGGCGGTCTGCGCCATCATGTTCGTCGCCGGCTTGCAGCGCGGCGAGCCGGTGCTGCTGATGTTCATGACCGCGGTGGCGCTGGCGGTCGCCGCGATCCCGGAAGCGCTGCCGGCGGTGGTCACGGTCACGCTGGCACTGGGCGCGCGGCGCATGGCCCGCGCCCGCGCGCTGGTGCGCCACCTGCCTTCGGTCGAGACGCTGGGCGGCGTCACGGTGATCTGCTCGGACAAGACCGGCACCCTGACGCTCAACCAGATGTCGGCGGAGCGATTCTGGGCCGGGGGTGCGCAACGCGACGCGCTCGAAGGCCCGCTCGAGGGTTCGTGGCGCGTGCTGGCCGAGGCGATGGCGCTCAACAACGACGCGCGCAGTGCCGACGGCCGCCTGGCGGGCGATCCGACGGAAACCGCGCTGCTGCGCGCGGCCCGCGCCGCCGGCATCGACCGCGACGCGCTGGGCGCGCAGCAGCCGCGCGTCGCCGAACTGCCGTTCGACTCCGTCCGCAAGCGCATGCTGACGGTCCACCGCCTGGAGGACGGCTCGTTCCGCCTGCTGGCCAAGGGCGCGCCCGAAGCGGTACTGGAGCTTTGCGCCGATGCGCCCCCCGGTGCCGCCCAGGCGGCGGAGGCGCTGGCCGCCGAGGGCCTGCGGGTGCTGGCTTTTGCCGAGCGCCGCATCGCCAGCCTGCCGGCCAGCCTCGAAGCCCTCGAGGCGGACCTGCGCTTCATCGGCCTCGCCGGCCTGCTGGATCCGCCGCGGCCCGAGGCGGCTGCGGCGGTGAGTCAGGCGCGCGCCGCGGGCATCCGGACAGTGATGGTGACCGGCGACCACGCCGTGACCGCACACGCCATCGCCGCACGCCTGGGCATCGACGAGGTCCACGCGCGCGTGGCGCCCGAGCAGAAACTCACGCTGGTGCGCGAGCTGCAGGCCCGCGGCGAGTGTGTAGCCGTCACCGGCGACGGCGTCAATGACGCGCCCGCGCTCAAGCAGGCCGACATCGGCGTGGCCATGGGCCGCGGCGGCACCGACGTCGCGCGCGAGGCCGCCGACCTGGTGCTGCAGGACGACAACTTCGCCACCATCGTGCGCGCGGTACGCGAGGGCCGGCGCATCTACGACAACATCCGCCGCTTCGTGCGCTATGGGCTGACCACGAACTCCGGCGAGATCTGGACCCTGTTCCTGGCGCCGTTCCTGGGACTGCCGCTGCCGCTGCTGCCGATCCAGATCCTGTGGATCAACCTGGTCACCGACGGCCTGCCGGGCCTGGCGCTGGCCGCGGAGCCGGCGGAACGCGAGGTGATGCGGCGCCCGCCCCGCCCGCTGGCGGAGAGCCTGTTCGCGCACGGGCTCGGCGCGCACGTCATCTGGGTGGGCCTGCTGATGGGCGGGCTGGCCATCGCGGTGCAGGCCTGGGCGGTGGCGGCCGGCAACCCGAACTGGCAAACCATCGTGTTCACGGCGCTTACGCTGATGCAGATGGCGCACGTGCTGGCGATCCGCTCGGAGCGCGACTCGCTGTTCACCCAGGACCCGCGCGCCAACCCCGCCCTGCCGGCCGCCGTGGCGCTGACGCTCGTGCTGCAACTGGCCGCGGTCTACGTGCCCGCCCTGCAGCCCCTGTTCGGCACACGGCCGCTGACGGCCGGCGAGCTGGCGCTGTGCTTTGCCCTGGCGGCGCTGGTGTTCTTCGCCGTGGAGGGTGAGAAGGCGCTGATGCGGCGCGACCTGCTGTACGCGCGAGCCCTGTAGGAGCGGCTTGAGCCGCGACTGTCGCGCCTGAAGGCGCTCCTACGCGCCGATCAGGATGCCGATGGCGTACAGCGCGATCGTGCCGAGGATCAGCGCGACGTTCACGCCGAGCAACGGCACCAGCGCGGCCTGGTCTTCGGCATTGCGCACCACGCCGCGCGCGAGGGCCAGCGCGACCGGCAGCCCCGCGAGGCCCAGCAGCGACCACGGCGGCAGCCCGGCCAGCGGGCCGAGCGCCATCACCGCGAACGGCGCCAGCACGAAGGCCGCGTAGATGCGCGCGCTGCGGGCGCGCCCGATCTGGATCGGCAGGTGAAAGCGGCCGACCTGGCGGTCGGCTTCCAGGTCCGGGAACTGATTGACCAGCAGCAGCTCGCTGACCAGGAACAGCGGCACCAGCGACGCCCACGCGGCGGTGGCGGTGTAGTGGCCGGTCAGCACGAAGGCCGTGCCCATCACCATCAGCGGGCCGAAGCCGATGCCGGGCGCCAGCAGGCAGATCAGCGGACGGCGTGTGATCCACGGCGTGTAGGCCACGACGATGGCCAGGCCCAGCAGCCCGAGCGGCACGATGGCCGGGCCGCGCTGCCAGGCGAAGTACACGCCCACCAGCACCGTGCCCGCCACGCTCAGCAGGCCGGCGGCAAGGGCCGCGGGCGCCGCCTGCGGGGCCGCCGGCAGCGCGCCGCTGCCGCCCGAAAACGGCGTGCGCACGGTGATGGCGTCGAGGCCCGACTTGAAGTCGTCGTATTCGTTGAGCAGGTTGACCGCGGCGTGGGCCAGCACCCCGCCCAGCAGGGCCACCAGCGCGTCGGCGGTGTCGACTTTTCCGGCGTCGAGCAGCGCGAGCGCAACGCCGAGCAGCACGCAGATCGGCGTCAGCACCATGAAGTTCGGCCGGGCGGCGGCGAGCACTGGGGACAGACTCCTGATTCCCATGAATCAGGCCGTCGTCCCGCTCTTCACTGGATCAGGAGTCTGTTCCCATTGCGGCGCCTGCCCGCGCAGCACCTCGGCGCCGGCGCGCCAGCGCAGCGCAGCCTCGGCCACGCGCTTGCCGAGCGCCTCCGCGGTGCGCCGGTCGCAGTCGGGCGGCGCGAGCTCCGGCCCCTGGTCGACGTTCGACTGCCCCATCGCGCCGAGCCAGCTGCCGAGCCGGTTGACCGAATCGGCCTGCGAGTGGGTGGCGTCGATGCCGCTGAGCAGGCCCAGGCTCAGCCAGTGCATGCCCATCTGCGCCGCGAACATGATCAGGTCCACCAGCGTGTTCAGCTTGTCGCCCGACAGGCTCGCCGAGTTGGTGAAGCCCGCCGCGAGCTTGCCGTCCCAGCGCTGGCTGAAATACCGCTCGACGACCGTCTCCATGAAGCGCTTCATCCCAGCCGAGACGCTGCCCATCAGCGTCGGCGCGCCGAAGATGATGGCGTCGGCGGCATCGAGCTCGGCCCAATGCGCCTCGGCGTCCTCGGCGCGGATCGCCTGCGCACGGACGCCCGGCACCGACAAGGCGCCTCGCAGCACGGCGTCGGCCATCGCCGCGGTGTGGCCGTGGCCGCTGTGGTACAGCACGACAACGTTCGCACTCACGAGAGCCCCTCGGCGGCGTGGTGCAGCCGCAGCCCGGCGACGTTACAACGAATCAGGAAACCGGCGCCACCGGCGCCGCCGTCCGGCGCAGGCGCGCGGCGCCCCACAGCGCCGCGAACAGCGCGGTCGCCGCCAACCCGAGCACCGGGCTCGGCACCGCCGCGATCGCCTCGGGGACCCGCGCGCTCCAGCCGGCCCACTGCGCCAGCGCCAGCCACTGCAGCGCGGCAATGCCGCAGGCGAGCAACGCCGACAGCGCCGTGGTCGCGGTGTTGAGCGAGAGCGTGCGGTCACGGTCGGCGACGGCCCAGTCGTAGAGCCGCAGCATCAGCAGGCCCTCGGCCGAGTCGGCGGCCGCCATGCCGGCCATGAACAGCAGCGGGAACACCAGCGCGGCCCACAGCGGCAGCCCCGCCCCCTGGACGGCGGCGGCCGAGGCGGCCAGCAGCACGATCTCCGCCGCGGTGTCGAGGTTGAGTCCGAGCAGCATGCCGAGCGGATACATCGCGCGGCTGTGCGCCACGCGGTCGAACAGTCGCGCGCGTGGCGCCGGCGCCGAGTTGCGCAACGTGCCCAAGGAGGCGGCGTTCAGCGCGCCGATGACAGTCAGGAACGTCGCGGATGCCAGCAGGCTGGCCGGCACGCCCCACGCGCCGAGCCAGGCGCCGAAGCCTTCGGCATGACTCAGTCCCAGGGCCACCGCGAGCATCATCCCGAACACGACGGTGGAATGGCCGAGCGAGAAGAACAGCCCCACGGCGACGGGCCGGTGCCCCTGCAGCCTCAGGCGCCGCGTGACATTGTCGATGGCGGCGATGTGGTCCGCGTCGAAGGCATGGCGCAGCCCGAGCAGCCAGGCGACCAGCCCGAGGCCCGCCACGGTCGGGCCGACGCCGGATGCGAGGCCGGCGAGGCCGGCGCCCGCGAGCAGGTTCAGGCCGAGCAGCGCCAGCGCCAGCGCGACCAGCGGCCGCGAAAAGGGGTCGGATCCATTTCTGGCTGGCCGTTCCACGTCGCTGCGCCGGCGGGAAAAAATGGATCCGACCCCTTTTCCTTACTGCACCTTGACGCGGATCAGCTCTTCGCCGTCGGGGTCGACGACGTGCACCGCGCAGGCGATGCACGGGTCGAAGCTGTGAATGGTGCGCAGGATCTCGATGGGCTGCCGGGTGTCAGCCAGCACGTGGCCCTTGAGCGCCGCCTCGTAGGGCCCGTCCTGGCCCTGGGCGTCGCGCGGGCCGGCGTTCCAGGTGCTCGGCACCACGGCCTGGTAGTTGGCGATCTTGCCGTCCTCGATGACGATCCAGTGCGCCAGCGCGCCGCGCGGCGCCTCCGTGAACCCCACGCCCTGCGCCTGCCTCGGCCAGGCCGACGGGTTCCACAGCGCCTCGTTGAACGTCCTGACGTCGCCGGCCTTGATGTTGGCCATCAGCGCGTCGTACCAGCCGCCCATCGCGTCGGCGATGATCTTGGTCTCGAGCGTGCGCGCCGCGGTGCGGCCCAGGGTCGAGAACATCGCCTCCAGCGGCAGCCCGAGCTTGCCCAGCGCCATGCCGGCCAGCTCCCGGGTCGGTTCGTGGCCCCTGGCGTACAGCATCAGCACGCGCGCCAGCGGCCCGACTTCCATGGCGTGGCCCTTCCAGCGCGGCGACTTCAGCCACGAGTAGCTGGCGTTGGTGTCGAGGTGCTCGTACGGAGGCTTGGGGCCGTCGTACTTGAATTCGGTCTCGCCCTTGTACGGGTGCAGCGCGGCGTCCTTGCCGTCCTTGTACTGGTACCAGGAGTGCGCGACGAATTCCTTGATCTGGTCCTCGGCGTTGAGGTCGACCTCGTGGATCGTTGACAGGTCGCGGTTCAGGATCGCCCCGCGCGGGATCAGCAGCGGGCTGCCGATCCGGCCGTCGAGCGGGAACTCGCCGTAGGTCATGAAGTTGCCGGTGCCCTCGCCGTGGCCGGGCGTGGCCCAGTCCTTGTAGAACGAAGCGATCGCCAGCGTGTCGGGCACATAGACCTCGTCCACGAAGGCGCGCATCTGCGCCAGGATGTCGGCGATGCGGGCCAGGCCGACCGGATTCACCGAGGTGGTGCCAGTGCCGGCGCCGGCGTGCATGCTGATCGCCGACGGCGCGCCGCCGACGAGGAAATTCGGGTGCGGGTTCTTGCCGCCGAAGATCGTGTGCAGCGCCGCGACTTCGCGCTGCCAGCCGAGCGCATCGAGGTAGTGCGCCACCGCCATCAGGTTCGCCTCGGGCGGCAGCTTGTAGGCGCTGTGGCCCCAGTAGGCGTTGGCGAAGATGCCGAGCTGGCCCGACTCGACCAGCTTCTTCACCTTGTTCTGCGCGTCGGCGAAATAGCCCGGCGACGAGCGCGCGTACGGCGAGATCGACTGCGCCAGCGCCGAGGTCGCCTTGGGATCGGCCTTCAGCGCCGACACCACGTCGACCCAGTCGAGCGCGTGCAGGTGGTAGAAGTGCATGACGTGGTCGTGCACGTACTGCGCCGCGATCATCAGGTTACGGATCAGCTGGGCGTTGGCCGGGATCTCGTACTTCAGCGCGTCCTCGACGGCGCGCACCGAGGCGATGCCGTGCACCAGCGTGCACACGCCGCAGATGCGCTGGGCGAAGGCCCAGGCGTCGCGCGGGTCGCGCCCGCGCAGGATGATCTCGATGCCGCGCACCATGGTGCCGGAGCTCGAGGCGCGGGTGATCACGCCGCCGTCGGTTTCGGCCTCGATGCGCAGATGCCCTTCGATGCGGGTGACCGGATCGACGACGACGGTTTCAGCACCCATGGCGGATCTCCTTCAAGCCAGGTGACTCGCGACGAGCTCGAGCAGGCTCGCCGGCTTCTTGTTCCAGTGGAAATGGTCGGCGGCATCCTCGAAGCTCGCTCGGCAGCCGGAGCAGCTGGTGACGAGGCGCTCGGCGCCGGTGGCGTCGATCTCGTGCAGCTTGGCGGCGACCGCGCGATGCCGCAGCTCGGTGGCTCGCTGGATCATCAGCACGCCGCCGCCGCCCGCGCAGCAGTAGCTGAAGCCCTTGTTGTTCTTCAGCTCGCGCAGGTCGAGGCCCAGGGCCTGCATCAGCGCGCGCGGCGCCTCGAGCACCCCGCCCCGCCGCACCAGCTGGCAGGGATCGTGGAACGTCACGCTGCCCCCGGCCCGGCTCAGCCTGAGCGTGCCGGCCTTGAGCGCGTCGGCCAGGAACTCGGTGATGTGCTGCACCTTGAACGGCAGCCTGGCGCCGTGCAGCTCGGCCGCCTCCCAGCGCAGCGCGGTGTAGGCATGGCCGCACTCGGGGACGATGACCGTCCGGGCGCCGCACTTCGCGGCCTCGCGGATCACGTACTCGCTGATGTTGCGCTGCCAGTCGAGCGCGCCGGTGAAGTACGCCATGTTCTCGGCGAACAATGCGTCCGAGCGGAACGTCGCCTTGGCCCCCAGGTGCGCCATGACTTTCGCCATGGCCGCGACCTGCGCGGGATAGCGATCGATTTCGACGCCCGACACCAGCAGCAGCACGTCGGCCTGCGGCAGGTCGATCGGTATCGCCACCGCGTGCGCGCGGCCGAGGTCCTCGAGCTTCTGCCGGTACGGCTCCTTCGACTCCCAGGGCTCGCCGAACAGCTCCTGGCGCCGGGCCGAATCGTGCAGCTCCGCCGGCGCCAGGCCGGCATCGAACATGGCGTGGCGGGCCTGCTCGATCAGCGTCGCCACGTCGATGCCCATCGGGCAGATCAGGCTGCAGCGGCCGCACAGGTTGCAGCTGTCGAACAGCAGCTCCTGCCACTGCTCGAGCTCTTCGGTCGTGACTTCCTTCTTCAGGCCGAGCCAGCGGTAGATCGGCGCGAACGGGCCGGACTCGCGCTTGTAGGCCTGCTTGAACGGCTCCACCTTCCAGATCGGCGTGTATTTCGGGTCCTCGGTCGCGATGTAGAAATGGCAGGCATCCGCGCACATGCCGCAGTGGATGCAGGACTCCATGCGCAGGGCGGTCAGCGCGCCGAACTCCCGCGCGAACGAGCGCAGCGCCCGTTGCGCCCGCGCTTCGGGCTTCATCTGGGTCTGGTGGTCGGCCCTGAAGGCATCCCGGACGGCTTCGCTCATGACGGCGCTCCCTTGCGCGACAGCAGGTAGCCGTTGATCGCGCGCGACGGGAAGATGTAGAAGGCGTGCATCAGCTTGCCGAGCGGGAACCAGATCAGCAGCGCGTCGAAAGCCAGGATGTGCAGGCCCAGCAGCGTCTCGTAGCGGCCGCCGAAGTGCGCGGTCGCCAGCAGTCCGGTGACGATCACCAGCGTGGTGATGAACCAGCTGAAGTAGTCGTCGAAGTTCGACAGCAGCCGCAGCACGCGGTGCGTCAGCCGGCGGAACAGCACCGCCAGCAGCAAGGCGAAGGTGATCACCGAGATGATGGTGATGACGCCGCTCGGCAGCGCCGGCCAGTCGAAGCCCAGGAACGCCGCCCAGGTCTGGATGTGCGGGCCGAAGCCGAGAATGACGATGAACAGGCCGATGTGGTAGCTGTAGCCCAGCGCCTCGCCGGCGCCGGTGCGGCCGATGAACTCCGGGTGCGGCCACGAGCGCGAGCCCATGGTCACGAAGCCGCCGAACAGCGCCCTGCCCAGCGTGGTGCGCGGCTCGGACAGCAGCTTGCCGGTGCGCAGCAGCACGATGCCGACGATGCGCCACAGCACGCCGATGGTGAACACCACCAGCGCGAACTGCAGGGCCGGGCCGCGCGCGAAGGTCAGCAGGTCCATGGCTCAGTCCTCACTTCTGCTTCGGCGTTTCGGCCGCCACGCGCCGCTGCCGCTTGCGCGACACCGCCGCGGCGCCCAGGCCGATGGCCGCGCCGGCCGCCGCCGCCACGCCGACGATCTTGGCCGCCTGCCGCGGCGTGACGTTGCCGGCCTTGCCGAAGGCCGCCGTCGACAGCGGCGCGTAAAAGCTGCCCTTGTCCCAGAAGTTCGGCTCGGAGCAGCCGATGCAGCCGTGGCCGGACTCCACCGGCCAGCTGGTGCCGCCGTTCCACTTCACCGTGGCGCAGGCGTTGTAGGTGGTCGGGCCCTTGCAGCCGAGCTCGTACAGGCACCAGCCGTTGCGCGCGCCCTCGTCGTCGAACGACTTGGCGAACTTGCCCTCGTCGTAGAACGGCCGGCGGTAGCAGCGGTCGTGGATCGAGTTGCCGAAGAACACTTTCGGCCGGCCGTGCGCGTCGAGCTCGGGCAGTTTGCCCATCGACACGAACTGGAACAGCGTGCCGGTGATGACTTCCGGCACGGGCGGGCAGCCGGAGACGTTGACGATCGGCTTGTCGCCGATCACGCCGGACACCGGCACGGCGCCGGTCGGGTTGGGATTGGCCATGGGGATGCCGCCGAAGGCGGCGCAGGTGCCCAGGCTGATGATGGCCGCGGCGCCCTCGCCGACGTGGCGCAGCGTGTCGACATAGGTGTGGCCGGCAGCCATGCCGTAGACGCCGCCGTCGGCAACCGGAATCGCGCCGTCGACGATCAACAGGTACTGGCCGGCACTCTCTTTGATGGTATTGGCGAGGGCCGCCTCGGCCTGGTGGCCGGCGGCAGCCATCAGCGTGTGCTGGTAGTCGAGCGAGATGACGTTGAACAGCAGGCTCTCCACCGACGGCGAGAATGCCCGCGTCAGCGACTCGGCGCAGCCGGTGCATTCCTGGAACGACAGGTAGATCACCGGCAGCCGGCGCGCCGCAGCCACCTGCCTGGCCAGCGCCGCCCCCGCGCCGGGCGGCAGCGCCATCAGCGAGGCCATCGCCGTGCAGTACTTCAGGAACGCACGGCGGCTGACGCCGTTCTCGAGCAGCAGCTCGCCAATGATGGGTTGCGTCATGGTGCGTCCTCCGTGGTCGCGCCGCGTACCGTCGCGGCGATGCGCGCGCGCAGCAGGCCCGCGCTGCGGGCGACGTCGCCCGCATCGGCGTTCAGGATCCCGGGAATGCGGGTGATCTCGAGCAGCTCGGCGATGACCTCGCCGCGGCCGTCGCGGTGCTCGATCCACCACAGGCCGGCGACGCCGGTCTCGCGCACGCGCGAGGCGCCGTCGAGGGTCAGCGTGACGTCGACCTCGCCGTTGCCAAGCACGCCGGCGAGGCGCTCGCGCTCGGCCGGGTTCAGCGGCAGGCTGCGCAGGTCGATCGCCTCGGGGGTGCCCCCCGCGGCAAGCTGCTCGAGGCGCTGCACGATCTCGGACAACAGCGCCTCGACGCCGCCCGCCAGCCCGTAGCCATGCTCGAGCGATACCCGGATGTCGGCGAGGCGCACGGTCATTCGGCCCACCGTTGCGCCAGCAGGCGCGCGCGCTCGCAGATGCCGGGCAGCGCCGCGGCCACCGGCGGCGACAGCGCCTCGCCCCAGTCGATGCGCTGCGGCTGCACCGTGATCAGCGCGCGATGCTCGGGCAGGCAGTCCTTGAGCCGCGCCATGGCCAGCAGGTCCGCCAGGCCGGCCTCGTGCACGCTGTTGCGCCGCCCCGCGCCCACCAGCTGGTCCATCTCCGCCCCCTGGTAGACCCGCACCGTGCCGGGCTTCTCGCCGAGCTCGGCGGCGTCGATGACCACCAGCGCACGGGCGTGGTCGAGGTAGTGCAGCAGCGTGAAGTTCAGCGTGCCGGCGTCGATCCACTCGATGCCGGCGTCCGGCAGCATCTCGCGCAAGCAGCGGATCGCGTGCACGCCGGCGCCGTCGTCGGCCAGCAGACTGTTGCCGATGCCGAGCACGACCACCCGGGACTGGGGCACCGGAGCCCCCGCGACGGCGCGGCGGGTGGGCAGGACGGCGGGCTGCACAGAATCGGGCATGGGGCCCTCGGAGTCGTTGCGCCCATTAGCCGCCAGCGGGCGGGGCCACGCATTGACCTGAGTCAATGCCGCGCACGCCGCGACGCCGGACACTGGCGCCACGCTGTCTACACTGGAGCCGCAGGCCGCCCATGCACGAACTCGCCGTGTGCCAGGCCTTGCTGACGGAAGTCGAGCGCGCCGCCGGCCAGGCCGGCGCCGCCGCCGTACGCCGCGTGCTGGTTCGCATCGGTGCGCTGTCCGGCGTCGAACCGCAGCTGCTGGCCCGCGCCTTCGAGGTGGCCCGCGCCGGCGGCATCGCCGCGGCCGCCGAGCTGTCGCTCGAAGTCACGCCGGTGCGCGTGCGCTGCCGCGACTGCGGCGCCGAGCACGAAGTGCCCCCCAACCGCCTGCTGTGCCCGGCCTGCGGCAGCTGGCGCACCGCGCTGCGCGCCGGCGACGAGCTGGTCCTGCAGCGCGTGGAGTTCACCGCGGCCCGCGCCGCGGCCTGAGGAGAGCACCATGTGCGACACCTGCGGCTGCAACATCACCCCCGGCAACGCCCACCTGCTGAAGGACGCCCGCGGGCACGACACGGCCGCCGTGGACGTGCTCAAGGGCCTGCTCGACGCCAACGACGCCCAGGCCCGGCACAACCGCGAGCACTTCGACCTGCACGGCGTGCTGGCCATCAACCTGATGTCCTCGCCCGGTGCCGGCAAGACGGCGCTGCTCGAGGCGACCATCGACGCCCTGCGCGACGAGCTGAACATGGCCGTCATCGAGGGCGACCTCGAGACCGAGAACGACGCCCGTCGCATCCGCGCCAGGGGTGTCCCGGCGATCCAGATCACCACCGGCACCGCCTGCCATCTCGACGCGCACCTGGTGCACGGCGCCCTGCACGACCTGCCGCTCGCCGGCCTCGACGTGGTGTTCATCGAGAACGTCGGCAACCTCGTCTGCCCCGCCAGCTTCGACCTGGGCCAGCACTACAACGTCGCGCTGCTGTCGGTGACCGAGGGCGACGACAAGCCAGCCAAGTACCCGGTCATGTTCCGCGCCGCCGACCTGGTGCTGGTCACCAAGGCCGACCTGCTCGACGTCATCGACGATTTCAGCGTCGCGCGCGCGCGAGCGGCGGTTCGGGCGCTGGGCCGCGACACGCTGGTGCGCACGGTCAAGGCGCGCCGCTCGCCGTGGATCGGGCCGTGGACCGACTGGCTGTGCCAGGTGGTCGAGCAGCACCGCCACACGCTGCGGCCGGCACCGCCGGCGCGGCCCCTCGCACCGCTGCACGCCTGACCCCATGTGCCTCGCCGTCCCGGTGCGCGTCGAGGAAGTCCTCGCCGACGGCAATGCCGTGGTCGAGGTCGGCGGCGTGCGCACCCTGGTGTCGCTGGCGCTGGTCGACGGAGTCGCCGTCGGCGATTACCTCATCGTCCACGCCGGCTTCGCCATCAGCCGCCTCGACGTGGCCGAGGCCGAGAAGTCGCTGGCGCTGTTCGCCGAGATCGCCGCCGCGCTCGGGGGACCGCCGCGTGCGCTTCATTCGTGAGTTTCGCGACGGCGCCGCCGCCGCGGCGCTGTCGCGCCTGATCGCCGCCGAGGTGGACCCGGCGCGCGACTACCACCTCATGGAGTTCTGCGGCGGCCACACGCACGCCATCTTCCGCTACGGCGTGCAGGACCTGCTGCCGGCCAACATCCACCTGGTGCACGGGCCGGGCTGCCCGGTGTGCGTGCTCGCCATCCCGCGCCTCGACCTGGCCATCGAGCTGGCGCAGCGGCCGGGCGTCATCCTGGTCAGCTACGGCGACATGCTGCGCGTGCCGGCCTCGCGGCGGCGCTCGCTGCTGAAGGCGCGCGCGCGTGGCGCCGACGTGCGCATGGCGTACTCGGCGATCGAGGCCATCGCCATCGCGCAACAGCATCCCGACCGTGAAGTCGTGTTCTTCGCCATCGGCTTCGAGACCACCACGCCGGCCACGGCCGTGCTGATCCGGCAGGCGCGCGCGCTGGGACTGCGCAACCTGTCGGTGTACTGCAACCACGTGCTGACGCCGTCGGCGATCCAGAGCATCCTCGACTCGCCCGAGGTGCGCGAGCTCGGCCGCGTGAAGGTCGACGCCTTCATCGGGCCCTCGCACGTCAGCACCGTCATCGGCAGCCGGCCCTACGAATATTTCGCCGAGGAGTACCACAAGCCCGTCGTCATTTCCGGCTTCGAGCCGCTCGACGTGCTGCAGTCGATCCTGATGCTGGTGCGCCAGCTCAACGACGGCCGCGCCGAGGTCGAAAACGAGTTCACCCGCGGCGTTTCGCGCCAGGGCAACCTGCGCGCGCAGGGGCTGGTGGCTGACGTGTTCGAGCTGCGGCCGCAGTTCGAGTGGCGCGGCCTCGGCCAGGTGGCCTACAGCGGGCTGCGCATCAAGTCGGAGTACGCGGCGTTCGACGCCGAGCGGCGCTTCGCGCTGAGCGAAAAACCCGTGAACGAGAACAAGGCCTGCCAGTGCCCGGCCATCATCCGCGGCCTCAAGAAACCGACCGACTGCGCGATCTTCGGCAGCGTATGCACGCCGCGCAATCCGATCGGCTCGTGCATGGTGTCCTCGGAAGGCGCCTGCGCCGCCTACTACAAGTACCGCTGGCGTCAAAGGGGACAGACACCATTGAACGCCCCTGATCAAAGGGGACGGACTCCTTTGAACGAGCCCGTGGAAGCCGTCCCCAGCGCCAGTCGGATCAAAGGAGTCCGTCCCCTTTGATGCGCATCCTGCTGCTGACCCACGCCTTCAACAGCCTCGCCCAGCGCCTGTTCCTGGAGCTGCGCGAACGCGGCCACGAGCTGTCGGTCGAGTTCGACATCAACGACGCGACCACCGCCGAGGCCGTCGAGCTGTACACGCCGGACCTGGTGCTGGCGCCCTATCTCAGGCGCGCGATCCCGGAAGCGGTGTGGCGCGCCGTGCCCTGCTTCATCGTTCACCCAGGCCCGCCGGGCGACCGCGGACCTTCGGCGCTGGACTGGGCCATCCTGAATGACGTGCCGCGCTGGGGCGTGACCGTGTTGCAGGCGACCGCGGAGCTCGATGGCGGGCCGGTGTGGGCTGCCGCCGATTTCGCCATGCGCCAGACGCGCAAGAGCAGCCTGTACCGCAACGAGGTCACCGAAGCCGCCGTCGCCGCCGTGATCGAAGCGCTCGACCGCTTCCGGCACGGCCCCGGCCCCGTTGGCGGCGGCACCGCCGGCGGCCACGGCTGGCAGCCGCTGGTGCGCCAGGCCGACCGGCGCATCGACTGGGCGCACGACGGCTGCGCCGGAATCCTGCGCAAGATCCGCAGTGCCGACGGCCAGCCCGGCGTCGAGGACGAGGTGCTCGGTTTGCGCTGCCGCCTGTTCGACGCCTGGAACGAGCCGCGCCTGGCCGGCCGGCCCGGCGACGTCATCGCGCGCCGCCACGACGCCATCTGTCGCGCGACGCGCGACGGCGCGGTGTGGATCGGCCAGCTGCAACCGATCGCCGACGGCCAGCGGGGCTTCAAGCGCCCGGCGGCGGCGGCGCTCGGCGCGCTGGCCGACGCGCTGCCGCGCAGCGAGCCGGCACCGGACACGCCCGCCGACCCGCAGGGCTATCCCGACATCCGTTACGAGGAGGAAGGCCCGGTCGGCTTGCTGCACTTCGAGTTCTACAACGGCGCCATGAGCGCGGCGCAGTGCGAGCGCCTGCGCGCCGCCGTGCGCGCCGCGCGGGCGCGGCCGACGCGCGTCATCGTGCTGATGGGCGGCCACGATTTCTGGAGCAACGGGCTGCACCTGCATTGCATCGAGGCGGCGCCGAGCCCCGCCGACGCCTCGCTGCGCAACATCGAGGCGATGGACGACCTCGCGCTCGAAATCCTGCAGGCCGACCGCCAGCTTACGCTGGCGGCGCTGGCCGGCAATGCCGGCGCCGGCGGCGTGTTCCTGGCGCTGGCGGCCGACGCGGTGATGGCGCGCCGCGGCGTCGTGCTGAACCCGCATTACCGGAACATGGGCAACCTGTACGGCTCCGAGTACTGGACCTACCTGCTGCCGCGCCGCCTGCACGGCCGCGCAGCGGCGCTGATGCAGGACCGCCTGCCGCTGGACGCCGATCAGGCCCTGCAGCTCGGCCTGATCGATGCCGTCGCCGGTCCCGCGCGCGCAGCGTTCCTCGCCGAAGTGCGCGCCAGCGCGCACGCGCTGGCGCAACCGGAGGCCTTCGCCGCGCGCCTCGCCGCCAAGCGCGCGCGGCGCGCCGCCGATGAAGCCGCCAGGCCGCTGGCGCGCTATCGCGCCGAGGAACTCGAGCGCATGCGCCTGAACTTCTACGGCTTCGACCCGAGCTACCACGTGGCGCGCTACCGCTTCGTGAACCGCACGCCGCAGGCCTGGACACCGCTGTACCTCGCGCGCCATCGCGCACAGGTCCCGTCGGTGCGCCGGCGCCGCGCATGAACGCGCCGTTCGAGGGTTCCGGCGCGCGCGCCGCCCGCGACTGGGTGGTCGAGGGCCGCGTGCAGGGCGTCGGCTTCCGGCCGTTCGTGTACCGGCTCGCGCATCGGCTCGGCCTGGCCGGCACCGTGCAGAACAACGGCGGCTGCGTGGCCATCCGCGGCGAAGGCCCGCCGCAGGCGCTCGATGCCTTCGAGGCCGACCTGGTGCGGCGCGCGCCGCCGCTGGCACGCCCGCGCATCGTCTCCGCGCGCGCCACGCAGCCGACGCACGCCGACGCGTTCCGCATCCTCGGCAGCGCGGCCGGCGCGCGGCCGCGCATCCACGTGCCGCCCGACCAGTTCTGCTGCGACGACTGCCTGGCCGAGATGCGCGACCCGCAGGCGCGCCGCTACCGTTATCCGTTCATCAACTGCACGCAGTGCGGGCCGCGCTACACCTTGATCCGCGCGCTGCCGTACGACCGGCCCAACACCACCATGGCCGGGTTTTCCCTGTGCCCGGCCTGCGAGCGCGAGTACCTCGACCCGCTGGATCGCCGGTTTCACGCCCAGCCGCTGGCCTGCCCGGCGTGCGGGCCGCGCCTGCGCTGGCGGCGCGGCGACGCGCGCGTCGACGGCAACGACGCCGCGCTGGCGGCCTGCCTCGAGGCGCTGCGCGGCGGCGCCATCGTCGCGGTGCGCGGCATCGGCGGCTACCACCTGGTCTGCGACGCCACGCGCGAAGACGCGGTCTGCGCCCTGCGCGCGCGCAAGCACCGCCCGGCCAAGCCGTTGGCGCTGATGCTGCCATGGCATGGCGCCGACGGACTCGACGCCGCCCGCGCCATCGCCCTGCTCAACCCGCTGCAGGAAGAAGCGCTGCGTCACCCGCAGCGGCCGATCGTGCTGGCCGCGCGCCGTTCCGACGCGCGCGTGGCGCCGTCGGTTGCGCCCGGCCTGCGCGAGCTCGGCCTGATGCTGCCGTACAGCCCGCTGCACCACCTGTTGCTCGACGGCTTCGGCGCTCCGCTGGTCGCGACCTCCGGCAACATTTCCGGCGAGCCGGTGCTGACCGCCCCGGAAGAAGCCGAGGCGCGCCTCGGTGCCGTGGCCGACGCCTTCCTGCACCACGACCGCCCGATCGAGCGGCCGGCCGACGACCCGGTGCTGCAGCTCAACGCCGGCCGCATCCGCCCGGTGCGCATCGGCCGCGGCAACGGGCCGCTCGAGCTCGGGCTGCCGCGCCCCATCGCGCGGCCGACGCTCGCGGTCGGCGCCTTCCTCAAGAACACCGTGGCGCTGGCCTGGGACGACCGCGTCGTCGTCTCGCCGCACATCGGCGAGCTGGAGAGCCCGCGCTCGCGCGCGGTGTTCGGGCAGGTCGCCGCCGACCTGCAGCGGCTGTATGGCGTGCGCGCCGCGCAGATCGCGTGCGACGCCCATCCCGATTTCCCGAACTCGCGCTGGGCGCGCGCTGCCGGACTGCCCGTGGTCCGCGTGCTGCACCACCACGCGCATGCCTCGGCGCTGGCCGGCGAGTTCGGCGTGGCCGAGCCGATGCTGTGCTTCACCTGGGACGGTGTCGGCTTTGGCGAGCGCGGCGAGCTGTGGGGCGGCGAGGCCTTCTACGGCGGCCCCGGCGGCTGGCAGCGCGTGGCGAGCTTCCGGCCGTTGCCGCTGCCGGGCGGTGACGGCGCCGCGCGCGAGCCCTGGCGCACGGCCGCGGCGCTGTGCTGGAGCACGGGGCGCACGTGGTCCGGCGTGGACGCCGAGCTGCTCGGCCACATCGAGCGGATGCTCGGCCTGAACCTCGCCAGCCCGCCCACCAGCGCCGTGGGCCGGCTGTTCGACGCGGCCAGCGCACTCGCCGGCGTCTGCCACGAGTCGAGCTTCGAGGGCGAGGCGCCGATGCGGCTCGAAGCGCTGTGCACGCCGGCCGGCGCCCCGGCACGGCCGCTGCCGCTGGCGCGCGACGCGCACGGCTTGTGGCGCAGCGACTGGGCGCCGCTGGTGGACCTCATGCTCGAGGCGCGCCTGCCGGTCGCCGAGCGCGCTGCCGGTTTTCACGCCACCCTGGCGCAAACACTGGTGGACCAGGCCTGCGCCGTGGCGGCCGAGCGGCGCTTCACGCGTGTCGGCCTGACCGGCGGCGTGTTCCAGAACCGCACGCTGTCCGCGCTGGCCGTTGCCGGACTGCGCAAGGCCGGGTTCGAAGCGCTGATTCCTGAACAGGTGCCGGTCAACGATGCCGGCATCAGCTATGGCCAGGCCGTCGAGGCCGCGGCCCGAGGCATCCCATGAACGACATGACCCTTCCGGCGCTGGGCGAGACCCATATCGCGCTGTCGCACGGCAACGGCGGCCGCATGATGCGCGAACTGATCGAGCGCGTGTTCGGCGCCGAGTTGCACAATCCGCTGCTCGACACCGGCGCCGATGCGGTCGCCGTGCCGACCGAGGCCGGCGCCGAGCTGGTGCTGACCACCGACGGCTTCACCGTGCAGCCGCTCGAGTTTCCCGGCGGTGACATCGGCTCGCTGGCCGTGCACGGCACGGTCAACGACCTCGCCGTGAGCGGCGCCGAGCCGCGCTACCTGACCCTGAGCGCCTTTCTCGAGGAAGGCCTCGAGGTCGCCAAACTGCGGCGCCTGGTGGCCTCGGCCGCGCGCGCCGCGCGCGACTGCGGCGTCGTCGTGGTCGCCGGCGACACCAAGGTGGTCGGCCGCGGCGAGTGTGACGGCGCCTACTTCGCCGTCACCGGCGTGGGTTTTCGCGCGCCCGGCGTCCGCCTCGGCTTCGACCGCATCCAGCCGGGCGACCGCGTGCTCGTGACCGGGCCGGTCGGCGACCACGGCGCCGCGGTCATGCTGGCGCGTGAGGAGTTCGGCTTGCGCGGCGACCTGAAGTCCGACGCCGCCGGCGTGCTGCCGCTGGCGCGCGCGCTGCTCGGCGTGCCGGGCCTGCGCTTCATGCGCGATCCTACGCGTGGCGGCCTGGCCACGGTGTGCCACGAGATCGTGCGCGCCACCGGCCGCGGCCTGCGCCTGCGCGAAGCCGCGATCCCGGTGCGCGACGCCGTGCAATCGGTGTGCGAACTGCTGGGCTACGACCCGTTGTACCTGGCCTGCGAAGGCCGCATCGTCGCGGTGGTGGGCGCGGCGCACGCCGATGCGGCGCTGGCCGCCGTGCGCGCGCTCGCGCCCGGCGCGGCCCTGATCGGCGAAGTCGCGGCGATGCCCGCGCCGCAAGTGGTGCTGGCGACGAGCTTCGGCGGCGAGCGCGTGCTCGACGAACTCGAGGACGACCCGCTGCCGCGGATCTGCTGAGCCGGCGCTACGTTCCGGCGGCGACGCGATACAGCAGCGCGATCGCGCCGGCGTAGGCGACCACCATGAGCACGCTGCTCGGCTCGAGCAGCGCGAACTGGCGCTTGGCGCGGTAGACGATGGCCGACAGGCCGAGGCTCATCAGCACCACCGCGCACAGCCCGCTCAGCGCGTGATTGGGGTCGAGCGCCGCGAACAGGTTGCCGGGCTGCACCAGGTCCAGCGGCAGGAACACCGCCATGTTGAACGCGTTCGAGCCGAACAGGTTGCCGACGGCCAGATCGTAGGCGCCCAGCCGCACCGCCGCGAACGACGTCACCAGTTCCGGCAGCGAGGTCGCCATGCCGACCAGCCAGGTGCCGACGAAGGTATTGCCGAGCCCGGTGATCTCGGCGATGCCCTTGGCCGACCACGCGAAGGCGGGCGCCGCCAGCAGCACCAGGGCGGCGGCGGCGGCGAAGCCCGTGATCGCCGCGCGCAGCGGCATCGCCGGCGCCGTCAACGGCCCGGACGGCGTTGCCAGGTCGCGCGTGGCGTGGCGGAACACCGCGCGCGTGCCGAGCACGTAGAAGGCAAACAGCGCCAGCGATCCCGGGCCCAGCCAGAACCACGACGTGCTGGCGCCCGCGAGCACCAGCACGGCGGCAGCCGCGTTGAGGCCGATGGCCAGGCCGCCGGCCAGCACGTGGTCGAAGGCGGCACGCTCGAACACCCGCCCGCGCGGCGGCAAGAGGTCGATCATCGCCAGGATCAGCATGTTGGCCAGGCTCGACCCGAACAGGTCGCCCACGGCGAGGTCGACCGCGCCCAGGCGCACGGCGGCAACGTCGGTTGCGAGCTCGGGCAGCGAGGTCGCGGTGGCCAGCAGCATCGATCCAGTCCACAGGCGGCCGAGCCGCGTGCCCTCGGCGATGGCATCGGCGAAGCGCGCGAGCTTCGTCCCGGCGTAGACCACGACCGCGCCGCTGGCGATGAAGGCCAGGGTGTAGGCGACGCCGGGCTCGAGGTTCATGCCCGCGTCAGGATGCCGCCGCTGGCGCCGCCGCGGGATCGGCGGCGAAGCGCCGGGCTCGCATGACTTCCTCCTGGTCGAGCTCCTCGAGCGCAGCCTCGAAGCGCCGCTCGGCAGCGCGCGCCTCGGGCAGCACGATGTTCTCGAGCGCGCGCACGCGCCGCTCGGTCTTGCGGTACTCGGCCATCAGGCGCAGCAGGCTCGCCACCTCGCCGGCCAGCGCGGCAGCGGCCTCCGCCAGCGCGCCGAACGCCCGCGCGCAGCGCTCCGCCTCGGAGGTGCGCCATGCGGGATCGGCGCCCGGATTCGCGGCGAGCTCGAGGCTCGCGGCGTTGATCAGCAACAGCCCGAGGAACGGCACCGCCTCGTGCCGCACCGCGGCGGTGCCGGGCGCCGCCGGCGGATAAGCCTGCACGCCCTCGAGACCGTGGCGCCCGACGGCGTCGCCCAGCGCCGCCCGCGCGCGTTCGTGCCGCGCCAGGAACGCGCCCGCGTGCGCCTGGTGCCGCCGCGCGCGCAGCAGCAGCTCGTGCGCCAGCGCCACGCGCCGCTCGTCGAGGAAGCGATGGCCCTCCTCGATGACGCGCCGCTCGCGGCGCAACGCCAGCAGTGCGGCGCGGGAGGCGGAACGCTCAGTCATTGCCCTCCCCGGCTTCCGGCAGATAGCGCGCGATCTGCGCGTCCGACAGGCGCGACAGCTCCGCGCGCGGCAGCATCTTCAGCACGTCCCAGCCCGCGGCCATGCTCTGCTCGAGCGCGCGCGCCGCCGGCTGGCTCAGCACCTGCCGCTCGAAGGCGTCGCCGAAGGCGAGGAAGCGGCGGTCGACCTCGGGCAGGCCCTCCTCGCCGACCACGCTGGCGAGGATGCGCACCTGGTTGGCGCGGGCATACGCCGCGTACAGCTGCTTGGCCAGCGCCGGGTGGTCGGCGTGGGTGAAACCCTCGCCGGTGCCCTGGTCCATCAGGCGGGACAGCGAGGGCAGCACCGCGATCGGCGGATCGTGGCCACGGCGGTCAAGGTCGCGGTCGAGCACGATCTGGCCCTCGGTGATGTAGCCGGTCAGGTCGGGGATCGGGTGGGTGATGTCGTCGCCGGGCATGGTCAGGATCGGCAGCTGCGTCAGCGTGCCGGGCCGGCCGCGCATGCGGCCGGCGCGCTCGAACAGCGACGCGAGGTCCGAGTACATGTAGCCGGGATAGCCCTTGCGGCTCGGCACTTCGCTGTGGCTGGCCGAGACTTCGCGCAGCGCCTCGCAGTAATTGGTCATGTCGGTCATCACCACCAGCACGTGACGGCCCTCGTCGAAGGCCAGGTACTCGGCGGCGGTCAGCGCGTAGCGCGGCGTCAGGATGCGTTGCGCCGACGAGTCGCTGGCGAGGTTCAGGAACATCGCGGTGCGTTCGAGCGCCCCGCTGTGCTCCATCGAGCGGCGGAACTCCTCGGCGACGACATTCGACACGCCGATGCCGACGAACACCGTGGCGAAGGCGCCGGACTCCTCCCGCAGCAGGCGCGCGTGCCGGGCGATGGCGATCGCCAGGCGGCTGTGCGGCAGGCCGCCGCCCGAGAACAGCGGCAGCTTCTGCCCGCGCACCAGGCTGTTCATCAGGTCGATCGCGGTCACGCCGGTCTCGATGAAGTCGCGTGGCAGCTCGCGCGCCGTGGGATTGATCGGCAGGCCGTCGATCGGCCGCTCGGCCACCACCGCCACCGGCGGGCCGCCGTCGATCGGGCGGCCGACGCCGTCGAACACGCGTCCCAGCAGCCCCGGGCCGACCCCGTAGGTCAGCGGCTCGCCGAGGAAACGCGTGCGCAGGCCCTCGAGCGCGAGTTCGGCGGTCGGCTCGAGCACCTCCACCAGCAAGCGCTCCTGGTCGAGCGCGACGATGCGGCCGCGCCGCGCGCGGCCGTCCTGGCCGGTGACCTCGACCGATTCGTTGAGGCCCACTTCCACCTTGCGCCGCAGCGCCAGCAGCGGCCCCTCGAGCCGCAGCGCCGCGCCGCGCAGCGTCAGTTCAGAGCGCATGGCCCGCCTCCGCACCGGCCGCCTGCGCCGCTTCGGCCGGTGCGCGCAGCTGCGCCAGCTCGGTCTCGGCCTGCGCCAGCAGCGCCTCGAACTGCGCCAGCGCGTCGTCGCCGATCTCCTCGGCCATGCGCCGCAGCCGGCGCAGCACGGGCAGCGTCTCCAGCGCGGCCACCGGCGCGCCGGCCTGCAGGGCCGCTTCGGTCGCGTCGAAGAAGCGGTCGAGCAGCCGCATCATCGCGGTCTGCCGCGCCGGCGAGGCGAAGCAGTCGATCTTCGAGTACGACGACTGGCGCAGGAATGCCTCGTTCAGCAGCCCGGCGTTGAGCAGCGTCAGGCGCTGCTTCGGCGGCAGCGCCTCCTTGCCGACGATGCGCGCCATGCGCTGCAGGTGCGCCTCCTGCTCGAGCAAGGTGAGAAACCGCTGGCGCTGGCGTTCGCGGTCGCCGTGCCCCTGCCCGCGCCACCACGCCGCCAGTCCCGGCGCGTCCTCGGAGTACGCCTGCAGCGGATGAATCGCGGGGTAGAAGCGCGCCCGCGCGCGGTCGCGGTCGAGCGGCCAGAAACCGCGCACGTTGCGCTGCGTGTGCAGCGTGACCGGCTCGGAGAAATCGCCGCCGGGCGGGCTGACCGCGCCGATCAGCGTCACCGAGCCTTCCGCGCCGGCCAGGGTGGTCACGCGCGCCGCGCGCTCGTAAAACTCGGCCTTGCGCGTGCCCAGGTAGGCCGGATAGCCGCCCTCCGCCGGCAATTCGCCGAGCCGGCCCGAGATCTCGCGCAGCGCCTCGGCCCAGCGACTGGTCGAGTCGGCCATCAGCGCCACGTGCAGGCCCTGGTCGCGGAAGTATTCGGCCACCGTCACGCCGGTGTAGATGCTGGCCTCGCGCGCCGCCACCGGCATGTTCGAGGTGTTGGCGATGACCACCGAGCGCTCCATCAGCGGCCGGCCGGTGCGCGGATCCTCGAGTCCCGGAAACTCGTGCAGCACCTCGGCCATCTCGTTGCCGCGCTCGCCGCAGCCGACGTAGACGATCACGTCGGCGTCGCACCACTTGGCGATGCTCTGCTGCAGCACGGTCTTGCCGGTGCCGAAGCCGCCGGGCATCGCCGCGCAGCTGCCGCGCGCGACCGGGAACAGCGCGTCAATGATGCGCTGGCCGGTCAGCAGCGGCGCGTCGGCCGGCAGCCGCGCCGCGGCCGGGCGCGGCTGGCGCACCGGCCAGCGGTGACTGAGCGACAGCGGACGCTCCTGGCCCCCGGCGGTGACGACGCGGCAGACGATCTGGCGGTCGGTGTACGGCCCCGCCGGTACGATCTCGGTCACGCGCCCGCTTACGTCGGGCGGCACCAGGCAGCGCTGGGCGCGGCCGCCCTGCTTGCGCGCTTCACCCAGCACCATGCCGCCCGTCACGGCCTCGCCGACCCGCAGCGCCGGAGCGAACTGCAGCGGCGGCGACTCCTCGTGCAGGCAGCCGGGCAGCACATAGTCCGCGACGGCGCCCGACAGGGGCCGCAACAGCCCGTCGAAAATGCCGCCCAGCAGAGCCGGCGACAGCCGCACCGCCAGCGGCAGCCCGGTGCCGTACACCGGATCGCCCGGGCGCAGGCCGGTAGTGTCCTCGTAAACCTGGGCGACGAAATCCCTGCCCTCGAGGCGCAGCACCTCGCCCGACAGGCAGCGCGTGCCGACCTCGATGGCCTCGTTGATGCCGAAGGTGCCGTCGCCGGCGCAGCGCAGCACCGGCCCGTTCAGCGAGACGACGCGGGCGCCGGCGCGGCCGCCTTCGGGGGCCTGGCTCATGGCACGGCCTTGCCGTTGCCGCGGCGCCGCTCGAGCTCGCCGAGCCACAGCGCCGCCACGCGCTGCGGCTCGCGCAGCAGCCCGGCCGGCGTCGCGTCCAGCTCGGCGTCGCCGCAGCGGATGCGCAGGCCGGCGGCGATGTCCGCATCCGGGCGCAACTCCAGGGTGACGCCGTCGGGCAGCGTCGTCGCCGGCAGCGCTCCCATGTCCGGCGCGTGGCGCCCCGTCCAGGCGCCCGCGGGCAGCGAGCGCGCCGCCTCGGCCAGCGCCATCGTGACCCAGGCGCGGCGCGTCGCGCGATCGGCCCAGCGCGCGCCCACCGCCGCGCCCACGCGCTGCTGCACGCCGGCCAGTGCCGCCAGCGTCAGGGCCTGGCGCTGCCGGCGCAGGCGCGACTGCATGGCGGCGCGCGCCAACGCGATGCGGGCGTCGGCGTCGGCGCGCGCCTCCCGCAGCGCCTGGCGGATCTGCGCGCGCGCGCGGGCGCGCGCGCTGCCGACCAGCTTCTCGCATTCAGCGGCCGCGGCCGCGCGGATCTCGCCGAGCTTGCGGTCGCGCACCTGGGCGACGTAGGCCATCAGCGCCGCCAGCGCGTCGGATCCCTGCTTCAGCACGGCGTTCACGCGGTGATCCCGAGGCTGGCGCGCACGCGCTGCATCAGGTCCGGCAGCGGCACCCGGCCGCCGGCATCCGGTACGATCGCGACCGGCGGGTCGAAGCGTGCCAGCGCCGCGTCGAGCGCTTCGGCCGGCAGCGCGGCGGCGCACTCGGCCGTGATCAGGATCAGTGGCGGCGCTTCGCGCAGCGCCCGCGCCCAGTGCGCGCCCGCCTGCTCCGGCGCCGCCACGCGCGCGTCCAGCCCTGCCAGCCGGTACGCCGTCGCGGTGACTTCGTCGCCGATGAAAACGGGGCGCACGCGCAGTCTCAGCCGAGCCGGTTGAGGATCAGGATGGAGATGATCACGCCGTAGATGGCGATGCCCTCGGCCAGGCCGACCAGCACCAGCACGCGCCCGGTCAACTCGGGCTTCTCCGCCATCGCGCCGACGCCGGCGCTGCCGATGGCAGCGACCGCATAGGCGGCGGCGGCCGACGACACCGCGGTGGCGGTGACGGCGGCGGCGAATGCCCACGGCAGCACTTCGGGCGGCACACTCGCGGCTGCCGCCGGCTCCGCGGCCAGCGCCGCGGGCAGCAGCCACAGGGCCACGGCGGCCACGGACGCGAGGATGCCGGCAGGCACCAGCGCGGCGGCGACGCGGCGGCTCAGGGAGAGGGGGGTCATGGCAGGGGCTCCATCAGGTGGCGGAAGGTGGAACGAGCGCGCGGAACGGCCGGCCCGCGGCCCGCACGAAGCGGACGAAGAACTCGAACAGGATCAGGCGCGTGGTCTGGATGGCAACGACCAGGCCCTCGAGGGCGAGGATCACGAGGTTGCCGAGCACGAGGATCAGCAGGCTGGCGAGGCCGTCGGCCGCCAGCGCCATGCTGGTGACCGCGGCCGCCAGGCCGGCGTGGGCGATGGCGAAGGCGCCGACGCGCACGAACGACAGGGTGTTGACGCCGAGGCCGAGCACGCGCTCGAACAGCTCGCCGGCGTGCGCGCCGATCGATTCGTGGCGCAGCCGGCGCGGCACCAGTGCGGGCCCGGCGATGAACCACAGCGCGCCGGCGCCCGCCGCCGCCAGTCCCGCAAGCGGCGCGAACAGTGCGCCGAGCAGGCCGAGGTAGAGCACGATCAGGCCGGCGTCGGTTTCGAGCCAGATGCGGCCCCGCCCGGCCCAGCGTTCCTCGACGCCGGCGATCACCAGGCCGCCGGCGATCAGCAGCGCGCCGAAGCCGAGCGGCGCCACCAGCACCGGCAGTGGCGCGTGCAGCGGCGCGATCCACAGCGGCGCGAACAGGTCCTCGCGGCAGAACGCGCTGCCGAACAGCAGGCCGAACAGCATGGCGAACAGCCCGCCCGGGATCAGCATGCCGAGCGCCGGCCAGCGGCGCCGCAGCAGCAGCCCGGCCAGGAACAGGACCGCGCCCTGGCCGACGTCGCCGAACATGTAGCCGAACAGCACCGGCGCGACGATGGCCACCAGCGGCGTCGGATCGGCCTCGTCGCGCCCCGGCGTGCCGAGCAGGTTCACGAACAGCTCGAACGGCTTCGCCCACCACGGGTTGTGCGGCAGCGTCGGCGCGTACAGCCGGCCGGGCGCCGGCAGGAAATTGACCACGCCCGGGATGCCGTCGGCTTTCAGCGGCGTCGCCAGCTCCTGCGTCGTCGCGGCGCTGGTCCAGCCGGTGACGCGCGCGAGGTACTCGCTGACCGGGATGCGCTCCAGGTGTCCGGCCAGCCACTCGATGCGGCGCAGCTCGCCGAGCACCGCCGGCAGCCGGGCATCGGCGCCGAGCACCTCCAGCGTCGCGTAATCCTTTTCGATGCCGGCGTCGATAGTCGCGATGCGCCCGGTCACCTGCTCCAGTGCCTCCTCCGGCGACGCTGGCAGCCAGGCGGGCAGCGGCACGGTGCGTGCCTCGCGCCCGCCCAGGATCTGGCCCAACTCGCCGATCTCGCCCGCCGGCCCGAGCGCCATCAAATAGGTGTAGCCGCCGCCGGCGGCGCTGGCCTGGATGACCTGATCCGACAGTGGCGGCAGCGGGGCGTGGTCGGCGAGCACCAGCAGCGTGCCGGCCAGCGGCGCGCGCGCATTGGCGACGGCGGCGAGGTCGAGGTCCTGGCGGCTGACGACGAGCTGCAGGAATTCCGCGAGCCGGTGCAACTCATGGCGCTCGTGGCGCAGCGCCTCGAGGTGCCGCACGTGCGGTGCCGCCGCGTCCACCCACTTCTGCAACGCCGCCATCGCCAGGTCCAGGCGCTTCTCCATCAGGCGGTCGCGGTGCGTCGGCTCGAAACGCGGCGGCGGCCAGTACCCCAGGTAGCGCTGGCGCAGCGCGCGCCAGGTCTCAAGCGGCCCGCGCAGGGCCGAGTAGTCCGGCAAGTCCTCGCTGACGGCCGGATCCTTCTCGAGCTGGACGCAGCCGGAGGCCGCCAGCACTTCGACCGAGCGCGCCACCGCCGGGCGCGGCACGACGGCCTCGAACCAGCGCGCCGGCCGCACCCGCAGCGTCACGCGAGGCCCCCCTCGAGCGGCAATGCCAGGCGCCGGCGCAGCAGCGCGCCGCGCAGCGTCGCGAATTCGATCCAGCTCAGCGCGAGCCAGGCGAACAAGCCCGCGGGCCGACGCGTATCACGCCGGAACAGGTCGCGCAGCGGCCGCTGCAACGCCGCCTGTGCGGTGGCCGCGTCGGCGCCGGCGCCCCGCGCCGCCGGGTCCAGCAACGCGACCAGTCGCTCGAGGCCGCGCCGCTCGGCGGCCCGGGTCGCGGGCCATAGTGCGCGCCAGCGCGCCAGCCAGGCTTGCGCCGGAAGCTGCCCGGCCCTGAAGGCGTCCTGCAGCCCGCGCAGTTCGGCGGACGCGCGGGCCGCTCCTGCGCCCATGCGCCCCGGGCCGCTGTCGGCCGGCAGCCACGGCGCCTCGACGCCCCGCACGCGGGCAGTCATCGCCGGCAGGTCGGGCAACACCGCCACCCACGCCACTGCGGGCCGCCACGCCGGCGGCGACCACTCCGACACCTCGCCCACGCGCCGCCGGAACAGCGCGCGCAACTGGGCTTCGATCTGGTGAGGCTCCGCGGTCACGTCCAGTTGCGTCAGCCAGGGCCGCAGCGCGGTATCACGCGCGGCCTGCAGGAAGCCGCTGAGCGTGTCGAGGCGCCGCAGGCGGCCCCACGCCGCCTGCGAAACCAGCCGGCCGTAACACGCCTGGATGCGCGCGCCCGGATACGCAAAGCCGACGGTACGGCTCACCGGGACGGCTCCTCGCCGCCGGTCAGGCGGGCGGCGACCGCGGCGGTCGCCGGCTCGAGCAGTTCCTCGGGGAATGCCGTGGCGCCGAGCGCCGCCAGTTGTGCGGCCTCCTGCGCCTGGATCGCCGCAAGCGCCCGCTGCGCCGCGCGCGCTCCCCGCAGGCGCAGGCGCTCGATGTGCGACGGCACGGCGTTGAGCAGGGCCCGGGCCCGGGTGCGGGCCCGATCGATGTCGATGGCGGCCTGCACCTCGGCCGCGGCGATGGCCTCGCGCGCGTCCCGCTCCGCGACGACCGCCCGCAGCATTGCGCTGCCTGGGGCATCGATGGGGCGATTGGTCTCTGGCATGGCGGCAGCCCTCGTCCGGGCCGCGGCACCGGCCCATGTCTACAGGCTAGGCGATAAGCCCTTGTCTGCCATTGATTTATGTCAATTCGCCGGCCGCGGCCGAGCGGCGGCATCCAGCCCCAGGACCCGCAGCAGCAGGGGCCGCGCGTTCACCTCGGCGCCCAGCGCACCGAGCATCAGGAACGTCCCCATCAGCCGCCGGTTGAGGAACACCAGCTCCGGCGGCGGCAGGCGGAAGTGCACGGTCATGGCGTTGCGGGCCGTGGCCGCCGAGGCCCGGCTCAGCAGGTCCGAGCCGCGCCAGCGGTAGGCCCCCTGCCCGTTCAGCAGTTGCTTCGGAGTGCCGTCGCGGGCGTGGTCGTTGAACGGCTCGACGATGATCTGGCAGGCCCGCGCGTAGCCTTCGTGGACGGCCGGCGGCAGGTCGGCGCGCAGCATGTGCAGCCGTGTCGACCCGCGCACGACGCGCGGCGTGTCGCGCAACAGCGCGCCGAGCACGATGTCGCGGTAGCCGTCCACGAACTCGCCGCCGAAGCGCCGGCAGGCGCCGAAGTCGAGCAGCACGATGCGGTCGTTCCCGGTCGCGTCGAGGCGGAAGCGGAAGTTGCCGAAGTTCGGGTCGGTCTGCACCATGCCCCAGTCGAAGAACTCGGCCAGGAACAGCTCGATCAGCGCTTCGGCCAGGCGGTTGCGCCGCGCCAGCGGCAGCGCCTGCACCGGCTCGTCGAGCACACCGAGTCCGTCCTCGTAGCTCATCGCCAGCACCCGCGGCGTGCAGTACTCGGGGTAGATCCGCGGCACGACGAAGCGCGTGTCACCCGCCAGGCGCCGCGCGTAGTCCTCGGTGTAGGCGCGCTCGCGCGCGTAATCGGCTTCGTTGCGCAGCAGGCGGCGCAACTCGGCGAACAAGGGGGCGAGATCGAGGTCGCGCGGCGCCAGGCGGCTGAGCAGCAACAGGCGCTCGAGCGAGGTGACGTCGCTGTCGATGGCCTCGGCCACGCCGGGATACTGGATTTTCAGGCACAGCTGCGCGCCGTCGGACTTGCGCCGCGCGCGGTGTACCTGGCCCAGCGAGGCGGCGCCGATCGGCGTCTCGTCGATGTCGAGCTGGTCCATGCGCTCGCGCCCGATGGCGCGGCGCAGCGCCGGGGCCAGCGTGGCCCAGGCGACCGGGCGCGACAGCTCGTTGAGCTGCGACAGCGTGGCCAGGGCCTCCGGCGGCAGGAAATGCTGGCCGAACAGCGCCAGCAGCTGGCCGGCTTTCATGGCGCTGCCCTTCAGCCGGCCGAGCTCGTCGGCCAGCGCGTGCGCCTGCGCGCGGTAGAACTCGCGGTCGGCGCGCTCCCGCCCGCGCGCGTCGCGCAACACGTTGCCGAGCAGGTGACCGCCGAGGCGCAGGCCGACGCCGAGGCCGAGCCGGGAGATGGCGAGGTTGCGGAAGAACGGGCGGGTCTCCACCCGCCCGATGACCGCGCTATCGGCGGCGGCCTTCGTGTCCTTCTCGCTCATGACAGCGCTGCGCGCGGCACCCGAGGCGCCGTCAGGCCACGGTGTAACGCGCGACGCGGTAGAAGCCGCCGAAGATGTCGACGTGCTCGTCGAGGCGGATGCCGCGGCCCTCGGCCTGAGCGCAGTCCCGCAGCACCTCGTTCAGGTCCTCGCTCCAGAAGCCGCCCAGGAACGGCTCGGCCCAGGTCAGGATCCAGCGCATCGGCGCGAAGCGGTGGAAGAAGTGGCGCTTGCGCGCCTCGCCGTACTCGGCGATGACCAGCCTGCCGCCCGGACGCACCACCCGGATGGCCTCGCGCAGGCTGCGCAGGCGCGCGGCGCGCGGCATCTCGTGCAGCAGCAGGAACATGAGCGCGGTGTCGAAGGACGCATCCGCGTAGCGCAGGCTCTCGGCGTTCATGCGCTCGAGCCGCGCGGTCTTGCCGATCGCCGCGAGCTTGCGCCCGGCCGCCCGCAGCTGCACCGGCGCGACGTCGATCAGGTGCAGGTCGTCGATGTGCTCGGCGAGCTTCGGTGTCAGCTCGCCGTAGACGCCGGCGATCTGCAGCGTGCGGCCGGCCCGCGGCGCGTCCAGCAGGCGCAGCGTCTCGCGCATGATCGGCCGGTAGTTGCCGAACAGGATGGCGTTGATGATCGGCTGGTGATCGAAAAACCACACGGACACCGGCCACAGGTAGGCCCAGTCGTAGTGGCGGACCAGGTAGTCGGGGTACTCGGGCTGGCTTGCGGCCGGCGCATCGGTCCGCGCCGGCTCCGGCGGCAAGGCCATCGTGCCCGCCTCGCCCGGCAGGCCGGAGAACTGCCCCTGCGCAACCCACTGCGTCGCGTTCGACTCGTCCACGTGCGTCCCCCTCGTCCTGGATCGGCGCGGGAGTTCCCCGCGTGGCCCTACCTTACGGGGCGGATCGGGTGGCGCAATTGATGCAAGTCAAACATACGTAGAACCCGCAAGCGGCCGCAGCCGGGTCCGGTCAGTACTGCACCCAGTCGTCGCGCAGCATCGCGCCGCGGATGCTGGCCGCCACGTCGGCGAATTCCGGTTGCGCGAGCACTTGCGACGGGACCACCAGGGCGTGCACCGCCGATTCGGCAACGACGTCAGCTGTGCGCTTCGACGACAGCACGACGGCGGCCTCGCCGACGACAGCACCCAGCTCGTCGAGCCGGGCGATGAAGCCGCCTTTCGACTGGACCACGAGCGTGCCCTCGATCAGCAGGTAGAGCTCCGCGGTGGCCGGCTCGCCTTCGCGGACCAGCATCTCGCCGGCGTCGAGCTCCACCAATGAGCTCGAGCGCACGACGGCGGCGACGACGTCCGCGGCCAACCCGGCCAGCGGGCCGCGCTCGCAAAGACGCGCCGTGAGGCTTTCGACCAGGGCGGGACCGGTGACGGGGTTGCGTTTCATGGCGGTGAGGTGGAGGCTCGGGCCGGAATTGAACCGACGTACGGGGATTTGCAGTCCCCTGCATGACCACTCTGCCACCGAGCCGTGACTGGGACCATCTAAAGCCAAAAAACCCCGCCAACGCGGGGTTTCTTAGCGGTAATTGGAGCGGGAAACGAGGCTCGAACTCGCGACCTCAACCTTGGCAAGGTTGCGCTCTACCAACTGAGCTATTCCCGCGTTGCAGGGGCGCTATTGTAGGGCCGGTCCCCACCCTGTCAACCGCCCGTGCCGGTCTCGCGCATCATCGGCCAGGCCGCGATCAGGTACTGCACCATCGAGTACAGCGTCAGCACCGAGGCGATGAACAACAGGCCGTAGCCGACCTCGTACCAGGGCAGGATCGGCCAGTCCGTTTCCCAGATCATCATGCCGATGGCGGTCATCTGGAAGCCGGTTTTGAACTTGCCGATCGCGCCCACGCGCACGCTGGTGCGCTGGCCGAGCTCCGCCATCCATTCGCGCAGCGCAGAGACGGTGATCTCGCGGCCGATGATGACCGCGACCATCGCCGTCAGCACGCCCTCCATCACGTCGCTCATGCCGGCCGGCGCGGCGTGCAGCAGCGCGATCAGGCACACGGCGACCATGATCTTGTCCGCCACCGGGTCGAGGAAGGCGCCGAACTTGCTGGTCTGGTTCCACTTGCGGGCCAGGTAGCCGTCGAGCGCGTCGGTCAGCGCCGCCGCGGTGTACAGCACGCAGGCCCACTGTCGCGCGTACGGCACCGGCAGGTAGAACAGCGCCAACACCACCGGGATCGCGGCAACGCGGGCCAGCGTCAGGACCAGCGGCAGGTTCAGGCGCACGGCCACAGTCTACGTAGGAGCGCCCCCCGATAAAAGCACTCGGGGGCAGGCTCCAGGGCGCGACTCAGTGGAACAGCGCGTAGATGCGCTCGGCCAGCGGCCGGCTGATGCCGGGCAAGAGCACCAGGTCGTCGACGCGGGCGCGCCGGACCTGGGCCAGCCCGCCGAACTGCTTGAGCAGCGCGCGGCGTTTCACCGGCCCCAGCCCCTCGATCGTCTCCAGCACGGAGGCCACGCGCGCCTTCTCGCGGCGGCCGCGGTGTCCGGTGATGGCGAACCGATGCGCCTCGTCGCGCAGGCGCTGGATCAGGTGCAAGCCGGGCGATTCGGGCGGCAGCACCAGCGGCGCGTCCTGCTCCGGCACGTGCAGCTGCTCGAGTCCCGGCCGTCGCCCCGCGCCCTTGGCCACCGCCGCGGTGCGCAGCGACGCCAGGCCGTGTTCCTGCAGCGCCTCGAGCGCCGCACCGAGCTGGCCCGGGCCGCCGTCGATGAACAGCACGTCCGGCGCCGGCGCCTCGCCGCTCTTCACGCGCGCGAAGCGGCGCGCTACGGCCTGGCGGATCGCGCCGTAGTCGTCGCCGGGCGCGAGGCCTTCGATGTTGAAGCGGCGGTACGCCGCCTTCAGCGGGCCGTTCTCGTCGAACACCACGCACGAAGCCACGGTGCGCTCGCCCATGGTGTGGCTGACGTCGAAGCATTCGAGCCGATGCGGCGGCTCGTCCAGGCCGAGCACCCGTTGCAGGTCGGCCAGGCGCGCCTGCATCGAGGCGTTGGCGGCGCGGTGCGCGGACAGGCCCTGCTCGGCCGTGAGCCGCGCCATCTCCAGCAGGCGGTGGCGGCCGCCGCGGCGCGGCACGGCGATGCGCACGCGGCGCCCGGCGCGCTGCGACAGGCTGGCCTCGAGCCAGTCGCGCTCCTCGGGCGCCTGCGGCACGAAGATCTCGGCCGGCGCGCGGCGTTCGAGGTAGTACTGGCCCAGGAATTCGCCGAGCAGCGCGCCGGGCTCGATCTCCGGCGGGTGTTGCGGAAAGAAGCTGCGGTGACCGAGGTTGCGGCCGTCGCGCACGCTGAGCACCGTCACGCAGCTGCCCGAGGCGTGCGGCGCCACGGCGATGGCATCGGCGTCGCGCACGTCGGGCACCAGGCGCCGGTCGGCCTGCAGCCGGCGCAGCGCGGCCACCTGGTCGCGCACCCGCGCCGCGAGCTCGTAGTCCTGCCCGGCCGAGGCCTTCTCCATCGCGGCGGTCAGTTCGCCGGCCAGCTCCTCGCCCTTGCCCTCGAGCAGGCGCACCGCGTTGGCGACGTCGCGCGCGTAGTCCTCGGCCGGGATCTTCGCCACGCACGGCGCCGAGCAGCGCCCGATCTGGTGCTGCAGGCACGGCCGGGTGCGGTGCGAAAAGAAGGAGTCGGAGCAGGGCCGCAACCGGAACAGCTTCTGCAGCGACAGCAGGGTCTCGCGCACCGCCGCGGCGCTCGGGTACGGGCCGAAGTAGCGATGCTGGCGCAGCCTGGCGCCGCGGTGGAACAGGATCCGGGGATAGGCGTGGTCACCGCTGATGGCCAGGTACGGATAGCTCTTGTCGTCGCGCAGGCTGACGTTGTAGCGCGGCGCGTGCTGCTTGATCAGGTTGGCCTCGAGAACCAGCGCCTCGTCCTCGCTGTGCGTGACGGTGACCTCGATGCGCGCGATCTGCGCCACCATGGCCTCGATGCGCGGCGAGCCGCCGGCGTAAGCAGTTGTCCTGGAACGCGTGCGCAGGAAGTACGTCGCCACGCGCTTCTTGAGGTTCTTCGCCTTGCCGACGTACAGCAGCTCGCCGGCGGCGCCGAACATCCGGTAGACGCCGGGCTGGGTGGTCAGCTGCTGGATGAAGCTTCGCGAGTCGAACGTCATCGCGGGAACGGTCGCGCCTGAAGGCGCTCCTACCTGATCGGCACGAAGATGTTGGTGACCAGCTCGGCCGGCGGCGTCGCGCCGGGGTCGCTGATGAACTGCTCCCATAGCGGGCCGACCTGCTCGAGGCCGGCAGTGGCGAGATACGCACGCACCTTGGCGCGCGCCGCCGGCAGCCCCGAGTAATCGCCGGTGTGCACCGCCTTCAACACCCGGCCCTCGTAGCTGCTGCCGGCGCGGATCGGCGCGCTCACGGGGACGTCGCTGCGGTCAACCGGGATCGCGGCGTCGAGGCTCACTGCGCCGCCGTACTCGCCGTTGTGAATCGCGATCGGCGGGCCGGCCTGTGCCAGCCGCTGCGCGCTGATGTGCCCCGACAGCCTGCCGTAGGCCACGCCGAGGGCGACGCCGATGGCGTTGGCGTCGTCCGCGCTGCGCACGGTGAGCAGCAACAGCGGTTGCGCCGTGCTGGCCGTGGTTTCGAAGCTGAGGCCCGAGAAATCGGCCTGCGGCAGCGACTCGACGAATGCCATCAGCCGCCCCAGGCCCTTCTCGTAATCCGGGCCGAGCATGGCATCGGACAGCAGGCCGAAGTAGCGGCCGAACACGCTGCTGCCGTAATCGGCGTCGAAGCCCCACGTCACGCGGGTGCCGCTGCCTTCGGCCGCAAGCATGTAAGTGGCGGCGAAATCGCCGGGGAAGTCGCCGAACGTCAGCCGCAACCGGATGCGCCGGTGAGGAACGCTTTCCAGGATCTCCTGGCTGCCGCTGCCGACCTCGGCGTTGCCGGACCAGCTCATCTTCGCGCCCACGCCGGCCGCGGGCCCTTCGAGGGAGGTCGCGGCGCCGGGGTCGAGGTCGGCCCACGGCGACCAGCGCGGGAACTGGCGGAAGCCGTTGAGCACCGTGAACACCGTGGCCTGCGGGGCCTCGATGACGACCGAGCGTTCGACGTGCGCGGTCTGCGGCAGGAGCATCCCCACGGCGACCAGGACGACGCCGGTGAAGATCAGGCCCAATACAATTTTTTTAAGCATATTCATCCAGATATGGCGCGTTATTAAAGTTGATGCAGCGTCCAAAAAACCGCGGGCGCCCTTCCGGGCGCCCGCCGTGACGCGAAGCCGAGCGTAGCAGGGCTAGAACGTCGAGGCGTCCAGCGTGACGTCGGCGTGCTGCCAGGCGGCCTGGAACTGCCGGTCCACCGCCGCGGTGGACTTGCCCTGCGCCTTCAGGCTGCGCGACAAGCCGTACAGCGACCAGCCGTTGGCGCGGTTGCGCGCCAGGTCGGCGCGGTACACCTTCTCGGCGGCCGCGGCTTTGCCAGCCTTGAGCAGCGCCGCGCCCAGGCTCTGCCGCGCGGGCTGGTGCCACAGCGGCGGCTCGAAATAGGCGTTGGCGTCCTCGAGCGCGACGGCCTGCTCCAGCGCCGCGATCGCGCCCTTGTGATCCTTGCGCACGCCCGCCAGCTCGCCTGCCAGCACCCGCTCGGACACTTTCAGCGTGCGCGACAGCGCGTGCTGCGGCCCGACGAAGTACTGCTCGAACTGCGGATCGGCGGCGGCCTTGGCCAGCGCGTCGAGGTGTGCCTGCGCCTCGGCCAGTTGGCCCTTGCGCGCGCGCGCCATGCCTTGCCCGAACTGCCAGATGGCGACGGCGTACGGCAGGTCGCCGGAAGGCTTGGGCATCGCCAGCAGCTCATCCCAGCGCGCGAACTGCACGTGGGCCTTGATCGGCGTGGCCCAGAGGTCCTGCAGGAACTCGAGGCCCGGCTGCTTGACCAGATCCGGATAGCTCGCGCGCTTGCGGGTTTCCTCGGCCGCGGCCAGCGCCTTGGCGCTGGCCCCTTCCATCGAGGAGGCCCACCACAGGAAGTGATGGTTGTGCGGAACGTAGCCGAGCGGATAGACCCCGGGCGCCGGCGTGCAGGCCGCCAGATAGATGTCGTCGGCCGCGATGGCCTTTTCGTTGGCGGCCACGGCGTCGTGATATCGGCCGACGCGCGTATAGATGTGCGCCGGCATGTGCACCAGGTGGCCGGAACCCGGCACCAGCTCGCGCAGGCGGTCGGCCGCCACGGCGCCGCGATCCGGGCTGCTGGAGGCCTCAACCGCGTGGATGTACAGGTGCAGCGCGCCTGGGTGGTCCGGGTTGCGCTTCATCACCCCCTCGAGCGTCGCCACCACCTCGCCGGTGCGTCCCATCGGCTTGCCCTGGGCGTCGTAGTAGTTCCACGGCGCCAGGTCCATCAGCGCTTCGGCGTACAGCGTCGCCGCGTCGAGGTCATCGGGGCGCTTCCCGACCAGCTCGCCCATCGCCGCGGCATAGGCCCCGTCGAGCGGCTTGCGGTCGTCCGGCGCGTCCTTCGCGTAACGCGTGGCCAACGCAGCGACGTAGGCCTGCTCGGTCGAGCTCCGGGCCAGGCCGGCCGCGTGCTGCACGCGCGTCCAGGCCTTGCCGCTGTTGGCGGGATCCATGGTCGCGTTGACGTGCGGGCCCAGCACCAGCGCCGCGCCCCACCAGCACATCGCGCACAGCGGGTCGGCCTCGGCGGCCTTCAGGAACGAGCGCTCGGCGGCGTCGTGGTTGAACCCGTAGGACAGGTTCAGGCCCTGGTCAAACCAGCGCTGCGCCGTGGCGTTGGCGCTGACCGCGCCCATCGAGTAGCTGCCGAGGCCCCCGAGCAGCGTGGCGCCGACGGGCGCCGCGGGCATTTCCGCCACCGCCGCCGTCTTGTCGGTGACGGCGGTGCAGGCGAAGCCGGCGGCGAAGGCGACGGCGATGAGCGAGGCGACGGCAAGGCGCGGCATGGTGTCTCTCCGGTGCGAAGCGAGGCGGAGTATCTCCCGGGTCAGAGCCCGAAGCCGAGCCCGAATTCGAAGCGGAAGAACTGGTCGGTCACGTCGAGGTCGTCGACCTCGTAGGTATCGAGCCCCAGGGCGACCATCAGCTGCACGCCGGAGCCGAAACCGTGCTGCACGGCCGCGCGGATTCCCGCGTAGCCGACGCTCTCGGTCGCATTGTCCTGGTCGTTGCTCAGGCGGCCCTCGCCGACGCGCAGCTGGCCGAGGAGGTAGCCCGAGTCGGTCGTGTGCAGCAGGCCGATGCCCACGGGAATGACGCTGTAGCTCGTCACGACATCGGGGTTCTCGTACACCGTGAACTGGGTGGTGTAGCCCAGCGTCAACAGCAACAGCCCGGAGATGCGCAACCCCCCGTCCAGCTCGAACAGGATGTCGCCGACCTCCTCGCCGCTGCCGTCGAACTCGCGGCCCATCAGGGCCGCCTCGCCGCGGAAGGCGATGTCGAGCGACGGGTTGACCTTGCCCGAGTGGCCCACGCCGTTGACCATCAGGCCGGCGCCCGAGGAGTCGGCGTCGCCGAGCGGCGTCTCGAGCGTATTGCCGGCCACGGCCAGCCCGAAGCCGAGGTAGCCGCGCGCGCCGTTCTTTGGCGCGGGAGCCGGCTCGCCCGGAGCCTCCGGTTCCGCTGCCGCGACGCCGGCGGGGATCGCCACTGCCAACAGCAACGCGACGAATCGAATCATGCCTCGCTCCTGCCTGGCCGGTGGCCGATTATGCACCCTCAGTGGAACTGCTCTTCCTCGGTCGAGCCCGTCAGTGCCTTGACGCTTGAGCTGCCGCCCTGGATCACCGTGGTTACGTCGTCGAAGTAGCCGGCGCCGACCTCCTGCTGGTGCGACACGAAGGTGTAGCCCTTCTCGCGCGCTTCGAACTCGGGCCCCTGCACGAGGTTGACGTAGTGCTTCATGCCTTCGCCGCGAGCATAGGCATAGGCGAACTGGAAGGTGTTGTACCAGTTGATGTGGATGCCGGCGAGCGTGATGAACTGGTACTTGTAGCCCAGCTTGTTCAGCTCGTCCTGGAACTTGGCGATGGTGGCGTCGTCGAGGTTCTTCTTCCAGTTGAAGGACGGACTGCAGTTGTACGCCAGCAGCTTGCCCGGCGAGGCTTTGTGCACGGCCTGCGCGAATTCGCGCGCGAAGCCGAGATCCGGCGTGCCGGTCTCGCACCACACCAGGTCGGCGTACGGCGCGTAGGCCACGCCGCGGCTGATGGCCTGCTCGAGGCCGTTCCTGACGCGGTAGAAGCCCTCGGCGGTGCGCTCGCCGGTCAGGAACTTCCTGTCGTTCGGGTGGTGATCCGAGGTCAGCAGGTTCGCGGCCTCGGCGTCGGTGCGCGCCAGGATCAGCGTCGGCACGCCCATGACGTCGGCGGCGAAGCGCGCGGCGATCAGCTTCTCGATCGCCTCCTGCGTCGGCACCAGCACCTTGCCGCCCATGTGCCCGCACTTCTTCACGGCCGCGAGCTGGTCCTCGAAGTGCACGCCGGCGGCGCCGGCGTCGATCATGTTCTTCATCAGCTCGAAGGCGTTCAGCACGCCGCCGAAGCCGGCCTCGGCGTCGGCCACGACCGGCAGGAAGAAATCCACGAAGCCCTTGTCGCCCGGGCCCACGCCCTTGCTCCACTGGATCTCGTCGGCGCGCTTGAAGGTGTTGTTGATGCGCCGGACCATGGTCGGCACCGAGTCGTAGGCGTACAGCGACTGGTCCGGGTACATGGTCTGCGAGGTGTTGCCGTCGGCAGCGACCTGCCAGCCGGACAGGTACACCGCCTCGAGGCCGGCCTTGGCCTGCTGCATGGCCTGGCCCGCGGTGATGGCGCCGAAGGCGTTGACGTAGCCCTTCTTCGCCTCGCCGTTGATCAGCTTCCACAGCTTCTCGGCGCCGCGCGTGGCGAGCGTATGCCCGATCGGCAGCGAGCCGCGCAGGCGCACCACGTCGGCGGCGGCGTAGCCGCGCTTGACGCCCTTCCAGCGCGGGTTGCTGGCCCAGTCCTGCTCGAGTGCCTTGATCTGATCGTCACGCTTCATTGCAGGAGTCCTCTTAATCCAGGTAGTGGTAGGAAGGCAGGGTCAGGAAGTCGGCGCATTCGGCTGCGGTCGACATGCGCGCGACGATGCCGGCGGCCTCGGCGAAGCGGCCCTGGTAGTAGCGCTCGTCGCCGAGGGCCTTGCGATAGCCGGCCAACTCCTCGTCGAGGATGCGCAGCACCAGCTCGCGGGTGACGGCGCGTCCGTCGGCGAGCTGCGCGCCGTGGCGCAGCCACTGCCACACCTGCGTGCGCGAGATCTCGGCGGTGGCCGCATCTTCCATCAGGTTGTGCAGCGGCACGCAGCCGTTGCCCGAGATCCAGGCCTCGACGTAACCGATGCCGACGTTGACATTGTTGCGCAGGCCGGCCTCGGTGACCGGCCCTTGCGGCCTCTGCAGCAGGTCGGCGGCCTTGATGCCGTAGCGGAACTGGCGGTCCACCTGGTTGGCATCCGGCATGTGCTGGTCGAAGACCGCCAGCGCCACGGGCACCAGGCCGGGGTGCGCGACCCAGGTGCCGTCGTGCCCGTTTTTCACCTCGCGCAGCTTGTCGGCCCGCACCTTGGCGAACACCTCTTCGTTCCGGGCCGCGTCGCGGGTCGGGATGAAGGCCGCCATGCCGCCCATGGCCTGGGCGCCGCGCTTGTGGCAGGTCTCGCACAGCAGCTTGCTGTAGCTGTCGAGGAAGTGCTTGTCCATGGTGACGGCGAGGCGGTCCGGCACGATCCAGTCGGGACGCTCCTTGAGCGTCTTGATGCAGCTGAAGATGTAGTCCCAGCGGCCGCAGTTCAGGGCGACGATGTGGTCGCGCAACTCATAGAGGATCTCGTCCATCTCGAAGGCGGCCCAGAGGGTCTCGATCAGCACCGTGGCCTTGATCGTGCCGGGCCTGATTTTCAGGGCCTTCTGCGCGTCGACGAAGATCGCGTTCCACAGCCGGGCCTCGAGGTGCGACTGCATCTTCGGCAGGTAGAAGTACGGGCCGGTGTCGCGCTCGAGCTGCTCGCGGGCGTTGTGGAAGAAGAACAGCGCGAAGTCGAGGATGCCGCCGGGCGCCGGCTGGCCGTCGATGAGGACGTGCTTCTCCGGCAGGTGCCAGCCGCGCGGCCGCACGATCAGCGTGGCGACCTGCTCGCCGAGCTTGTAGGCCTTGCCTTCGGGCGAGGTGAAAGTAATGGTGCGGCGCACGGCGTCGCGCAGGTTGATCTGGCCCCGGATCAGGCCCTCCCAGGTCGGCGCCTGCGAATCCTCGAAGTCCGCCATGAAGCACCTGGCGCCGGAATTCAGCGCATTGATGATCATCTTGCGGTCCACCGGGCCGGTGATCTCGACGCGGCGGTCCCGCAGGTCGGCCGGAATGCCCTTGATCTGCCACTTGCCGGCGCGGACCTTCTTGGTTTCGGGCAGGAAGCCCGGCAGCTTGCCGGCGTCGACCCGGCTCTGGCGCTCGACGCGGTGCGCCAGCAGCCTTGCACGCGTGGGCGCGTGCTTGCGCACCAGCCTGGCGACGAAGGCCAGCGCCTCGGGCGTCAGGATGCGGTCGAAGCCCGGCTTCATCGGGCCAACGATTTCCACTCCTTTCGGCAGCTTCCTCATCGCTCTCCCGGACTCGTTTTGGGCGCGGAATTATATCGGCTTTTTGCCCTTTCGTTGCATTGCAGCAAAAGCCTTTTGTGCGGCGCGCCGCCGCCTATCTCGAGCTGTGGATGGCCTGCTCCGCGACCACGATGCCGTCCGGGTCGGCGTACAGCCACGCGCCTGGGCGGAAGGTGACGCCGGCGAAGGTGACGACGCGGTCGGCATGCGCCGAGTGCAGGCCTTTCTCGCTCTTGCGCGGATGGACGCCCAGCGCCTTCACGCCGACCGGCTGGATCGCGATCTCCTCCGAGTCGCGGATGCAGCCGTGGATGACCAGGCCCGCCCAGTGGTTGGTCACGGCGAGCTGGCCGAGGTTGCCGCCGAGCACCGCGCAGCGCTGCGAACCGCCGGCGTCGACCACCAGCACGCGGCCCTCGCCCGGCCCCTCGAGCGTGGCGCGCAGCAGGGTGTTGTCCTCGAACACCTTCAGCGTCTTGATCGGCCCGTGGAAGGCCTTGCGCCCGCCGAAGTCGCGGAACACCGGTTCGCACACCTGCGCCTCCGGGTGCGCATCGGACAGGTCGGTGGTGGTGAAGCTCATGCTCATGCCTCCTTGCGCGCGACCAGGGGCGCCGCGATCGCCAGCGCGGCCAGCCCGGTGAACGCGACCAAGGCCCAGCCCGGCAGGCTCACGCCGAGGAAGGTCCAGTCGATCAGGGCGCAATTGCCGTCGCCGCGCAGGATCGTGGTCACCACCTCGGTGAACGGCAGCATGTCCATCAGGTACTCGAGCGTCGGCCCGCAGGCCGGCACCTGGTCCGGCGGCAGGTTCTGCAGCCAGACGTGGCGCGCGGCGATGCCGGCGCCGGCGCCGGAGGCCAGCAGCGCGAGCGCGCCATAGGCCCAGCGCCCGGCCCCGCCCGGCGCGTGCAGCGCGCCGGCCAGGAACACCAGGCCCGCCGCCACCATCGCCACGCGCTGGAGCACGCACATCGGGCACGGCTCGAGGCCCTGGAAGCGCTCGAGGTACAGCACGAAGGCCATGCCGCCGGTGCAGCCGAGGAAGCCGAGGATATACAACTGGCGCAGGGTGAAAGGCGTCATGGGGCCGGTAATATGCCGCAATGCCCGGATCGATACGAATCGAGCGCCACGGCGGCCCCGAAGTCATGCAGTGGGTCGAGGTCGACGTCGGGGCGCCGGGTCCCGGCGAAGCGCGCTTGCGCCATACGGCGGTCGGCCTCAACTTCATCGACACCTATCACCGCAGCGGCCTGTACCCGCTCAAACTGCCGAGCGGCCTGGGCAGCGAGGCGGCCGGCGTGGTCGAGGCGCTTGGCGCCGGCGTCGAAGGCCTCGCCGTCGGCGACCTCGTGGCCTACGCCGGCGGCGTGCCGGGCGCGTATGCGCAAGTGCGCGTGATGCCCGCGGCACGGCTGGTCAAGCTGCCGCGCGGCATCACCGATCGCGTCGCCGCCGCCCTGCTGCTCAAGGGCCTGACGGCGCATTACCTGTTGCGGCAGACGTATCCGGTCAAGCGCGGCGATACGCTGCTGGTGCACGCCGCCGCCGGCGGCGTCGGCAGCGTGCTGGTGCCGTGGTCGCGCCATCTCGGCGCCACCGTGATCGGCACGGCCGGGTCCGAGGACAAGGTCGGGCGCGCGCTGGCGGCCGGCTGCCACCACGCCATCAACTACCGCGCCAAGGACTTCGCCGCCGAAGTGAAGGCGCTGACCGGCGGCCGCGGCGTCGACGTGGTCTACGACGCCATCGGCAAGGACACCTTCCTGGGCTCGCTCGACTGCCTGCGCCCGCGCGGCCTGATGGTGTCGTACGGCAACGCTTCCGGCAGGCCGCCGGTGCTCGATCCGCTGCTGCTGAGCGAGAAAGGCAGCCTGTTCCTGACACGCCCGACGCTGGCCCATTACACGGCCCGGCGCGAGGACCTGCTGCTCGGCGCCAAGGCGCTGTTTCACGTGGTGCGCACCGGCGTGGTGAAGGCGGAAATCGGCCAGACCTACGCGCTGAAGGACGCGGCGCAGGCGCACCGCGACCTCGAAGCGCGCCGCACAGTCGGCGCAACTATTCTCCTGCCATAGCTGAAGTTTCGGGCCGCCGGCCGAGCGACCTTTGGGCGCAAGCCCATCGGGAGCGAGGATGGTGGCCCGAAACTTCAGCCCCCCGCCCCGCCCGGGCCCTTGATGCCGCCCGTGGTCAGCTCGGCGGGGTTCAGCAGCTTCACCAGGTCGTCGCGCTTCAGCCCCTTCTTGACCACGTCGGCATCCGCCAGGGCCACGTCCACGATCGGCTTGCCCTCGGCATAGGCCTTCTTGGCGATGGCCGCGCCCTTCTCGTAGCCGATCAACGCGTTGAGCGCGGTGATCAGGATCGGGTTGCGCTCGAGCGCCTCCTGAATCGCCTTCTTGTTGATGGTGAAGCCCTCGATGGCCGACTCGCCGAGCAGGCGCGCGATGTTGGTCAGCAGCTCGATGCTCTGCAGCAGGTTGTAGGCGATCACCGGCAGCATGACGTTGAGCTGGAAGTTGCCGGACTGGCCCGCGACCATGATCGTGGTGTCGTTGCCCATGACCTGCGCGCACACCATGCACGCGGCCTCGGGGATCACCGGGTTGACCTTGCCGGGCATGATGCTGGAGCCGGGTTGCAGCGCCGGCAGCGCGATCTCGCCGATGCCGGCCAGCGGGCCGGAGTTCATCCAGCGCAGGTCGTTGGCGATCTTCATGATCGAGACCGCAACCGTGCGCAGCGCGCCGGAGGTCTCGACCGCCGCGTCCTGGCAGGACAGCGACTCGAAGAAGTCCGGGCTCGCCTTGAACGGGATGCCGGTGCGCTGCGCCAGCGCGGCGGCGAACTTCGCGCCGAACTCGGGATGCGCGTTGATGCCGGTGCCGACCGCGGTGCCGCCCTGCGCGAGCGCGTGCAGGCGCGGCTGGCAGGCCTTGAGCCGCTCGACGCCGTTGGTCAGCTGCCGCGCCCAGCCGCCCATCTCCTGGTCGAAGCGCACCGGCATCGCGTCCATCAGGTGCGTGCGGCCGGTCTTGGTCTGGTAGCGCAGCGAGTTGCCCTTCTTTTCGATGACGTCCGCGAGGTGGCCCAGCGTCGGGATCAGCTTCTCGTGCAGGGCCAGCGCGGCCGAGACATGGATCGCGGTCGGGATGACGTCGTTGCTGCTCTGCCCCAGGTTGACGTGGTCGTTCGGGTGAACCTTGCCGCCGGCCGCCTTGCCGGCGAGGTGCGCGATGACCTCGTTGGCGTTCATGTTGGTCGAGGTGCCCGAGCCGGTCTGGAACACGTCGATCGGGAACTGCTCGTCGTGGTGGCCGTCGGCCACGGCGATGGCGGCATCGCGCACCGCCACGGCGACCTGCCCGTCGAGCAGGCCCAGCCCCTCGTTGACCTCCGCCGCGGTGGCCTTGATCAGGCCGAGCGCGCGGATGAAGCCGCGCGGCATGCGCAGGCCCGACACCGGGAAGTTGTTGTAGGCGCGCTGGGTCTGGGCGCCCCACAGCGCGTTGGCCGGGACTTCCAGCTCGCCCATGCTGTCCTTCTCGATGCGCAATCCCTGCTTGGCCATGGCTGTCCCTTGTGTGGGCTAAAATGCGGCGCGCAATCCTACCAAAAACCCCTTCCAAAACCCGGGAATCCCCGCCCCTTCATGAACTTGAACTCGCTGACCGCGATCTCGCCGATCGACGGGCGCTACGCGGAGAAGACCTTCAGCCTGCGCGAGATCTTCAGCGAGTACGGGCTGATCCGGAACCGGTTGTTCGTCGAGATCCGCTGGCTCGAGGCGCTGGCCGCCCATCCGCGCGTTCGCGAGGTGCCCCGGCTGCCGCCGGCGGCGCGCAAGCGCCTCAAGCAGATCGCCGAAAAGTTCGACGTCGGCGAGGCCCAGCGGGTCAAGGCCATCGAGGACACCACCAACCACGACGTCAAGGCGATCGAGTACTACCTGAAGGAGAAGATCGGCGGCTCGCGCGAGCTGGCGCAGGTAAAGGAGTTCATCCACTTCGCCTGCACCTCCGAGGACATCAACAACCTCGCCTACGCGCTGATGCTCAAGCAGGCGCGCGAGCTGGTGCTGCTGCCGGCGCTGGACGGCCTCATCAAGCTGCTGGTCGCGCTGGCACGCCGCTACGCCGACCAGCCGATGCTGGCGCGCACGCACGGCCAGCCCGCCTCGCCGACCACGCTCGGCAAGGAAGTGGCCGTGTTCGTGCAGCGGCTGCGGCGCCAGCGCCGCGGCTTCGCCGACGTGGAGATCCTGGGCAAGATGAACGGCGCGGTGGGCAACCTCAACGCGCACCGCATCGCCTACCCCGCGGTGAACTGGGGCAAGCTCACCGCCGGCTTCATCCGCGACCTCGGCCTCGAGCGCAGCCCGGCGACCACGCAGGTCGAGCCGCACGACTGGATCGCCGAGTACTTCGACGCGCTGGCGCGCATCGACACCGTCTTCATCGACTTCTGCCGCGACGTTTGGGGCTACATCTCGCTCGGCTACCTGGTGCAGCGCACCGTCGCCGGCGAAGTCGGCTCCTCGACCATGCCGCACAAGGTCAATCCGATCGATTTCGAGAACGCCGAGGGCAACCTCGGCCTGGCCAACGCCCTGTTCCGGCACGTCTCCGAGAAGCTGCCGCTGTCGCGCTGGCAGCGCGACCTCACCGACTCCACCGTGCTGCGCAACCTCGGTGTCGGCGTGGCGCACGCGCTGATCGCCTGGCAGTCGATCGAGCGCGGCGTCAGGAAGCTCGACGCCGACGCCTGGCGCATGGGCCGCGACCTCGAGGACAACTGGGAGGTGCTGGCCGAGGCGATACAGACCGTGATGCGGCGTTACGGCCTGCCGGAACCCTACGAGCAGCTCAAGCGCTACACCCGCGGCAAGAAAGTCGGCAAGGAAGCCTTGCGCGCCTTCGTGCAGGGCCTCAAGCTGCCCGAGAAGGAGAAAAGGCGCCTGCTGGCGCTGACGCCGGCCGACTACACGGGCGACGCCGCCGAGCAGGCCCGGAGCCTGTGACGATGGATGACGCCACCGCCGAGCTGGTGACCGGCGCCGCCGAATTCGCGGCCCGCGCCGAGCACATGGTCGGCAACGCGAAGATGGAGGTCGCCCTGCTGACGCAGGAGCTCGACCGGCGCGTCTACGGCACGGCGGCCTTCGCCGACGCGCTGCGCCGCTTCGTGCTGCAGCACTCGCACACCAAGGTGCGCGTGCTGGTCAACTCCACCCAGGCCGCCGTCGCCAACAGCCCGCGCCTGGTCGAGCTCGGCCGCGGCCTGACCAGCTTCGTCGAGTTCCGCGAGCTGCAGCCGCAGCGCCAGCCGGTGGTGCGCGAGGAGGTGCTCATCGCCGACGGCCGCGTGATGCTGTACCGGGAAACGCCGTCGGACCTCGAAGCGAAGTACTACGAGGCCTCGCCGGCGGCGGCACGGCTGAAACTCAAGGAGTTCAACCTGCTGTGGGACGAGTCGGAGCCCGCGCAGGAGCTGCGCAAGCTCGGCATCTGAGCCGCGCTCACGGGAGCGTCTGCAGGAGCGCCTTCAGGCGCGACGGTCGCGGCTAAAGCCGCTCCTACATGGGCGGGACTTTCTCCAGCGCCCGAATCCTTGCCTTGACGTCCTCGGGCACCGGCAGCGGCACGCCGGCCCGGTAATCGAACCACACCACCACGCCGCGGGTGACCGCGACGAGGGTGTCCCCCAGGAACATCCCGGCCTCGGTGCCCAGGCTGGTGCGGCCGACCCGGGCGATGCGCAGGCCGATGTCGAGCTCGGCCGGCGGCTTGAGCTGCGACAGGAAGTCGGCCTCGATGTGCGCCAGGATCAGGCCGTACTCGTCCCAGAACTTCGCGTCGCCGGCCATCAGGCGCTGGAAGTACTCGAGCCGCGCGCTTTCGTCGTAAGTGAAGAACTTGGTGTTGTTGACGTGGCCGAGGACGTCCATGTCGGCCCAGCGCGTCGGCAGCTTGAGGAAGAAGGCGAAATCGTCGCGCCGGGGTGGCGTCATGGCGCGCGGCGCCGGTTCGAGCGGCGGTTCGCTCACCGTCAGAACCGGCCGCACACCGTCGGCGGCGGCGCGGCGGCGCCGGCGTCGAACTGCGTGAACGCCTCGGTCAGCACCCGGCCGTCGAAGCCCTTGCCCCGCTCGGCGTAGTCCGGGAATGCTTCCTCGGGGACCTGCAGGCCGAGCAGCCAGGCAACGGTCGGCGCCACGTCGAGGGTCTCGGCCTGCTCGGGCAGGCGCGTCAGGTACCACTCGACCGTCGGCGGGTCGGGCGGCGCGGCCGAGGGCGCGACGGACGCGCCTTGCCTGACCCACGGCGAGCCGCCGGTGACCAGGACGGTGTTGTGGAACGTCACCGGATGGCCGTGGTTGCCGGGAATCTGCCCGCTCGAGTCGAGCGCGTTGGGCTCGGCAAACTTGTGGCCGTCGGCCGCGGCGAGCACCAGGTCGCCGGCCTGCGGATGGCGCGACTGCACGCTGGCCGGCATGGCTCCGTCTGCGTCAAGAGCATCGTCGGCGTTGTACCAGGCCGTGGCGATGTTGCCGGCGTTCAGCGGCCGCGTGGCGCCCGGGCACAGCGTGGCGCAGTCCTGGGTGCCGAGCAGGCAGGCGCGGGCGCCGCGCAACGCCGCCTGGCGGTCGGCCAGCGGCGCGGATCGCTCCAGCACGTAGATGCTCTCGCTACCCTCGCCGCTCACGATCGCCTGCATCGGCTCGAAACACGCGCCGAGCGCGTCGAGCATGGCCTGCGTGCTGATCGCCGCGGCCGGCCCGGCCGGCGAGTAATCCATGCCGTGGTCGCTGAGCACGATGAGCACGGTCGAGTCCCAGCGCCCGGCGGCCATCAGCGCGTCGACCAGCCGGCCGATCTGCGCGTCGGCCTCGGCCAGCGCCGCGCTGCGCGCCTGTTCGCCGCTGGCGTGCGCCAGGCGGTCGACGTCGCCGAGGTTGATGAAGTGGAAGTCCACGTCCGGCAGCTGTGCCAGCGCCTGGTCCATGGTCGGCGTGTCCGGCGTGTGTTCCGACGGCGACGGGATATAGGCGCCGCTGTCCTCCGGGTCCCAGTAGCTGTCCGGCTGCACGTTGAACACGCCGGGAGCTTCGTTGTCGCGGCCCGGATCGGCGGCGTCGCCGTTGAAGACCTCGAACAGGTACTTCTTGGACAGCGTCGCGCCGGTGCGCACCTCGGTCGCGCCGCTGCCGCACTGGCGGTCGATCCAGGTGAACAGGGTGTTGGCGGTGAGCTTCTCGGGCGCCGACAGGTCGAGTTCCTCCGGCGGGTCCGTGCTGAAATCCAGGTAGTCGTTGCTGAAGATGCCACTGCGCGAGGGCGTCACGCCGGTCATCATCGCCACGTGGTTGGGGATGGTCTCGGCGATGAACACCGAGCGGCTTTCCTCGTAAAAGGTGCCCGCCGCCCTGAGGGCACTGAGGCGCGGCGTCGCGGCGGTGATCTCGTGGGGCATCAGGCTGTCGACGACGGCGACCACGACGGTCAGCCGCCCGGTCAGTTCCGGCGCCGGCGCCGGCGGCGAGTCGGCGCTACCGCAGCCGCTGGCCAGCACCGTGGCGGCCGCGGCCACCGCCCAGCCCATCGGATAACGCATGACATCTCTCCAACAACCCTGCTTGTGGCCTTTTTGTGACAGCCGAAGGCGCAGTAAGGAGAGCCAATCTACCGGCCGGCCGCCGGAGCCTGCAATAGGAATTTTGAACATTCGCCGATCAGCACCGGGCCGCGATAAATGAACCCGGTGTAGACCTGGACGAGGTCGGCGCCCGCGGCGCGGCGCTCGGCCGCATCGGCGCCACTGAAGATGCCGCCGACGCCGACCAGCGGATAGTCCGGCCCGAGTTCGCTGCGCAGCGCCCGCAGCGCCGCCAGCGCCAGCGGTTTCAGCGGCGCGCCGGACAGGCCGCCGGCCTCGCCAGCATGGCGCGCGCCCTCCAGGCCGGGACGCTGCACCGTGGTGTTGGTGGCGATCAGGCCGTCGGCGCCGAGTTCGCGCGCCAGCGCGCCGCTGCGGCGAAGCGCCTCCGCCGGCAGGTCCGGCGCGAGCTTGACCAGCATCGGCACGCGCCGGCCTTCCTTCTGCGCCAGTTCGCCGCGCACCCGGCGCAGCCGCTCGAGCAACTCGCGCAGCCGCCCGGCCTCCTGCAGGTCGCGCAGGTTCCTGGTGTTGGGCGAGGACACGTTGACCGTCACGTAGCCCGCGCACGAATGGACCTTGCGCAGGCAGGCTTCGTAATCGTCGGCGGCCAGCTCGACCGGCGTGTCAGCGTTCTTGCCGATGTTGATGCCCAGCACGGCCCGGGTCGAGGCTTCGCGCACGCGCCCGACCAGGTAGTCCGCGCCCTTGTTGTTGAAGCCGAGCCGGTTGATGATCGCCCGCTGCCGCGGCAGGCGGAACATGCGCGGTTTCGGGTTGCCGGGCTGCGGGCGCGGCGTGACCGTGCCGAGCTCGACGAAGCCGAAGCCGAGCCGGTCCCAGGCTTCGATGCAGTCGCCGTTCTTGTCCAGCCCGGCGGCGAGGCCGACCCGGTTGCGGAACGTCAGGCCCCACAGCTGCGCCGGCTCGTCCTGCACGCGCCCGCGGAACGGCGCCGTGGCCAGGCGCGGAAAGCGCGAGAAGGTCGCCAGCGTCAGTTCGTGCGCGTGCTCGGGGCCGAGCCTGAACAGCGCCGCGCGCGCGAAGTCGTAGATCACGCGGCGGGCGTCGCTGATGGCACCGGACCGGACGGCGGCGCCCGAGCGACCTCTGGGCGCAAGCCCATCGGGAGCGAGGCCGCCGCCCGGTCCGGTGGCAGCCATCGTGAGCGAACGGACGCGGGCAGCGGCAGCACGCGCGCGGCGCGGGCACGCAGCGCGCTGACCTCGCTGTACACGCGCTCGCGCGTGTAGCGCACCGGCAGGCGCACCATGCCACCGGCCAGGTCCTGCAGCAGCAGGCCTTTGGGATCGTCCTCGTACAGCGAGCTGAAGCTGCCGATCGCCGCCATCAGCGCCCGCGACAAGTGCAGGTACTCGCGCGCCAGCACGATGCCGCTCGACTGCGTGTTCGACATCAGGTGCAGCACGGCCTGGCCGCGCCGGTGCAGGCCGTCGAGCCCGCCCTGGCGCAGCACGCGCACGAAGTTGGCCCGCGTCAGCGTCTCGACTTTCCTTCGTTCCAGCGTTTCCGCCAGGGCCCGGCGGATCTGGCGGCGGCGCGCGCGGTTGGCCTGCGGCTGCGTGCTGACGTCGATCAGCGCATCGCACAGCAGGTCGGCGTCGGCCAGCACCGCGCCGGCGAGGTAGTTCCACACCGCCGGCCACTTGCCCTCGAGCGCCACCGTGTTGCCCCAGTCGATCAGGTACAGCGTGCCGTCCGCGCCGATCATGATGTTGCCCGGATGCAGGTCGCCGTGGATCTCGCCGTGCGCGAACACGTGCGACAGGACCGTGTACAGCAGGCGCTCGCTGACCTGGCGCTGGAACGCGCGCCGCCGGCGCCGCGGCAGGGCGCGCAGCGCCTGCACCAGGCTGCGGGCGTCCTCGAGGTACTCCATCTCCAGAATGCGCCGGCTGCTGCCGTACAGCACCGGCACGCGCCAGGTCAGGCCGGCCGCGGCGCGCGCGCCGAAGCGTTGCTGGTTGCGCGCCTCGGCGTCGAAATCCAGTTCCTGCGCGAAGCCGGCGACGAACTCGTCGACCTGCTCCTGCAGGGCGTGCAGGAACGGCGCGACCTTCGAGTGCGGCGCCCAGTACTGCGTCGACATGATGGCCAGCCCGATGACCAGCTTGCCGATGACGAACTCGCGGTCGATGTTCTGGCGCCCGACCTTGATCACGATCGGCCGGAGCACTTCGCGGCCGTTCTCGACGAAGGCCTTGCGGGCGACGTAGACCGAGCCGATCGAGCCCGAGCGCACCGGCCGCGCCGCGTCGAAGCCGGCGTAACGCTGCGTCGGCAGCTGGCCGAACGATTCGAGGAACGCGGCGTTGACCTCGCCGGCGTCCATCGCCGGCACATCCTCGTGGAACACCGCGAGCTCGCGGGCGATCTCCTCGGGCAGGAAGTCGGCGTTGGCCGCCGCCACCTGGGCCATCTTGATGAAGAACGGCCCGAACTCCCGCACCATCCGGGCGACGATTTGCGCCTGCTTGCGGAAGTCCCTGGCGTCGGCCTGGAAGAACGGCTTGAGGTAACGGATCGCGCGCACCTGGCGGCGCAGGATGGCGGCGTCGCTGCGCACCGTCGCGGCACGGCGCATCAGCTCCTGCAGCTGCCAGCGGTTGAAACGCACGCCGGCCTTGAGCACGTTGACCACTTCCACCAGCAGCGGCTCGTAGGTCTTGAGCACCAGCCGCACCATGTCGAGCGTCAGTTCGCCCAGGCCCTTGAGCTCGCTCGAGCTGAACAGTTCCTCGAAGAACGCCCAGAACTCCTTGACCAGCGCCTCCGGCACCGGCACCGGGCTGCGCTGCACCATCTGCTCCACCACCAGGCGCAGCAGCTCCTCGGTGGACTGCTCGTTCGGGATCAGGCTGCGCGCGCGCAGGAAGGCGGTGATGCGTTCAGTCGAGCGCGTCGCCGGGTGCGCGTACAGCGCCTCGAAGACGGCGTCGACGGCCGCGGCGACCTCGGCCCGCGACACATCCTTGTCGTCCGCCAGCAGCTTTGCCAGCGGCCCGAAGCTCTTCGACACGCGGTAGGTGTGCACCGTCAGCGAGCCGAGCTCGCCGAGCAGGCCCCTGGCCCCGCGCGCCTGCAGCGCGCCGGCGCGGCGCGCCGCCTTCGCACCTCGCTTTCTTTTGCGCGCCACGTCAGCCCTCGGGCTTGAGCAGGTGGCCGAGCTTGCCGGCCTTGGTGGTGAGATAACCCTCGTTGTGCGGGTTGCGGCCGCATTCGATGGCGACGCGCTCGGTCACGGTCAACCCGCCCCCGGTCAGGGCGTTGAGCTTGCGCGGATTATTGGTCAGCAGGCGCAGCCGGGTCACGCCGAGATCCTTGAGGATCGCCACGGCCAGGCCGTAGTCGCGCAAGTCGGGGCCGAAGCCGAGGTGGGCGTTGGCCTCGACGGTATCGGCGCCGCGGTCCTGCAGTTCGTAGGCGCGGATCTTGTTGGCCAGGCCGATGCCGCGGCCTTCCTGGCGCAGGTACACCAGCGCGCCGCGCTTCTCGCTGGCGATGCGCTGCAAGGCGTGCTCCAGCTGGAAGCCGCAGTCGCAGCGCAGCGAGAACAGCGCATCGCCGGTGAGGCACTCGGAGTGCACCCGCACCAGCGGCGGCGGCTCGCCGGCCAGCGTGCCGAGCGTGATGGCGAGGTGCTCCTTGCCGTCGGCGAGGTAGACGCGCAGGCGGAACTCGGCGAACTCCGTCGGCAGCCGCGCCTCGGCGACCTGTTCGAGGGTCATGGGATCACTGAACGAAAAAGGGGACGCACACCTTTTCCCCACCCGTAGCAAGGATGCGCTTCCATCTTCCGAAAAAAGGTGTGCGTCCCCTTTTTCACGCGCCCACCAGGTGCTGGCCGCAGACGCGCAGGGTGCGGCCGTTGACGCCGGCGGCATAGGGGCTGGCCATGAAGGCGACCGCCTCGGCGATGTCGGACGGCAGCCCGCCCTGCATCAGCGAACTCATCAGGCGGCCGACCACGCGCGGGCCCACCGGCATCGCCGCCGTCATCTGCGTTTCGATGAAGCCCGGCGCGATGGCGTTGGCGGCACCGCCGCGCCGCGCCATTTCCGGCGCCAGCGCGCGCACGTAGTTGATCACACCCGACTTGGTCGCCCCGTAGTTGGTCTGGCCGGGGTTGCCGGCGATGCCGCCGATCGAGGCGATGCACACCATGCGCGCGCCGGGCTTGAGCCCCTGCTGCAGCAGCAGGTCGTTCATGCGCACGATCGCCGCCAGGTTGACCTCGATGACCGTGTCCCAGTGCTCGGGCCGCATGTTGCGCAGCGTCTTGTCGCGCGTGATGCCGGCGTTGTGCACCACGATGTCGAGCCCGCCGAAGCGCGACTCGCACTCCTTGACCACGCGCAGCGGCGCGTCGGCCGCGGTCACGTCGAGCGGCAGGCCGACGCCGTTGATCCTGGCCAGCGTTTCGCCGAGCGCGCCCTCTTCCTGCGGCCGGTCCATGCCGACGACCTGCGCGCCTTCACGCGCCAGCGTCCCGGCGATCGCCGCGCCGATGCCGCGCGCCGCGCCGGTGACCAGCGCGACCTTGCCGGACAGCGAGCCGACCCACGCGCCGGCCTGCTGCGCCGGCTCGCTCAGCGCCAGCCCCTGACCCGAGATGAAGGCCGAGTGCGGCGACAGGAAGAAGCGCAGCGCGCCGGCGATGCCGCCCTCGGCGCCGGGCGCGACCTCGAGCAGGTTCGCGGTGGCGCCCTTGCGGCCGACTTCCTTGGCGAAGCTCTTGACGAAGCCGGACAGCGCGCCGGCCGACGCGGCCGCGGGCGCGCTGCCCGCGGCGTCGGCCGGCCGCCCCAGCACCAGGATGCGCGCGTTGGCCGGCACCGTCGCGGCCAGCGGCTGGAAGAAATCGTAGAGCTGGCGCAACTGCTCGGGCCGCGCCAGGCCGCTGGCGTCGTACACCAGCGCCGGACTGGGCTCGGCGTTCTCGCCGGTGACGGCGTTGCCGGCGATGTTGACGCCGGCGCGCGCGGCCGCGGACTTGATCGCCGCCAGGCCCGGCAGCTCGGGACGCACGCGGATCTGCGCGCCGGCGCGGTGCAGCGCGTCCACCAGGGGCTGCGCCAGCTGCGCGCCTTCGACCGCGCCGAACACCACGCCCTCGCCGTCGAGCGGGCGCTCGGCCCACGCCGCGCCGCCCCGCTCCAGCCGCGGCGGCCTGGGCAGGCCCAGCAGCGAAACGAGGGCGTTGCCCCAGGGCGTCTGGGACATCTCGAGGTAACGATCCGACATGAGCGGCGATCCGGGTGCGGAAGGGCCGGGTATTCTAACTGCGGCCGCCCGCCTCGAGAGGGTATAGTTGCGGGCGAAACTGATCGTTCGCGATCTGGGAGGACGCCATGATCAAACCCGCCGCCCTGCTGATGGGCATCGTGATGGCCGCGATTTCCAGCGGCACCTATTTCGGGCTCGACCTGCTGCCGCACGGGCTGCTGCCGCCGCCGATCGGGCGCGCGGTCGCGGCCGACGCCCCGGCCACCCAGCCGACGGTGGCGGTTGCGCCGGCCACGCCGGTCGCCGCCACGCCGCCTGCGCCGGCCATCGAAGCCGCCGCCACGCCCGTCGCCGAACCCGCCGCCGAGCCTGCAGCCGAAGCGCCCGCGGTCGAGGAAGCACCTGCCGCAGCGCCACCGGTCGAGGAAGCACCTGCCGCAGCGCCACCGGCCGAGGAAGCACCTGCCGCAGCGCCACCGGCCGAGGAAGCGCCGGCCGAGGCGGCGGCCGCCGAGGCGCCTGCCGCGGCTGCCGCGCCCGCTCCCGCCGAGGCGCCCGCAACCGCTCCCGCGCCGCCCACCGAAACCGCGCCGCCCACCGAAACCGCGCCGCCCACCGAAACCGCGAAGTCCGGGAGCGCCAGCACGCCCTCGTCCGCGCCGGCGGCCGACGCGATCAAGCCGTGGTGGCCCGATCCCGCGCAGATGCCGGCGAACCAGCTCAAGCTGCAGTACGCCGGCCAGGTCAAGGGCCAGGACGCCATCGCGCTGCTGTTCTCCGCCCCGCTCAACCTCGATACGCTCCAGCAGCACGCCACCGTACGCTCCGCCAGCGGCCAGGCCGTGGCCGGCACCTGGGCGCTCGGCAGGAACCCGAAGCTCGCGGTGCTGGGCGGGCTCGCGCCGGGGCGCTACACCGTGATCCTGGCGCCGCAGGTCGCCGACCAGAAGGGCTTCATGCTCGGCGCGACGCTGACCGGCCCGGTCTACGTGAAGGAGCCCTGAGCCCGTGACGGGAGCCTGCCGCTGACGACCCTGGTACTGGTCCGACACGGGCAGGCTTCGTTCGGCGCCCACAACTACGACGAGCTCTCGCCGACCGGCCAGCGCCAGAGCGAGCGGCTGGGCGCGCACTGGCGCGCGCTCGGCTTCGCCGCCGACGCCTGGTACAGCGGCTCGATGGCGCGCCAGAAGGGCACCGGCACCTCGGCGCTCGCCGCGCTCGGCTTGAACGGCACGCCGGTCGCCGAGCATGCCGCCTTCGACGAGTACGACCACGCCGGGCTGATCACCGCCTACCTGCCGGTCATCGCCGCCGAGCATCCGGAGTTCCAGGTGCAACGCCGCGAGCTGTTCGCCGAGCCGCGCGCGTTCCAGCGCTTCTTCGAGAAGGTGACGCACTGCTGGGTCACCGGCCGCGAGGGCGCGCAACCCGTGAAGGAAACCTGGGCGGCGTTCTCCGCGCGCTGCAGCGCCGGCCTGCGCGTGGTCGCCCCCGAGAGCGCCGGCACGGTGGCCGTGTTCACCTCCGGCGGCGTCATCGCCGCGGCGCTGGCCGAGGCGCTCAGGCTGGACGGCGCCACCGCGTTCGAGATGAACTGGCGCATCTACAATGCCTCGGTGCACGTGTTCCGGCTCGGCCGGCGCGGCCTCACCGTGCTGGGTTTCAACAACGTGGCGCATCTCGAGCTCGCCAGGGACGCGAGCCTGCTGACTTTCCGCTGAAGGTGAAGCGCATGAGTGAAATGCTGCTCGACCAGGCCGGCACGGTGCGCGACGAGAACGCGTTCGATCCCGCCACGATCCTGCCGTTCCTGAAGTCGCAGGTCCCGGACCTCGCCGACGGGCCGCTGGAGCTGCGGCAGTTCCAGGGCGGCGCCTCCAACCTGACCTACGAGCTGCGCGCCGGCGCGCGCAAGATGATCCTGCGCCGGCCGCCGGCGGGCACCAAGCCGAAGTCCGGTCATGACATGCACCGCGAGTACCGGGTGATGAAGGCGCTGGCCCCGCACTTCCCCTGCCCGCGCGTGCTGGCCTACAGCGAGGACCCCGCGCTGCTGGGCGCGCCGTTCTACGTCATGGAAAAGGTCGAGGGCATCATCCTGCGCCGCGACCTGCCCCGGGGGCTCGAGTACTCCCCCGAGCGCGCGCGCAAGCTGTGCCTGAACCTGATCGACACACTGATCCGCCTGCACACGCTCGACTACGCCGCCATCGGGCTGGCCGACCTCGGCCACCCGGAGGGCTACGTCGAGCGCCAGGTCAAGGGCTGGTGCGAGCGCTTCGAGAGGGCCTGGACCGACGACGTGCCGAAATGCGAGGAGCTGATGGCCTGGATCAAGGCGCGCCAGCCGGCCGACGCGCCGCAACCCGGCCTGATCCACAACGACTACCGCTTCGACAACGCCATCCTCGACCCGAACGACCAGCTCACCATCATCGGCGTGCTCGACTGGGAGATGTGCACCATCGGCGACCCGCTGATGGACCTCGGCGGCACGCTGGCGTACTGGATCCAGGCCGGCGACCCGCCGTTCATGCAGGCCACGCGCATGCAGCCCTCGCACCTGCCCGGCATGCTGACGCGCGACGAGATCGCCGCCTACTACGGCGAGAAAACCGGCCGCGCGATCGACAGCTACGATTTCTATTACGTGTTCGGCCTGTTCCGGCTCGCCGTGATCGCCCAGCAGATCTACTACCGCTGGAAGCTCGGGCAGACGAAGAACCCGCGATTCCAGCAGTTCGGCCTGTTCGTCAGCGTGCTGTCGAAGGTCGCCGACCGCGTCATCCAGAAATCGCCCGCGTAACCGTCGCCCCGGCGGAAGCCGGGCCCAGTGCCTTTACAGGACCACGCACATGCCGACCAACCTCTTCGACCTTTCCGGCCGCATCGCCCTGGTCACCGGCGCCTCGCGCGGCATCGGCGAAGCGACCGCCCGCCTGCTCGCCGGGCAGGGCGCGCACGTGATCGTGTCCTCGCGCAAGCAGGCCGACCTCGACAAGGTCGCCGCGGACATCGCCAGGGCCGGTGGCAAGGCCACCGCGATTGCCGCGCACCAGGGCGATTCGGCCGCGCTCGCCGCCCTCATCGACCGGATCCAGTCCGACTTCGGCCGCCTCGACATCCTCGTGAACAACGCCGCGACCAACCCCTACTACGGCCACATCCTCGACACCGACATGGGCATGCTCGAGAAGACGCTGCAGGTCAACATCAGGGGCTACTTCGAGCTGTCGATGCTCGCCGGGCGCATCATGAAGAAGCAGGGCGGCGGCGCCATCGTGAACATCGCGTCCATCAACGGCGTCAGCCCCGGCCTGATGCAGGGCATCTACTCGGTGACGAAAGCCGCGGTCATCAACATGACCCAGGCCTTCGCCAAGGAATGCGGGCCGGACAAGATCCGCGTCAACGCCGTGCTGCCGGGCTTTACCGACACCAAGTTCGCCTCGGCGCTGATCCAGAACGAGCAGATCATGAAGGCCTTCCTGCCGACGGTGCCGCTGCGCCGCGTGGCGCAGCCCGCCGAAATCGCGCCGGCGGTATTGTTCCTGGTCTCGGACGCGGCCAGCTATGTCACCGGCACGGCGCTCACCGTGGACGGCGGGTACCTGTCGTGAACGGCGCACGTGAGGTAATTTTCGGCGTGCGTGAGGCGTTCAGATACTGTCTGCCCGTGTTTTCGGGTGGTGCCGATCACCCCAGTCGGATTAGACGTACAAAGGGTGGATGAGGCGTCAATTTCATGAAATCTATTTCTAGTTGGGCAGCGCCATGATCGTCCCGCGGCGGTTGCTGCTAGTTGGCGTCGCACTGAGCATTGCGGGCTGCATGTTCGACACCATCGACACAAAGAGCCAAAGGTCCGAAGAATGCCAAGCGCTACGGGGTCAGGAACAGGACCGTTGCTATGAAGCCCTTGGCAAAACGCAGGCTGAATATGATCGTGAGCGAGATCAGGTCATTAAAGGTGAGTGAGGCGCTGCCCAACAAGGCGTTCCAGCGGCCTCGCGAGAATTGAGATGCGGCCTATCCGGGAATTGGATGTTGTCAGGGTTGTGAATTTGCTGAGGCCCACCCGCAACTTCACGGGTACAACCAGGGTAGCTCGACCTCCGCGCATCGACGACGTTGCCACCGTGTGTCACGAATACTCCCCAGACGACCCCTCTGCCCCGGTGGCCGTAGAAGCCGTAAATGAAGATGGAGAAACGATCTGGCTAGCCGATTTCGATCGTGAGGAGCTTGAATTTGTGTCGTCAGGTCCAAAGGTACGCTGATAGGGCTGGCCCGCTGCGCGTGCCAGCCGCATCTGAACCACGGCGTTGGGCCTCATGATGTCCATGCGGTGGCTTGAGCACAGGATTCCCCCACCCGCCGTGGCAGTTCTGATCGGTGCCGCCATGTGGGGCACAGCGCGGCTTGGCCCCTTGATAGACCTGGCGCCGGCCCTTCGAATTGCTGTTGCCGCGGCCGTCGCCGTTACAGGAGTCGCCTTTAACATCGCGGGCATGGTTGCGTTTCAGCGGGCGCGGACAACATTGAATCCGATGAATCCTGAAAAGGCGTCGACGCTGGTGACTACTGGCGTCTATGGAATCACGCGCAACCCAATGTACGTTGGTGGGGCACTCCTGCTGGTCTCCTGGGCCGTCTACCTATCTTCAGTTTGGGCGTTGCTCGGGCCGTTGCTGTTCGTGCTTTACATCACCAAGCTGCAGATCCTTCCCGAGGAACGCGCCCTGTCTGCCATGTTCGGCAGTGGCTTTGATGCCTACCGCGACCAGGTTCGTCGGTGGCTATGAGGCCCAACCAGCAGTTCACGGGACGTCGGCGCTTCGCGGCGCCGCCCGTGAACTGCTCGGCTGCGAAGGGTTTCCAGCGGAGCACCAACACGACCACCGTGCCGGGTCCCGGGAGTTGACTCGCGGCACAACAACCGCTAGGCGCCGCCGCCGGCCTTCGGCCTGATCAGGAAGGCCGCGAACGCCGGCAGCAGCAGCACCGCCGCGACCGCATTGGCGATGAACATCACCGTCAGCAGTACGCCCATGTCGACCTGGAACTGCAGCTCCGACAGCAGCCAGGTCATCACGCTGACGCCCAGGCTCAGCGCCGTGAACACGACGGCCTTGCCGGTCTGGTGCAGCGTCTGGCGATAGGCTTCGCGCAGCGATTCGCCCTGCTCGACGCGCTCCTCGAGCACGCTGTAGATGTAGATGCCGTAGTCCACGCCGATGCCCACGGCGAACGCCGCGACCGGCAGCGTCGCGACCGTCAGGCCGATGTCCAGCAGCACCATCACCGCATACGACAGCCACGACACCAGCACTAGCGGCGCCAGCACGCAGATCACGCCGGCGTGCGTGCGGAAGCTCAGCCAGACGCAAATGGCGATCGCGGCGTAGACCCACAGCAGGATCGGCTTCTCCTTGGCCGCGATGACCTGGTTGCTCGCGCCGATCACGCCGACGTTGCCCGAGGCCAGCGCGAAGTTCACGCCCGGATGCTCCTGGGCGGCCTTGAACGCGTCGATCGCGGCGATGATGCCGTCGATGGTGTCGGCCTTGTGGTCGCGGGTGAAGACCAGCACCGGCATCGCGCTGCAGTCGTAGTTGAGCAGTCCGGTGGCGGTATCGAATGGCGTGATCATCTGCGAGATCGTGCTGCGGTTGCGCTGCAACACCATCCACTTCGGGCTGCCCTCGTTGTAGCCGCGGGTCACGACCGTCGCGACCTGCGGCAGCGAGATGACTTTCTGCACGCCCGGCGTGTTGGCCATGTGCCAGGCGAAGCGCTGGATCTCTTCCATGACGCCGTAGTCGACGCAGGCCTGCGGCTCGACCTCGGCGATGACCTTGAGCTGGTCCACGCCGATGGCGAACTTTTGGCCCACCACGCGGGTGTCCTGGTTGTAGCGCGACTCCGGGCGCAGCTGCGGCACGCCCTGGTGCAGCTCGCCGATCTTGAGCTGGTTGGACATGTAGACGGCCCAGGCGAACACCACCGCGCCGCCGGCCAGCACCGCCACGGCGTTGCGACGCTCGGTGATGGCGGCGAGCCGCGCCCACAGCCGGTCGAACAGCCGGTCGCGGCGGCGCTGGTGCCCGCGGAAGTACTCCAGGTCGCGCACCGTCACGTACGACAACAGGATCGGCAGCAGCATCTTCTTGGTCATGACGATGGCAAAGCAGCCGAACATGGCGTTCCACGCCATCTCCTGGATGATGTCGATCGGAATCAGCAGGATGGTCGCGAAGCCGGCGATGTCGCTGACCAGGGCGGTCAACCCCGGGATGACCAGGCGCCGGAAGGTGGCCAGCGAGGCGTCGTGGCTGTCGCGGCCGTGGTCGGCCATCTCGTAGAGCCACAAGTTGGTGATCTGCACGCCGTGCGACACGCCCAGCGACAGCACCAGGAACGGCACCAGGATCGCGAACGGGTCGAGGCCGAAGCCCGCCAGCCGCAGCAGGCCCAGCTCCCAGACCACCGCCAGCAGCGCGCAGCCCAGCGGCAACACGGCGATCTTGAGCGCGCCGCAGTAGATCCACAGCAACAGCAGCGTCAGCAGCAGCGTCAACGCGAAGAAGCCGACCACCTCGGCCAGCGCGTCCGACACGTCGCCCACGACCTTGGCGAAGCCGATGATGTGGACCGTGACATCGGGGTTGTAGTCGGGATTCGGGACCGTTGCCGCCTCCAGGTCGGCCCCGGCGATGGTGGTGACCTGGCCGATGCCCGTCGCGTCGGCGTAGTTGACGCGGAAGCTTTCGGCAGACAGCCGGCCGATGGGCCGGAAGCCCCGCACCGCGACTTCGCCGGCCTTGAACGGCGGGTGGTCCCTGGTCAGCCGGTACTCGACCATCTCCGGGTTGGTAAACCGCCCGCGCAGGTCCTCGAGCAGGTTCGAGACGTGGACGTAGTCGAGCTTGTCGCCGGTCAGGGGGTCGAACTCGAGCAGCTCGGCGAACACCAGGGCGCCGCTGTGGTCGTTCGCCACCAGCCGGCCGACGACCGTCGACTTGCGCACGTTGGCCTGCACGCGCTCGAGCATCGCGGGCGTGGGCCTGAACTCGGCCGGGATGACGTTGCCGCCGGAAAAGCCGCCCTCGACCACCTCGATGAAACGCACGTCGGGCGTATACAGCGAGGACACGCGCGAGCGGTCGACGCCGGGCAGGAAGAACACCTCGTCGGTGGCCTTGCGCAGCGTCTCCATGAACTCCGGCGTGTAGATCGTGCCGTCCTTCTGCACGATCGCCGTCAGCACCAGGTTGGCGCCGCCGAAGTCCTGCTGGTACTTCCTGAAGACCTCGATGTACTCGTGCTCGAGCGGCAGCTGCTTGTCGAACCCGGCATCGGGTTGCAGGCGCGTGGCCTGCCAGGCCATGAACAGCGACAGTACCAGCAGCACGGCGAACGTCGCGTGCCGCCGCCCGAACACCACCGGCTCGGTGGCGCGCAGGAACGCTTGCGTGAAACGCCCGGTTGCCTGGCTCATGGGAATCGCTGTGGTCCGCCCCTACCCGCACCGGGTGGCGCATCGGCAGATTACAATAAGCGAATGATTTCTTCCGGATTTTCGCCGCACCGGCTGTGTGTCGCGCCGATGATGGACTGGACCGACCGGCACGACCGCCACTTCCTGCGCCTGATCACGCGGCGGGCGCGGCTGTACACCGAGATGATCACGACCGGCGCGCTGATCCACGGCGACCGCGAGCGCTTCCTGCGCTTCGACGCCTCCGAGCACCCGGTCGCGCTGCAGCTGGGAGGGTCGGAGCCCGACGCGCTGGCCCGCTGCGCCGAGTTCGGCGCGGGCGCCGGCTACGACGAGATCAACCTGAACTGCGGCTGCCCGTCGGATCGCGTGCAGGCGGCGCAGTTCGGCGCCTGCCTGATGCAGGATTCCGCGCGCGTGGCCGCGGGCGTGGCGGCGATGCGCCAGGCCGCCGGCGTGCCGGTGACGGTCAAGTGCCGCATCGGCGTGGACGACACCGAGGAGTACGCGTTCCTGCGCGCGTTCGTGACGACGGTCGCGGCCGCCGGCTGCGACACCTTCATCGTGCACGCGCGCAAGGCCTGGCTGTCCGGCCTGTCGCCGAAGGAGAACCGCGAGATCCCGCCGCTGCGCTACGAAACGGTGTACCGGCTCAAACAGGACTTCCCGTCGCTGCGCGTCGTGCTCAACGGCGGCGTGCGCACGCTCGACGCCTGCGCGGAGCACCTGCGCCAGGTGGACGGCGTCATGCTCGGCCGCGAGGCCTACGAGAACCCCTGGCTGCTGGCCGACGCCGACCCGCGCCTGTTCGACGACGGCCCCGCGCACGGCAGCCGCGCCGAGGTGCTGCGCCGCATGCTGCCGTACATCGAGCGCGAACTGGCCGAAGGCACGCCGCTGGCCCACATCACCCGCCACGTGCTGGGCCTGTACCGCGGCCAGCCCGGCGGCCGCGCCTTCCGGCGCGTGCTGTCGCAGCGCGCCCACGCCGCCGGCGCCGGCATCGAGGTGGTGGAAGCCGCCCTCGCCCGGATCGAATCCCTGCCGCTGGAGGCCGTCGCCTGATGCGCTCCCTGCTTGCCGCCGCACTCCTGCTGTCCCTGCCCCTCGCCGCCCACGCCCAAGGAAAGAAACCCGTGAACATCGCCCTGGAAACCTCGCTCGGCACCGTGACGCTCGAGCTCTATCCCGACAAGGCGCCCGACACCGTCGCCAATTTCGTCCAGTACGTGAAGGCGGGCCACTACGACGGCACGGTGTTCCACCGCGTCATCAAGGGCTTCATGATCCAGGGCGGCGGCTACGACCCGTCCTACGGCCAGCGCCCGACCCGCACGCCGGTCAAGAACGAGGCCGGCAACGGCCTGAAGAACGTGCGCGGCAGCGTCGCCATGGCGCGCACCGGCGATCCCCATTCGGCCACCGCCCAGTTCTTCATCAACCACGCCGACAACGGCTTCCTCGACCACCCGGGGCGCGACGGCTGGGGTTATGCCGTGTTCGGCAAGGTCACGGAAGGCATGGACGTCGTCGACAAGATCGCGGCGACGCCGACCGGCGCGACCCCGCCGTTCGGCCGCGACGTGCCGCTGACGGCGGTGCTGATCCGCAAAGCCACCGTGCTGGAGCCGAAGAAGTAGTCGCTTGGGGTCCGCCACGCTGTTCATCTCCGACCTGCACCTGCCGGTCGCCGCCTCGCCGTTGCGCGACGCTTTCGCGCGCTTCCTGGCCGGACCGGCACGCCAGGCCCGCGCCCTCTACATCCTGGGCGACCTGTTCGAGGTCTGGATCGGCGACGACGCCGGGCTCTCCGAGTACAGCGTGGAGCGCGCCTGCCTGCGGGCCCTGACCGGCGCCGGCGTGCCGGTGTACTTCCAGCACGGCAACCGCGACTTCCTGGTCGGTCGCGACTTCGCCGCGGCCACCGGCGTGCGGATCCTCGCGGACCCGCTGAAGCTCGACCTGCACGGCGTGCCGACGCTGATTTCCCACGGCGACCTCTACTGCACCGACGATGTGCGCTACCAGCGCTGGCGCGCCTTCTCGCGCCGCCCGGCCGTCCAGGCCGTCTACCGCACGCTGCCGCTGTCGTGGCGCGACCGCATCGCCGGCGGCGTGCGCGCCGACAGCGCGGCCCACAAGCGCGCGACCGCGATCGACATCATGGACGTCAACGACGGCGCCATCCGCGGCGCGTTCCGCGAGCACGGCGTGACGCGCATGATCCACGGCCACACGCACCGGCCGGCGACGCACGAGTACGACCTCGGCGGCCGCCCCTGCCGGCGCTTCGTGCTGGCGGACTGGCACCCGGGGCGCTGCGAGGCGCTGCACGTGGACGACGCCGGCGTTCAGCGCATCCCTATCGCATCGTAGGGAGCACAGCAGCAAAGGGGACGGACTCCTTTGAGCAAAGGAGCAAAGGAGTCCGTCCCCTTTGCTCGGGAGCGAGGCCGTCCGCCGCGGCTCAGCGCAGCCCGCCTTCGAGGTCGGCGATGATGTCCTCGACGTTCTCGAGGCCGACCGCGATGCGCACCAGCCCGTCGCCGATGCCGGCGCGGGCGCGGGCCTCGGCGCCGATGCGGTGGTGGGTGGTGGTGGCCGGGTGCGTGATGGTGGTGCGCGTATCGCCGAGGTTGGCGGTAACCGACAGCATCCGGGTGCCGTTGATCAGCCTGTAGGCGGCCTTCTTGCCGCCCTTGAGGTCGAACGACACGATGCCGCCGTCGCCGCGCTGCTGGCGGCGCGCCAGCTTGTACTGCGGGTGGTCCGGCAGTCCGGTGAAGTAGACCCGCTCGACCGCCTTGTTGCGCGCCAGCCAGCGCGCCAGCACCTGGGCGTTGCCGCTGTGCGCACCCATGCGCAGCGACAGGGTCTCGAGGCCCTTGAGGAACACCCAGGCGTTGAACGGCGACAGGCACGGTCCGGCCGTGCGCATGAATGCGAACAGATCCTTGCCGACCAGCTTGGAATCGCCGACCACGGCGCCGCCGACGCAGCGGCCCTGGCCGTCGAGGTACTTGGTGGCCGAGTGGATCACCAGGTCGGCGCCGAGCTTGAGCGGCTGCTGCAACGCCGGCGTCAGGAAGCAGTTGTCGATGCACAGCAGCGCCCCCGCCTTGTGCGCGATCTGCGCCAGCGCGGCGATGTCCACCACTTCGCACAGCGGGTTGGTCGGCGTCTCCGCGAACACCAGCTTCGTGTTGCGGCGCAGGCCGAGCCGCCAGGCGTCGAGCACGGTCGGGTCGACGTAGCTGAACTCGACGCCGAACTTGGCGAAGTAGTTGTTGAACAGCGACAGGGTCGAGCCGAACAGCGTGCGCGACGCCAGCACGTGGTCGCCGCTCTTGAGGAGCGTCATCAGCAGCGCCATCTCGGCGGCCATGCCGCTGGCGGTGGCGACGCACGCATCGCCGCCTTCCAGCTGGGCCAGGCGTTGCTCGAAGGCATCCACGGTGGGGTTGGTGAAGCGCGAGTAGACGTAGCCGGGCTCCTGCTCGGCGAACACCGCCGCGGCCTGGTCGGCCGAGTCGTAAACGAAGCTCGACGTGGCGAAGATCGGCGGCGAGTGCTCGCGCAGGTTCGTGCGCTGCTGCGCCGAGCGGATGCCCTGCGTCGCCTCGCCCCACTTCCTGCCTTTGCTCATGCCCCGCCCCACGTAAAAAAAGCCCGCCAGCTTGCGCTAAACGGACTCTCGTCCCGCCGCCGGCGCCGCGGGCGCCGGTCGGACTCTTTTAGCGGAATTTGTTACGCGCCCGCAAGCCGGGGGCCAAATCGGCGCGCGGGTAGATTAGCACGGTCCACTGCGCCGGCCGCCGCGGGTCGAGGAACGCGTCGTTGAGCCACGTTCCGAAGAAGCGGCCCAGCGCCATGCCGAACAGCACGTCGGCGGGATAATGCACCCCCGCTTCGACGCGCGCCCACGACGTCCCCAGCGTCAGCGCGTCGAGCCCGGCGTCGAACGCCGTGCGCGCCGCGGGCCGGACCGCCACGAACTCGAGGTGACGCGACGCCAGCGCCGTGGCCACGGCCGACCCCGAGGCATGGCCGGACGGGAAGCTGCGCCGGTCGGAGCCGTCGGGCCGCCGCCGGCCGACGCCGGACTTCAGGCCGCGCGTCGTGGCGCCGGTGGCGACCACGGCCAGCGCGTCCACCGCTCCACCGCGCACCTTGTGCCGCAGCCACGGGCCGGGCGCGTCGCCCGACTCGGCCGCGAGCGCCGCCGCGGCCCACGCCCAGGTCGACGCCGAGCGCAGGTCATCACTGCGTTCGCGCGCCCGCGAGCCGAACACGGGCGCATGCTCGCGCGCCCAAGCCGACGCGCGCGCGTCCCAGTCGTCGACCTGAAGCAAGGCCGCGCCGGCCAGCGGCGCCCACACGCGCGGATCGGCCGCGGCCCTGCGCGCCGCCGATGCCACTTGCCGCCACCCGGGCGCCGCCGTGGCGTCGGCGCCCCACAGGCGCTCGTGTGCCAGCGTGCCGCATCCGGACAGCAGGACCAGCAGCAGGCCCGCCGCGCCGGCGCGCGCCGCGGTCACCGGAACGTGATCGCCAGCGCCGCCAGCAGGCCCGCGACGACGGCGACGGCCAGCAGCCGCAAGTCGGGATCGCGCAGCACGCGCGCCAGCGGTCCGGGGCGCCGCGGCGCGCTGCCGAGCCGCAGGCGGTCCCTGGCCGAGAGCTGCGCCAGGCGTTGCAGCGCCTTCGCGGAGTCGAAGCGCTGCGACACCGGGCACAGGCCACCCGACGCGGCCTGCGCCATGACGGTGCGCTCGCCCGAGGCCGTGGCCGCGGCCAGCCGCTCGGTGCCGTCGGCAGTGTCCGCCACCGGCGCCGCAGGCGCGGGGGCACGCGCCGGCATCTCGGACAGCGCCGACTCGAGGTCCTCGACCAGCTCCTGCGCGCCCTGGTAGCGCTGTGCCGGGTCCTTCTCGAGCGCGCGCGCCAGCACCAGGTCGAGCACGCCCGGCAGGCCCGCGGCCAGGCGGGTCGGCGCGACGTGGCTCGCGTGCGCGATGTTGTGCATCAGCTGCGACACGTCGGCGCCGTTGAAGGGCGCCTGCCCGGTCAGCATCTCGTACAGCACGGCGCCGAGCGAGAAGATGTCGGAGCGGTGATCGAGCGGCCGCCCGGCAAGCTGCTCGGGTGACATGTACCGCGGCGTGCCCATGACCACGCCGGTCTGCGTCTTGATGTCGGACGCCTGCAGCCGCGCGATGCCGAAGTCCATGATCTTGGCCCGGCCTCCGCGCAGCAGCATGATGTTGGCGGGCTTGATGTCACGGTGCACGACGCCGCTGTGGTGCGCGTAGGCCAGGCCCTCGGCTACCTGCGTGGCGATGCCCAGCGCCGCCTTGGCCGGCGGCCGGCCTTGCGCCAGCTGCTGGCGCAGGTCGACGCCGTGCAGGCGCTCCATCGCGATCCAGGCGAGGTCGCCCTCGCGGCCGACGTCGTAGATCGTGATCACGGCCGGGTGGCTGAGGCGGCCGGCCGCGCGCGCCTCCTGCATGAAGCGCGCTTCGTAGGTCGCGCGCTCGGCGTCGTCCCCGGCCAGCAGCACCGCCTTCAGCGCGACGGTGCGATCCAGCGCGGGATCCTGGGCCTCGTAGACCACGCCCATGGCGCCGCGCCCGAGCTCGCGCAGGATGCGGAAGCGGCCCAGCTGGCGCGGCGTGGAGTCGGCCATCATTTGCGCGGCAGCAGCCGCTCGATCAGCGTCTTGGGCCGGAACTGGTGCTCGATCACGAGGTGCTGGCCGGCCTTCAGCTCCACCGTGCGCTGCAGCGTCGGGTACTCGCCGAAGCGGACCTCGACGACGTAACGCCCCGGATCGAGCCGCAGCGGCGCCAGCCCCGGCAGCGAGCCGCGCGCCCGGCCGTTCACCGACACCTGCCCGCCCGGGATGATGCTGAAGCTCAGCGTCGCCGGCAGGAAGGTGTGCTTGATGGTCACCTGGTCGCCGCGCTTGAGCTTCACCTGGCGCCGGTACGGCGCGTAGGAACCGTGACGCACCTCGACGGCGTGCGCGCCTTCGGCCAGCTCCAGCGGCCGCGTGCCCGCGGCCCCGCGCGACTGCCCGTCGATGTAGACCTGGCCGCCCGGCGCGATGTCGAACACCAGTTGCGGCAGCGGCGTGAAAACGTGCTTGACGTCGGCGTGCTCGCCGGCCTTGAGCTGCAGCTCGCGCCGGTACGGCGGATCGCTGCCGCGCCGGATCTCGACCAGGTGCGTGCCGGCACGCATCGACAGGCTCGCCAGCGGCGGCGACGGGCCCTGCGCGACGCCGTCGAGGAACACTTCGCCTCCCGGCGATACCGACAGGGCAATGACGGCGTCGGGCGCGAACGGCCCCTCCTCGCGGTAGGCCAGGCGGCCGACGAAGCCCGCCAACAGCAGCACGACGATGGCCGCGCCGCCGCCGGCGGCGAGCCGGCGCCGCCGGCGGCGCCGCGCGAGATGGTCCATGGCGAACAACTCGTGGGTGCGCACGCTGGCATCGGCGAAGGTGCCGGCGCGCACCAGGTCGGCCTGGCGCACCGGCTCCTGCTGCCCCACCGCTTCGCGGAACGCCTGGGTCGCGAGCAGCTGCGCCGGCGCGGCGAAGCCCGCGGCCACCGCCGCCGAACGCACGCCGTCGCCCAGCAGGCCGCGCACGCTGCCGCTGCCGTTGACCGGCGCCACGGCGCCATGGCCGGCGCCGATGCACAGCGGCAGCACGGCGGCGGCGTCGAGGCAGCGCTCGGCTGCCTTCAGCGCCCCGAGCGCGTTGTCGAGCACCACCAGGGCGATGCCGTCGGGCACGTCGAGCACGATGCGGTCGCCCTCGGGCAGAACCGACAGGCCGGTCGCCACCACCGCTTCGAGTTGCGCGCGCATGCGCGCCTGCTCCACCACCGGTTTGGAGGTGAAGTCCCCCAGCCGCAAGTAGAGCACGCTGGCGTGCGTTGGTGTCGCGGTCGGCTCGTTCATGCGGGAAGCCCACCCCTCCTGGGCTCGCAAGAATTATATGCCGCTCACACCTTGGGCCGCAGCGGCGCCGCCGCCTGCGCGCCGACCACGGTGTGCCATTGCCGGACGTGAAACGCGCGCACCAGCCCGTGCTTCACGTAGGGATCCGCGCCGGCAAAGCGCAGCGCCGCCTCGCGCGAGCCGCGGAACAGCAGGAACGCCTGCCCGCTGCCCTCCTCGAGCGCCCCGCCGAGCACCAGCTCGCCCGCGTCCGCCGCTTTCCACGCCAGCGCGAGGTGTTCGTCCCGAAATTGCGCGCGGCGCTGCGGGTAATCGGCCGCGACGTCGTAGATCAGCAGGAAGTGCGCAGGCACCAGCTGCGCCCGCGCCGCCCGGCCGGCACCGGCGCCCGCCGGCGGCGCTGCGGCGCCCCGGGCCGGGGCCTGCGGGCGGCCGGCGCCCGTCCGCTGCGCGGCGACCATCTCCGCCGGCAGGTCCACGCCCTGCATGCGGCGCTGCACGCGGGCGCGGAACAGCCGCAGGAACACGTACAGCACCGCCGCGAGGGCGCCCAGGACGATCAGGAATCCTGACATGCGCCTGCGCGGAACCTGGGCCGCCTAACGGTTCGCGGCGTTGTGCAGGTCGATGACCGTGGAGCTGGCGCGGCGGCGCGCTTCCTTGGCCGCGTCGGAGCGGAACAGCTCGAGCTGGTTCAGGTAGGCGTCGTCGATGTCCTGGGTCACGTACTTGCCGGTGAACACCGAGTTGTCGAAGCGCTCGATCTTCGGGTTGCCCACGCGCACCGCCTCTTCGAGGTCGGCCAGGTCCTGGAAGATCAGCCGGTCGGCGCCGAGCATGCTTTCGAGTTGCTCCACCGTGCGGCCATGGGCCACCAGCTCGCTGCTGGTCGGCATGTCGATGCCGTAGACGTTGGGGTAGCGCACCGGCGGCGCGGCCGAGGCGAAATAGACCTTCTTCGCTCCCGCCTCCCGCGCCATCTGGATGATCTCCTTGCTGGTGGTGCCGCGCACGATCGAGTCGTCGACCAGCATGACGTTCTTGCCCTTGAACTCGATGTCGATCGGGTTGAGCTTCTGGCGCACCGATTTCTTGCGCTGCTGCTGGCCCGGCATGATGAAGGTGCGGCCGATGTAGCGGTTCTTGATGAAGGCCTCGCGGTAGGCCACGCCCAGGTCCTGCGCCATCTGCGCGCCGGCCACGCGGCTGGTGTCCGGGATCGGGATCACCACGTCGATGTCGTGCTCCCGCCACTCGCGCTGGATCTTGCGCGCCAGCGCGCTGCCCATGCGCAGGCGCGCCTTGTAGACGTAGACGTCGTCCATCACCGAGTCGGGGCGCGCCAGGTAGACGAACTCGAAGATGCACGGCGAGTGCACCGGGTTGGCGGCGCACTGGCGCACGTGGACCTTGCCGTCGGTGGTGATGTAGACCGCCTCGCCCGGCTGCAGGTCGGCCACCAGCTCGAAGCCCAGCGCGTGCAGCGCCACGCTCTCCGAGGCGATCATGAACTCCGCGCCCTTCGAACTGACGCGGCGGCCGTAGCAGGCCGGGCGGATGCCGAAGGGGTCGCGGAAACCGACCACGCCGTAGCCGTTGATCAGCACGATGCAGGCGTAGGCGCCGCGGCAGCGCCGGTGCACCATGGCGATGGCCTCGAACACGTCCTCCGGCGTCAGGCGCAGGGTGTTGCGCAGCATCAGCTCGTGCGCGAACACGTTCAGCAGCACTTCCGAGTCGGAGTCGGTGTTGAGGTGACGGCGGTCCTCGACGAACAGCTCGCGCTTGAGCTCCTCGACGTTGGTCAGGTTGCCGTTGTGCGCCAGCGCGATGCCGAACGGCGTGTTGGTGTAGAACGGCTGGGCCTCGGCCGAGGTCGCGCAACCCGCCGTCGGATAGCGCACGTGGCCGATGCCGATGTTGCCGCGCAGGCGCACCATGTGCTCGTCGGCATGGAACACGTCGCGCACCAGGCCGTTGTCCTTGCGCAGGTGCAGCTTGTCGCCGTCGCTGGTGATGATGCCGGCCGCGTCCTGGCCACGGTGCTGCAGCACCGTCAGCGAGTCGTACAGCTCCTGGTTGACCGGCGCATGCGAGACCAAACCGACGATGCCGCACATGGCTTCAGAGCCCCTGCCTGGCCGCTTCGGCCGCTTCGGCCGCCGGCGTGGCGTAGCGCTGCCATTTCTCGGGCAGCAGCGAGCGGAAGCCGTCGGCGAGCCATTCCAGCGGCGGGATCAGCTTGGACTCCTTCCACCAGGGATCCTGCCGCGCCGGGGTCAGGCCCACCAGCCACACCAGCACCACGCCGATCAGCACGCCCCGGATCAGGCCGAAGCCGCCGCCGACCGAGCGGTCGACCGCCGACAGCGACGCGCTCTTGCGCACCAGCGCGCTGACCACCGCGGTGACGATCGCGCCGAGCATGAGGAACGCGAAGAACACCACGGCGTAGGAGGCGGCGATGCGCAGCGACGGCGTGGCGATGTGCGGCTCGAGCCAGCCGAGCGTAGCCGGCGCCAGGAACAACGCGGCAACGATGGCGACCAGCCAGGACACCAGCCCGAAGAACTCGCGCGTGAAACCGCGCAGGACGCCGATGGCGATGGATGCGAGCAGTGCCGCGAGGAGGACCCAATCTGCCCAGATCATCCGCGTACACCCGGAAAAGGGTGGCGCATTCTATCAATTACCCTTCGTCGGCGCGGCTTCGGGGCGTGTCAGCTTGGCGTCCGGGTAGCCGTTCTTCTTGACGCGCGTCAGCGCCGCCAGCGCCGCCCCCTCGGCCGGGAACGGCCCGACCCGCACGCGGTACCACAGGGTCTGCCCGACGGTGACGGACTGGATCACGGTGGGCAGCCCCATGCCGAACAGCTTCTGCAGCGCGTTGCGCGCGTTGGCCTGGTTGGAGTAGCTGCCCACCTGGACGAACCAGCCACCGGCCGCGCCCAGCGTCTCGTCCACCTTCAGCGCCGGGCGCGGCAGCGGCGCCGGCTCGGGCGGCGTTTCGGCCGGCCGGGCGCTCAGCGAGTCCTCCGGCTTGAGCTCGGGCGGGTGCTCTACCGGCGGCAGCGCGCCGATGCGCCGGCCGCTGCGCAGGTCGTAAGCCACCACGCCCTCGCCCGGCCCGGGCGGCTGCGGCTCGGGCAGCAGCGCGGCGAACAGCAGCGCCAGCGCCAGCAAGGTGCCGGCGCCGAGCAGGCGGCGCAGCAGGATTTCATCCACGCAGCTGCTCCGCGGCGGCCGCGACGGTGAGGAACGAGCCGCAGGCGACGACGGTGCCGCGCGTGCCAGCCTCGCGGCGGGCCGCCGCCAGCGCCGCGGCCACGCTGTCGTGTGGCTCGACCGGCACGCCGCAGCCGGCCAGGCGCGCCGCCAGTTGCTCCGCCGGCAGGCCGCGTGGCGGCGGCAACGCGGCCACGTGGAACTTTGCCGCCAGCGGCGCCAGCGCTTCGGCGAAGCCTTCCACCGGCTTGTCGGACAGCATGCCCATCACGAAAATGAACCCGCCTGGCGCGATCGAACGCAGATTGTCGGCAAGCACGCGCGCCGCTTCAACGTTGTGCGCCACATCCAGCACGACGCCCCCGCGCCGCTCGAAACGGCCCGGCAGGCACAACCGCGCCAGGCCCGCGCGCAGGGCCGCTTGCGGAACCTCGAGCCGCCCGCGCACGCGCTCCAGCGCCGCGATCGCGCCCGCGGCGTTGTCGAACTGCATCGCGCCGGCGAGCGCCGGCGGCGGCAGCTTCTTGTAATGGCAACCCGGCCCGTGCCAGTTCCAGGCGTCGGCTGCGCGCTGCACGTGGAAGTCCCGCCCGAGCTGCCACAGCGGCGCGCCCAGCGCCGCAGCCTCGGCGCCGATGGCGCGCGGCGGATCGGCGTCGGAGCACACCGCCGGCCGGCCGGCGCGCAGGATGCCCGCCTTCTCGCGCCCGATCCGCTCGCGGTCGGCGCCCAGGTATTCGAGGTGGTCCAGGCCGATGCTGGTGATGAGGGCGCAGTCGGCGTCCACCAGGTTCACGGCGTCGAGCCGCCCGCCGAGCCCGACTTCCAGCACCTGCACCGCGACCGCGGCCTCGCGGAACAGCCACAGCGCGGCCAGCGTGCCGAACTCGAAGTACGTCAGCGGCACGCCGTGGCGCGCCTGCTCGACCGCGGCGAACGCGCCGCCCAGCACCGCGTCGGGCGCCGCCTCGCCGTTGACGGCGACGCGCTCGTTGTAGCGCAGCAGGTGCGGCGAGGTGTAGGTGCCGACCCGCTGGCCGGCGGCGAGCAAAATCTCGGTCAGCAACGCGGCGGTCGAGCCCTTGCCGTTGGTGCCGGCGATGGTGAAGGTCAGCGGCCCGGCGGCCGGCAACCCCAGGCGCGCCGCGACGGCGGCGACGCGCTCCAGCCCCAGCGCGATCGGTTGCGGGTGCAGCGCCTCCTGCCAGCGCAGCCAGTCCGCGAGGGGCGCGGACGCATCCGGGGCTTGGGGGGTCAAACCGTTGCGCCCGAGGCGCTCCTGGGTGGCAATGCCGGCGCGCCTGGCGGCGCTCCTACTTGTTCGCGGCCGGCGGCGTGAAGTGCGTCAGCAGCGCCAGGATCGAGTGGATGCGCTCGCGCAGCTCGCGGCGGTCCACGATCATGTCGATGGCGCCGTGCTCGAGCAGGAACTCGCTGGTCTGGAAGCCTTCGGGCAGCTTCTGCCGCACGGTCTGCTCGATCACGCGCGGGCCCGAGAAGCCGATCTGCGCCTTGGGCTCGGCGATGTGGATGTCGCCGAGCATGGCCAGGCTGGCCGAAACGCCGCCCATGGTCGGGTGGGTCAGGACCGAGACGTACGGCAGCCCGCGCTCGCCGAGCTTGGCCAGCGCCGCGCTGGTCTTGGCCATCTGTAGCAGCGAGAACAGCGACTCCTGCATGCGCGCACCGCCGCTGGCCGAGAAGCACACCAGCGGCACGCCGTCGTCGAGGCTGCGCTGCACGCCGAGCGCGAACTTCTCGCCGACCACGCTGCCCATCGAGCCGCCGATGAAGCCGAACTCGAACGCCGCCGTGACCAGCGGCAACCCCATCAGCTGGCCGCGCATGACGACCATCGCCTCCTTCTCGTCCGTCGCCTTCTGGGCGTCGGCGATGCGGTCGCGGTACTTCTTGGTGTCCTTGAACTTCAGCGGGTCGGCGGGCTGCAGGCCGGTGCCGATCTCCTCGCGCGGTTCCGGGTCGAGGAAGTAGTGCAGGCGCTGGCGCGCCGAGATGCCGGAATGGTGCGCACACTTCGGGCAGACCTCGAGCGTGCGCTCGAGCTCGGCGCGGTACAGCACGGAGCTGCAGCCCTCGCACTTGGTCCACAGGCCTTCGGGGACGTTCTTCTTCTTCTCGCCCCCGAGCGTGACCTGCGAAGGGGTGAGCTTCTCGAGCCAACTCATGCGTCGAGTGCCTTGCGCATGGCCCGCAGTCTAGCACCAAGGACCTTCGGCAAGACCTTGGCCCGCTTGGCATTTTTCGCGATCTCCGCGACCAGCGCGCTGCCGACGACGACGGCGTCCGCGACCCGCCCCAGCCGGGCCGCGGTCGCGGCGTCGCGCACGCCGAAGCCGACCGCCACGGGCAACCGGGTCTGGCGCCGGATCGCGGCCAGCTTGCCGCGCACCGCGCGCACGTCGAGGCTGGCCGCGCCGGTGACACCCTTGAGCGAGACGTAGTAGAGGTAGCCGCTGCCGGCGCGCGCGATGGCATCGATGCGCGCCGCCGGGCTGGTCGGCGCCAGCAGGAAGATGCAGTCGAGCCCCTGCGCGCGCAGCGCCGGCGCGAACTCCGGCGACTCTTCGACCGCGAGGTCCACGACCAGCACGCCGTCCACGCCGGCGGCCCGCGCCCGCCGCGCGAACCCATCCAGGCCCATGCTCTCGATCGGGTTCAGGTAGCCCATCAGCACGACAGGGGTGATCGCGTCCCGGCGGCGGAACTGCCCCACCATCTTCAGCACCTGCGCCAGGCTGGTGCCGTGCGCGAGCGCACGCTCGCAGGCCCGCTGGATGACGGGGCCGTCGGCCATCGGATCCGAGAACGGCACGCCGAGCTCGATGACGTCGGCGCCGGCGGCGGCCAGCGCGTGCATCAGGCCCACGGTGTGGCGCGGGTGCGGATCGCCTGCCGTGAGATACGGCACCAGGCCGGTGCGGCCGGCAGTGCGCAGGCGCGCGAAGGTCTGCTCGATGCGGCTCACGAGAGCTCGATGCCCTCGAGTCGCGCCACGGTGAAGATGTCCTTGTCGCCGCGCCCGGACAGGTTGACCACCACGGCCGCGTCGCGGCCGAGCTTGCGCGCGAGTTTTCTCGCATAGGCCACGGCGTGGGCGGACTCCAGGGCGGGAATGATGCCCTCGGCGCGCGTGACTTCGTGGAATGCCGCCAGCGCCTCGGCGTCGGTGATGGCAACGTAGTCGACCCGCTTGAGGTCCTTGAGCCAGGCGTGCTCGGGCCCCACCCCGGGATAGTCGAGGCCGGCCGAGATCGAATGCGTGCCGAGGATCTGCCCGTGCGGGTCTGCCATGACGTAGGTGCGGTTGCCGTGCAGCACGCCCGGGCGGCCGGCCGACAGCGGCGCGGCGTGCCGGCCGCTCCTGAGGCCCTTGCCGCCGGCCTCGACCCCGAACAGGCGGACCTGCTCGTGCTCGAGGAACGGATGGAACAGGCCGATGGCGTTGGAGCCGCCGCCGACGCAGGCCACCAGCGCGTCCGGCAGCCGCCCGAGCAACTCCTGCGACTGCGCCAGCACTTCGCGCCCCACGACGGCGTTGAAGTCGCGCACCAGCATCGGATAGGGGTGCGGGCCGGCGACCGTGCCGATGACGTAGTACGTGTCGTCCACGTTCGTCACCCAGTCGCGCAGCGCCTCGTTCAGCGCGTCCTTGAGCGTCCGGGTGCCGCTGGTCACCGACACAACCTCCGCGCCGAGCAGCTTCATGCGGTACACGTTCGGCGACTGCCGCTCGATGTCCTCGGCGCCCATGTACACCACGCACTTGAGGCCCAGGCGCGCCGCGATCGTGGCGCTGGCCACGCCGTGCTGGCCCGCGCCGGTCTCGGCGATGATGCGGGTCTTGCCCAGGTGCCGCGCCAGCAGGGCCTGGCCGACGGTGTTGTTGATCTTGTGCGCGCCGGTGTGGTTGAGATCCTCGCGCTTGAGCAGGATGCGCGCCCCGCCCCACCTCGAAGTGAGGCGCTCGGCGGGATACAGCGGCGACGGCCGGCCGACGTAGAGGCGCAGGTCGCGGTCGAGCTCGGCCAGGAAGGCCGGGTCGCGCTTGAGGCGGTTGTAGGCCTCTTCGAGCTGGCGCAGCGGCTCCATCAGCGTCTCCGCGACGAAACGGCCGCCGTAGGGCCCGAAATGGCCGCGCGCGTCGGGCCCCGCGTACTCAGGCTTCATCCGCTTTCCGTGCTTCCTCGATGAACCGCTGCATCTTCGACGCATCCTTCATGCCCGGCGCCTGCTCGATGCCGGACGACACATCCACCGCGTACGGCCGCGCGGCGCGGATCGCCGCGCCGACGTTGTCGGGCGTCAGCCCGCCGGCCAGCACGAACGGCCGGCTGGCGCGGATCGCGCCCCAGTCGAACGTCCGGCCCTGCCCGCCCGGCTCGCCCGCGCCGTGCGCGTCGAGCAACAGCGCGCGGGCCGCCGCGAAGCGCTGCTCCCACGGCGCCAGGTCGACCGCGTCCTTCATCGGCACGGCGCGCAGGTACGGGTGGCCGAAGCTCGCGCAGTACACAGGATCCTCGTCGCCGTGAAACTGCAGCAAATCGGGTACCAGCTCGTCCAGCGCGCGGCGCACGGTGTCCGCGGCGGCGTTGCGGAACAGGGCAACCGCCTGCACGAACGGCGGCAGGCGGCGGCGGATGATAACGGCCTGCGGAAGCGTGATAAAGCGCGGGCTCTCGGGAGCGAGGATCAGGCCCACCGCGTCCACGCCCAGTCGCGCCGCCGCCTCGGCGTCGGCCGGCCGCTTGATGCCGCAGAACTTCACCCGGGTGCGCGACTTCACGCCTGCCCCCCGACCCGGTCATCGGGGGGCGCCGGGAACCACGGCGCGGGCGCCGGCGGCAGCCCGAAGCTGGCCGGGTACTCGGGCCCGACAAAGCACAGGCCGGCCGCGTCGGCGGTGACGCCGCCCCGGGCACGGTCTTTCGATTCGAGCACCGTGCGAGCCCAGCTTTCCGGCTGCTTGTCCTGGCCGATCGCCATGAGCACGCCGGCGATGTTGCGCACCATGTGGTGCAGGAAGGCGTTGGCCTCGACGTCGAGCACCGTGAAGTCGCCGTGGCGGCGCACCGCGATCAAGTGCAGGTTGCGCCGCGCCGTGGGCGACTGGCAGTCGGCATCGCGAAACGCGGAGAAGTCGTGCTCGCCGACCAGCGCCTGCGCGGCGCGGTGCATGCGCCCGGCGTCGGGCCGCCCGATCAGCCAGGCGACGCGCCCCTCGAGCAGCGCCGAGCGCGCCCGCCCGCTCCACATCACGTAGCGGTAGCGGCGCGCGGTGGCTTTGTGGCGCGCGTGGAACTCCGGCGCGGCGGCCTGCACCCAGCGCAGGCTGATGTCGCGCGGCAACAGCGAATTTCCGCCCAGCAACCAGGCGTGCGGCGCGCGCGGCGCCTCGGAGTCGAAATGGATCACCTGGTTCAGGGCGTGCACGCCGGCGTCGGTGCGTCCGGCGGCGGTCACCGTCAGGGGATGGTCGGCCACCGCCGAAAGCACGCGCTCGATCTCGTGCTGGATGCTGGGAACATGGCCCTGCCGCTGCCAGCCGCAATAGCGCGTGCCCAGATACTCAACGCCCGCGGCCCAGCGCGTCATGGCTCCCCGCGGGCAACGCTATCGGGCGCGCCTCAGGCCGAGGCGCGCTTGAGCAATTCCTCGGCTTCCTTCTTTTGCGCGTCGTTGCCCTGCTGGGCAACCTCGTTCAGCAGGCTCTTGGCCATGTCGGCGTCGCCCATGTCGAGGTAGGCGCGCGCCAGATCGAGCTTGGTGCCCGCCTCGTCGGCCACCGGCTCGGCCACCGGCTCGGTGCCGAGCTCGACGACCTCGCCGCCGCCGGCGGGTGCCGCGGCGCCGCCCGCGCTGACGTCGAAATCGCCCAGGTCGAGGCTCAGGTCGCCGCCCGCTGCAGGCGCCGCCGCGGGCGCCTCGGCCGGAGCGGCCGGGGTTTCGGTGGCCAGGCTGCCGAGGTCGAACTCCAGTGCGTCGCCGGCGGGCGCAGCGGGGGCTGCCGCCGCCGGTGGGGCGGCAGGCGCCGCGGCCCCGGTGTCGAGCGAGAGGCTGCCCAGGTCGAACTCGAGCGCGTCCCCGGCGGGCGCAGCGGCCGCCGGAGCGGCTGGCGCGGACGCCGGTTCAGCCGGCGCTGCCGGCACCGCGGGCTCGTCGAAGGACAGGTCCACGGCGCCGGCACCGGCGCCGGCGAACAGCTCGTTGGCGGGCGCGATCTGCGAACCCATCAGGGCGACCGGCTGCCACTTGTCCGCCGGCAGCTGGCCCTTGAGTTCCTTGGCCACCTCGACGAACTCATTGGCCTTGCCGGCTTCAAAGTAGATCTCGGCCAGTTTCACGCGCGCGTCGGTGCGATTCGGATCCTTCTGCAGCGCCTGCTTGAGCATCAGCGCCGCCTCGTCGTACAGGCCGTAGGCGCGATGGAATTCCGCCTCGGACAGCGGATCGCCGGCGTCGAGGTTGATCTGGACGGTTTCGCTGGCGAAGTTGCTGGTGACGTCGAAATCGACCCCGCGACCGCCGGTCGCCGCCTGCGCCGGCTCCTGCACCTGAGTCTGCTGCATGGTCTGCTGGAGGGTTTCGGTGCCCATCGCCACGGTGGCCGACAACCTGGGAGCCGAAACCTCGGTCGGCGCTTCCGCCGCCGAGTCCAGCGCCTGCTGCATCGAGGGCGCCTCGGGCTGCTCGGCGACCTGGGTGACGTCTTCGGAACCGGCCGTAGCCGAGGGGGCGGTGCGCGCCTCTTCGACCTGCTTGCTGGCGCGGTTGTAGCGTGCCTGGGCGAGCTTGTCGGCCACCTTCTTGCCGACGAAGGCGAGCACGATCAAGCCGAGCAGGCCGGCGACGGCGTACTGCAGGATCGGGTTTTCGAACGCGCCCCGGGCGCTCTCCAGCACACCCTTGACGCCGTCGAGGATCGTGTCGAGCAGGCTGGGCTTGGACACCCTGGCCGGCCGGGGCGGCGGCGCCGGCGTGGCGGCCGGTTCGGGCGCGGTCGGCGCCGGCTCGGCCACGACGGGCGGCGTCTCGACCGGCGCCGGGGCCTCCTCGGACGCCGGCGGCGCGCCCGAGGGCGCGACTTCCGATGGCGGCGCCGCCTCCGGGGTCGGAGGCGGCGGGGTGGCTTCGGCAGCGTCCGGAGCCGGTTCGGGTGGCGCGGGCGGCGGCGCCTCGACGGGCGGCTCCTCGACCGGCGCCGGCGGCGCAGCGGCAACGGTGGCGCCGCCCTCGCGGGCCTCGGCGACGAGCGCCTTGGCGGCAGCGGCGTCCACGGCGCGAATCTCGTCGGCCGGCGGGATGCGCAGCGTCGTGCCCTTCATGAGGCCGCGGATCGATCCGTTGTGGAACGCCTTGGGATTGGCGTTGAAGATCGCGACCTGCATCTGGTCCATGGTGATGGTCGCGGGGTCCGGGCGCAGCTTGTAGGCGATGCTCCACAGCGTTTCCTGCGGAGCCACCGGCCCGTAAGTGCCGCCTTGCGCGGATGCGGCCGGCGCCTCCTCCGGCGCGACGGCGGTCTCGGCGGGGGCGTCCGGGGGCGGCGCGGGCTCGGCGCCCATTTCCGCCGCCGGCTCGGCTGCCGCGGTCTCCTCGGGCGCGTCCTCGGCCGGCGCCTCGGGCACCGGCGGCGCCACCGCCTCGCCGATCGGCGCGGCTTGCGGCGCGCTGATGCCGGTGCCGCTGGCCAGCGTCGGCGGGTCGAGCAGCAGCGTGTACTCGCGCAGCAGGCGGCCGCCATCCCAGCGCACGTCGAGCAGGAAACTCACGAACGGCTCGCGCGCGATCTGCTTGCTGGAAACGCGGATGACGCCGTTCTCGACGGTGAAGCGCAGCGTGGACAGGAATTCGGCGCGCTCGATCCCGGAACGCTCGAAGTCTTCGTTGGAGGCCAGTTCGACGACGACACTGTCCAGCTCCGCGACCGAGGCGGACAGAATCGGGATCGTGGCCGCAACCTGCTGGTTCAGGTTCGACTGGGATTCGATTTCGCCCAGCCCGAGCGCGTGGGCGAAGCCAGTCCAGCCCAGAAAGGCTCCCGCTACCCACCCCGCCAGCCTCTTAGACATTCCGTCTCCCAACTCCTGCCCCTAGGCCCCCATCTGAGAGTATTACATCATTTTGTTGATGTAACTGCCTTAATAATCAGGGAAACCTCTCTTAGAGTCAACGGGGGCCGGGTGGGGGTCTAGAGGTACTCCCGGACCAGCATTTCGGCGATCTGGATGCTGTTCAGCGCCGCCCCCTTGCGCACATTATCGGCCACGACCCAGAGGTTCAAGCCGCGAGGGTGGGAAATGTCCTCGCGGATGCGGCCCACGAACACGGCGTCCTCATGGGCGGCCTCGGTCACCGCCGTCGGATAGCCCCCGTCCCGGCGCTGGTCGAGCACCCGCACGCCCGGCGCGCGGCGCAGCAACTCGCGGGCCTGGTCGGCCGTAATCTTGCGCCCGGTCTCGAGGTGCACGGCCTCGGAATGCCCGTAGAACACGGGCACGCGCGCCGCCGTGGCGTTCACCTGGATGGACTCGTCGCCCATGATCTTGCGCGTCTCCCAGACCAGCTTCATCTCCTCCCGGGTGTAGCCATTGTCGAGGAAGACGTCGATGTGCGGCAGCACGTTGAAGGCGATCTGCCTGGGATAGACCTTGTGCTCGATCGGGCGGCCGTTGAGGGCCTCCCCGCTCTGGTGCGCCAGTTCCTCGATGGCCGGTTTGCCGGTGCCGGACACCGACTGGTAGGTGGCGACGTTGATGCGCTCGATGCCGACGGCGTCGTGGATCGGCTTTATCGCGACCAGCATCTGGATGGTCGAGCAGTTCGGGTTGGCGATGATGCCGCGGTTCCGGTACTGCGCAATGGCCCGGGGGTTGACCTCGGGCACCACCAGCGGGATGTCCTTGTCGTAGCGGAACTGGCTGGTGTTGTCGATGACGACGCAGCCGACGGCCGCCGCCTTCGGCGCGTAGACCTTCGACACCTCCGCCCCGGGCGAGAACAGCCCGATCTTCACCTTCGAGAAGTCGAAGGCGGCCAGATCCTGCACCTCGAGCTCGGTATCGCCGAAGTCGACGAACGCGCCGGCCGAGCGGCTGCTGGCCACGGCGTAGACCTTGCCGTACGGGAACTTGCGCCGGACCAGGGTCTTCAGCATTTCCTCGCCGACGGCACCGGTTGCCCCCACCACCGCGACATCGAATGTCTTGCTCATAGCCTTTCTGCGACGGCGTTACCCATTTGGGAGGTGGAGACGACCCGCTCGCCGGGGCGCGCAATATCGGCAGTGCGCAGGCCGGCGGCAAGGGCCTGCTTCACGGCGGTCTCGACGCGGTCGGCCAGGTCGCCGCGCCGCAGGCTGTAGCGCAGCAGCATGGCCAGCGACAGGATCGCCGCCAGTGGATTGGCAATGCCCTGGCCGGCGATGTCCGGCGCGCTGCCGTGCACCGGCTCGTACAGGCCCTTGCCCTGGGCGTTGAGCGAGGCCGACGGCAGCATGCCGATCGAGCCGGTCAGCTGCGCGGCGATGTCCGACAGGATGTCGCCGAAAAGGTTGCCGGTGACGACTACGTCGAACTGCCGCGGCGCGCGCACCAGCTGCATGGCGGCGTTGTCGACGTACAGGTGCGAAAGCGCTACGTCCGGATACTCCTTCGCCACCCGCCCGGCGACCTCGCGCCACAGCTGTGAGGACTCCAGCACGTTGGCCTTGTCCACCGAGCAGAGCTGCTTGCGCCGCAGCCGCGCCAGGTCGAACGCGGTGCGCACGATGCGCTCGATCTCGGGCTCGGCGTAGCGCTCGGTGTTGATGCCGACGCGCACACGTGCCCCGTTCAACGTCTCCTCCACGATGCCGCGCGGCTGGCCGTAGTAGATGCCGCTGGTGAGCTCGCGCACGATCAGCAGGTCGAGCCCGCGCAGCAGGTCAGGCTTCAGCGACGAGGCGTCGACCAGCGCGTCGAAGCACGGCGCCGGGCGCAGGTTGGCGTACAGGCCCAGCGCGGCGCGGATCTTCAGCAGGCCACGCTCGGGACGAAGTTCGCGCTCGACCGCGTCCCACTTCGGGCCGCCGACGGCCCCCATCAGGATCGCATCCGCGCGTTGCGCCTGGCCGAGGGACGCCGACGGCAACGGTACGCCGTGCGCGTCGATGGCGGCGCCGCCGATCAGCCCGTGCTCGAGCTCGCACTCGAGCCCGTGGCGCGCGCGCAACGCTTCGCTGACCCTGACGGCCTGTGCCACGACCTCCGGGCCGATGCCGTCGCCCGGCAGGATCAGGATCTTGTGCATGGAAACCCTAGGCGAACAGCCACGGCGCTTCGGCGCGCCGCCGCGCTTCGTAGGCGCGGATGGCGTCGGCGTGTCGCAGCGTCAGGCCGATCTCGTCCAGGCCCTCGAGCAGCTTGTGCTTGCGGTCGGCCTCGATCTCGAAGCGTGCTTCCTGCCCTTCCCAGCCCAGGCGCTGCGAGCGGAGGTCGACGGTCAGCGACACCCGGGGGTCGCGCGCGACGGCGTCGAAGAGGCGCTGCACGGCGTCGCCGGCGAGTGCGACCGCAAGGACGCCATTCTTGTCGCAATTGCTGCAAAAAATATCGGCGAAGCTCGGCGCGATGACGCAGCGGAAGCCGGCCTCGGCCAGCGCCCACACGGCGTGCTCGCGCGAGGAGCCGCAGCCGAAGTTTTCCCGCGCGAGCAGGATGGCTGCGCCGCGATGCACGGGGCGGTTGAGCACGAAGTCCGGGTTGGGCCGGCGCGTGGCCGGGTTCACCGACAGGTCGCCCGGATCGAGGTAGCGCCAGTCGTCGAACAGGAACGGCCCGAAGCCGGTGCGCCGGATCGCCTTGAGGTACTGCTTGGGGATGATGGCGTCGGTGTCGACGTTGGCGCGGTCCAGCGGCGCCACCGTGCCGGTCACGCTCGTGAACGGCTTCATGCCAGGGTCCTTACGTCGACGAAATGCCCGGCGATGCCGGCAGCCGCGGCCATGGCCGGCGACACCAGGTGCGTGCGCCCGCCCTGCCCCTGGCGGCCCTCGAAATTCCGGTTCGACGTGGAGGCGCAGCGCTCACCGGGTTCGAGCCGGTCGGCGTTCATGGCCAGGCACATCGAGCAGCCCGGCTCGCGCCATTCGAAACCCGCGGCGCGAAACACCGCGTCGAGCCCCTCGGCCTCGGCCTGCTGCTTCACCAGGCCGGAGCCGGGAACCACCAGCGCCAGCTTCACGCCTGGCGCCTTGCGGCGCCCGCGCACCACCTGTGCGGCGGCGCGCAGGTCCTCGATGCGGGCGTTGGTGCAGGAGCCGATGAAGACCTTGTCGATGGCGATGCCCTCGATGGGGGTGTTCGGCGCCAGGTCCATGTACGCCAGGGCGCGCTGCCAGCCGTCGCGGCGCACGGCGTCCGGCGCCGCGGCCGGATCCGGCACGCGACCGCCGACCTCGACCACCATTTCCGGCGAAGTGCCCCAGGTCACCTGCGGCTGGATCGCGGCCGCGTCGAGTTCGACCACGCGGTCGAAGCCCGCGTCGGCGTCGCTGCGCAGCGCGCGCCAGTGGGCGACCGCGGGTTCCCAATGCTCACCCTGCGGCGCGAACGGCCGGCCGCGCAGGTAATCAATGGTCCTGGTGTCCACCGCGATGAGCCCGGCGCGGGCGCCGGCCTCGACGCTCATGTTGCACACGGTCATGCGGCCTTCCATCGACAGCGCTTCGATGGCCGGGCCGGCGTACTCGATGGCGTGGCCGGTGCCGCCGGCGGTGCCGATGCGGCCGATGATGGCCAGCACCATGTCCTTCGCCGTCACGCCACGGCCGACCTGGCCGCTCACGCGCACGAGCATGGACTTGGACTTCTTCAGCACCAGGCACTGCGTGGCCAGCGCATGCTCCACTTCGCTGGTGCCGATGCCGAAGGCCAGCGCGCCGAAGGCGCCATGCGTGGAGGTGTGCGAGTCGCCGCAGACGATGGTCATGCCGGGCAGTGTGGCGCCCTGCTCCGGGCCCATGACGTGGACGATGCCCTGGCGCACGTCGTTCAGCCCGAACAGGCGCACGCCGTAGTCGCGGCAGTTGCTCTCGAGCGCCTGCACCTGCTCGCGCGAGATCGGATCGCGGATCCCGCCGGCGCGATCGGTGGTCGGCACGTTGTGGTCCGGCACCGCGACGTTGGCCGCCGCGCGCCAGGGCCGGCGGCCGGCCAGGCGCAGGCCGTCGAAGGCCTGCGGGCTGGTGACCTCGTGGACCAGGTGGCGGTCCACGTAGAGCAGCACGGCGCCGTCGCCGAGCTCGCGCACGACGTGGGCGTTCCAGATCTTGTCGTAGAGGGTCAGGCCGGCCATGAATTTCCTCGGGCCGCCATCCTAGGTCCGGTTATTCAATAACTCAAATGAATGCTTTTTATACTTTTGATATCTGTTTGTTATCATTCGTCGATGGACACCGAGAGCCTCGCCGCCTTCCTCGAGATCGCCGACACCGGCTCGTTCTCGGCGGCCGCCGCGCGCCTGCACCTGTCCCAGCCCGCCGTGAGCAAGCGCATTGCCACGCTCGAACGGCGGCTCGGCGCCCGGTTGTTCGATCGCATCGGCCGCCGCGTGCTGCCGACCGAGGCCGGGCGCGCCCTGCTGCCCTGGGCCCGGCGCGTGCGCGAGGACCTCGAGGACGGGCGGCGCGCGCTGTCGCACCTGTCGCGCGAGGTGCAGGGCCGCCTCGCCATCGGCACCAGCCACCACATCGGCCTGCATCGGCTGCCGCCTCGCCTGAAGACGTTCGCGCACGCGCATCCCGACGTCGACCTCGACATCCAGTTCATGGACTCGGAGGTCGCCTGCCAGGCGGTGCTGGCCGGCACGCTGGAGCTCGGCGTGGTCACGCTGCCGGCCGAGCCGCTGCCGGGACTCGAGTCGCGGGAGATCTGGCCTGACCCCCTGGCCGTCGTGGTGTCGCCGGAACACGCGCTGGCGCGGCGCCGACGCGTGCCGTTGGTCGAGCTGGCCCGGCACCCGGCCGTGCTGCCGGACGCGGCCACCTACACGCACCGCATCATCAAGGCCGAGCTGGCGAAGCACGGCATCGAGCCGCGCGTGCGGCTGGCCACCAACTATCTCGAGACGCTGAAGATGCTGGTCGGCATCGGCCTGGGCTGGAGCGTGCTGCCGCGCTCCATGCTCGATGCTTCGGTGCGCGCGCTGGCCATCCCCGGATTCGCGCCCAGCCGCAGCCTCGGCGCGGTCTGGCACCGCAAGCGCATGCTGTCCGCCCCCGCGCGGCGGCTGCTGGAACACTTGGGACCATCAGGGCTCGCGCCCCGGTAAACTGCGGCCCTGCCAACCGTTTGGGGGCGCGCCATGCAGAACTACGTCCGCGCATTCGTCGCGGGGTTCCTGTCCACGCTGATCTTCCACCAGGCCGTGATCGGCCTGTTTTACCTGCTGGGCGCGTTCTCGCGCGCGCCGTGGAACCTGGCGGCGACCGACCCGCTCGGCGTGCCGGCGGTGCTGTCGCTGGCGTTCTGGGGCGGAGTCTGGGGCATCCCGATCTGGTACCTGATGCGCCATGCGACCCATGCCGCCTACTGGACTCGCGCCATCGTGTTCGGCGCCATCGGCCCGACCGTGGTCGCCTTCCTCGTGGTGGTGCCGCTCAAGGGCGGCAGCGTCGGCGCGGGCTGGGACCCGAAGCTGTGGGTCGGCGGGCTGATCGTGAATGGCGTCTGGGGCCTGGGCCTGGCGCTGCTGATGCGCGGGCTCAGGCGCGTCGGGCTGTAGCGCCGTCCCGGAGCGGCGGCGGCGCGTCGCGCAGCCAGCGCCAGCCGATGCACCAGCCCAGCAGCGCGGCGATGCCGGCGCCGATGAACACGGCTTCCGGCGAGACGTGCTGCCAGAGGTAGCCGCTGCCCAGGCTGCCGATGGAGCCGCCGACGCCATAGGCCGCAGCGTTGTAGAAGGCCTGGCCGCGGCCCTGCATGGAGCCGGGGAAGTACTGCTGCACGTAATACACCGCCAGCGAATGGTAGGCGCCGAAGGTCAGCGCGTGGGTCAGCTGCAACAGCACCAGCAGCGGCAGCGAATCCACCAGCAACGCGGTCAGCACCCAGCGTGCGGCCGTCGCGGCCAGCACCATCAGCATCAGCCTGCGCGCGCCGAACGCCGAGATCAGCCGGCCCATCACCAGGAACAGGCCGATCTCGGCGACCACGGCCAGCGCCCACAGCAGGCCGGCGGTGCCGCGCGTGTAGTGGTGCCGCTCGAGGAACAGCGTGAAGAAGTTGTAATACGGCGCGAAACTCAGCTGCGACAGCAGGCAGGCCGCCAGCAGCGCCAGCACCCACGGGCGTTTCAGCACGGCGAGGATCGGCACGGATTCGTGGCCGGCAAGGGGCGGCACGGGCACTTCCGGCACCAGCCAGGCCGACAGCGCCATGGCCGCGAACATCGCCGCCACCAGCCACGGCAGCGGCAGGATGCCCGCGGCGTCGAGGATCGGGCCGAGCCCCAGCACCGCCGCGACGAAGCCGACCGAGCCCCACAGGCGCACGCGGCTGTAGTCGCCGCGATAGCCCTGCAGGTGGCCCAGGGCCACGGCCTCGAACTGCGGCAGCAGCGCGTGCCAGAAAATCGAGTACGCCAGCATGAAGGCGCCGATGCCCACGATCGAGTCCGAGAACGGGATGCACAGGAACAGGCCGAGCGCCACGATCACGGCCCAGCGGATGGTGCCGATGCGCCGGCCGGTGGTGTCGGCCCACCAGCCCCAGGCGACCGGCATGAACGACCGCGTCACGCCCATCAGCGCGTAGGCGATGCCCATCTGCGCGGCCGTGAAGCCACGCGCTTCCAGGTACGGCGACCAGTACGGCATGAATGCGCCGACGGTCGCGTAATAGAAAAAATAAAAGCCCGACAGGCGGGCATGCAGCGATTGGGGCGTCACGGCGCGCGCATTTTACTGCCGCCAGCGACGTCGTCTCGAAGGAGCGGGTCGGGTGGCCCCTTTCGGGGACTGCTCGCTTCGTCGCCGCGCAAGCTCGCCTCGCCAAGTCTCGGCTCGCCACGGCGCGGCGACCCCTCCCCCCGCTTTCGCGGGGGTCGGGGCTCCGCTCGCTGCGCTGTTCCCCTCCAGGGGCCACCCGACACCGCCCCTGATCGGTCAGCACCTCCAGTGGCAAGACCACCGGGAGCTCGCAGCCGCGACCAGCGTCCGGCCTTCCAGGCGCAGGGCCGCTACTGAACGATCAGCGCAAGCCGCGGTCCGGCGAGCCATTCGCGCCGAGCCAGCCCGCGAGCCCGCGCTTTGCCGCAGCCCTAAACGTCGTCTTCGCGCGCTTCCTTGTGCACGCGCGGCTTGCGTGCCGACGCTTTGCCGCCGGCGCTCGCCGGGATGCGCGGCGTCGGCGACACGACGTCGCCGCACTGCGCGCGGTGGCGCAGCACGTGGTCCATCAGCACCAGCGCCACCATGGCCTCGGCAATCGGCGTGGCGCGGATGCCCACGCACGGGTCGTGGCGGCCGGTGGTGCGGATGTCCGCGGCCTTGCCTTCGATGTCGATGGTCCTGCCTGCGATGACGATGCTCGAGGTGGGCTTGAGCGCGATGGAACACCTGATGTCCTGGCCGGTCGAGATGCCGCCCGTGATGCCGCCCGAGTGGTTGGCGAGGAAGCCCTCCGGCGTCAGTTCGTCGCGGTGCGCGCTGCCCTTCTGCTCGACCGCGGCAAAGCCATCGCCGATCTCCACGGCTTTCACCGCGTTGATGCTCATCAGCGCGTACGCGAGCTCGGCATCGAGGCGGTCGTAGACCGGCTCGCCGAGCCCGGGCGGCACGTTCGTCGCCTCGACGTTGATGCGCGCGCCGATCGAGTCGCCTTCCTCGCGGATGCGCGTCACGTACTGCTCGAGCTCGCGCACGCGCTCGGGGTCCGGGCTGAAGAACGGGTTGGCGTTGACCGCGTCCCAGCCCTTGAATTCGAGCTTCAGCGGGCCGAGCTGCGCCAGGTAGCCGCGCACTTTGATGCCGAACTTCTCGCGCAGCCACTTTTTCGCGATCGCGGCCGCCGCCACGCGCACCGCCGTCTCACGCGCGCTGGCACGACCGCCGCCGCGGTGGTCACGGCGGCCGTACTTCTGGATATAGGCGTAGTCGGCATGGTTCGGGCGGAAGCTGTCCTTGATCTTCTCGTAGTCGCGCGCGCGCGCGTCGGTGTTGCGGATCAGCAGGCCGATCGGCGTGCCGGTGGTCCTGCCCTCGAACACGCCCGACAGGATCTCCACGATGTCGTCCTCGCGCCGCTGCGTGACGAAGCGCGACTGCCCCGGCTTGCGGCGGTCGAGTTCGGCCTGGATGTCGGCCTCGGCCAGCGCCAGGCCCGGCGGGCAGCCGTCGACCACGCAGCCGATGGCCGGACCGTGGCTCTCGCCAAAGCTCGTCACGCAGAACAACGTCCCCAGCGTGTTACCGGACATGGGCTCCCTTCAGGCCCCTTCAGGGCTCACTCTGCCACTCGACGAGGTCGTCACGCGAAATCACCAACACGCCGTCGCCGCCGCGCTCGAACTCCGGCCACACCACCGGGATCCTCGGGAAGCGGCGCTCGAATTCTGGGACAGAACCGCCGACTTCGCACACCAGCAGGCCGTCGTCGGTCAGGTGCGCCGGCGCCTCCCGCAGGATGCGGGCGACCAGGTCCATGCCGTCGGCGCCGGCTGCCAGCGCGCGCTTCGGCTCGTGGTGGTACTCCTTCGGCATGCGCTTCCAGCGCGCCGCCGGCACATACGGCGGGTTGCTGACGATCAGGCCGTACTTGCGGCCCGCAACTTTCGCGAACAGGTCCGAGCGGATCGGCTCGATGCGCCCCACCAGCCCGTGCCGGGCGACGTTGCGCCGGAGCACGGCCAGCGCGGGCACGTCGATCTCGACGGCGTCGACCCGCGCCCGTGGAAAGGCCATGGCGCAGGCCACGGCGATGCAACCGCTGCCGGCGCACAAGTCGAGGATGCGGCGCGGCTCGGCGCGCAGCCACGGCCGGAAGTGCCCTTCGATCAGCTCGGCGATCGGCGAGCGCGGGATCAGCACGCGCTCGTCCACCTCGAACGACAGCCCCGCGAACCAGGCCTCGCCGGTCAGGTAGGCCGCCGGCTTGCGTGTGCGTACGCGCCGGCGCAGCAAGCCCAGCACCTGCTCGCGCTCGCGGCCGGTGACTTTGGCGTCGAGGTACGTCTGCGGCATTTCGTGAGGCAGCTTCAGCGCCCAGGTCACGAGGTGGTAGGCCTCGTCCAGCGCGTTGTCGGTGCCATGCCCGAAGTGCAGGCCGGCGCGGCCGAACTCGCTGGCGCCCCAGCGCACCAGGTCGCGAACGTTGCGCAGGGCAGGCACGCCTGCGGCCCGGGGAGACTTGGGTTCCGGCATTGGAATGAAGGACTTACGAACGACGGCGGGGTTCGCTAGTATGCGGGCCCGCGCCCACCCGCCGCAAACCTCCGTGACTCCGAAACCGCTCCGCATCGCCGCCGTCGCCGCCGCCGCGCTGGCCGCGCTCGCGCTCGGAATCTTCACCGCTTCGCGCCTGTCGGCGCCGCGCGCCGCACCGCAGCTGGCCTCGGGCACCGCGCTCGGCGAGCCGCGCCCGGTCGCGGCGTTCACGCTCACCGACCACGACGGCCAGCCTTACACGCAGGCGCAGCTGCAGGGCCGCTGGACGCTGCTGTTCGCCGGCTTCACCCATTGCCCCGACGTCTGCCCGACCACGCTGGCGCTGATGGCGCAACTGCGCCGGCAGCTGGCCGCCGGGCCGGAGCGCCTCGAGCTGCTGTTCCTGTCGGTGGATCCCGATCGCGACACCCCGGAACAGTTGAAGCGCTACACCGCGCACTTCGGCGCCGGCATCCGCGGCGTAACTGCGCCGGCCGCGCCGCTCGACGCGTTCTGCTCGAGCCTGGGCCTGGCCTACGTGAAAGTCCCCGGCGCGCGCGCGGGCGACTACACTGTCGACCACAGCGCCGCGCTGGTGCTGCTCGACCCGCGCGGGCGCATCGCCGCGTATTTCCCGCCGCCGCACCGGCTGGATACACTCGCCGCCGACCTGGGCCGGATCATGGGGACATGAGGACGCTCACCGCCGCTGTCGCGTTGCTCGCCAGCACCGGGGCCGGGGCCTGCCCCGGGCTCGCGGTCGAAGAAGCGTGGATCCGCGAAGCGCCGCCGGGCGCCATGTCGGTCGCCTACGCCCGGCTCGCCAACCGCGGCGACCGCCCGCTGGTGCTGGACGGGGCGCGCAGCGACGCCTTCGGCGGCGCCGGCCTGCATCGCACGATCATCGACGCCAACGGCATGACGCGCATGCGCGAAGGCATGCTCGAGATCGCGCCCGGAAGCCGGGCGGCGCTCGAGCCCGGCGGCTGGCACCTGATGCTGTTCGATCCCGCGCGCATCCTGAAAGCGGGCGATGTCGTGCAGCTCACGTTGACCTGCGGCAAGGACGCGCGGACCTACCCCTTCACCGTGAAAGCATCCACATGACCAAGCTCGAGCGCGTGCGCGCCTTGCTGGACCGCTGCTACGTCGTTCTGCATTCGCTGCTGCCGACCAACTTCCTGTCCTGGCTGATGTTCCACGTCGCCCAGATCCGCGCGAGCGGCTTCAAGAACGCCTTCATCGGCACCTTCGTGAAACTGTACAAGGTGGACCTGTCGGACGCCGAGTTCGAGATCGTCAAGAGCTACCCGGATTTCGCCTCGTTCTTCACCCGTGCGCTGAAACCCAACGCGCGGCCGCTCGACCCCGATCCGGCCGTGCTGGTCTCGCCGGTGGACGGCCGCGTCAGCCAGATGGGGCCGGTCCGTGCCGGCACGATCATCCAGGCCAAGGGCCGCGGCTACACGGTCACCGACCTGCTCGGCGGCTCCAAGGCAGCGGCGTTCTTCAACAAGGGTTCGTTCTGCACGCTGTACCTGGCGCCGCACAACTACCACCGCATCCACATGCCGGCCAGCGGCAAGCTGCGTGAATGGGGCTACGTGCCGGGCCGGCTGTTCAGCGTCAGCGAGCGCGCCGTGCGCACCATTCCGCGGCTGTTCGCGCGCAACGAGCGCGTCTACGCGATTTTCGAAACCGACTTCGGCCCGCTGGCGCTGGTCATGGTCGGCGCGCTGTTCGTCGGCAGCATCGAAACGGTGTGGAACGGCCGCGTGACGCCGCCGCACAGCCACGAGGCCGGCGCTTACTCGCCGATGAACCCGGTGGTGCTGATGCGCGGCCGCGAGATGGGCCGCTTCAACATGGGCTCGACCGTGATCCTGCTGGCGCCGCCCGGCCTGGTGGCCTGGCGCCCGCAGCTCGCGCCCGGCCGGGAAGTCCGCATGGGACTGGCGCTCGGTAACCTCGCCAAGATCCGCTGAGCCGAACGTCCGGCGCCGGGCGCGGTCCAACGGCTCTGAACCGAAGCTGAATCCCCGGCCGCGCCGACGCGGTAAAATCCGACTCCACTCCCAGCGGCCCTTCCGTGACGCGCCTCCCCGCCTTCCTGCTGTCCGTGCTGGCCGCCGCCGGGGCCCTGGGCGCGGCTGCGGAGCCCACCACGGTGGACTTGCCGCGCATCGGCGAGCCCGCGGACACCGTGCTGTCGCCCCAGGAGGAGCGCAAGATCGGCGCGCACATCACCTCGCAGCTCTACGCACACGACTACATCCTCGAGGACCCCGAGGTCGCCGAGTACGTCGCCGCGCTGACCTGGCGCCTGGTGGCCGCCGCCGAGGCCGAGGCGCCGGACCTGACGGTCTACGTGATTCGCGACCCGCGCATCAACGCGTTCGCCCTGCCGGGCGGGTTTCTCGGCGTGAACGCCGGCCTGCTGACCGAAGTGCGCAACGAGAGCGAGCTGGCGGGCGTGATGGCGCACGAGCTGGCCCACGTCACCCAGCGCCACATCGCGCGCACCATGGAAGGTACGCAGGGCGCCAACCTCGCGACCTGGGGCGCGGTGCTGGCCGCGATCCTGGCCGCCTCGGCCAATCCCGAGGTCGTCATCGCCGCCCTGTCGCTGGGCCAGGCGGCAACCTACCAGCGCGAGGTCAATTTCACGCGCGCCCACGAACTCGAGGCCGACCGCATCGGCATCCGCACCATGGCGCGGGCCAAGTTCGACCCGGAAGCCGTGGCGACTTTCTTCCTGCGGCTCGAGCAGCAGAGCCGCCTGTACGGCAACCAGGTCCCCGAGTTCCTGCGCACCCACCCGGTCAACACCACGCGCATCAGCGAGGCGCGCACGCGCGCCGCGTCGTTGCCCAAGGTCACGGTCCGCGACCCGCTCGAGTTTTCCCTGATGCAGGCGCGGGCGCGCACCATGGCCAGCGAGCGGCCGAGCCTCGCCGCCGAGTACTTCAAGGGCCACCTGGGCGCGGACGAGACTTCGGTCGCCGCCCGTTACGGCCTGGCGATGGCCTACCTGCGCCTCGGCCAGCACGCCCATGCCGCCGAGACGTTCCAGCCCGTCGTGGCGGCGTACCCGCGCCAGCCTAACGTCGCGCTGATGAAGGGGCGCATCCAGCTGGCGCAGGGCGACGCCAAGGGGGCGCTGGCGACGTTGTCGCGCAACCTCGAGTACTTCCCGCGCTACGCGCCGGCGATCCTCGAGTACGCCGACACCCTGATCGCGGCGCGCCGGCCCGACGAGGCGCGCCAGGTCCTGTTGTCGCACGAACAGGCGCTGGGCACGCACATGGAGACCTATCGCCTGCTGGCCTACGCCGCGCGCGACGCCGGCCAGACCATCGAGGCGCAGTACCAGATGGCCAACTACCTGTTCAAGCGCGGCGACGGCCCCGGCGCCCTGGCCCAGCTCGACGCCGCCCTGCGGTTGTCGTCGCTGTCGGCGCAGGAGCGCTCCAAGCTCCGGGCGCGGCGCCAGGAGATCGCCGAGCTGTCGCGCGACCAGACGCAGCAGACCCAGCAGCGCCCCGACGGCCGCTGACGCCCGCCGGCGCCGTTGCGCTCACGTGTCCGCCGCGCCGAACTCCTCGAGCGGCACCACCGTGGTCCACTGCTTGCAGCTCGGGCACTGCCAGAACAGCAGCGTCGGCGTGAAGCCGCAGTGCAGGCACTGGTAGACCGGCCGGCGCTCGAGCACCTTGACCATGGCGCGGCGCAACCCTTCGACCAGCGGCGCCGCCTCCGGCACGCGCTCGCCGGATACCTGCAGCAGCAGGTCCAGCCCGCGCCAGTTCGGCTGGCGCTGCAGCCGCTCGGCCAGGTAGGCGCCGGGATCGATGCTCTCGGCGCGCATCAGCCGCGCGCGTGCGAGGACCACCGACGGATGCCGCCACAGCTCCTCGGCCTCCTCGAGGAACGCGGCGTAGCCCGCACGGTCCTGCAGGCCCTCGTAGCAGCGGCGCAGCGGCTCGAGCACCTCGCCGATGAAGCGCGGGTCCTGGTCCGGTACGCGCCGGTAGGACTTGATCGCCGCCGCCGGGTCGGCGCCGGCCTCATGCAGGGCGCCCTGCAGCAGGCTCGCGCGCACGCACTCCGGGTGCTCCGCTAGCGCCCGCCCGGCCAGGCGCAGCGCTTCCGGCAGGTCCTGGCGCGCGCGCGCCGCTTCGGCGCGCTCGCAGTAGTACTGGCCGATCAGCGGCCGCAGGCTTGCGCTCTTCACCGCTTCGAGCTGGCGCGCCGCTTCCAGCGCCTGTCGCCAGTCGCGCACCTGCTCGTACAGCGCCAGCAGGTGCTCCAGCGACGGCTGCAGGAACATGCCCTGCGCGACCAGCTCCTTGAACAGCGCCTCGGCGCGATCGATCACGCCGGCCTTGAGGAAGTCCTGCGCCAGCTCGAAGCGCGCCTGGTTGCGGTACAGCGGGTTGAGGTTCGGGCGCGCCAGCAGGTTCTCGTGGATGCGCAGCGCGCGGTCCACCTCGCCGCGCTTGCGGAACAGGCTGCCGAGCGTCAGGTGCAGCTCGACGGTCTCGTCGTCCACCTCGACCGCCTTGACGAAGGCGGCGATGGCCTGGTCCGGATCCTGGTTGACCAGGTGCGTCAACCCGGTCAGGTACTCCGGGCTGCCGGCGGTGTCCTGCTCGTGCGGCCGCGGCCAGCGCCGCGCCAGGTACCAGCCGAGCGCCGCGCCGAGCGGCAGCATCAGCCAGGCGAGCGCCAGGCTGTCAGGCACGGGACCTTTCTTGAGCCCACATGCAGTCGCGACCGCGTGCGCTGGCGGTGACAGCGCAAGGAGCGAGGAGCGACGCATAGACTCTATGCGAGCGACGAGCGACACCGCGCTGCGCCGCCAGCGCCCGGTCCCGAAGGGTTGCGGCCCGGGCGGGCCGCTGCGTTGTTGCTCGGTCCTCGCAATGAGTCATTGCGTCGTCCCTCGCGCCTAGCCGCGGCCCGCCAGGGCCGCAACGTGAGCTACATGTGGGCTCAAGAAAGATCCCTGGCCGGCGGCGCGGGCGGTTCGGCGCCGCCTTGCGCCAGCGGCAGGTTGCGCAGGCTCTTGAGTTCGGCCTCGAGCTGGGCGATCTGGCGCTGCTGGCGGCGACTGTCGCGGCTCAGCACGAACAGGCGCGCGAGGTCCAGCAGCCACATCACGGCCACGCCGAGCACGAACGCGCCGAACAGCAGCGCGATCAACGGCAGCTCGACCTGCCCGGCCAGGTAGTAGAAGGTGACGTCGGCACGGTTGTAGTAGCTGATCGCGGCGCCCAGGCAGAAGGCGACGACCAGCAGCAGCAGCGTGACGATTCGGCCCATGGTGGAACCTGCGCGGTCCCTAGCCCTGGCGGCGCTCGTTCACCCGCTCGCGCATTTCCTTGCCCGGCTTGAAATGCGGGACGTACTTGGCCGGGATCTGCACGGAGTCGCCGGTCTTCGGGTTGCGCCCGATGCGGCTGGGCCGGTAGTGCAGCGAGAAGCTGCCGAAACCGCGGATCTCGACGCGGTCGCGCCGGGCGAGCGCATCGGAGATCTGATCGAGCACGAGCTTGACCGCCAGCTCCACATCCTTATGCATCAGATGCGTCTGCTTGAGGGCCAGCCGTTCAATCAGTTCCGACTTGGTCATGCGGGCGTGTGTCGGGATTTGCGTGTAGGTGACTGACGATAAAAGAAAAAAAGAAAAGGCGCAAGTCTATGCCATTGAAAAGCAAGGAAACCCGCTTCCCGGGGCCTGACCGGGGCCCAAAAGAACAAGGGGCCCGCGAGGGGCCCCTTGGATTTCAACGCCTTGCCACAGACTATTCGCCCATCTTCTCCTTGAGGATGTCGCCCAGGCTGGTGCGGCCGCCGGCCGACGAGGACTTGTACTCCTCGACCGCCTCGTGCTCCTCCTGGATCTCCTTGGCCTTGACCGAGAGCGAGATGATGCGGTTCTTGCGGTCGACGCCGATGAAGCGCGCCTCGAGCGTGTCGCCTTCCTTGAGGATCTTGGTGGCGTCCTCGACCCGGTCGCGCGCCAGGTCGGAGGCCTTGATGTAGCCCTCGACGCCGCCCGCCAGGGTGATGTCCGCGCCGCGGATGTCGACCTTCTTGACCGTGCCCTTGACGATGCTGCCCTTCGGGTGCTCGGCCATGTACTGGGTCAGCGGATCCGAGGCCAGCTGCTTGACGCCCAGGCTGATGCGCTCGCGCGCGCCGTCGATCGCCAGCACCACGGCCTCGACTTCCTGGCCTTTCTGGTACTTGCGCACGGCCTGCTCGCCCGGCTCGTTCCAGTCGAGGTCCGACAGGTGGACGAGGCCGTCGATGCCGCCTTCGAGGCCGATGAAGATGCCGAAGTCGGTGATCGACTTGATCTGGCCCTTGACGCGGTCGCCCTTCTGGTGGTTCTGCGCGAACTCCTCCCACGGGTTCGGCTTGCACTGCTTCATGCCCAGCGAGATGCGGCGGCGCTCCTCGTCGATGTCGAGGATCATCACCTCCACTTCCTGGCCGATGTGCACGACCTTGGCCGGGTTGACGTTCTTGTTGGTCCAGTCCATCTCCGACACGTGCACCAGGCCCTCGACGCCCGGCTCGATCTCGACGAACGCGCCGTAGTCGGTGATGTTGGTGACCTTGCCGAACAGGCGGGTCTTCTCGGGATAGCGCCGGCCGATCTCCACCCACGGGTCGTCGCCCAGCTGCTTCAGGCCCAGCGACACGCGCTTGCGCTCGCGGTCGTACTTGAGCACCTTGACCTCGAGTTCCTGGCCGACCGAGACGACCTCGGACGGGTCCTTGACGCGCTTCCACGACATGTCGGTGATGTGCAGCAGGCCGTCGACGCCGCCGAGGTCCACGAACGCACCGTACTCGACCAGGTTCTTGACCACGCCCTTGAGCACCACGCCTTCCTGCAGGTTGGCCAGCAGCGAGTCGCGCTCGGCGCTGTACTCGGCCTCCAGCACCTCGCGGCGCGAGACGACCACGTTGTTGCGCAGCTTGTCGAGCTTGATGATCTTGAACTCGAGGGGCTTGCCCTCGAGGAAGGTGGTGTCGCGCACCGGCCGCACGTCGACCAGCGAGCCCGGCAGGAACGCGCGAACCGTGCCGATGTCGACGGTGAAGCCGCCCTTGACCTTGCCGGTGATGGTGCCGACCACGATCTCGGACTTCTCGAAAGCCTTGGCCAGGTTGTCCCAGGTGCGGATGCGGGCCGCCTTCTCCTTGGAGAAGCGCGTCTCGCCGAAGCCGTCCTCCATGGCCTCGAGCGCGACCTCGACCTCGTCGCCGGCGGCGACCTTGATCTCGCCCTGCTCGTTCATGAACTCGATGATGGGGATGACGCCTTCGGACTTCAGTCCGGCGTCGACGATGACGACGTCGGGCTTCACTTCGAGCACGCGCGCGTGGACGATCGAGCCCGGCTGCATGGACTGGCCAGCCGTCAGGGATTTTTCAAAAAGTTCTGCGAAAGATTCAGTCACTGAAAACCTCGGTTCACTTCTGCCGTTCCATCCTGGTCCGGCAGTCTTCGGATGAACGGGCCGCATCCTGCGTCCCGGCCGGCCCTGGGGTTACCTTGCGTAACCCCGGGCCTTCAACAACTCTTCGACGCGCGCAAGCACCTCCTGCACGGTCAGTTCGGTGGTGTCGATCACGACCGAATCGTCCGCCGGTTTCAACGGCGAATGCTGGCGGTTGCGGTCGCGCACATCGCGCTCGCGGATTTCCGCGTGAAGGGCGGCGATTCTAGCCTCAATGCCCGCTTTTCTCAACTGATTCAGGCGTCTGCGCGCGCGCTCCTGCGCGCTGGCGTCGAGAAAAATTTTTACCGCCGCGTCCGGGAAAACCACGGTGCCCATGTCGCGGCCGTCGGCCACCAGTCCGGGGGCGCGGCGGAAGGCGCGCTGGCGCTCGAGCAAGGCCGCGCGGACCTTCGGGTAGACCGCGATGACGGAGGCCAGCTGGCCGGCGGACTCGGCGCGCACATCCGCGCTCAGATCTTCTCCATCTACATTAATTGTTTCATTTTCATTGTCTTGTACGTCGAATTTAATGTTGAGCCTGGGCACCAGCTCGGCCACCGCCGACTCATCCTGATCGGAGACTCCGGCTTGCTTCGCTGCCAGCGCCAGGATGCGGTACAGCGCCCCGCTGTCGAGGAAGTGCCAGCCGAGCCGGCGCGCGACCGCCCGGGCGATGGTGCCTTTGCCCACGCCCGAGGGCCCGTCGATGGCGATCACCGGCGCCCTCATGCCGGCTCCCGCGAGGCATTGTCGGCGGCGGCGATCGCCAGTCCCGCGCGCGCCGCCAGCGCCACGAACCCCGGGAACGACGTGTCGACGTTGGCGCAATCGAGGATCGTCACCGGCCGCTCGGCGCGCAGTCCGGCCATGGCCAGGGCCATCGCCACGCGGTGGTCGCCGCGGCTGTCGACGCGGCCGCCGCGCAGGCGCCCGCCGCTGATGCGCGCGCCATCGGCCTGCGGCTGGGCCGAGATCCCCAGGGCCGCGAGGCCCTCGCACATGGACTGGATGCGGTCGCTTTCCTTGACGCGCAGCTCCCCGGCGCCGCTCACCTCGGTCACGCCCTGGGCGCAGGCCGCGGCGACGAACACCGCGGGGAACTCGTCGATGGCGGACGCCACCAGCGCGCCGTCGATGACGATGCCGTGCAGCGCGCGCCCGCGCACGCGTATGTCGGCGACCGGCTCGGCGCCGAGCGCGCGCTCGCGCGCCACCTCCACGTCGGCGCCCATGCGCCGCAGGATCTCGAGGATGCCGGTGCGCGTCGGGTTGATGCCAACCCCGGCCAGCGTCACGTCGGAGCCCGGCGCGATGGCCGCGCCGACCATGAAGAACGCGGCCGACGAGATGTCCGCCGGCACCTCGATGCCGGTGCCCGCCAGGCGCTGGCCGCCCGCCAGCGCCGCGCGGCCGGGTTCGGCGTCCAGCGCGACCCCGAAGGCCCGCAGCATGCGCTCGGTGTGGTCGCGCGACGGCTCCGGCTCGGTCACCTCGGTGCGCCCGCTCGCGTACAGCCCCGCCAGCAGCACGCCGGACTTGACCTGCGCGCTGGCCACCGGCGAGCGGTAACGGATGCCGGTTAGGGCGGCGGCCGGGCGGATGCGCAGCGGCGCATGGCCGTCCTCGGCGTCGATGCTGGCGCCCATCCGCGTGAGCGGCTCGATGATGCGCTGCATCGGCCGGCGCGACAGCGAGGCGTCGCCGACCAGCGTCGTCGGGAATTTCTGCCCGCTCATGAGCCCCGCCATCAGCCGCATCGAGGTTCCCGAATTGCCGAGGTCGAGCTCGCGCGCCGGCGCCCGCAGCCCGCCGAGGCCGACGCCGTGGACTTCCAGCGAGACGTCGTCGCGCCGCTCGATGTGCACGCCCATGGCCCGGAAGGCCTGCAGGGTGCGGCGGCAGTCCTCGCCGTCCAGAAAGCCGCCCACGGTGGTCGTGCCCTCGGCCAGCGCGCCCAGCATCACCGCGCGGTGCGAGATCGACTTGTCGCCGGGCACGCGGATCGTTCCGGACAGCGCCCCGCCGGGTTGAATCGTGAAGGTGACGGGCTTCATGGGCGTCACTCGATCTGCGCCAGGTGGCGCTCGCGCGCCGCGCGCGCGCGCTCGAAACGCTCGCGCACCTCGTCCCAGCGCCCGGCGCGCATCAGGGCCAGCACCTCGCCGAGCTCGCCGATCTGCCGCTCCAGAAGTTGCGTGACCGGGCCGGCGTTGGCGCGCACGATGTCGTGCCACATCTCGGGGCTGGAACTGGCGATGCGGGTGAAATCGCGGAAGCCCCCGCCCGCGTTCGGGAAAATCTCGTGGCCGGTGTCGAGCCGCGCCAGCATGTCGACGAAGCTGTAGGCCAGGACGTGCGGCAGGTGCGAGGTGGCGGCGAACACGGCGTCGTGGCGCACCGGGTCCATGTGCACCACGCGCGCGCCGGCGGCGGACCACATCGCCGCGACGCGCTGCAGGGCGGCGGCATCCTGCTCCGCGTGCGGCGTCAGGATCACCCGGCGGTTGTGGAACAGGTCGGCCGCCGCATGCACCACCCCGCTCTTCTCGGTGCCCGCGATCGGATGGCCGGCGACGAACCATCCCGGCAGCCGGCCGCACGCGGCGGCGACGTCGGCCAGCACCGACTGCTTGGTGCTGCCCACGTCGGTCACGACGGCGCCCGGCGGCAGCGCCGGCAGCACGGCACGCAGCGCCTCGGCGGTGCGCAGCACCGGCACCGCCAGCACCACCAGGTCGGCGCGCGCGACGGCGGCGGCGGGCGAGTCCGGGGCCTGCTCGACGACGCCGAGCTCGACGGCGAGGCTGCGCTGGCGGGCGTCGGTGTCGAACCCGCTCACGCCGCCGACCGCTCCGGCCGAGCGCAGCGCGCGCGCCAGCGAGCCGCCGATCAGGCCGAGCCCGATGACGGCGAGGTGCGGCGCGCTCACGTGCCCAGGACTTCTTTCAGCGCGGCCAGCAGGCGCGTGTTCTCCGCATCAAGGCCGACCGTGACGCGCAGGAACTGCGGCAACCCGTAGGACTTCATCGGCCGCACGATCACGCCGCGCTCGAGCAGGCCCTGGTGCACCGGCGCCGCGTCGCGGCCGAAACCCACTGCGAGGAAGTTGGCCTGCGACGGCAGCACGATGAGGCCGAGCGCCTTGAACTCGCGCTCCAGCCGCTCGCGCTGCGCCGTGTTCAGCGCCACCGAGCGCTGCACGAAGGCCTCGTCCTCGAGCGCGACCTCCGCGGCCAGCAGCGCGAGGCCGTTGTTGTTGAACGGCTGGCGCACGCGGTTCATCAGGTCGGCGACGCCGGCGTGCGACAGCGCGTAGCCGACGCGCAGCGCGGCCAGCCCGTGGACCTTGGAGAAGGTGCGCGCCACCACCAGGTTCGGGAAGCGCTCCAGCCAGGCGCGCGCATCGGGTCGCGTCGCGGGGTCCTGGTAGTGCCAGTAGGCCTCGTCGAGCACGACGATGACGTGCGCGGGCACGTCTGCCAGGAACCGTTCCAGCGCGCCCGGTTGCAGCCAGGTCCCCGTCGGGTTGTTGGGGTTGGCGATGAAGATCACCGACACGTCGGGCCGCAGCGCGGCCGCAAACCCGTCGAGGTCATGGCCGTAGGGCTGGGCGCTGGTGGCGGGCAGCGCCGGCACCACCACGGCGTCCGCCCCCTGCGCCTGCGTGGCGATCGGATACACCGCGAAGGCGTGGCGCGAGAACAGCGCCGCGCGGCCGGGGCCGAGGAACACCCGCGCCACGAACTCGAGGATGTCGTTGCTGCCGTTGCCGAGCGTGATGCGCTCCGGCTCGATGCGGTGCAGTTCCGCCAGCTTACGCTTCAGCCGGAAGCCGCTGCCGTCCGGGTAGCGCTCGAGGGGGCCGGCGCTGGCGCGCTCCAGCGCGGCGCGCACCTTCGGGCTGATGCCCAGCGGGTTCTCGTTCGACGCCAGCTTGACCGCCTCGGCCACGCCCAGGCGGCGTTGCAGCTCCTCGATCGGCATGCCCGGCTCGTACGGCGCCAGCCGGCGCACGCCCTCGAGCACGTTGCGCAGGAACGCCGGCGCCCGGTCTTTCATGGCGTCGTTCATACCACGGCCCGCGGGTAGGACCCGAGGATGCGGAAATAGGCCGCGTGCGACTGCACCAGGTCCAGCGCCGGCTTCACCGCCGCGTCGGCCTGGTGGCCCTCGAGGTCGACGAAGAAGTTGTAGTCCCAGGCCGCGCGGCGGCTCGGCCGCGACTCGATCTTGGTCAGGCTGACGCCGGCGCGGGAGAACGGCTCGAGCAGCTCGAACAGCGCGCCGGAGCGGTTCTTGTGCGCCGACATGACCAGCGAGGTCATGTCGCGGCCGGTCGGCTCGGGGTTCTGCCGGCCGATGACCAGGAAGCGCGTGGTGTTGTTCGGGTCGTCCTCGATGTTCGACGCCAGGATGCCCAGCCCGTACAGCTCGGCCGCCGCCTGCCCGGCGATGGCGGCGCCCCGGCCCTGCTGCCTGACCCGTTGCGCGGCCAGCCCGTTGCTGGCAACGGCGATGCGCTCGGCGTGCGGCAGCTTGTGGTCGAGCCACTTGCGGCACTGCGCGAACGACTGCGCGTGCGCGTAGACCTTGCGAATGCCGGCACGCCGCTTGTGCTTCGACAGCAGGTGGTGGTGCACCGGCAGCCAGACCTCGCCGCAAATCGTCAGCGGCGTGTTCGCCAGCAGGTCGAGCGTGCTGCTGACCACGCCCTCGGTCGAGTTCTCGATCGGCACCACGCCGTAGGTGGCGCTGCCGGACTCGACGTCGCGGAAGATCTCGTCGATCGCCGTCGCCACGCGGGCGCTGACCTGGTGGCCGAAGTGCTTGTAGACGGCTGCCTGCGTATAGGTACCCTCCGGCCCGAGATACGACACCGCCAGCGGCGACTCCAGCGCCAGGCACGCCGACATGATCTCGCGCATCAGCCGCGCCATGACCTCGTCGGCCAGCGGCCCGTTCAGCTCCCGGTTGCGGGCAATGGTCCGGCGCAGCACCTCGGCCTCGCGCGCCGGGCGGTAGTGGTCGTTGGCGCCGCCGGCGCCGGCCTTGATCCGGCGGATGTCCAGCGCCACGCGCGCCCGCTCGGCGATCAGCTCCTGCAGCTGCTGGTCGAGCCGGTCGATGCGCGCGCGCGCCTTCTTCAGCTCGGTCATCTACCTGGCGCCGTTGCCGCCCAGCGCGCGGATCGACAGCACGCCCTGGATCGAGGAGATCTCGGCGCAGACCGCGGCCGGGATCGCGCCGTCCACGTCCACCAGCGTGTAGGCGATGCCGCCGCGCGACTTGTTCAGCAGGTCGGCGATGTTGAGGTTGTGCTGGGCCAGCGCCGTGGTGATCTGGCCGACCATGTTCGGCACGTTGGCGTTGGCGATGCACAGGCGCGTCGCCCCGGCGACCTTCGGCATGACCGCTTCCGGGAAGTTCACCGAGTTGCGGATGTTGCCGTTCTCGAGGAAGTCGCGCAGCTGCTCGGCGACCATGACGGCGCAGTTGTCCTCGGCCTCGCCGGTCGAGGCGCCGAGGTGCGGCAGCGACACCACCCGCGGGTGCCGGTACAGCGCCAGGGTCGGGAAGTCGCAGACGTAGGCGTGCAGCTTGCCCTGGTCGAGGCCGGCCCGCACCGCCGGCTCGTCCACCACGCCTTCGCGCGCGAAGTTCAGCACCGTCGCGCCCTGCTTCATCAGCTTGATGCGCGCCGCGTTGATCAGGTGCCGGGTGGCGTCGATCAGCGGCACGTGCACGGTGATGACGTCAGCGCGCGCGATGAGGTCGTCCACCGACACGGCCTGCTGCACCGAGGCGTTGAGCTGCCAGGCGTTCTGCACGGTGATGGCGGGGTCGTAGCCCAGCACGCGCATGCCGAGGTCGAGGGCGGCGTTGGCCACCTTCACGCCGATGGCGCCCAGGCCGATCACGCCGAGCGTGCGGCCGGGCAGCTCGAAGCCGACGAACTTCTTCTTGCCCTCCTCCACCGCCTGGTGCAGCACGGCGTCGTCGCCCGACAGCGTCTGGGTGAAGCTCCAGGCCGGGATCAGGTTGCGCGCGGCGATCAGCATGCCGGCCAGCACCAGTTCCTTGACGGCGTTGGCGTTGGCACCCGGCGCGTTGAACACCGGCACGCCGCGCTCGCTCATGGCCTTGACCGGGATGTTGTTGGTGCCCGCACCGGCACGGCCGATCGCCTTGACCGATTTCGGGATGTCGAGCTTGTGCATGTCGGCCGAACGGACCAGCACCGCGTCGGGGCTGGCCAGCGACGAGGCGACCTCATAGCGGTCGCGCGGCAGCCGCTCGAGCCCGAGCAAGGAAATGTTGTTCAGCGTCTGAATCTTGAACATGCACTCGTCCGTCATTCCCGCGAAGGCGGGAATCCAGTTTTCCTCGCGACCCGGCCTCATGGCGGACGCAAAGGGGCGCTATTGTTGCAGCGCAGCGCGACGGACGCAAAAACGGCGGGTCAGCCTTTGCGGCGCGCGAAGTCCTTCATGTAGTCGACCAGGGCCCTCACGCCGGCCTCCGGCATGGCGTTGTAGATGCTCGCGCGCATGCCGCCGACCGAGCGGTGGCCCTTCAGGCCATCGAGGCCCGCAGCCTTGGCGCCCTTCAGGAACTCGGCGTCGTTGACCTCGGCGTCCGGCATCGTGAAGACGACGTTCATCCGCGAGCGCGCGTCCTTCGCGACCGGGTTCTTGTAGAAGCCCTGGCTGTCGAGGTAGTCGTACAGCAGCTTCGCCTTGCGCTCGTTGATCTGCGCCATGCCGGCCAGGCCGCCGACGCCCTTGATCCACTTGAACACCAGCCCCGCGACGTACCACGAGAACGTCGGCGGCGTGTTCAGCATCGACCCGGCTTCGGCGACCTGCTTGTAGTCGAACACCGACGGCAGCGCCGGGTGCACCTGGCCGAGGAGGTCGTCGCGCACGATGACGAACGTAATGCCGGAGGGGCCGGCGTTCTTCTGGGCCCCGGCGTAAATCAGGCCGAACTTCGACACATCGACCGGCCCCGACAGGAACGCCGACGAGAAGTCCGCCACCAGCGGCACGTTCGATTCCGGCACGAAGTGGAACTCCACGCCCTCGATGGTCTCGTTCGGCGTGTAGTGCAGGTAGGCCGCGCCGGGATCGAGCTTCCAGCCCCCCGGATCCGGGATGTGGTTGTACTTCTCGTCGGCGCAGCGGCCGGCGACGTTGACCTTGCAATACTTTGCGGCCTCCTTGGCGGCCTTCTTGCCCCACGATCCGTTGACGACGTAGTCGGCGCCCGGCTTGCCGCGCAGCAGGTTCATCGGCACGGCGGCGAACTGCGTCGTGGCTCCGCCCTGCAGGAACAGCACCTTGTAGTTCGCCGGCACCGACAGCAGCTCGCGCAGGTCCTTCTCGGCCTCGGCCGCGATCGACATGAAGGGCTTGTCGCGATGGGACATCTCCATCACCGACATGCCGGTGCCGCGCCAGTCGAGCAGTTCGTCGCGGACCTGCTCGAGCACGGACTGCGCCAGCGTGGCCGGGCCGGCCGCGAAGTTGAACACGCGTTTCATCGAGCTGCCTTTGGCGTCGTACATGGAGCTAGGCCTGCGCCGGCGCGGCGCCGCCGTCGCCGTTGTCGGCGTCGCCGTTCTCGGGTTCGATGCGATCCAGCCCGACCAGGCGGTCGTTGTCGTCGGGGCGCATCACCCGCACGCCCTGGGTATTGCGGCCCTGCACGCTGATCTCCTTGGCCGCGGTGCGGATCAGCGTGCCACCCTCGGAGATCAGCATCACCTCGTCGGCCTCGTGCACCTCGATGGCGCCCACCAGCTTGCCGGACCTGTCGGTCAGGTTCTGGGCGATGACGCCCTGCCCGCCGCGGCCGTGCACCGGATACTCGTCGATCCGGGTGCGCTTGCCGAGGCCGAACTCCGATACCGTCAGGATGTCGCCGGAGTTGGCGACGATGAGGGCGATGACCTTCTCGCCCTCCCTCAGGCGCATGCCGATCACGCCGGCGGCCTGGCGGCCCATGGCGCGCACGTCGTCCTCGTGGAAGCGGATGGCGCGGCCGCCGTCGCAGAACAGCAGGATGTCGTTGGCGCCGTTGGTCAGCGCCACCCCCACCAGCGCGTCGTCGGCGCGCAGCTCGACGGCGATGATGCCGTTGGCGCGGATGTGCGAGAAATCCTCCAGCGCGGTTTTCTTCACCGTGCCCAGGCGCGTGGCCGCGAACACGTAGCTGCCCGGCGCGAAGTCCTTGATCGGCAGCACCGCGCTGATCTTCTCGTTGGCCTCCAGCGGCAGCAGGTTCACGAACGGCTTGCCGCGCGCGCCGCGCGCGCCGACCGGCAGCTCGAACACGCGCAGCTTGTAGACCTTGCCGAGGCTCGAGAAGCACAGCAGCGTGTCGTGCGTGTGCGCGATCCACAGCCGGTCGACGAAGTCCTCCTCCTTGGTCGTCGCCGCCATCTTGCCGCGCCCGCCGCGTTTCTGGGCGCGGTACTCGTCGAGCGGCTGGCTCTTGACGTAGCCCTCGTGCGACAGCGTCACCACCATGTCCTGCGGCGTGACCAGGTCCTCGCGGTTCAGGTTGACCGCGCCCTCGCTGATCTCGGTGCGGCGCTCGTCACCGTACTGGTCCTTGACCTCGAGCAGCTCGGCGCGGATCACGCCGAGCAGGCGCTCCTCGCGCGCCAGGATGTCCAAATAATCCACGATCGACTCGAGGATCTCCTTGAACTCGTGGATGATCTTTTCCTGCTCCAGGCCGGTCAGGCGGTGCAGCTTGAGGTCGAGGATCGCCGCGGCCTGCGTCTCGGACAGGCGGTAACCGCCCGTGCCGAGGCCGAACTCGGCCGGCAGGTCCTCGGGGCGCGAGTTCGCCGCCCCGGTGCGCTCGAGCATCGCGGTGACGGCGCCGGGTCGCCACGGCTTCGTTATCAGCGCGGCCCGGGCCTCGGCCGGGTTCTGCGCCCGCTTGATCAGCTCGATGACCTCGTCGATGTTGGCCAGCGCCACCGCCAGGCCCTCGAGCACATGGGCGCGCTTGCGGGCCTCCTTGAGCAGGTGGCGCGTGCGGCGCGTGACGACTTCGCGCCGGTGGCGGATGAAGATCGACAGCAACCGCTTGAGCGACAGCGTGCGCGGCTGGCCCTCGTCGAGGGCCACCATGTTGATGCTGAAGCTTTCCTGCAGCTGGGTGTGCTGGAACAGGTTGTTGAGCACCACCTCGGCGTTCTCGCCGCGCCTGAGCTCGATGACCATGCGCAGGCCGTCCTTGTCGGACTCGTCGCGCAACTCGGAGATGCCCTCGACTTTCTTGTCCTTGACCAGCTCGGCGATCTTCTCCAGGCAGCGCGCCTTGTTCACCTGGTACGGCAGCTCGGTGACGACGATCGCCTGGCGCTCCTTGCCGATGTCCTCGTAATGCGTGCGCGCGCGGATGACGATGCGGCCGCGGCCGGTGGCATAGGCGTCCACCAGGCCGTTGGCGTCGAGCAGGATGCCGGCCGTCGGGAAATCCGGCGCCGGCACCAGCTTCATCAGGCCGGCGAGATCGAGCTCGGGGTTGTCGATCAGCGCCACGCAGGCGTCGATGACTTCGCCGAGGTTGTGCGGCGGGATGTTGGTCGCCATGCCGACGGCGATGCCGGCGCTGCCGTTGACCAGCAGCTGCGGGATGCGGGTCGGCAGCACCAGCGGCTCGGTCTCCGACTCGTCGTAGTTCGGGCCGAAGTCGACCGTGTCCTTGTCGATGTCGGCCAGCATCTCGTGCGCGAGGCGCGCCATGCGCACCTCGGTGTAGCGCATCGCCGCCGGCGCGTCGCCGTCGACCGAGCCGAAGTTGCCCTGGCCGTCGACCAGCACGTAGCGCATGGAGAAATCCTGCGCCATGCGCACCATGGTGTCGTACACCGCGGTGTCGCCGTGCGGGTGGTATTTGCCGATCACGTCGCCGACGATGCGCGCCGATTTCTTGTAGGCCTTGTTCCAGTCGTTGCCCAGCTCGCGCATCGCGTAGAGCACGCGGCGGTGCACCGGCTTGAGCCCGTCGCGGGCATCGGGGAGCGCGCGTCCGACGATCACGCTCATGGCGTAATCGAGGTAGCTGCGCCGCATCTCGTCTTCGAGATTTACATTCAGTAATTCTTTAGCAATTTCAGTCATTTAGAGAGCGGCGACGAAAATAAAAACGCCTCCCCGGCGCAGCCGCAAATTCTACCGGAAATCGGTCGGGAAAGGGTCGAAAAAAAGGGGTCAGACCCCTTTTATTTGCGGGCTTTCCGGACCCGCTTCCAGGCCGGTGTGAAAAAGGGGTCTGACCCCTTTTTCGCCTTTTTCGTGGGTCTGCCGAGCACGCCCCGGATGGCTGCCACGGACGGCTTTCGGATCACCCCCTCCTCGCAGACCAGCGCGGTGATCAGGCCGGCCGGGGTCACGTCGAACACCGGGTTGAAGGCGTCGACGTTGGCCGGGGCCACAAGCGTGCCGCGGAACTCGGTCAGCTCGAGCGCCGCCCGCTCCTCGATGTGGATGTCGGCGCCGCGCGCGCAGCGCGGGTCGAAGCTCGAGGTCGGCGCCACCACCATGAACTTCACGCCGTGGCGGGCGGCGGCGACCGCCAGCGCGTAGGTGCCGATCTTGTTGGCGGTGTCGCCGTTGGCGGCGATGCGGTCGGCGCCGACGATGACCCAGTCGATGTCATGCCGCGCCATGAGCCACGCCGCCGCGCCATCGGCGATCAGGCGCGCGGGAATGTTCTCCTTCTGCAGCTCCCAGGCGGTCAGGCGGGCGCCCTGCAGCCAGGGCCGGGTCTCGGTGGCGAACACCTGGGCAATGCGGCCTTGGGCGTGCGCCGTGCGGATCACGCCCAGCGCGGTGCCGTGGCCGCCGGTGGCGAGCGCGCCGGTGTTGCAGTGGGTCAGCACACGCGCGCCGCGCGGCAGCAACGCCGCGCCGAACTGCGCCATGCGCCGGTTCTGGGCCAGATCCTCCTCGTGGATACGGCGCGCCTCCGCCAGCACCGCGGCCGCCGAGCGGTCCTTGAGGCGCCGCAGGCGCTCGAGCACCCAGCGCAGGTTCACCGCCGTCGGGCGCGATTTTGCCAGCACGGCCTCGGCCGCGTCGTAGGAACCGGGATCGCCGCGCAGCGCCAGCGCCATGCCGTAGCCGGCGGCGATGCCGATGGCGGGCGCACCGCGCACCGCCATGTCGTGGATCGCGCGCGCGACGTCGCCGGCGCCGCGGCATTCCAGCCAGCGCTCCTCGTGCGGCAGCACGCGCTGGTCCAGCAGGCGCAGGCAATCGCCCGCCCAGACCATGGGTTGCACGGCCCCAGTGACGAAGCCCTTTGTCATAATGCCGCGCATTCTACGGTCTCCCACTTCCCTTCCATGCAAGACGCCGACCTGATCGTGCTGCCGCGCTGGCTGGTGCCGGTCGAGCCGGCAGGCGCCGTGCTCGAGGAGCATGCGCTGGTGGTGCGCGACGGCCGCATCGCCGAGGTGCTGCCGGCCGCGCGCGCGAAGGAGGCATGGAAGGCGCGCGAGACGCTGAACCTGCCGCGCCACGCCGCGATGCCCGGCCTGGTCAACCTCCACACGCACGCGGCGATGACGCTGCTGCGCGGGCTGGCGGACGACCTGCCGCTGATGGACTGGCTGCAGCACCACATCTGGCCGGCGGAGGGCGCGCACGTCAGCCGCGCGTTCTGCGAGGATGGCGTGCGCCTGGCCTGCGCCGAGTTCATCCGCGGCGGCATCACCTGCTTCAACGACATGTACTTCTTCCCGGACGTGACCGCGCAGGTCGCGCCCGCGGCAGGGTTGCGCTGCGCGGTCGGGCTGATCGTGCTGGACTTCCCGACGGCGTGGGCGGCGCCCGGCGAGTACGTCCACAAGGGCCTCGAGCTGCACGACCAGCTCAAGGGCGAGCCGCTGGTGCGCACCGTGTTCGCGCCGCACGCGCCGTACACGGTGTCCGACGGCCCGTTGCAGGAGGTGCGCAAGTACGCCACCGAGCTCGGCATCCCGGTGCACATGCACGTGCACGAGACCGCCGGCGAAGTGGACATGGCGGTGCAGGCCACCGGCAAGCGGCCGTGGCAGCGGCTCAAGGATCTCGGCCTGATCGGCCCGGACTTCATCGCCGTGCACATGACCCAGCTGACCGACGGCGAGATCGCCGACTGCGCCCAGCACGGCGTCAGCGTGGCGCACTGCCCCGAGTCCAACCTCAAGCTCGCCAGCGGCTTCTGCCCGGTTGACCGGCTGCTGAAGGCCGGCGTCAACGTCGCGCTCGGCACCGACGGCGCCGCCAGCAACAACGACCTCGACCTGCTGGGCGAGATGCGCACCGCCGCGCTGCTGGCCAAGGGCGTGGCCGGCGACGCGCGCGCCCTGCCCGCGCCGGCCGCGCTGCACATGGCCACGCTGGCCGGCGCCAGGGCCCTCGGCCTCGACGGCGAGGTCGGCTCGCTGGTGGCCGGCAAGGCGGCCGACTTCATCGCGGTGGACCTCGGCGAGGTCAGCGCGCAACCGGTCTACAACGCCATCTCGCAGCTGGTCTACGCCAGCGCGCGCCACAACGTCACCGACGTGTTCGTCGCCGGCCGCGCGCTGATGCGCGGGCGCGAACTGCTGACGGTGGACGAGCCCGCCGCCATCGCCCGGGCGCAGGAATGGCAGCAAAAGATCAAAAGATGATTTCACACGAAGACACAAAGACCACAAAGAGATTCATGAAGTTTTTCTTTGTGTCCTTTGTGTCTTTGTGTGAAACGATGGTTCTCGCATGACCACGAACGTCGATCGGGAAGAGATTGCGCGCTTCGAGAAGATCGCGGCGAGCTGGTGGGATCCCAATGGCGAGATGGCACCGCTGCACGTGCTCAACCCGGTGCGCACGCGCTACATCGAGCAGGCGGTCGGCACGCTCAAGGGCAAGACCGCCGTGGACGTCGGCTGCGGCGGCGGGCTGCTGACCGAGGCGCTGGCCGCGCGCGGCGCGGCGGTGACCGGTATCGACCTCGCCGAGGACCTGCTCGCCGCGGCCCGCGCGCACCTCAGGGTCTCGAGGCTCGCGGTGGACTATCGCGCCGTGCCGGCCGAGACCCTGGCCGCCGAGCGGCCCGGCGCCTTCGACCTCGTCACCTGCCTCGAGATGCTCGAGCACGTGCCCGATCCGGCTGCCGTGGTCGCGGCCTGCGCGAAGCTGGCCCGGCCCGGCGCGCCCATCGTGTTCTCGACCCTCAACCGCAACGCCAAGGCCTGGGCGCTGGCGATCGTCGCCGCCGAGTACGTGCTGGGGCTGCTGCCGCGCGGCACCCACGACTACGCCCGGTTCATCCGGCCGTCGGAACTGGAGCGCTGGACGCGCGCCGCCGGGCTCGACGTGATCGAGATCCGCGGGATCGCCTACAACCCGCTGCTGAAGTCGGCGAGCCTGTCCGACGACTGCGACGTGAACTACCTGATGCTATGCCGCCGGCCCTGAGGCCTGTGCCGAGTCGCCCGCGCGCGGTGCTGTTCGACCTCGACGGCACGCTGGTGGACACCGCTCCCGACCTCGGCCACGCAGCCAACCAGGTGCGCGCCGAGGCCGGCCTGCCGCCGCTGCCGGTCGCCGAGTACCGGCCGGTCGCCTCGGCCGGCGCCCGCGGCCTGCTCAAGGTCGCCTTCGGCATCGAGCCGGACCACGTCGACTTCGCCGCGCGCCGCGAGCGCTTCCTGGCGCACTACCGCGCCGGCCTCAGCCGCGAATCGCGCCCGTTCCCGGGCATCGAGGCGGCGCTGGCCGCCTTCGAGAGCGCCGGAATCGCCTGGGGCATCGTCACCAACAAGCCGCAGTGGCTGACCGAGCCGCTGCTGGAAGATCTCGGCCTGGCGCGCCGCTCGGCGGTCACGCTCGGCGCGCAGAACGGCCTCAAGCCCAAGCCCGCGCCGGACGCGCTGCTGCGCGCCTGCGCCGCGCTGGGCCTGGCCGCGGCTGACTGCGTCTACGTCGGCGACGACCTGCGCGACGTCGCCGCCGCGCGCGCGGCCGGCATGCCGGTGGTCGCGGCCGCCTGGGGATACGTCGGTCACGGCGAGCCGGTCGAGCGCTGGGACGCCGACGCGATCCTGCGCGAGCCGCGTGACTTGCTGGGCCTGCTGGCGTGACGCGGGTTCCCGCCGGGTACCAGCCCGCACCGGGCCTGCTGGCGCAACGCGTGGTGCTGGTCACGGGCGCCGGCGGCGGCCTGGGCCGCGCCACGGCGCTGGCGTGCGCCGGCGCCGGGGCGACGGTGGTGCTGCTCGGCCGCGCGGTGCCCGGGCTCGAGCGGGTCTACGACGAGATCAAGGAGGCCGGCGGCGGCGAGCCCGCGCTCTACCCGTTGAACCTCGCCGGCGCCACCTGGAACGACTACGAACAGCTCGGCGAGACGCTGGCGCGCGAATTCGGCCGGCTCGACGCCCTCGCCCACTGCGCGGCGCACTTCAAGAGCTTCGCGCCGCTGGCCACGGTCGAGCCGCCGGACTGGCTCGAGTCGCTGCAGGTGAACCTGACCGGACCCTTCGCGCTGACGCGGCACTGCCTGCCGCTGCTGGAACACTCCGGTGCCGCTTCGGTGGTGTTCGTCTCGGACGCGGCCGGCCGCGGCGGCAAGGCTTACGCCGGCCCCTACGGCGTGGCCAAGTTCGCGATCGAAGGCCTCATGCAGACCTGGGCGCCGGAACTCGAGGCGACGCACGTGCGGGTCAACTCGCTCGATCCAGGCCCGATGGACACGGCGCTGCGCCGCAAGGGCTACGCCGACGGCGCGCGCGCCCCCTCGCCGGTGGCCGCCGCGCGCGCGCTGCTGTGGCTGCTCGGCCCGGACAGCCGGCCGGCGACCGCCACCGCCTTCAGCCTTCGCGCATGACGGTGGGCGCACGGCGCCCGCGCGAGGTGGGCGCCGCCGCCGACGGCAGCAGCAGCGTGACCACGCGGTTGCGTCCCTTGTCCTTGGCCTCGTAAAGCGCCTCGTCGGCGCGCTGCACCAGGTCGGCGAGCGACTCGCCGTCCGCCGGCACCAGGGCCACCGCGCCGACGCTGGCCGTAACCCGCCCGCTCGGCGTGTCGCGGTGCGCGATGCGCAGCGCCTGCACGCCCGCGCGCACCTGGTCGGCCATCGAGCGCAGCGACTGCGGCTGGATGTCGTGCCAGTAGCCGACGAATTCCTCGCCGCCATAGCGCGCGACCAGGTCCGACGGCCGGCGGAACTCGTTGCGCAGGGCACCGGCCACCGCGCGCAGGCAATGGTCGCCCTGCGGGTGGCCGTAGCGGTCGTTGTAGGCCTTGAAATGGTCCACGTCGAGCAGCATCACGCCGACGCATACGCGGTCGCGCGCCGCCTGGCGCATGCGGCGCTCGAGCTGCTGGAAGAAGGCCATGCGATTGAACAGCCCGGTGAGGCCGTCCTGCGTGGCCAGCGTGCCGAACAGGCCGCGGCGCAGGAAGCTGTCGCGCTCCAGGTTTTCGATCGAATACAGCGCGACGATGCCGATGACGTGCGTCACCAGCACGAAGAACAGCTGGTAGCCCCAGGCCTTGCTGGCCAGGCCGCCGAAAGCGCCGACGGCGACGTAGGTCAGGACGATGCAGGCGCCGGCGACCAGCGCCGGCCGGAACAGCAGGCCGCTGAACACGTAGAGGTGGAACGACACCAGGATGAGCCCCTCGTAGCGCATCTCCACGCCGTGGCGCTTCGACAGCACTTCGATGGCGGTGACGCCGACGGCGAACGTCGCGTAGCTCAGCACCGCGAACACCGGCAGCACCACGCGCAGCCGCCCGATGTAGCTGGCCAGGAGCGTCAGCAGCATGGAACCGATCACGATGGCGCGCAGGATCAGCCCCCACTCCTGCAGCGGCCCGGTCTCGGCCTTCAGCCGCACCAGCATGAAGATCACGTAAAGGATGACGGCGACGCCGAAGCCGGCCCGCAGCCGCGGCTGGTGGTGGATGGCGAACTCGTCGCGGAACTCCCGCTCGAGCGCGCGCGTGAAGCGCAGGTTGCGGAATCCCTCGCGCAGCTGCAGCGCGTACGGCGACTCCGGCAGCGAGACGCTTTCCGGGCCGCTCACGCGCCCGCCCGCCCGCCGCGCGGCGGCTCCAGCCCGACGGCGCGCCGCAGCGCGCGGATCTCGTGCGCATCGAGCTCGCGATAGCCCGCCGAGCGGATGCCGCGGCCCAGCTCGACCGGGCCGTAGCGCACGCGGATCAGGCGGCTGACCTGGCAGCGCTGCGACTCCCACAGGCGGCGCACCAGCCGGTTACGGCCCTGCTTCACCACCACCTGGAACCAGCGGTTGGCTGCGCCGCCGCTCTCAGAAAAAGGGGACACATCCCTTTTTTGGCCCGGCTCATCGGAAAAAAGGGGTGCGTCCCCTTTTTCCGGGCCCGGCCCGTCCGAGCGCCAGACCTTCTCGAATCGCCCCTGGCCGTCGTCGAGCCGCACGCCGCGCGCGAGCCGCTCGAGCATGCCCTCGTCCACCTCGCCCAGCACCCGCACCGCGTACTCGCGCTCGATCTCGAAGCTCGGGTGCATCAGCCGTTGCGCCAGCTCGCCGGAGTTGGTGAACAGCAGCAGCCCGGAGGTGTTGATGTCGAGCCGGCCGATGGCGATCCAGCGCCCGGTGTCGAGCTTCGGCAGCCTGCGGAACACGGTGCGGCGCCCTTCCGGATCATCGCGCGTGACGATCTCGCCGGTGCGCTTCTTGTAGGCCAGCACGCGCACCTCGGCGTCGCCGCGCGGCAGCGCCACGCCCCTGCCGTCCACCCGCACCTGGTCGCCCGGGGTGACGTGCTGGCCGATCAAGGCGCGCGCGCCGTTGACCGTGATGCGCCCTTCCCGGATCAGCGCCTCGACCGCGCGGCGCGAGGCCACGCCGGCCTGCGCCAGCACTTTCTGGATGCGCTCCGGCGCACCCGCCGGAGCGGCCCTGACCGATCCGCCGGCGGCGTGCTTAGTGGACCGTGGCCGGCTGCTCGTCCGCTTCATCGGGCTTGGCCTCCGCGGGCGGCACCTCGAGCGGCGCGTGCGCGCCGAGCCGCGCCAGCGCGGCCTCGAGCTGGGCCGGGTCCTTGATCTCGGGCAGCGTCGGCAGCTCGTCGAGCGACTTCAGGTTGAAGTCGTCGAGGAACTGCGCCGTGGTGCCGAGCAGCGCCGGGCGCCCCGGCACTTCCTTGACGCCCACCTCGCGCACCCAGCCGCGCTCGATCAGCGTCTTGACGATGTTCGGCGACAGCGACACGCCGCGGATCTCCTCGATCTCGCCGCGCGTGATCGGCTGGCGGTAGCACACCAGCGCCAGCGTCTCGAGCAGCGCGCGCGAGAAGCGCGGCGGGCGCTCCTGCCACAGCTTGCCGACCCACCCGGCGTACTCGGGGCGCACCTGCAGGCGGTAGCCGCTGGCCACCTCGCGCAGCTCGACCGCGCGCCCCTCGAGGCGCGAGCCGAGCAGCTCCAGCGCCGCCTTGACGTCCTTCTTGGTGACGCCGCCCTCGGCCTGGAACAGGCGGAACAGCACGTCCAGCGACAGCGGCTGGTCGGCGGCGAGCAGCAGGGCTTCGAGGATCTGGGCCAAGCGTTCCTTCACTTCCACGCGTCATCTCCTGACCGGTCGCGGCCAAGGCCGCTCCTACAAGTTCATTCCCAGTCGGTGGCGCCGACTTCCGGCGCCGGCTCGGCAGATCGCGCGCGCGCGACCTGGATCAGCAGCGGTGCGAACGGCGCCGCCTGCGACAGCTCGACCATGGCGCCCTTGACCAGCTCCAGCAGCGCCAGCAGGCACACCACCACGCCGGCGCGGCCTTCGGCAGGGTCGACGATCTCGGCGAAGCTGGCGCCGGTGCCCGCCGACACCCGCGCCAGGATCCGCGACATGCGCTCGCGCACCGACAGCGGCTCGCGCGCGACCTGGTGGCGCGTGAACATCTCGGCGCGCTGCATCGCTTCGCGGAAGGCCTCGAGCAGCTCGCGCAGCTGCGGCACCGGCAGCTCGACCGCCGCCTCGACCTTCTCCGGCCGCGCCTGCGCCAGGCTGATCTCGCGGCCGACGCGGGGCAGCTGGTCGAGGCCCTCGGCGGCGGCCTTGAAGCGCTCGTACTCCTGCAGCCGGCGCACCAGGTCCATGCGCGGGTCGGTCTCGGCCTGCTCGAGCTGCGGCCGCGGCAGCAGCAGGCGCGATTTGATCTCGGCCAGCATCGCCGCCATGACCAGGTACTCGGCGGCCAGCTCCAGGCGCAGGTCGCGCATCAGCTCGATGTACTGCAGGTACTGCTGCGTGATGCGCAGGATCGGGATGTCGAGGATGTTGAGGTTCTGCCGCCGGATCAGGTACAGCAGCAGGTCGAGCGGGCCCTCGAAGGCTTCGAGGAACACCTGCAGCGCATCCGGCGGGATGTACAGGTCCTCGGGCAGCTTGTCGAGCGTCTGGCCGAGCACCTTCGGCGCGGCCGGCGTGGCGGAGGGCGGAGCGGAGGAGACGGGCTCGCTCATTCGGGGATGAACCCCAGCGCCTCGTGCACGCGCTTGAGCGTGCGGTTGGCGTGGGCGCTCGCGCGCCCGGCGCCGTCCTTCAGCACGCGCCGCAGGCCCGGCTCGTCGGCGCGGATGTCGCGGTAGCGCTGCTGCACCGGCTTGAGTTTCTCGATGACCGCCCCGGCTACGGCCGCCTTGAACCTGCCGTAGCCGGCGCCGGCGAAACGCTGCTCGATGGCGGCGAACGACTCGCCCGAGGTGGCGGACAGGATGGACATCAGGTTGGCGACTCCCGGCTTGTCGGCACTGTAACGCACTTCGCTGCCTGAATCCGTGACGGCGCGTTTGAATTTGCGCTCCAGCACGTCCGGACTGTCGAGCAGGTAGACGTTGTTGAGCTCGTTGTCGTCGGACTTCGACATCTTCGCCGCCGGATCCTGCAGGCCCATGATGCGCGCGCCGACCTGGGGGATCATGGGCTCGGGCACGGTGAACACCGGCCGGCCGTGGGCGTTGTTGAAGCGGATGGCGACGTCGCGGGCGAGCTCAAGGTGCTGCTTCTGGTCCTCGCCGACCGGCACGAACGCGGTGTCGTACAGCAGGATGTCGGCGGCCATCAGCACCGGGTAGTCGTACAGCCCGGCGTTGATGTTGTCGGCGTTCTTCGACGACTTGTCCTTGAACTGGGTCATGCGGTTGAGCTCGCCGACCATGGTGTAGCAGTTCAGCACCCAGGCCAGGCGCGCGTGCGCCGGGACGTGCGACTGCACGAACAGCACGTTGCGCTGCGGGTCGAGCCCGCAGGCCATCAGCAGCGCGAGGGTCTTGTAGCAGCGCTCGCGCAACTCGCCCGCCTCCTGCCGCGCCGTGATGGTGTGCAGGTCGACCAGGGTGTAGTAGCAGTCGTACTCCTCCTGCAGGTCGACCCAGTTCTTCACCGCGCCGAGGTAGTTGCCCAGCGTCAGGTGGCCCGACGGCTGGATGCCCGACAACACCACTCTCTTCGCGGCGCTCATGCGAGCCCCAGCAGCGCGGCCAGCAAGGCCCGGCCGGCGGCCAGGAACGGGTAGAGCAGCGGGCCGAGCAGGCCGGTCACCAGCAGCACGACGATGATCAGCGTCCCGTACGGCTCGACGCGGTCGAGTTGCGCGCTCCACGCCGGCGGCAGCACGCCCGAAAGCACGCGCCCGCCGTCGAGCGGCGGCAACGGCAGCAGGTTCAGCGCCATCAGGATCAGGTTGATGACGATGCCCGCGCCGGCCATCATGCCGATGCCGAGCCACAGGCCCTCCTCGGAGCCCTGCACCAGCACCGCCTTCAGGACCAGGCCCCACGCCAGCGCCATGGCCAGGTTGGCCAGCGGCCCGGCGGCGGCGACCAGGGCCATGTCGCGGCGCGGGTGCTTCAGGTTGCGCGCCGAGACCGGTACCGGCCTGGCCCAGCCGAACAGGAAGTCTCCCGGCAGCAGCAGGAAGATCAGCGGCACGACGATGGTTCCCACCGGATCGATGTGCTTGAGCGGGTTGAGGCTCAGCCGCCCCATCATCGCGGCGGTGCTGTCGCCGAGCGCGCGCGCGGCCCAGCCGTGCGCGACCTCGTGCAGCGTGATCGCAAGCAGGACCGGGAGCGCCCAGACCGCGAGGGTCTGAGCCAGTTCGGGTATCGAAGGCATGCCGAATTATAACGGGCCGGCCGCGGCCTCTTCAGGGAAAAGCCGGCTGACGTCGCCCTTGCCCTTGCGCAGCAGACGCGGCTGCGCGCCGGTCAGGTCCAGCACCGTGGTCGGGGTGTAGCCGCAGTTGCCGACGCTGATGACGGCGTCCACCACGGGGTGGAGGCGGTGGTAGGCCTCCTCCGGATCGCTCACCGGCAACTCGTCGTGCGGCAGCGCCAGCGTGCAGGACAGCAGCGGCTCGCCGAGCGCGGCCAGCAGGGACTGCGTGATCGGATGGTCCGGCACCCGCAGGCCGATGGTCTTGCGCCTCTCGTGCAGCACGCGCCGCGGCGTTTCCTCGCTGGCGCGCAGCACGAAGGTGTAGGGCCCCGGCGCCAGCGCCTTGACGATGCTGAACTGGGCGTTGTCGACGCGGGCGTAGCGGCCGATCTCGGCGAGGCTGCGGCACACCACCGTGAACAGGTGGTGGCGGTCGAACTGCCGGATCGCGCGCACGCGGTCGGCCGCGACCTTGTCGCCGAGACGGCAGCCGAGCGCGTAGCACGAGTCGGTCGGATAGACGATCACCCCGCCCTCGCGCAGGCGGGCCACGGTCTTGTCCAGCAGGCGCTTCTGCGGGTTCAGCGGGTGGAGGCGGTGCCAGTCGGCGGGCATGGGAAAAAAGGGGTCGGATCCAATTTTGTTCGGGCGTTTCCGTTAGTCTAAGTGCTTCTGCAAAACTGGATCTGAGCCCTTTTCCCCGTGAAGTTCCTGCTCGACTACGCGCCGGCGCTGCTGTTCTTCGCCGCCTACTTCCTTTACGACATCTACGTGGCCACGGCGGCGCTGATCGCCTGCGCCATCGCGCTGGTGCTGGTCTACCGCGTCTGGCAGAAGCGCTGGCACAAATCGCACGCCGTCGTCGCCGTGCTGGCGACCGTGCTCGGCGGCCTGACGCTGGCGATCCACGACCCGGTGTTCATCAAGTTCAAGCCCACCGCGGTGTACGCGGTGTTCGCGCTGGCCCTGCTCGGCAGCCACGTGATCGGCGAGCGCGTGCTGCTGGCCCGCATCCCGCAGAAGACCTTCGTCTTCCCGGAGCCGGTGTGGCGCCGCGTCAACCTGGCCTGGGCCGTGTTCTTCCTGGCCTGCGCGGCGCTGAACTGGTACGTCGCGCGCAGCTACGACGAAGCCACCTGGGTCAAGTTCAAGACCTTCGGTTTCACCGCGCTGACCTTCGTGTTCCTGCTCGCCCACGCGCCGTTCCTGTCGCGCTACCTGCCGCAGGACCCGGCGTGACCCGGGTCGAGAAGCTGCGCGCGGCGCTCACCCGCGCCTTCGCGCCGCGGCACCTGGCCATCGTCGACGAGAGCCACCTGCACGCCGGCCATGCCGGCGCGGCCACGGGGCGCGGCCATTTCCGGGTCGAGATCGTGGCGGACGCCTTCGCCGGCTTGCCGCCGCTGGCGCGCCACCGGCGGGTCTACGCCGCGCTCGGCGAACTGATGCAGACCGAGGTCCACGCCCTGAGCATCCAGGCCCGCACGCCGGACGAGGCGCCGCCCACCGGCGCCTGACCGTCCAGCCCGGCGTAGACTGGCGCTGCCATGACGCTGCGCGTGCATCCCATCGGGCAGCACGGCGGATTCGGTGCGGGGGCCGATCCGGACGGCGGCCTGCCGGCGTTGATGGCCGCAACGACGCCCCGCCCGCTCGCCCACCTCGCGATGGCCCAGGTCGAAGCGCGCTTCGGCTGCCGCGCCGCGCGCCTGGCCTGGCACCTCGGCACCGGCAGCGAGGGCCCGCTGCGCCACGACTGCCCGGAGACCCCGCGCGACCCCACCGAGACCGCGTTGATCGACGCCGCCTTCGCCGCCGGCGCCGAGGTGCGCGCCGGCGTGCCCGGTGGCGAGCGCTGGCGCCTCGCCAGCGTCCTGGGCCGGGCCGGCGCCCGCGCCGGCGCGGTGCTGGTCACGGAATGGCCCGACGCCCAGGCCTTCGCCCACGGCGAGGCGGCGTGGCGCGGATACGTCGGCGTGCTGGGGCCGCGCTTCGCCGACGTGCTCGAGCTGGGCGAGCGCGCGGCCGCGATCGAGGGCCTGAAGAAATCCGAGCGGCTGCAGGTCGCGCTGTACGCCATCGCCGACCTCGCCAGCAGCGAGCTCGACATGGCCGAGATGCTGCCGCGCCTGCACGCCGTGGTCGGCGCGCTCATGTACGCCAGGAACTTCTTCATCACGCTGTACGACCCGCAGCGCGACGCGCTGCGCTTCGTCTACTTCGCGGACACCCACGACACCACCGTGCGCGACCCGGAGCAGGACATCCCCGCGCACACCATCCGCGGCAGCCTGACGCTCGAGGTGATCCGCCGCGGCCGCTCGGCGATGGGGCCGTCGGCCCAGGTGCAGGCCGAGCTCGGCCTGCCGCCCGACCCCAACGCCGGGCCCGACTCGGCGGACTGGCTCGGCGTGCCGATGATGGCGCAGGGGCAGGCGCGCGGCGCCGTGGTGGTGCAGAACTACGAGCGCGCCGGGGTCTACACCGAGGAAGACCGCGCGCTGCTGACCTTCGTGGCGCAGCACATCCTGACGGCGCTGGTGCGCAAGCAGGCGCACGCCGAGCTCGAGCGCCGCGTCGAAGAACGCACGCGCGAGCTGACCATCGAGGTGCGCGAGCGGCAGCGCGGCGAGAAACTGCAGGCGGCGCTGTACGCCATCGCCGACCTCGCCAGCAGCGAGCTGGACATGACCGAAATGCTCGCGCGCATCCACGCCATCGTCGGCGAGCTGATGTACGCCCGCAATTTCCTGATCGCCCTGCACCACCGCGAGCACGACACGCTGCGCTTCATCTACCGCGCCGACGAGAAGGACCCGGCCCTGCTCGACAGCAACGTCGAGATGCCGGTCGCGCAGATGCGGGACACCATCACCTTCAACGTGATCCGCAGCAATCGCGCCGTGTTCGGCGCGCCGGCGCACGTCAAGACCCAGCTCGGCATCCCGGCCGACGCGGTGTTCGGCACCGGCGCCGAACACGTCATCGGCGTGCCGATGGCCAGCGAAGGCCAGGTGCTGGGCGCGGTGCTGGTGCAGAGCTACGACGCCGCCATCCATTACAGCGACGACGACCGCGCGCTGCTCGGCTACGTCGCCCAGCACATCCTCACCGCGCTGCTGCGCAAGCAGGCCCGCACCGAGCTCGAGCAGCGCGTGCACGACCGCACCCGCGAGCTGCGCGAGCAGATCGCCGAGCGCGAGCGCGTCGAGCGCCAGCTGCTGCACGAGACCCTGCACGACTCGCTCACCGGGTTGCCGAACCGCGGCTTCCTGCTCGACGCCCTGGCGCGCTCGCTGGCGCGCCTGCAGCGCGATGCCGCGCACCGCTTCGCCGTGCTGTTCCTCGACCTCGACCGCTTCAAGGTGGTCAACGACAGCATGGGCCACCTGGTCGGCGACGAGATGCTGAAGGAGGCCGCCCGCCGGCTGGCCGCCTGCATCCGCTCGCCGGACATCGTCGCGCGGCTCGGCGGCGACGAGTTCGCCCTGCTGCTGGAGGACATCCGCGCGCCGGACGACGCCTATCACGTGGCGCAGCGCGTGCTGAGCGCCCTGCGCGAGCCGATGCGCCTCGCCGGCAGGGACCTGTTTCCGTCCGCCAGCCTCGGCATCGCGCTCTCCCACGAGCGCTACCGCAGTGCCGAGGAGCTGCTGCGCGACGCCGACGTGGCCATGTACCGGGCCAAGGCCAAGGGCCGCCAGCGTTTCGAGGTGTTCGACGAAGAGCTGCACCGCGAGGCGCTGCGCCTGCTCGACCTGGAGAGCGACCTGCGCCGCGCCGTCATGCGCCAGGAGTTCGAGCCATGGTTCCAGCCGATCATGCGCCTGGCCGACGGACAGGCCGTCGGTTGCGAAGCGCTGCTGCGCTGGCGCCACACGGTGCGCGGCCTGCTGTTGCCGGCCGATTTTCTCGGCGTGGCCGTCGACAGCGGCGCCGCCGAGCAGATCGACTGGCAGATCTTCGACCGCACCTGCCGCGCCCTGCCCGGGCTGCTCGGCGACGACCAGTACGTCACCCTGAACGTATCGGCGCGGCATTTCCGCTCGCCCGACCTCGCCGACCAGTTCGCCGCCATGCTGGCGACGCACCGGATCGCGCCGCGGCGCGTGCGCCTGGAAGTGACCGAGGGCGCGCTGTTCGAGAATCCCGACCAGGCCTGCGCCACGCTGGAAGCGCTGCGCGCCAGGGGCGTGCTCGCGGTGCTGGACGATTTCGGCACCGGCTTCTCGTCGCTGAGTTACCTGCACCGCTTCCCGCTGCACGCCCTCAAGATCGACCGCTCGTTCATTGTCGGCCTGGCGCCCGACAACAGCAGTGCCGCGGTGGTCCGCACGGTGCTCGCGCTGGCCGCGACGCTGGGCCTCGAAGTCATCGCCGAAGGCATCGAAACCGCCGCGCAACGCCAGCAGCTCATCGAGCTCGGCTGCGCCTACGGCCAGGGCTTCTACTTTGCGCAGCCGCGGCCGGCTGCGGAGTTCGCCCGGCGCTAGGCCGGCGCCGTCCCGGGAGGCCCGGGCTCGGCCGGGCGCGGCGCGGGCGGACGCCGGCCACGCGGGCCGAGGCCCAGCAGGCGCGCCAGCAGCAGCGCGCCCTCGTACAGCAGCCAGCCGATGGCGAAGCCGAGCACCGGCAGCGAGTAGCGGTGGCCCAGGTCGAGCAGCAGCGCGGGGATGTTGCCTTTGTAGAGGCCCTTGAGCAGCCCGACCAGCGGGTGGGCGCGGAACATCATCGAGCTGTTCTTCGCCAGGTACTGCAGCCCGGCGGTGCCCTTGGCCGCCGCCTTCAGCAGCCAGGGCTCGGCGTGCGACCAGCTCGACTTCAGCCAGCGCAGCGTCGTCTTCGGGTCCACCAGCAGCGCGTGCAGCCCGTCCGGGGTCTCGGAGAACTTCACCACGCGCCGCAGGGTCGCCGGGTCGTCGACGTGTTTGAGGATGGCCACCGCGCCGGCCGGCCGGGCGCGCGCCGCCAGCGTGCCGACATCGTCGGTGATGGCCTTCACCGGATCCAGCTTCCTCGCGCGGTAGGCCTTGCGCGCGGCCTCGGCCACGGTGCGGGCCATCGCGTCGCTCAGCGCGCCCATCTTGCGCGCCGTCTTCAGCACCGCGGCGCCGAGGTCCACCGACGGACTCACCGTGAGCAGGATGCCGCCCGCGGACAGCGCCACGATCATCTCGTCGGCGTCGCCGCCCTTGAGCCAGGCGCCGGTTTCGATGACGAGGTCGCGGATGTCGCCGAACACGAACAGGTCGGCGATGACCGCTCCCGCCAGTTCGGCGGTTTCGCTGCCGCGACCGGTAACGGCGCCGCGCCCGCCGAGCGCCAGCTGCCGCATCCAGTCCTTGCGCTCGAGCTCGAGCCCTTGCTTCATGATCAGCAGGCGGTTGTTGGCCGGATCCTGCGCCAGGCCCTCGTCCACCAGCAGCAGGGCTTCGGTGAAGCGGTTCTGCTTGAACAGCTCGCCGGCCTCCCAGGCGTAGTCGAACGGCGGCAGCGCCTCGAAGTCGTCGCGCGCCTGGATCGCCGGCCGGTCCTGCCAGCAGATCCACACCAGCGCGGCGGCGGCGGCCAGCCGCACCAGGCTCGCCACCACCCGCAGCAGGTAGGCGATCATCCGATCAGTTTACGCAGCCCCTGCAGGTCCAGCACCGGCACGCCGAGCTTTTCGGCCTTGGCCAGCTTGGAGCCCGCGTCCGCGCCCGCCAGCACGTAATCGGTGTTCTTCGACACCGAGCCGCTGGTCCTGCCGCCGTGCGACTCGATCAGCGCCGTGGCCTCGTCGCGGCTCATGCCCGGCAGCGCGCCGGTCAGCACGAAGGACTTGCCGAGCAGCGGGCCGGCGGCGGCGCGCTCCGGGGCTTCCCAGCGGATGCCGGCACCGCCCCTGGCCTGCGGCCTGACCAGCCGCTCGATCACCTCGAGGTTGCTCGGCTCGGTCAGGAAGTGGCTGATGTGCGCCGCCACCACCGGCCCCACGTCGGGGACCGCTCGCAGCCGCGGACAGCGTTCCTTGTCCTTCTCGGCGTGTGCGCTCGGCGCGTCGGCGCGCGCCGCCTCGCGCAGCGCTTCGAGCGTGCCGAAATGCCGCGCCAGCTCCCGCGCCGTGGCCTCGCCGGCGTCGGGCATGCCGAGCGCGTACAGGAAGCGCGCGAACGTGCTGTTGCGGCTGGCGTCGATCGCCTCGACCAGGTTCTGCGCCGATTTCTCGCCCATGCGTTCCAGTTCGGCGAGGGTCTTCACGTCGAGCCGGTAGATGTCGGCCGGGCTGCCGACGAGGCCCTGCTCGATGAGCTGCAGCAGCAGCTTGTCGCCGAGCCCGTCGATGTCCATGGCGCGGCGCGACACGAAGTGCATCAGCGCGCCGTGCAGCTGCGCCCGGCACGACAGGCCGTTGGTGCAGCGTGGATTGACCTCGCCCTCCTCGCGCTCGACCTTGCCGCCGCAAACCGGGCACTCGCGCGGAACCACGACCTTGCGCGCGTCCCGCGGCCGCTTGTCGGGAACGATCCGCACCAGCTCGGGGATCACGTCGCCGGCGCGGCGGATCACCGCCGTGTCGCCGATGCGCACGTCCTTGCGCTCGACCTCGTCGAGGTTGTGCAGCGTGGCATTGCTGACGGTGGCGCCGCCGACGAACACCGGCAGCAACCGCGCCACCGGGTTCAGGGCGCCGGTGCGGCTGACCTGGAAATCGATGTTCTGGACCACGGTCTGCGCTTCCTCGGCGGCGAACTTGCAGGCGACCGCCCAACGCGGTTCGCGCGACACGCTGCCGAGCTCCTCGCGGCCGGCCAGTGCGTCGAGCTTGAACACCACGCCGTCGATGTCGTAGCCGAGCTTCGCGCGGCGCCGGCCGATGGCCGCGAAGTACTTCAGGCAGCCTTCGACCCCCTGCACGGTCTCGATCAACGGAGAAACCGGGAAGCCCCAGCCGCGCAGCTGCTCCAGCACCCCGGAGCCGAGCCGCGGCCCCTGCCAGTGTCCGGCATAGGCGCCGTAGGCGTTGAACGCCAGCGGGCGCGACGCCGTGACGCGCGGATCGAGCTGGCGCACGCTGCCGGCCGCGGCGTTGCGCGGGTTCACCGGCGGCTTGTCGCCGCGTGCCCGCGCCTCGTCGACCATGCGGCGGAACCCCTGCCACGGCAGGTACACCTCGCCGCGCACTTCGACCTGCGCCGGCCAGCCGCGGCCGCGCAGCCGCAACGGGATGCTGCGCAGGGTCTTGAGGTTCTCGGTGATGTCCTCGCCGGTCTCGCCGTCGCCGCGCGTGGCGCCGCGCGCCAGCACGCCGTTTTCGTAGGCCAGCGACACCGCCAGGCCGTCGAGTTTGGGCTCGGCCGTATAGCTCACCCGCTCGCGGCCGAGCGCCTCGCGCACGCGCCGGTCGAAGTCGCGCAGCTCGGCCTCGTCGCCGCACTTGCGCAGCGACAGCATCGGGGCGCGGTGCCGCACCGGCTTGAAGTCCGCGCGCGGCGCGCCGCCGACCCGCTGGGTCGGCGAGTCCGGCGTGAGCAGCTCCGCATGGGCCGCTTCCAGCGCGCGCAGCTCCTCGAACAGGCGGTCGTACTCGGCGTCGGACAGGGTCGGCGCATCGAGCACGTAATAGCGATAGTCGTGGTCCCGGATCTGCTCGCGCAGCTCCGCGACGTGCCGCTGCACCGATGCTCCCGCCTTCACCCGCTCAGCCGGCCCGCCGCCGTGTAGCGCCTGGCCCACTCCTCGACCTGCTCATGCAGCGCCCGTTCGCGTTCCGGCGACAGCGGCGCGCGCTGCTCGCTGTCGTACAACTCGGCCTTCAGCGCCTGCGCCAGGCCGCGCGCGGTGTCGAGCATGTCCTGGAAGGCGGCCACCGGCGGCAGCGGCCCGGGCAGCTGCATGAACACCGACAGGCCCGGGGTGGCGAAGCCCTCGGCCTCGGCCGGGTCGAGCGCGCCGGGCTTGACCAGGCTGGCGACGCTGAAGACCGGATGCTCGCCCTTGAAGCGGTGGTAGATCTTCTTCGCACCGAAGCGCAAGCCGCGGTCGCGCAGCGCCGCGTGGATCCTGGGCCCGAGGATGTTGGTGCCTTCGTGCTCGGCGATGTACAGGCCGATCAGCTTTTCCGGCACGGGCGGCGGCGGCGGCGCAACGGTCGGCGCGATCGTCGGCGCGGTGCGCGGCGGCTCGGCGCGGCGCGGCTTGCCGACGCCAAGCTCGTCGAACTCCGCGGATCGCTGGGACGGGGGCGCGGGCTCGGACGCACTCCAGTCGCGGCTTGCCGGCGGCGGCGCCGGCGCATTGAGCCGGTCGCGGGCCTTCTTCTCGCGCCGGCTCGACCAGATCAGCGCCGCGGCGATGCCGACGCCGAGCAGCAGCAGCGCCCACTGCAGCGTGCTCACGCAGAGCCTCTGGGGCCGCAACGCATCTCACGATTCACGGCGTCAGAGGCTCCGCCTCGGCCGACTCGCTCTTCGCCGCCAGGTCCATGGCCTGCTGAATGTCCACGCTGACCAGCCGCGACACGCCGGGCTCCTGCATGGTCACGCCGTGCAGCTGCTCGGCCAGCTCCATGGTGATCTTGTTGTGCGTGATGATGATGAACTGGACGTTGCCGGACATCTCGCGGATGACCTCGACGAAGCGGGCGATGTTGGCGTCGTCGAGCGGCGCGTCGACTTCGTCCAGCATGCAGAACGGCGCGGGGTTGAGCTCGAACAGCGCCAGCAGCAGCGCCACCGCGGTCATGGCCTTCTCGCCGCCGGACAAGAGCTGGATCGAGCTGTTGCGCTTGCCCGGCGGCCGCGCCATCACGCGTACGCCGGTCTCGAGCAGGTCCTCGCCGGTCAGCTCGAGATAGGCCTCGCCGCCGCCGAACAGCCGGGGGAAGCGCTCGCGGAAGATCGCGTCCACCCGGTCGAAGGTGGTCTTGAAGCGCTGTTTGGTCTCGAGGTCGATCTTGCGGATCGCCGCCTCCAGGGTATCGAGCGCGCCGCTCAGGTCGGTGTTCTGCTCCGACAGGTATTTCTCGCGCTGCTCGCCTTCCTCGAGCTCGCCGATCGCCGCCAGGTTGATGGCGCCGAGCCGCTCGATGCGCCGGCCCATCGCGCCCAGCTTCTCCTCCCCGGCCTCGGCCGTGGCCTCCGCCGGCAGTCCCTCGAGCAGCGCCTGCTGCCCGAAGCCGGTCTCGCGAATCTGGTCCTCCAAGGTCTGGCGCCGCACCGACAGCGTCTGGAACTCGAGCTGGGCCTGCTGCAGCTTCTCGCGCGCGCCATCCTGCGCGTACTCGGCCTCGCGGGCCTGCTGCAGGCACTGCGTCAACTTCGCTTCGGCGGCGACCACCGCCTCGCGCGCCACGCGCAGCGCCTCGCGCCCGGACTCGACCGCGGCGCGCGCCGCGTCCATGCCGGCGGCCTGCGTCTCGATCGGCGCATCGAGCGCCGCACGCTCCTGCTGGTAGCGCGCCTGCTGGGCCAGCAGGTCCTGCCGCCGCAGCGCCAGGTCCTGCTGCGCGCGCTGCAGCGCCTCGAGCGCGCTCTGACGGCCCGCCAGTTGCACCTGGGCCTGGCCGCGCACGCCCTGCAGCTGCGCCGCCTGCGCACGCACCGCGTTCAGCGCCTCGCGCTGCCGGGCCAGCGCCTGCTGCAGCCCGGCGCGCTCCTCGCGCAGCTGCTGGGCCACGGCCTCGAGCCCGGCCAGACGGGAGCGCGCACCGGCAAGCTCCTGATGCTGCTGATCCTGCGCGCCGCGCAGCCCGTCGAGCTCCTGCTGCAGGGCCTGCGTTCGCGACTGGGTCTGCTCGAGCCGCACGGCCTGCGCCTGGCGGAAGGCCATGCGCTGAGCCTGGCGGTTGCGGCCCGAGTCGAAGTGCCGCGCCAGCTCGGCGCGCTCGGCCTCGGCGGCCTGCAGCCGGTCGCGCATGCCGGCCAGATTCTGCTCGTGCGCCTGGACGGCCTGACCGTGCGCCGCCGCTTCCTTGCGCAGCTCCTCGAGCAGCACGGTTCGCGCCAGAACGCCCGAGCGCTCGTCCTCGGCGCGCGGATAGCGCACCCAGCCGCGGCCGCGCCAGACGCCGTCGGGCTCGATCACCGATTCGCCGGGCTTGAGCTGCTGGGCGCGGTACAGCGCCTCGGCGTGCGTCGGCGCCACGTAGATGTTCGACAGCAGGTCGGCGATGACGGCGGGCCCGTGCACCTTGCCGGCCAGGTGGTTGGCGAGCACGTGGCCGGCCAGCGGCGCATCGTCCATCAGCGTCATGCCGGATTTCGGGCCGGCCGACAGCGCCGCGGCGCGGCCCGGCAGGTCCGCGACCAGCGGGGCCTGCAGCAGGCCCTCGAGCACGTGCTCGACCGCGGCCTCCCAGCCGCGCTCGACCTTCAGCATGGAGGCCAGCCGCGGCGCCTGCGCCAGGCCCTGCGCGGCCAGCCAGGCCTGCATCTCGGCGTCGTCCTGCCGCAGCGCGGCCTGTTGCAGCGTCTCGAGCGAGGCCAGCCGGCCGCGCGCGTTCTGCAGCGCCTGCCTCGATTCGTGCAGCGCGCCGTCCTCGGACGCGCGCCGCTCGCGCAGCTCCTGCACCTGCAGGTCGAGATCCTGCAGGCGCGCCTGCCCGGCCGACAGCTCGCGGTTCAGCGTCTCCAGCTCGCTGTCGGCGTCGAACAGCGAGCTCTGGATCGGCGCCGTGTCGAGCGCCGAGCGCTCGGCGCGCAGCCGTTCGAGGCGTTCCTGGGTCTGCGCCAGCGTGCGGTCCAGCGTCTGCACGCGCACGCGCTCGCCTTCGGCCTGGTACAGGGGCGCCTCGGCGCGCACGGTGAACGCGTCCCACTGCGCCTGGCCGTCCTGCGCGGCGGCCTCGGCGGCCTCCAGCGCCGCCAGCTGCCGCTGTTCGGCGGCCTCGGCTTCGCGGACGCGCGCCTCGAGGTCGGCCAGGGTGGCGGCGAGCTCCCCGGCCTGGCGGCGGTCGCTGTCCTCGCGCCGCGCCAGGTCCTCGATCTGGCGGGCGACCTGCTCGAGGTCGCGCCCCTTCATTTCCTTCATTTCCTGCGCGTGGCGCAGCTCCTGCTCGCGCCGCGCCAGGGCGGCCTCGACCTCGTACAGCTTGTTCTGCTGGGCCGACAGCGCGTGGTTGGCCTCGCGGTTGGCGCCCTCCGCGCGGGACTGTTCTTCGTGCGCCGCCGCCAGCGCGGCGCGGGCCGCGTCCGCACCCTGCGTCAGGCCGGCGACCGTGGTCTCGTGGGTCGCGTGCTGCTGGCTCAGCGCGCGCAGTCGCAGGGCCAGCAGCTCAGCTTTAAGTTTACGCTCTTGATCCTTGTATTCCTTGTATTTTCCTGCATTGACCGACTGCTTGCGCAGGGTCTCGATGCGGGTCGTGAGTTCGCTGCGCAGGTCGTTCAGGCGCGCCAGGTTCTCGCGCGTCTGCTTGATGCGCGACTCGGTCTCGCGGCGGCGCTCCTTGTACTTGGAGATGCCCGCGGCCTCCTCGATCCACTGGCGCAGCTCCTCGGGCCGGGACGAGATCATGCTCGACACCATGCCCTGCTCGATGATGGCGTAGCCCGAGCGCGCGGCCAGGCCGGTGCCGAGGAACAGGTCCAGCACGTCGCGCTTCAGGCACTTGGCGTTGTTGAGGTAGTACTGCGAGGTGCCGTCGCGGGTCAGCTCGCGGCGCACGGTGATCTCCGCGTAGGCGGCGTACGGGCCCTGGATGGTGCCGTCGGCGTTGTCGAAGGTCAGCTCGATCATGGCGCGGCCGGCCGGCTTGCGGGTCTTGCTGCCGTTGAAGATCACGTCTTCCATCGTGTCGGAGCGCAGCTGCTTCATGCTCGACTCGCCCAGCACCCAGCGCACGGCGTCGATGATGTTCGACTTGCCGCAGCCGTTGGGGCCGACGACGGCGGTGAGGCTGGAGGGCAGCGGCAGGGACGACGGGTCTACGAAGGACTTGAAGCCGGCCAGCTTGATCGAAGACAGTCGCATGGAGCCCGTCGCGTGGCAAAAAACAATTCGCCCGCACCTGTTGCCGGGCGAGGGCTCGTTCGGGCCGTAGTGTAAAGTAAGTCAACGCGCCTGAAACGCTTGAACAATGCGCAAAAAACCGGCCAAAACGCCCAGAAAAACTCTGGAGACCTTCCCCAACCCGAAGCCCGGCCGCGACTACGCGATCCGCATGCGCCTGCCGGAATTCACCTGCCTGTGCCCGAAGACCGGCCAGCCCGACTTCGCCGTCCTCTACCTCGAATACGTCGCAGATAAGGCGTGCATCGAGTTGAAGTCGCTGAAGCTTTATCTCTGGTCGTTCCGCGACGAGGGGCACTTCCACGAGGACGTCACCAACCGCATGCTCGACGACCTCGTGCGGGCCATCGCGCCGCGCTTCATGCGCCTGACCGCGCGGTTCAACGTGCGCGGCGGCATTTACACCCACGTCGTCGCCGAGCACCGCGCGCGCGGCTGGAGCGGCGCCCTGCCGCCGGCCGCGTGGCATTCCGATCCCACCGCAGAGGGAGACACACCGCCATGACCTTCGCCGAGTTGCTGGACACGCAGTGGAGCGATTACTCCGAGCGGCACCGCAACCGCGTCAACCTGATGATCCACATCGTCACGGTGCCGCTGGTGTGGATCGCCGCGATCCAGGCGGCGGGCGCGCTGATGCTGACGCTGATCGGCGTCGGCGGCATCAAGATCCTGATCTGGGCCGCCATCCAGATTGCCATCGCTCTGTTCGCGCAGAACTACGGCAACGGCATGGAGGCGATCAAGCCGGCGCCGTTCACCAATGCCAAGGACTTCGCCCTGGGCGCGCTGGCCGAGCAGTTCGTGACCTTCCCGCGCTTCGTGCTGACGGGCGGCTGGTTGAGAAATCTGCAGGCGGCGGGGTGAACCCGCCGGGTTTCGGGGCATCGACAAGGCAGCACTTCCGGGAGCATTGAAATGAAACTGTTCATGGCTGCGGTGTTCACCTTGTATATCGGCGGCTGCGTTCTCGTTCCCGCGGGCGGTGCGGGCGGCAAGGCCGGCGGCGGAACGACCCTGGTCTGCCATAAGGGAAAAAAGACCATGGAACTCCCGAAGGAAGCGGTGCAGGCCCACCTCGACCACGGGGACCACCTGGGCCGGTGCTGAACCCAGCCGCAAGATGATCCCGAACCCGGGGACCTGGATGGCACTGCGCGCGCGGGGGGCGCTGATATTGCTGGTCGCCCTCGCGTCGTCTTCGGCCCTCGCCCAGCAGGCGGTCTTCCTGGCGCGCCACGCGGAGAAACTCGTCGAGAGCGACAATTCCGCCGCATCACCCCTGTCCAGGCAAGGCGAAGAGCGGGCCAGGCGGCTGGCGGCACTGCTGCGGGACGCTGGCATCAGGGCGATCTACACCAGTGAATACCCGCGCGCCATCCTGACCGCCGAACCTCTCGCGCTGGCGCTGAAGGTCAAGCCCGTCCCTTACGGGGGCGACAGCGGCAGCCTGGTCCGCCGCCTGCGCGACCATCATCGCGATGATGTTGTCTTGATCGTCGGCCACGGCAACACCGTTCCCGAGATCCTGAAGCTGCTGGGTCACACGGTCCCGGTAACGATTGCGCCGAATGAATACGACAACCTTTTCATGGTCGTGCCGCGCGCCGGGACGTCGCCAACGGTGCTGCGCCTTCGCTATTGAACGGGCCGCTCAGGGCGGATAGCCCGTGATCGCGCGGATGCGCCGGTACAGCGGCCGCAGCCGCGGGTACAGCGGCGCGTAGACCTCGCGGTAGAGTTGGTCGTAAACGCGCTGCGCGCTGCGGTCCGGCTCGAAGCGCGCGCCGGTGCGCGTCATCGCCGCCACGGCCGCCGGGTAGTCCGGGTGCAGACCGAGCCCGATGGCCGCGTCGATGGCCGCGCCGAGCGCCGAGGTTTCGTAGACTTCCGGCCGCTCGGCCGCCAGGCCGAACACGTCGGCCGTGACCTGCATGGCGACCTCGCTCTGCGAGCCGCCGCCGGCGACGACGACGCGGCGAATCGGCACTCCGGTCTTGCGCTCGATCTGGTCCTTGCCCGCGCGCAGGCCGTAGACCAGCCCCTCGATGATGGCGCGATAGAGATGCGCGCGCGTGTGCGCTTCGCCGAAGCCGATGATGGCGCCCTTGGCTTCCGGGCCCGGGTCGCGCACGCCCGGCGACCAGTAGGGCTGCAGCGTCAGGCCCATGGATCCCGGCGGCACGCCGCGTACCAGGTCGTCGAACAGCGCCTCGACCGGCACGTTGCGTTCGCGCGCCAGCGCCTGCTCGCGGTGCGCGAACTCGCGCTTGAACCAGCTCACCATCCAGAAGCCGCGGTAGATCTGCACCTCGGTGTTCCACATCGCCGGCAGCGCCGCCGGATAGGCCGGCAGCAGGCGCTGCACCTCGAGGTAGCGCGGCTGCGTGGTGTTGATGGTTGCGGTGGTGCCGAACGACAAGGCCGCGACGTCGGGCGCGAGCGCGCCGCTGCCCAGCACTTCGCAGGCCTTGTCGGCGGCGGCGGCGATCACCGGCAGGCGCGGCGGCAGGCCGAGTTCCCCGGCGGCAATGCGCGACAGGTGCCCCATCACCTGCCCCGGCGCGACCAGCGCCGGCAGCTGGTCGCGCCGCACCGCCACCGCGCGCCACTTCCAGTCGCCGTGGTGCGGCCAGCGGAGGTGCTTGTAGTCGAACGGCACGTAGCCGACCTGGCTGCCGGCCGAGTCGGTGTAGTTGCCGGTCAGGCGGAAGTTCAGGTAACCGGACAGGAACAGGTACTTCTTCGTTTCGCGCCACAGCGCCGGCTGGTACTGCGCCAGCCAGTTGGCCTCGGCTTCGCGCTGGAAATGGCGGATCAATCCACCCGCGCCCGCCAGGAAGAACAGCGTGTCCCACAGCGGGCCCATCGCCGGCGGCTGGTCGCATCGGCGCTGGTCCAGCCACAGGATCGCAGGGCGCAGCACGTGGCCACCGCCGTCGAGGCACACCGTGGTCGCGCGCTGCGTGGTCACGGCGAGGCCGGCGATGTCGGCGGGCTTCACCTCGCCGCCGGCCCACAGCTCGTGCACGCAGGCGAGCACCGCCTCCCAGTAACTGTCCGCGTGCTGCTCGGCCCAGCCCGGCTGCGGCGAGTGATAGGTCGGCTCGAACACCTTCTGGGCACGGGCCAGCAGCCGGCCCTGCGCGTCGAAGGCGATGGCGCGCGCGCTCTGCGTGCCGACGTCGATGGCGAGGATCCGGCTCGCACTCATCCCGGCCGGACCGGCGCGTGATCGCGTGCCCACAGCTCCAGGTAACGCCGCTCCTCCTCGCCCCAGCGCTGCGCGGACCAGCCGAGTTCCTGGCAGGCCACCGGCTGAATCTTCGGCAGCAGCGCGCCGCCGCCCTGCGGCGTGATCAGCCCGAGCCGCGAGCGGCGCAGCATGAGGTCGTCGAGGTGCACGACCTGCTCGTGACGCGCCGAATGGCGCAGCTTCATCAGGGAGTAGCGCGTGCCGGCCAGGCTGATCTCCTCGGCCGAGCGCTGTTGCGTACGCATGGCGGTACTGGTGGGGGCGCGGAACAGGGCGGCGTCGGCCGCCACCGGCGCCAGGCCGCGCTGCTGGCGCGCGGCCGCGCGCAGCGCCTGCCGCGCCGTGACGCGGAACGTGGTCAGCTTGCCGCCGGTGACGCCGACCAGCCCCGGCGCGCTCCACAGGGCCGCTTCGCGTGACTCGTCCGATGGCCGCGCCCGCCCTCCGGCCACCACCGGCCGCACCGCGCTGAAGGTGCTCAGCGCCTCGGCCGCGGTGAGCCTGCACCCCGGGAACTGGTGCGCGAGGCCCTCCAGCAGGTAGTCCGATTCCTGCGCGCTCATGCGCGGCGGCGTGCCGGCGGCCCCGTCGTGGTCGACGTCGGTGGTGCCGTACAGGGTCACGCCTTCCCAGGGATAGGCGAACACCGGGCGCCGGTCGCGCGGGTGCGGCCACGACACCGCGTGCCGCACCGGCAGCCGCTCCGCCGGGAACAGGAAATGGCTGCCGCGCAACGGCCGCAGCGCCGGCGCCGCACCCTCGCCCTGCAACCGCCCCGCGGCGGCGCCGGTGGCGTCGACGACGATGCCGCACTCGATCTCGCGCGCGCCGCCGCCGGCGTCCTCGACGCGCACGCCGCGAACCCGCTCGCCGGCCCGCAGCAGCCCGGCGACGCGCGTGTAGTTGCGCGCGGCGGCGCCGGCGTTGCAGGCCTCGATGATCAGGCTGATGACCAGGCGCGAGTCGTTGGTGCGCGCATCGTCATACAGCATGGCGCCGAGCAGCCCGTCCGGGCGCAGGCCCGGCTCGAGTTTCAACGCCTCCGCGGCCTCGATCCAGCGCGACTTGCGCTCGCCGGCCATGTGGTCGTAGAGCCACAGGCCGAAGCGCACCGCCAGCGGCCCGGGTCGCGCGCCACGGTAGATCGGCATCAGGAAGGTCTGCACCTCGACCAGGTCCGGGACCTCGCGCAGCAGGCGCTGGCGCTCGCGCACCGACTCGAGCGTGAGCTTCCAGTGCCCGGACTTCAGGTAGCGCAGGCCCCCGTGCACGAGCTTCGACGACCCCGACGACGTGCCCGAGGCGAAGTCGTGCTGCTCGAGCAGCAGCGCCGAAACGCCGGCGCGGGAGGCCTCGACCAGGATGCCGGCGCCGGTGATGCCGCCGCCGACGATGATGAGGTCGTAACGCGGCGCCAGGTCGGCGAGTGCGGTGCGTTTCATTGCAGCAGTTTGCCCGGATTCAGCAGGCCCTCCGGGTCGAACTCGCGGGCCATGGCGCGCAGCAGCCCCATGCCCGCCGCGCCCTTCTCCGCCGCCAGGTAAGGGGCGTGGTCGGCGCCGACGCCGTGCTGGTGGCTGATGGTGCCGCCGTGCCTGACAATGGCGCCGGACACCGCCTGCTTGAAGCGCCCCCAGCGCTCGAGCTCGCGATCCGGGTCGCCACCCAGGCGCCAGACGAAGGTCGAGTAGACGCTGCAGCCCTGGCGGTACACGTGGGACAGGTGCGTGTAGGCGTGGACGCGCTCACCGTCGCGCTGGAACACCTCGCGCGCCGCCTGCTCGACCTCGCGCATGTACGCGGTGACGGCCGGCCAGTTCAGGCAGGTCTCCATCGTGTCCACCGCGTAGCCAGCGTCCCACAGCGAGTTGCGCAGGTAGGCGCTGCGGAAGCGGTTCTTCACCCAGCCCGCGCCGGGCCGCGCACCGGCATGCACGCCGCCGTGCGCGCGCGCCACGGCCAGGGCGTCGCGCCGGGCCGACCGGACGGCGCGCGCCGCGCCGGTCACGCCGAGCAGCAGCATGACCTTGCCCGCGCCGATGCCGCGCAGCCGCAGGTAGCGTTCGAGCCAGGCGATCAGGCGCGGGTGCCCGGCGAGGCCGAGCTGGGTCTCGGTCTCCACCTCGTTCGACAGGCGCAGCATCGACAGCGGGATGTCGCCCTGCGCCAGAACGCGCAACGCGCCGAGGCCGTGCCGCCACGACGGAAAGAACACCGCGTGAAACACTTCGCGCTGCGGCAGCTTGCGGATGCGGACCGCGACCTCGGTCAGCACGCCGAGGCGGCCTTCGGAACCCATCACGCACTCGCGCAGGTCCGGCCCGGCTGAGGATGCCGGCACGGCGCCGACCTGCCAGTCGCCCTTGAAGGTCGCGAGCCGGCCGGCGTGGAACAGATGCTCGATGCGCCCGTAGCGCAGCGACTGCTGACCGCAGGAGCGCGTGACCACCCACCCGCCCAGCGTGGACAGCTCGTACGACTGCGGAAAATGGCCGAGCAGGCAACCCTGCTGCGCGAGCTGCGCCTCGACGCGCGGGCCGGGCGTGCCGGCGCCGAAGCGCGCCAGCAAAGCCGCTTCGTCGACCCCCAGGAGCCGGTCGAGCCGCTCGAGCGACAGCGACAGCACCGGGCGCTCCGATGCCAGCACGGCGAGGTGCCCGGCCACGCTGGTGCCGCCGCCGTACGGGACCACCACGGCGCCGAGCCGGCGGGCCTGGGCCAGCGCGGCCGCGGCCTCGTCGTGGCCGGCCGGCAGCGCCACCGCGTCGGGGAACGGCCCGAGCCGGCCCGAGCGCATGGCCACCCAGTCCGGAAAGCTCTGCCCACGGGCGTGGCGCAGGCGCGCCTCGGCCTGGGTGTCGAAGCCGGCGTTCTCGAGGCGCGAGCCCGGCACGGCCTGCAGCGCGCGCTCGAGCGAGGCGTCGCGCGGCGGCGCGCCGGGCCCCAGGCGCTCGCGCAGGAACGCCAGCGCCTCCGGCGTCAGCGGATACTCGTGTGCGCCATCACCCCAGCCGTTCCAGCGCCTCACCCACCCTCCCTCGCCGCCGCCGCGGCGGCGCGCCTTACGCCACGCGTGCGGCGCGTCGCAGCGCCGTGGCCGGCGGCGTCACCAGCGTGCGCAGCGCCGGCACCGTCACGCAGGGCCCGTCCAGGCGGCCACGCAGCACGGCCGACGCCGCCTCGGGTTCGCCGAGCGTGTCGACCACGAGCCGCGCCCCCGCGAAGTCCTCGTGCGCCGTATTGTCGTTGGTGGTGACCACGGTGGCGATGCCGGCCGCGGTCGCCGCGGCGAGCCCCGCTTGCGAATCCTCGATCGCCACGCATTCGTGCGCCGCCAGTTCGAGCCGCGCCAGCGCCAGCAAGTACAGGTCGGGCGCGGGCTTCTTGTGCTCGACCTCGCGTCCGCAGACCAGCACGTCGAACTGGCGCACCAGCGCGGCGCCGAGGCTGTGGCGCAGGATCGGCGCGAGCGTGGAGCGGCTGGCGCTGGTGACGATCGCCAGGCGCAGGCCCTCGGTCTTGGCCTCACCCATCAGGCGCGCCACGCCGGGCCGCAGCGGCACGCGGCCGCGGCGCACGAGGCGGCGGAAGTAGCGGCTCTTCAGCGCGTGCACCGCGCTGGCCCAGCGCCGCGGGTCGGTGTGGATGGGCTCGCGGTGCTCGCCGAGGTCGGGGTCGTACCGCTTGAGGTACTGCAGCAGCCGTTCCTTGCCGCCGGTATGGCGCAACAGCTTGCGGTACAGCTTCGGGCCCCAGCGGAACGGCAGCCCCAGCTTCCTGAACGCGCGGTTGTACGCCGGCCGGTGACCGAGCCTTTCCGTGTCCGCAAGGGTGCCGTCGAGATCGAACAGCAGCGCCCGCAAAGTCATGGTCGGTTAGCCTAGCACCAACGACTTGCCGCCAACTGAACTTCGAGTGCAAACGCCCCGTCCGCGCTATCGCGGCCGCTTCGCGCCCACGCCGTCAGGGCCGCTGCACCTGGGCTCGCTGCTGACCGCGCTGGCGAGCTGGCTCGCCGCGCGGAACACTGGCGGCGCCTGGCTGTTGCGCATTGACGACCTCGATCGCGCGCGCTGCCCGCGTGGGACCGATGCGGTGATCCTGCGCCAGCTCGAAGCCCATGGCCTGGAATGGGACGAGTCGCCGCGCTACCAGGCCCTGCACCTCGACGAGTACCGCGAGGCGCTGGATCGCCTGCAGCGCGCCGCGCGCCTCTATGCCTGCGCCTGCTCGCGTGGCGCGCTGCGCGAAAGCGCGCTGGCGGGGCCCGACGGGCCGGCCTATCCAGGCACCTGCCGCGACGCCGGACTGGCGTCGACACGCCGCGCGCTGCGGGCGCGCTTGCCGGACCGTGAGGCCTGCTTCGACGACGCCTGGCAAGGGCGCCAGTGCCGCGCGCTGCGCCGCGAGGTCGGCGATTTCGTCGTGCGCCGCGCTGACGGCCAGCCGTCGTACCAGCTCGCCTGCGCCTTGGACGAGGACGCACAGGCGGTGACCGACGTGGTGCGGGGCGCGGACCTGCTGGGCTCGACGTTCTGCCAGCGCTGGCTGCAGCAGCAGCTGGGCCTGACGGCGCCCCGGCACGCCCACCTGCCGGTCCTGACGGACGCGCGCGGACGCAAGCTCAGCAAGCAGAACCACGCGCCGGCGGTCGACGCGCGGGCCGCGGCGCGCAACCTGCGCCACTGCCTGGCCCTGCTCGGCCAACCCGGGCCGGGGGCCGGATCGCCCGGCGCGATGCTGCGCGCCGCCGCGGCGCAGTGGGATGCGGCACTCGTGCCACGCACCGCACAAATCGTGCACCTTCCCCTATAATGCAGTGCAACAAAGGCAGCCGATTCGCTCCATGTCCGACGCCATCCGCATCATCAAGAAGTACCCGAACCGCCGGCTGTACGACACGGAGGTCAGCCGCTACATCACCCTGGAGGAAGTGCGCCAGCTGGTGATGGAGAACGTGAAGTTCCGCGTGCTCGACAAGAACACGCACGACGACATCACCCGCAGCATCCTGTTGCAGGTCATCGCCGAGCAGGAGGAAGGCGGCAACCCGATCTTCACCACCGAGCTGCTGATCCGCGTGATCCGCTTCTACGGCGACCCGATGCAGGCCAGCATCACGCGCTACCTCGAGCTGTCCATGCAGCTGTTCGTGCAAAAACAGCACCAGTTCGCCGAACAGCTCAAGCAGATGCTCGGCCAGGCGCAGTCGCCGGTGCAGCTGCTCAAGGACCTCGCCGAGCAGAACGTTCCGATCTGGCGCTCGGTGCGGCGCGAGTTCCTCAAGAACCTCTCGCGCGCCAAGTCCACCCTGCGCACGCGGCGGCGCGGTGCCTCCGAGAGCTCGTCCGGGGCGGCGGGAGCCGGCGACAACTAGGCACCCATATTCGTGACGCGCACGTCACGAATGTTGCGCTTGTCCTTCATAATGCGTTGTTTATGCGTGCTTTTTAATTTAAAGGCACTGCATTGACTTAGCAGTAAGTCGGGCGTATAGTGCACTGCAACATAACCTTGGCATAAGAAACCCGGCAGCGCCGGGTTCAAGTCAAGCCAGAGTTATGTGAAGGCTCCTCCAGAAAGGCCTCTGTGCCTTTCTCGCACCTTGCCCCGTCTCCCCCGACGGGGTTTTTTTTGGCCCATGCGCGGCCGAATCCCGCTTCAGACCCGCGCCGTTCGTGGCTCGCTACTGCGCCTGCTGCGCCTCTGCCGGCTTCGCTTCGCCGCCGACCGCCTTCATCGACAGGCGGATGCGGCCCTGCTTGTCGACTTCGAGCACCTTGACCCGCACGATGTCGCCTTCGGACAGCTCGTCGGAGATGTTCTCGACCCGCTTGTCCGAGATCTGCGAGATGTGCACCAGGCCGTCCTTGCCCGGCAGGATGGTGACGAACGCGCCGAAGTCCATCAGGCGCGCGACGCGGCCCTCGTAGACCTCGCCGACCTGCACGTCGCGCGTCAGCGCGTTGATGCGGTCGATCGCCGCCTCGGTGGCCTTCTTGTCCACCGCCGCGATCTTGATGGTGCCATCGTCCTCGATGTCGATCTCCGTGCCGGTCGCCTCGGTGATCGAGCGGATGGTCGCGCCCCCCTTGCCGATGACGTCGCGGATGCGCTCCGGGTTGATCTTGATGGTGGTGATGCGCGGCGCGTACGGCGACATCTCGGCGCGCGGCTTCTCCAGCGACCTGGCCATCTCGCCGAGGATGTGCATGCGCGCATCCTTGGCCTGCGCCAGCGCCTGTTTCATGATCTCGCCGGTGATGCCGTTGATCTTGATGTCCATCTGCAGCGCGGTGATGCCGTCGCGCGTGCCGGCCACCTTGAAGTCCATGTCGCCGAGGTGATCCTCGTCACCGAGGATGTCGGTCAGCACGCTCCACTTCCCGCCTTCCTTGATCAGGCCCATGGCGATGCCGGCCACCGGCGCCTTGATCGGCACGCCCGCGTCCATCAGCGCCAGCGCCGAGCTGCACACCGTGGCCATCGAGCTCGAGCCGTTCGACTCCAGCGTCTCGGCCACCAGGCGAACGACGTAGGGGAATTCCTTCTCCAGGTCCGGCAGGATCGCCATCAGGCCGCGCTTGGCCAGGCGGCCGTGGCCGATCTCGCGGCGCTTCGGACCCATCATGCGGCCGGTCTCGCCGACGCAGAACGGCTGGAAGTTGTAGTTCAGCATGAAGGGGTCCTTCCACTCGCCCTCGACCGCGTCGATGATCTGGGCGTCGCGGCCGGTGCCGAGCGTGACGGCCGCCAGCACCTGGGTCTCGCCACGGGTGAACAGCGCCGAGCCGTGCGCGCGCGGCAGGATGCCGACGCCGGTCGCGATCGGCCGCACCGTCTTCGTGTCGCGGCCGTCGATGCGCGGCTCGTTGGCCAGGATGCGGCCGCGGACCAGCCGGTACTCGATGTTGGCGAACGCGGTCTCGACCTGCGCCTCGCTCCACTTCGGCGCCTCGCCGGAGGCGAACTTCCCGATCGCGGCGGCGCGGGCCTTGTCGAGCGCGTCGCGGCGGTCTTCCTTCTTCTTGATGCTGTAGGCGGCGGCAACCTGCGGCTCGAACTCGGCCACGTCCTTCTCGATCTCCGCCAGCTTGGCGTCCGGGCTCCACTGCCACTTCGGCTTGCCGGCTTCCGCGGCCAGCTCGTTGATCGCCTTGATCGCGACCTGCATCTGCTCGTGGCCGAACAGCACGGCGCCGAGCATGACGTCCTCGGACAGGATCCTGGCTTCGGATTCGACCATCAGCACCGCGTCCTTGGTGCCGGCGACGACCAGGTCGAGCTGCGAGGCCTCGAGCTGGGTCGCAGTCGGGTTCAGCAGGTACTTGCCATCGGCGTAACCGACACGGGCGGCGGCGATCGGGCCCTGGAACGGCACGCCGGCGATGGCCATCGCGGCCGAGGCGCCGATCAGCGCCGGGATGTCGCCGTCGACCTCCGGGTTCAGCGACAGCACCGTCGCGATGACCTGGATCTCGTTGAAGAAGCCTTCGGGGAACAGCGGGCGGATCGGGCGATCGATCAGGCGGCTGGTCAGCGTCTCCTTCTCGGTCGGGCGGCCCTCGCGCTTGAAGAAGCCGCCGGGAATGCGGCCGCCGGCGTAGAACCGCTCCTGGTAATCAACCGTCAGCGGGAAGAAATCCTGCCCGGGTTTCGGCTCTCTGCGGGCGCAAACCGTGACCAGCACGACGGTGTCGTCGACCGTGACGGTGACGGCGCCGTCGGCCTGGCGGGCCATGTGGGAGGTTTCCAGCGTGACGGTGTGCGCACCGTACTGGAAGGATTTCTTGATGGGATTGACGGGAAAAGCCATATCAGGCTCCGTGAAGGCGGTTCGGTCGGGGAACTACGGAAGCGCCGGAATCTAGCGGCGCAGACCGAGGTCGGTAATCAGCTTGGCGTAGCGGTCCTGATCGGACTTCTTGAGGTAATCGAGCAGCTTGCGGCGCTTGTTGACCATCTTGAGCAGGCCGCGGCGCGAGTGATGGTCTTTCTTGTTCGCCTCGAAGTGCGGCGACAGGCTGTTGATGCGCTCGGACAGCAGCGCGACCTGGACTTCGGGGGAGCCGGTATCGGCCTTGCCGCGGCGGTGCTTCTCGACCACGGTGCGTTTCTGCTCGACATTCAGAGGCATTTTTTACAACTCCAGCGTTCGATCATTTCGGTCTTTTGAAGGGCGCGCATTCTACCCGCGCGCACCCCATTCCACAAGGAAAATCAGGGGGTTTCGGCGGACCCCCCGGTCAGCCAGCGCCGCGGCGCCAGACGCCCGTCCGGCCCCCGTTCGGCGATGCCCAGCAGGGCTCCGCCGGCGCCGGTGACGGCGACCAGGCACGGGGCGTCGGTGACTGCGGCCGGAGCCTCCACCGCCTGGCCGCGCGCCAGCCGCGCCGCCCGACCGGGGTCCACCTCGACCCGGGGCCAGGCCGCCAGCCCTGCGAGCGGCGGCAGCAGCAGCGCATCGAGCGCCGCCGGCCCCTCCCCGGCGGCCTGCTCCAGCGTCTGCGCGGCGACCAGGTCGGCCTCCCGGAACGGCCCGGCCTCGAGGCGGCGCAGGTCCGCCACGTGCGCGCACTGGCCGGCGGCGGCGGCCAGATCCTCGACCAGGGTGCGGACGTAAGTGCCTTTGGAGCAGCGCACGTCGAGTTCGAAGGCGGCGGACCCGGCAGCCCCGGCCTCGAACGCGACCAGGCGCAGCGCATGGATGCGCACCGGCCGCTCCTGCCGCTCGACTTCGATGCCCGCGCGGGCCAGTTCGTACAGCGGCTTGCCGTCGCGCTTGAGGGCCGAGTACATCGGCGGGCGCTGGCGGATGTCGCCGGTGAACGCGGGCAGCGCCGCCTCCAGCCGCTCCCGGGTCAGCCGCGAAGCGTCGGAGCGGCGCGTGACCTCGCCTTCCGCATCGCCGGTGGTGGTGCAGGCGCCGAGCGCCGCCCGCACGTGGTAGCGCTTGTCGGCGTCGAGCAGGTAGCCCGACAGCTTGGTCGCCTGCCCGAGGCAGACCGGCAGCACGCCGGTGGCGAGCGGGTCGAGCGCGCCGGTGTGCCCGGCCTTCTGCGCCCGGTACAGGCGCTTGACGCGCTGCAGGGCGGCGTTCGAGGTCATTCCCGACGGCTTGTCGAGGACCAGGATGCCGTTCACCTCGCGGCTCGGGCGCCCGCTCAGGTGCCCCCTCAGGCGTCGCTCTCCCCGCGGTCGTGCGCGTGGTGCTCGTCTTCCTCGCGCGCGTCGCGGATCAGACGGTTGAGGTGATCGGCGTTGGCGGCGGTGGCGTCGCCGTGGAAGCGCAGTTCGGGGATGTGCTTGATGGCGAGGCGATGCTTGAGCGCCTGGCGCAGCTTCGGCGCCGCGCCGTTCAGCGCCGCCGCCGCCTCGGCGGGCTTGCCGTCGAGCGCCAGCACGCTGACGTGGATTCTCGCGTTGCGCATGTCCGGCGAGACCTCGACTGAGGTCAGCGTCACGCCCCGGACCCGCGGGTCGCGCAGCTCGTCGCGGATCAGCTCGGCCAGCTCGCGCTGGATCTGGGCGTTGATGCGCGCGGTGCGCGGGTATTCCTTGGGCATGACGGAAAAGTGACGGAAAAGGGGTCAGATCCAATTTCGGATGGGCGGCTCAGGACGGCGGAGGCGGTTGGCGAAAATGGACCTGACCCCTTTTTCGCTACCGCGTGGCGACGGCCTCGGCCTTCACCGTGCGCTTGACCTGCACGCGGTCGAAGCACTCGATCTGGTCGCCGGCCTTGACGTCGTTGTAGTTCTTCACGCCGATGCCGCACTCGGTGCCGGCCTCGACCTTGTTGGCGTCGTCCTTGAAGCGCCGCAGCGAATCGAGTTCGCCTTCGTAGATGACCACGTTGTTGCGCAGCACGCGCACCGGCAGGCCGCGGCGCACCTCGCCCTCGACGACCAGGCAGCCGGCGATCGAGCCGAACTTGCTGCTGCGGAACACCTCGCGCACCTGCGCGGTGCCGACGATTTTCTCGTGGGTCTCGGTGCCGAGCAGGCCCGAGATGGCGTCGGTGACGTCATCGATCAGCTGGTAGATGATCGAGTAGTAGCGCACGTCGACGCCGGTCTCCTGGATGCGGCGGCGCGCGGTGGCGTCGGGGCGCGCGTTGAACGCGACGATGATGCTGCCTGCGGCCAGCGCCAGGTCCACGTCGGACTCGCTGATGCCGCCGATGCCGGTGGCAACGATGTTGACCTTGACCTCGGCGCTGGGGATTTTCTGCAGCGCCTCGGTGATGGCCTCGGCGCTGCCCTGCACGTCGGCCTTGATCATCAGGTTCAGCAGCTTCTCGGCGCCGCCGTCTCCCATCCGGGCGAACACCTGCTCCATGCGCACCGCCTGTTGCTGGGCGAGCTTGGTCTCACGCTGGCGCGAGGCGCGCAGGTCGGCCAGCTCGCGCGCCTTGCGCTCGTCGGCCACCACCATGACGTCGTCGCCGGCTTCCGGCACGCCCGACAGGCCGAGCACCTCGACCGGCATCGACGGGCCGGCGGCCTTCACCGGCTGGCGGTTCTCGTCGAACATGGCGCGCACGCGACCGAAGAACGGGCCGGTCAGCAGAATGTCGCCCTGCTTGAGCGTGCCGGAGCGCACCAGCACGGTGGCCACCGGGCCGCGCCCTTTCTCGAGGCTCGACTCCACGACGCTGCCCTTGGCCGGCCCGTCGGCCGGCGCCTTGAGCTCGAGCACTTCGGCCTGCACCAGCACCGCGTCGAGGAGCGCGTCGATGCCCTGGCCGCTGTGCGCGGACACGCCGACGAACTGGGTGTCGCCGCCCCAGTCCTCCGGAATGACCTCTTCCTTGGACATCTCGGTCTTGACCCGGTCGAGGTCCGACTGCGGCTTGTCCATCTTGGTCACCGCCACGACCATCGGCACCCTGGCGGCCTTGGCGTGCTGCACCGCCTCGCGCGTCTGCGGCATGACGCCGTCGTCGCCGGCGACGACCAGGATGACGATGTCGGTGATGCGGGCGCCGCGCGCGCGCATGCGCGTGAAGGCGGCGTGGCCCGGCGTGTCGAGGAACGTGACCGTGCCCTTGGACGTCTTCACGTTGTAGGCGCCGATGTGCTGGGTGATGCCGCCGGCCTCGCCGGCCGCCACGCGGGTCTTGCGGATGTAGTCGAGCAGGGAGGTCTTGCCGTGGTCGACGTGGCCCATCACGGTCACGATCGGCGCGCGCGGCTGCGCTTCGGCCTCGACCTGCTCGCCGGCGGCGGCGAGCAGGAGGTTGTCCTCGACGTCGGTGGCCTTGGTGGTCTTGACGATGTGGCCCATCTCCTGCACCGCCAGCGTCGCGGTGTCCTGGTCGATGGACTGGTTGATGGTGACCATCACGCCCATGCCCATCAGCACCTTGATGACCTCGGTGGCCTTGACCGCCATGCGGTTGGCCAGCTCGCCGACGGTGATGAACTCGGGCACCTCGACCTCGCGCACCACCGGCGCGGTGGGCTGCTGGAAGGCATGCTGGGTCTCGACCTGGATCGGCGCGCCCTTGCGCGGACCCCGGCGCTCGGCACGGCGCAGCGACTTGCCGGGCGCGATGTGCGGCGTCGCGCGCTGGATGCCCTCGCGCTCGTTGCGGCGGATCACGGTCGGCTCAGTACGCTTGACCTCCGACGCGCGCCGCAGGTTCTCCTCGGCGCGCTTGCGGGCAGCCTCACCCTCGGTGCGGGCGTGAACGTCGACCCCGGCGCGCGCGATGTCGGCCGTCGCCTTGCGCAACTCCTCCTCGGCCCGGCGCCGCGCTTCCTCTTCCTCGCGCAGCTTGCGGCCGGCCTCTTCCTGCTGGCGGCGGGCCTCGGCCTCGGCGGCGGCGCGCGCCGCAGCCTCGTGCTCGGCCTGCTCCTTGGCGGCGGCCGCAGCGTCGGCCGCGGATTCCTCGCCCTCGACGCCGCGCTTGACGTAGGTGCGCCGCTTGCGCACCTCGATGCTGACCATCTTGGCCGGCGCCCCGCGCCCGCCGCCCAGCCTCAGCTCGGTGGTCTCCTTGCGCTTGAGCGTGATGCGGCGCGGCTCGCTGCCGGCGCTGCCCGCGGCCGGCCGTTTCTCGGCCAGGTGGACCAGCAGCGCGCGCTTGTCGGCCTCGGTGACCTTCGACGACTCGTCGTCCACGGACACGCCCGCCTGCTTGAGCTGGGCCAGCAGCATGTCCACCGGGATCTTCACCTCGGCTGCGAAATCGCGAACGGTCGTGCTCATGGGGGCGTTATTGTTCCCGAATCAGGCCTGGGCGAACCAGTGGGCGCGCGCGGCCTTGATCAGGGCCGCGGCCCTGGCCTCGTCCATCGCCACTTTCTCCATCAGCTCGTCGGTGGCCAGGTCGGCCAGGTCGTCGCGCGTGACCACGCCCTGTTCCGCCAGCGTCTGGGCCAGCCCGGCGTCCATGCCGTCGACCGCCAGCAGGTCGTCCGCCGGCCTGACCTCGCCGGCATGCTCGGCCTTGGCGATGGCCTTGGTCAGCAGCACGTCGCGCGCGCGGTTGCGCAGCTCCTCGACGATCTCCTCGTCGAAGCCCTCGATCTGCGTCAGCTCCTGCGCCGGCACGTAGGCCACTTCCTCGAGCGTGCTGAAACCTTCCTGCACCAGCACGGTGGCGACGTCCTCGTCCACGCCGAGCTGTTCCATGAACAGCGCCAGCGTACCTTCGCTCTCCTGCTGTTGCTTGGCCGCGGCGTCGGCCGCGGTCATCACGTTCAGCACCCAGCCGGTCAGCTCGGACGCCAGCCGCACGTTCTGGCCGCCGCGGCCGATGGCCTGCGCCAGCTTGTCCTCGGCCACCGCGATCGCCATCGAGTGGGCTTCCTCGTCCACCACGATCGACTCGACCTCGGCCGGGGCCATGGCGTTGATGACGAACTGCGCCGGGTTCTCGTCCCACGGCACGATGTCGATGCGCTCGCCGGCCAGCTCGTTGCTGACGCTCTGCACGCGCGAGCCCCGCATGCCGACGCAGGCGCCGACCGGGTCGATGCGCTTGTCCTTGGCCTTGACCGCGACCTTGGCGCGCAGGCCCGGGTCGCGCGCGGCGCCCTTGAGCTCGATCAGGCCCTGGGCGATCTCCGGCACCTCGAGCTTGAACAGCTCGATCAGGTACTTGGGCGAGGTGCGGGTCAGGAACAGCTGCGGGCCGCGGATCTCGGAGCGCACCTCGTACAGGTAGCCGCGCACGCGGTCGCCCGGGCGCAGCGGCTCGCGCGGGATCAGGTGCTCGCGCGGCACGATGGCCTCGGCGGCGCCGCCGAGGTCGACGATGACGGCGCCGCGCTCGAGCCGCTTGACCAGGCCGGTCAGCAGCTCGCCGGTGCGATTCTTGTAGGCCTCGACGATCTGCGCGCGCTCGGCCTCGCGCACCTTCTGCACGATGACCTGCTTGGCGGCCTGCGCCGAGATGCGGCCGAACTCGACGTTGTCGAGTTTCTCCTCGATCACGGCGCCGACCTGCAGCGCCGGGTCCCTTTTCACGGCGTCGGCCAGATAGAGGTGGCGCTCGGGCGACTCGAAGGTCTCGTCGCCGTCGGCCAGCACGGTCCAGCGGCGGAAGGTCTCGTAATTGCCCGTGGCGCGCTCGATGGCGACGCGCACGTCGTACTCCTCGCTGTGCTTCTTCTTGGTTGCGGACGCCAGCGCGGCTTCCAGCGCCTCGAAGATGATCTCCTTCTCGACGCCCTTCTCGTTCGAGACCACGTCGACCATCAGCAGAATGTTCTTGTTCACGATCCGCTCAGCTCCGTTTCATAGTCCGGCACCAATCGCGCCCGCTCAATCTCATCCAGCCTCAGCTCGACCGTGCCGGCGTCCACGGTCTTCAGCACCACTTGGCCGTCCTTCAACCCCTTCAGCAGGCCCTGAAACTTGCGGCGGCCCGCCTTCGGGGCGATCAGCTGCACCTTCGCCACCTGCCCGGCGAAGCGCTCAAAATGCGCCGGCTTCACCAGCGGCCGGTCCAGCCCGGGCGACGACACCTCGAGCCGGTAGTTCTGCGGGATGGGATCTTCCACATCCAGCACGCCTTCGACCTCGCGGCTGACCCGCTCGCAGTCGCCCAGCGTGATGCCGCCCGGCGCGTCGATGAACAGGCGCACCATCGCCGACCCTTTATGGGAGCTAAATTCAAGCAAAACAAGCTCATAGCCCATGGTATTCACCAAGGGCTCGAGCATCGCCTGTAGCCGGTCCTGCACTGACGCCATCGCTGCCACCGCCGCCTTGCGGGAACAAAAAAGGGCCTCAAGGGCCCTGGTTGTTCCACACCAGTTGTTCTTGGTAGCGGGGGCAGGATTCGAACCTGCGACCTTCGGGTTATGAGCCCGACGAGCTGCCAGACTGCTCCACCCCGCACCGGGGCGCGCATGATAGTGGGTAAGCCTGCGGGCGGCAAGGCTTTTCCGGTTCAAAGCGGTTCAAAGGGGACGGACTCCTTTGAGTGCTGCCGGCCCTGCCTGCCGGGGCGGCCGCGGATCAAAGGAGTCCGTCCCCTTTGAACCGTCCCCTTTGAACCGGGCACCAAATAAAAAACCGGCGTATGCCGGTTTTTTATTTGGTGCCCACGGAGGGACTCGAACCCCCACGACTCTCGCCGCTACCACCTCAAGGTAGTGCGTCTACCAATTCCGCCACGTGGGCTGAAACCGCGGCCCGCCTTCGGCCGCCCAGACTTATTCCGGCACCTCCGGCGTATCCGGCTCCGCCGCCGGCTGCTCCTGCGGCACCACGGCCGGGGCCGCGGCCGCTGGCGCCACCTTGTCGACGACGCTGTCGGGCTCCTTCTTGCCCTGCACCACGTAGGCCAGGGACAGGCTGGCCAGGAAGAACGCGGTGGCGCAGATCGCCGTGGCCCGGCTGAGGAAGTTGGCCGAGCCGCGCGCGCCGAACACGGTGCCCGAGGCGCCACTGCCGAACGCCGCGCCGGCGTCGGCGCCCTTGCCGTGCTGCAGCAGCACCAGCCCGATCAGCGCCATGGCCGCGAGCACCTGAACCACCACCAGAACCGTATGCATTGTGGAACCGCCACCCTCACGACTTGGGGAGTTGCGCCTGCGCGGCGGCGCAGATCGCGAGAAATTCGTCCGCCTTGAGCGAGGCCCCGCCGACCAGGCCGCCGTCAACGTCCGGTTCCGCAAACAGCGTACCGGCATTGCCGGCATTGACGCTGCCGCCGTACAGGACCCGCAAAGCGGCGGCGATTCTAGCATCACGCGCCCCCACCTGTGCACGCAAAAAAGCGTGCGCCGCCTGCGCCTGTCGCGGCGTCGCGGTGCGGCCCGTGCCGATGGCCCATACCGGCTCGTAGGCAACCACGGCCCGGGCCAGGCTCTCGACGCCGCACAGCTCGAGCACGGCACCGAGCTGGCGCTGCAACACGGCCTCGGTCTGGTCCTGCTCGCGCTGCTCGAGGGTCTCGCCCACGCACAGGATCGGCGTCAGGCCGAGCGCCTGCGCCGTCTTGAACTTCCTCGCCACCGCCGCATCGGTGTCGCCGTACAGCGCACGCCGCTCCGAGTGCCCGACGATGACGTACTCGCAGCCGGCCTCGCTCAGCATGGCGCCATGGATCTCGCCGGTGAACGCGCCCGGCTTTTCCTGCTCAGACAGGTTCTGCGCGCCGAGCCGGATTGCAGTGCCCTGGATCAGCCGGGCCACCGATTCGAGGTAGACCGCCGGCGGGCACACCAGCACCTCGGCGCCGGGGCGCTCCGCGAGGCCGCCGGCGATCCTGCCGACCAGCGCGGCATTGGCCTCGCGACCGCCGTTCATCTTCCAGTTCCCCGCGATGAGACTCTGGCGCATCACGCGCTCCCGTGGCGAGGAAATCAGTGGGCCGCGGCGCGGACTTCGGCCGCGATGGACTCGGCGGTTTCGCGCGACTCGCGTTCGTCGCGGGCCTCGACCATGACGCGCACCAGCGGCTCGGTACCGGACGGGCGCAGCAGGATGCGGCCGCGCCCGTTGAGCTTCCGCTCACCCGCCTTCAGGGCGCCCTGCACGGCGGCCGCCTCGACGATCGCGCGCGCCGCGCCTTTCACCGGCACATTGATCAGCACCTGCGGGTATTTCTCCACCGGCTTGACCAGTTCGGCCAGCGGCTTGCCGGTGCGCACCATCTCGGCCAGCACCTGCAGGGCCGAGACGATGCCGTCGCCGGTGGTGGTGCGGTCGAGGCAGACGATGTGGCCGGACGACTCGCCGCCGAGCGTGCCGCCGGTCTCCTCGAGCCGCTCGAGCACGTAGCGGTCGCCCACGGCGGCGCGCTCGAAGCCGAGCCCGAGCTTGCGCAGGGCCAGCTCGAGGCCGAGGTTGCTCATGTGCGTGCCGACCACCGGCCCGCGCAGCTCGCGGCTCTCGTGGCGGGCGCGCGCGATCACGTACAGCAGCTCGTCGCCGTCGACGGCGTTGCCCTGCCGGTCCACCATCAGGCAGCGGTCGCCGTCGCCGTCGAGCGCGATGCCGACGTCGGCATTGCGCCGCCGGACCTCGTCGCGCAGCGCCTGCAGGTGGGTCGAGCCGCACTCGTGGTTGATGTTGAGCCCGTCCGGATGGTTGCCGATGGCGTGGACCGACGCGCCCAGCTCGCGGAACACCGGCGGCGCCACCTTGTAGGTGGCGCCGTGGGCGCAGTCCACCACCAGCTTGAGGTCGTCGAGCGAGGCCGTCAGCGGGAAGGCGCGCTTGCAGAACTCGATGTAGCGTCCCGGCGCGTCGTCGATGCGGTGGGCCTTGCCGATCTGCTCGGACGGCACCGTCTCGAGCGGCTGCTCCAGCAGCTGCTCGATGTTCCGCTCGACCTCTTCGGCCAGCTTGCGCCCGCTGGCCGAGAAGAACTTCACGCCGTTGTCCGTGTAGGGGTTGTGCGAAGCGCTGATGACCACGCCGACGCTGGCGCGGAAGGTGCGCGCGAGGTAGGCGATCGCGGGCGTCGGCAGCGGACCGACCATGCCGACCGAAACGCCGGCGGCGGCGAAGCCGGCCTCGAGCGCCGACTCGAACAGGTAGCCCGACAGGCGCGTGTCCTTGCCGATGATCGCGAGCGGGTGCTCGCTGGCCTGGGCGAACACGCGGCCGGCGGCCCAGCCGAGCTTCAGCGCGAAATCAGGCGTCATCGGCGGCTGCCCGACGCGCCCGCGCACTCCATCGGTGCCAAAATACTTGCGGGTCATTCCTGGCGCGCGGCGCGGATCGCCGCGGTGACCGTGAGGGCGTCCATTGTGGCACGCACATCGTGCGTGCGGACGATACGCGCACCCTGCCACGCCGCCAGGGCCGCGACCGCCACGCCGCCCGCCTGCCGCTCGCCGACCGGCCGGTCCAGCAACTGGCCGAACATCGACTTGCGCGACGCACCCACCATCACCGGCAGGCCCAGTTCGGCGATGACGTCGATGCCGCCGAGCAGCTCGAGGTTGTGCCGCAGGTCCTTGCCGAAGCCGATGCCGGGGTCGACGACGAGCCGCTCGCGCGCGATGCCGGCGTCCAGGCAGGCCTGCGCCCGGTCGCGCAGGAACGCGGCGACTTCCTCGACCGCGTCAAGGTAGGCCGGCGCCTGCTGCATGGTGCGCGGCTCGCCTTGCATGTGCATCAGGCATACCGCCGCGCCGCTGTCGCGCGCGGCCAACAGCGCGCCCGGCGCGCGCAACGCCATGACGTCGTTGATCAGCTCGGCCCCGGCGGCACAGGCTGCGCGCATGACGCCGGGCTTCATGGTGTCGATCGAGACGACGCAATCCAGCTCCGAGCGGATGCGCTCGATCACCGGCACCACGCGCTCCAGCTCGGTGGCCTCGGCGACCGGCGGCGCACCCGGCCGCGTCGACTCGCCGCCGACGTCGACCACGCGGGCGCCTTCCTCCACCATCGCCCGCGCCCGCGCCAGCGCCGCGTCCGGCTGCGTGAAGCGGCCGCCGTCGGAGAACGAGTCGGGCGTGACGTTCAGCACGCCCATGACCACGGGCGCGCTCAGATCAAGCATTCGGGATTTCAGTCGCAGCTGCATGGGCACGTTTGTAGGAGCGGCGTCGGCCGGCGACCCGAATTGACGCAGGTGCTGTCGCGCCTGAAGGCGCTCTACCAGGGGTCAGCCGGAAACGGCGCCGGGTTTGGGCACGGGCGGCGGCGCCGGTGCGGCGCCGGCGCCCTTGACCGGCGGCGGCGCGGTCGGCCCGCTGCCCTCCGGCTCGCCCGGCGGCTCGCCGCGGATGAGGCGATGGATCTGGGACGAGTCCAGCGTCTCGTACTTGATCAGCGCGTCGGCCATGGCGTGCAGGACGGCCATGTGCTCGACGAGGATGTCCTTCGCCACCGCGTAATTGCGCTCGATGATCTCGCGAACCTCGCGGTCGATCGCATGCGCCGTTTCGTCGGAAACGCTCTTGTGCTGGGTCACGCTGCGGCCCAGGAACACCTCGCCCTCATCCTCGGCGTACGACAGCGGGCCAAGCTTCTCCGACAGGCCCCACTTGGTGACCATGTTGCGGGCGATCTCGGTCGCGCGCTCGATGTCGTTGCTGGCGCCCGTGGTCACGGCGTCGCTGCCGAAGACCAGCTCTTCGGCCAGGCGCCCGCCGAACAGCGTGGCAATGCGGTTGTTCAGGCGGCGCCGGCTCGTGCTGTAACGATCCTCCTCGGGCAGGAAGAACGTGACGCCCAGGGCGCGTCCGCGCGGGATGATGCTGACCTTGTAGACCGGATCGTGCTCCGGCATTTTCAGGCCGACGATGGTGTGCCCGGCCTCGTGGTACGCCGTGTTGCGCTTCTCCTGCTCGCTCATGACCATCGAGCGGCGCTCGACGCCCATCATGATCTTGTCCTTGGCCTTCTCGAAGTCGAGCTGGTCGACCAGGCGCTTGTTGGCGCGCGCGGCGAACAGCGCGGCCTCGTTCACCAGGTTGGCCAGGTCGGCGCCCGAGAAGCCGGGCGTCGCCCGGGCGATGACCTCGGGCTTCACGCTGTCCGCGAGCGGCACGGCGCGCATGTGGACCTTGAGGATCTGCTCGCGGCCGCGGATGTCCGGCAGCGGCACCACCACCTGGCGGTCGAAGCGGCCCGGTCGCAGCAGCGCGGGGTCGAGCACGTCCGGCCGGTTGGTCGCGGCTATGACGATGACGCCCTCGTTGCCCTCGAAGCCGTCCATCTCGACCAGCAGCTGGTTGAGGGTCTGCTCGCGCTCGTCGTGGCCGCCGCCGAGGCCGGCGCCGCGATGGCGGCCGACCGCGTCGATCTCGTCGATGAAGACGATGCACGGCGCGTGCTTCTTGGCCTGCTCGAACATGTCGCGCACGCGGGAGGCGCCGACGCCGACGAACATCTCGACGAAATCGGAGCCGGAAATGGTGAAGAACGGCACGCCGGCCTCGCCGGCGATGGCGCGGGCCAGCAGGGTCTTGCCGGTGCCCGGCGATCCGACCATCAGCACGCCGCGCGGAATCTTGCCGCCCAGCTTCTGGAACTTGGCCGGGTCCTTGAGGAAGTCCACCAGTTCGGCGACCTCCTGCTTGGCCTCCTCCACGCCGGCCACGTCGTTGAACGTGACCTTGACCTGGTCCGCCGCCAGCATGCGCGCGCGGCTCTTGCCGAAGCTCATCGCGCCGCGGCCGCCGGCGCCGCCCTGCATCTGGCGCATGAAATACACCCACACCGCGATCAGCAGCAGGATCGGGAACGCGTTGATCAGCAGCGTCACGATCAGCGGCGTCTCCTTCGGCGGCTCGCCGACGATGCGCACCTCGTGCTCGACCAGCAGCGTGATCAGCGGATTGTTGTCGGTCTCCGGGCTGTAGGTGGTGAAGCGCTGGTTGTTCTTCAGCGTCCCGCGGATGTGCTGGCCCTCGATGAAGACCGTGTCGACGTTGTCGTCGCGGACCTGCTGCAGGAACTCCGAGTAGTTGAGCGGCGGCTGGACGTTGCCGCCGCGCGACGAAAAGCTCTGGAAGACGCTGGTGAGGACCACCAGAATCACCACCCAGAGCAGCAGGTTCTTGACCAGATCGTTCAAGCGCATCGTCCCGTCACAACACCCATTTTGACACTACACCACCCTAAGACCCCGCGCTACCAAGTAAATCTCCCGGCTGCGCGGGCGTGAGGCCTTCGGCTTGCGCAGCACGACTTTGCCGAAGTGTTGCCGCAGTTCCCTGAGGAACCCGTCGAAGCCTTCGCCCTGGAACAGCTTGGTCACGAACACGCCGCCGGGCTTCAGGCGGCCGCGGGCGAAGTCCAGCGCCAGCCCGGCGAGGTGCACGCTGCCGGCCTGATCCGCGGCGTCCACCCCACTGATATTGGGGGCCAGGTCGGACAAAACAAGGTCCACTTGGCCCTCCCCGACCGCGGCCTCGATCCGCTCCAGGACGGCCGGCTCGCGAAAATCACCCTGGACGAACGTGAAATTCGTGCCGGCGACCGGGTCCATGGGCAGCAGGTCGGTCGCCACGATACGGACGCGGTCGCCGAGCCGGCGCTCGATGTACTGGCACCAGCCGCCCGGCGCGGCGCCCAGGTCCACGATGGAGATGCCCGGCCGCAGCAGGCGGTCGCGCCGGTCGAGCTCCTCCAGCTTGTAGACCGCGCGCGAGCGGTAACCCTCGCGGCGCGCCTTCTGCACGTAATGATCGGTCTCGTGCTCGCGCAGCCAGCGCTTGCTGCTCGGCTTGCGTTTCTTGCTCATGCGCGGGCCATTCGCGAAGGGGCGCGTTGGGTGGCTCCCTCCGGGGACTGCTCGCCGGTCGCCGCGCTAGCTCGCCTCGCCAAGTCTCGGCTCGCCCTGGCGCGGCGACCCCTTCGGCCTGCGGCCTCGGGGCTCCGCCCGGCTGCGCTGTTCCCCTCCGGAAGCCACCCAACCCGCCCCTGATCGTTCAGCGACTCGCGTGGCAAACATCGACCGATCCGATCGGGCCCGGTGTGCCCGGATCGCGGAAGTAGAAGCGCAGCGAGACACGGGCCGCATGCCGGCCCGCCCGAGCGAAGCGAGGGGTGCCCGCGCGTCCGCGAGCGGAGACTTGGCGAAGCGAGCAGCGCGGGCATCGAGCGAGCCAGCGAGGCGGATCTTTAGGCGAGTGCCAGTGGCACTCGCCCCGCCGAGCGAGACGGGCACACCGGGCCCGACCCGCGCGAGAGGAACGGCGGCCCGCTAGACGTACTCGACGCCAAGGATCTCGAGCTCGCGCGTGCCGCCGGGCGCGGTGACCTCGACCACGTCGCCTTCCCTCCGGCCGATGAGGGCGCGGGCGATCGGCGAGTTGACCGAGATCAGGCCGCTCTTGGTGTCGGCCTCGTCCTCGCCGACGATCCGGTACTGCGCCTCCGTGCCGTCGGCGTCGGCGATCTTCACGGTGGCGCCGAACACCACCTTGCCGCCGGCGTTGACCTTGGTCACGTCGACCACCTGGGCGCTGGCCAGCTTGTGCTCGATCTCGGCGATGCGGCCTTCGAGGAAGCTCTGCTGTTCCTTGGCAGCATGGAACTCGGCGTTCTCGGAGATATCCCCGTGCGCGCGCGCCTCGGCAATGGCCTTGACGATGGCCGGACGCTCGACCGACTTCAGGCGCTTGAGCTCTTCACGCAGCTTCTCGATGCCCCGCTGCGTCAGGGGGATTTTGGCGGACATGCGGACTTCGGCTCAGGACAACGAACGATGCAGGTCTTGTAGCCGGTTTACCTGGACCTTGTCCAGATGATCCATGGCGACGGCAGCCGCCTGGGCCCCCGCCATCGTGGTGAAGTAGCAGACCTTGTGCTGGATAGCGGCGGCGCGGATCGAGCGCGACTCCTCGATCGAGCGCTTGCCCTCGGTGGTGTTGGCGATGAACTGGACCTCGCCGTTCTTGATCAGGTCCACGCAGTGCGGGCGGCCTTCCTTGACCTTGTTGATCGGCTCGCACGGGATGCCGGCGGCCTCGATGGCCGCTGCCGTGCCCTTGGTCGCCACCACGCGGAAACCCTTGCTGCGCAGCACGCGCGACAGCTCGATGGCGCGGGCCTTGTCCTCGTCGCGCACGCTGACGAAGGCCGTGCCGCCGGACGGCACGGTCATGCCCGAGCCGGCCAGCGCCTTGGCGAAAGCTTCGCCGAAATGCGCGCCGACGCCCATGACCTCGCCGGTCGAGCGCATCTCGGGGCCAAGCAGCGGGTCCACGCCCGGGAACTTGCCGAACGGGAACACGGACTCCTTGACCGAGAAGTACTTCGGCAGGACTTCGCCGGTCACGCCCTGTTCGCGCAGGCTCGCGCCGGCCATGCAGCGCGCGGCGATCTTGGCCAGCGGCCGGCCGGTTGCTTTCGACACGAACGGCGCGGTGCGCGAGGCGCGCGGGTTGACCTCGAGCAGGTAGACCTTGCCGTCCTGCACCGCGAACTGCGTGTTCATCAGGCCGCACACCTTCAGCGCGCGGGCCAGCCTGTCCACCTGCGAGCGGATGTCGTCGAGGACCGCGGCCGGCAGCGAGTGCGCCGGCAGCGAGCAGGCGGAGTCGCCCGAGTGCACGCCGGCCTCCTCGATGTGCTCCATGATGCCGCCGATGACGACGTCGCGGCCGTCGGCCAGCGCGTCCACGTCCACCTCGATGGCGTTGTTGAGGAAGCGGTCGAGCAGCACCGGCGAGTCGTTCGACACCTTGACCGCCTCGGTCGTGTAGCGCGTCAGGTCCTCGTCGTCGTAGACGATCTGCATGGCGCGGCCGCCGAGCACGTACGAGGGCCGCACCAGCAGCGGATAGCCGATGTCCTGCGCGATCTTCAGCGCCTCCTTCTCGGACTTGGCCGTGCCGTTGGGCGGCTGCAGCAGTCCGAGGCGATCCACCAGCTTCTGGAAGCGCTCGCGGTCCTCCGCCAGGTCGATCGAGTCCGGCGAGGTGCCGATGATCGGCGCCTTGGCCTTCTCCAGCGCGCGCGCCAGCTTGAGCGGCGTCTGGCCGCCGAACTGCACGATCACGCCCTTGGGCCGCTCGAGGTCGATGATCTCCATCACGTCCTCGAAGGTCAGCGGCTCGAAGTACAGGCGGTCCGAGGTGTCGTAGTCGGTCGAAACCGTCTCAGGGTTGCAGTTGACCATGATGGTCTCGAAGCCATCCTCCTTCAGCGCAAAGGCGGCGTGCACGCAGCAGTAGTCGAACTCGATGCCCTGCCCGATGCGGTTGGGGCCCCCGCCCAGCACGATGACCTTGTCGCGGGCGGTCGGCTGCGCTTCGTTCTCCTCGTCGTAGCTCGAGTAGAGGTAGGCGGTCGAGGTCGGGAACTCCGCCGCGCAGGAATCCACGCGCTTGTACACCGGCCGGATGCCGAGCTTGTGGCGGCGCGCCCGCACCGAGTCTTCCCTGACCTTCATCAGCGTGGCGATGCGCCGGTCCGAAAAACCCATGCGCTTCCAGCCGCGCAGGGTGGCGGCATCGAGCTTGCTGACCTTGTGCCCGGCGATGGCGGCCTCGACCTCGACGATCTCGCGGATCTGGTCGAGAAACCAAGGATCGATCCGCGAGGCCTCGAACACCTCGCCCACGCCCAGGCCGGCACGGAAGGCATCGGCCACGTGCCACAGCCGCCGCGCGCGCGGGATGGCGAGCTCGTTGCGGATGCGCATCAGGTTTTCGTCGGAGTGGTCCGGCACCTGCGGCTCGAAACCGAAGCTGTCGATTTCGAGGCTGCGCATCGCCTTCTGCAGCGACTCCTGGAAGTTGCGGCCGATGGCCATCGCCTCGCCCACCGACTTCATCTGCGTGGTCAGGCGCGAGTCGGCCTGCGGGAACTTCTCGAACGTGAAGCGCGGCACCTTGGTGACGACGTAGTCGATGGTCGGCTCGAACGACGCCGGCGTGCGCCCGCCGGTGACCTCGTTGCGCAGCTCGTCGAGCGTGTAGCCGACCGCCAGCTTGGCCGCGACCTTGGCGATGGGGAACCCGGTGGCCTTGGACGCCAGCGCCGAGGAGCGCGACACGCGCGGGTTCATCTCGATGATGATCATGCGGCCGTCGGCGGGATTGATCGCGAACTGCACGTTGCTGCCGCCGGTGTCCACGCCGATGCGCCGCAGCACCGCGATCGAGGCGTTGCGCATCAGCTGGTATTCCTTGTCCGTCAGCGTCTGCGCCGGCGCCACCGTGATCGAGTCGCCCGTGTGCACGCCCATCGGGTCGAGGTTCTCGATCGAGCAGACGATGATGCAGTTGTCGTTGCGGTCGCGCACCACCTCCATCTCGAACTCTTTCCAGCCGAGCAGCGACTCCTCGATCAGGATCTCGGTGGTCGGCGACAGGTCGAGGCCGCGCGCGGCGATCTCCTCGAACTCCTCGCGGTTGAACGCCACGCCGCCGCCGCTGCCGCCGAGGGTAAAGCTCGGCCGGATGATGACCGGGAAGCCGATGTCGGCCTGGATGCGGCGCGCTTCCTCGATGGTGCGGGCGACCCCCGAGCGGGCCGAGCCGAGCCCGATCCCGGTCATGGCGTCGCGGAACTTCTGGCGGTCCTCGGCCAGTTCGATGGCCTCGGCGTTGGCCCCGATCAGTTCGACACCGTATTTCTCCAGCACGCCATGCTTCGCCAGTTCCAGCGCGCAGTTCAGCGCGGTCTGGCCGCCCATGGTCGGCAGCACCGCGTCGGGCTTCTCCTTGGCGATGATGCGCTCGAGCGTCTGCCAGCGGATCGGCTCGATGTAGGTCGCGTCGGCCGTGTCCGGGTCGGTCATGATCGTCGCCGGGTTGGAGTTCACCAGGATGACCCGGTAGCCCTCCTGCTTGAGCGCCTTGCAGGCCTGGGCGCCGGAATAATCGAACTCGCAGGCTTGGCCGATGATGATCGGCCCGGCGCCGATGATGAGGACCGATTCGAGGTCGGTGCGCCTAGGCATGCGTCACCTCCCGCGCCGCAGCGGCACTCGAGGCGGTGCCCATCATGGCGACGAACCGATCGAACAGGTACGCCACGTCGTGCGGGCCCGGGCTCGCCTCCGGATGGCCCTGGAAGCTGAACGCGGGCGCGTCGAGCACGCGCAGGCCCTGGTTGCTGCCGTCGAACAGCGAGCGGTGCGTGACCCTGGCGTTGCCGGGCAGCGTGGCCTCGTCCACGGCAAAGCCGTGGTTCTGACTGGTGATCAGCACCCGCCCGGATTCGAGGTCCTGCACCGGATGGTTGGCGCCGTGGTGGCCGAATTTCATCTTGAGGGTCTTCGCCCCGACCGCCAGGCCGAGGATCTGGTGGCCCAGGCAGATGCCGAACAGCGGCAGTTTGCGCGCGATGAACTCGCGCGCGGCGCGGATGGCGTAGTCGCAGGGCTCCGGGTCGCCTGGCCCGTTCGACAGGAACACGCCGTCGGGCGAAAGCGCCAGCACGTCCGCCGCCGGCGTCCGGGCGGGGACCACCGTCACCCGGCAGTCGCGATCGACCAACATGCGCAGGATGTTGCGCTTGACGCCGAAGTCGTAGGCCACGACATGAAAACCGCTTGACGGGCGCTCGGCGCCCGCAGGCCCGCCGGCACGGACCTTCTCGCGGTTCGTGGCGAGTTCCCAGCTGCCGCGGTCCCAGGTGTAGGGGCTGGCGCAGGTGACAACCCTGGCGAGGTCCATGCCCTTCAGCCCCGGGAACTCGCGCGCCTTGCGCAGCGCCGTGCCGGCATCCGCGGCGCCGGCCACGATGCAACCGTTCTGCGCGCCGGCGTCGCGCAGCAGCCGCGTCAGGCGGCGGGTGTCGATGCCGGCGATCCCGACCACCCGCTGCGCCCGCAGGTACTCGCCGAAATCCCGGGTCGAGCGGAAGCTCGCGTGCGGGCGCGGGACGTCGCGCAGCACCAGGCCGGCGAGCTGGACTTTGTCGGACTCGGCATCCTCGGGGTTGGTGCCGACGTTGCCGATGTGGGGGTACGTGAGCGTGACGATCTGCTCGCGGTAGGACGGGTCCGTCAGGATCTCCTGGTACCCCGTCATCGCCGTGTTGAACACGACCTCGCCGGCGGCGGCGCCGGCGGCGCCGATGGAAACGCCCTCAAAAATGGAACCGTCCGCGAGGGCGAGGAGTGCCGGGACGGTGGGTTTCATCGCGAGCGTCTAATCCGTTGCGTGGACACTAAAACGGGGGCTGGTGCCCCCGTTCAGGATTAGGCGGACATTGTACCGGAGCGAACGGGCCGGTGAAAGAACTCCGTGCTACGGCGACCGGTTCTTGTGCACGCCAACGGTCACGTAGTTGCGCCGGCCGCGCCGCTGGTAGGACTGCCGCGACGACAGGCCCACCAGCAGCCGCCGGCCGTAGCCGCCGACGCGCTCGCCGGCGGGGACCGGCGCCGGCAGGTCACGGAACGGGTCGAACGCCGGGGCGTTGTCATCGGCCACCAGCTCCACCTCGGGCCCGCAGTCGCGGATCGCCAGCCGGATGCGCCGGCGCCCATCGTTGCCGAAACCGTGGACGGCCGCGTTGATGAACAGTTCCTCGGCCATCAGCATCAGCAGCAGGGTCGCCGGCCGCTCGAGGCCGAGGCGGCCGCAGCGGTCCTCCACCCAGGTGCAGACCGTGGGGAGCGCGTCCGCCCGTGCGGGGAAAGCCTGCCGTTCGGCGGTCACTTGAGACCTGGGTCACCGCCGCGCCGGGCCCACCTGTGGCAGTTATGATACGCAGGCGCCAAGGGGCGTCGGGCAGGCAAGGAGCGTGACATGCGGCGAATGACGATGGGGGCGCTGGTTCTGCTGGCCGGCCTGGCACAGGCCGCGGTGGCGGGGGAAGTGGGCCATATCAAGACGGCCAAGGGCGGCGTGCTCATCGTGCGCGGCGGCCAGGAGATCGCGGCCTCGGCCGGCACCGTGCTGCACCAGGCCGATCGCGTGGTGACCACGGCCGACGGCGCGGCCGGCATCACCTTCATGGACAATTCGCTGCTGTCGCTGGGCCCGGACAGCATGCTCGACATCAGCCACTTCTCGTTCGACGCCAAGGACCAGCCGGACGGCCTGGAGGCCACCCTGCACCGCGGGACGCTGTCGGCCGTATCCGGCAAGATCGTCGCGCGCACGCCCGAGGCCATGCGCATCAAGACACCGACCACGGTGCTCGGCGTGCGCGGCACCGAATTCTTCGTAAAGGTCACCAACCCCGAACCGGTGAAATGACGCGAGCGGTAGTCAGGGCGCTGGCCGCCGGGCCAGCGCTCTTTTTCGTTTCCGGCTGCTGCTGTTTCATCCCGGCCGAAGCCGAGACGGTCGTGGTGGTGGTGCCCAGCCGCCACGACGGCCACGTGGGCGCGGTCGTGGTCAGCCGCGGCGACCGCCGGCAGCTGCTCGACACGGCGTACATCGCGGCCCGGGCGGGCGCCAGCGGAGAGATCCGCAAAGTCGCCCTCAAGCCACAGGAAGTGGAGCAACTGCGCGAGACCTTCGCCGCTGCCAGCGCAGCGCTGCCGGCGCGCGTGCTGACCTACCGGCTGTATTTCGAGTTCGGCTCCGACGCGCTCACCGCAGAGTCGCAGCAGACGCTGGACGCGGTGCTGAACGACATCGCCTCGCGCGCGGCCGCGGAAATCCTCGTCATTGGGCACAGCGACAACCCTGGAACGCCCGAGGCCAACGACGCCCTGTCGCTCCGCCGCGCCCAGTTGATGCGCGACCACATCGTCGCGCGCGGAGTGCCCGGCAGCACGATCAGCGCGAGCGGCGTGGGCGCGCGCCAGCCCGAAGTCGAGACCCTCGGCGACGTCGAGGAGGCGCGCAACCGGCGCGTCGAGATCACGGTCCGCTGACACGGCGGTCATCCGAGCCCCGGCCCCATCCAGCGCAGCACGAGCACCGACATGTCGTCGGCCGGCTCCGCCCCGGCCACGAACTCCAGCACGTCGGCCCGGATGCTGTCGACCAGCTCTTCCGGCGTCGCGCCGTTCATGCGCGTGATGACGCGCTCGAGCCGCGCGTGCCCGTACAGCTGCCCGTCCGGGTTGGCGGCCTCGGTGATGCCGTCGGTGATCATGCACAGCAGTTCGCCCGGCACCAGGCGCTCGCGGCCAAGCGGGTACGGGTAGCCGTCGAGCACGCATAGCGGCGGCCGGCCGCCATGGTCGAGCTTGCGCACCTCGGCGCGGTCGGGTGACAGGCCGTACAGCGGGTCGTGCCCGGCATTACAGAACGTGAACTCGCCGGTGTCGAGGTCGAGCTCCATCACGAACAACGTGACGAACAGCGACTCGGGATTCTCGCGCTTGATCTGGGCCTCGGTCTCGACCAACGCCTGGTCCAGGGCCTGCGGCAGGCGCAGCATCGAACTCTTGCACAGCGAACGGATCAGGGCCATGAACATGGCCGCCGCCAGTCCCTTGCCGGAGACGTCGCCAATCATCACGCACAGCGTGCGGTCGTCGAGCATGAAGAAGTCGTAGAGGTCGCCGCCGACCGAGCGGGCCGGCTCCATGAACGCCTTCAGCTGCACGCGCCGGTCGCCGGCCAGCACCCCGGGGGACTCCGGCAGCATGCCCATCTGCACGCGCCGCGCCGTTTCCAGCTCGCCGGCCAGCCGCGCGGACGCCTCGCGCTCGGCTTGCAGGCGCTGCGCCAGCTCGCGCCGCTGGCGCTGGGTGTCGGCCAGCGTCGCGCCGAGCACCACGGCGAACACCAGCACTGCGCCGGTGCCGGGCGTAGCCACGTCCACCAGCAGGCCGCGGTTGAAAGCGATCAGCCCGCCGACGACGGCCACCCCGGCCAGCCCGATCAGCAGCGCGAACGCCTCCGCCGGCCGGCGCTGCGGCACCTGGTACGCCAGCAACAGCGCGAGCAGCACGAACAGCCCGGTTTCGACGTACGCGATCCACTCTGGTCGTTTCAGGAAGGTGTTGTCGAAGATGTTCTCGAGCAGCTGCGCGCGGATCTCCACGCCCGGCACGCGGTAACCCAGCGGGATCGGCGGCTGGTCCACGAGGCCAAGCCCGGTGATGCCGACCAGGACAAGCTTGTCCTTGAGCAGCCTGGGGTCGGTCTTGCCGCTCATGACGTCGGCGGCCGAAACGTGCGTGGCGGGATCGAGGTTGGCGTAGCGCAGCCAGACGGCGCCGCTCGAGTCTGTCGGGATGGTGCGATCCGCGACCTGGATCGAGGTCACGCCCTTGTCATCCAGCGTGGCGCGCACTACGGGCGCGCCGGCGGCGGTGCGCAGCAGCGCGATCTCCAGGTTGGACAGCACCTGGTCGCCCAGGCGCCCGAGCAGCGACACGCGCCGCACGACGCCTTCACCGGGGTTGTTGATCAGGCCCTGCCCGGCCGCCGCCGCCTCGAGTTCAGGCAGACTGCGCACCACGCCGGCGAACTGCGGGATCGCGAGGATGCCGCTGGCGTCGCCCTTCAGCAGCACCGGCGCCGTCTTCAACGGCCGCTTGTCCGCGTCGGCCGCGGCGGCGCTGTCCTCGCCGGCGACGCCGAGAACGACCGGCTTGCCGCGCAGGGCCTGCGCGAGGAGGGCGTCGTTGTCCGGCAACTGCGCCACCTGCGCCCTGAGCACGGAGGGCAGGTCCGGGACCGACTCGAGCACGCGCCGCGGCGACAGGCGGTCGGGCTCCGGGAAGAACGTGTCGAGCCCGATCGCCGCCGGCTGCATCGCCGCGATGGCCTCGACCAGCTCGCCGACCTGCCGGCGCGGCCACGGCCACTGCCCGTATGCCGCCAGGCTGCGCTCGTCGATCTCGACCACCATCGCCGGCTGCGTCACGCGCTCGCGCGGCAACACGCGCTGGTAGCCGTCGAACAGCTGGGCCTGCATCCACTGCTGCGGGCCGGGCTCGAGCACCATCACCAGCAGCCAGGCGACCGCCAGCAGCGCCGCCGCGCGGGCGCCGCCGGGGCCCGCCAGCCGCTCAAAGCGCCAGGTCCAGGCCGTCATAGGCGGAAATCACCTCGACTGCATGGCCCTCGCGGGTGATGCGCTCGAAGCGGCGCGTCTCCTCGAGGATGGCCGCAAGCTGCTCGTCGCCGGACACCGGCTCGTGGTGGAACAGGCACAGGCGCCGCGCACGCGCGAACTGGCACAGCTCCACGCCGATCACGTTGCTCGAATGCCCCCAGTCCTCCTTCACCGACATGGCCTCGGCGAGCGAGTACATGCTGTCGAAGATGACCAGGTCGGCGTCGCGGAAGAAGTCGACGAAGGCCTCGGTCTGCGCGCGGTCGTCCATCTTGTGCTCGGTGTCCGTGGTGTAAACCACGACCTTGCCGCCGTGCTCGATGCGATAGCCGTACGAATCGCCCGAATGGTGCTGGACCTTCGGCGTGACGCGGCAGCCGGCGATGTCGTGGGCCTGGCCCGGAGTCAGCCTGATGAACTCGATCGCGCCGCGCAGCACCGACAGCTCGACCGGGAACGACGGCGGCTCCTGCTGGCGGCGCAGCGCCGCCTCGAGGCCGCTGTGGCAGCCGTAGATGCGCACGCGATTGCCCGGAAGATAGGCCGGCGTGAAGAACGGGAACCCCATGATGTGGTCCCAGTGCGAGTGCGACACCAGGATGTGATAGGTGCCGGGACGCCCCTCGCGCTGCTTCAGCGCGGCCTGCCCGAACGGCCGCAGGCCGCTGCCCATGTCGCACAGCAGGTACTCCTCGCTGCCGATGTCGACCTGCACGCAGGGCGAATGCCCGCCGAAGGTGCCGGCGGTGGCGAAGTCGAGGCCGTCCACGTAGGCGCGGACCTGCTCGGGCGTGTCGAGCGGCCGGCCGATGGTTCCGGTCAGCGCGCGGATCAGCTTGTCGCGAACCTGGGACGCGGTCAGCGCCACCGGCAGCGAGCCGCGAGTGCCCCAGAAGCGGATGCGCACCCGCTCAGGCGCCGGTGGCGGCCGCCACGCGCAGCTCGGCCAGCGCGGAGCCGCGGTCCGGCAGCACGTTGAACACCACGTTGAAGCGGCTGATCTCGAAGATCTCGCGCACGATCGACTGCAGGCCGCACACCAGCAGCCTGCCCTCGCGCGCCTTGACGTCGCGCGAAGCCAGCATCAGGACGCGCAGGCCCGCGCTGCTGATGTACTCGAGCCCGGCAAGGTCCAGCACCAGCCGGTCGCCGCCGGCGGCGCAGCTGGCGAGGTGCGGCCACAACTGGGCGCGGAACGGCTCCGCGCTCGTATGGTCGACGCGCCCGGAAACCGCAACGATGACCACGTCCGCGATACGGACCTGCTTGAGTTCCAAGCGCACCCCCGCGCCGCCTGGCCGACTGGTCGGGCGATTCTCTCAGAAATCCAGCCCCAGTTGAGGCCCCGCCCCCGCGGGCACCCGGAACTGCGTGGTGTCGAGCCGCAGCCGCTCCCAGCGATCCAGGCCCAGGCGCCGGCAGGCGAGTTCGAAGCGCTTTTCGACCAGCGCCGCGTACGGCCCCGAGCCGCGCTGGCGCAGGCCCCACTGCGCGGTGTAGTACTCGTTGCGGCGGTACGGGCCGGGGGTCTCCCCGGCCGGCGCGGCCAGCGCTTCCTGGTTGAATCCGTCGGGGTCGGTCACGACAGCCGCCCCGGTGTGCTGCGGCTCGCCGCCGTGCATCTGGCGCATGAGGCTCATGACGTGGTTCGCCTTCAGCGGCGCGCGCGCCTCGAGCCACTGCCTGAACAGGTCCTTGACCTCCCACGGCAGGCGCAGCATCACGTAGCCGGCAGCCAGCGCGCCGGCGTCGCGCGCGGCTTCGAGGATGGACTCGATCTCCGCGTCGGTCACCGCCGGGATCACCGGGGCGACCATGACCATCGCCGGAATGCCGGCGTCGGTCAGCCGGCGCACGAGCCGCAGCCGTGCCGCGGGCGAGGCGGCGCGCGGCTCGAGCGTGCGCTTGATGCCGTCCTTCAGGCTGGTGATCGAGATCGCGACCACGACGAGGTTGGCGCGCGCCATCTCGGCGAGGATATCGAGGTCGCGCTCCAGCAGCGCGGCGCCCTTGGTGACGATGGACAGCGGCTGGCGAAAGCGCTGCATCACCTCGAGCAGGCCGCGCGTGACCCGGTGCCTGCGCTCGACCGGCTGGTACGGGTCGGTATTGGTGCCCAGCGCGATCGGCTCGCACACGTAGCCGGGCTTGCGCAGCTCTTGCTCGAGCAGTGCCGCGGCGTTGTCCTTGTAGAAGATCTTCGTCTCGAAGTCGAGTCCGGGCGAGAGGTTGAGGTAGGCGTGGCTCGGTCGCGCGTAGCAATAGATGCAGCCGTGCTCGCAACCGCGGTAGGGATTGATCGACTGGGTGAACGAGATGTCGGGCGAGCGGTTGCGCGTGATGATCGTGCGCGCGGGCTCCGGGCGCACCACGGTCTCGAGCGGTGGCAACTCTTCCTCGAGCGAACCCCAGCCGTCGTCGACCGCGCCGCGGGTCAATGTCTCGAAGCGCCCCTCGGGGTTCGAAATCGCGCCACGGCCCTTGCGGATGCCCCTGTCACCAGTGTCCACGCGCGCCAGTTTACGCGCGCCGGTGGCTCAGGAGCCGAGCCTCTGCAGCGCCTCGCCGGTCACGCGCATGACCGTCCAGTCGTCCAGCGGTTTCGCGCCGAGGTTCCGGTAGAAGCCGATCGCCGGCGCGTTCCAGTCGAGCACGGCCCACTCCAGGCGCCCGCAGCCGCGCTCCACGGCGATCCGGGCCACCGCCTTGAGCAGCGCCTTGCCCAGGCCCTTGCCGCGGAAAGCCGGCTCGACGAACAGGTCCTCGAGGTAGAGGCCGGGCCGGGCCAGGAAGGTCGAGTAGTTCTGGAAGAACAGCGCGAAGCCCACCGCGCGTCCGCCCTCCTCCGCCAGCAGCACCTCGGCGGCGGGCGTTGCACCGAACAGGGACTCGGCCAGCGCCGCTTCGGTGGCGACCACCTCGTCGGCCAGCTTCTCGTACTGCGCCAGCGCGCGGATCAGCCGCAGGATCTCCAGCACGTCCGCGCGGACCGCGCGCCGCAAGGCCATGAGCGCTCCTCAGCGACCGAGCACGTCCTGCATCGTGTACAGGCCCGGCTTGCGGCCGGCGATCCAGGCGGCGGCGCGCAGCGCGCCCTGCGCGAAGTTCAGCCGGCTGGTGGCCTTGTGCGAGATCTCCACGCGCTCGCCGTCGCCCAGGAACATCACGGTGTGGTCGCCGATGACGTCGCCGCCCCGCACCGTGGCGAAGCCGATGGCCCGGCGCGAGCGCGCCCCGGTCTGCCCCTGGCGGCCGTAGACGGCGCACTCCTTGAGGCTGCGGCCCAGCGCCTGCGCCACCTCCTCGCCCATGGCCAGCGCCGTGCCCGACGGCGCGTCGGTCTTGTGCTTGTGGTGCGCCTCGACCACCTCGACGTCGTAAGCCTCGCCGAGCAGCCGCGCGGCGTCGCCGAGCAGCGCCAGCACGACGTTGACACCGATGCTGAAGTTGGCCGCGGTGCAGATGGCGATGTCCCTCGCCGCCGCGGCGATGATGTCGCGCTCGGCGGGTGTGAAGCCGGTGGTGCCGATCACCATGGCCTTCTTGTTGGCGCGGCACAACTCGAGCGCCGACAGCGTCGCTTCGGGCTGGGTGAAATCGACCAGCACTTCGAAAGGCTCGGCTGCCGGATCGATGGAGTAGCCGACCGACACGCCGACGTCGGCCTGCCCGACGACGCTGCCGACGTCCTCGCCGAGCTCGGGGTTGTCCTGGCGGTCGATGGCGGCGACCAGCTTGATGCCGTCCATGGCCAGGGCGGCCTGGATCACGGCGCGGCCCATGCGGCCGGCCGCGCCGTGTATGGCGATGCGCGTGGTCTTCATCGAAATTCCCGGTGACTGGCGCGGTAAGTTACCACCCTCTTCTCGCCCCGGCAGAGGGGCCGGCGGGGCGCGCCCCGCCGGCCGCGCATCAAGCCTTCAGGTGCTCGTCGATGAACTTGCGGGCCTTGTCGAGCCAGGACTCGGAACTCGGGCTGTGGCGCTCTGCGCTGCCCTCCAGCGAGGCACCGAACTGCTGCAGCAACTCCTTCTGCTTCTTCGACAGCTTGACCGGCGTCTCGACCACCACCGTGCACAGCAGGTCGCCGGCGCCGCCGCCGCGCACCGAGGCCACGCCGAGCCCGCGCAGGCGGAACACGCGGCCGCTCTGCGTGCCTTCCGGGATTCTGAGCGAGGCCTTGCCCCCGAGCGTGGGCACCTCGAGCTCGCCGCCGAGCGCGGCGCTGACGAGGCCGACCGGCACCTCGCAATGCAAGTCGGAGCCGTCACGCTCGAAGAAGTCGTGCGGCTTGACCACGATCTGCACGTACAGGTCGCCGGAGGGTGCGCCGCGGTCGCCCGGCTCGCCCTCACCGGACAGGCGGATGCGGTCCCCCGTGTCCACGCCCGCGGGAATCTTCACTTCGAGCGTCTTTTCGCTGCGCACGCGGCCGGCGCCGCGGCAGGCCGGGCATGGGTCGGTCACGACCGCGCCGCGGCCGCGGCAATGCGGGCAGGTCTGCTGCAACGTGAAGAAGCCCTGCTGCATGCGCACCTGGCCGGCGCCGCGGCAGGTCGGGCACGGCTGCGGCGCCTTGGCGCCGGCCGTGCCGTGGCCTTTGCAGGCGTCGCAGGGCTCAAGCTTGGGGATGCGGATCTGCGCCGCCGTGCCGAACGCCGCTTCCTCGAGCGTCAGCTCCATGGTGTAGCGCAGGTTGGCGCCGCGCCGCGGGCCGCCGCGGGCCGCCTGTCCGAAAATGTCCGAGAAGATATCGCCGAAAATGTCGGAAAAACCTCCCGCGAAATCGGCGCCGGCGCCAATGCCGCCGCGCTGCAGGCCCTCGTGGCCGTACTGGTTGTAGATCTCGCGCTTTTGCGGGTCGGTCAGGACCTCGTAAGCCTCGCCGGCGTCCTTGAAATGCGCTTCGGCGTCGGGGTTGCCCGGGTTGCGGTCGGGGTGGTACTTCATCGCCAGGCGGCGATAGGCCTTCTTGAGGTCGTCCTCGGAGGCATCCTTGGCGACGCCGAGCACCTCGTAGTAGTCCCGTTTCGACATCAGCCGCCCCACGAGGCTGTTTCACACAAAGGCACGAAGGACACAAAGGACAGACTCATTTCTTCGTGCCCTTTGTGTCTTCGTGTGAAACGTTCTTACTTCTTTTCGTCCTTGACTTCGCTGAACTCGGCGTCGACGACGTCGTCCTTTGCGCCGCCGGCCTCCGCGCCCGGAGCCGCGCCTGCGGCGCCGGCCTGGGCTTGCTCGCCGGCCTTCTTGTAGGCCCGCTCGGCCAGCTGCGCCGATGCCTCGGCCAGCTTCTGCGTCTTCGTGGTGATGGCGTCCTTGTCGCTGCCCTTGACCGCCTCACGCAGGTCCTTCAGCGCCTCCTCGATCTTCGCCTTCTCGTCGTCCTGCACCTCGGCGGCGAGGTCCTTCAGCGACTTCTCGACGGCATGGATCATGTGGTCGGCCTGGTTCTGCGCCGCGATCAACTCGCTGAACTTCTTGTCCTCCTCGGCGTGCGCCTCGGCGTCCTTGACCATCTTCTGGATCTCGGCCTCGGACAGGCCCGAACTCGCCTTGATGACGATGGACTGGCTCTTGCCGGTGGCCTTGTCCTTGGCGTGCACGCTGAGGATGCCGTTGGCGTCGATGTCGAACGCCACGTCGATTTGCGGCACGCCGCGCGGCGCCGGCGGGATGTCGGCGAGGTCGAAGCGGCCCAGCAGCTTGTTGGCCGAAGCGATCTCGCGCTCGCCCTGGTAGACCTGGATGGTCACCGCGGTCTGGCTGTCCTCGGCCGTGGTGAAGGTCTCCGACTTCTTGGTCGGGATGGTGGTGTTCTTCTCGATCAGCTTGGTCATCTTGCCGTGCAGCGTCTCGATGCCCAGCGACAGCGGGGTCACGTCGAGCAGCAGCACGTCCTTGCGCTCGCCGGCGAGCACCGAGGCCTGGATCGCGGCGCCGACGGCGACCGCCTCGTCCGGGTTGACGTCCTTGCGCGGCTCGCGGCCGAACAGGTTCTTCACGACGTCCTGCACCTTCGGCATGCGCGTCTGGCCGCCGACCAGGATGATTTCCTGGATCTCCGAGGCTTTCAGGCCGGCGTCCTTCAGCGCGATGCGGCACGGCTCGAGCGTCTTCTCGATCAGGTCGTCGACCAGCGACTCGAGCTTGGCCCGGGTCAGTTTCATCGCCAGGTGCTTCGGCCCCGACGCGTCCGCCGTGATGTACGGCAGGTTGATTTCGGTCTGCGTCGTGCTCGACAGCTCGATCTTGGCCTTCTCGGCCGCCTCTTTCAGGCGCTGCAGGGCCAGCGGGTCCTTCTTCAGGTCGATGCCGCTCTCCTTCTTGAACTCGGCGACGACGTACTCGATGACACGCATGTCGAAGTCCTCGCCGCCGAGGAACGTGTCGCCATTGGTCGAGAGCACCTCGAACTGGTGCTCCTTGTCCACCTCGGCGATCTCGATGATCGAGACGTCGAAGGTGCCGCCGCCGAGGTCGTACACGGCGATCTTGCGGTCGCCCTTGACCTTGTCGAGGCCGAAGGCGAGCGCCGCCGCGGTCGGCTCGTTGATGATGCGCTTGACCTCGAGACCGGCGATGCGGCCGGCGTCCTTGGTGGCCTGGCGCTGGGAGTCGTTGAAGTACGCCGGCACCGTGATCACGGCCTCGGTGACCTGCTCGCCGAGGTAATCCTCGGCGGTCTTCTTCATCTTCATCAGCACCTGCGCCGAGATCTCGGGCGCGGCGAGCTTCTTGCCCTTGACCTCGACCCAGGCATCGCCGTTGTCGGCCTTGACGATCTTGTACGGCACCATGCCGATGTCCTTGGCGACCATCGGATCCTCGAAGCGGCGGCCGATCAGGCGCTTCACGCCGTACAACGTGTTGTGCGGGTTGGTGACGGCCTGGCGCTTGGCCGGGCGGCCGACGATCGGCTGCGGCTCGTCGGTATAGGCGACGACCGATGGCGTCGTGCGCTCGCCCTCGGCGTTCTCGATGACCTTGGGCGCGCCGCCCTCCATGATGGCCACGCACGAGTTGGTGGTGCCGAGGTCGATGCCGATCATCTTCGCCATTGCTGCGCTCCGAAAAGGTGTGCCGATGGCCCGGTTACTGGGGTTGAAGGGGCTGAATTCAAGGGCTTAGCGGCCCGGTTCAGGCCGTGGGCCCGGCCCGGGAGACCACCACCATGGCTGGCCGCAACAGCCGGTCGTGCAGTTTGTAGCCCTTCTGCATGACCGAGAGGACATGGTTGGGTGCGACCTCGGCGGATTCGAGGGTCGAGACCGCCTCGTGCAGCTCCGGGTTGAACGGTTGGCCCAGGGGGTCGACCGCGCTCACGCCGTAGCGCTCCAGGGTCTGCCAGAACTGCTTGTGCGTGAGCGCCACGCCCTCGAGGTGCTTGCGGGTTTCCTCGTTCTCGCCGGCCACCGCCTTCAGCGCCAGCTCGAGGCTGTCGTTGACGCCGATCAGTTCGCCGAGGATTCGCTCGAGGGCGTACTTCTGCAGCTGGGCGGATTCGCGCTCCATGCGGCGGCGCACGTTCTCGAGCTCGGCCGCCGCACGCAGCGCCTTGTCCCAGTTCTCGGCGGCCTTGGCCTCGGCCGCAGCCAGCTGCGCCCGCAGGGTTTCGGCGTCATCCGGTCCGGCTTCGGCCGGGTCCTGCTGGTCTTCGGTGTGCGGCTCGCTCATGGGTGCACAGGCAACAAGTATCCATGCCCGTCCGGGCGTCCCGACTTTAACTGGGGCCGCCCTCGGATGTTTCAAGGCACTGGGAAATTTGACCCAGAAGGCGTGCGGCGGTGCCGGCTGTGGTATATGACTCATCTGTCATATTGAGTTGGGGATCCCCATGAAGATGTGCACCGCCCTGCGGACCGTGCTGGCCGCCGCAACCTGCCACGCGGGCGTCGTCCTGGCCCTGCCACCCGAGCCCTCGAGCGGCACTCTGTCCGAGGCTCAGGCCCACCTGGAGTTCTCGCGCGAGATTCCGGCGCATGCCAACCCTGTCGGCGAAACCGGCCAGTACCCGTGCTTCACGGGCGAGGTCGAGTGCGACAGCTTCGAACTGACCGTCAGCCTCCCGGACGATTACGCGGCCAGCCACCCGGACGCGAAGATCAAGGTCGCACTCGTGCCGGAGTTCGCCGAGCTCGGCGACGATTTCGATCTCTACGTGTACGACCCCGCGACCGAAACCGTTGTCGCCTCTTCCGCCAGCGGTAACGCCGCCGAGTCGCTGCAATTCCCGGCCGGCTCCGGCACGCACTTCTATCGCGTGGACGTCGTGCCCTACTCCACCTACTTGAATTCCTACGTCACCTCGATCGACCTGCTCGCCAGTGCCGGCGTCGGTGAAAGCCCGGGCGGCACGGATCCGGCTCCTGCCGTCTCCACGGCCAACGTGCCGCGCGTCGTCGTGGCGGTCATCGACACCGGCATCAACCCGTACCACGCGTTCTACCGTGCGGGCAGCCCGATCTACGCGTCGGCCCCCGCCGCCGTCACCCTGCCGGTGCTCGAGGAGTTCGGCCTGCACGAGCAGCCGGAGTGCTGGATCCAGCTCACGCGCACGGGCGACTTCGCCGCCGACGTCGCAGCCGATGCCGCGAGCTGGGAGCGCGCCGCGACCTGCGACCTGGTCTGGTTCGTCGGCACCAACATTCTGGCCAAGTCGTTCTCGCCGGGGTCGGTGCCCTATATGCCCGACGACGAGGGTGACACCCATGGCGTGGGGACCTCCTCCGCCGTGCTCAGCGCGAATCCCGAGGCGGTACTGCTGTTCCTCGAAGGGACCGGCGCCGACGCCGAGGACTTCGCGATGACGCATCCGGCCGTCGACTTCATCAGCACCAGCTACGGCCCGATCGGCAGCGTGCCGCTGCCGGAGCACCTCAACAAGAGCTTCACGGGCACTTACACGTTCGGCAAGCTGCACTTCGGCGCCTGCGACAACTCGCCTTCGACCGGCTTGCAGGACTCGACCTGCGGTCCCTGGTGGAGCGTGGGCATCGCCGGCTTCGAAGAGACGCAGGACAACGAGCCGGCCGAGTCGTCCGACGGCCGCCAGCCGATGTCGGGTTCGCTGCCCGACTTCCTCGCTGACTTCACGCAGACGCTGCCGTACTGCGCGGCGTGCGAGGACGGCTACGACGATTACGTCGGCGGCACCAGCTTCGCCACGCCGCGTTCCGCCGGCACTGCCTCGCTGATCCTGCTCGAAGCGCGCCGCCGCCTGAACCATCTCGGCGGCATCATCCGCGGCGTCGGCAGGCCGATTATGGCGGCCGGCATGGTCGGCAGCGCCTCGCGCGCGTTCACCAACTGGGAGCTGCGCCGTGCCCTCGAAGAAGGCGCGTGGGTTCCGGGCGTCGATGACTATCAGGGCCCGGTCGTGGACGAGTTCCTGCCGGGCTACCCGGTGCCGCCCGCCGCGCCGTGGGCCGTGATCGGCTGGGGCGTGATCAGCCCGCTGGCCGAAACCGGCGTGGTCACGCGCACGCTGCAGGGCCTGGGGCTGGAGGCCGGCGCGGCCCCGGCCAAGGACGCAGGCTTCTGCAACTTCCAGAACGGTGTGATCGGGCTGCGCAAGCTCTACTGGGACACGATCATCGTCGCCAGCGAGACCTTCATGAACGCGCCGACGCCGGACCCGTACCGGTACTGTGACTCGGTGGCCGGCACGGCGCTCGGCGCCGAGCCTGCGCCGGACGCCGACCAGGACGGCGTGGCCGACGATGCCGACAACTGTCCCGAGACGTTCAACCCGAACCAGGAAGACGGCGACGGCGACGGCACCGGCGATGCGTGTGACGCGGCCGTTCCGCCCGGCACGTTCAGCGTAGCGCTGGCCGCGGACCGCAACGGCGGCGACGTCGGCGACGGCCCGGTTACCGTGACCTTCACCGCGACCGTGGCGAACGCGGACGGCAGCCCGACCGTGTACACCTTCGCGTTCGGCGACGGCGAAACCTCGACCGTCACGACCAGCAGCGCGACGGTGAGCCACGACTACCGCTACGCCGGCACGTACCGTCCCTACGTGACGGTCACCGAGGCCAACGGCAGCCGCGCGGCACGTTCGCCTCAGGACCAGGTCGTCATCACCACCACGGCCAGCGTCAGCGTCAGCGCCACCGCCGTGGCCAGCCTCAGCTACGCGCTGGTGGACGGCAACGTCGCCCCGGCCGACGTCGTGTTCGACACGAGCGGTTCGGCCGGCGACAGCTGGTCGCTGGTGTTCGGCGACGGCGGCGTCGAGACCGGCGCCGGCCTGCCGCCCGAGACCATCACGCACCGCTACCACGCCCCGGGCACCTACACGGCCACGCTGTCGCTGTCGGATGACGGCGGCAACACGGTCGCGCAGTCGCAGACGCTCACCATCGTGGCTGAGCAGCAGCTGACCGCCATGCTCCAGCTCGGCACGTCGGGCGGCGTCTCGCCGGTCGAGGTCGTGCTCGACGCCTGCCACTCGATCCCGGCCAACGACGGCACGCAGATCGTCAGCTTCACGATGGACTTCGGCGACGGCAGCCCGGCGGTGACGCAGGTGGCCGATGCGACGCACGTCGTCGACTGCGAGGCGGCCAACCGCAGCCGGGACCCGAGCCTGTTCCGCCACACCTACACGGCGCGCACCTCGACGACGTTCACGCCGACGCTGACGGTCACGGATAACGCCCCGACGCCGCGCACGGCGACGGCGAAGGCGTCCTCGATCTCGGTGGTTCCGGCCGGACCGGAGCGTCGCGGCGGCGGCGGCTTCGGCTGGTTCGCGCTGTTGCCGCTGCTCGGCATGAGCCTGTTGCGGCGGCACACCTGAACGCGCGGCCCGGCTCTCCCTAGGACTTCAGTCCCTTCGAGAGCTGCCGGGCGGTTTCGGCCACCAGCGGGATGATGCGCGAGTAGGCCATGCGGGTCGGCCCGATGACGCCGAGGATCCCGGCAACCTGGCCGTTGATGATGTAGGGCGCGGTGACCACCGAGCATTCGTCCAGCACCTTGTAGCCCGACTCGTCGCCGATGAAAATCTGCAGCCCTTCGGCGCCGAGGCACTGGTCGAACAGGTGCAGCAGCTCGCGTTTGCGGTCCAGCGCGTCGAACAGGCCGCGCAGGCGCTGCACGTCGGCCAACTCCTGGAACGCCATCAGGTTGCTGCCACCCGCGAGCACGTAGTCCTGGCGCCCGCCGGCGCCGGCGAGCGCCTGCTCGGCCATGGCCACGGCCTGCAGCAGCGTCTGATCGACCCTGACCTTGGCGGCGGCGACGTCGTCGAGCAGCGACTGGCGCAGGCGCACCAGCTCATGGCCGACGAAGTGCTGGTTGATGGCGTTGGCGAAGCGCTCGAGCTCGTCGGCCGCGTAATCGCGGTCGGTGTGCAGCACGCGGTTCTGCACTTCGTGCTGGTTGACGACCAGGATGGCCAGCACGCGGCGCTCCGACAACGGCAGGAACTCGATCCGCCGCAGCACCGCAAGGTTGCGCCGCGGCACCGTCACCACGCCGGCCATCCGGGTCAGCGACGACAGCAGCGCGGAGGCGGCGTGCAGCAGATCGTCGCCCTCGCCCGCGTGCGGCACCAGCTCGCGCGCGATCATCTCCTCGTCACGCTCTGACAGGCGCTCCGGCGCCAGCAGCGAGTCCACGAAATAGCGGTAGCCACGGGTCGTCGGCACGCGCCCGGCCGAGGTGTGCGGCGAGGACACCAAGCCGAGCTCGTCGAGGTCGGCCATGATGTTGCGGATAGTCGCCGGCGACAGCTCGAGCCCGCGCACGCGCGACAGGGTGCGCGAGCCGACCGGCTGGCCGTCGTGGATGTAGCGCTCGACCAGCAGCTTCAGCAGCTCGGCGGCGCGGGGCTCGAGGGCGGGGCCCTCGCCCGGCTTGGACTTCATGGGCCGACCGTAGCCCGCAAGAAAAAGGCCGTCAAGCGCTGGAGCGCCTGACGGCCGTCAAACCTGTCCCGGAGAAGAATCCGGTACTCAGTGCAGCCGGCGCCGACGAATCCAGCCGGCGGCCACCGTCAGGTGTGGTCGCGGCAGGCCAATGAACACGCCAAAAATGCACGATGGAGCGATTTTTCCTACCATCCCGCCCATGGCCCAGTTCCAGACCGTCGGCGTCATCGGCAAGCTCAACGACGCGCGCGTCGCGCCGACGCTGCGGGCCGTGTGCGGCCATCTCGCACGCCGCGGCTGTGAAGTGCTGGTCGAGTACGCGTCGGCCGCGGCGGTGCGTGGCCGCGGGGCCCGGCCGGTATCGCGCGAGGTGCTGGCCCGTCGCGCCGACCTCGCCGTCGTGGTCGGCGGCGACGGCACGCTGCTCAATGCCGGCCGCACGCTGGCGCCGGCCGGCGTGCCGATCCTCGGCGTCAACGCAGGAAGGCTCGGCTTCATGGTCGACATCGCGCCGGCCGACGTGCGCTCGGCGCTCGACGAGGTGCTCAAGGGGCGTTACGTGCGCGAGCCGCGCCTGGTGCTGTCGGCGGTCGTGCGGCGCGGCAAGCGCGTGCGCGGCCCGCTGCTCGCGATCAACGACGTCGTGATGCGCAACCAGGCCGCGGTGCGCATGCTTGAGTTCGAGACCTGGCTGGGCGACGAATTCATCAGCCTGCACCGCGCCGACGGCCTGATCGTCGCGACGCCGACCGGCTCGACCGCGTATGCCCTGTCGGGCGGCGGCCCGGTGCTGCACCCGGGCCTCGAAGCACTGGCCGTCGTGCCGATCTGCCCGCACACGCTGTCCGACCGGCCGGTCGTGATCGGCGCGGACCGGCCGGTGCGCGTCGTGCTCGGCGGCGCACGCGGCACGCGCGCGATGTGCACCTGCGACGGCCAGGCCAACGTCACCGTGAACGCCGGCGATACCGTCGAGATCACGCGCTCGGACCACGCTCTCGAATTGATCCATCCAAAAACCTACAAATATTTCAATATCTTGCGTAACAAACTTCATTGGGGCCGGGACCGGTCCCAACGCTGAGACCCCGAGCCATGCTGCGCGCGCTGCACATCAGGAACCTCGCCATCATCGATGCGCTCGACCTCGAGTTCGAGGCCGGGTTCTCGGTGCTGTCGGGCGAGACCGGCGCCGGCAAGTCGATCCTGATCGACGCACTCGGGCTGGTGCTCGGCGACCGCGCCGACCCGGCCCTGATCCGCGCCGGCGAGACCCAGGCCGAGATCGCAGCCGGGTTCTCGCTCGACGGCTCACTGCCCGCGCGCGCCTTCCTGCGCCAGCAGGCAATGGAGGACCCCGACGACGCCAACGGTTGCCTGCTGCGCCGCGTGATCAGCACCGACGGGCGCTCGCGGGCTTTCATCAACGGCGCGCCGGCGTCGCTCGCCAACCTGCGGGAGCTCGGCGAGCTGCTGGTCGAGATCCACGGCCAGAACGAGCACCAGAGCCTGCTGCGCGGCGACACCCAGCGCGAGCTGCTCGACGATTTCGGCGCGCACGGCGAGCTGCTCGGCGCCGTCGCGCAGGCGGCGCGGGAGCACGCCGAGGCCGAGGCCGGCATCGAGCGGCTGCGGGCCATCGCCGGGCGCGACCCGGCGCAACTGGATTTCCTGCGCTATCAGCTGCGCGAACTGGAAGGCCTCAAGCTCGCGGCCGGCGAAGTCGAGCAGCTCGACGCCGACCACCGGCGCCTGGCCAACGCCGGGCGCCTGCTCGAGGAAGGCCAGCGCGCCCAGGAGTTGATGTATGGCGCCGAAGGCAGCCTGCAGGACCAGCTGGCCGCGGCGCGGCAGCTGCTCGCCGGCCTGTCGCCCCTGGAGCCCGGCTTTGGCGAAGCCGACGCGCTGCTGCAGCAGGCCGAGGTGCAGGTGCGCGAGGCGGCCGCTACCGTGCGCCACATCCTCGACCGGCTCGACCTCGATCCGGGACGCCTGGCCGAAGTCGAGAAGCGCGTCGAGGCCGTGCACGACCTTGCGCGCAAGCACCGGGTGAAGCCACAGGAACTGCCCGGGCGCCTCGAAGCCCTGCGGCAGAACCTTGCCGGAAGCGAGCAGGCCGCCGGGGAGCTGGAGAAGCTCGAGGCGCGGCGCCAGGCCGCGCTCAAACGCTATCACGCCGCAGCGGCGAAACTGGCCACGGCGCGGCGCAAGGCCGCGAAGGACTTCGCGGCGAGGGCCGCCGCCATCGTGCGCGAGTTCGGCATGCCCAAGGCCGAGTTTGCCGTCGCCGTCGAGACCGTGCCCCAGGACCGCCCGCGCCTGGCCGGCGACGACGAGGTGCGGCTGGACTTCTCGGCCAACCCCGGCCAGCCGCCGCGGCCACTGGCCAAGGTGGCCTCCGGCGGCGAGCTGTCGCGCGTGTCGCTGGCGATCCGCCTGGCGGCGCAGCAGGCGCGCGCGGCGGCGACGCTGATTTTCGACGAGGTGGACGCCGGCATCGGCGGCGGCACCGCCGAGACGGTGGGCATCAAGCTGCGCCAGCTCGCCGCCCAGCGCCAGGTGCTGTCGGTGACGCACCTGCCGCAGGTCGCCGCGCAGGGCGAGCATCACTTCGCCATTCACAAGAACGTAAGAGCCGGCACGACGCTGACGCGGGTGAAGGCGCTCGATGCGCCCGGCCGCGTCGCCGAGCTGGCGCGCATGCTCGGCGGGCGCGAGATCACCGCCTCGACGCAGGCCCACGCCGCGGAGATGCTGAAGAGGGCGCAGAAGGGCTGAGCGCGGGCCGCCTTCGCTCCCGATGGGCTTGCGCCCAAAGGTCGCTCAGTCGGCCCGCGCTCAGCCCTTCTTTTTGAGGTTGGGGCAGGAATCGCCGCGCAGGCACTGCCCGTACATGATCAGGCTGTGCTCGGCGAGCTTGTAGCCGAGCTCCTGGGCCTTCTCGCGCTGGCGCCGCTCGATGACCTCGTCGACGAACTCGTCGACGCGGCCGCAGCGCATGCACACGATATGGTCGTGGTGCGTGGGCTGCTGCATCTCGAACACCGCGTGCCCGCCCTCGAAGTGGTGGCGGATGACCAGCCCGGCGGCCTCGAACTGCGTCAGCACGCGGTAGACCGTGGCCAGGCCGATGTCCTCGCCCTGGTCCAGCAGGTGGCGGTAGATCTCCTCGGCCGACAGGTGCTTGGTGGCGCTGTGCTCCAGCATCTCGAGGATCTTCAGGCGCGGCAGCGTGACCTTCAGGCCGGCGTCTCGGAGTTCCTTCGGTTCCACGGTGAGTTCGGCCTTTTTCGGGTGTCCTTGCGCGGGGCCTCACGATATCATGGCGCCCTCACCCGTCCGGTACCCCCATGCGCGCCGTACTCGCCGTGCTGTTGCTGTGCTCCCTAGCCGGTTGCGAACTGGTCTATAAGCTGCCGACCCGCCAGGGCAACGTCATTGAACAGAAAGAGCTCGACAAGCTCACGCTGGGCATGACGCGCGACCAGGTGCGTTTCATCCTCGGCTCACCGATCGCATCCAGCGGCTTTCGCGCCGACCGTTGGGACTACTACGGCTATTACAAACCGCCGCGCGGCAAGCCGTTCTCGCGCACGGTCAGCCTTTATTTCGAGGGCGACAAGCTCGTGCGCATGGAGGGCGAGGAACCGCAGAACGGCGGCGACACGCCCGACGTCGAGGCGATGAAAACCGAGAAGAAGCAGGCCGCGGCCGAAGAGCAGCGCGCCCCTGAAAAGAAGGACGGCATCATCACGCCCCCGGACCAGCAGGAGCACAAGGACGGCGGTACCGGAGGCTCGAGCTGATTCAGCGCCGCGCCGCGCGCCTGCGGCGCTCTTTCGGGTCCTGCGGCAGCGGCCGCCAGATTTCGATCCGGTCGCCGGCGGCCACCGGCTCGTCGAGCCCGCGCGCCTTGCCGAACACGCCGACGCCGCAGCGCGCCAGGTCGATCTCGGGGCATCGCTCCAGCAGGCCGGAGCGCACGATGGCCTGGCGCAGCGTCGTGCCCGGCGCGACCCGCAGGGCGGCGACCACGGGCGCCGCGGCGCGCGCATAGGCCACCTCCACCGGCACCGTTGCGCTCAGCTCCACAGCGCGATCAGGAAATCCAGCACTTCGAGGCAGTACAGCAGCAGCACGATCAGCGCGATGCGGGCCGGGAAGCGCAGCATCCACTTCCACACGGCCAACGCGCGCGGCGCGCTGGTGCCCCACATCTCGCCAAGCAGCTCGTCCGGCAGGATGCGGCTGGTGAACACGCACAACAGCAGCGCCACCACCGGCAGCAGCACGCGGCCGGTCAGCCACTGCAGCCAGTCGAAGAAGTTGCGGCCGAAGAAGACGTCGACGCTCTGCATCACGTTGAACGACAGCAGCGTGCCGAGGCCGATGAACCAGATCAGGATGCCGCACGAAATGGCGGCCGATACGCGCGTCACGCGCACGCGCTCGACCAGGTAGCGCACCGCGGGCTCCATCAGCGCCGCGGCTGCCATCAGCGTGATCATGAACATGACCAGGTAGATGGCGATGGCGGCGCCCTCGGGCACCCCTTCCGACAGGGTGAGGGGGAACACCTGGAACAGCAGCGTCAGGCCTGGCGCGGGGTCGAGCCCGGCGGCGAAGATGAGCGAGTACAGCGCGCCGCCGGCGATCAGGCTGAACAGCGTGTCGAGCAGGATCACGGCGCCGGCCATGCGCAGCACCGGCGCGTCGGCCGGCAGGTAGCTGCCGTACGCGACCATCGCGCCCAATCCCAAGGCCATGGTAAAGAAGGCTTGGTGCAGCGCCTCCACCGCGCCGCGCCAGCCAAAACGCGACCAGTCCGGCGTCAACAGGTGCTGCAGCGCCGCCTGCGAGTCGCCGCGACTGAGCGCGTAGATCGCCACGCCGAGCATGAACACGAATGCCGCCGGCACCAGGTAGTTGGCCGCGCGCTCGATGCCCTGACGCACTCCGGCGGCGACGACCAGGCAGACCACGACCATGAAAATGGTGTGCCAGGCGAGCGAGCGCTCGGGATCCTGCGCCAGGTCGAAGAACACGCGCTGCACGCCGGGTGCGTCGAGCCGCGTCAGCGCTCCGCCGGCCGCGCGGAACGCGTAGGCCACGCTCCAGCCGGCGATGACGCTGTAGTAAGACAGGATCAGCACCGCCGCGGCCAGCGAGCCCACGCCGATCAGCGCCCACAGGCGGCTGGCCCGCGCCGTCTCGCTCATGCGCCCGAGGCCCAGGATCAGGTCCTCGCGGGTCCAGCGACCGATCATCCATTCGGACACCAGCAGCGGCCACGACACGGTGCCCAGGAACAGGAAATACGCTCCGAGGAAGACCGCCCCGCCATACTCGCCGGCCAGGTAGGGCAGCCGCGCGATGTTGCCCATACCGATGGCGGCGCCGGCGGCCACGAACAGGAAGCCGCGGTGGCTGGACCAGTATCCGTAGCTGCTTTCGCGGATGGCCATGGTTAAAAAGGGGTCGGATCCATTTTCGCCAACTGTCGACGCGCAGGTGCCGGAGCTTGACGAAAATGGATCCGACCCCTTTTTAACTATGGCCTATAATCCTTTGATGAACAAGGAGAAAGATGACGCTGCGTCGCGACAGATCGCGGTCAACCGGCGTGCCCGCCACGACTACTTTATCGAAGAGCGCTACGAGGCCGGACTGGTGCTGCAGGGCTGGGAGGTCAAGAGCCTGCGCGAAGGCCGCGCCCAAGTGGCGGATGCCTACGTGAAGATCCTCGGCGAGGAGGCGTTCCTCATCGGCGCCCACTTCACGCCGCCGTCCGGCTCGTCCACGCACATCCAGCCCCAGCCGGACCGCACCCGCAAGCTGCTGCTGCACGCCGAAGAACTGCGCAAGCTGATCGGCAAGGTGCAGCGCTCCGGGTATACGCTGGTGCCCCTCGACCTGCACTGGTCGCGGGGCCGCGCCAAGCTCGAGGTTGGCCTGGCGAAGGGCAAGAAACAGCACGACAAGCGCGCCGACATCAAGGCGCGCGAGTGGCAACGGGAGAAGGGCCGGCTGCTGCGGCAACGCGGCTGAGCGGCGGCACCGGGGCTAAAATAGCGGCCGGGGAATGCGGGGGCGCATGGCGCGACTGGAAAATCTTGCGATCATGTTCGTCGACATGGCGGGCTTTGCCGAGCGCACCGCCCGGCAGACGCGTGAGCAGAACAAGGCCATGCTGCGGGATTTTGCCGGCCTGCTGATTCCCTTGATCGCGCGCTTCGGGGGGCGCCACGTCAAGTCCATCGGCGATGCGCTGCTGGTCGCGTTCCGTTCGCCCACCGACAGCGTGCGCTGCGGCATGGCCATGCACGACGCCGTGAGCGCGTACAACCAGGAGCGCAGCCGCAACGATCCGATCCAGATCCGTGTCGCGCTGAACGTCGGCGAGGTGCGCCTGGAGAGCGACGACGTGTTCGGCGAGGCCGTGAACATCGCGGCGCGCGTCGAGGAGCTGACGCCGCCGGGCGAGATCTACCTGACCGGCGTCGTCTACTTGTCGATGAACAAGACCGAAGTCGCCGCCGAGCACATCGGCGAGCGCATGCTCAAGGGCGTGCCCGAACCGGTGCGCCTGTTCCGCGTGCCACAGCACAAGCTCAGCCGCCTGACCCCGGCCGGCGAGCCGCTCGACCCGACGCCCGACGAGCTGCCCTACGGCGGCATGCACCTGCTGCCACCGGACGCCGACGCCCTGATGAGGCTCGCCGACTCGATGCGGCGCGCGCGCTACGTGGACTGGGCGGCGAAGGCGCGCGCGATCCCGGCGCGGGCCGTTCTCAACGGCATCGCGGCCATCGGCATCAGCGCGGCGGTGATCGCCGTCGCCTACGCCGTGATGGTGCTCAAGCCGCCCACCCCGACCGAGCGTGCCGCGGCCCCGGTGGAGCCCTCTCCCGCCGCTGCCGCCGCCACCCCGCCACCGCAACCGCAGCGCGACCCGAAGGCGCGCAAGGTGCTGATCGAAGCGCACACGGCGTACTTCGACCGCAAGCGCGTCGAGGCGGCGCGCCGCTACGCGCAGGCGCTCGAGATGGACCCGCTGCTGCGCCATGACTCCGGCCTCGCCGCCAACCTGGTCGGCACGCTGGGCTATGCCGGCGACCTGCCGGTCGAGACCATCCGCAAGTACCCGAGTGCCGAGCTCTTTTTCGAGTTGAGGCGTCGCACCGGCCAGCGCGGCCGCATCGGCGCCCAGCGCGCCGCCGCGCTGCTCACCGAGCTCGGGCAGGCGGGGCGCATCGACCAGGGCGGCATGGCGCTGACCGAGCTGGCCGAGGCGCCGGCCTGCGAGGAGCGGCTCGCCGCCATCAAGAAGCTGCGCGCGCTGCGCGAGCCGCGCGCGCTGCCGATGCTGCGCGAGAGCGTCAAGCGGGTATGGTTCCGCGAGGACAAAAACGCCTGCCTGCGCGACGAGGCGCGTCAGGCCATCACCGAGCTCGAGAAGCTGGTCCCCGCCACCGCCGCGTCGGGTTAGAATGCGGGCGTACCGGGGGCGATCGGCTTCGACGGCGATCGTGAAGCCCAAGGTGCATGCCGAGGTGCGGTGGCCCTCGTAAAACTCTTCCGCAAAAAGCTAGTTGCGAACGACGCAAACTACGCCCTGGCAGCTTAATCCCTGCTAGCGTTCGCCCGGTCTGTGCTGGTGCAGCCGGGGTCGAACGTCGACTTCACCAGACCGCGACGCTCCCGCCCTTGGCAGCGTCGTCAAACCCAAGGGGCTAAGCGGTGGCGTTCCGTGCCCGTCCGGCAGCCATCGTCGAAAACCAATGACTGGGCTAAGCATGTAGTTCCGAAGGCGGATCATTGCCGGACGGGGGTTCAATTCCCCCCGCCTCCACCATTTCTTTGCCGGTCCGCACCCAGCGGCCCGGCGCGGAGCGAACGTCCATGCTCGCGAAGGCCGTGGCGTTGTGGGTCGTGGGGCTGCTCACCCTCGTGCCCTACGGCACGTATTACCTGTTCTTCGAGGCGACACGCGACCAGTACGCCGTGCTGATCGTGCTGGTGCTGTTCTGGATCTTCGGCTACTGGGGCGTGGCCGGGCCGCTGCTGGCGGCGACCAAGGTGCGCAAGGTGATGCGCGCGATCGAGCTGGCGCGCTCCAAGGACGACCTGGTGCGCGCCCTGCAGAGCCCGGAAACGCGCGACGTGGCGATCAAGCTCATCGCCACCGAGAACCACATCCCGCGCTTCTTGGCAGAGCGCGTCTATGCCCTGCTGGTGCGGAAGCTGTCGGCGCCCGCCGCGCGGCCGTCACCGCCGGCAGGGGGCGACGGTCGGCCCTGAGCCCGGGGTGATCTGCGAATCCGCGCGGATCGGCCTGCGCCTGGCGCAGCCCGCCGACGCCGCGTTCCTGCTGCGGCTGCTGAACCAGCGCTCGTGGGTCGACAACATCGGCGACCGGGGAGTGCGCACGCTGGACGACCTGTACTGCGCCTGATTCCGTGCCTGCGGATGGTTACTGACACCCGAATCGGGTCACGGTTCAACCCCTTGTTTTCATTGACGAACGAGCGCAGCATGGCGCGCGTAAAAACCGACGGGGGTTCCCCATGAAACTGCGTTTTGCATTCGCCGCGCTGGTTGCCGTGCTTGCGGGCTCGACGTTCGCCGCGCCCCGCAACATCGGCATCAACGTGCTGTTGAATACTGACGTTACCGACGCGCTGGTCGCCGACCTGTCGCAGTACGGCCGCGTCGGCAACCGGCTGCTCTCGATCGACGCCGTCACCATGAGTATCGCGGAGTCGCAGCTGGACGCGATCCGCGCCCTGCCCTACGTCGCCGCGGCGAACCCGGACGCCGAGCGCCAGGGCGCCCCGGTGGACACGGTCGGCGCCAGCGACTTCGCCAACGGCGTCAACACCTGGGACAACGACGCCATCAACGTCACACAGATCGGCACGCCCACGCGACAGGTGCCGTTTGACGGCAGCGGTGTTTATGTCGCCGTGCTCGACACCGGGCTGCTCGACAACTGGCGCCGGTACTTCCCGCAGGAGCGCATCGCCACTCAGTTCGCCAAGGCGTTCGGTGGCGGCGGCGGCTTCAACGGTGTCGTGTCCGAGCCCACCAACAAGTGGGAGCACGACCAGAACTCGCACGGCACGCACGTGACCAGCACGGTGCTGGGCTATGCCCTCGGGGCGACGCCGATCAACGGCGTGGCGCCACGCGCCAACGTGATTCCGGTCAAGGTGCTGAACCAGAACGGCTCCGGCTGGTCGTCGGTTGTCGCGCGCGGCATCGAGTACATCGCCGACCTGAAGAACAGCGGCGCGCTGGGCGGCGCCCCGGTCGTGATCAACATGAGCCTGGGCGGCTCGGTGCTCGACGCGGTCGAGAAGGCCGCGATCGATTACGCGGTCGCCAGCGGCGTCATCATCGTCGCCTCGGCCGGCAACCGCGGTGCGGCCGGCATGGGTTTCCCCGGCGCGTACGCACCGGTGATCTCGGTCGCCGCGGCCGGCTGGATCGGCCAATGGGCACCGGCCGGCAACAACAGCTGGTGGAACAACCGCGACGTGCCGGAGTCCGCGGGTGCCGAACAGTTCTACATCGCCACCTTCTCGAGCCGCCAGCTGGCGGGACAGGATCTTGACGTGTCCGCTCCCGGCGCCTGGGTCGTCGGCCCGTACCAGCTCAACAGCAGTAACCAGATCTCGTACTTCTTCCTGTCGGGCACCAGCATGTCGTCCCCGCACGTCGCGGGCATCGCCGCGCTGATGATGCAAAAAAACCCGTCGCTGGCGCAGGGCATGGTCGAGACGCTGCTGGAAGGGGCGGCCAAGCCGATGGCGGCGGGTTGCGCCATCGTCGGGCTCCCCGGCACTGCGACGACTCAGGTGTGCTGGGGCGTCGACGCCGTCGGCCACGGCTTCATCACGGCCGACGCGGCGCTGGCGGTCACGCCGTAGCACCGGACTCAACCGTCCGCAGAAACGGGCCACGCGAGTGGCCCGTTTTTTTTCAGCTGCTTTCGCCGCGCGCCTCGTCGAAGAGTCTGTACTTGCGCAGCAGGCCGCGGAACTGGTGGTAAGTCAGCGACAGGCGCTGCGCCGCCCGGCGCTGGTTGAAGCGGGCCTCCGCCAGCGCGGCGCGGACCAGGCGCTTCTCGTGCTCGCCGACGGCTTCGGCGAAGTCGAGGGGCAAGCGCAGGTCGGGAACGGCCGCCGCCGGCGCCGCACCCCCGGGCCCGGCGACCGCCGGCGGAGCCGCCGCCGGCGCCGCAGCCTCCGGCGCCGGGCGCGGCCGGTAGGGCGAGGCGAACGGGTCGAACTCGACGCGCTCGATCGGCCGCTTCGCCGACTCCTGGCGGTAGACCGCGCGCTCGACCACGTTGCGCAGCTCGCGCACGTTGCCGGGCCAGTCGTACTCCTGCATCTGCTGCTCGGCCGCCGGCGTGAACCCGGCGAAATACTCGTGCTTGAGCTCACGCGCCATGTCCTCGGCGAACTTCTGCGCCATCAGCACGATGTCGCCACGCCGCTCCCGCAGGGGCGGCACCGTCACCACGTCGAACGACAGCCGGTCGAGCAGGTCTTCGCGGAACTTGCCGGCACGCGCCAGCGCCGGCAGGTCCTGGTTGGCCGCGCCCACCAGGCGCACGTCGGTTTTCTGCGTCTCGGAAGACCCCAGCTTCTCGAACTCGCCGTACTCGACCACGCCCAGCAGCTTCTCCTGCAGGCGCAACGACATCGAGGCGATCTCGTCCAGGAACAGCGTGCCGCCGTTGGCCAGCTCGAACCGCCCGACGCGCCCGCGCACCGCGCCGGTGAACGCCCCGGCAACGTGGCCGAACAGCTCGGACTCCAGCAACTCCTCATTGAGCGCCGCGCAGTTGAACTTGATGAACGGCTGCTGCCAGCGCTCGGACAGGAAGTGCACGCGCGAGGCGATCAGCTCCTTGCCGGTCCCGCGCTCACCGATGATGAGCACCGGCTTCACCAGCGGTGCTACGCGCGAGACGCGCTCCAGCGCGGCCAGGAAATTGTCGGCTTGGCCGATGATCGGATCCGGGTCCTGCCTTCCCAGCGCCATGCGTCGACCCCGCCAACTTGTTAGCCTTTTTTACCACAGGTTGGCGTACGTATCGCGGCGGATCTCGCAAGCTCCGGCAAGATCATATTAGATAACTGTTTATTATCAATTAGTTATGGTGACCATCCGACTTGGCACGCGGCTCGCAATAGAAAGGGCACAGACCGACATGCTTCACCGGAGCACGACATGAACAAGATCAGCCTCGCCGCCGCCGCCCTCGCCCTGCTGGGCCTTACCGGCACCGCCTCGGCCAGCGACGCGCTGCCCTCCCGCGCGGTCGCTGCGTTCGGCGTCGCCCTCGCCAGCCAGGGCGATGCCGCCCTGACGCAGATCCGCCGCGAGCTCACGCAGTCCGCGCTCGAGGCCATGAAGCCCTTCCCGCCTGCGCCGCAGAAGGCTCCTGAACAGCCGCCGCTGGCCGTACCGCCGGCCGCGCAGCACTGATCCACCAACGACTCTTCACCGAGGAACGCCATGGGTATCTTTTCGAGAATGACCGACATCATCAACGCCAACCTCAACGCCATGCTCGACAAGGCGGAGGATCCGGAAAAGATGGTGCGCCTGATCATCCAGGAAATGGAGGACACGCTGGTCGAGGTCCGTTCGACCTCGGTCCGCGCGCTGGCTCGCAAGAAGGAGTTGCAGCGCCACATCAGCCACATGCAGGGCGAGGTCGCCGAGTGGCAGCGCAAGGCGGAGCTGGCGCTGTCCAAGGATCGCGAGGACCTGGCCCGCGCCGCGCTCGCCGCCAAGGCGCGCACGGCGGACGCCATCGCCGACCACGACAAGGAGCTCAGGCACGTCCAGGACGAGATCGTCAAGCTCGACGAGGACACCGGCAAGCTGAAGGCCAAGCTGGCTGACGCCAAGCAGCGCCAGAAGGCCATCATCCTGCGCGCGGCCTCGGCCGACTCGCGCCTCAAGGTCAAGCGCCAGATCCACGACGGCCGCATGGAAAACGCCATGCTCAAGTTCGAGAAGTACGAGGCCAAGATCGACGGCCTCGAGGCCCAGCTGGAATCCTATGACCTGGGCCAGGTGCGCTCGCTGAAGGAGCAGTTCGCCGAGCTTGAGCAGGGCGAGAAGCTGGACGCGGAGCTGGAGGCCCTCAAGGCCAGGCTGGGCAAACCCCAGCCAACCGGCGGCGCGGACAAGAAATAGAATGGTAGACCAGACCGACTCGGGGGCCGGCAAGTGGACGACGGGTTTATCGCAGCGTTTGCAATCTTCTGCATCTTCATCGCGTTGCCATGGTTGTTGCTGCACTACCTGACACGCAAGCGCGAGGCTGCGGCGAAGGCCGCTGGTGATCCCGCCATGAACGCCAGGATGGTGGACATCGCCGAGCGCCTCGAAAGGCGGCTGGACGCCATCGAGTCGCTTCTCGACCACGAAGTGCCGGGATGGAAGAAGAGCCAGGAGCGCAGACAACTATGAAATCGCGCAGCTTCAGCGGCCTGCGCCGGATTCCCCAGCGGGGCGTGGTCGCCGGCGTGTGCGCGGGCATCGCCGAGTACTTCGGCTGGAACGTCAAGCTGCTGCGCGTGGCGCTGGTCATCTCGGTCCTGCTGGGCGCCGGCGCCATCATCGTCGTCTACCTGATCCTCTGGTACGTGATGGATCCGGTCGAAGACGACCGCCTGCCCGGCAGCGGCTATGGCGGCGACAGCCCGAGCGACCCTTCCGGTGCGGCCCGCCGGCCGAGCATGGCCGAGGTGCAGACGCGCTTCGAGCGCCTCGACGCGCGCCTGCGCGGCATCGAGGAGTGCGTCACCGACAAGGAGTTCGAGTTGCGGCGCGAGTTGAAGAAACTCGAAGCCTGAGGCAGGCCGCGGTGTAGAATCCCGCCGGGGCTCCAAACCACGGCGGGTTTTTCTTGGGCGACGCAGCCAGCACCGGTTCCCTGTCGGGCCGCACCGCCCTGGTCACGGGCGCATCCAGCGGCCTGGGCGTGGATTTCGCGCGCGAGCTCGCGCGGCGCGGCTGCCGGCTGGTCCTCGTCGCCAGGCGCGAGGAGCTGCTCAAGAAGCTGCAAGGCGAGCTGCAGGAACAGCACGGCGTCACGGCGGTCGCGACGACGCTGGACCTCGGAGATCCCGACGCGCCACAGATGCTGTACGACGCGCTCAAGGCCCAGAGCGTGGCGGTCGACATCCTGGTCAACAACGCCGGCTTCGGCCTGTACGGCCTGGAACTCGACATTCCGTGGGAGAAGACGCGCCAGATGCTGATGCTCGACATCGTCGCGCTGACGCACCTGACCAAGCTGTTCGCGCGCGACATGGTCAGGCGCGGCTTTGGCCGCATGCTGCAGGTCGCCTCGATCGGTGCCTACCAGCCCTCGCCCACTTACGCCGCCTACTCGGCCGCCAAGAGCTACGTGCGCTCGTTCAGCCAGGCCCTGACCTACGAACTGCGCGACACCGGCGTGACCAGCACGGTGATCTCCCCCGGCATCACGGCCACCGAGTTCCTGCAGGTCAGCGGGCAGAAGCCGACGGCCTATCAGCGGTTTATGATGATGAGCAGCGCCGAGGTCGCGCGCATCGGCATCAAGGCCATGCTCAAGGGCCGCTACAGCGTCGTGCCCGGCTGGTTGAACTGGCTGACGGCCCTGACCACGATGCTCGCGCCCGATCGGGTGAACGCGGCCGCCGCCTACCGCCTGATGAAGAACTGAGGTGGCGATCCGGCCGGCCCTCGTCCTCGCCCTGCTGTGCGCCGCGGGCGCGCCGGCCGAGGCGGCCTATTTCGGCACGGTCGAGCTGGTCACCGGCGAAGTCACGGTGCGGACGGCCGACGGCCGTACGCTCACGCCGCGGGTCGGGGACGGCATCGAGTCCGGCGCCGAGCTGGTCACCGGGAACGGCGAGTTCCACGTCGAGACCGCGGACAGCGGCCTGGTCGCGCTGCGCCCGAACACCCGACTGCGCGTCGCCGAGTACCGCGCCGAGGGCGGCGAGCTCGATACCCAGGTGCTGGCCCTGCTGCGCGGCACGTTCCGCTCCATCACCGGCTGGATCGGACGTCACAACACCGCGCGCTACCGCGTGACGACGCCGACCGCCACCATCGGCGTCCGCGGCACCGACCATGAGCCCGGCTACCTGCTCGCCGAGGATGTCGCCGCCACCGGCGAGGAAGGGCTGGAGCCCGGCACCTACGACAAGGTCAACGAGGGTGCGACCTTCATCGAGAACGATGCGGGGCGCGTGGACCTCGAACCGAACGAGGCCGGCTTCGCCCACGCCCGGCGCGTCCGGCCGGCGCGCCTGGCTAAAGTGCCACGGTTCTTCAAGGGCACGCGCCACGAGAAACGCATCAGGGCCCGGCGCGAGGCGCTGCGGCAGGTGATCGAGGAGCGCCGTGAGCAGCGCAAGGCCTGGCTGAAGGAGAAACGCGAGCGCGCCAAGGAGCGGCGCGAGCAGCGCAAGGAACGGCGCCAGCAGAAAGATCGCGACTGATGCCGCGCAGGCCGGCCCACGAACAGTTCGATGCCCTGAAAGCCATCCGCGAGCAGGCCTTCACGCTGTTCGGCCGCTACGGCTACGAGGGCGTATCGATCGGCGACATCGCCCGGTCCGCGAAGCTTTCCAAGGGAGCGTTGTACTGGCACTACGACAGCAAGCAGGCGCTCTATCTCGACTGCCAGCAGCAGCTGTACGCTCTCTTCAACGGCTACATCTTCGACCCGATGCGCGCTGAGCGCGACGGTGTCACGCGCATCCTTGCGCTGTTTACCGGCCTGGGCCGCCTGCTGCTCGACCCGCGCGTAACCAAGGGCGTGGCCGGCTACTGGCTGATCCCGTCGCGCCCCCAGACCGAGCAGATCCTGCAGGCCCAGCGCGCGTTCGAGAGCGCGTGCGTGGAGACCATGAAGGAGACGCTGCGCCTGGGCGTGGCGCAGGGCCGTTTCGACTACCGGGACGACCTGGAGGAGATGGCGCGCGCCATCATCGCGCTGGTCGAGGCGGTGATCCTGCCATTGCGCCAGCAGTCACCCGAAGAAGTGCACCGCATCCTCGGCGTGCTGGCGCGTTCGCTGTTCCGCGCCTATGCGACGGCGGACGACCTGCTCATGTTGACCCGGTCGCTCTAGCGACCCGTCACTTCTTCTTCAACCCGAACAGGTTGCTGAGGCTGTCGACGAGCAGGTCGGTGCTGCCGGTGACGATCTTGGCGGTGCCTTCGGCGATGCCGGCAGCGTGCGAATCCTTGAGTGCGTCCTGAAACCCCAGCTTGACCTGCTCGCGCAGCGCCGGCAGCAGCTCGCGCCCGGCCGCGAGCACGCCGGCGCGCACGCGCTGCTCGAACGCGTCCTGGGCCCGGAGCAGTTCGGCGTCCAGCCGCGGACCCACCCAGGCGCGATACGCCAGCCAGCCCAGCACCAGCGTGAGCGTACTGCTGGCCAGCGCCGTCACCATCATCCAGATCAGCATCGAATCCATGGAGCGCCCCCGGTTCTGCGTGCCTGACTATAATGCCGGCACCCCGTCTGTGCGCTCGAATCCATGCGATATCTCGCGATCGGCCTCATCGTGCTGCTGGCCGCCGGCATCTGGAGCTACCAGAAGTTTTTCAAGGCTCCCGCCGGCCCGGCAGCAGCTGCGGCCGCGCCCGCAGCCACCGCGGCCAAGCCGGCCGCACCCGGCGGCGGCACGCCGCAGGGCATGCCGGTGGAAGCCGAAGTCATCAAGGCCGAGCGCATCGCCCAGGAGATCATCGCCGTCGGCAGCCTGCGCTCGAACGAGTCGGTGACGCTGAGCTCCGAGATCGCCGGGCGCATCACCTCAATCCGTTTCCGCGAGGGCCAGCCGGTCGCCAAGGGCCAGCTGCTGTTCGAGCTCGACGACTCGATCTACCGCGCCGAGCTGGAGCAGGCGCGTGCCGGCCTGGAGTTGTCGCGGCGCAACCACGAGCGGGCCCAGGAGCTGTTCGGGCGCAAGCTGATTTCGACGCGCGAACGTGACGAGGCGGCCGCCCAGCTCGATGTCGACCGCGCGGCGGTGGCGCTGGCCGAGGCGCGCCTGGCGAAGACCCGCATCCGCGCGCCGTTCGCGGGCGTCGTCGGCCTGCGCCCCGTCAGCCCCGGCGACTACATCACGGCCGGCCAGGCCCTGGCACCGCTCGAGCAGCTGTCGGTGCTGAAGGCCGACTTCAGGCTGTCCGAGGCGGCGCTGCCGGCCATCAAGGTCGGCCAGGCGTTGAACCTCGAGGTCGACGCCTATCCGGGACAGGCCTTTCCCGGCCGCGTGTACGCCATCGACCCGCGCCTCGCCGAGGAGTCGCGCTCGATCGGGGTGCGCGCGAGCGTACCCAACGACCAGGGCCTGTTGCGCCCGGGCCTGTTCGCGCGCGTGCGACTGGTCATCGCCGAACGCAACGGGGCGGTGCTGGTGCCGGAACAATCCGTCGTCCCGCAAGCCAATCAGCTGTTCGTGTACGTGATCGAGGACGGCAAGGCGGCGTTGCGCCCGGTGGAGCTCGGGCTGCGCCAGTCCGGCCGCGTCGAAGTCGTTTCGGGCGTAAAGCCCGGCGACGTCGTCATCACCGCCGGGGCGCAGAAAATCGGCCCGGGCGCGCCGGTAACGCCGATCAACCTCGCGCCGCCGCCGGCCGCGCAGGACGGCGCCACGGCGGCGGACAAGAAAGGCTAGCCGAAAAAATACCGCGGCCGAAGCCGGGTACGGTAACCGCCGCCGCTGTTCAGCCCTGGGTGACGGGCTCCAGGCGCACCTCGACACGGCGGTTCTGCGAGCGCCCCGCATCGCTGTCGTTCGACGCGATCGGGCGCGCCTCGCCGAAGCCCGCGGTCAGCAGGCGCTGGCCGTTGATGCCCTTGCTGGTCAGGTACTGGCCGACCGACATGGCGCGGCGCTCGGACAGCGCCTGGTTGGCGTCGTCCGAGCCGACGCTGTCGGTATGGCCCTCGACGACGATCAGGGTCTTGTTGTATTCCTCGACCACCAAACCCACGCCGTCCAGAACTTTGAAGAAATCGGCGTTGAGGTCAGCGCTGCCGGTACGGAAAGTGATGTTGCCCGGCATGTTGAGCACGATGTTGTCGCCCTGGCGCGTCACGCTGACGCCGGTCCCGGCGAGCTTCTGGCGCAGCTTGGCCTCCTGCGCGTCCATGTAGGCGCCGACGCCGGCGCCGGCCAGGCCGCCGATGCCCGCGCCGATCAGCGCGCGCTTGCGCCGGTCCTTGGCGTCCTTGCCCGTGGCGGCGCCGAGGACGGCGCCCGCCAGCGCGCCGATGCCCGCGCCAATGGCCGTCTTCGAAGTCTGCTGCTCGCCGGTGTAGGGATTGGTCGTCTGGCAGCCGGCCAGCGCGACCGCCGCGCACACAGCCATCCCTGCAAGGACTCTGGACTTGAGCATCGGGGCTCCTTTCTTTCCGAAGGTTGGACGGAGCGCCATTGTAGACCTATCCTCCCAGGCACTACAGCGCCGCGCGGACCCGTGCGGCCGATCATGTCTTTCTGGCACTTTCTGGAGGGATGATGGGCCCTGTGGCCGAGCGCATCTTGCGTCTTGCCATCGCTGCGGTGTACTCGCGACCCCGGTTCACCTTCGCGCTGCTGCTGGCGTTCACGGCGCTGATGCTGGCGCAGGCCTTGCGCCTGCAGCCGGATGCCGGCTACGAGAAACAGATCCCGCTCCAGCATCCGTACATGCAGGTGTTCAAGAAATACGAGAACGCCTTCGGCGGCGCCAACCTGGTCACCATCGCGCTGATCCGCCGCGGCGGCGACATCTACCAGGAAGAGTTCCTCGAGGCGCTGCGTTCGGCCACCGACGCGGTCTTCTTCCTGCCCGGCGTCGATCGCTCGCGCGTGACCTCGCTGTTCACGCCCGGCGTGCGCTACCTGGAGATCGTCGAGGGCGGCTTCGCCGGCGGCGACGTGGTGCCGCGCGACTACGCACCTTCGCCAGCGATGTTCGAGCTGGTCCGCGCCAACGTCGGCAAGGCCGGCATCATCGGGCGGCTGGTCTCCAACGACCAGCGCGGGGCGATGATCGTCGCCGAGCTCCTCGAGAACGACCCGGTGACCGGCGAGCGCCTCGACTACCGCACCGTGGCCGACGCGCTCGAGCGCATTCGCGCCGACCACCAGACCGCCGACATCGCCGTGCACGTCACCGGCTTCGCCAAGGTCGTCGGCGACGTCACCGACGCGAGCCGCGAGGTGGCGAGCTACTTCGTCGTCGCGCTGGCGCTGACCATGCTGCTGCTGTGGGCCTTCTGCGGCTCGTTGCGCCTGTCGCTGCTGCCGCTGTCGGCCGCGCTCGCCGCGGTGATCTGGGAGTTGGGCCTGTTGCGCACCTTCGGTTACGGCCTCGACCCGTTCGCCATCCTGGTGCCGTTCCTGATCCTTTCCATCGCGGTTTCGCACGGCGTGCAGTACATCAACGGCTGGGGCAACGAGGTCGCCGAACACGGGCTCGACAGCCACGCCGCGTCACTGGAGACGTTCAAGCGGCTGTTCATTCCGGGAACGGTGGCCATCGTCACCGACGTCATCGGCTTCGCCACGCTGGCCTTCATCAAGATCGAGATCGTCCGCGAGATGGCGCTGAACGCCGCCATCGGCATGCTGGCCGTGATCATCACCAACAAGATCATGTTGCCGATCGCGCTGACCTGGGTGAGGCTGCCGGCGCTGGAAAAGTTCCGCCGGCGCCAGCGCCTGCGCGTCGAGATCGGCGACCGGCTGTGGCAGCCGCTGTCCATGTTCGCCACGCCCCGCGGCGCGGTGCCGGCGCTGCTGCTGGCAGCGGTCTCGCTGGGCTGGTCGCTGTGGAAGTTCCCGGACCTGCGCATCGGCGACACCCAGGTCGGCGTCCCCGAGCTGCGGCCGGACTCACGCTATAACCGCGACTCGGCCGCGATTGCGGCCAGCTTCAACATCGGCGTGGACCTGCTCAAGGTCATCGCCGAGACGCGCGAGTACGGCTGCGTCGACGGCACCGTCATGGAGCTGGTGGACCGCTACGCCTGGCACATGCGGAACACGCCCGGCGTGACCTCGGTCATCTCGCTGCCGCAGATCGCCGGGCGGGTGCGCCAGGGCCTCAACGAGGCCAGCCCCAAGTGGCGGGTGCTGCCGCGCAACGAAGGCGCGCTGGCGCAGATCGTGGCGCAGGTGCCGCCCTCGTCCGGCCTGCAGAACCCGGACTGTTCGGCGATGCCGGTGCTGATCTTCACGCAGGACCACAAGGCCGAGACCCTCGAACGCATCGTCGCGGCGACCCGGGCCTTCGACCAGGTCAACGCCGGCGCCGGCGCGCGTTTCGCGCTGGCCTCGGGCAATGTCGGCGTCATGGCGGCCACCAACGAGGAGATCAAGGCGCGCGAAATCATCGTCATCGTCTGGGTCCACCTGACGCTGCTGCTGTTCGTCTGGGTCTCGTTCCACAGCGTCGCCAGCGTGGCGTGCATCATCACGCCGCTGGTGCTCTGCTCGCTGATGACCTACGGCTTCATGGCCGTGGTCGGCATCGGCATGAAGGCCGCGACGCTGCCCGTCGCGGCGTTCGGCGTCGGCATCGGCGTCGACGCCGGCATCTACCTGTGGAGCATGGTGGCCCACTACCTCGCCCAGGGCATGCCGCTGCGCGAGGCCCACTTCCAGGCGTTGCGCCATACCGGCAAGGCGGTCGTGTTCACGTCGCTGTCGTTGATCGTGGCCGTGGTCACCTGGATGTTCTCGGGCCTGCAGTACCAGGCCGACATGGGCCTGCTGCTGTGCCTGATGTTCACGGCCAACCTGTTCGGCGCCATCCTGCTGCTGCCGGCGCTGGCCTGGCTGGTGCTACCGCGGCACGGGCGTAGACTGGAGAACTCATGAACCGACTGCTCGCGTCCGCCGTGGCGCTCGTGCTGTCCGCGCCGGCGCCGGCCAAGGTCACGGCCGACGAGGCCGCAAAGCTCGGCGCCGTGCTGACGCCGAACGGCGCCGAGAAGGCCGGCAACGCGGACGGCACGATTCCGGCGTGGGACGGCGGCATGCCGAAGACCGAGCTGTCGCGCAGTGCCGATCCGTTCGCCGGTGACAAGCCCCTGTTCACGATCACCGCGGCCAACGCGGCCCAGTACGACAAGATTCTCAGCGACGGTTACCGGGCGCTGTTCCGCACGTTTCCCGACTACCAGATGAACGTCTACCCGACGCGGCGCACGGCTTCCTACCCGGCCTGGTTCTACCAGGCCACCCGCAAGAACGCGACGACCGTGGAACTGACCAACAACGGCTTCGGCTTCTGCTGCGCCGCGCAGGGCTATCCGTTCCCGATCCCGAAGAACGGCACCGAAGTGATGTGGAACCACATCATGCGCTACAACACGGTCGGCTACCGCGGCTACGTCAACCACGCCCAGGTGCAGGCCGACGGCAGCCACGTGGTCGAGCGTTCCTACCTCGAGCTGACCTACGTCTACAACAACCCGAAGACCGAGCCGGCCGAGCTCGACAACCAGAACCTGTACCTCCTGGTCAAGACGGTGTCGCCGCCGAACAAGGCCGGCGACGCGCACCTGCTGCACGTGCCGATCGACCGCATGAAGGAGATCACCGGCGTGTGGCTGTACAACCCGAGCCAGGGCCGCGTGCGGCGCATCGGCGAGGTCGGCTACGACAACCCGCTGTTCGACGGCCTGATGACGCACGACCAGGTCGACATGTTCAACGGCCCGCTCGACCGCTACACCATCAAGCTGCTCGGCAAGAAGGAGATGCTGGTCCCCTACAACGGCTACCGCATGTACAGCGACCGGGTGAAGTACACGGACATCGTCAAGACCGGCCACATCAACCAGGACCTGGCGCGCTACGAGCTGCATCGCATGTGGGTGATCGAGGCGCAGGTGCGGCCGGGCTTCAACCACCGTTACAAGCGGCGCACCTTCTACCTCGACGAGGACTCCTGGCTGGTCATGCTGCAGGACATGTACGACGAGCGCGACCAGTTCTGGCGCACCGCCGAGGCCCACGCGGTGAACTTCGCCAACGTGCCGGTCGTGGTCAACGGCGTGCAGGTGCACTACGACCTGCAATCGCGCCGCTACGTCGTGCTCAACCTGCGCAACGAGGAGAAGAAGGAGATCGAGTACGATTTCGAGAAGCCGGGCTCGTACTACACGCCGCGGCAGTTGCAGAAGTTCGCCACTTCGAAGAATTGACCGCGACCGGGCGGGCCCGCCCGGTCGCGCCGGCGTCCGCCCAAGTCGCTGGTTTTCTTCGCATTTCCCGTTCAGGGTGAATTCAGCTTGACCCCCTACTCTGGTGCCACGTCCGCAAGCCCGCGGGCCTGACCGGAGAAGCGCATGAACAAGCTGACCAAGAGGACTGCACTCGCGACAGCCGTCTGCGGCCTGTTGATCAGTGCCGCGCCCGCATCCGCCGACCACGACGACGCCGTCTGGGCCTATGCCAAGGTCGTCCGTGCGGAGCCGATCTACCGTGAAGTGCGTGTGCGGGAGCCGCGGCAGGTCTGCGAAGAGGTGCCGGTGATCGAGCGCACGCGCTATCGCGGCGGCGCAGACCCGGGCGCGGTGCTGTTCGGCGCCGTGGTCGGCGGCGTCATCGGCCATCAGTTCGGCAGCGGCCGCGGCAACGACGCGGCCACCGCGGCCGGGGCGCTGATCGGCGCCAACCATGCGGCCAGCCACAGCTACCGCGGCGGGCGGGTGGTCGAGCGCGAGGTCATCGAGACCCGCTGCGAGACCGTGTCGGCCGCCCGCTATGAGGAGCGCATCGAGGGCTACGATGTGACCTACCGGTACCAGGGCCGGCTGTACCAGACCCGGACCCACTACAACCCGGGCAAGCGCATCCGCGTCCGTGTTGAGGTCACCCCGGCCCGCTGGTGATGGCCTAGACTAGGCCATGCTTCGCGCCGTCCTGCTGCTGAGCGCCGTGTTGTCGGCGGGCCTGCTGTCCGGGCCCGCCGATGCGCGTGCGCGGGATCGGGGCGACCACAGCGAGGAGGAGTACCGCGACAACCGGCGCGAGGAACGCCTCGACGACCGGCGCGAGCGGCGCGAGAGCGCGTCGGACGCCGCGCACCGCGCGCAGATGCGCAACGGCGGCGGGCGCGTGCTGTCGGTGGAGCCGTTCGGCGCCGGCCACCGCGTGAAAGTGCTGAAGGACGGCGTCGTGCGCGTGTACATCATCGAGGGCAACTGATGCGCGCGCTGGTCATCGAGGACGATCCCAGCCTGCGTGAGCTGGTGGCCAAGTACTTCACCGACGAGGGCTTCGTCGTGGACCGTGCCGGCGACGGCCAGCAGGGCCTGTACATGGCCACCGAGTACCCGCTCGACCTGGCCATCGTCGACTTGGGCCTGCCCAAGGTGTCCGGCGTCGACATCGTCAAGCAGGCCCGCAAGAAGGGCTGCGCCTACCCGATCCTGATCCTGACCGCGCGCGACGGTTGGGAAAGCAAGGTCGCCGGGCTCGAAGCCGGCGCGGACGATTACGTGGTCAAGCCCTTCCACAAGGAAGAGTTGATGGCGCGCGCCCGCGCGCTGCTGCGGCGCACCGGCGGCTGGTCCAAGTCCACGCTCGAATCCGGCCCTGTCGTGCTCGACCCGGCGGCGCGCGCCGTCACGCTCAACGGCGGCCCGGTCGACCTGACCGCCTACGAGTACCGCCTGCTCGAATACCTGCTGCTGCACGCCGGCAAAGTCGTGTCCAAGTCCACGCTGACCGAGCACCTCTACTCGGAGGACATGGAACGGGACAGCAACGTCATCGAGGTCTTCGTGCGCCGCCTGCGCGCCAAGCTGGACCCCGACGAATCGCTGCGTCCGATCGAGACGCTGCGCGGCCAGGGCTACCGCTGGACGTTGCCGCGCACGCCGCCACAGTCCTGACGCCCGGACGGGGCGGCACCATGATGTCCCTGCAGAGCCGCCTGCTGCTGTCGGCCTCGTTCGTGCTGCTCGCCTTCCTCGCCCTGTGCGGCGCCGGCCTCGAAAGCGCCTTTCGCCGCGCCGCCCTCGGCGCCCAGGAGGACCGCATGCGCGGCCTGGTCTACGCCCTGCTCGGCGCGGCCGAGCCCGACGCGCGCGGCGCGCTGGAGCTCAACGACGGTGACCTGCCCGAGCCGCGCCTGATGCGCCGCGAGTCGGGGCTCGAGGCGGCCATCTTCGACGAGGCCGGCCTGGTGCTGTGGCGCTCGCCGAGCCAGTCCGGGGCCTTGCCGCTGGTGATCGGCCCCGAGGTCGGCAACTGGAAGCTGGAGCGCATCGGCGACCTGGGCCGTTTCGGGCTGTCCTTCGGCCTGCGCTGGATCGAGGCCGACGACCGCCCCAAGCGCTACACCGTGCTGGTGCTCGAAGAGCCACAGGCCTACGAGGCGCAGCTGGCCACGTTCCGCCGTACGTTGTGGCTGTGGCTGGCGGCCGCGGCCGCAGCGCTGCTGGGGGCGCTGGTGCTGGTGCTGCGCTGGGGCCTGCTGCCGCTGCGCGTGCTGGTCGGCGAGCTGCGTGACGTCGAGGCCGGCGCGCGCTCCCAGATCGACGCGCCCTACCCGCGCGAGATCACGCCGCTCACCGGCGCGCTCAACGCCATGATCCGCCACGAGCGCAGCCAGCTGCAGCGTTACCGCAACGCGCTCGGCGACCTCGCCCACAGCCTGAAGACGCCGCTGGCAGTGCTGCGCGGGCTGAGCGGCGACGAGCGGCTGCAGCGCGACACGCAGCGCCAGATCGACGAGCAGGTCACGCGCATGCAGCAGATCGCCGACCACCAGCTGTCGCGCGCCGCCATCGCCGGCCGCCGCGCGCTGGCGCAGCCGGTGGCGGTGCGCCCGATCGCGGCCAAGCTCGCGGCGGCGCTGGCCAAGGTGTACGCCGACAAGTCGCTGGCCTTCGAGCTGGCGGTCGCGCCCGGGCTGCTCGGGCGCGTGGACTCTGGCGACCTGCACGAGCTGCTGGGCAACACGCTGGACAACGCCGCCAAGTGGGCGCGCGGGCGCGTGCGGCTGCGCGCCGGCCGCGCCGGCGCGCAGCTCGAGCTCGAGGTCGAGGACGATGGGCCGGGATTCCCGCCCGAGGCCGAGCGCCTGCTCGGGCGCGGCGTGCGCGCCGACGGCCGCGTGCCCGGCCAAGGCCTGGGCCTCGCCGCGGTCGCCGAGATGCTGGGCGCCTACGAGGGCGAAATCCGGCTCGACCGCTCGGATGCGCTCGGCGGCGCGCGCGTGGCGATGCGGATCCCGTCGGCCTAGGCCGGCAGCTTCAGGAAGTTCTGGCGGTAGTACTTCAGCTCCGCGATCGAATCGCGGATGTCGGCCAGCGCCAGGTGCGTCGACTCCTTGGTGAACCCTTTGGCGACCTCGGGAGCCCAACGCAGGCACAGCTCCTTCACCGTGCTGACATCGAGGTTGCGGTAGTGGAAGTGGCGCTCGAGCGACGGCATCCAGCGCGCCAGGAAGCGCCGGTCCTGGCAGATCGAGTTGCCGCACATGGGCGACTTGTTGGGCGGCACCCACTGGTTCAGGAACGCGAGCGTCTGCTGCTCGGCCGCGGCCTCGGTGATCAGGCTGCCCTTGACGCGCTGCGCGAGGCCGGACTGGCCGTGCTGGCGCGTGTTCCACTCGTCCATCAGCGCCAGATCGGCATCGGATTGATGCACTGCGATAGCCGGCCCCTCCGCGAGGATCTCGAGGTTGGCGTCGGTGACGATGGTCGCGATCTCGATGATGCGGTGCTGCTCCGGAATCAGCCCGGTCATCTCCAGGTCGATCCAGACGAGGTGCGTGGCGTTCGGGGTCATGGTGCCGTGATGATATCCTCGCGCGGCCAAAAAAAGCGGAGTCCACGGGACGTGAGCGCTCTTCCCTCCATCCTGCACAACATCGGCAACACGCCGCTGGTCGAGCTCCAGCGCCTGGACACCGGCCGCTGCCGGCTGTTCGTCAAGCTCGAGAACGAGAACCCGACCGGCTCCATCAAGGATCGCATCGGCCTGTCCATGATCGAGGCGGCCGAGCGCGAGGGCCGCATCAAGCCCGGTGGCACGCTGATCGAGGCGACCGCCGGCAACACCGGCCTGGGCCTGGCGCTGGTCGCCGCGCAGAAGGGCTACCGGCTGATCCTGGTGCTGCCCGACAAGATGGCACAGGAGAAGATCCTGCACCTGCGCGCGCTCGGTGCCGAGACCGTGATCACGCGTTCGGATGTAGTCAAGGGGAACCCTGAGTACTACCAGGACATTGCCGAGCGGCTCGAGAAGGAAACGCCGGGCGCGTTCTACGTCAACCAGTTTTCCAATCCGGCCAATCCCGAGGCCCACGAGGCCACCACCGGCCCGGAAATCTGGGCGCAGACGGACCAGCAGCTCGACGCGGTGGTGGTGGGTGTCGGCTCCGGCGGCACCCTGACCGGGCTGTCGCGCTACTTCGCGCGCGTGGCGCCGCACGTCGAGATGGTGCTGGCCGACCCGCAGGGCTCGGTGCTGGCGGACGTGGTGCGTACCGGCAAGATCCAGAAGCAGGCCGGCAGCTGGCTGGTGGAGGGCATCGGCGAGGACTTCATTCCGGTGAACTGCGACCTGGCGCGGGTGAAGACCGCCTACGAGATCTCGGACGCCGAGAGCTTCCACACCGCGCGCGAGGTGCTGCGCAAGGAAGGCATCCTCGGCGGCTCCTCGACCGGCACCCTGGTGGCGGCGGCGCTGCGCTACTGCCGCGAGCAGAAGTCGCCCAGGCGCGTGGTCACGTTCGTGCCGGACAGCGGCAACAAGTACCTCGGCAAGATGTACAACGACTTCTGGATGTTCGAGCAGGGCCTGCTCGAGCGGCCCAGGCAGGGCAACCTGGTCGATCTCATCGTGCGCCGCTACGCCGAGGGCTCGACCGTGACGGTGAAGCCCGGCGACAGCCTGCTGCAGGCCTACCGGCGCATGAAGCTGTTCGACATCTCGCAGCTGCCGGTCATGGACGGCGAGCGCATTGCCGGCATCCTCGACGAGTCCGACCTGATGGTCCACGTGCAGGACGACCCCAGGCGCCTGGCCGACGCGGTCAGCACCGCCATGGTGCGCGACGTCGAGACCATCGCGCCCGACGCGCCGGTGTCCGAGCTGCTGCCGATCTTCCAGCGCGACCACGTCGCGGTGGTCGCCGACGCGGGCCGTTTCGTCGGCCTGATCACGCGCATCGACCTGCTGAATTACCTGCGCAAGCAACTGGGCTGACCCCATGGCCAAGAGCAAAAAGCACGGCTTCGCCACCCGCACCATCCACGCCGGCCAGGCGCCCGACCCCGCCACCGGCGCGATCATGCCGCCGATCTCGCAGAGCTCGACCTACGTGCAGGACAGCCCCGGCGTGCACAAGGGTTACGAGTACTCGCGTACGCAGAACCCCACGCGCTTCGCGTACGAGCGCTGCATCGCCGACCTCGAGGGCGGCACGCGCGGCCTTGCCTTCGCCTCCGGGCTGGCCGCCACCGCCACGGTGCTGGACCTGCTGGAGCCGGGCGCGCACGTGGTCGCCTCGGACGACCTCTACGGCGGCACCTACCGCCTGCTCACCCGCGTGCGCGAGAAGTCGGCGGGCCTGAAGGTGACTTACGTGGACATGCGCGACACGCGCAACGTCGAGGAGGCACTGACGTCCGGCACCCGGCTGATCTGGGCCGAGACACCGACCAACCCGATGCTGCGCCTGGCCGACCTTGCGGCGATCGGCGCGCTGGCGCGCAGGAGGAAGATCCTGTCGTGCGTCGACAACACCTTTGCCAGCCCCTGGATCCAGCGGCCACTCGAGCACGGCTTCGACCTGGTCATGCACTCGGCGACCAAGTTCCTCAACGGACACTCCGACATGGTCGGCGGCGTGATCGTGGCGCGCGAGGCGGAGCTGGCCGAGCGCATGGCGTTCCTGCAGAACGCGGTGGGCGCGGTGGCGGGCCCGTTCGACTCGTTCCTGGCCCTGCGCGGCCTCAAGACGCTGGCGCTGCGCATGCAGCGCCACTGCGAGAACGGCATGGCCCTCGCCGGATGGCTCGAGCGGCACCCGAAGGTCGCGAAGGTGCACTACCCCGGCCTGCGCTCGCATCCCCAGCACGCGCTGGCTTCGAGGCAGATGCACGGCCGCTACGGCGGCATGGTCACCATCGAGCTCAAGGGCGGGCTGAAGGAATCGCGCCGCTTCCTGGAGCGCTGCGAGCTGTTCGCGCTGGCCGAGAGCCTGGGCGGCGTCGAGAGCCTCATCGACCACCCGGCCCTGATGACGCACGCCAGCGTGCCGGCCGAGGCGCGGCGGGCACTGGGCATCAGCGACAAGCTGTGCCGGCTGTCGGTCGGCGTGGAGGACATCGACGACCTCAAGGCCGATCTGAAGCACGCCCTCGGGTGAGGCGAGCGCGTACAATTCGCGCACTAGATCGCACGGAGGACCGATGCCAGACCTTTCCCAGCGCAAATGCGTGCCCTGCGAAGGCGGGGTCAAGCCGCTCGACCGCGCCATGGCCGAGACGCTGGTCAAGCAGCTCGGGCCGCAGTGGCAGCTTTCGGCCGACGGCAAGCAGATCAGCGCGACCTTCGAGTTCAAGAACTACTTCCGCACCACGGCGTTCGTCAACGCCGTGGCCTGGATCGCGCACAACGAGGACCATCACCCGGACATCGCCTTCGGCTACAAGACCGCGCGCATCCTGTACTGGACGCACGCCATCAACGGCCTGTCCGAGAACGACTTCATCTGCGCGGCGAAGGTGGATGCGCTGCTGAAGGTGTGACTGCGGTCCCCGTTCCTCGCTCCCGATGGCCTTGCGGCCAAAGGTCGCTCGGCCCGGGGACCGCAGTCACGCCGGCGTCCGGCCGGCGAAGGCGTGGGACAGCGTGCCGCCGTCCACGTACTCGAGCTCGCCCCCCATCGGCACACCGTGCGCGATGCGCGTGACCCTGACGCCCGCGCCGCGCGCCATCTCGGCAAGGTAGTACGCGGTCGCCTCGCCTTCCACCGTCGGGTTGGTCGCGATGATCAGCTCCCTGACGGCGCCGCCCTTGAGCATCGCACCGAGCGCGTCCAGGCCCAGCTCGGCGGGGCCGATGCCGTCGATCGGCGACAGCCGCCCCATCAGCACGAAATAACGGCCGCGGTACGGCGTGCTGCTCTCGATCGCGACCAGGTCGGCCGGGCCCTCGACCACGCACACCTGCCCCGTCGCCGCCCGGCCGCCGCTGCAGTAGGGGCACTTGCCGTCTTCGCAGAACATGCGGCAGCTCGGGCAGCGCTGGATGCCCGCGGCGTCGACCAGCGCCGCGCGCAGGAACTCGGCGCCCTGGGGATCGCGCTCGAGGAGGTGGAAGGCCATGCGCTGCGCCGATTTCGGGCCGACGCCCGGCAGGCGCCGCAGCGCCTCGATCAGCCGGTTGAGCCGCGGCGAGTACGAGGTCACAGGCCCAGGTTGAGCCCCGGCGGCAGGTTCAGCCCGCCGGTCGCGGCACGCAGCTTCTCGGCCGACAACGCCTCGAGCTTCTGCGCGGCGTCGTTGATCGCGGCGGCGATCAGGTCCTCGAGGAACTCCTTGTCCTCCTTGAGCGCGGCCGGGTCGATCTGCACGCGGTGCGCCTGGTGGCGCCCGGACAGGGTCACCCTGACCATGCCGGCGCCGGCTTCGCCGGTGACCTCGGCCTTGGCCAGCTCCTCCTGCATGCGCCGCATATTCTCCTGGACCTGTTGCGCCTGGCGCATCAGGTTGCCCAGGCCCATGGATCCGCCCGTCGGCCCGCCTTTCATTTCGCCGCTCCGTTGCCGTTGCCGCCCTGCGCCGGTTGCACCGAGCCCGCGCGGACCGTCGCCCCGAACTTCTCTTTCAGCGCGCGCACGGTCGGATCGGCATCGATGGCCTGCTCGGCCGCGCGCTGGCGCTCGGCCTCGCGCAGCTCGCCGAGGCGCGCCGGCGTCTGCCCGCGGCCCGGCGCAAGCTCGATGGTCAGGCGCACGGCGCCGCCGAGCGCCCGCGCCAGCGCCTGCTCGATGGCCAGGCGCCGGTCGTCCTGCAGCAGGTGCTTCACGCGTGGGTCGAGCCCGAGCCGCACGCTGTCGCCGCTGCGCCCCAGCCACTCGCAGTTGCGCGCGAGCTGCTTGGCGAAGCCGTCGAGCCCCAGCCGGTCCACGCGCTCGCTCCACTCGCCTTCCGCCGCAGCGGCCGTCCGCGCGGGCGCTGCCGCCGGCTTGGCCCCGGCCGCGCCCGCGGGCGTCGCGCGTGCACCCGGCGCATCGCCGGGGCGAAACGCCAGCAGCCGCAGCAGGGTCATCTCGAAACCCAGGCGTGGATCCGGCACCCACGGCAGGTCGCGCCGGCCGTTGACCACGATCTGGTAGTGGACCTGCACGTCCTCGGCCGCCAGCATGCCGGCCAGCTCCGCGATGGCCGCATCGTCGTCCTCGTCGCCGGCGTCGGGGAGCACCTGAATCACGGCAATCCGTTGAAGAATACTCGCCAAGTCATTGAGTAGAGAGGAATAATCAGGGGCTTGCGCGTCGAGCTTCTCGACGCACGCCAGCAGTGCCGGCCCCTGGCCGTGCGCCACCGCGCGCAGGATGTCGAACAGGATCTGACGGCCCTGCGTGCCGAGCATGTCCTCGACCTGGGCGCGCGCCAGCGCCTTGCCGCCGGCGAAGGCGATGGCCTGGTCGAGCAACGACAGCCCGTCGCGCATGCTGCCGTCGGCCGCGCGCGCCAGCTCGGCGATGGCGCCCGGCTCGGCCACGAGCTTCTCCTCGGCCAGCACCCTGGACAGCAGCTCGCGGATCAGCGCCGCCGGCAGCCGCCGCAGGTTGAACTGCAGGCAGCGCGACAGCACGGTGATCGGCAGCCGCTGCGGATCGGTGGTGGCAAGAATGAACTTCACGTGCGGCGGCGGCTCTTCCAGCGTCTTCAGCAGTGCGTTGAACGCCGGCTTGGACAGCATGTGGACTTCGTCGATCAGGTAGACCTTGTAGCGGCCGCGCGAGGGCGAGTACTGGGCGTTGTCGATGAGGTCGCGCACGTTGTCCACGCCGGTGTGCGAGGCCGCGTCGATCTCGAGCAGGTCCACGAAGCGGCCCTCGTCCACCTGCCGGCAGGCGGAGCACTCGCCGCAGGGAGTGGCGCTGACGCCCTTTTCGCAGTTCAGGCCCTTGGCGATGATGCGCGCCAGCGTGGTCTTGCCGACGCCGCGCGTACCGGTCAGCAGGATCGCCGGATGCAGCTTGTCGGCGGCGAGCGCGTGCGACAGCGCCTTGACCACGTGCGGCTGGCCGAGCACGTCCTCGAAGCGGCGCGGCCGCCACTTGCGGGCCAGGGCGAGGTAACTCATCGAACTATCCTAGAGCGGGGACGGACTGAAGTCCGTCCCCAGTCGGCACGGGGCGGCGACCCGCACCAGCTGACTCCGGCGCCTGCGCGTACCGCTGCCGTTGCTTCCTTCCGGACCTGGCGGGGTTTACGGCTGCGCATCGCGGAGGGCCGGCGCGGGCCACCATGGAATGTGCGTGCATTCTACCCGTTGGCGACTGTCTATACTGCCGCCCTCGCCGAAAAGGACCCCGCATGAACACGCTGCGCCTGCCCTGCTTCAAGGCCTACGACATCCGCGGCCGCGTTCCGGACGAGCTGAACCCCGACATCGCCTACCGCCTGGGCCTGGCCTACGCCGACCGCTTCCGGCCCAGGCGCGTCGCGCTCGGCCACGACGTGCGCAAGTCCAGCCGCGCGCTGCTGGAAGCCGTGGCGCTCGGGCTCGAGGACCGCGGCGTCGAGGTGCTCGACATCGGCCTGGCCGGCACCGAGGAAATTTATTTCGCCGCGTTCCACGGCAAGCTCGACGGCGGCATCGCCGTCACCGCCAGCCACAACCCGGCGGACTACAACGGCATGAAGCTGGTGCGGGCCAATGCCCTGCCGATCTCCGGAGACTCCGGCCTCAAGGAACTCGAAGCCGCGACGGCGTCCTCCAGCGCGCATCCGCCGGCGCGCAAGCCCAGGCTCACCAAGACCAGCTTCCTGGCCGATTACGTAAGGCATCTGCTGGGTTACGTGGAGCCAAAGCGCCTCAAGCCGTTGAAGATCGTGGTCAACGCCGGCAACGGCGGCGCCGGCGTGGTCATCGATGCGCTCGAGCCGCACCTGCCGTTCGAATTCATCAAGGTCCACCACGAGCCGGACGGCAACTTCCCGAACGGCATTCCCAACCCGATCCTGCCCGAGATGCGCGGCCCGACCGTGGATGCGGTGCGCAGGCACAAGGCCGACTTCGGCGTGGCCTGGGACGGCGACTTCGACCGCTGCTTCCTGTTCGACGAGCACGGCGGCTTCATCGAGGGCTACTACATCGTCGGGCTGCTGGCCGAGGCCATGCTGAAGCTGCACCCCGGCGCGAAGATCATCCACGACCCGCGCCTGACCTGGAACACCATCGACGTGGTCAAGGCCAACGGCGGCACGCCGGTGCTCAGCAAGACCGGCCACGCCTTCATGAAGGAGCGCATGCGCGCGGAGAACGCGGTCTACGGCGGCGAGATGAGCGCGCACCACTACTTCCGTGATTTTGCCTATTGCGACAACGGCAACATCCCGTGGCTGCTGGTGGCCGGGCTGGTCAGCGAGACCGGCAAGCCGCTGTCGCAGCTCGTGGCCGCGCGCCAGAGGAAGTTCCCGGCTTCGGGCGAGGTCAACCGCAAGGTCAAGGACATCCCGTCGGTGCTGAAGCGCGTGGAGGAGAAATACGGCAAGGGCGCAACGATCGACCGCACCGACGGCATCTCGCTGGAGTACGCGGACTGGCGCTTCAACCTGCGCGGCAGCAATACCGAGCCGATCCTGCGGCTGAACGTGGAATCGCGGGCGGACGAGGCGCTGATGAAGACAAAGACCGAAGAGCTGCTGGCGTTTATCGACGCGGGCTGATCACAGGAAGTTGCGGCACTGCTCGGAGCCGCGGACCGCGTTCAGCCACCCGCCGCGTGGCGTGGTCGCGCCGCCAGACCGAAGCCATGCCCGTGCTCGAGCAGGTAGTGCAGCCACTTGTGCAGCAGCAGGTTGCGGCCCCACTGGTCGTCGAGGAACTGCAGCGCCTGCGGATCGCCCTCCTCCCTGGCCAGCCAGGCCGGGCGGCTCGGGCAGGTCAGCGCCTCGGCCAGGCGCGCGTCGCGGTAGACGCGCACCTCGAGGTCGGGCTCGCGCTTGAGCCCGCCATCTTCGGGAAACTCATAGGTCAGCCGGAAGGCCACCGTGAAGCGGCCACGCTCGGTGACGGTCAACCGCAGCGGCAAGTCCGTGCCGCTGTAGGAAAACGCATCGTCGAAGGGAAACTCGAGCTCGGGCGCGAGGCATTCGACCAGCTTGAAGTTGCGCTCGTACAGTTCGAGGAGCGCGGCGATCCTCACGGGCCGGGCCCGCGGCGTCCACCCGCCGATTCGCGTGGTGACCGACATGCTTCCGACTATACAGAACTCCGCGGCGACGATGCCACGGCGGGGCGGCTGCCGGCGGCCCGAGCGACCTTTGGGCGCAAGCCCATCGGGAGCGAGGGGCGCCGGCAGCCGCCCGCCCTACGCGCCGCCTTTGGGTGTTTCGACACCGAGCCGCTGGTGCATCACCGAACTGGTCGTCGTGTACTGCAGGTGGATCTTCTCGTTCGGGAACAGGCGGTGCTTGATGGCGAACGCCGCCAGCGCGGCCTCGTGAAAGCCCGACAGGATCAGCTTCTTCTTGCCCGGATAGTAGTTGATGTCGCCCACCGCGTAGATGCCGGGCGTCGAGGTCTCGAACTTCTCGGTGTCGACGGCGATCTGGTGCTTGTTCAGGTTGAGGCCCCAGTCGGCGATCGGGCCGAGCTTGGGCGACAGCCCGTAGAACGCGAGGATGTGGTCTACCGGCACGGTGACGTCGCCCTCCGTCACGGTCTTCACCTTCAGCCCGGTGACGCGGCCGCCGGCCTGCTCATAGGCGTGGACGTGGCCCGCCAGGATGCGCATCCTGCCGGCGGCGGCCAGCACGCGCGCCTTGCCGATCGAGGTGTCCTGCGCGCGGAACTTGTCGGAGCGGTGGATCAGCGTCAGCGAGGCGGCCTTGTCGGCCAGTGCCAGCGTCCAGTCCAGCGCCGAGTCGCCGCCGCCGAGCACCACCAGGTGCTTGCCGTGGTGAAGCGAAGGATCCTTCACGCGGTAGAACAGCTGCCGGTCCTCGAACTTCTCGATGCCGTCGAGCTTGAGCAGCACCGGCTGGAACGCGCCGACACCCCCCGCGACGATCACCGTCCGGGTGTGGAACTCGGTACCGGCCGAGGTGCGCAGGCGGAAGCCCGGACTGTCCAGCGGCGTGACCTCGGTGACCTGCTGGCCGAGGTGGAAGGTCGGGTGGAACGGCCGGATCTGCTTCATCAGGTTGTCGATGAGCTCCTGCGCGCCGATCACCGGCCAGGCCGGGATGTCGTAGATGGGCTTGTCCGGATACAGCTCGGCGCACTGGCCGCCGGCATTGGGCAGCGCGTCGATGACGTGCGCCTTGAGGTCCAGCAGCCCGAGCTCGAACACCTGGAACAGGCCGCAGGGGCCTGCGCCGACGATGACGCAATCCGCTTGCACAGCCATGCGCTTCTCCGTTGGGGGCGCAGACTATACGCGGGGCGTCGCGCCTAGAACACCTGCCGCCGCAGGTTCTTGTCCTGCATGATGGTGACCGCCATCTCCTCGACCGACTTGTCGGCCGAGTTCACCACCGGGATGCGGTGCCGCTGGTAGAGCTGATCCGCCTGGCGCAACTCGTAGGTGCACTGCTCCAGTGAGGCGTAGCGGCTGCCGGGGCGCCGCTCGCTGCGCACGCGGTGCAGGCGCTCGGGCTCGCTGCTGAGGCCGTACAGCTTGGGTTGGTACTTCGCCAGCAGCTCCGGCAAGCGCGCCTTTTCGAGATCCTCGTCGGTCAACGGGTAGTTGGCAGCATAGAGCCCGTGCTGCAGCGCCATGTACAGGCAGGTCGGCGTCTTGCCGCAGCGCGACGGCGCCAGCAGCACGACGTCGGCGCGTTCGTAGTCCTTTTGCGTCAGGCCGTCGTCGTGCGCCATGGCGAAATTGATGGCGTCGATGCGCGCGTGGTAGCGCTCGGCGTCGGCCATGCCGTGGACACGGCCGACCGACGGCGTCGAGCCGATGCCGAGCTCGCGCTCCAGCAGCGGGACGTAGCTGTCGAACAGGTCGAGGAACAGGCCCGGGGCGCCGCGCAGGATGCCGCGCACCTCGTCGTTGACGGTGGTGCTGATCACCAGCGGCCGCTCCGGCGCCAGCCGCGCCGCCTCGCTGATCAGCGCCACGGCCTGCTCGGCGCGCTCGCGGCTGTTGACGAACGGCAGCGTGGTGCGGCGGAACTCGATGCCGGCGAACTGCGTCAACAGCGTGTTGCCCAGGGCCTCGGCCGTGATGCCGGTGCGGTCGGACACGAAGTAGACCATCCGTTGTCGGCTCATGGAGGTTTCGGACAGAATGCGGGACGCCGCCAGCACAACACAGCGCACCATGGCCGGCAAGTCGCCGGCGCATCCGAAGGGGACGTCCTTGGCCGCGCAGAACGTGATCGGGTTCGAGGAACTGTCCATGCGCGACGTCGAGCGCGTGGGCGGCAAGAACGCCTCGCTCGGCGAGATGATCCGCAGCCTGGCCGCCGCCGGCGTGCGCGTGCCCGGGGGCTTCGCCACGACGGCTTCGGCCTACCGCGAGTTCCTGTCGCACGAGGGGCTGGACCACCGCCTCCACGGCTGGCTCAGGGCGCTGGACGTCGACGACGTGCGGGCGCTCGCCGAAACCGGCCAGCGCATCCGGCAGGCGGTGCTCCAGGCGCCCTTCCCGGCCGCGCTCGAGCGCGACATCCGCGCCGCGTACGCGCAACGGGTGCCCGACGGCGGCGCCTCGGTGGCGGTGCGCTCGTCGGCAACGGCCGAAGACCTGCCGGACGCCTCGTTCGCCGGCCAGCAGGAGACCTTCCTGAACGTCAGCGGCATCGAGGCGGTGCTGGCGCGCATCAAAGGTGTGTTCGCCTCGCTGTTCAACGACCGCGCCATCGCCTACCGCGTGCACCACGGCTTCGACCACGCCCAGGTGGCGCTGTCGGCCGGCGTCCAGCGCATGGTGCGCTCGGACCTCGGCGTCAGCGGCGTCCTGTTCACCATGGACACCGAAAGCGGTTTTCGCGACGCGGTGCTGATCACGGCCAGCTACGGCCTCGGCGAGTCGGTCGTGCAGGGCGCGGTCAACCCCGACGAGTTCTACGTCTACAAGCCGGCGCTACGCGCCGGACGCCCGGCGATCCTGCGGCGCAGCCTCGGCGAAAAGGCGAAAAAGATGGTGTACGGCAGCGGTAACGGCCAGGCGGTCGAGGTCGTCGCCGTGCCGGAGCCCGAGCGGCTGCGGTTCTGCCTGTCCGACGGCGACGTCGAGCAGCTGGCGCGCCACGCGCTGACCATCGAGCAGCACTACGGCCGGCCGATGGACATCGAGTGGGGCAAGGACGGCGCCGACGGCCAGCTCTACATCCTGCAGGCTCGGCCCGAGACGGTGCAGTCGCGCCAGTCGGCCAACACCCTGCGCCGCTACAAGCTCAAGGGCACCGGCGAACGGCTCGCTTCCGGCCGCGCCATCGGCCAGAAGATCGGCGCCGGAAACGTCAGGCTGATGCGCTCGATCGAGGAGATGCACCGGCTGCGCGAGGGCGACGTGCTGGTCACCGACATGACGGACCCCGACTGGGAGCCGGTCATGAAGCGCGCCAGCGCCATCGTCACGAATCGCGGGGGGAGGACTTGTCACGCCGCGATCATCGCGCGCGAGCTCGGTATTCCCGCCGTGGTCGGCTGCGGCGACGCGACCACGCGCCTCGCCGAAGGCGCCGAGGTGACGGTGTCGTGCGCCGAGGGCGACACCGGCTACGTCTACCGGGGCCACGTGGACTTCGCGGTCGACGAGGTTGCGCTCGACCGCATGCCCGAGGTGCCGGTCAAGATCATGATGAACGTCGGTAACCCGGAGCAGGCCTTCGATTTCGCCGCCCTGCCCCACTGCGGCGTCGGCCTGGCGCGGCTCGAGTTCATCGTCAACAAGCAGATCGGCATCCACCCGCAGGCGCTGCTCGAGCTCGAACAGCAGCCGCCCGAGGTGCGCAAACAGATCGACCGCATGATCGCGCCGTACGGCGACGCGCGCGAGTATTTCGTCAAGCGCCTCGCCGAGGGCATCTCAACCATCGCCGCGGCGTTCGCGCCGGAGCCGGTGATCGTGCGCATGTCGGACTTCAAGTCCAACGAATACGCCAACCTCATCGGCGGCAAGAAGTACGAGCCGCACGAGGAGAACCCGATGCTCGGTTTCCGCGGCGCCTCCCGCTACCTGGCGCCGGCGTTCCGGCCGTGCTTCGAACTGGAATGCGCGGCCCTCAAGTTCGTGCGCGAGGCCATGGGCCTGGCCAACGTGCAGGTCATGGTGCCGTTCGTGCGCACGCTCGAGGAGGCACGCGGCGTGGTCGCGCTGCTGGCCGAGCTGGGCCTGAAACGGGGCGAGAACGGCCTCAAGCTGATCATGATGTGCGAGCTGCCGTCGAACGCGGTGCTGGCGGAGCAGTTCCTCGAGTACTTCGACGGCTTCTCGATCGGCTCCAACGACATGACCCAGCTTACGCTGGGCCTGGACCGTGACTCGGGCGTGATCGCGCACCTGTTCGACGAGCGCGACCCGGCGGTCAAGCACATGCTCGCGCTGGCCATCGCCGCCTGCCGCAAGCACGGCAAGTACATCGGCATCTGCGGCCAGGGGCCGTCGGACCACCCGGACCTGGCGCAGTGGTTGCTCGACCAGGGCATCGGCAGCATTTCGCTCAATCCCGACACGGTGGTCGAAACCTGGCTGCTGCTGGCGCAGCAAAGGGGACGGACTCCTGAGGCGTCTTAGGAGTCCGTCCCCTTTGCTCGCCCTGCCGTCGGCAGAGGGTCTTTTCCCTACGTGGGGCCGGCCTTCGGCAGGGTGAAGCTCAACGTCGCACCCGGTTCGGCGCCGGGCTCGACCCAGATCTCGCCGCCGTGCAGCTGGACCACCTTCTTGCAGATGGCCAGGCCGATGCCGGTGCCCGAGTACTCCTCCGCCGTATGCAGGCGCCGGAACACGTTGAACACCAGGTCGCGGTGCGCCGGCGCGATGCCGATGCCGCTGTCGCAAATGGTGAACAGCCACTCCCCGCTCCGCTCGGCGGCGCTGATGTGGATCTCGGGCGGCTGGCCGGGGCGCTGGAACTTGATGGCGTTGCCGATCAGGTTCTGCCACAGCTGGCTCAGCATGTGCAGGTCGCCGCGCACGAACGGCAGCTCGCCGATGTGCACCCGCGCGCGGCTGCTGTCGATGTCGGCCGCCAGCGCGCCGCAGGCGCGATCGACCGCCACGCGCATCGACAGCGGCGCGGCCTCGAGCTTGCGGGCGTCCACGCGGGACAACTCCAGCAAGTCGTCGATCAGTTCCTGCATGCGCCCGGCGCCGCCGCGGATGAACTCCAGGAACTCCCGCCCCTCGCCGTCGAGCTTGTCGCCGTGGCGCTCGGCCAGAAGCTGCGCAAACGACGCGATTGAGCGCAGCGGGGCCTTGAGGTCGTGCGAGGCCACGTAGGCGTACTGCTCGAGTTCGCGGTTGGAGCGCGCCAGCTGGCCGCCGGTGCGGCGCAGCGCCTCGGTGCGCTCGGCGACCAGCGCCTCGATCTGCGCCGTGCGGCCGACGCCGGCCAGCAGCAGGATGCCCAGCAGCACGGTCAGCAGCAGCCCGCCGGCCAGCACCACCCAGGCCTCCCAGGAGCGGCGCGCGACCAGCGCCTGCTCGGGCAGCCCCAGCTCGAGTTGCCACGAGCGGTCGGCAAATCCAAGCGCGAACGCCTGGCGCAGGTCGCGCGGCGCCGGCGCGGCACCGTACAGCCGGGCGCGTTCGGCGCCGCCGGTGTCGCTCACCGCCAGGCTCAGTCCCGCCGCGCGGGCGCGGCGCGCCGCCTCGCCGAACAGGCCTTCCAGGGTAAAGGCGGCCACGGCGTAGCCCTTGAGCGCCCGGCGGCGCGCTTCCGGCGTGTCCACCTGCGAGCCGAGCTGGTAAACCGGCAGGATCACGAGCAACCCGCGCTCGCCGGTGTGCGCCAGCGCCGCCACACCGCTGGCGACGGCTTGGCCGGTGTCGCGGGCTTCCTCCATCGCCGCGCGGTGCAGCGCCTCCGAGGATTCATCCACGCCCGGCGTCGCAGCGTCGCCCGGCCGCGGCGCCGCGGGTTCGATGCGCACGTACGCCGCGCCCTCGCGCGGCCCCTGCGGCGCCCAGGCCAGCGCGGCGACGCCCTCCAGGTGGCGCGCCAGGCGCTGGGCGAAGATCTCGAACTCCCCGGGCGGAACGTCGCGGCTCCCGGTGTAGAGGCCTTCGATCGACGACAGTACCGCCAGCGTGTTGTCCCGGCGCACGCGCAGCCCCTGGTGGATATCGGCGGCCGCCACGCTGAAGCCGGTCTCGATGCGCGCCTGCTCGCGCCGCTGGATGGACACGAACAGCACGACCACCACGGTGAACAGCAGCGCCAGCGGCACCGTGACGTAGAGCTGGCGGCGCAGCCACGCCCGCCACGGCCGCACCGACCACACCAGCAGCAGCGGCGCGAACAGCAGCACGCCGATGGAATCGCCCACCCACCAGGTCCACCAGTTGTAGGGCACCGCCGCATCGGGCACCCGCCCGGCGAGCCAGAGCGTGCCGACCGCCAACGAAGCGTTGAGCGTGCACACGACCGGCCCGCCAAGCACCAGCAACGGCACCACGCCGGTCCCCGCCGTGAGGATGTTGCCCGGATAGCCGCGGCGGCGGATCAGCCACGCGCCGAGCGCGGCCTGGGCCGCCGCGCCCGCGGCGATCACGGCCGGCACGCCGACCGAGGCCAGCGGCGCGTCCGCGGAGAACCCGGTGGCGAGGTTCAGCAGGAAGGAGCCGAGCCAGATCCCCGGGATGACGCCCCATCCGCCCAGCAGCACGCCGGCCAGCGCGATGCCCGACGGCGGCCACGCCGCGCTGGCGTAGCCCGGCGGGATCGCCAGCAGCAGGCCGAGGCGGCCCGAAAGGTAATAGCCGGCGCCGACCAGCAGGGCCGGAGCCACGGCGCGCAGCACGCGCATCAGTCGGCGGACCGCTGCGCTCCGTCCAGCGGCGCGTACAGCACCCAGCCCTTCGGACCGCCGTGCTTGGCGCGGTACATCGCCCGGTCGGAGCTCGCCATCAGGCTCTCCAGCGTCTGGCCATGGTCGGGATAGAACGCCAGTCCGACGCTGGCCGACACGTTGACTTCGTGGCCGTCGACCCGCGTGATGCCGCCGACCAGATCGCGCACCCGCTCCACGACTTTCTGCGCGGCCTCGAGCTCGAGCGGCGGCGCCAGCAGCAGCAGGAACTCGTCGCCGCCGACGCGCGCGACCGTGTCGATGTCGCGCACGCCGTTGCCCAGCGCCTGCCCCACCTGGCGCAGCAGCTCGTCGCCGCAGGCGTGGCCCCAGCGGTCGTTGACGTGCTTGAACCCGTCGAGGTCGAGGAACGCGACCGCGAAGCGCCAGCCGTGGCGCCGCGACTGCGCGATGGTGTGCTGGGCCAGCTGCTGCAGCAGGCGGCGGTTCGACACGCCCGTCAGGGTGTCGCGCGTCGCCAGCCGGAACTGCTGGTCGCGCTCGCGCTCGACTGTCAGCAGCTGATCGTTGCGCTCGATGGCGTGGCGCACCAGCCGCAGCACGACCTCGCCGCCGTAACGGCCCTTCTGCAGGTAGTCCTGCGCGCCGTGGCGCAGCGCCTGCAGCGCGATGTCCTCGCCCTCCTCGCCGGAGATCACCACGACCGTCTGGCCGGCGCGCGCCGCGCGCATGCGGCGCACGTTGTCCACGCCGTCGCCGTCGGGCAGGGACAGGTCGAGCAGGACGCAGTCGAACGCTTCGGCGCGCACCGCGGTCTCGGCTTCGGCCATCGAGCGCGCCACGCGCACTTCGGGCGGGTGGCCGTTGGCGCCTTCCTGCAGCGCCTCGCGCAGCAAGCGCAGGTCGGCGGCGGAGTCCTCGACGACGAGGATCTTTAGCGCCGGGGTGCGGTGCCGCCCACGGTCAGCCGGCACGGATGTCCCAGGTTTTGCCCTTGCCGGCACGCATGACGCCAGTCTAGCGCAGGCCGCCCGGCGCCCGCGCCGGTTCAGGCGCGTAGCAGCGCCGCCGCGGGAACCGCCGACGACGTGCCCGGCACGCCGAAGTCGCCGCGCAGGCGGCGCTTGCCCGCGTACATGGCCTGGTCGGCGCAGATCAGCAGGCTGTCGAGCGTGCGGCCGTGGGCCGGGAAGAACGCCAGGCCGACGCTCGCCGACACGCTCACGTCCCGTCCCTCGACCTGGCGCAGCGCCGCAATCTTCTCGCGCAGCCGCTGCACCGTCGCCACCGCCTCGGCATTGGCGTCCGACCGCAGCGGTGCCAGCAGCAGCAGGAACTCGTCGCCGCCGACCCGCGCCACGGTGTCGGTACCGCGCACCGATTCGCTCAGAAGCTGCCCGACCGTGCGCAGCAGCGCGTCGCCCACCGCGTGGCCGTGGGCGTCGTTGACCTGCTTGAAGTGGTCGAGGTCGATGAAGCCGATGGCGAACGCGGTCTGGTCGCGCCGTGCCTGGGCCAGCGCCTTGTTGGCGCGATCCTCGAACAGCTGCCGGTTCGGCAGCCCGGTCAGCGCATCGTGCGTGGCGATGAAGTACTGGTACTCGCGCAGCTGGTCGACCTCGTTCAGCACGCGGTTGCGCTCCATCGCGCGCCGGATCACGCGCAGCAGGAAGGCGCCGTCGTAGCGGCCCTTCTCGACGTAGTCCTGGGCGCCGCGCTGCAGCGTACCGAGCGCCGCCTGTTCCGCGTCGAGCCGGGTCATCACCACCACGGTCTGGCCACGCTTCGCCGAGCGGATGCGCTGCACGTTGTCGACGCCGTTGGCATCGGGCAGCGAAAGGTCGAGGAGCACGCAGTCGTAATGGCCGTGCCGGACGCGATGCTCGGCGTCGGCCAGCTTATGGCTGAACTCGAGCTCGAGGGCCGGGCCGACGGCGGCGAGCGCGTCGCGCAGCTGGCCCGCCTCGGCGGGGGATTCCTGGATGGCGAGTACGCGCAACCGCGGCTCCGCGGCCGCTGCGGCGCCGGGGTTCAGCTCACCCGACACCGCTGCCACCCGCGCGCAACGCAAGGGCCGGCGGCTGGCGCCGCCCCGCGACCTTGGCCATGTGCCCCCCGTGGTGGGAACAGTCGGCGGATTCTCCCTCCGGGCTTGCGGGCCGGACCATTAGACGTTGGTCGCAGCGGGACGCCCTAACCGCTTGTTTGCGCGGGCTTCTCGGCCCGCCCGGCCTTGCGCGCGCGCTTGTGCGTGTACATGGCTTGGTCGGCCTCCTGGAACGCCGCCACGATCGACCCGGCGATGTCGCGCATGGCGTAGCCGAGCGAGGCCGGCACGTTGGATTTGACCAGCGCGTTCGACAGGCGCTTGAGGATCTCGTTGGCGTGCTCCGGCACGCAGCCGACCGACAGGCAGGCGAACTCGTCACCGCCGAGACGCGCCAGCACGTCGTCGCGGCGCGCGGCCATGCGCAGCGCATTGGCGGCGCGGCGGATCAACTCGTCGCCCTTGGCGTGGCCCTCGGTGTCGTTGATGCGCTTGAGCCCATCGAGGTCGATGACGATCACGCAGGCGTTGAGGGCCTCCCGGCGGCAGCGCGCCTCCGCCTCGCGCACGGCCTGGTCCCAGCCGCGCCGGTTGTACAGTCGGGTCAGCATGTCGGTCATGCCTTCCTGCTTGGCCTGCGACTCGCGCTGCGCGTAAACCCCCGTGCGCTCCTCCTCGAGGCGCACCAGGTAGCGGCTGACCCATTCCACCAGCGCCAGGAACACGACGATGTAGGCGGTCACCATCATCGCCAGGCCGAGCGCGGGGTCGAGCGCCTGCCAGCGCACCAGCCAGTGCTGCAGGAACGCCAGCGCCACCGGCGCGATCACGATGACCGGCACCGTGCGCCGCTTGGTCGCGCCGACCGCGCCCTCGGCCATGAACGTCGCCACGACGCCCTGCGGATTCAGGCACAACGCGCTCAGTGCGAGCCCGAGGATCAGCAGCGTTTCTGCCAGCGCCATGCCGACCAGCCCGCCGTCCGCCGAGCGGTACAGCACCGGCGCCTGGAACAGGTGGCCCATCAGGATCATGAACGAGAGGAACAGCGCCAGCCCGATGCCGAGGTCGGCGAAGTCATAGCGATAGGCGCGCTTGTCGGCCAGGCACCAGAGGGCGACGCCGACGAACAGCAGCGCCAGCGCCGACTGCGGCGCCGGGCGGCCTGGATGCGTGCCGCCCAGCAGCGCCCGCGCCGGCGCGTCGGCCAGGTAGCGCTCGAGCCCGCCGGACAGGCCGAGCAGGTACTCCAGCAGCACGATGGCAGCGAGGGCGACGACGCATGCGGCCAGCAGCCGGGCGCGCCGCGACCGGTCGCCGAGGGTCAGCAGCAGCGCACCCGCCGCGAGCGTGCAGGCCAGCGCGCTCAGCGGCATCACGTACAGGGCGGTTGGCCATGGCACCGTCAAGAGCACGCGCCAGAGTGCGTGCCAGCCGATCAGGTAGCTGATGCCGACCACCAGGATGGTCACAGCCCCCACCGTGGCCAAGCGTTGCGGAGTCACCACGCCAGTTCTCCCGACAATCCCCGACGACTTCCCCGCTAAAATTGTAACGCCGGCACCTGGGCCGGCGCACTCCGCTCGCGATGACCCCTGCCCCCGGGCGCCCTACGGACAACCTGCCGCGCGGCGCGCTGTTCGCCGTGCTGGCCGCGGCCGCCTTCGCGCTCATGGCCGCCGGCGTCAAGGCCGCCTCGGCGCTGGTCCCGGGCGAGGTGATCGTGTTCTTCCGCAGCGCGGTGGGGCTGCTGGTGCTGCTGCCATGGCTGCTGCGCCACGGCACCGGCGCCATCCGCACGCGACGGCTCGGCGGCCACCTGTGGCGCGCCGCGTTCGGCGTATGCGCAATGTACGCGTTCTTCTACGCGCTTGCCCACCTGCACCTGGCGGAGGCCATCCTGCTGACCTACAGCACGCCGCTGTTCATCCCGTTCATCGCCTGGGCCTGGATTCGCGAGCCGCCGCCGCCGGTGATCTTCCCGGCCGTCGCGCTTGGCCTCGCCGGCATCGCCCTGATCGCGCGCCCGGCAGCGGGGCTGGCGGTCTCATCGGCGAGCGTCGCCGGAGTGCTGTCGGGCGTGTGCGCGGCCGCGGCCATGGTCAGCATCCGGCGCATCGCCGACACCGAGCCGGCGACGCGCGTGGTGTTCTACTTCTCGGCGCTGTCCACGCTGATCACCGCGGTGCCGCTGGCGTGGAGCTGGAGTGCAGTGCCGGCGCCGGCGCTGGCGCTGCTGGTCGGCATCGGCGTGCTGGCCACCCTCGGGCAACTGTGCCTGACGCGCGCCTATGCGCTGGCGCCCGCCGCGCGTATCGGCGCATTCACTTACGTCGCCGTCGTTTTCGGCGGCCTGATCGGCTGGGCGCTGTGGCGCGAGCGGCCCGACGCGGCCTCGGTAGCCGGCATGGCGCTGGTCGTCGGCTGCTGTCTGCTGGCCGGCTGGCGGCCGGCGACGCGCGCGGCGGCCCGCCCATGAGCGCCATCGTGCTGCCGGCGCCGCTGTGGCGGCGGCTCGCCAGCGCCGCGTATGACGCGTTGCTGCTGGCGGCCATCTGGACGGTGGTGGCGATGGCGGACCTGTTCCTGCGCGGCGCCGCCGGCCTGCCGCTCAACGTCCACGTGTTCCGCGCCGAGCTGCTGCTCGCGGCGCTGCTGTTCTTCGGGCTGTCGTGGACGCGCGGCGGACAGACGCTGGGCATGCGCGCCTGGCGCCTGCAGCTGCGCCGCGCCGACGGCCGGCCGGTCGGCTGGCCCACTGCGCTGGCGCGTTTCGCCTTTGCCTGGCTGGCCTGGCTGCCGCTGGGCGTCGGCGTGCTGTGGTGCGCGATCGACGCGCGCCAGCGCGCGTGGCACGACACGCTGTCCGGTACCGAGGTGGTGCTGCTGCCGAGGCCCTGAGCGCGCTCGTGGTGTTGCGGCTCGGGGGCTTGTCTCCGCGAATGGCTCGCTCGATGCCCGCGCTGCTCGCTTCGCCATGGCTCGGCTTCGCGACGGGCGGCACCCCTCGCTGTGCTCGGGGCTCCGTCTCGCTGCGCTTTACTTCCGCTTCGCAGGCCCCGGACAGCGCCCCGGATCGCTTGGCGCCTGGCGGCAAGTCCAGCCGAGCGATCAGGCCGTGGCCGGTGTGCCCGGATCGCGGAAGTAAAGCGCAGCCGGACCGGAGCCGCGCAGCGGCGCGGCGTAGCGGCGAGCGAGACTTGGCGAGCGAGCGCAAGCCGCGGTCCGGCGAGCCAGCGAGGCGGATTTTTAGGCGAGTGCCAGTGGCACTCGCCCCCGCCGAGCGAGACGGGCACACCGAAACCGCGCGCTGGACTACTGACCCTTCATCATCGCGTCGCGGCGCGCCTTGAACTCCGAGCCGGGCTTCCACTGCGGCAACCCGTCCTGCGCGTCCACGGCGAGCCCGACGCGGAACAGCAGGCCGATGTCTTGCGCGGCGCCGTCGAGGTTCCAGTCGTCACGCACTTCGTCCGACACCTTGTGGTAATCGCGCGCCACGTATTCGTCCATGCGCTGCCGGCCCCAACCCTCGGGCCGTCCGACCATCTCCACGCCGCCGTCGGCGTACAGCGCCGGCACGCCGACCTTGGCGAACTCGAAATGATCCGAGCGGTAGTAATAGCCCTTCTCCGGTGTCGGCTCGGCCGCCAGCACGCGGCCCTGGCGCGCGACTTCGGCGGCCAGCACGTCATCGAGCGTGGACTGACCCTTGCCGACCAGCACCACGTCGCGCGTGCGGCCCCAGATGTTGAGGCCGTCCATGTTGATGTTGGCCACGGTCCGTGCCAGCGGGTACAGCGGGTTCTCCGCGTACCACTTGCTGCCGAGCAAGCCCTGCTCTTCGGCCGTGACCGCCAGGAACAGCACTGAGCGGCGCGGCGGCTGCGGCAGCTGCGCATAGGCCTGGGCCAGTTCCAGCAGGCCGGCGGTGCCGGTGGCGTTGTCGAGCGCGCCGTTGAACACCGGGTCGCCCTTAAGGGTCGGGTCGCGGCCGAGGTGGTCCCAGTGCGCGGTGTAGATCACGTACTGGTCCTTCAGCGCCGGATCCGAGCCCTCCAGCTTCGCCACCACGTTCCTCGAGTGCAGGCGCCGCACCGTGTTGTTGACGGTGAAGCTGGCCTTCGCGGGCAGCGCCACGGGCTTGAAGTCCTTGCGCACCGCCGCCGCCTTGAGCGCGTCGAACGACTGGCCCGAGAGCCGCAGCAGCGTGCGGGCGCGCTCCTCGGTGAGCCAGCCCTCGACCGGCACCCGTCCGGCGTAGCCGTCGGCGCGGTCGATGCTGAAGTTCTCGCGCCCCCAGCTGCCGGAGACCACTTCGTACGGATACCCGGCCGGACCGGTCTCGTGCACGATCAGGGCCGCCGCGGCGCCTTTTTCCGAGGCGATCTCGTACTTGTAGGTCCAGCGGCCGTAGTAGGTCATGGCGCGGCCGCCGAACAAGTCCGGGTCGAGCTTCGCCGGATCGGCCGGATCCGCCACCTGCGGGTCGTTGACCAGCATGACGATGGTCTTGCCGCGCACGTCCACGCCCTTGTAGTCGTCCCAGCCGTACTCGGGCGCGACCACGCCGTAGCCGACGAACACGACGTCGCTGTCCTTCACCTCGATCTTCGGCGCCAGCCGCAGCGACAGCGCCACGTAGTCTCCGGGAAACCGCAGGCGCATGCCCTTGCCGCCCGCGGTGATCGCGGCGCTGCGCGTCGCGGTCAGCTCGACCAGGGGCACGTCCTGGACCCAGCGCCCGTCCGGATTGCCCGGCTTGAGCCCCATCGCCGCGAACTGCTGCGTCAGGTACTCGACCGTCAGGCGCTCGCCCTCGGTGCCCGGCGCGCGGCCCTCGAAGCGGTCCGAGGCCAGCGCGCGCACGTGCGCGAGCAGCTCGGCGCCGGTGATGCCGGCCTCGGCGGCCCGCAGGTCGTCGGGCAGGTAGCGGCCGGCGCCGCCGGCGCAGGCCGCCAGCAGCACGGCGCCCGCGGACAAGGTCAGGATTGCGGCTTTCATGGATGACACTCCTCTCAGCGAACTCGGTGGAGGCGCCACAGCGCGAACAGTGCGAAGGCCAGCGTCGGTGCCCCGGCCGACAGCAGCGGGTTCCAGCCGTACAGCTGGCCGGTGTTCGCGCTGACCTCGTTCACAACGTAGAACAGCAGGCCGATCAGCACGCCGACGAACAGGCGCTGGCCGGCGCCGGTGTTGCGCAGCGGGCCGAGCACGAACGGCACCGCGAACAGCATCATCGCCATCACCGTGAACGGCGCGACGATCTTGCGCGCCAGCACCAGCGCGTAGGCGCTGCCGTCGAGGTTGTTCTCCCGCAGGTAGCCGAGCAGGCGCACCAGGCCGCTGGTGGACAGCGCGTCGGCCTCGAGCACGAACAGGTGCAGCACCTCGGGCGACAGCGTGCCCTGCCAGTCGAGCTCGGCCTGCTCGAAGACGCGCGCGCCGGACGCGCTGAAGTCGGTGCGGCGCACGCCGCGGAACTGCCAGGCGCCGTCGCGGTAATGACCCTCGTCGACCGTCATCGCCGTGCGCAGGTTCAGGTCGGGCCCGAGCGTATAGATCTCGACGTCGGCGATGTGGTCCTCGGCCACCAGATTGCGGATGCGGAACACGCGGTCGCCCTCGCGCAACCACACCGGCCGGCGCGCCACGCCGGCGGGCCGGCCCGACTGGGCCTCGCTCATCAGCAGCTCGGCCTCGACCTGGCCGCGCGGCGCCAGCCAGTCGCCGAGCACCACGCACAGTGCGCCCAGCAGCAGCCCGCCGCCGAGCGTGGCCATGCCGAGCCGCAGCAGCGACACGCCCGCCGCGCGCATGGCGGTCAGCTCGCTTTGCGACGCCAGCGTGCCCAGCCCCATCAGCGTGCCCAGCATCGCCACGATCGGCAGCATCACGTAAAGCCCCGAGGGCGCCAGCCACAGCGTGTAGAGCAGCAGCTCGCGGTAGCCGAAGCGGCCAATGCCGATCTCGTCGATCTGCGCCACGAACGAGACGAAGGTGTGGATGGCGAGCAGCGCCAGCGCGACGATCGCGGTCAGGCCGAAGATGTGCGCGATGATGTAGCGGCTCAGGCGGCTCATCGCGCCACCCGCAGCGCCACGCGCCGCAGCGCCACGCGCCAGCCCAGGCGGTGCGCGATCAGCCAGGCCGCGGCAACGCCGGCCAGGCCGTGCACCCACCACAGGCCGACCGCGGGCGGCACGTAGCCCTTGGCGATCCAGGCCTGGCCGAGCGCCAGCAGGTTGCTGTAGACCAGGTACGCCAGGATCCCGAGCACCAGCTTGCCGTAGCGGCCGGCGCGCGGCGAAGTGTGCGCCAGCGGCACCGCGATCAGCGCCAGCAGCAGCACCGACAGCGGCGCCGCGATGCGCCAGTGCAACTCAGCCTGGTCCTCGGCGTCGGCCGAGCCGAGCAGCTCGCCGGTTTCGCGCAGCTTGCGCTTGCCGGACATGTACGGCAGCGGCGGCGGCGACACCCGCGTGGTCAGCGTCTCGAAGCTCAGCACGTCGTAGTCGGCGCGCCCGGGCTCGCCGGCGTAGCGGAAGCCGTCCTCGAGCGTCAGCACGCGCTCGCCGGTGACCGGGTCGAGCGCCTGTGCCCCGCGCTGGGCCGTGATGACGCTGGTGCCGCGGCGGTCCTGCAGCCAGGCGAACACGGTGTCGACGCGCCCGTCGACGCCGCCGACACCCGCGGCGTAGAACACCGCGCGCCCGCCGGCCAGTTCCTTGAAGCGCCCGGCCTCGAACGGCGTGAAGCGGATCAGGCGCTGGGCGTCGCGGAACAGCGCGTCGGCCTGGCGCCCGGCCCATGGCCCGATCTGGAACGACAGCGCCGCGGTCAGCGCGGCCAGGCACACCGCCAGCAGCACGAACGGCCGGTACAGCGTGCGCGGGCCGACGCCGCAGCCCGACATGGCCGCGATCTCCTGGTCACGGTACATGCGGCCCAGCGTCAGCAGGATCGCCAGCAGCAGCGACACCGGGATCAGGATCACCAGGTACTGCAGGCTCGACAGTCCGGCCACGTTGAGCAGGAACTCCCGCGGCAGCTTGCCGGCGGCCGCGTCGGCCAGGAAGCGGGCGAAGCGCGTCGACAGCATGATGGCCAGCAGCACGGTCGTGACGCCGGCCCAGGACAGCAGGCCCTCGAGCAGCAGGTAGCGGTGCAGCACACCCGAGCGGATCATCGCGGCACCCGCGCCCGCTTGGTTTTGCCGGGGGTGTCCGCTACCATGCGCGTCCGCCCGGCGACCGGGAAAAATGCGAAATTCCAGGCGTTTTTCCGCGATTCGCTGGAATTCGCCCGATTTTCCATTTTTCCCGGATCATCCGTCCCATGCACTCTCTCGTCAAAAGCGGCCATCCGGCCAAGCAGCGCGCCGGTTGCGTGATGGTCGGCGTGTTCGAGCGCCGCACCCTGTCCGCAGCGGCGGCGGCGCTCGACCAGGCCAGCGGCAACGCCCTCGGCAGCGCCCTGCGGCGCGGCGACCTCGACGGCAAAGCCGGCCAGACCCTGCTGCTGCACCACGTGCCGAAGCTGGTCGCCGACCGCGTGCTGCTGGTCGGCCTCGGGCGCGAGCGCGACTTCGACGCCGCCGCCTACCGCAAGGCCTGCGCGACGGCGGCGCGCGCGCTGCGCGCAACCGGCGCGATCGACGCCGTTTCGTATCTTACCCATTTGCCGGTCAAGGGCCGCGACGTGGCCGCGGCGGTGCGCGACGCCGCGCTGGTGACGGCCGACGAGTTCTACCGCTTCGACGCCTTCCGCGGCGCCAGGGCCCGGGAGGACCTGCCGCCGCTGCGGCTCGAGCGCATCAGCTTCGACGTCCCCAGGCGCAGCGACCTGCCGGCCGCCGAGACGGCGCTGGCGCAGGGCCAGGCCATGGCCGCGGGCGTCGCCTTCACCAAGGACCTCGGCAACACCCCGCCGAACGTGTGCACGCCCAGCTGGCTGGCCGAGCAGGCCCGGGCCCTCGCCCGGGCGCACGCGTCGGTCAAGGTCAGGGTGCTGGACCGCGTGGCCATGAAGAAGCTCGGCATGGGCGCGCTGCTCGCGGTCGCGCGGGGCAGCCGCCAGCCGCCACGGCTGATCGTGCTCGAGTACCTGCGCGGGGCGAAAGGCGACAAGCCGGTCGCCCTGGTCGGCAAGGGCATCACCTTCGATACCGGCGGCATCTCGATCAAGCCGTCCGACAAGATGGACGAGATGAAATTCGACATGTGCGGCGCCGCCTCGGTGCTCGGCACGTTCAAGGCCGTGGCGCAGCTCGGGCTGCCCGTGAACCTGGTCGGCGTGGTCCCGACCTGCGAGAACATGCCGGGCGGCGAGGCCACGCGCCCCGGCGACATCGTCACCAGCATGGCTGGCATCACCATCGAGGTCCTGAACACCGACGCCGAGGGCCGCCTGATCCTGTGCGACGCGCTGACCTACGCCGAGAAGCACTACCAGCCTGCCGTGTGCGTGGACGTGGCCACGCTGACCGGCGCCATCGTGGTCGCGCTCGGCGCGTTCCCCAGCGGCCTGTTCAGCAACACGCCGGCGCTGGCGCGATCGCTGCTCGAGGCCGGCGAGGACATCGGCGACCGCGCCTGGCAGTTGCCGCTGTGGGAGGACTACCAGCCGATGCTGCGCAGCGAGCACGCCGACGTCGCCAACATCTCGGGCGGCCGCGAAGCGGGATCGATCACCGCGGCGAGCTTCCTGCACCGCTTCACCCGCAAGATGAAGTGGGCGCACCTCGACATCGCCGCGACCGCGTGGAAGGCCAAGCGCGCCACCGGCCGGCCGGTGCCGCTGCTCACGCGCTGGCTGGCCGAGTACGCGCGCCGCACGGAGCCGGCGGTGAAATGACGCGCGTGGACTTCTACGTCCTGCCCGACGGCGACGAGGCCGGTCCGCTGCCGACCGCCTGCCGGCTGTGCGAGAAGGCCGTGGACGCCGGCAAGCGCGTGCATGTGCACGCGCCGGACGACGAACTCGCCCGCGAGTTCGACCGGCTGCTGTGGGTCTACAAGCAGGGCGGCTTCGTGGCGCACGAGCGCCTGGGCGCCTCGGCGGATCCCGCGCCGGCCGCCGTGCTGGTCGGCCCCGGCGAGCCGCTGCCCTCGCACCAGGACGTGCTGCTCAACCTCGCCGACGAGGTGCCGTCGTTCTTCGATCGCTTTGAACGCGTGCTCGAAGTGGTCGCCGGCGACGCCGCCACCCGCGCACGCTCGCGCGAGCGCTTCAGGTTCTACCGCGACCGCGGCATCACACCCGAGTCGCACAAGCTGTGAAAAGAATGGTTCTCGCCAAGCACGCCAAGACCGCCAAAACCGCCAAGAAAGAGGGGGTGGGCTCGGTCTGTTGCCTTGGCGCCCTTGGCGTCCCTGGCGAGAAACGTCTTTTCCCATGAGTACGGAAATGGAAAAGGCGTTCGACCCGAAGGCCGTCGAGGAACGGCTGAAGGATTTCTGGGAGAAAGGCGGCTGGTTCGCGCCCAACGGCACCGGCGAGCCGTACTGCATCATGATCCCGCCGCCGAACGTCACCGGCACGCTGCACATGGGCCATGCGTTCCAGCACACGCTGATGGACGCCCTCACCCGCTTCCACCGCATGCTCGGCCGCGACACGTTGTGGCAGCCCGGCACCGACCACGCCGGCATTGCCACGCAAATGGTGGTCGAGCGCAACCTCAAGGCCGAAGGCAGCTCGCGCCTCGACCTCGGCCGCGAGAAGTTCGTGGCGAAAGTCTGGGAGTGGAAGGCCCGGTCCGGCGGCACCATCGAGGCGCAGATCCGCCGCATGGGCAACTCGGTGGACTGGTCGCGCAACGCGTTCACCATGAACCCGGACTACTCGCGCGCGGTCATCGAGCACTTCGTGCGCCTGCATGACGAGGGCCTGATCTACCGCGGCAAGCGCCTGGTCAACTGGGACCCGGTGCTGCAGACCGCCATCTCGGACCTCGAAGTCGTCAGCGAGGAGAAGGACGGAAAGCTCTGGCACATCCGCTACCCGGTCGCCGACGGCGCCGAGGTGCTCGTCGTCGCCACCACGCGCCCCGAGACCCTGCTGGGCGACACCGCCGTGGCGGTGCACCCCGAGGACGAGCGCTACCGCCACCTGGTCGGCAAGTTCGTGGCGCTGCCGCTGTGCGATCGCCGCATCCCGATCGTGGCCGACGGCTACGTCGACCGCGAGTTCGGCACCGGCGTGGTCAAGATCACGCCGGCCCACGACTTCAACGACTACGCGCTGGGCCAGCGCCACAAGCTGCCGATCCTCAACATCTTCACGCCGACCGCGCAAGTCAACGACGCCGCGCCTGCCGCCTACCGCGGCCTCGACCGCTTCGTTGCGCGCAAGCGCGTGGTGGCCGACCTCGAAGCGCAGGGCCTGCTGGCCAAGGTCGAGGACCACAAGCTCAAGGTGCCGCACGGCGACCGCACCCATGCGGTAATCGAGCCCTACCTGACCGACCAGTGGTTCGTGGACCTTACGCGCAAAACCCTGGACGACGGCCGCCCGGGAGGCTGGGCCGCCATCACCCAGCCGGCGATAGCGGCGGTCGAAAGCGGGCGCATCAAGTTCGTGCCGGAGAGCTGGAGCGCCACCTACTTCCAGTGGCTGCGCAACATCCAGGACTGGTGCATCAGCCGCCAGCTGTGGTGGGGCCACCGCATCCCGGCGTGGTACGACGACGCCGGCAGGATCTACGTCGCCCGTGACGAGGCCGAGGCGCGCCGCAAGCACAAGCTCGACGCGAGCGTGACGCTGACCCAGGACAACGACGTGTTCGACACCTGGTTCTCGTCGGACATCTGGCCGCTGGCCACGCTCGGCTGGCCGGACGCCACGCCCCGGCTTTCGAAGTTCTATCCCGGCAGCGTGCTGGTCACCGGCTTCGACATCATCTTCTTCTGGGTCGCGCGCATGGTCATGATGGGCATGAAGCTGCACGGCGACGTGCCGTTCCGCGAGGTCTACGTGCATGGCCTGATCCGCGACCCGGACGGCCAGAAGATGAGCAAGTCCAAGGGCAACGTGCTCGATCCGCTCGACCTGGTCGACGGCATCGTGCTCGAGGACCTGGTGAGGAAGCGGACCACCGGCCTGATGAAGCCGGAAACGGCGCCCAGGATCGAGCGCGCCACGCGCAAGGACTACCCGAACGGCATCGCGCCGGTCGGCGTGGATGCGCTGCGCTTCACCTTCGCCGCGCTGGCCTCGCCGGGACGCGACATCCGTTTCGACGCCGGCCGCGCCGAGGGCTATCGCAATTTCTGCAACAAGCTGTGGAACGCCGCGAACTACGTCCTGACCAACGCCGCCGGCCAGGATTGCGGCACCGACGGGAACCTGCCGGTGCAGCTCAGCGCCGCCGACCGCTGGATCGTCTCGCGCCTGCAGAAGGTCGAGGCCGAGGCGGCCGAGCACTTCCGAACCTACCGCTTCGACCTGCTGGCACAGGCCTTGTACCACTTCGCCTGGAACGAGTACTGCGACTGGTACATCGAACTGTCGAAGCCGGCCCTGCGCGAGGGCGACACGCCGGCCCAGCGCGGCACGCGCCGCACGCTGGTGCGGGTGCTGGAGACGCTGCTGCGCCTGCTGCATCCGCTGATGCCGTTCGTGACCGAGGACCTCTGGCGCCGTGTCGCGCCGCTGGCCGGCCGCAGCGGACCCACCCTCATGACCCAGCCCTACCCCGTTCCCGAGCCGGCCCGGGTCGACGAGGCCGCCGAGGCCGACGTGGCCTGGCTGCAGGCCCTGGTGCTCGGCGTGCGCCAGATCCGTGGCGAGATGGACATCAAGCCGACCCGCACGGTGCCCCTGCTGATGCAGAACGCGACGCAGCGCGACGTCGACCGCATGCAGCGCCTGAAGAACTTCGTCATGTTCCTGGCGCGCACCGAGGAGCCGTATTTCCTCGAGGCCAGCGAGCACCCGCCGCAGGCCGCGGTGGCCCTGCTCGGCGAAATGAAGATCCTGGTGCCGATGGCCGGGCTGATCGACAAGGACGCCGAACTCGCGCGGCTGGGCAAGCAGACCGCGCGCTACGAGCAGGACATCGAGCGCCTCGAGGCGCGCATCGGCAACCCGGACTTCGTCAAGGCCCCTCCCGGCGTGCAGCAAGGCGCGCACACGCTGCTCGAGCAGAAGCGCCGCGAGCTCGCCGCGCTGAGGCAGCAGGAGGAGCGCGTGCGCGCGCTCTAGTTTCCGGGAGGGCTGGTCGAGATCTGCGTGCGCAGCAGCGAGTTCTCGGCGGAAGTGGTCCGGCCCGCGCGCACCGCGTCGATGTCGTCCGCCATCTGGCCGGCCGAGGCGTAGCGCTTCTCCGGCTCCTTGGCCAGTGCGCGCGACACGATCGCGTCGAGCCCCGCCGGCAGGTCGCCCTTGACCTCGCGCAGCGGCACCGGGTCGGCGTTCAGCACCTTGTAGGCCACGGCGGTGAAGGTCGAGCCCGGGAACGGCTTGGCCCCCGACGCCACCGAGTACAGCACGGCGCCCAGGGAGAAGATGTCGGAGCGATGGTCGATCGGATTGCCCTGGCACTGCTCCGGCGACATGAACGCCGGCGTGCCCAGCACCTGGCCGGCGATCGTCATGGTCGTGCCCTCGATCTTGGCGATGCCGAAGTCGCTGAGCTTGGCGCGGTCGCCGGCGATCATGATGTTGGCCGGCTTGACGTCGCGGTGGATGATGCCGTGCGCGTGCGCGTGGTCGAGCGCGCGCGCGATCTGCGAAATGAAGTCCAGCGTCTTGTCCAGCGGCAGCGCCGTCTCCTCCAGCAGCCGGTCCAGCGTGGTGCCGTTGACGAACTCGAGCACCAGACAGGGCCGCCCGACCGAGTCGTCGGCCACGTCGTACACGGCGACGATGCTCGGATGGGTCAGCCGGCCCGCGGACTTGGCTTCCTGCAGGAAGCGCGCCCGGTACTGCTCCAGCTCCGGCCCCATGCCCGCAGCCGAGATGGTCTTGATCGCGACGGTGCGGCCGATCTTCGGGTCCTCCGCCTTGTACACGGTGCCCATGGCGCCGTGGCCGAGTTCCTGCAGGATCTGGTAGCGGCCGATCTGGGTAGGCACTCCGCCGGCCGCCTCGTGGGCCGCGGTCAGGAACGCCGTGCCGGTCACCGACTGGGCGCGCTGTGCCGCCGGCTGCGCAAAGCTCGGGTCGAACGGAATGTCGGCCGCCGGCTCAGCCGGTGGCGGCGCCGGCGCCCGCACCGGCTTGGGTGGCGCGAAGATCCGCTGGATCGCATCCGCCACGATGGTGCGAATCAGGATCAGCGCGACCGCCAGCCCCGGGATGAACACGGCGCGCACGCTCCCCGACCACGGCAGGCCGACCGCGGAGGCCCAGTCCTGCAGCATGGGGTCCCAGGAGCGCATCAGCGTGCGCACCAGCGGGATGGAGCCGATCGCGGGGAGATACTCGGCCAGGGCCCGCAACAGCAGCAGCGCGACGACCAGGGTCACCGCCGCGTTCAGGACCCACCTGAGGAAATCACCGGCCGAATCGAGCACTTTCATCGAGGTGCGTAGTATGCAACGGACCGGCCGCCAGGCGGCCTGCTACGCCCACTGGTAGTTGAAGCTCAGGCTGACCCGCTCGAGGCCGGCGGCCGTCGCCGGCACCTCGTGCCGCAGCCAGCTTTCGAACAGCACCAGGCGGCCGGCGCGCGCCGGCAGTTCGACGTGCGCGCGCACGGCCCGCGGCGCCCGGGCGCGGCGCATCGGCGCCGCCATGAGGCGCGACAGCCGTGGATCCTCGAACTTGAGGCCGGCGCTGCCGGGCGGCACCTTGATGTAATAGGTGCCGCTGACGACGGCCTGTGGGTGCAGGTGCGGGCCGTGGGCGCTGCCGCGCGCCATGATGTTGATCCAGCAGTCCGACATCAGCAGCCGGCCGCCGCGCAGGTCCCAATGCAGCGCGCGCGCGTAGGCCGCCACGTGCCGGTCGATGCGCTCGCGCAGGCCGATGAACGACGATGACAGCCGATGGACCTGGTCGAGCGAGCCGTAGCTGGTGTAGCCGCCGGCGTAGTTGCGCGCCGACCAGCGCCGCCCGGCGGTGTCGCGCGCGCGCACGGTGCGGCACTCGGCCAGCAACTCGCGGTTCAGCGCCCCCGTGCCGGCACCCAGCGGCGCCGAATAAACCAGCGTGGGGAAAAGCTCTTGAAGCGGCATGTAGGAGCGCCTTCAGGCGCGACTGTCCGGGTCCGCGCGCTGCCGGTCGCGCCTTAAGGCGCTCCTACAGGCTCAGGCCGCCTGCACCGGGATGGTGTTGGCCGTGCGGACGATGCGGTTGCGCTCGTCGAGGTAGATCAGGCGCGGCTTGAACGCGTGCGCAGCGGCCGACTCCAACTGGCAGTAGGTCGCGATGATGACGCGGTCGCCGACACGGGCCTTGTGGGCCGCGGCGCCGTTGACCGAGATGACCCCCGAGCCCGCCTCGGCGCGGATGGCGTAGGTGGTGAAGCGTTCGCCGTTGGTGATGTTGTAGATCTGGATCTGCTCGAACTCGAGGATGCCGGCGGCATCGAGCAGGCGCGAATCGATCGCGCAGGAGCCGTCGTAATCGAGCTCGGCATGCGTGACGCAGCCGCGATGCAGCTTGGACTTCAGCAGTGTGACGTTCATGGTGGCCTCAGGGGCTGGCTGATCCGGGCGGCCCAAGTAGACATGCGCCCAAAGATCAAAGGTTTACAGCAATGCGGGTGGCCCACTGAGGCATTCACCCGGCCCTCCGCAATGGTGCACGGAGGCTGTCGCCGGATTTTAACAAAGGGCCTTGGTGCACCGCAATGAAGCGCCGTCAGGTTCCGCCGCCCGCCGAATCGGGGCAGAATCAGGTCCCCACGGGTGCAGGAACGGGTGCGAAATGGCCTTGACGACCGCCGACATCCGCAACTTGGTGCTGATCGGGCACGCCGGCGCCGGCAAGACCCTCCTGGCCGAGGCGCTGCTGCACAAGGCCGGGGCGATCCCCGCCATGGGTGAGCTGGCGCGCGGTACCACGGTGTGCGACTTCGACCCGCTCGAAAAGGAGTTCCAGCACTCGCTGGACCCGGCGGTCTGCCACCTGTCGTTCCGCGACTGCCACGTCAACCTGATCGACACGCCTGGCTACCCGGACCTGCTGGGCCGCTCGATGAGCGTGCTGGCGGCGGCCGAAACCGCGGTGCTGGTGATGAGCGCGGTATCGGGCATCGAGATGGCGACGCGGCGCATGTGGGAAGCGGCTGCCAGGCAGCGCCTGTGCCGCGTCATCGTCATCAACAAGCTCGACACCGGCGGCGCCGGGCTGCCGCAGCTGCTCGAGCAGGTGCGCCAGGAGTTCGGCAAGGAGTGCCTGCCGATCCACCTGCCCGCCGAGGGCGGCAAGCGCGTCATCGACTGCTTCTTCGCCGCCGACGGGCCGCCGACCGACTTCTCCAGCGTCAAGGAGGCGCACCGCGCGATCATCGAGCAAGTGGTCGAGGTCGACGAGCAACTCATGGAGAAGTACCTGGAGGACTCCGACTCGGTGACGCCCGAACAACTGCACGACACCTTCGAGAAGGCGCTGCGCGAGGGGCACCTGGTGCCGGTGTGCTTCACCTCGTCGCTGTCCGGCGCCGGCCTGGACGCGCTGCTGGACCTCGCGGTGCGCCTGCTGCCCAACCCGCAGGAAGGCAACCCGCCGCCGTTCATGAAGGGCGCAGGCGAGGCGGCCGAGCCGGTGGCGGTGGTGCCGGGCCCGGGCGGCCACGCCATCGCCCACGTGTTCCGCGTCAGCATCGATCCGTACGTCGGCCGCCTCGGCGTGTTCCGGGTGCACCAGGGCACGCTGCGCGCCGGCCAGCTGTTCGTCGGCGACGCGCGCAAGTCGATCAAGGTGGCCCACGTCTACCGGCTGCAGGGCAAGGACACGGTCGACACCGGCTCGCTGGTCGCCGGCGAGATCGGCGCCATCGCCAAGATCGACGAGCTGCACTACGACGCCGTGCTGCACGACTCGCACGACGAGGACCACCACCACCTGAAGTCGGTCGGGTTGCCGACTGCCATGCTCGGCATGGCGCTGGAGCCGCTGAAACACGGCGACGAGCAGAAGATCTCGGACGCGCTGCACAAGCTGCTGGCCGAGGATCCCAGCGTGCGCATCGAGCAGAACCCGGCGCTGAACGAAACCGTCCTCTATGGCCAGGGCGAGATGCACCTGCGCGTGGTGCTGGAGAAGATGAAGCGCGCCTACCACGCCGAGTTCAACACGCGGCCGCCGCGCGTGCCGTTCCGCGAGACCATCCTGCAGCGGGCCGACGGGCACCACCGCCACAAGAAGCAGACCGGCGGCGCCGGCCAGTTCGGCGAGGTCTACCTGCGCGTCGAGCCGCTGCCGCGCGGCACCGGCTTCGAGTTCGTCGACGAAGTGGTCGGCGGCGCCATCCCCAACCAGTTCATCCCGGCGGTCGAGAAAGGCGTGCGCCAGGTGCTGGAGACCGGCGCCATCTCCGGCTTCCCGATCCACGACGTGCGCGTGATCCTGTACGACGGCAAGACCCACCCGGTGGACGGCAAGGAAGTCGCGTTCGTCAGCGCCGGGCGCAAGGCCTTCATCGACGCGGTGCAGAAGGCGCGGCCGATCGTGCTCGAGCCGATCATGAACGTCATGATCAACGCGCCGGCGGCGTCCATCGGCAACATCACCGGCGACCTGTCGGGCATGCGCGGGCGCATCAGCAACCAGTCGATTCTCGGCGCGACCCAGGCGCTGATCGAGGCGCAGGCGCCGCTGGTCGAGCTGCGCGACTACCACCACAAGCTCAAGTCACACACCGCCGGCGAAGGCAGCTTCACGCTCGAGTTCAGCCACTACGAGCCGGTGCCGCCGCGGCTGCAGAACGAGCTGGTGACGACCTTCGGCAAGCGGCGGCAGGAAGAGGCGGATTGATCCTGTCACCCCAGCGAAAGCTGGGGTCCAGCCTTGTCACCCCAGCGAAAGCTGGGGTCCAGCCTTGTCACCCCAGCGAAAGCCGGGGTCCAGTGTCTCGAGAACAACACCAAAAAGGACGACACTCCATGGAAAAGAACTTCTTCGTCTACATCCTCGCCAGCGGCCGTAACGGGACGCTCTACATCGGCGTCACGTCCGACCTGCGCAAGCGGGTTTGGGAGCACAAGGAAAAGATCATCGATGGATTCACGAAGAAGTACGGAGTCGACCGGCTGGTATGGTTCGACCGGTGCCCTGATGCGGTCTCCGCAATTGCCTCGGAAAAGCGGATGAAGGCGTGGAAACGCGCCTGGAAGCTCGAACTGATCGAGCGGACCAACCCTGATTGGCGGGACTTGTACAGGGAGCTTACCGGCTGAGAACTGGATGCCAGCTTTCGCTGGCATGACGGGCCCACTGGATGCCAGCTTTCGCTGGCATGACGGGCCCACTTGATGCCAGCTTTCGCTGGCATGACGGGCCCACTGGATGCCAGCTTTCGTTGGCATGACGAGTCCAACTGGATGCCAGCTTTCGCTGGCATGACAGCTAGATGCGGATCTGGACGTTGTCGATGAGCCGCGTGGTGCCCATGAACGCCGCGGTCAGCACGACGAAGTCGCGCGCCTTCTCGGACGGCGCCGACAGGTCCGCGGCGCGCACCTCGAGGTACTGCGGGTTGAAGCCCGCCTTGGCCAGACGCGCCTGCCCTTCCTGCGACAGCATGGCGTAGTCGCGGCGGCCGGCGGCCAGCTCACCCGCCACCCACTGCAGGGCCTCGTGCAGCCTGGCGACCCGCTTGCGTTCCTCGGCCGACAGGTGCTGGTTGCGCGAGCTCATGGCCAGGCCGTCGGCCTCGCGCAGCGTCGGTACCCCGACCACGCGGACCGGCAGGCCGAGGTCCGCGACCATGCGCCGGATCACGGCGAGCTGCTGGTAGTCCTTCTCGCCGAACACGGCGACGTCCGGCGCGACACGGTTGAACAGGATGTTCACCACCGTGGCCACGCCGGCGAAGTGCCCCGGGCGGAACGGCGCGCACAGGATCTCGGTGAGCGGGCCGCCGACGCTCACCGTGGTCGCCGGCGGGTGGCCGCCCGGGTACAGGTCGTCCACCGACGGCGCCCACACCACGTCGGCCGCGGCCTTCTTCAACTGCTGGCAGTCGGCCTCGAGCGTGCGCGGGTACTTGTCGAAGTCCTCGTTGGGCCCGAACTGCAGCGGGTTGACGAAGATGCTGACGACGACGCGCTCGGCCAGCGCGTGCGCCCGCTCGACCAGGCTGACGTGGCCGGCGTGCAGGTTGCCCATGGTCGGCACGAAGGCGATGGCCTTGCGCGCCCGGCGCCACGGCTGCAGCGCGGCGTGGAGCTGGGAGATGGTGTGGACGATCTGCATGGGGTTGGCGCTGACTCCGGCGCGGAGCCCTCGCTCCCTGGGGACCTCCCCAAGGTCGCTCGGGCCCCGCGCCGGACTCAGCTTGTCAGAAACAGTGTTCGGCAGCGGGGTAGGTACGGTCTTTCACCGCTTTCACGTAGCTCCCGATCGCCGACTCGATGTCGCGGGCGCCATCCATGAAATTGCGCACGAAGCGCGGCTTGCGGCCGAGCGTGACGGTCGGCGAGATGTTGAGGATGTCGTGCAGCACCAGGATCTGGCCGTCGACGTCGGGCCCGGCGCCGATGCCGATGACCGGCACGCGCGCCGAGCCGGTGATGCGCTTGCCGAGCCCCGAAGGAATGCATTCGAGCAGCAGCAGGTCGGCGCCCGCCTGCTGCAGCACTTCGGCGTCGTGCAGCATGGCCGCCGCCGCGGCCTCGTCGCGACCCTGCACCCTGAACGCGCCCATCTTGTGGATCAGCTGCGGCTGCAGGCCGAGGTGCGCGCACACCGGCACGCCGCGCACGGTCAGGTACTCGACGATGTCGGCCTGCTCGCGCCCGCCCTCGAGCTTGACCATCCTGGCCCCGCCCTCCTGCATCATTTTCTGTGCCGCATCGAGCGCGCGGTCGCGCGTGGCGAACGACAGGAACGGCATGTCCGCGATCAGGAACGCGCGCTTGAAGTGGTCCTTCACCGCGCGGCAGTGGTAAACGATGTCGTCCACCGTCACCGCCGTGGTCGTCGCCCGGCCGTGGATCACCATGCCGAGCGAGTCGCCGACCAGCACCAGGTCCACGCCGGCGCGGTCCTCGATCAGCGCGAAACTCGCGTCGTAGCAGGTCAGGCAGGCGATCTTCTCGCCGGCTTCGCGCATGCGGCGCAGCTCGGCGACGTTGACGGGTTTGGTCAGATCCATGGAAGCGGGAATATATCCGGTCGCGCCTGAAGGCGCTCCTACGACCAGAGCTGCAGGCCGTCGCCGCCGAGGATTCTTGCCAGATCGGAAACAATGCCGAGGCCCGGCAATTCGAGTTCCGGAGCGATCTCGGCGAGCGGCGCCAGCACGAAGTTCCGCTTGTGCATCTCCGGGTGCGGCAGCGTGATGCGCGAGGTCTTCATCGTCACCCGCTCGTAATGCAGCAGGTCGAGGTCGATCAGGCGGGGTGCCCAGCGCTGTGGCGGGCGCTCGCGCCCCATCTGGCGCTCGACCGCATGCAGGTGGGTCAGCAGGCGGTCCGGATTCAGGTCCGTGTCCAGCGCGCACACGGCGTTGCAGTAGTCCGGCTGATCGCCGGGCCCGAGAGGGGCGCTGCGATAGAGCTGCGACGTAGCGACGACACGGATGCCCGGACGCGCGCCGACCAGCCGCAATGCCTCGCGCAGCTGCGCCGCCGGGTCCTTCAGGTTGGCGCCCAGGCCGATGTAGGCGCGGCGCATGGTCAGTGCTGCTGCGGCGGCGCCGAGTGCGGCCCGCCCCCGCCGCCCCGTCCGCGGCGACGCCGCCGGCGGCGCTTGCGCGGCGCCCCTTCCCCCGGCACGCCCTCGGCGCCTTCCGGCGACGCTTCGACCGGCTGGCCGGCCTGTGCCGCGGTCCACCAGTCGGCCAGCTCCTGCGGCGCCTCGCCGGCCTGCGCGCGCAACAGCAGGAAATCGTAGGCCGCGCGGAAGCGCGGGTGCGCCATCAGGCGCTGCGGTGCGTTGCCGCGGCGGTTCTCAAAGCGCCCCTGCATCTGCCAGATCTCGCGTGCCGGTATCGAGAAGCGCTTGGGGATGGCCACGCGCAGCACCTGCCGCGCCATGATCTCCTCGGACGCCTGCTGAAGCGCGAGGTGCTCGGGATGGCCCTGGTGCTGGCGCAGCTGGCGCACGCGCGCCGCCAGCGGCGTCCACAGCAGCGCCGCGAACAGGAATGCCGGGCTGACCGGCTCGCCATGCTTCATGCGCTCGGCGGTGTTGTTGAGCGCCCACTCGACGAAGGCGCGCACGTGCTCGGGGTCGTTGTCCTGCGCCGCGGCCAGTTCCGGGAACAGCTCGTGCCACAGGTGGAACCAGTGCAGCGCGCGGAAATTCTCCACGGCCTCGGTGTTCAGCAGCAGCTTGAGCACTTCCTCGAACAGCCGCGCCGCCGGAATCTCGCGCAGCAGCGGCGCCAGGCGCGGGATCGGCTCGGCCGCGCCCGGGTCCATCTGGAAGTGCAGCTTGTTGCCGATGCGCACCGCGCGCAGCATGCGCACCGGGTCTTCGCGGTAGCGCAGCTCGGGGTCGCCGATCAGGCGCAGCTTGCGCGCCTTCATGTCGTCCATGCCGCCGACGTAATCCACGATGCCGTAGTCGCGGATGTCGTAGTACAGGCCGTTGATGGTGAAGTCGCGGCGGAAGGCGTCGTCCTCGAGCGAGCCGTAGACGTTGTCCGACAGGATGCGGCCGGTCTCGTCGCGGTCGTGCGAGTCGCCGATCGGGCCGCGGAAGGTCGTGACCTCCAGCACCTCCGGCCCGAAGCGCACGTGCGCGATCAGGAAGCGCCGGCCGACCAGGCGGCACGACCGGAACAGCTTGCGGATCTGCTCCGGGTGCGCGTCGGTGGCAATGTCGAAGTCCTTCGGGTGCAGCCCGGCCAGCAAGTCGCGCACGCCGCCGCCGACCACGTAGGCCTGGAAACCGGCGTCGCGCAGCGTGTACAGCGCCTTGAGCACGGCGCCGGTGAAGCTGGACCGCGAGATCGGATGCTCCGCTCGCGGAATGCGCTTGGGTTCTATGGCCAAATTCCTGTTTTTGCTTGGATAACGCCGCTTGAGGGCGACGCGCGGCTGCGTATAATACGCGCCCCTTCAGGTCCCCATTTGCTCCTATCGTCTAGAGGCCTAGGACGGAGCCCTCTCAAGGCTTAAACCCGGGTTCGAATCCCGGTAGGAGCGCCATACAAACGAAATCGCCGCGGCCCTCACAACTTGTGGGGCCGCGGCGATTTCGTTTGTGCGCCTTTCGGGGTGGAACCCGGTCCCGGGTTCGGGCGTGCCGCGAAGCGGCGCGCCGGCGAGCGCCGCAGGCGCGAGCCCCCGAGCGCGTCAGCGCGAGGGGTCGGCCGAGCGCAGCGAGGCCGACCATCCCGGTAGGAGCGCTCCCGCCGCCATACCGGGCACATCGGTAACACTTGATTCCGGACACATGGGTAACACTTGGGTCCGGAAACGAAGGCCGGGTCGGTCGCGCAGCGGCCGACCATCCCGGTAGGAGCGTTTTTGCCTTTTCCCGCGCCTCAAGCCAAGCTCCGGTCACGTCCCAGCCGGACAACAACAATGAAAACGCGGCTGACGCTCAAGCCCGGCCAGCCCGGCACCAAGCGCGAGGTCCGCAAGTATGGCGGCCTGCTCGTCGCGGTGCGCTTTCGCTACGACGCCGACCGGCGCCTGCGCTTCAAGACCGTCGAACTGGTCGAAGAGCAGAAGCCGTGGGTGCCGACGCTCGCATCCACGCGCGACCCGAACGACAAAGTCTTCGTTCGCGTCGGCTTCGCCGAGGCCGACCTCAGGATGGCCGTCAAGGCCGCGGGCGGCCAGTGGCACCAGGAGCGCAAGCTCTGGGAGCTGCGCATAGCGACGGCTTACGAACTGGGGCTCGACAACCGCATCGTCGACGACGACCCCCGGCAATGAGGTTCGCCTGGGACCCGCGCAAGGCCCGCGCGGATTTCCGCACCCATGGAGTCTCGTTCGACGAGGCCGCGACAGTCTTCGCGGACGGGCTGTCCACGACCATACCCGACCCGGATCATTCCTGGGGCGAGGAGCGGTTCGTCACCTTGGGGGTATCATTGTCCCAGCGGCTGCTGGTTGTATGCCACACGGACAACGACGGCCTCATCAGGATCATCAGCGCACGCCAGGCGACATCCCATGAAAGGAAGCAGTACGAAAATGAAGCGGGCTCGTGACACCATGCGGGCCGAGTACGACTTTTCGTCGGGACAGCGCGGCAAGTATGCGAGCGCCTATCGACGGGAGACGAACGTGATCGTGCTCGATCCCGATGTCGCGCGCAGGTTCAAGACGTCGAAGGCAGTCAACGACGCTCTCAGAGCCGTTCTTCGCACTCAGAAGTGATCGGCCTTGGGACATCATTAGCGACAGATATCTAATGCTCCCTCGCTATACACATGTATCTACCAGCAGATAGTTCGATGTACAGGCAGATGTCATATCTAAAATCTAATCAGCGTTGGGCGTCACAATGAAACTATTCGCGGCCCTTCTCACCCTGGTATTGGTTCTCTTCTTCGGCGTCTGCGTTTCAGCGCTGGGTGCTCATCTTTTATTTCGCTACCCCAATGCGTCGAATCCGCTGTACAACACGTACGCCACCATCACGGGCCTTGCGATCATTGGAGCGCTTTTCGTGGCCGTCCCGCATGCATATCGCCATCCGGACAGTCTGTACCGCTTCCCGGCCTTGCTCTTTCGGAGGTTAGCTGCACTGTTCCGTGGTAAGCAGAGCGGGTGAAGGTCAAGACAATGACAAAAGAAAAGTTCATGGCTCAGTGCGCAGTCTGTGGGGGTTCCGTCCAATACGGGCCACACCGATACGAAGGCAAGCCGCTCAAGCGATACGGTGGAGTCCTGTGCTGCGATTCATGCTGGGAGGGCAACTGGGACGGCTGGGGTCCAATGGCTGAGCCAAAACTCCTTGCAATTCTCAAGGAGAAGGGCTTGCCCACACCGGATCGCAACGAAAAAGGGTGGTTGCCGCGTGAGTAATGACCGAGTGACGCCCAACAAGCAGTTCCAGCCGACAAATTCGCGCTGCGCGCGAATTTGCGGCTGAACTGCGGCGTTAGCGCGCGCAGGAGACATGCATGCTTGCTCTTGAGGTACGGCTGAATGGTCGCGTGGTAGCCCTAGCCGGGGCCGAAGACCTCTCTGTCCTCTCCCAGACCATCAGTGCCGTAGGCAGGCTCGGCCGCAAGACTCGCCGCAGCGCATCCCGCAGCGGGACGACGGACATACATCTCAACGTTGGCGGCTTAACCGCACGGGCACTAGGGAAACCGAACGAACATCTCAGTTGGTTGAGCTTGAAGCCATTGAAAATCGGTGATGAGGTCCACGTTCGAGTCATATCAATCAAGAAAACCACTCGTCCAACTGGGCGCTCCCCGGCCGATGACAACAAGCGCAAAGACGATCAGCAACGTCGCTGGTTTGAACTGGCGAGGAAGGAGTACTTGAGGTTGAGGGGCAAGTATGAAAAAAGCGCGCGCTAACAAGGCGCTCCAGCCGACGCCCTGGCCCTGCGGGCCAGGGTCCCCTCGCTCGCTGCGCTCGCTCGGCGCGGCTGAGCGCCGGCGTTGGGCCTCAGGAAGAAATGACACAGCATCTTCTTTTAAAGACACAGCGCTCGGTGTACCAGCGCCACCTCGCCGCGAGGCAGGCGCGCTCAGCGGTATCCTTCGCTCACCTCTCCGTCGCCAAGGAGCGGCTGTGACCGACGGTCGTGGCACTCAGTCCCAGAAGGGCATCAGTGCGCCAAGCTCCTCCGCGGCGTCCGTTGGCGCGCTGAGGCCCAACCAGGCGCTCCACCGGACGCACCCGCTTCGCGGGTGTTCCCTCGCGCCTTCGGCGCTCGGCGCCGGTGAGCGCCAGCGTTAGAGGTCACTAGAGTGAAGCCGCTTTTCACAATTCACGCTGGCGAGTACATCGTCGGTGAATTCATTGAGCGTAACTTTCGTCACACTAATGTCTGGATACCGGCCAAGGATTCAGGGATTGATCTCCTGGTCTCAGATTCAAAGAACCGAAATGTGGTTTCGCTTCAAGTGAAATTCTCGCGCGACTTCCTGGCTACCCACATGCCGGCAGCCTTTCAGAAGCCTCTTAGGGCTTGTGGGTGGTGGTCACTGGATCGTCGGAAGATCGCAAAGTCACGCGCCAACTACTGGGTGTTTGTTGTGACCGGCTTCGAAAACCGCAGCACCGACTTCGTCATTATCAAACCAATGGAGCTCCTCAGGCGCTTCAACGCCATTCACGGCCGCAGTACGAGGATTCAGAACTATTTCTGGGTCACAGAGAAAGGGCGGTGCTGGGAGACTCGAGGCTTGAATCGCCCAGAACACTTCCTGATCGCGGAGGGACGCTATGCGAGTGCAATCCGAGATTTCTCCAAGTTCCTGAACAATTGGAAGCCCATCAAGGTTCTAAACAAGTGACCTCTAACCACGCGTTCCAGCCGACGCCAGCACTTCCCCCGATAAAGTAGGCGTTCGGACCTAACTGCAAAGGGGGCGTTCCGTGGCCAGACCTGGCCCAAAGAGGGTGTTGAGGTACTCCGACCAGTTCAAGCTTACGGCTGTGAAACTCAGCAGCCTTGATGGTGTCGAGGTCGGCGATGTCGCCAAGGCGCTCGGCATCCATCCGTGGATGCTGTCGAAGTGGCGCACTGAGGTTAAAAAGGGGCTGATCCGTGGCAGCGCGCTGGGCATTTCCATGCCGGCCGTGAAACGCGGGGAGCTGAAGGAGTTGCGGCGCGTCAAGAAAGAGCTCGCGCGCAAGCGGCTGGAGCTCGAAATCCTAAAAAAAGCCATCCGGTTCTCTTCCGCTCTAGCAAGGAAGTCTTCACGTTCATAGAGGCGGAACGGAACCGGTTCGGGGTGAAGCTGTTGTGCAAGCTGTATGGCGTGACACCCGCGGGCTTTTATGCCTGGCGCAGCCGCGGCGTCTCACGGCGCGCGCGAGAGGATGAAAGGCTGGTCGCGCAGATCCGTTCGATCTTCGATGCCAACGGTGGCTACTACGGCAGCCCGCGCATCCACGGCGTCTTGCAGCAGCGCGGGATCTGCATCGGGGAGAAGCGCGTCAGCCGCTTGATGCGGGAAGCGGGTTTGCAAGCCAAGTCCTGGAAGCCGAACCGGAGCAAGGCCGGGACTCGCCGCTTCTTTGGCGAACTGCCAAACCGCCAGCTCGGCCTGAGCACAACGCGCCCGGACCAGATCTGGGTCGGCGACGTCACCTACATCAAGGTCGGGCAGCGCTGGTACTACCTGGCCGTGGTCCTCGATAAGCACTCAAGACGCATCCTCGGCTGGCGCCTGGCCAAGCACCGCGACCTGTCGCTGACCATCGCCGCCTTCAACGACGCTGTCCTCAAGCGCCAGCCCGAGCGCGGGCTGATCTTCCATAGCGATCGTGGTGTCGAGTATGCCGGCTACGGCTTCCGGGACCGCTTGGCGCGCTTGGGCGTGGTGCAGAGCATGAAACGCCCCAAGGTCATCACCGACAACGCGCACGCCGAGTCCTTCTTCAGATCGCTCAAGACCGAGCTGCTGCGTGACCGTCGCTTCGAGACCGACGGCCAGCTGCTGGCGGCGCTCAAGCGCTACATCCCCTACTACAACCGAACTCGCGTGCATTCAGCGCTTGGCTTCCGGTCTCCGATTGCCTATGAGAGGCTAGCGGCATGAGCGCCGGCAATCGGGCTGGGAACTGTCAACAAAAGCGGGGGAATATCCCGCCCCTCGCCCTGCGGGCTCGTGGTTCCCTCGGGCCTGCGGCCCTCGGCGCGGCTGAACGCGGGCGTTGAGACTGTAGAAAAAACCTCAAAAAGCATCAGAGCCGCTGCATAATTGCAGCGGCATTGTTCTTTTGGGGGAGAGAGATGGCTCGCTACAAGCCGCGCGACCAGCACCTGTCGAAGCTGCTGCCCGTATCGTTTGAAGCACAGGTTCTGCCGGGGTCGTTCGAGTACGCCCTGAACTGGCTGATCGACCACGAGATCGACCTGTCGGTGTTCGATGCCAGGTTCAGCAACGATGAGCAGGGTGCGCCGGCGTATGACCCGGGCGTGCTGCTGAAGATCGTGCTGTACGCCTACTCGCGCGGACTGGTGTCGAGCCGCGCCATCGAGCGGGCGTGCCGCGAGAACGTGGTGATGATGGCGTTGTCGGGCGACACGCAGCCGCACTTCACCACGATCGCGAGTTTCATCTCGACGCTGTCGGCGGAGATCACGCAGGTCTTTCGCGATGTCTTGCTGGTGTGCGACGAGCAGGGGCTGATCGGCCGACAGATGTTCGCGGTGGACGGCTGCAAGCTGCCGTCGAATGCCGCCAAGGAGTGGAGCGGCACGCGAGCCGACTTCGAGCGCAAGGCGGCGAAGATGGAGCGTGCGGTGGAGTACCTGCTGTCCCGGCACCGGTCGCAGGACGCGAGCGAGCAGGATAACGACCTGCGTACGCGGGAATTGCGCCAGATCGAGACGCTGACGCGCAACAGCCGCAAGCTGCGCGAGTGGCTGGCGTCCAATCCGGACGACCGCAAGGGGCTTTCGGGTAAGCCGGTGCAGAGCAACCTGACGGATCCGGACAGTGCCAAAATGAAGACGGCGCACGGTGTGATCCAGGGATACACGGCGGTCTCGGCCGTCGATGACAAGCATCAGGTCGTCGTGCATGCCGAGGCCTTTGGCGTCGGCCAGGAGAACGCGCTGCTGCCGCAGGTCCTCGACGCCGCCGTCGGGAACCTCGCTGTCCTCGGCGACAAGGATCCGCTCAAGGGCGTCGCGATCACGGCGGATGCCGGCTATCACAGCGAGGACACGCTGCAGCAGCTGGCGCAGCGCGACATCGACGGCTATGTCGCCGACACCAACTTTCGCCTGCGCGACCCGCGCTTCGCCGAGGCCTACAAGCACAAGCCCGAGGAGAAGCGCCGTGAACCCGGCGAGCGCCGCTCGAAGTGGTTTCAGCCCAAGGACTTCGACTTCGACCCGGCGGCACTCACCTGCCGCTGCCCTGCAGGCAAGGCCCTGAAGCTCAGCGCGCGCAACGCCGTGATCCAGGGCTCCAGGGCGGTGACCTTCGAAGGCACCCGAGAACTCTGTGGCCGATGCCCGCTGAGAAGCAAGTGCCTGCGCAAGCCGGATGTATCTGCGTACCGGCAGGTGGCCTTCTTTCAGGGCCGCGCCTATCTGCGCTACGTGCACACCGCTCGCATGAAAGACAAGATCGACTCGCCCCGAGGCCGGGCCATCTACGCCCGCAGACTCGGCACCGTCGAGCCGATATTCGCGCATCTTCGAGGACGCGGCCTGCATCGCTTCACCCTACGCAGGCGACGAAAGGTCGATGTGCAATGGAAGCTGTACTGCCTCGTGCACAACATCCACAAGATCAGGCGATACGGGACGATCGCGACGCCCTGAATCGCGGCGGGCGCCCCGGCTGCGCATTCGCCGCGTCGGCGTTACGATCAGGCAATGACAACAATCTCACGCACCGTAGGATGGCCGGCGAACCCGGTTTTTCTACAGGCTCGTTAGGTGGCACGGCAACTCTCCGTGCTCCACAGGCTCCAATGGTGAGGACAATACGATGCGCGCACATATGCTTTCATACATCGCAGCATTCTTCACGCTTGCTGCGTTTTATCTAGCTGGGGTG